>OIWP01000030.1_pt1 | contig 204670 bp, 177 predicted proteins | sample 1587661 | NCBI WGS metagenome assembly OIWP01 (sample SAMEA3888899, study PRJEB22519) | human gut metagenome | biome: human gut; feature: human-associated habitat; material: faeces | place: Denmark | collected 2010 | reverse complement strand
CTGGAATGAATTATATAAAACATTCATAAATATAAAACAAAAAGATTTCAATTAATGCTAGGAAAATTCCCAGTCAGTGATTGAAATCTTTTTTAAGTAATAATTACATAGTTTCATTACTTTCTTTTTTTGCAGCTTTTCCACTTTGCCGGCTCAAAAATGCTATCTGCAGCATCACCTACACTTCATCTTGACAGCCGCTAACCCTCATTACCCTTATCTATTTTGCATCGGTTCATATTTTTCAAAATATCCATTACTGTTAAAAGCAAAGCGTTTGCTCTGTACACGTTTTGAAATCATGAATGGAATCAAAATTAAACCTATGGCAACTAATAAAATAATACCTATGCCTGCAAATACTTCACTAGCCGCAATATTCTGTTTTATGAGCCATGCCAATCCATATGTACTTAACTGTATTAAACCTTCATAGGATGTAATTATTCCCGGCCCATAAATTGTTTTTTTCCCTTTGTCAGCATATCTTCTATACATTCGTATACCATCCATTGTGTGATGAATACATTCAGCATATCCGAATACGATCACTGTCACAACAGCTGTGTTGGGAATATAATCGGTGAATATAAGTACAACAATAAACAGTATCTCCGCGCCGAGGTTTGTAATCATATTGGTCAGCATATTCTGTGGATATACCATAGGTTTATCCGACTTCTGCCCAAGATTATTCATAAAGAAAAAACCGCCTGGTAAAGTATTTTCTTCAAAAACATGCAATGGAACCATAATAGTAAGCAGATACATTAATTTGCTTGGTATTGTTATGTCATTCCACCTTAAAACAAGCAAGCAGCTCATCAGAATGCCTATTCCATATAATACATACAGCCAAATCTGATCACACCACTGATATAATTTATCTTTTTTCATCGATATCGACCTTTCCTTGTTTTTATGCGACATATGTCGTATAGTTTATATTATAATTAACGCTGAAAAATCATCAAGCAACTATAATGAATATGTGTCGCATGATACAGAAAGGACCTTATGAATAAACAACCTGAAATTACAGACGCCACGCGGGAGGCATTTATTACCGCCTTTTTCCGCCTTGCAGAAATAAAAAGCATTCATAAAATTACAATTAAAGAAATTACAAATCTTGCAGGTTATAATCGCACTACATTTTATCGCTATTTTGAAGATGTATTTGATTTAATTGAATATGCAGAAGATCAGTTTATTAACGGAATGCTTTCACTTCTTCTGCCGCAAATTCAGATGTCTCCTGTTTTAGATAATCATTTTTTTCGCCTTTTTCTTGAACAATTTTATGCTTCAAAGAATCGTCTCAGCATTCTGCTCAGTGATACTAACCGAGCAGCATTTATAAAAAGATTACAACAGCGTTTACAGGCTTCACTGAATACGCCACTAAATGCTTCTGCTCATAATCGTGTCATCATGGATATTTACTTTAATGGAATTTTTTCTGCTATTGTTCATCAAATACAAAGTCCTAATGAGATGAATGATGAGGAATTACTAGCTATAATCAGCGGTTTATTTACAAAATGGTATTGGCCTGCGATAAATAATAAAGAAGATAACTGATTCTTGATTTCGCCATCTTCTGACATAAATCGTGCTCTCTATTTGCCATCATAAAATAAATAAAAACCTCAGGTTTGAGCCTGAGGCTTATTTTTACTTAAAATAGAATACTGCGGTCAAATTCAGTAAAATCACGGATAATTCCATCAACACCCAGTTCTTTGAAGCGCGCATCCTTGCTTTCATCACCTAAAGCGATGACTGTCGCATGAACGGCTTTGCCAAACTGAATACCGGAAACACTGTCCTCTACAATTACTGATTCTTCAACCGGAATGCCGATCAGCTCGGCAGCGGTTTTAAACATTGAAATCTTATTTTCATGACTGCCGTCATCATAAACGATTTTATCCGGATCAAACCAATTCGCAAGCTGGAAATGTTCCACAAAGAAGTCGATATTTGGTTTAATCGAAGCACTGGCAATATTCATTGGAACATTGTGTGCCTTCAATTCATTTAGAAGATCAATAACACCAGGTGCAAGCTTGAAGCTTTCCGGATTCTCAAGACACATCTGACGATAGCTTGCTTCCTTTTCTTCAGATAACTGACGGGAATAATCATCATCAATCGGATGTGTGAAAATCATTTCCAGCACCTGTTTATTGTTGCGGCCATGCATCTTAGATGTCAGCTCTTCATGACTCATCGGAACCCCGCGCAGCTTTTCAGACATCGCGTTCCATGCTAATTCATGATAGTGGCTGTCCCAAAATAAGGTTCCATTAAAATCAAAGAGAATTCCTTTTTTCTTCATTGCCTCACCTAATCCTTTAAGCCAAGGCGCTGCTTCTGTTCCGCAGGCGCTTCATGCTCATCCAGTGCCTTATCTAAAAGCTTGATACAATATTCCTCAGCCTGATGATCAACACCGGCCAGATTGATTTTCTCCGCATAATCATTATCTAAATTAAATAATTTAGTCGCTTTTACCTCTGACATACCGCAGCTCACATTATCGATAATCGACGGTGCATTAACTGGTACACGGTAAAGCGGATACTCTGTGCGTTTCAAATATCTGCCAGTCTCAATCTGCAGCTCCAATCCTTTACCTAAGTATTTGCGGATCGTAGTCGGAATACATGTATATTCGTAACATGGTTTATTTTCACTGTTTGGTGAACGCAGATAGACATAATGGCCATCTGTTACATTCACTGCCATCGCGTGATAACCAAATAAGGCATAGTTTTTTTCATAATGCTCTGGGTCATGAATCAACTTCATCCATGAGCTTCCCTTCACACTGTCAGGGATTGCGATACCGCTTGCTTCAAGAACCGTCGGCATGATGTCGATATTCTGCGTAATTTTTGATATACGCTGACCGCCCAGCTCATTCTTTGGAAATTTCACAATCAGCGGCAGATGGGCAAGCTCATTATAAAGATGCATATAATTCTTACCGAAATAGTCTCTTTCCCCCAAGAAATAGCCATGATCTGTTGTCATAATCACTAATGTATCCTCATACATATCGAGTTCCTTCAACTGATCAATCAGCTTGCCGAACCATTTATCCGTCATCGTCAGCAGTGCTGCATAGCGTTTTTGAATATAATCAACAGCATCATCAGGCACATTAACACGGTCATAATCAGGAATTTCAAAATATTCACGGTCAAGCTTGGCATCTTCATACAGCTTCATGTATTCTTCTGGTACATCAAATGGTTCATGCGGATCAAACGCTTCAACCATCAGGAAGAAATCATCCTTGCCCTGATTATCCTTCAGCCAGTCACAAGCTGACGCAAAGGTTCTTGGTGACGGATATTCCTCTTCCTTCGGCCATTTGGTGCGGTTCCATTGATATTGACGTCTTACCTTGCCATAAGAACTCTTAGGCATCGTTGGATCATCAATTCTTGATACCCATGGATCGCCTTCCTGACCGCGGTGATAATCCCATGTATTAAATTGCTGCACATAACCTTCACCGCCTAAACGGAAGTAATGGCAATGATCGGTTGTGATATGAGTAAATATATCATGCTCCTTTAATACGGAAGGCAGCGTTACATCAAAAGGCTCAATCGGCCCCCATGAGCGCTCTAAGAAATTCAGACGGCCGCACAAGATATCACGGCGCGCCGGCATACAAGGCGCTGATCCGATCCAGTGCTGGTCAAAGGTTGTAGCTTCCTTTGAGAAGCTTAGGATATTAGGTGTCTTAACAAATGTCTCAGGATTATAACAGGAGAGCATTTGTCTCCTGAGTGTATCCATCAATATTACAACTGTTCTCATTTAATTATGCTAAAATGCCAACCCATGATAATGCGATACAAGCAACCAGCACCCCAAGGATAACCCAAGCTGTATTTTTACCATTGGATTTCTTAATAAATAAGTAGCAGATCAATACCAGAATTACTGGCAGCAAGCAAGGCAGAACCTTATCTAATTGTTCCTGCAAAGCAATCGATCCTTCACCTGAAGCAATCGTAATACCTGTAGCAACCTTAACGGTTGTTGGAATCAGACCGCCGACAACGACAACACCTAATACATTCGCGAAATTAGCAAGACGGTCAAAAATCTGCAGACCGCTGATGCCGCCTTCAGCACCTAATAAAGAAACACCTTTTTCATAACCTAAATGCAGACCATAATATTTTAAAGGCCAATAAAGCAGGTTAATCATTAAGAACATTACAATTGGACCGATAATACTGCCGTTAGCTACGCACATTGAAGCACCGATACTGCCGGCGATTGGGAACCAAGTCAGGTTCAGCATACTGTCGCCTAAACCAGCGAAAGGACCCATTAAACCTGTCTTAATCGCTACTACTGAATCTTTATGATCTTCATCTGTGCTTTCTTCAAGCGCGGCTGTGATTCCTAAGATAAAAGGAATAGCAATTGGATGTGTATTGAAATACTCAAGATGACGCTGCATTGCATGTACGCGTTCTTCCTTTGGACGATCGCCGTACAATTCTTTTAATACCGGAGCAAAATCATAAGTTAAGCTTAAGCTCTGCATACGTTCATAATTGTGTGAGAACTGAGTAGTCTGTGTTCTCCATAATACTTTATTTAAAGTTTTCTTAGTAATTTTACCCATTATAGATCATACTCTCCTTCCTCATCAGTTCCCGCTGTATTGCTTACAGCAGCACCGGCAGGTCTAGTCATGATTAAATCATAAAGACCGGCAACAACAGCACCAATCAAGGCAACAGCAAGGGTTGGAAGTCCCATATAAGCAGATAATACGAAGCCTAAAATTAAGAACATCCACATATTTTTCTTCATCATCATCGTTAACAGCATCGCAAGACCAACAGCTGGAATAGCCTTAGAAGCAACGTTGAAGCCAGTTAAGATTTCAGCTGGAATTGCCGCCAGAATCGAATCGATGGTATTAGCACCTAAATAGCAAGCAATGAATACAGGTACGGCACGGCTTAAGAAGAAGCACAAGCCGCCTAAGTAATGAAGCGGTGTGATCTTATCAAAATCACCGCTCAGCGCTACATTATCCGCAGCGTGTACTAATGAAATATTCGTAGTCATAATCAGCATGTTGATCTGTTGAACAAGCATTGCTGTCGGTACTGCCACAGCCACAGCCGTAGCGATTGCTGTTTCAATATTAGCACCAGACATAATAGCAATTGAAGCACCTACTACTGTACCGGAAATTACATCAGGAGGTACATAGGCTCCAATATTATTTACACCAAGCCACATTAATTCAAGAGTTGCACCAATAATAATTGCCGTTGTCATATCCCCTAAGATAATACCAACGCCGACTGACGCAAGAAGCGGTTTTCTAAAGCCTAAATGCGGACCAAACTGATCCAATGCGCAAAGTCCTGCCCATAATGCCAGAAGCAGTGACTGAACAAAGATTCCCATGGTTAATCCTCCTTATAGTTTTTAAGTAAATCGACAAACATCATTTTTTCATCACGAGTTGTTGTCTGCATCGTTACCGATACGTGTTCATCATTGATCAATGCGTCAAAAGCAGCCTTTTCTTCAGGTGTTACTGACACATTCTTATGCAGGCGCACACGCTGATCATTAAAACGCATGCCGCTGACATTCATCTCGCTGAATTCAAATCCATTCTGTTTGCATTTTAATGCATCGATTGGAGATGTAAACAGAACCATTGTCACTTTTTTAATTGTCGTCTTTTTCAGAACGTCCAAGAATTGATCAACACCAAAGATGCTGACTTTAATTCCCGGTACCGCAAGTCCTGCAACTGATTTTTGAATCGGATCATTCGCAACCGCGTCATTAACAATAATTACTGACTCAATGCCATAATCCTTGATCCATGTAGTCGCAACCTGACCGTGAATTAAACGGTCATCAATATTTACTAATCTTACTGCCATTAATATAACCCCTTTCCAAACGCTTGTTTGTATGACTTATAGATCGTCTATGTCGTCTTCATCGCTGTTCAGCGAAACATTGATTGGTGACAGAGCAATGGCATGAGTAGCCTCAATCCGCTTCTTTGCTTCTTCACCACTTAAATCTCTGCAAAGCAATAAGTCGATCAATACTGGTAAACTCAAACCCGTATAGCCAATGATCTTCTTACCCTTCAGGATACAGCGGGAGACAGCATTGAAAGGTGTACCGCCGTAAATATCACATAATACGATAATTTCCTTGCATGTTTCTGCCAGAGTGTCATAAGCCGCAGCTATTTCCTCTTCAAAAGCATCCAGTGATTTATCAACTGTAAGTGCCAGAGCAGTTACTTCTTCCTGTGGACCGACAATCATTTCTGCACTGCCTAACGCAGCTTTGGCGAATTCACCATGACTGACTAAAATGATTCCTAAATTACTCATTGTTCCTCCTATCGAACCAATATGTAAGCGCTTAATATTGTGTACATGGTTATTATATCGGCACTGCAAGTCATGTTCAATGTATTTTTTTCTACTAAAAGTTGTTTATTTCGCATAAAGTTTAAATATTTCATAATTTCCCAATTAAAGAATGTTTTGTTAATAAATTACATATCTAAATCTTGATAAAAATTACTCAACACTCAAAATATTACATAATTTGCTAATTTTTTAAATAAAATGCAGATTTTTTATCTTTCTATCGAAAATCACAGTTAAAATAATCCATGATTTTTTCATTTTTTAACTTTTATAACTGTTTAATTGTAAGCGCTTTTAATATAATAAGAGACAAAGGAGACTGGATATGAAAAAACCTAATATAATTTTATTGATGTGCGATCAGCTCCGCGGTGATTGTTTATCCTTTGCCGATCATCCGGATGTAAAAACACCCTATCTTGATACGCTGGCAGCTGACGGTGCTTTCTTCGAAAATGGTTATAGTGCCTGCCCAAGCTGCATACCGGCACGTGCCGCGCTGCTTACCGGGCGTTCACAGACTAAGCATGGCCGAGTAGGCTATCAGGATGGTATTGACTGGAACTATGAGCATTATCTCGCTGAAGAATTAACCAAAAATGGATATTATACACAATGTGTCGGCAAGATGCATGTCCATCCGCCTCGCCTGCTCTGTGGTTTTCAGGGTATGCGGCTGCATGATGGCTACATTGGTCACTACCGTAAGGCAAATACGCCTTATTGGATGCATCAGAATGTCAGCGATGATTATATGCGCTTTTTAAAAGATCATCTAGGTCATGACGCGGATGTAAATGCCAGCGGTGTAGAAAATAATTCATGGGTTACTCATCCATGGATCTATGAGGAACGTTATCATCCGACGAACTGGGTTGTTGATGAAAGCATCCGCTTCTTAGAAACCCGGGATCGGACGAAGCCTTTCTTTTTAACTGCTTCCTTTGTCCGCCCTCACCCGCCATTTGACGCACCGCAGTCCTATTATGACTTATATAAGGATAAACAGCTTCGTGAACCGGCTCATGGTGATTGGGTCGATCCAAGCCTTACTGAACAATATGGCAGAGTATTAGATTCTGTGCATGGCTGCCGTGATGATGAAATGCGGCATCAGGCAATAGCTGGTTATTACGCATGTATCACTCATATTGATCATCAGATCGGCCGTTTGATTACCGCCTTGGAAAACGATGAAACCTATCATGATACAATCATTGTATTCACTGCCGATCATGGTGAAATGCTGTTTGATAACAATTGTTTCCGCAAAGTATTGCCTTATGAGGGAAGCACTCACATACCAATGATTGTACATGTCGGTAAAAACATTAAAAAAGTTACCCCGTTCAGAAGTGACAGTGTGGTTGAATTAAGAGATATTATGCCTACACTGCTTGAATTTGCCGGCATCGATATTCCTGACACCGTGGACGGTATATCAATGGCACCGGAAATTATCGGTGAAAAACCACATCAACGTGAATATCTGCATGGTGAACACAGCGGCGGTGTACAGTCTAATCATTATATCGTTACCAGTCATGATAAATACATTTGGTTCTCCCAAACCGGCAGAGAGCAGTATTTCAACCTTGACCAAGATCCTCGTGAAGAACATGATTTAATCCATGAGCAGGCATATCAAGATAGAATTCATACATTGCGCAGCCATCTGATTGATGAATTAAAAGATCGTGAAGAAGGTTATACTGACGGCAGACAGCTGCTTAAAGGAACTCCTAAAGCAACCCTTGACTGGCTGAAAAACACAATTTAAAACAAAAGAGATCCGCTTGGATCTCTTTATTATTATAAGGAAGCAATTTGCTTAGCCGCCATTGACGCTGAAATATCACTGACATCAAGCTTAATCGAATTCAGCGTTTTATAACCATCAAGCCGCTGTATACTTCGCTGGATGATTTCTGGTTCACGGATACCTTGATCAACATCCTTTTGAAGACGTTCCCGCAGGCTTTCTTCACGGCATATCAAAGAAATCACTTTCACCTCACAATTGGCGGTTTCAATTGCCGATAACAGTTCATCAATGATTGACTGTTCATGCATGACCCAGCAAAAGATTATATTCTCATACACACTGCATTGAATAAAGCTATTTAATAAGAATTTAATATTCGCCAGCACCATTTGTTTCGTTTCTTCATTTACTTCAAAAGGATGCATATCCCAACACCAGTCACCGTCAAGAAATACACAATGATTTAATTGCTTCTTCAGCAGCTGACAAACAGCAGTTTTTCCTACTCCCATCGTACCGCCGATCATATAAAGCTTTTTCATTATCAATCAACTGCCTTGCTGCGGTATTTACTTGGTGAAATACCGATGATCTTCTTAAATACCTTATTAAAATACAGCTGATCCTCAAACCCCACTGCCTCAGCAACATCCTTAATTTTCATATTCGAATGCTCCATCAATTCAATAGCCCGCTGAATTTTCTGTTCATTGATATACTGAATCAGATTCTTACCGGTTTCCGCCTTAAAAATACGGCTCACATGAATTTCACTGATGCCCAAATGCTTCGCAATCATCTCCAAAGTAATCTTCTCATTAATATGCTGTTCCACAAATAAAATAATCTTATTTACATTTTTCTTATATTTACGGCTCGTTTTATCAAATATCCAATTCGCGATTGTATTAAAAATCGTATCTAATTCATTACTGAGCTGTTTCAGCGTCTCACACTTACTGACAACTAAACGCATTGAATCAAAGTCACAGGTACCGCTCTTATAATGCTGTGCTTCCTTTTCTTCAATCAGCGTCAGAATCATCATAAACAGTGATATGATTTGTTCCGGATCTGTATGCTGCATCTCAAAATAATGCAGCAGCTGGTCCTTGCAAGTCAGAATTTCATGAATATCCCTTACGCTGACCTTAGTTAAAAAATCAATTTGATTTTGAATCAGATCCCGATTCACATCATTAAAATCAGGTACATGTTCCATTACACATACACTGCTGTCACCATGATAGAATTTCCAATTATGATAATGCAATGTTTTAATATACTGCGAATAGAAGGAAGAGACACCGCTCACCGCGTCTGAAATTGTTATACAGAACGTAAATCCGGTACCACTCTCTAAATTCATCAGCAGGCTTTTCGCAATTTCAATATAGGTTTCAAGCTGATACGGCGGAACAAGCACGATGCCTGAGTGCTTCTTTGAGAACAAGATTTTCACATTTGGTATATTCTTGAATGCCTTCTCTAATTCATAACTGATATCATTATGCAATACATCCTTATCCTGACCAAAGATCTTCGTATGAAACAGATTGTACACATGATCAAGTCGAAACAAAAACATCCGGTATGTATTGTTCAAGATTGGCAGCTTATCAATATCAATAGCCTTTAACACACGCTTCTCATCGATTTTCTGCTTATCACGAATTAAACCCATCAGCTTCTGCAAATCTGATTCAATTGATATATCAGAATAAGCAATTAAATAATCAGCTTCATTCAATTCATTCAATAAATCAATAAAATTCGCAAAACGCAGCTTACTTTTCACAAAATAATCATAAGCACCCAGCTTCATTGCCATACGCACAGTTTCATAATCAGATTTTTCAGAAATTACAACAAAACGGCTGCTTGGATACATTTTCTTAATGCGGCTTAAAAAGGAAAGCCCATTGCCTTCTCTTAAATCAATATCGGTTATAACTAAATCATACAAATATTCTCCATAAGATGAGATTGCGTTTTTTTCATTATCAACAGTTGCCAGAATTTCATAGCCATATTCATCCCAATTGATCATATTCTTATACAGATTCAGAATATCCTTATCTTTATCTACAATAAGTACGGTTTTTTTCATGCTGACACTTCCTTATTTTATTCATTATAACATATTTTCTTAATTGAAACGCTCTCATAAGTTAGCTATAATGATAATATGATGTTAGGAGATATAATATGCAAAGTGCTTCTTTTTTAATTAAACCCGCGTCTTCAAGCTGTAACCTGCGATGCAGTTATTGCTTTTATTTTGATGTTAGTAATAACCGTGAACAGGATAATTACGGTATCATGGATGAAACAACGATGAATGCGATGATTGAACGGATTTTCGCGGATATGGATGAAAACGGTAAAGTAACCTTCGGGTTTCAGGGCGGTGAACCGACGGTTGCCGGTCTTGATTATTTTAAACGCTTTATCACTAAGGTAAATGAAATAAAGGGAAGCTGTACCGTCAGCTATGCCTTACAGACCAATGGAACGCTGCTGAATGATGAATGGTGTGAATTTTTCCATGAGAATAAATTTTTATTAGGCGTATCCTTAGATGGTTATGAAACGAATATGAATAAATTCCGTTATGATGCTCAAAAGAAAGGTGTCTATTATCGTGTATTGAATGGTATTAAGCTGCTGCGTAAGCATCAGGTTGATTTTAATATCTTATGCGTAATTACTAAATCACTTGCCCAGCATCCAAAAGCGCTGTTTAATTATTTCAAAGAGAATAAGTTTGATTATGTTCAGCTGATTCCCTGCCTGCCATCATTAAATAATGATGAAGAAATGAATCGTGAAGCGCTGACCCCTGAATTATATGCCTCTTTCTTTGGCCAGTTTTATGACTGCTGGCTTAAGCATTTAAGAAACGGCCATTATTTAAGTGTAAATCTGTTTGATAATCTGATTGGTATGATTAATGGTCATGCCCCCTATCAGTGTGGATTGCTGGGCAACTGTTCACCGCAAAGTGTGGTGGAAGCTGACGGCAGTGTGTATCCTTGCGATTTCTTTGTTACAGAAGATCGGAAATTAGGTAATTTTAAAGAGATGGGCTTAGTTGAGTTAATCAAGAGCGAGCCTTCACAGGCATTCCTGAAAGTACGCGCTGAAGAAAAAGCTGTCTGTCAGTCATGTCAGTTCAGAAATATATGTCATGGCGGCTGCAAGCGCCAAAATGTTTGTTTCTTAAGTGATAACTACTGCGGTTATCAGCATTTCCTTGGTTATGCAATGCAGACATTGCCGCAGATAGCTAAAATGTTTTAACAATTAGTAAATAATAATCATTTCAGACTTTTGTACAGGTACAAGATAGGTAGACGAATGAGAGAAAATCCGTTATAATTTCGAAAAAGGGAGGAACACAATGAAAAGGTTATACTTATTAACAGCTCTAGCGTTCATGCTAATAGGTATAAATACATCGGTGTGTAATTGCGGACATGTTCATACAGATGAATGCGGATTAAACGGCAATAATTGTACACATGTATGTTATCAGATTTTGCCTATAGAGAATGAGCATTTACCATATTAGCCAATTATTTATTGGCTTTTTCATTGTAAATTTATCATGGATCAAAATATTGGAAAAGAAATCAGACTTATAAGAAAGCAGCGTAACTTATCACTTAGAGCATTAGGTGATAAAATAGGGGTATATTTTACACAATTAGGTAAAATCGAACGAGGCGAAGAATCAGTAAGTGATGAAATTCTATTGTCACTTGAAAAAGCTTTAGAAGTTAATTTTAATGATATCCTAGAACAATCACGTAAAATTGAAACTTTTTTTGAGGAATTCTTAAATTCCCTTTTTTTTCATGACCAAAATGAAGAATATTTCAAAACCAAAATAAAATCAAAACAAAACATTTCTACACCTTTTAACTCATTAAGCAAAATTCAATTAATGGAATATATTTTGTTAGTTTCAGAAAACAAAATAGATGAAGCGATAAAAATGGAAGACAGTTTATTTGAATATTTTATAGGTGATTATGAATGCGAGGCACTCTTATACCAGTATAAAGGAGTTGGATATTTCAAAAAAAAAGACTATGACAAGGCTCTTTTCTTGCTGGAAAAGGCACGATCTTTGGTTTATAACGAAAAACAACGAGCAATGATATTACTGCATTTATATATGGTGTATTTTTCTAAAAGAATGTTCTTAAAAGCTGCCGTTTGTATAGAAACTGCTATGCGTATTTTTGCGGAGCAAGGGTCATTACGTAGACTTTCATATTGTTACGTTGAATATGCCTTATTATTAAAAGCTGAGTATCAGTATGAAAAAGCCATTGAATATTTTAATAAAGGTTTACATGCCGGTGAACTCATTAATTGGTCAGAAGATATATTCGCTCGTACTTATCGCAATATGTGTTGGACAATGATACTTGCAAAAGATTATTTAAAAGCACTGGATTATCTTGATGAAGCAATAGAAATCCAACCTAATGATCCACATTCTGCACTTTATGAAATTTGGTGTAATTATAAATTAAAAAGATATGATGATGCTGAAAAAATCATATTTAAAAATCTGCATTTATATAAAGATCCAGATTATTCTAGTTATTTCAAATTGTTTGACTTATTAGTTAAATGCAAAGATAGCATACCAAGTAAAGGATTATTGAAAGCGGCTAAAAAAACAATTAATTCTTTCAAAGGGAAAGAAGAATATGAACGCTATGTATTTTACATAGATATTATTTTAGATTTATTAGAAAGAAGTGATGACCAACTTAGCAAAATAAAATACTTAGAAATGAAAATAAATTTGCTTCAATGTTGCACTATGTACAGGTACTAAAAAATAGACATATTGTTTACAACGTGCTTTAATAGTACCAACAAAACTTGCAAGCTATGTTAATAATTAATTCGTAATAGTGGAGATATTTTGTGAATTTTCATATATTTCACACCATACATGAATATTTGCAAAGACTTTCTAATGGCTAAAATTGGAAATTCATCTCTCATAAAATTTCCTTGTTATGTAAATGATTTAAGCTATAATTTCGAGCTGCAGAAAAACCAAACATGTCAATTTGATGAAAGTTATGTAATTCAGCCAAATGGAATAATAACTTACTGTGAATTACTGGATAATCAGCTTATTCTTAGTCTTACTGAAAACAAATTTACAGATATTCTAAACAAACCCTCAGCTATTGAATCAAAAACACAGTTCAATCCTAATTGTGTTAATTGTAAATTATTCAATTCATGCAAAGGCGGTTGCTATGGGCTGTTGGAGAAAGAATGTATTTACGGATAAAAATATCATACTCATTAAAGCAAATTTTACTAATAGAAATGAGGCCCATATGAATGAAAATAAATTAGGAAAAAATTATTTATTACTATTACAAGGTCAAGCAGTTTCAAATATTGGAAATATGATTTATAGGATTGCTTATATGTGGTGGGTTCAAAGTATTACAGGATCAACCATGCAAACAAGTATTGCTGTTTTGTTATCAATGATTCCAAATATCATTTTAGCACCGTATATTGCAGATTATATTAGTACAAGAAATCTAAAAAATATAATTATTATAAGTGATAACTTTTCAGGATTGTTGAATATCTTCGCTGCATTTTTAATCATTTCAGGAATATTCAATATCTATACCTTATATGTTTTAATTTTATTTATGGGAGTTAGCACTTGCTTTTTTAAACCGAGTGCTTTTGCGTTACTACCACAATTAGTAAACAAAAAATTATTAGTGAAAGCAAATGGTTTAAATTCTACAATTTCAAGCATCACATCTGTAATCGGAGTTGCTTTGGGATCTTATTTATTAAGCAAATTTAATATCAGTTTCATTTTTTTCATAAATGGTGTGACATTTTTATTATCTGCTTTTTCGGAATGTTTCATAAAATATACAAGCGAGAAAGTAAATATATCCAAAAAAATCAGCTTGATAACTGGGCTTAGAGTACTTAAAGATGGAGTGCAAGATATAAATTCATTCAAATTTATACTGTTATTTGGAGCAACAAACTTTTTCTTATCTGTACTAGTAGTATATCTTCCATTTCTTGCTAGTGATGTAATAATTTATGGTTATATGAAAAATGCAGAATCTATTGCAATGATTATAGCTGGAGTATTTGTAGGTAAAATTGGTATTGAAAAATACATTAGAGATGATCGAATTGTTTATATCGCATTATTTATAATAATTATTGGATATTTTCTATTAGGATTACAAATGGATAATAGTGTTTTAATAATTGCAGAAGTATTTATCGGATCAGGGGTTTTATTTACAGGAGTTATTATAAATTCTATCTTACAGTCGCGCACAGAAAATAACCAAATGACTAAAATTGCTACTTTGAAAAATTTGTTTAGTGATGTATTTATGACAGTTGGAACACTAACTGCCGGTATTCTAGGTTTATATGCTTCACCAAGTATAATTGTATTTAGCCTATTTTTCATATTTTTGCTAATGATTATTCTATTCTATTATTTTTTTGAAATGAGGAGAACCAATGTTACTACTAAGTAATGAGAAAAAGTGTGAGGATTTTGGAAATTTTTTTAGATATGAATTTATAAAAAAAGATAAAACACGCTTTTTATCTTGGAAAAACAATTATGACTTTTTATTATTAAACGGTTATCCATTATCAGAAATTATAACAATTGATTATCGAAATTGTCATATGGATTTAAAAAAAATTAACGTTGAAAAATCCAATGATACAGAAATAAATACATTGACACATTTCTTCTCAAATTATATTATCAATATTCAATCTGCTTCTATTATCTCCTTTCCTTTCACACAATTGCCTCAGTATGTGCCCTATAACTTTCCGTATCTTCCCATAGATTATTTTCCTTCGATATTTCGGCACAAATACTATGTGATATTTGGAATTGTACTTTGTATGTGCTAATGTATCTTTGTTCATTTTGAACCTTCCTTTTGTTTTTCTTGTTTGGTCGGCAAACCTTTACAAGTATATCATTAGGAGTCTTTTTTTGTTCCTCTTCCCCTCGCCGAGGCTCATTGGAACCACCGGCTTAGCCGGTAGTTTTCTCTGATATAATAAAAGCTACTTTAAGCTGCAATTCAGCATTAAGTAGCTTTTTATTTATGTAATTCTTGTTCGACAATTTCTTCACCGAGGAAGATAATTACGGCACTGCCGCTGGCTATTTCCTGTATCGCGTCATTCAAATCATCACTTCTTGAACGATAGAGATAGGTAACTCTTTCATCGTATTCCTTGTTTAATATCTCCGTATCATGATGAGCAAGAAAATAATCCAGCTTGCCGATTAAATCATAGCTGAAAGTTAATGAATATTTATATGTTAAAACTTTATCAGTTAACGGTGCCAGCTTAATCGCTTCTGATACACTTTTTGAATATGCACGAATCAAACCGCCGGCCCCCAGTTTAATGCCGCCAAAATAACGCACGACAACAGCCACTACATCATTCATCTTATTCATTCGCAGGCTTTCCAGCATTGGCACACCGGCTGTACCGCTTGGTTCACCATCATCATTGCTGCGCTGCAATTCACTATGCTCCCCGATTAAAAAAGCGGAACAGTGATGAGTTGCATTAGGATGGAGTTTCTTTATCCTTAGAATATACGCTTTTGCTTCTTCTTCGTTAAAAGCCCGATTCAAGTAACAGATAAATCGGCTTTTTTCAATTTCAAATTCATTCATAAATTCTTCTTTTAAACGAGGCATATCGATCACCGCTTCAATTATAGGGGAAATAGGCAGAAGTTGCAAATTGATGTATAATTAAAACAGGGATGTGATGGTATGAAGCGGTATAAAATTGGTGAATTTGCCCGTGAGATGGGTGTCAGCCAGGATATGATCAAACATTATGAGAAATATGGCATCATAAAGCCTGAGATTGATGAACAGACTAATTATCGTTATTTTAATATTAATCAGGGTGAAAAAATTATTGAAAGCAAGAAATATCGAAATCTTGGCTTTACGATTAAAGAATCAGCAGAATTAATTTTTGATAAGGATTTTGCTGGCATCACTGAGGCATTGAAGGGTAAACGAGATGAGATGGAGATTGAAATAGAGCGGATGCAGGCATATTTAAGCCAGATCAATCAGCTTTTAAAAATAGGCGAACGTTTTGATCAGCAATCTGACAGCTGGGAAATTGTTCATTTAGATGGCTTTTACTTTCTGAAGCAGACTGATAATTATGAATTCAGTCAGGATGAAGCCGTTAAAGATAAGGTCAGGGATTGGCTCGACCGGCTGCCGATTACGAATCAGGCTGTCTTAGTTCCACGGATGTCCTTTTATGAGGGAGCATTTGATCATCAATGGGGCTTTTCTATATCATGCAGGAAAGCGGCGGAAATTAATCTTGATGTCTCTTATGCTAAGTTACTGCCTGCCGGTAAGTATTTTGTATTTACATGCGGATCATTGCAGAATCAGCCGATGAGTAAGGAACGGTTTCATGAAGTTAAAGAGCTGATGGATAAATTCAAGCTGCAGTATGGTGATGAAGTGCTGATGGAATGTGTCTTTAAAAGTCATGATCATGGTGAGGGGTTCAGTCACTTTATAGTATATATTCCGATCCTTGAACCTGTGGGTTAGGCATAAGTTGTCTCTGTTTAATTGTGAATTTGATAACGAAATGAGCCTTAAAGGGCTTTTTTTCTTGTTCATTTTTTATCAAAAGCCGTATTAAATAGGGGTTGACTCATGGCTAAGACCTTAATTTAAGCTAATTAAGGTAACAAATGGAGGGAACTTATGAAAAAACTAATTTGCGGATGTCTAGTTCTGATGCTGTGCGCTTCAATGAGCGGCTGTACATCAAAATCAGATACTCCCACTAACACTTCTGCATATACAGAAGGTACTTACACGGCTGCTGCCAAGGGCAATAACGGTGATGTCAGTGTTGAGGTTGTATTTACAAGTGATGCGATTCAGTCAGTAACTATCACTGAACAGCAGGAAACGGCCGGTATCGCGGATGGCGCGTTAGAAAAAATTCCTGCCGGCATTGTAGAGAATCAAAGTCTGAATATTGATACGATTGCCGGGGCAACAAATACCAGCAACGCAATTCTCAGTGCGGTGGAGGATTGTGTGAAACAAGCAGGCGGTGATGTCGAAGCATTAAAGAATAAAACGACAGAGGTCGTAAAAGGTGAACAGGAAGAAATCAGCTGTGATGTAGTTGTAGTCGGCGGCGGAGCTGCTGGTACGGCGGCTGCATTAGCGGCGGTTGAAGCAGGTAAAAATGTTATTTTAATCGAAAAGACTGCGAGTCCGATGGGTGCCGGTACTTTCGCCGGTGTATTATTTGCCACTGATTCCACCCTGCAAAAGGAAGCCGGCAAAACTGTTGACCTGGAATGGGTTTATGATCAATTCATGGAAACCAGTGAATATCACGCTAATGGTGCCTTGCTGGCGAATGTCATTGCGAAATCAGGATCTACGGTTGACTGGTTAATTGAAAACGGTGTTAAGCTGAATCTGCTTGATCCAGGTCATGGCGGTGTTATCGGTCACTTAGGCAATCCGACAACAGCCCACGGTTATGATGAAGGCGGTGTCGCAGCGATGACTAAGCTTCATGAAGTAATTGAGACAAAGGGTGGCAGCGTTCGTTATGAAACTACTGGTACTGAATTGATTATGACTGATGGCAAGGTCAGCGGCGTGATTGCCGTAAAAGCTGACGGCGGTGAATTAAGAATTAATGCCTCATCGGTAGTTCTTGCGACAGGCGGTTTTGCGGGTAATGCGGAAATGACTACTGAAATTTTCGGTGATGTTAATTATGGCAATCCAGTTGTAAAATCAAATACTGGTGACGGTATTAAAATGGCATGGGCAATCGGTGCTGATAAAGGCATCGTTATTCCGCAGAATTATGGTATTGGTCCTGACTTCTCCGCAGCCAGTGATGAATTAAAACAGATTGAAAATTACAGCGCGCTGACTGGCGCTTTCCAGACACCGGTTCTCTTTGTGAACTCTCAAGGTACTCGTTTCACCAACGAAGAAGTTGTACTTGAAGCAGCTCATGGTGCTGAAACATTAAGAAGTGTCAGCGGCGGTGAAATTTATTCAATTCTTGATCAAGGAATCCTTAATCAGGTTGCTGAAGGCGGTCTTGCGGAATTAGTGGATCGTTACAGTATCTTCATTGGCAATAATCAGCGTTATATTGAAGGCGGCCATCAGGTTGATACTGATCAGCGCTATGCTGACAGCATTACGCCAAAAGATGTAACAGCGGCGCTTGAAAAAGCGGTTGAAGAGGGTATTGTCATCAAGGGCGATACAATTGAAGAATTAGCTGAGAAACTGAATATGCCTCGCTTAACGGCTACATTAGATCGTTATAATGAAATGTGCCGCAATGGTGCTGATACAGATTTATATAAAGCTTCTGAATACATGGATGAATTAGCTGAAGGCCCATATTATGCGGTTAAGTATAAATATGTGAATTATCTTGGTACCCTTGGCGGTGTTGAGGTTGATGAATATCTTCAGGCAGTTGATGCTGCCGGCAAGCCGATTGATAACCTTTGGGTAGCCGGTGCTGATGCCAGCGGCGCTTATGGCAACGCCTATGTGCCATTTGAAGGCGGTACATTAGGCTTCGCTTATAATTCCGGACGCATTGCCGGTGAAATGGCTGCTGCCAACGCTAAATAAATCAGATTAAGTCTATATCTCCCTACAAATTGGTCCTTTCAATTAGTATATAAAATACTATTGAATAGGACCTTTTACATATCTTATAAATGAATCATTGCTCTTATTTGTCATTTACTCTTGAATTGATTTGTGAGAACATCAAAAATAGGGTATAATATTTTGCATAGGTAACTGTCCTCTGACAGGAAAGGATGGATGAAATGAAAGTTGCATTCGTAACCGATACAAGCTGTGGTGTTTCACCCGCTGAAATGAAGAAGAAAGATATAATTTGCATTCCTTTGCAGATTGTATTTGTAGATCAGGATAAAACACTGCTGGATTTTGTTGATACCAGCAATGCTGAAATTTATAAGCTGATTCGTGAAGAACAGCGCATGACGACTTCAATCCCGCCGCTGGGTCTGATTGAGAAAATATTTGATGATATAAAGAAACAGGGCTATGACACTGTATTCTGTATACCGATTAACGCGGGTTTATCAAGCGCCTATAACGCATATCGTCTGGCAGCTGAAAACATTGGATTGAAATTCATTCATGTAGATATTTATACGACAGCCTGTATGCAGAAATATTGTATTGAATTGGCACATAAGATGTATAATGAAGGTGTGGCGATGGAGGATATAATCGCTAAGATCCAAGATATCGGTGATACTGGACTAACACTTGTTATGCCTGGTGATCTTGACCACTTAAAGCGCGGCGGCCGCTTAACACCGCTGGCTGCGACCTTGGCTGGATTGCTTAAAATTAAACCAATTCTGAAAATCGATAAAAGCTGCCTTGGCAAGATTGATGTTTTCGATAAGGTCCGCACTTATAACAAAGCGGTTGACCGCATGGTTCAGGAGCTGATTAATCGTAAAGTTGATGACAATTATATGATTTATGTCGCAAACAGCGATTCTTTGGAACAAGCTGAATATGTGCGTGACCGTCTGCAGGAGCAATTTCCAAATCATGAGATTGAAATCTGTGATCTGGTTTCCGTTATTTCCGTTCATACTGGCTGTGAATGTGTAGGTATTCAGGCATTTAAAAAGTAAAACTTACGGGGGGTAAGAACATGAAAGTTGCATTTGTAACTGACAGTGGCTGTGAACACAACCAACAAGAAATGAAAGCATTGGGAATTTACAGTTTACCGCTGCAGATCAGCAATGGAAGTGAAACGATATTGGAATTGGAAGATGCCAGTATTGAAGAGGTTTACAAGCGTGTACAAGCAGGCGAGTTGATGAAGACTTCCCTGCCGCCGTTAGGTTTGATTGAGGAATTATTTGCCGATTTAAAAAAGAATGAATATGATACCGTATTTGCGGTGCCAATCTGCAATGGTTTATCGGGTACGATAAATGCCATGCGGCTGGCAGCTGAAGAAAATGGACTGACTTTTATCTGCATGGACACCTATGTTACCGCAGAAGTACAGTTCTACTGCATCACATTGGCAAAGAAACTTTATGAAGAAGGAAAAAACCTTGATGAGATTCAGACGATTCTTCAGGCTGTTATTGACAGTGCCAGTACCCTGCTGATTCCAGTTGATCTGAATCATCTGAAAAGAGGCGGACGGCTGACGCCGTTGGCGGCAACCTTGGCAGGATTGCTGAAAATCAAGCCTATCTTGAAGATTGACAAGTCAACCGAGGGACGCATAGATGTGTCTGAAAAGGTTCGTACTTTGTCTAAAGCTATGGATAAAGCGATTGATTTAATGATTGCGAATGGATTGAACAGCGACTATGAATTAGTTGTTGCCTATGTGTTAGAAACTGCTGACTGTGAAGATATGATTCAGCGGATTCAAAACCGTGTACCAGGACTGAAACCGCGTCTGATTGAGTTAATCAGTGTTGTTGGCTGTCATACCGGTATCGGCTGTATTGCGATTCAATATTTTAAACCTTATAAAGAACAATAAAATTCGCAGAGAAACTGCTGCGGTTATAACGTAAAAATGCCCTTTGACAAATATTCATGTTGAAGGGTATTTTTCGTATATAGGCTTATTGGCATGTTAATATAACTAATGGTGGTATTTGATATAACTTAAATAGTATATCTTTTTGTGTGCAGACAAAATTTATCTGTTGAATTTAAATGATCAGGCATGCTCTGTGTTACTTATCCTATTATTAGGTGACTATAACTTGCGGTTGTTTTAGATATAACCAATATGCCGAACAAATGCATTGATACCATGTCTCCTATTGGTTATACCTAAGTATAAATAAAGTACATCAGCCTAAGTCTTTTATCTTTATCGTGAAATTAATCTGCTATCGCAATTTATAATTTATATATGGTTGCTGATTTCTCTGCCACCTTAACTTCTAACTAATTATTGTATCAAGTATAATAAATAATTACATTAAAAAAAGAAGACGTATACTCTACGTCCTCTAATCATCATAATGTCCACGGCACGATATGATTACCGCCTTATTATTTTCAACTACATAAACAAGCCTATGTTCTTCATTAATGCGCCGACTCCAAAAACCAGTTAGATTACCTTTCAAAGGTTCCGGCTTTCCTACTCCTTCAAAAGGACTCCGACATATCTCTTTTATAAGCTGATTTATTCGTTTCACCATTTTTTTGTCAAGTTGCTGCCAATACAGATAATCTTCCCATGCATCGAAATCCCACTGTATTACTCTTAACTGCATAATTATTCCTCTATTAAATCATGTTCAGAAATACTTAATCGTCCTGCTTTATAGTCTTCCATCTTCTTTTCCAGATAACGCATATTACTATCTGAGTAAAATGGATCTGCTGACAACTCAAAGGGTATGCGTCGTTCTCTGGCAACCTTTTTTAGAAAGATATTAATTGCCGTTGACATACTCAAGCCTATCTCATCAAAGGTCTGCTCGGCCCCACGCTTCACATCATCATCAACACGCAAACTGATCTGTGCCATAAAATCACTCCTTTCTTATATTCTTATTATATCAATATTAAAGCAAATTGCAATATATTTAATATACATTTGCTATGTTTTTTTGATAAGATTCTTTATCAGTTTTTGATAAATATTTATTATGAGTAAGTATTATAAAAAATACGAATCGTCAAAAAAGTCGTTTGAAAAATATTAATTTTATTAATAAAAGTTATTTAAAAAAACATTTTTGAAATAATAAAGGGCTGAAGTTAATGCTGAAAAGGAAAATTGAACAAAAACTAATTGATTGGAAAAATACTCCAGATAATAAACCTTTGATAATAAGAGGGTGTAGACAGTGTGGAAAAACTTATTCTGCTTTAGATTTTGCAGCTAAAAAAACAAGATGTTACAGCCCTGTGCTATATCATCTTGCATATTTATTTTCTTACTTTACACTTTTTATTACATGCCGCGCAAGCATGATTACAACTGCCATCATGACAGCATGAAGGCTTTTTCCGATAGGCTCTTACTGCAGCAACAACAGCAGCTGCAATAAGCAGAAGCACAATAATATCAATCAGCTTCATAGCATACTCACCATATTCACAAGCTGATAGACAATAAAGGAAAATATCCAGGCTACACCACATTGCGCAAGGACCATGAACAAAGCGCTTTTCGCACTGCCCATTTCACGCTTGCAAGCCGCGATAGCCGCTACACACGGTGTATATAACAACGTAAAGACTAGGAAAGAAGCTGCGCTTGCAGTTGTAAATAAGGAACCTAACACAGCCGGTAAGGCCGTTGAGGTTGTATTCATCAGCACAGTTAAAGTCGATACTACCGCTTCTTTGGCAGTGAAACCAGTAATCAATGCCGTAGCTGCCCGCCAGTCACCGAAACCAAGCGGTGCGAATATTGGGGCAATCATTCTACCCACATTCGCAAGCATACTTAATGAGCTGTCATCAACAACATTCAGCCGTGTATCAAAACTCTGTAAGAACCAGATAATGATTGATGCCAAAAAGATAATGGTAAATGCTTTGGTTAAGAAATCCTTAGCCTTATCCCACATCAACAACAATACACTTTTAGCACTTGGCAGCCGATAGTTAGGCAGTTCCATTACGAATGGTACCGGTTCTCCCTGAAACATAGAATTTTTTAAAAGAAAAGCGCAAAGAATGCCGACCAAAATTCCTGTCGCATATAGCAAAATCATGACCAATGCCGCATTATTAGGAAAAAAGGCAGCCGTAAACATCGCATATATCGGCAGTTTTGCACTGCAGCTCATAAAGGGTGTCAAGAGAATGGTCATCCGCCGGTCCCTTTCACTCGACAACGTTCTAGTGGACATGATGGCTGGCACCGAACAGCCAAAGCCAATCAGCATCGGCACAAAGCTTCTGCCTGACAGACCTAAATGACGCAGCGGTTTATCCATAACAAACGCAACACGTGCCATATAACCGCTATCCTCAAGAATTGATAAAAAGAAGAAGAGAATAACAATAACCGGCATAAAGGAAAGCACACTGCTCACACCAGCGAAAATTCCGTCAATGACTAAGGAATGCACAACTGGATTTAAGCCATAATTCAGCAGGAAATCAGAAACAAAAATCGTCAATGCATCAAGAGCACCGCTGAATAAATCACTTAAGGTTGTGCCAATCACACCAAAGGTCATCCAGAATACAAAAATCATAATCAGCACAAAAGCAGGCAAAGCAAAATATTTAGAAGTCAGAACATTATCGATGGCAACACTTCTCAAATATTCTTTACTTTCATGACATTTAATAACTGTATCAGCACATAATTTTTCAATAAAACAGTAACGCATATCCGCCATCGCTGCTTCGCGATCTGTATGCAGTTCACTTTCCATTTCTTTAACACTGTGTTCAATCAATTCAATCTCGTTTTGACTGAGTGCCAGCGACTCCTGCATTGGCATATCTTCCTCAACAAGCTTCGTTGCCGCGAATCTAACCGGTACACCGATACGCTCTGCGTGATCCTCAATTACATGACATACCGCATGAATGCAGCGGTGCATCGCGCCCGTACAGAAATCAACCCGAGCCGGCAAAATCTTTTGTTTTGCTACTTTGAAGGCAACCTCAATCAATTCATCGATACCTTCATTTTTACTCGCAGAGATAGGCACACAGGGTACACCTAGTTTTTCTGCGAAAGCCTTTATTTTAATCGTACCGCCATTAGCACTTACTTCATCCATCATATTCAAAGCCAGCACCATCGGGATACGCAGTTCCATCAGCTGCAGACTTAAGTAAAGATTACGTTCAATATTTGTCGCATCCAAGATATTAATAATCGCGTCAGGATGCTGATCAAGCAAAAAATCACGAGTTACGATTTCTTCAGAAGTATAGGGAGATAATGAATAAATACCTGGTAAATCCACCACTGTACTTTCCTTATGATTACGAATCAAACCATCCTTGCGGTCTACCGTAACACCAGGAAAATTTCCAACATGCTGATTTGAACCTGTCAGCTGATTGAAAAGTGTTGTCTTACCGCAGTTCTGATTACCGGCGAGTGCAAAAATCATCGCTGTCACCTACAACTTCTATTTTCTTCGCATCATCAATACGAATCGTTAAATTATATCCTCGCAGCCGTATTTCAATTGGATCACCCATCGGCGCTATTTTATGCAGCTGCACGGTTGTTCCCGGTGTGATACCCATATCAAGCAAATGTCTGCGCAGAGCCCCTTCACCATTTACAGCACCAACAATTGCGCTGCTGCCAACCTCTATCTCATTTAAAGTCATAACTACACCTCTTTTGAATGTTATCTTTATCTAACATGATAATGTTATCGCAGAGTAACCACCATGTCAATAGTAAGCAAAGAATAAACCAATAAAAGCACTTTCATTGTCATCAATGGCGGAGAAAATCGTTTTCAAAGCTGTTACACAATAAAAAAGCCATATCCGTCAGGATACAGCCTTGCGTCAAATCTATTTATCGAAATACTTACGGCGCTTTGTCGATTGGATAAATTTCTGTTTCATGCCATCGACATCCTCAGCCATCAGCTTTTGTTTAAAATCATTAATCTCATCGACAAAAGCCGTAATCTCATTTACCAATACATCCTTATTCATCAAAAACAGCTCAGTCCATAGATTTTCATTGATTTTAGCAATGCGGGTTAAATCACGGAAACTGTCACCGGTATATTCCTTTAGATGCGAGTTGTCATTGGCATTCATTAATGAAACAGCGATGACATGCGTCAGCTGTGATAAGTAGCCAATCATTTCATCATGCTTTTCCGGTGTAAGGATACAGATATTGTTGAAGCGCAGTTCAATTCCAAATTCATAGAGAAAATCAATCGCTGCCTGTGTGTTCTTTGATGTCGGCGTTATGATAAGATTCGCTGGTAAAAAGATAGAAGGATCTGCAAATTGCACACCGCTGACTTCCTTACCGGCCATTGGATGACTGCCGATAAACTCACAGTCTTCACGCAGCAATTCCTGAATCTTATAGATAATACTGCATTTTACACCTGTCACATCCGTAATCAAGGCATTCTTTTTGAAGTATTGCTGATTCTCGCTGATCCAGACAACGATGGTTTTGGGATATAACCCAGATATAATCACATCAGCTTGGCTGATTAAATTAGGATCTGCAGTTGCCGCGCCCTCATCAATGATGCCTTTTTCTAACGCGTAGTTGATGGAAGCTTCGTTAATATCGATAGCTGAAACGATATGGCCTCTTTTTTTAAGACCCATTGCGTAGCTGCCGCCTAATAAACCAAGTCCGATGATCAGAAATCTTTTCTTTTTATCAATCATGAAACTCACTCACCTTTATCATTACCTTACGGCAGTCATCAAAGAATGCCGGATAACTCTTCTCAATATACTCCGCTTCATCAATAACTACCTCATGATCCGCAATCGCAGCCGCTACTGTCAATGCCATCACAATGCGGTGATCCTTCCAGCCGCTGAGCGCAGCAGGCGTCTGTGTCATGCCGCCATAAATGATGATTTCATCTTCACTGCTGCTGATATCGCAGCCAAATTTGCGAAGTTCTGTTTCCATCGCTAAAATCCGATCACTTTCCTTGATTCTCAGCCGGCCGGCATTATAAATCTTAGTACAGCCTTGGGAAGCCATGGCAAGCGTACAGACAATAGGGCCAAGATCCGGACAATTATGCAGATCAATATCATGGGCATGCGGTTCACCTTTGCATACATGATAACCGCCTTCAATCTCTTTAACAGTGATGCCGAAATCCTTAATAATCTCAAGAATCTGCTTATCTCCCTGCAAAGAATCATGGCGTACACCTAAAATATCTAAATCATGATTGATTGCTGCCATTACCGCAAAGAAAGCAAATTGTGAAAAGTCACCTTCCACAGCAGTATCATGGGCATGATAATGCTGATTGCCTTTAATATACAATGTATTTTCATCCTCAAAGCTGACTTGCACACCAAACTCTTCCAGCATCTGCATCGTCAGCAGCACATAGCTTTTAGATTCAAATGTATTTTCAATATGAATCCTTGAATCATCTTCAAGCAGCGGCAGAATGAATAACAAGCCGCTGATAAACTGCGAAGATACATTTCCCGGTAAAGTATAATTACCTGGTTTCAGTGCTCCTTCAATGGTGATTGAATGCTCATCCTGTTCATAGAAACAGCCCTGAGCTTTAAATAAGTCCTCGTAAATCTTCTGCGGACGTTTCAAGAGCCGATTTTTGCCGGTAAAGCTAACCCTCTGCCCAGTCGCGGCAAAGAGGGGAATAAAGAAACGCAGGGTAGAGCCTGATTCATTGCAGTTTATTACAGACGCATTTAAGTGATTAAAATCCTTAATGCCGTTTATTTTTAAGCTATGCTCATAGCATTCAATTTCTGCGCCTAAAGCGCGCATCCCTTCAATTGTTGTCTGTACATCCACAGAATAAGCAATATTGTCAATATGTGAAACTCCCGGTGCCAGACAGGCGCAAAGAATTGCGCGGTGACTCATGCTTTTGCTTGGCGGTATCTTTACACTGCCGCTGCAAGCGGAAGGTGTTACCGTCACTTTCATCTTACAGATCCCTGCCGATCACTTGCGCGATCGCACGGCCTTTCTTAATTACATTCGCAAATTTCTCTGGTTTCAATGACTGCGCACCATCACTCCATGCGCATTCAGGGTTATCATGCACCTCAATAATTAAACCATCGGCACCTGCCGCAATCGCAGCCAAGCTCATTGATTCAATTAATTTCCAATTACCAGTCGCATGTGACGGATCAATAATAATTGGCAGATGTGTCTTTTCCTTAATAATTGGCACAACACTTAAATCCAAAGTATTTCTTGTATATTTTTCAAAAGTACGAATACCGCGTTCACATAAGATAACATTTTCATTACCGCCGGCCATGATATATTCGGCTGACATGATCCATTCTTCAATTGTGTTAGCTAAACCGCGTTTTAATAAAATTGGCTTCTTAGTTTTACCTACCGCTTTCAGTAAAGAGAAGTTCTGCATATTTCTCGCACCGATTTGAATAATGTCTACATTTTCCACAAATTCATCGATATGCTCTGCATCCATCAATTCACTGACAATTGGCAGTCCAGTGCGTTTTCTCGCTTCTGCCATAGCCCGGATGCCCTCACTTTCAAGACCTTGGAACGCATAAGGTGAAGTTCTTGGTTTATAAGCACCGCCGCGCAGCATAGTTCCGCCGGCATCCTTGACTTCCTGTGCAATGCGGCAGATCTGATCCTCACCCTCAACGGAGCATGGACCGCCGATAATCACAATTTTTTCATTGCCGCCAATCTTAATACCGGCCGCTTCTACAATTGTATCTTCTGGATGGAAGAGACGGTTTGCTTTTTTATAAGGTGCAGCGATGCGGGTAACATCCTCAATCCATGGATTTGCTTTTATGATTTTTTCATCCAATGAGGTAGTATCTCCAATCAACCCTAAAATATGGTAATTGCTGCCCTGTGAGTTATTAACTTGAAAGCCTCTGTCTTCATAAGACTTAATAATTCGTTCAACTTCATTTTTCGGTGTATCTTTTTTTAATGTAATAATCATAATTTATCCCCCTCTAGATATCACGGCCAATAACTTTGGCAATCGCTCTTCCTTTTTCAACAACCTGTTTAAATTTAGCTGGCTTTAATGACTGCGCGCCATCACTCCATGCGCATTCTGGATTGTCATGAACCTCTATAATCAAGCCGTCAGCACCTGCCGCAATTGCCGCAAGGCTCATTGACTCAACAAGATCCCAGTCACCGGTCGCATGTGATGGATCGATGATGATCGGCAGATGGCTCTTGCGCTTAATGATTGGCACAACACTCAGATCCAATGTATTTCTTGTATATTTTTCAAATGTACGGATACCGCGTTCACATAAGATAACATTCTCATTGCCGCCGGACATAATGTATTCCGCTGACATCAGCCATTCTTCAATCGTATTACTCAAGCCGCGCTTTAGTAAAATAGGTTTGCGGATCATCCCCAGTGCTTTTAATAAATCAAAGTTCTGCATATTGCGGGCGCCTACTTGAATCAGATCGACATTTTCAACAAATTCATCAATCTTATCCACACCCATAATTTCTGAAACAATTGGCAGACCTGTACGCTTTCTGGCTTCAACCATATCCTGAATGCCCTCACTGCCTAAACCCTGGAACGCATAAGGTGAAGTTCTTGGCTTATACGCACCGCCTCTTAACATTACACCACCGGCATCTTTAACCTCTTGAGCTATGCGGCAGATTTGATCCTCACCTTCCACAGAACATGGGCCGCCGATTACAACAATATTTTCCTTGCCGCCAATCTTAATCCCTGCGACATCCACCACTGTATCTTCCGGATGAAACAGGCGGTTTACCTTTTTATAAGGTGCCGCGATGCGGGTAACCTGTTCAATCCATGGATTCGCACGAACAATTTTTTCATCAACAATCGTTGTATCGCCGACAATACCAAATACGTTATAATCAACACCGCGGATCAGATTGACTTCCAATCCCTTATCTTCAAATTCCTTAATAATTTTATCAATTTCTGCCTGTGGGGCGCCCTTTTTACAAGTAATAATCATGATTCTTTCTCCTTTAATTTTTCAATCAATATTTCTATCGCATGCTTATATCCCTGAATTCCTTCACCGGTAATCGTTTTGAAGCAAGCCAATCCCGGATATGAAATCTGCCTGAATGCTTCACGGCTTTCAACTTTAGAAATATGTACCTCTACCGCTGGGATACCCACTGCCTTTAATGCATCAAGAATGGCAATGCTTGTATGCGTATAAGCCGCTGGATTGATTATAATACCATCAATTTTACCATAGGCTTCCTGAATCCTGTCAACCAATGCACCTTCGTGATTGCTCTGATAGAATTCTACCAGCACTTGATGCTCATCGCAAGTTTTCTGACATAAATCAAGCAATGCCTGATAGCTTTCACTTCCATAAATACCCGGTTCTCGGATACCAACCATATTGATATTCGGGCCATTAATTACAAGTAACTTCATCAAATCGCTCCTTTATCTGTTTGAGGGCAGCCTCAATTGTTGAATTATTATCTATTTCAAATTGACTGTATTTCTGATACAGCGGCATTCGTTCCTTTTCCATTGCCATCAGACGTTCTTTACTTGAGGAAAGCGGCCGGCTGTCATCAACTAATAATGCGTCTAAATTACGCCGGATATGGAAGATAATACCATTTTGTGCCAATGAGCGCATATTCTCTTCGTTTTTTATAATGCCGCCGCCGCAGGAGATGATCAGCTTTGTCTGCTTCGCGAGGTCTTTACAAATCGCTGTTTCTATTTCCCGAAACCTTGCTTCACCCTCTGTATCAAAGATTTCCCTGATTGTGCGCTGTTCCCGGCGGACAATTTCTTCATCGATGTCAACTAAACGTTTATCACTGATTTTAGCCAATTCCTGTGACAATGTTGTTTTGCCGCTGCTTGGCATACCGATTATAACGATATTAGCCATATCCTTATAGATTTCATCAGTAATCTGATGTATTTTTTCATCATCAAGCGCTATGTCATGAAAGAATTCACACGCTGCCTTTGCCTGTGCCACCAGCATCTTTAAACCATTCACATGCTTCAGCTTCAGTTCTTCCGCCTGTTGGCAGAGTCTGGTTGTCAATGGGTTATAGATTACATCCGCTACTGCCTCCAATTGACCAAAATCGGCAAGATCGATGATTTGATCATCATTATTAGGATACATGCCAACGCTGGTAGCATTGATGAACACTTGAATTTCCTGATGCTGTTTCAAGGCTTCATAGCTGATGATCGGCGCTGGCTTATTGCGGCCGGCAACCAGTATTTCCTTCGCTCCCATCGCTTTTAATACCGCCTGTGCCGTTTTACTTGTACCGCCGGTTCCCAGTACACAGCAGCATTTATCTTTAATGACAATGTTATGCTGCTTCAGCATCAGCATTAAACCAGTAAAGTCGGTATTCGTCGCTATCAAGCGGCCATTGCGGTTGACAATTGCATTCACCGCATGAATCGCTAATGCCTGTTCATCAATTTCATCACAATACTGCATTACTGTTTCCTTATAGGGAATTGTTACATTGATGGCTTTAAAAGCCTTTGTTTCCATGAATTCAACGAGCTGCTGCTCATCAAGTTCAATTAATTCATAGGGCTGATCAATCAGTTTTTCATGTATCATTTTAGAAAAGCTGTGCCCTAGTTTTTTTCCGATTAATCCAATTCGCATAATCAATCCCTCATCCATTTACCGCCATAGGCTTCAACACATAAATCAAGCAGGCATAAAGCGGTCACTGCATCAACTACGACCCTTGCCCGATGGAAGATTGCTGGATCATGGCGTCCTTTCAATTCCAATATGGTTTCCTTTTTCTCATTGTAATCTACCGTCTGCTGCGGCTTGAAGATGCTTGGTGTAGGTTTAATTACCGTTCTGAATAAGATTGGCATACCATTTGCGATACCGCCGTTGATGCCGCCATTGTTATTGGTTTTTGAAACGATCTTATCACCGCTCATCAGCCATGCATCATTTGCTTCACTGCCATAATGATTGACAAAATCAAAGCCCATTCCGAATTCAACGCCCTTAACTGCCGGCACTGAGAATAGATACGCGCTTAGATTGCTCTCAATTGAATGGAAATAAGGCTCGCCGATGCCGGCCGGTACATTCAGAATCATTGTTTCAAGAATGCCGCCAACACTGTCCTTTTGAGCTGCCGCTGCTTCTATCAGTTTGATCATTGCACTTTGAGCATCACTGTCCAACACCGCAAAGTCCATGGCTGATAAAGCTTTTAAATCCGCATTCAGATCATCAAATTCACGGTCATGAATATCCATGCACTGCTTAATATGGGTACCAATTAGAATGCCTTTTTTTTCAAGAATCTGTTGGGCAATCGCGCCTGCCGCTACCAACGGAGCAGTGATTCGGCCTGAGAAATGACCGCCGCCTCGGTAATCCTGACAGCCGTGATATTTCACATAGGCCGTGTAATCAGCATGTGAAGGTCTCAGCAGCTGAGGTGTATAATCTCTTGACTGCTGTTCCTTATTCATAATTTGAATATGCAGCGGTGTACCGGTTGTGCAGCCATTAAAGAAGCCGCTGGTTATATGAAACAAATCCTCCTCATGACGCTGTGTTGATATCTTTCCCTTAGCCCGGCGTTTATCAAGCTGTGCCTGTACCGCATCAAGATCAAGCTTAATTCCAGCTTCTAAACCGTCAATGACCACACCGATTGATTCACCGTGGCTTTCACCATAAAGTGAAATCGTAATATTTTTACCGATTGTACTTTTCATGAAAACCTCCTATAAGTATTTTCTTAATGTCTCAATATCAACATCAATTAACTGCGCATGACCAATTTCTTCAACCTGAACGATGGTAACCTTTTTGCCATCGGCTTTTTTATCATTGAATATTAAATGAATCACTTCATCCGGATCATAAGCCGCATCAATCGGCAGATTCATTTTAGTCAATATCGCCTGTAGACGCTGTTTAATTTCCTCATTCTCGATAATTTTCATCATACCGATGCTGACACATTCTCCATGATAATAATCATGAAGGTGGTACAGACTCTCAACCGCATGACCAATGGTATGACCAAAATTTAATATTTTACGAAGATTGGCTTCCTTTTCATCAGCCTCAACCACTTTCTTCTTGACGATTAAGGAGCGGGTAATGATCTCCTCAAGAACCTCATCCGGTTCATTATTCTGGAAATCGGCGTCATGCTTCTCAAAAAGCTCAAACAATTCAGGATCAGCGATTAAGCCTTCCTTGACCGCTTCCGCCAGACCGTTATAGTAATGCCGGCGCGGCAGTGTTTTTAGGGTTGTTAAGTCGACAATTACCACTTCCGGGTGATAGAAGGTTCCCAATACATTTTTTACTTCATCCAGATTGATTGCGACCTTGCCGCCGATGCTGGAATCAATCTGTGACAGTGTTGTGGTTGGAATTGAAGAAAAATGGATGCCTCTTTTAAAGGTAGCCGCTACAAATCCGCTTAAGTCTCCGATGACACCGCCGCCCAGCGCAAGTATTAAATCATTTCTTGAGAAGTTCAATTCCAGAAGCTTCATGCAGATCTGCTGATAAACACGAACGCTTTTAGCCCCCTCACCCTGTTCAGTAATAAACAAATGACCGTTAGGGCATTGTGACAAAACAAGCTGCTGATATTCAGCGGGAACTCCCTCATCAGTGATAATCATAACCTTGCGGTTCAGATCAATATAATCTGCCAGCCGTGTTATCGCGTTTCTGACGATGACAATACGGCTGCTTGCTTCACTTAAGTTAACTGATAATTCCATATTCTGATCTCCTTTTCTAATAAAAAAAGCATCCGTCTTACCAGAATGCTTTGTTATGCCCCTCTTTTGATTAAAAGTCAAAATGACCAATCGTATTTCGAATTGGTTTATCGGGGCCTAGCAATAAAAGTAAAAGACTGACGCTTTATTTAACATTGTTTTCATGCTTCAAGTTTAAAACAAATTAAAATGAATTGCAAGTAAAAAATGAAAGAATTTCACTATTCCATGAAAATTCATATCAACGCTGTTACATTTATCGGCCATCAGAAAAACATTTATTTTGAAACAGACCTATGATACACTAAAGCCACCTTTCTATTATCTTCTGTATATCATTCCTATTGACCAAAATCAAAAATATGGTCAATAGAAACATCTTTTATAAATAAGGTTCCCATTAATCCACGATTTGCTATATTCTTGAAAACATATTGAGATAATAAACTTTTTAATTTGAAAGATGAACGTTATTATATTCATGGTTGAACATATTGTTGTTCTTTTAAAGTATTACACTGAGCGATAATACAGAAATACAAAGCCCAAAACAAAAAAAGAGTTTACTGAGGTTCTAAAACTCAATTAACTCTTTCATTGTTATAACAGTTTATTAATCTAAATATTAGAAAGATTTGGAATGTACTTCATTTAGCTTATTCAATCAAACTTTCACCATTTGTCGCGATGACATTCTTATACCAGTCAAAGCTTTTTTTCTTATAGCGCTGCATACTGCCGATGCCGTCGTTATCTAAATCTACATAGATAAAACCATATCTTTTCTTCATTTCAGCCGTGGAACAGGATACCAAATCGATACATCCCCAAGCTGTATAGCCAAGTACATCCACACCATCTTTGATAGCTTCACTAACTTGAATCAGATGATCATTCATATATTGAATGCGATAATCATCTTCAACGGTATAGCTGCCATCTGCCTGCATGATCAATTCATCATTCGCTCCTAAGCCGTTCTCAACAATAAATAAAGGCTTTTGATATCGATCATAAAAACGGTTAAGCGTATAGCGCAGTCCCTGCGGATCTATCTGCCAGCCCCATTCACTTACCTTTGAATATGGGTTGCGTTTTAAGTTGGTAGTCATATTGCTGCCGGTTGGTTCACCTTTGGTTGGGTCCGCACTGGCACAGTTGCTTGAATAATAACTAAATGATACGAAGTCAACCACATTTTTCAAATCCTCTTTATCCTGATTTGTAATGTTTAAATGAATATCGTTCTCTTCAAAAATACGCTTTGCATAAGCCGGATATTCACCTCTGACCTGCACATCCGCAAATAAGTAAGTATTTCTTTCAAGCTTCATTACCTCGATAATATCATCAGGATTAGGTGTCAGCGGATAAATTGTCACAGCCAGAATCATACATCCGATCATTGCTTGCGGCATTAATTCATGCGCTAGCTTTACCGCTCTTGCACTCGCCACTAATTCATGATGAATTGCCTGATAAAGATCCTGCTGAGTCAGCTGTTCCTTCGGTGTCAGTATGGCGCCGCTCATAAACGGCTGATGAATAATCGAATTAATTTCATTAAAGGTTATCCAATATTTAACCTTTTTCTTATAACGTTCAAATAATGTCCTGCAGTATTTGACATATAAATCAATCAGCCGACGGTCTGCCCAGCCGTTATATTTTTTAGCAAGTGCGAGCGGTGTTTCATAATGAGAAATAGTTACCAAAGGTTCAATACCATATTTCAAGCATTCATCGATTACTTCATCATAGAAACGCAGACCGGCTTCATTTGGCTGTTCCTCTTCACCAGTTGGATAAATTCTTGACCAAGCTATTGAAAAGCGATAGACTTTAAAGCCCATTTCCGCAAATAAGCGAATATCTTCTTTAAAACGATGATAATAATCGATGCCCTTAAGCTTTAGGTTATCTGCTGTCGGCTCATCAGTAATCAGTTTAAAGCCCTTTGGCAGTACATCCTGAATTGATAAGCCTTTTCCATCCTCGTTATAAGCACCTTCGCATTGATTTGCCGCTGTTGCGCCTCCCCATAAGAATTTTTCTGGAAACCGCATATTACACCTCCTTCAAGATCATTACCGTATCATCGACGGTGACCGCTTTATTCTTCTCGCAAGTAAATTCATATTGATCATAATTTGCGACTACCATCGGTGTTACCACATCATAGCCCTCGTTTTTGATCGCATTTATGTCAAATTCCATCAACAAATCTCCTGATTTTACATGATCACCATCTTTAACCAAAACATTGAAGTATTTTCCATCAAGCTTTACCGTATCTAAACCGACGTGTAGAATCAAATCCGCTCCATCTTCAGAAGTCATCGTAATAGCATGTTTAGTCGCAAAGACTGTCTTGACAGTACCGTCAGCCGGCGCATATAATTTACCCTCATCAGGCAGTATAGCGATTCCTTTACCTATTAATTCATTCGCAAAAGTAGGATCATTCACTTCATTTAAGGCAATACATTTACCTTTCAGCGGTGAATGCAGGACTGATTGTCTGCTTGCTGATTGTACTGCGTTTTCTTTCTTTGTCTCCATATCTTTATCTTTAAATAACACAAATGATACAATGAAACTAACTGCAAATGCTATCGCCGCACCGGCACATGCCAGATAAAAATTTGACATGGGCGCGTCAATACCGATATAGCTAGGTAATGTAAGCAGACCAGGTGAACCGCCTGAGAAATTCTTAATGTTTAATAGTCCCATAAATAAGCCACCGGCACAGCCGCCTGCCATTGCCGCAATCAGGTTTGTACGGATCTTCATTGTAACACCAAACAATACTGGTTCAGTAATGCCGCAGACAGCAGTAATACCGGTTGCTGATGTCAGCTGTTTCAATTCTGAATTCTTTGTTTTCACAGATACGGCTAAAGCAGCGGCTCCCTGAGCAACATTGCTTGCCAGCTGACCTGGATATATGATTGTATCAAAACCCATAGTCATACGATTATTAATACCGATTGGCGTAATTGCATGATGTGTACCCGTCATAACTAAGAATGGCAGGAAGGTTCCCATCAGCGTTGGAACGAGCCAGCCAGCATAGCTGTTAAGAGCATTGATACCGGCAGCAATAAAGGTACTGATAATATAGCCTAAAGGACCTAACACAACTAAGGTAGCAATACCGGTAATCAAAATCGTGATTAATGGTCCTGTGAAGTATTTAATCGCTTTAGGTGATATCTTATCCGCAAAAGGCTCAACGACGGACATCAGCCATACACCTAAAATAATGGGAATTACTGATGAGGTATAAGAAGCGTTATAAATTGGCAGACCAAAGACTGTAATAGCTTCACCGACTTCTTTTGAGGTCGCTACCATACTTATAAAGTTAGGATGAATCAGCATTGCACCCAACATCATTGCCAGATATTGATTGCAGCCAAACTTCTTTGCCGCTGAGTTAGCGAGTAACACCGGCAGGAAATAGAAGGTAGCATCTGCCATGAAGTTAATCACCTGATAGGTAGAAGCCTGATTATCTACCCACTTAAATGCAACTAATAATGCCAGCACTGCCTTAAGCATACCGGCAGCCGTCAGCGGCGGCAGAATAGGTGTAAAAATACCGGCTATCGTATCAATAATATTATTAATTTTATTACCATTTTTCTTTTCCGGTTTCTTATCCATTTCATTCAGATCAATCATTTTGATTAAATGCTGATACACCTGTGGGACATCTGAACCAATAATAACCTGATATTGTCCTCCTTTTGATACAACACCGACAACCCCTTCAGTATTTTTCAGTGCTTCAGTATCCGCTATCGCTTCATCAATAAGATTAAAACGCAGACGGGTAGCACAATGACCCACATGGGATATATTTTTTTCACCGCCAACATGCTTTAATATAATGCCGGCTATTTTTTCATAATCCATTTTAATTCTCCTTTTATTTGTTGTTTAATATACGTTTTATGTGAATCGCTAAATAAAGTAATTCAGTATCTGGAATATTAATTCCTTTCTGCTGGAGGAAATAACGTTTAATCTTCCCACAGCATTTGAACTCTTCATTAAAGTGATCCTTTAAAGTTTCATATAGTTTTTCATCTTCCGCAAATGCCTGATTCTTTAAAACTCTTTCAATAAAGAATTTTAGGTGAACCATAAACCGATCAAAAGCCAAAGAATTCTCATCAAGATTAATCTGAAAGTGGAACTTAATGATTGAAAGAATTGCTTGAATCATTGTAACAGTTTCACTTACATAGCTTGAATCCTCCACATTCACACTGGCTTCTACAAGATGGATTGCAATATAACCGGCTTCATCTTCAGGCAGTTCAACACCTAACTCACGCTTAATAATGGCCAATGACTCAAGTCCGATGCTGTACTCACTGTGGTAATATTTCTTTATTTCCCATAAGAGTGCGTTTTTAAGCGGCATGCCTTTTTCCATTCTTTCTAGCGCAAAACTGATATGGTCAGTAATTGAAATATAGATGTTATCACTTAACTCCTTATCTAATGTCTGTTTGGCATAATCAATAATGAGATTAGCGATACGAACATGTTCCTGAGGTATTTCAAGCAGCAGATCACTCAGCTTCTGAGCTGTGTTTTCATCTGTGATACGATATATCTTTTCGACCATCGACATATCGATCTCATCGTCTGCTTTTTTCTTATAACCCAGTCCACATCCCATAACAAGTACTTCATTGCCCTTTTCGTCAAAAGAACGCACCAGATTGTTGTTAATGACCTTATTTACTTTCATAGGTTCCTCCCTGCTACAAAAAAAAGCTACACCACAACATAAAAAACCTAAAAAGTTTCTTATGTGGTATAGCCTGCATTACCAGTAACAATCCATCTTTATGGATAAAGATTAGCACGTTTATTGTTGCTTGTCAACGCTTACAAAAAATAAAATTTAATAATACTTGTCTAAAAAGCCTTATTTAATCATTCCCATGTCTTTTCTCATATGAGAACTTACATCCGCAGTAATCCTGCCGATAAAGATTATTCTCTCTTGACAGCTCCAGTCCGCGGTCAATCCCGCGCTTCTTTTTAAAATCTGAATAAAAATACTTCACATTAGGATATTTTACTGACAGCTTACGGCCTACATCATTCAATATCTGACTGTTTTTCTGCCTTGATATCGTCATTACGGTTGTGAAATAGTCAAACGCATGCTCACTTGCATAGGCATAAGCTTCATTCATTCTTAACGTATAACACATAACACAGCGGCTGCCGCCCTCCAGTTCATCCTTCAAAACAGCAATCTTTTCAGTATAAGCCTCACCCATATAAGGCGGTACAATCAGCTTTACCTCATAACCAGTCTTTTCCCGCCAAGTATTTAAATACTGGCGTAGTTCCTGCAGACGGCGCGCATATTCATTTTCCGGATAAATATTGGAATTATTATAATAAATAGTGATATCAAAATAAGGACATAAGAACTCAAGCGGAAAGGCACTGCATGGCGCGCAGCATGCGTGCAGCAGCAGTTTTGGATGCAAGTTATCCCGCTTTATAGCTTCAAGTTCATCAACGCTTTGCTGATAATAATTAATTTTCATTATTCAATAAACATACTGTCGCCAAAGGAGAAGAAACGATATTTCTCATCAATGGCTTCTTGGTATGCTTTCATAATTAATTCTTTGCTTGCCAGCGCACTTACCAGCATAACCAGTGTGGACTTTGGCAAATGGAAATTAGTAATCAGCGCGTCGATGGCTTTGAACTCATAACCGGGATAAATAAATATATCAGTCTCTTCAGCGCATGCCTGAAATTGTCCATATTTCTGCATTATAGCCTCAAGTGTACGGCAGCTTGTCGTACCGATTGCGATGATTCTTCTGCCCTCTGACTTCGCTTGATTTAAACGCTGCGCAGTGTCCGCATCCATCATATAGAATTCTGAATGCATGTGATGCTCTAGCACATCTTCCGTATCCATTGGACGGAAAGTACCAAGCCCAACATGCAGTGTAACATCTTCAACCTCAACACCCATCGCTTTAATTTTCGCAAACAGCGCGTCAGTGAAATGCAGCCCAGCCGTCGGCGCCGCAGCGGAGCCCTTAACCTTGGCATATACGGTTTGATAACGTTCAGGATCTTCAAGCTTCTCCTTGATATAAGGCGGCAGCGGCACATTGCCGAGATGGTCAAGAATCTCATAGAAGATTCCCTCATAAATCATTTTAAAGGTACGCAGGCCTTTTTCACCGATACCAATACATTCTGCCTTTAACTCACCCTCGCCAAAGCTGATCACCGTACCCATTTTCACAACACGGGCATTGCCGACCAAGCACTCCCAAACATCGCCTTCCTGCTTCAAAAGCAATAGTTCAACATGAGCATTTGTCTCTTCTTTAGTCCCAAATAAACGAGCGGGAATAACACGGGTATTATTGCGCACCAAGACATCTCCGGGTTTCAGATAGTCACATAAATCATAGAAATGACGATGTTCAATCTCACCGGTTGAACGATGCAGAATTAAAAGACGCGATTCGCTCCGTTCCTTTAAAGGCGTCTGAGCAATCAGTTCCTCAGGCAGATCAAAATCAAATTCACTTGTTTTCATATTAGAATCCCCTCGAATCTACACTGTTTAAACCATATTTTTTAAACATTTCATCTTTAAAATCACCGAAGCGGTCTTCTTTGATCGCTTTGCGGGCATCTTCACTCAATTTAAGCAGGAAACGCAGATTATGAATTGACATCAGCCGCGCGCCTAAGCCTTCATTGCATTTATTCAAATGGCGAAGATAAGCTTTCGTATAATTGCGGCATGTCGGGCAGTCGCATTCCGGATCAAGCGGTGTAAAATCACGCTCATATTCTTTACGTTTGATATTCACTCGGCCCTGTGAAGTCATTAATGTGCCATGACGAGCGATACGCGTCGGCAGCACACAGTCAAACATATCAACGTTGCGGGCAATACCCTCTAAAATCGCGTCGACAGAACCAACGCCCATCAAATAACGCGGTTTCTCCCAAGGCAGATATTTAACACTGTAATCAATCATCTTATACATCGTTTCCTTTGATTCGCCAACCGACGTACCGCCGATTGAATAACCGGGGAAATCCATCTCCGCCAATGTTTCAGCGCATAATTTACGCAGATCTTCAAATTCACCGCCCTGCACAATACCAAACAATGCCTGTTCCTCAGGACGCTGATGCGCCTCTTTACCGCGTTTTGCCCAACGCAGTGTACGTTCAACGCTGTTCTTCATATAATCATAAGTTGATGGATATGGCGCGCATTCATCAAAACTCATGATGAAATCAGCACCGATTTTATTTTGAATCTGAATTGATTTTTCAGGACTTAAAAACAAAGTTGAACCATCCAGATGACTCTTAAAAGTTACCCCTTCTTCGTGTATCTTTCTTGAATCCGCAAGCGAGAACACCTGAAAACCGCCGCTGTCAGTAAGCATCGGCCCGTTATAATTCATAAATTTCTGAACACCGCCGGCTTCCGCCACAATATCCTCACCAGGACGCAGCCATAGGTGATATGTATTAGACAAAATCACACCGGCACCAATTGCCTTTAATTCTTCCGGAGATACATATTTTACTGTTGCCAATGTTCCTACCGGCATGAACATCGGTGTTTCTACATCACCATGCGGAGTATGCAGGATACCGCAGCGGGCACCTGACTGTTTACATACATGGGTTATTTCAAATTTTATAGCACTCATATTTTTCACCATTTATTATTTTATCACAAATCAGACTCTGAACACAAACATTCAATCCAATATTACTTCAATTCGTAAAGTAACTTAATGTGATATATTCTCTTAAAGTTCAAAATAAAAGGGGCTGTGACAGATAAGCCCCTTTTATTAATAAATTAATTCTTTATGAATATCTGTATTATCAATTAATGATAATATACTTTTATCAAGATTAACTAAATTATCCAACCGTTTTTATATAGGCATGGTCACACACCTCATCACCTTCCTTCAAGGTAAAGAAAAACACCGCCTAATTGAACGGTGTTTAGATGAATAAGGTATTTGGTGGAAGTGCCAATTCCACATTTCTTTTGACCTTATGGTGCGTAGCAGCACATTCTCTACTTCAAATACCTATTCCTATCCTATACATATTATAGCCATTTTATTCTTTTTTATAAAGTAACTTATGCTTGTCGATAAGTTTAATAACCTTCCTATCATTCTAAGAAAAAAGCAGTATTCAAAAAACGTGAAAATCGAAAGTTTCTCAAGGGAAGACTCTTCCAAGATTATAAGATATATATCGAGGAAAATGAAACAGCTGGGATTGTTCAAATGGACACTGTCTATAATGATGGAACACAGGGGCAAGGTATCACTTTACGAATTGAAGTCCTATATTACTGAAAAAGACAGCTTTAATTTAATATTTCAGGCTTTTTTTCTTCAGGATAAGTCATTTCCTCAACTTTTTCCTGCTTTTTTCCCTTGATACGGCTAAAGACCTCTTCTGCCCATGGCTTATCTTCTTCATTATTAAAACATAAGGTCATTAAATATAAACCATTCTGACAAATTATCTGACCAATCCCCATAAAGTATTTTTCGCCATCTTCTTCAGCTTCATGAATAACATAACGGCATCTTCCCTCACCGCAGATAATTTCAGTATAAGGCTCACTGCCTTCACCAAATACCGGGCCGACAAAATCAGCGTCACCCTCATTCATAAGATAACCGCTCACGCGCATATTCTTCCAGTCAGGAAAAGCTCCGTCATACCATAAATTATTACCATCCGCTTCACGTTCATAGCGGAAATTACCAGGCATATCAATATCAATCTTTCCAAAATGAATCGTTACCCACCCCTTGCGGTAACCAATCGGTGTTTCCGAATAATAAACGGCCTGTTTTGAGATATCCATCGGTGTCCGCTCATCTAAACGGCAAAGATATTCATAATCCTTAATTGGAATCGGAATCTCATGGCTCATTGTCATCGCCCGCTCAAGATAATCTAAAATTGAAGTATTCAATATCGCATCCTCATCACTGCGGGAACTTGGCATGTAATAACATTTTTCCCACATTAAATGCATTGCGCAGTTACGATAGAAATACGCGTCCTGCTCTTCATTATTCCAAATAAAGAATTCTTGCGCAAAAGGACCAATACCCTCTTGAGCAACTCTTGAAACAAGCTCCTTAATATTAAAGCGGCCAAAAGGTGACAGCACACAGCCCTCACAGCCTGCTGGCTGATACTGATTCATATCCCAGCAAATACTGAGGTTGGAATAATCACCCCCCGCATAATCATGACAGATCTCGATGATATTCTGAAGCCATGAATAAAAATGATCCTTGCGCATTCGTTCAAAATCACGGCGTCCTTCATATTCTGTATCATCCTCAATCAGCATGTGTTTCCCTAAACGTTCCTGAAATGCATCAATAAACTCAATCGCGTATTTATGAAAACCGGCGCCTACCAGATTCGTCTGACAATCACCCTTAAATATCCACTCATCTCCATCCTGTTTAAATTCCACATAAAGATTTCCTAACGGACAGAAATGGATGCCGGAATTATTTTCATCTTCGTCATAACCCAGCTCTCTTTCCTTACATAATTCAGAAAGTATCTGTTTGACCTGCTTTTTATCATGTACACTTGTTTCAAATGAAAATCCAATACTCATAATGTTCTTTCCTTTCAAGTGAAATCACTTCTTCTTATCTATAATTAAAATCATTGCTAGTTACATATTCTACCTTTATATATGCAATAAATTCAATCTTATCTAAAATTAATTAACTGAACCTGCTTGCTTCTCAACCATGACATCCTTTATGTATTTGTTTTAGTCTAAAAGCTATCTGTATCATAACACAACCCTCGATCAGTTAAAACACTATATTCTGAATAATCATAAGGCTATTAATGCTTTGTCCCCATTCGATGAATAAAATGCTTTTAGTAAATGAATTTGTATCAGATAAACTGCTTTCAATCTCCCTGAATGCTTACATTTCTTTTCTGAAAATGTTTTTTCATCTATCCAAAGGAACAATTTTGTTATAAAATAGATGATAGTGAAAGAGGGTGCCCGCTTGAATCAACTAGATAAGGCAAGAGAAAAAATCAATGCGATTGATGTTCAGATGCGTGAGCTGTTTGAACAGCGCATGAAGGCTGTCGAAGAAGTTGCTGAATATAAATTAAAGAATAATATGAAAATATTCGATCCTGACCGTGAGGCTGAGGTGATTGAAAAAAATAGTATTAAAATGCAGAACGAAAAACTGAAACTCTATTACCGTGAATATATTCAGGCGGTAATGGATATATCAAAAAGCTACCAGGAATCAATTGTCAATTGTGATACATATGGCTATCAAGGTGTGCTTGGCGCATTCTCCCATATTGCGACGCAGCGTTTGTTCCCGCATGGCAAAATGAAAAACTACGCTGCTTTTGAAGGGGCCGTTAAAGGTGTGCTGAATCATGAGATAGCAAAAGCTGTATTGCCTTTTGAAAACAGCTATACAGGTGAAGTCGGCGAAATATTAGATTTATTATTTAAGTATGATGTTGTGATACAATCCATTTATGATTTAAAAATCAATCAGAATCTGCTTGGTTTAAAAGGTGCGACACTCTGCGATATTAAACAGGTATATTCCAAGGATCAGGCAATTAACCAATGTCAGGATTTCCTTAAGAACTTTGATTATGAATTAATACCTTATGCGAATACCGCGCTGGCGGCAAAATTTGTCAGCGAGAGCCAGGATAAAAGCAAAGCCGCGATAGCTTCTATTGAAACAGCTGAATTATATGGCCTTGAAGTCCTTGCGGAGAACATTAACACCAGCAAGGATAATACAACCCGATTTGTCGTTGTCGGCAATGAACTGCCGGAAGATGGCAATCATCTCTCAATTGTATTTACCGTGCATCATGAATCCGGACAGTTAGCTAAAATCATGCAGATTGTAGCAAAATATGGCTTCAACATGGAAAATATCAAGTCAAGATCCTTAAAGGATGCTTCTTGGCAGTATTATTTCTATATGGAAATTGAAGGTCATTATCGTGATGAGAAGATGCAGAGTATGCTTGAAGAATGCCGAAACAGCAGTTCTAATTTTAAAGTAATTGGTGTATATAACCATTAAGAAAGCGAGGGTTCAGTATGAATTTCACAAAAAACAGTGCTAATCTGACACCGATTGAGGATACCGTATTTGCCGTAGTATCTAAAGCCAAGGAAGCAAAAGCTAAATTTGGCGCTGATCAGGTCGTTGACGCGACAATTGGATCACTTTACGATGAAGCTGGCAGTCTGGTAGCCTTTAAGAGTGTTTTTGATAATTATGATAAAATCAAAAAAGAAGTTAAAGCCGCGTATGCTTCCAGTTTTACGGGAAATCCTACTTTCCGTCAGCGAGTAGCGGAATGGACAATCGGCGCGGCTGATGTAAAGCTGGCGCACAGTGTCATTGCCACACCTGGCGGTACGGGTGCGGTATCCATGACATTCTCCGATATCTTAGAACCGGGAGAAACAGTAATTCTGCCGGATATTGCTTGGGGTTCCTATGCTTTAATGGCAACTGACAAACAGTTGAAGGCTAAAAAGTATAAAATGTTTGATGGTGATCATTTTAATCTTACCTCTTTCAAGGAGACTGTATTGAGTGTAATCAATGATCAGAACCGCATTTGTGTCGTAATTAATGATCCATGTCATAATCCAACCGGATATACAATGACCCGAGCAGAATGGGATGAAGTTATTGCCTTTATGAATGAATGCAGCAAACAGGTGCCTTGTGTAATCCTGAATGATATTGCCTATATTGATTATGCCTATGATTTAGAGAATTCAAGAAAGTATATGGAAGCTTTCAATAACATCTCAGAACAAGTCATGGTAGTAGTGGCATTCAGCTGTTCTAAAACGATGACATCTTATGGTCTGCGCTGCGGTGCGGCTATTCTGTTGGCACAGAGTGCTGAAAGTGTACGTCAGGCAGAAATTGTCTTTGAAAAATCAGCCCGTGCTATTTGGAGTAATATTCCTAACGCGGCCATGGATAACTTCTATCAGGTTACAACTGAACATTATGATGAATTCATGAATGAAAAAGCTGTTTATATTGATTATCTGAAACAGCGCAGTGAAATATTTAAAACTGAAGCTGAGGCATGCTCTCTGCCATGTTATCCATATAAGGAAGGCTTCTTTGTAACGATACAGATTGAAGACAACGGCCGGCGTGACCGCTATCATGAGCTGCTGCTGGCAAATAATATATTTACGGTAAAGGTAAATCACGGAATCCGTGTTGCGGCATGCAGTCTGAGCATTGATAAATGTAAAGGTTTAGCAGCCAGAATGAAACAATATTTAGATGAAACAAAGTAAGCGATATGACAACATATCGCTTTTTGCGGAAAGGAAGATTTTATGATTGATGAATCTAAGTGGTTATATCGAATAAAACGATTGGAAAATTACTTGGTAACCTTGAAGAAAAAGTCAGGGTTTTACTCGATCCTGCGTTTCAGTTTTTTCATTATGATACTTGCCGGTATCGTGATGGCTGGTAATATGGGGCAAAGCATAGGCGGCTGGCTGGCATTAGCCGCTTTGATTGCTTTTATCTTCGCGGTGATGGGGCATGGCAAGATTAAAGCTAAAATTAAAGACTGTGAGCATGAAATTCTTGTATGCCAGCAATATTTAGACCGTATACACGGCGGCTGGCGAAATTTCCCTGAAAAGGGTGATGAATTTATTAAGGATGCGGATGCTACCTTGCTGGATCTTGATTTAATAGGCAAAGCTTCGCTTTATCAATTAATATCGATTGCCCGCACATGCTTTGGCAAACAGGCATTTTATGACATATTATGCGGAAAATTACCGCTGTATCAACTAGCTGGACAGCAGGCTGCGGTTTCTGAATTAAGCAATCATGAATTTTCCATACAATTTCAAAAATTATTAATTAATCAAAAGATCCAAAACGGAACTGACTGTCAGGCCACTAAAGATCGATTAAATAGTTTTAAACAATATACTTCCTATAAGTATTTACCATTTTTATGTCTGATGCCGTTATTATTACTTTTAATTGGTTTACTAGCGGCATTTGATAAACTGCCCGGCATTGTATTTGCCCTTGCCTTCTTTATTCAATTATTCTTATCCATCGGCATCTCTTTACGCAGCGGTGAAAAAATTGATGGTTATGGTCAATTAAAGGATCAGATATCGGCATCTATGGAATTATTCAAATGCATAGAAGCCGCCGAGTTTAAAAGCGAACGCCTGAAAGGGATTCAGCAAATTTTAAATAGCAATGGTTCCGCAAGCTCAGCCTGTCAGCGTTTAGACATTATCCTATCATTATTTTCATTGCGTAATAACCCCATCCTCTACCTTGCTTTTAACGGTTTGTTTATGATTGATCTGCAGTGCCTGTATATTTTGGAACGCTGGAAAAATAAATATGGAGATAAGCTGGAGCAATGGCTTGAAACAGCCGGTGAAATGGAAGCTTTAGTATCTTGTTCAATTCTAGCTGCAGTGCGCAATACATGCACACCGTTAGTACATAACGAAGAGCTGCCAAGCATTGACGCGCAGGCATGTGCCCATCCGCTGATTGATCCGGATAAGGTAGTAGCTAATGATTTTAATCTTAAAGGCAGCAATATTATCACCGGCAGCAATATGTCCGGTAAGTCCACCTTTATGCGCTGCGTAGGCATTAATACCGTATTAGCCTTGATGGGCTGTGAAGTATGTGCCAAAAGCTTCAGCTGTACACCCATGCGTGTAATCTCATCAATGCGTCTGCATGATGAATTATCAGAAGGTATATCCACATTCTATGCAGAAATCCTGCGTATTAAAGATATTATGGAAGCCAGTAAAACACAAAACTTTAATTTAATTTTGATTGATGAGATATTTAAAGGTACCAACAGCGCTGACCGTATTGTTGGTGCTAAGGAAGCGATTCAGCGTCTGAATCAGCCATGGCTGATCACAATCGTGACCACCCACGACTTTGAATTATGCACAGCACTGCCAACCTTAACGAATTATCATTTCTCAGAAACCTACGAGAATAATGAAATTCATTTTGACTATCAGATCAAGGACGGTCAGTGTAAAACAACCAACGCGAAAGAGTTGATGCGTATGGCTGGTATTATTGATTAATTTAACTAATTACTGATGATAAAAACATCAGTTTTTTTTAAAATATTTTCTAAAGTTTCACCACATTGTTCTAAATATAAACAGTATTTATCCATATATGATAATTAATGAGCAAACGTGTGGAATTCTACATATAATCAGTCTATAATCTTAATTAGGAGGTACATTAATTTATGCCAAAGAAAATTATAGGATTATTTACTGCGCTTTTATGTGCGGTAACCGTAGCAGGCTGTTCAACAAAACCAACTGAACCTGAAAAGCCTGTGGACGATAATAAGGTGGTTGAGCCAGCCGCTAAAGCCGAGCTTCAGATCGGACAAGTTGAAGCTGCTGCTCATGGCACTAAATGCTTCACAACAGCGACTGTTGTTGTTGAAGGAGACAAGATTCTGCTCGCCTACATTGATGATTATCAGTATTTGTCAGCGGCAGATGCTACTGGTATTCCAAACAGTGAAACCTTAGCTGATTACTGGAATGAAGGTTTGGTACTAGGTTCTAAACGTGTTAATGCTGAAATGTACAGTGCAAACATGGCTAAGAGCGGATCAACAGTAGCAATTGATGTCAATTACAATACAATTCAAGACTATGTAGCTGGCAAAACAATTGCTGAAGTTGAAGAATTAGCTGGTAAAACAAGTGATGAATTAATCGATACAATTTCAGGTGCTACTTTGGTTGATATGCCAGGCTACTTGAATGCAATCGTAGAAGCTGCTAAAGCTGCTCAGGGCAATCCTAAGGTTACTTATGAAGGTGATGTTGCTGCTCTGAAAATCGGACAAGTTGAAGCTGCCGCTCACGGCACAAAATGCTTCACTCTTGCTACAGCTGTAACTGATGGTGATAAAGTTGTCCTTGCTTACATCGATGATTTCCAATATCTTGACGGTGCAGAAGCAACTGGTGTTCCTAACAGTGAAACTTTGAAAGATAACTTAACTGATCCTACAAAAGTATTAGGTTCTAAACGTGTAAATGCTGAAATGTACAGTGCTAATATGGCTAAGAGCGGTGCTACTATCGCTATCGACGAAAACTTCAATATGGTACAAGATTATGTAGCAGGCAAGACAATTGCTGAGTTGAAGGAATTAGGCGGTAAATCAAGTGAAGAAGTTCTTGATACAATTTCAAGCACAACTTTAGTTGATGCTCCGGGATATGTAAATGCCATCGTTATGGCAGCTACTGCTTCTAAGTAATTAAAGAATATATTAAAAGTCATCGCCGCTCATGGTGATGACTTTTTTCTTATTTATATTATGTTCATGTGAGAAATATTATCATATGCACCAACTGTCACCAAATGTATTGCTTAGGCCATTCGTGGTATCACTATGGTTCATCAAGATGCCTATATATACAATCCATATTGGGGATCCGCATAGTGATTGAATTACCATTTCGAAGCAATGTCTGATAATCCAAACTGGAAGAATTATGTTCAAAATATCGAATATACTATCATTATCAATAATACATACCTCACTTGGGTTAAGTTAATCTGCAAATTAATTGTTTTCACATCCTCTATTTAATCGTTTTTAAATATATAGCTTTAACTGAATTCATAACCATTTGCCAATTATAGTCTTGGGCATAATCAAATTTATTTTGATAATTCTGCCATAATGCTTTCATTCCTTCATCTTTTTCAATTCGCTCAAGAATGAATAATCCGTTTCCAATAACTTCTAATGATTTTCTTTGCTTTGCTGTGGCAATTAAAGCTAACTTTAATTTATCAATTGATATTTCATTTTCTTTTTGAATACTTAAAATTGCAACATCATAGAAATCCCTTATTCTAGTATTTACGACATCTCTTGTTACTATTGTTTCAAGTTTTTCTGCTAAAACAGTTTCAATATTATAGGCTAAAATATGGATACTTCTATTTTCAAACATAAGTTTATAAGAATAATTAATTTCTTTTGGCGTGATAACATCCCCTGTTGATATGTCAATTTTCAGAGGAATCCTTGTATTCTGCAGTTTACATTCTAATTTAACTCTTATACCAGAATATTCGTGTTCTTCCATAATCTCATCAATACTCTTTATTACAAATGACATTGCATCATTCAATTCAATAGACAGGATTTCTTCAATCATATTTTTTATATCTTTTTTATTCAGATTATAGTCTTTTATTGTCGTATCTATATCCATAGTTGTTCTATTATCCAAGCCAACAAAATGTGCAACCAGCATTCCACCTTTAAGAATAAAGTTATCTCTATATTTTGACATTGTAACTCTTTCTAGAAATCTTTCCATAGCATAATTTCTAATCAATATATTTGCTTTATTGCTATTACCGTTCGATCTATTCCTAACTAATGCTTTTAATTGAACTGCTGTCTCTATCATAATAATCCCTCCAGATACGCCTTAATTTTGCTATCAACTTTAAAAATTTCTGCGTATTGCATAAGCTTAGAAATATTTTTATATTTTTTCAAATATTCTTTAACTGCCACTTGTTTATCTTGAGAATCAATTTCTGTTTTAAAAATATCACAAATTGTCCTTTCTGGATCATAGCAGCGAACAATATACCCATTAGGAGTAGTTACTTCTATAATCCCAACTGAATATCTATTTTTGATAGAAGTATATACTTTAATTCCTTGTTTTGTTAAATGATCAACCTTATATCCATATGGAAGCGTAACTGAGTAATATATTGGTTCTCTATCTGACATATCCAACAAATAACAAGCTGTTTCATGAGAAAAAATAGCTTTAGAATATTTATATGATATGACATAAAAATCATCTACCAATAAATCTGAAGAAATATACAATCCTCTGGCAATTCTTTCATAATTATTTTTTTTCAAAAAATCTAAACAATATTGTTTAGAAATACCTTGATCAATAATATCTTTTATATTAATAATTCCATTGTTATTATTTGAATATTCCGTCATAATTTCATTCTTTTTCATGCCATCACCTTACCATTATACTACATATTATAATTAAATGTAGTATCAAAGTCAATAAATTTAGCTTTTCATTAAGTTATACTTCTGCCAATCGGCTTGGATATAAATAATAAGTTCATTATCATCCTCTCACATCATCGTGCATGATGTAGGTACATGGCACAAGTTAGAAACTGATTAACCATATAACAACACAAAAAGCTTATTCATTACTATCCCTAAGAAGTTCTGCATAGAAAAATGCCATTTCATTATATAATTCATCCATCTTAGTTAATTCATAATTATTATTTATCTCATCAATCATGAGCATCAATACTTCATGAACTAACCACGGATAGGCTATATAAAAGGTTCCTGTAAATTTAACAGCAGCAATCATGGCATTGATAGCTGAATCCAAATCATTTTCTAATCTAGCATAATCAGCCAATCTTAGTTTGAATTGATCAACATACAAATCATTTATGCCTTTTTGTATTTCAAAATAACTTACAGTAACTTCCTCCTCCTTAGTTAATTTAGCAGGACAAGTTAACGCAACAAAATCCTCTTCCTCACGATCCAAAATACTCCAGCCATCATCAGATTCATAATATTCTTTATATGAATCCTCAAATGGGTGATTAAGACGTTTTTCATAGATTTTCCTAGTTTCACTTTTAATTAGGCTTGAATTTTTAAACAATTCAAAAGTTAAATCACCTTTACCATTACTTCTAATAATTGTATGCAAACCCTTTCCGTCATTGATATTCAGGTAAAAATTATAATTGCTTGTAAAATTATCAATTTTATAACTTGCCATAACTTTTGTATTTCCACATAAAGAAACAGCTAGAAATAAGGAAAGTATAGTTTTAATGATTGATTTCATGATATTTCCCCCTTATATTATATATTTAATTCTAATTCATCTTTTGATAAGCAAGCTGTGAATTTTCATTGATTGAAAGCTGCCCTTTCGCAATCTCATTATCCGGCTTTTTCAAATCTATCCAAGCAATTCCGTTATTGGATAACAATAAGTCACTGTCTGCGTACAAATAATGAATATCTGTGTTCAAATCCAGCAAATAATTTTGAGGACGACTTCTGTTCTCAATAGTTTTTGTTCCTGACCAAGTCATCATACCATTTTTGATATTGACTGCTTCAATCCATTCACTTTCAAAATAATAAAAGATTTTATCCTTTTCGACATCTACTTTGTAAACTTTTGTCAGCGAATTATTATTTATCATAAGAATTAGGTTATTCGCGTCTCCATACAAGCCTATCATACAATTCTCTAATCCAGTAGTTTCATAGATAACTGTTTTAGTTTTAGTTCTCATATCATATTGAATTAGTTGAGTAATCATATTTTCTTTATCTTCCCGTAAATAATACCATTTATTTTTATGATAAACAGGGTGTCCGCTATTTTCTTCTTCAACCACTTCAAATTCATTTGTTGCAAATGAGTAATATGTAATAATGTATTTGTTGTCTTCGGTTGATAAATCATCATACCAATTAAACATGAGTCCATTTTTATCCATATCTGCAATATTATAATGCGGAGGGACATTTTCACTCTGTTTAATTACTTTATACATGTCTGTATCTAAATCATACATATAATAATTTGCTATACCATTGGCTTGATTGTATTCTTCAAATATTAAATTATTCTCATAAGCTATAAGGATTTTGAATGAAGCATATATTGAATCTCCATCCATATTTTTCAGTTCTTTAAATTCACCAGTATTACAGTTATAAGAAGCTAAAAATAATGCACTCCTGTTCTCGGATCTATCAGCTTCACCATATACGACACCGTCATCACTTAGATAAAGCGGCGAGAAATAAACATCGGCTGGCCACTCTAAAGTTACAAAATCATTCAATAAGACTTCACTATCCACCGTTTCAAAATCTAAAATTTGCTTTTGAGATGTCTCCACAATCCCGAAATAATTATTAACATCATTTATTTCTTGAGGATAATTATTCAAATTTTCAGCGTGAGCTTCATTATCTGTTTGATCATCAACTTTATTTTCATCTGAAATAATTTGTTGATCATTATCTTGAGAATTTGGACTCAACTTTTCAAATATCTTTAAACCAATAAAAGCAAAACAAATTAATAATACTAAGCAGCAAATTGCTTTTTTAAGCATAATGCATTTCCCCCTTACTCAAAATTGTTTGACAATTTTTGATTAATGCATAATTCTAAGTATATAAATAACTATATCTTAATTTTATAGTACACTATTTACATCTTCTGTTCAAACCCAAATGTGAAAATACAAATTAAAGCAATAAATTAAAAGTTTTATCCTTAATTATCAATGCAAAAACCATTATCAAAAGCATATTTATAAAATTAACGATAATTCCGATTATAAATGCACAAAAATTATCGATTTTAATCAAATTTTCATTATATATTTTTAATATAATATTCGAGATATTAATATTTATAGAACAAATCATGCCTTGATAACAACATTAGTAAACATTTTACTCCTCAAATTAACCATTATTTACAAAAATAAAAATAGCAGCTAATAGTTGCTATTTCTTAACGTTAATTAATAGTTCATTTCCCCAAATGCCCTTTAATTTTTAAGTAATGGATTAATTCATCCTTATCATTGGCTCTATCCAGTAAATCAATAAGAATATCGAGATAGAAGTACATGTTTTCATAAACTTCTTTTTCTGCTAAATTTTCATATACTTCTTTAGCTTTATTGATTAGTTTCTTACTAGGCTTTTGATTTCCATTTATGACTAGATATTCAAATAATTTGAATCGATCTTTATAAATAGATACATCATGTAAATATTGATTATCATCTATTATTTTTCTTGCGTCATCATATCTACCTAAACTATAATAACACCAAATTTTGTATAAAATTAGGTTACCATTTTTTGGTTCTAGTATCTCAGCCTCATCTAAAATTTTCAATGATTTTTCATATTCAGTCATTAAAATATGTACCCAAGCTGTATTTCTCAATGTGAGAGCTCTCATACTATCATTTACTTCCATATAATGAAAAACTTCTAAACAAGCAATTTGTAATTCTATAGCTTTCTTATAGCATCCTATTCTAGTATAAATGTCAGCCATCTGAATATCACAATTTATTGCTCTTTTATAAGAACAACCATCAAGAAACATCTGTTTGGCTTGCATTAAATACTTTCTAGCATCTTCATACTGACCACAGTCATGATGCAATAAGCTATAATGGAAATTAATCATTGCAGTATTCTTATTGTAATTAGAAATAGATAATGCCTTTTCAGCATAAACAAAAGCTTCGTTAAAATGTCTCAATGAATGCATCTTTACTGCTTTATATTCTAAATATAGTTGTTGATAAAGAGTATTAGGTTCTACTGTAGAATTTAAGGTTTTTTCTAATTTATTAGATACTTCTATTTCACTTTTCAAAACTGAAATAATATATTCAATCAAATTAATTTTATAATAATTTTGATTAATCATATAAACTTCTCTTTTCTCATTAATAATATCAATGAAATAGTCAAAATTCATTCTCATATAGAAAAGAGTGTCAATAAAATCGAAAATCAATGCCTCTATTTCTTCATCAACTATTTTAAGATCATCAAATTTCACATCAAGAGCAATTTCAATTCTCTCCAGCATTTGCTGATTCGGAATTTCAACACCTCTTTCGAATTTGCTTAATCTCGCATAATGTATGCCAGTCAATGCATTTAATTGTTCCAAAGTAAGATGCCTATAATTTCTCCATAACTTTATTTTATTCCCTAGCTCATTCATGCCGCCACCCATTTTTTGTTCCTAGATTAATAAGGTACGTGTTCATCTCCCAATGGTTGTACAGTAACACATTCATGCGTGCAGTTCACACCATCAGGTCCGCAATCCTCGTTGTGTACATGTGTGCAATGTCCAGGGAAGCACAATGACATGCTAGTAACCCCAGCCAGTAATAAAGTAAATAACATTTTTTTCATAAATAATTCCTCCTTTTCTACTCCATTATAATTAATTATTACTTTTTGTCTATAAGACTTTTATCGTTAAAAACGAGTAATAAATTTCCATTTTTTACCATTTCAGCCCTTTTTTTTAACAATTTGCACAAAAAAGTGTACATTTTATAAAAATTATAACATAGCATACCATAACAAGACAAAACCCAATCAACAAAAGATTGGGTTTCTATTACTCATTTAGAAGTATGCTGCCAGCATTCGCTGTAAGACACATACTTAATGGCATCAGCATTTTGTTTCGCAGCTTGGCGTTGTTTCTTAGGATTACCGCCATATAAGCTGTTTAATCTGCTTTTATCCATCATCGTCTGCACATATACAAACTTTTTCAGATAGAACCAGCGTTCAATCAGCTTATAAATTGCCTGCCGCGGTTCAGCTTCCTCTTTCAAAGCCTCAACACCCTCAGTACATAATTCCTGTGCGATTGCTGTTGCTGTTTCAACCATTTCATCAAGATTCTTAAATATAATCATATCCAGACCGCGTTGAATGTAACCGGCCTTATCACTGCCCATAACGAAACGTTTCAGCAAGTCCATCTGATGTGTCAGCACTTCATCATCGAAGGCAACTGACACAAGGTCATTACGAATCGCTTCATATTGATTACCAGGCTCACTTAATACAAGGTAAGCCCCTTTGGCATAAATTGTTTCATCCTTACCGCCAAACGAGCAAAGGATACCAGTAGCTTTTTCATTAACTTTGGTGTAGAGAATATAAGGTGCTTTTAACTGACCTTCCGGAAGTTTGAATGCATCTTTGTAGCGTATGATCTGATTAGCAATCGTTTCTTTGCTGCATGTAAGCTGCAGATTAACGATTATGCGGTAGCTTTCATTGATTTCCATGAATTTCTTAAACAGGTCTAACTGCTTTTCGCAGCCCTCACGCTCCTCAAGAATTGTGATATAATCCTCTAAATAGCCATTGAATTCACAGCAGCCATTATCGGTTCTCTGATCAGCACACGCTCCCAGAACTTCCAGTATTTCACTCATCGTTCTCACTCCTTTGTCATTTCTTTATTGCATTTCTTTAACATATCAATAATCTGAATATGCTGTGGACATAAGCTCTCGCATCGCCCGCAAGCCTGACAATTGACTGGACTTTCAGCTGGTAACTGGATAGCCTTTTGCTCTTCTGTGTAGCGTGCCTTAGCACGATCATTCCAAGCTTTGAAGCTGCCCGGTATATCAACGCCAAACGGACAAGGCATACAATAACGACAGCCGGTACAAGGTACCTTCTGTTTTGTCATTAGCTCATCCCTTACCTGATTTACCGCTTCTAGCTCTTCTTTACTCACAGGGGTTTCATCGTTGAAGGTTTTGATATTATCCAAAAGCTGATCCATTTCATTCATACCCGACAAAATCGTCATAATATTTGGATAATTCAACAGCCAGCGAAAACTGTACGAAGCATAAGACCTCGCCGCATCAAATTTCTTAAAAGGTTCAGCGATAAAATCTGGTATATTCGCTAATGAACCTCCGCGCAGCGGCTCCATAATAATTACCGGTACATTGGCTTTTGTAAGCTTTTCATAACCAACCATACCCGGCTCATGAACGACATCCATATAATTCAGCATAATCTGCGCAAAATCAAACGGATAGTAAGAAAGTAATTCATCAATCAATGTATCTTTCTCATGGATGGAAAAGCCAGCATAACGAATTTTACCCTCCGCTTTCTTTCGATCCAGCCATTCACCAATATGATATAGCTTAACCTTTTCAAACCGCTCAAAGCTCATAGCATGAAGCAGAAAAAAGTCAATATAAGTAGTATTCAGCCGTTCAAGCATTCGATCAAGATAACCATCAAGCTCATCTTCACTTTTTACCAAATGAACCGGCAGCTTATCCGCTAATGTATAACTCTCTCTGGGGTAGGGCTTCAAGCCTTCAGCAAGTGCTTTTTCAGAATGCTCATCATGATATACATATGCCGTATCATAATAAGTAATTCCGGATTCCATTGCAGTTTTGATTAATTCGTTTACCTTTTCCTGAATGATATTTCCATCTTTATCAGTAAGGAAACGCATTGAACCAAAGCCAAGACAGGACACTCTGTCTTTGATATTACCTAGCGTTCTATATTTCATGTTTAATCCCTCTTTTTCTTATTGTACTATTTTATTGAATAAAATAAAATGATTACACATCAATTTTATGACAAAAATTTGCTTTTTTTGCAATAAAAAAGGTCAATCCTTTTATGAAAAGTCATCTTGCTTTATAATATAGGAAGAAAGGAAGGTACTATATGAATTTATTCACGAAAAGCCTCGAAAACAGAACAATTTTATGCCCTGAAAATGCTGCTGTTCTCATTCATAAACAGCTGGCGGAGAAACAAATAAGAGGCGTAAGGGTGCTCTCCTTAAACAGTTGGCTGATGAGTTTTGATTTTAATGAAGATCGTTCAGAGATTGAGATTAAGCTTTCAATTCACCAACAGATGAAGCAGATTGCTGAGGAGTTAAATCAGCTTAAACATATTTGCACTACACCTTCTTTTGAAAAGGAATGTCTTACTTTCTTGGAAAAATTTAGGGGTTTTAGTTTGGACTTTGATATGCTGCCTGAAAATAATGAGCTGCAGAAGGAGTTAAAACATATCTTAAAGACACTGCAATATCCTTCAAAAAATGAACGGCGTTTAGAAATTTTAAACAATATCAGTGAAGATGAAATTAAAAAATTGATTCTTGTATACCGTCAAAGTGATTCATTTACAGATTTGTGTCTGCGTAAACTGATTGATAAGGGGGCCGAAGTCTATGCGTTTGAACAATTTGATGCAGAAGTATCCTTTTATCATGCAGCCAACAAGCGTCAGGAAATAGAAGCTGCAATTCAAAAAATCATCCTTGATCAGATAGATTGCTCACAAGTACAGCTTTGTCTGCTTGATCAAAGTTATCACCCGCTGGTGCGTCAGCTTTTAGAGCGTTATCAGCTGCCGTATACCTTTTTATCTGAATCAGGTATTAATAACCTCGCATTGAAGAGTGCGAATATGCTGCGTTTTGCCCTTGATGATAATCAGGAAAACTGTCTGAACTGTTTAAATACAAATTGTTTTTCAACCTTTCAGACGCCTTTTTTAATTCAGGCTTATCAGATTTTTAACTGCCAATGGGATGATGCTTTCCCTGATTTGAATCAAGCATTTACATATAATCTAATGTCTGAGCGGGATGTGGAAACGGTAGCGGCACTGATTCAAAAAGCGGAAGAAGAACGTGCAAAAATCATGCCGATGATGCAATCCTTGACTAAGTATCAATCTTATCGTGAGTTATTCACTAATATTGATGCTATCTTGAATCAGCAAGCTAAAACCGATATCAAGGCATATAAAAAGATTCAGCGTTTATTTGCGGATGCCCTTGAAGCCATTCATGATGAATCTGACTGCCGTTTAGTTCTTGAAGAGCTGGAAGCTATGGGCAGCAATAAAAAAGCAGATACAATCGGCGGGATTCTGGTGCTTGATCCTGATGATCTTTTGTTTTGTGATGGAACGTGCTTTGTTTTAGGCTGTACACAAAAAAGCTTTCCTGGCTTTAGTTCAGAGAGCGGGATTTTCGATGAAAACTATCTCGCTTTAATTCCTGGCTATCCTACGCTTGATGAACGCTATGGACACTTTATTAAGAATCGCTTTGTGCTGATGAACTATGCACCAAAGCTCATATTCTCTTATCCTTTGAATGACTTTGAGGGGAAGAATCATGAAGCATCCTTGGAAATAGAAAACTTCGCTGCCGAAAAAGGCCAGAGTAAGAGTATCCTCTATCCGTTAATTCAAAAGGAAGAAACACGCACCGTCCGCTATCAAATCTCTGAACAAACAGCCCATGCTTTATATCTTAATGAACTGCGTGAGCTTCATGGCTCTGTATCATCGTTAGAGCGTTATACAGGCTGTCCCTATGCATATTTCTTAAAATTTGGATTGAGGATTCAGGAACCTATCGATGCTAGTTTTAATGATCAGAAAATCGGCACCCTCTCACATTATGTATTAGAAACACTAGTTCATCGTTATGGTAAAGATTATGCCAACGTTAGTGAACAAGAACTGCGCAGCCTGATTAATGAGCAATGTGCAGAGCTGAACAAGATTTATCCACAGCTTAATTTTAATCTGATTGCGGAAAAAGAATTGCTTTCCCTGATGAATAATTGCAGTCAGCTGGCAAAAATGGAGGAACATTCTTCACTGACACCCATGAAGTGTGAAGAGGAATTCTATCATGAATATCCGGTTGGCGGCGGTATTACCTTAAAATTAAAAGGCTATATTGACCGCATTGATGAGAATGATCGCTTCTTTAGAATTGTTGATTATAAGAGTTCAAAGAAACGTTTAGTTAAAGATAAGGTGTTCTCCGGTCAGCAGCTGCAGCTGATTACTTATGCGATGCATTGCCGTGAAGCTTTAAATAAAGAAGCACTGGGAGCCTTTTATTATTCATTTAAAAATGAAAATCTTTCGCTGCCTTATGGGAAACTGAAACGGCGAGGTGCTGGTGAGTTTATCGAAACCGATGCGGAAGCTTTGCTGAATGAACAAAAGAAAGCTCATCGTCTTCAGGGGTGGATTTTTAGTGAATTTGTTGAGGAAATGGATAATGAGGGTAATTATACAGCTGGTATTAAAAATTCCGCAAAGAGCGGCATAACCGCCAGTGATGTGATTGATCCGCGTGTTCTCACACATTTACTTGATCAGATGATGCGTTCATTAGCCACACAGATTTTATCCGGCAGAATTGAATGCAGGCCGGCCGAAGATGCATGCTTATTCTGTAAATATAAGCCAATCTGCCGTTTTAACGGCAATACGCGCAAGCCGGATATGCTTGTGGATATTCCTGATAATCTAATGAAGAACCATGGAGGTGAAGACGATGAGTAAGTCATGGAACCCTGATCAGCAGCGGGCAATTGATGTACGCAATAAGAACATATTGGTTTCTGCCTCGGCGGGAAGCGGCAAGACAGGCGTTTTAATTCAGCGTCTTGTGGAACTGGTGACAAAAGACGGCGTTCAGTTAAATGAAATCTTAGCAATGACATTTACCAATGCTGCCGCTGCCGAAATGAAAAAACGTCTTTCCTCTGAAATTACTCGGCTGATTGCGGAATGTAATGATGAAAAAGAAAAACGCTACCTAAACAGTCAGTTAACTCAATTAACAACGGCGCATATCTCAACTATTCACTCTTTCTGCTTATCAATCATTCAAAACTATTATTACATCATTAATTGTTCACCTAAAAGGGCGGGTAATATTCTTGATTCTGCTACTCAGGGACTTTATCAGCAGCAGGCGCTGGATCAGCTGTTTGATGCGGAAACAAGACAGTGCGATGATGCTTTCTTAAAGCTTAACCTGCTGCTTTCACCCCGCCCTGAAGCTGACGGTGAACTGCGGGCATTGATTTTAAAAATAGCTGCCTTGGCAGATGCACAGCCTGATCCACAGGCTTGGCTGATCCAATGCGCGCAGGCTTATGATAAAATTCATTCAATTCATGATTTGCCGTCAACGATCAAAGAAGCTTTTTTTGATTATCTTGAAACACAGATCAGCGCCTATCTTGACGCACTGTCTGAAATTAAACATTATTATGAATTTGATTATGTTAATGAAGCGAAAAAAAGCACCGTCTTTTTTAATAAGCTCGCAGGCATTGATAATATAAAAAAAGCCCTTGATGAATATGATTATGATGGTTTAAGAGAAGCTGTTATCGCCATGGCTAAGATTGCTATTCCAACCACACCGGATAAGGAAAATCTAAACTATACCGCTATGCGAAAGCAATGCGTAGAGATTGAAGATCTATTTGCTGCTTTTTATCCAGAAGCCGTTATGGTATCTGATGTGGCAGCCATGCTGCCGCTTGTTCAAAAGCTGGTCAATTGTGTTCTTGCCTATATGGAAATTTATGAAAAAATCAAAGAAGCGCATGAAGCGATTGACTTTTCTGACATGGAACACATGGCTTTAAAGATTCTCCATGCGAATAACGGCTATGTTGCCTCACTTTACCGAAATCAATTTAAGGAAATCATGGTTGATGAATTTCAGGACAGCAATGATGTACAGGATGAGCTTGTGCTGTCTATCACCCGCGGCAATAATGTGTTCAGAGTAGGTGATGTTAAGCAATCAATTTATGGCTTCCGTTATGCATCACCAGCCATTATGCAGGGATACAAGGAGTTGAATGATGAGCTGAATGAGCTGATTGTATTTAAAAAGAATTATCGTTCCAGTGAGACTATCGTTCGTTTTAATAATGTGTTATATGAGAAATTAATGAATGTGGACGGCTTCAAATCATTGCCTTTCCTCAATGAAGATTTAGCTTCGATTGGCGGTCCATGGCAGCAGAAGGTATTAAAACCCATTTGTTTTCATGCGCTGAATTATAAGGATATTACTGAAGGCATGGAAGCAGATACTAACAAAGATGAATTAAAAGCAAGCTATATCGCCAATCAGATACTGGAAATTAAAGAACGCGAAGGTTATCAATTTAAAGATTTTGTTGTCTTAGTACGCGGTAACGCGAAAATGGATGTGCTGAAAAAAGTATTTGATGAAATTAATCTGCCATGTACTATGAACAGCAAGCATGGCTTCTATGAAAGCTATGGCATACAGATTCTGCTTTCAGCCCTGACTTGCTTTATCAATCCCCGTGATGACTTAAACTTCACAGCTATTCTGACCAGTCCTTTTTTCAATATGTCGAGTGAAGCGTTAGCTAATTTGAAGCTGTCCCGGCAAAATCAAGAACACTTTTATGATACACTGAAGCGGATTAAGCCTGACGCATTAATCAAGTTTGAAGAAATCAGGCAGCATCATACAGACAGTATCAGCGAATGTATCAACGCGTGTCTTAATTGGAATGATTTCTATCAAAGTGCCTGCACAATCCGCGATAAAACAAATATTGATTTACTATTTGAAAAAATCACGAATTATGAAAAAGAGCATGGCAGCGGCATCGCTGGTTTTCTGAATTCCATCGCACAGATTAGAGATCTTGAAGCTGCCGAAGCAAATGCGGTTTCCAAAGAAAATGACGTTGTACGCTTTATGAGTATTCATCAGTCGAAAGGCTTGGAATTTCCTGTTGTTTTCCTTTGGGCAAGCTCAACAATGCCAAGTATTGAGAGCCGTGAACTGGTGAATGCTGACCGTGAACTTGGTATTGGTATAAAAGCAATGACTTTTCCACAGCGTACCGTGCGGCCTACCTTCCATCGTATCGCCATCGACCATAAGAAAAACCGCAGCGAGCTTGAAGAGGAAATGCGCATCCTTTATGTAGCGACAACCAGAGCCAAGGATCAGATGCATATAGTTGATTATGTCAAGGATGTCAATGTCTACATGGAAGGTCTATCCCGTTCTAAAATATATGCCAGAAAAGGAACCAGCTCTTGGATTCTTCAGGCTTTATTAGAGGAAACTCAAATTCAGGACCTGTTTGCTTTAAAGTCAGTAAACGCGCCGTGGTCAAACAAGACACAGCCTAGACTTAGTTTTAATAACCAAGAGCTGCCTGTCTATCAGCATCAAGCTTATAAGCTCAGCATTCATTCACCTTCAGAAATTGGCGGCAGCGCTGAAATTAAGCCTATTAATTTTGATCATAAGACAAAGGCAAGTGATACCGGTAATCTTTACCATAAACTGACAGAACTGCTGCCTAGTGCTGACTGGACCGCTGAACTGATTGAAGAGACAGGAAAACGTTTAAATGTAACTATACCAAGCGGTATTATTAAAAATTTGATAGCATTAAACGGTAATGAAATATTCCGTTCCACCTTTGCTATGACGGTTCATCATGAAATGCCTTTCCAAGTGCTGATTGAGAATCAGCTGATGCATGGTTACATGGACTATGTGGCAATGGATGATAGTAAAATTATTCTGATTGATTTTAAATCTGATCAAAAGCTGACAGATCACCAGCTCCATTTGCTTTATGATGAGCAATTGGCAGCCTATGTGAAGGCTTTGAACCATCTTTATCCTAATCATCATGTGGATGCCTATCTCTATTCATTCAGCAATCAATCTATGAGTATGATTGAGAAAAATTGATTAAACAGTTTAATTAAGATAATATGAATGTATATCAATGCGGATAATCTAAATGATTATCTGCATTTTCTTTTATTTTTTACCTTTACTGTATCAATTGTAACTCTAAATAAAAAGTTATGATTTTCAGTGAATTTCACGTACTCATCATAACTTTTATAAATTATTTATATTCTTCCATCAACGCTGTTATTAATTCAGTTGTTTTAACTAAATCTTCGATTCTCAGATACTCCTGAACCGTATGCACTTCACTCATTCCGCAAGCCAGATTCAGTGACTTGATACCTTTAGAGTTATAGATATTAGCATCTGATGCACCACCGCTTGTTTTAAATTCAGCCTGCAGTCCGATTTTCTCACAAGCATTTACAACCGCTCTTGAAATTTCATCATCTTCATCTATCATGAATCCCGGTGTTTGTATTTTGACTGTCGATTCAAAACGAGCGTTCAACTCACTGCATGTTTCTTTGAAAACAAGATGCACCTGATTCAGTAAATTTTCTAATTTATCATGATTCAGACTTCTGGCTTCAAATACAATTTCAACCGAAGGCATAACGATATTATATGCAAGCCCGCCCTTTACTTCACCTAAATTACATGTTGTTTCTTCATCTACACGGCCAATATGCAGCTGCGTTATAGCCTGCGCGGCAACACATAAAGCATTAACACCCTTTTCCGGACATATGCCTGCATGAGCTTCCTTACCAATTACTTTAAGTACACCGTTGGCAAAATAAGGAGCCCCTTTCACAATTTCACCAGGTCTGCCGCTGGAGTCAAGAATATACGCGCCGTCAATTTTGCCAAGCTGTTGAGTATCCATATATTTTGGCCCATTTAAGCCATTTTCTTCACCGAATGAGAAAACGAAGATCAGTTCTGGCCGATCCGTTAATGATTTTACATTCAGCATCATTTCAAGCATTGCCGCGATTCCGCATTTGTCATCGCCGCCCAAAATACTTGTACCATCACTGTGAATCACTTCATCATCAATAATTGGATTAATTTCATCACATGGCAATACAGTATCCATGTGTGCCGAAAACATCAGACGTTTTTTATTCTCCGCGCGCAGGATTGCGACAATATTTCCAGCATTACCGCCATATTCAATATTGGCATCATCCTCATAAACTTCAATACCATTAGCATTGCAGAAATTCAGAATATAATCCGCTACCCGCCGTTCATTTCTCGAAGGTGATGGAATTCTCACTAAATCAAGAAACGTATTGACTAATCGTTCTTTATTCATAAGCACACACTCCTTTTCTGATTACCCGACCATTATAGCACAATTCTTAATTTTATTAAATTATTAACGCTAATCGGTGATGCTTGAAAGCAGTAGCTTAATAATTGAGAATTCAGCATATTTGAATTCACATCAACATGATATAATGAATTAAAAGGGGGGTATCTTAATGTTTGCTGACGGAACTCTTATGGCCATTTTTTTATTCGAAACGCTGATGTTTCTGTTAATCCCAGCATTGATAATTTTATTGATTTATTGTATTTTTCTAGCTATTAAAGCATTAAAAATATATATTCGGAAAAATCAATAGATGCACTTAAGGGGCAATTGCCGCCCCTTTTTATTTATAGTGTGATGATGTGATTTTAGTTTTACCGCTGCATCAAAATAATATAAAAAATATTCACCATGTGTTTATAATCATATTCAATTAAAACTACCTACCCTAATAAAAACCGCCTGTATCTCTACAAGCGGTCTTTTCGCATTTCTTATTGAGTTGCAGCTATTTTGCTGAGGTCAGCAAAATCATAAATACGTCTTATTCATCAAGGATAAGAGGTTCTTTTTTTTCTTTCAGTTTTTTAAGCTGTTCCTTACCGATTTCAGCAATGCTCTTTTCGGGTGTCGGTAAATCTTCCGGCATCGTACCCTCATTTTTGGCTATTGCCTCTCGGACAGTTTGTCCAACTTGATAGTGGATACCGCTGGCCATTTCCAATCCCTGCGGCTGTTCACGACGAAGCTTTGCCTCGGTTTGTGTAATGCGGAACAGGTTTGCACCAAGTTCCTCGCTGCCCATATGGTCGAGGATTTTCTCGCTTTTTTTGAGTTTTTTCCTCTTGTGAATATCTGCGGCAGTTAAACCACCATACAGTCCCATATAGCCTGCGTTTTGAAATTGGGCATATTCCAACTGGTCTGTAATGCCTGCTTGATTCGCTGCCTCTGCAAGCATGGCGTTCCAACTCGTAACCTCGCCGCGGATGACGAGGCGTTTTTTGTCCTCGTCCAGTTCATTAAAGGCGTCGGCTATTTCCTGCCTGCGGGTCTGAATAGCAAAATAGGTCTGACCAAGAGCAATTGTCTCTTTACGTGGATCACCATTCTGCACGATTAGATAGCAGGCATATCGTGAAAGCTCATAATCTTTGACCTTTCGCTCGCTGCCGCTGCCAAGCTGAACCATTTTGTTGACCTCAACAAAATGGTCGGCACACTCAAATCCGCTGTTCTGACAGGAGAGCATTGCTTTATCAATAACCTTTGAGAAGTTGCGCCATTCTGTATATTCGAGCGTGGATGCAAGCTCACGGGCGTACCAAAACTCAATACCGTTTTCATCAGTGTGCTTTATATCCTCAAACTGTTTGTATTCTGTTGCAATCAGTGTTGCCAATTTACTCACCACCTTGCATCGTTTTTTCTATTATATCATTTTTTTTGACAGATAAAAATCAATAACTTTTAAGGAGCAATCTTATTCCATTTAGTATTTCCAAGTTCAAAAACACTTTATACATTCTACAAATAATCATTGACTTTGAGTGAACTCCAGGTTTTATAATAACTGTCAAAGGAGGTAACGTAAGAAAAATTATCCGCTTTCCTTTTTGATATCTTTACAAAAGTAGGCATCAAAAAAGTAGATTTTCCTATCATGGCCAAGAAAGCCTGTAACGACGATGTAATTTTAGGTTTTAAACCGCTGCATCAAAATGATATTGAAAAAATATTTAACATGTGTTTATAATCATATTCAATTAAAACTACCTACCCTAATAAATAACCGGCAGCCTTCTATTTCAAAGACTGCCGGTATTTTAATTATTTAGATTCATCGTCAACGTGAATCGTGTACGTTTCATGAATTTTTTTATCAAATTCACGAATCTGCTCTTGCTTTTCTTCAGAAACCAGTATATCTGCCGCTTCTAAATCCAAACTGAATATTACCTCTTCCCCATCTTTAGTTGTTGTCTTAAAAACAGGATCTTTCCCTTCAAAAAACATACCATCGCCATCGTCATTCATTTTCCGTGATAAAGCCATAAAATTGCCTCCTGTTCATGAGATTATTATAGCACTTCATGATTAAAAGGAAAATAAGCATAATTATCTAAATTATAATCATTTTTAAAAATCAGCCTATTGACTTAGAGTTAACTCTAGGTTGTATCCTTATTGTGTACCCAAACAGAAATGGAGGTTTATGTATGGATAAACAACAGATGGATAAAGATTTAGGAGGCGGCAGTGTTTTTCCTATTGGAGAAGAAAATACAGCCTTTGCGCAATATTTTACCGGTGAATGTTACCTCAATATGCTGACTGCAAAAGGAGTTGGGATTGGCAATGTAACTTTTGCGCCTAAGACGATCAATAACTGGCACATTCACCATAAAGGCGGCCAGATTCTATTAGTAACCGGCGGCCGTGGTTATTATCAGGAATGGGGTAAGGAGGCACTGGAGCTGCATCCCGGTGATGTTGTTAATATTCCGCCTGAAGTAAAGCACTGGCATGGCGCTGCCGCTGACAGCTGGTTTCAGCATCTTGCTATTGAGGTACCTGCTGAAGGCGCGTCAAATGAATGGCTTGAAAAAGTATCAGAAGCCGATTATCAAAAACTAAAATAACGATTTATAATCTACAATTAGCAAAACTAAAACGTATCTGTTCCTGAGAAGCAGATACGTTTTTAGTTCAATAAATTATTTCAATCGTGAATGCTCATAATTATATGGGATACTGCTGCCTTTTACGACATCCTCAATTTGTTTCAGAATCAGCCAGTCATCCATATTACCCTGATGGTCAAACTCCATTGGTTCAATCGCCTGTACATCATTAAATTCCACAAGACATAAGAATTTACGGTGCCAGCGAACGCGCTGTTTATCATTCAGCTTCAGCTTATCCTGGCAACGGTCTAATGTCTGAGTAATTTCATCATCGCTTAACCGCATCAGGTTTTCCACATGCGTCACATTCGCACATGCATTAATCAGCCCTGTTCCCTTTTCCATAAAGTAGAGCTTTTCGCCTTCAAATACTCGACTGTGCGGAATTTTACGGCCTGCCGCGCCGCGGACAACCATCGTCTTACTGCCATTTAAAATTTTATCCAGCTCATGTTCACCTTTTTTGCCTGTATTATCACAATAAACTAAATGTACCATATTTACCTCATTTTTAACGCAGATAGGCTCTGACTGCCTTAAGCGGCAGACTCGTCTTCTTTGCAATCTGCATTTCATCAAGCCCGGCATCTAAAAAACGCCGGCAAACGATTTTCATACTTTCACCCACTTCAAGAATATGATAGTCAGGATCATAAAAGCGTACTACACGCTGACCCCATTCATGAGTATAAGGCGGATGAACATATTCTATATCCATCTTTGTCAGTTTCTCAATGAACGGTTCAAAATCATCCTCTTCAAAATAAATTTCGGCGTCATTTCCTTTATAAGAGGTTTCTTGCTCAATAAAACCTTGCCAGCTTGCTTCTGTCTGCAAACCAAGGCCGCCGGTCAGCACTGCATGTATTTGTAAATCAACCAATGTACGAAGTCCTATTACCTCCCAGTAAAATTTCTTAGATCGTTCCATATCCTTGACAACTAACATCGTATTTTTCATTTTCATGATTATTCCTCCTCTATGATTGGTATCCATATTTGACTTAAATAATCTTTTGAATAAACATTACCTTCACTGTACCATTCCAGTTCCGGACAGTCCTCATGTTTAAATGGATACTTCACCAGCCATTCATTATGCAGAAAATCCCAGCCCCTCTGAATCGCATCCGGCTGTGTGCCGTAACAATCAAATACTGCCCAAGTCTGCGCGGGCAATGTGACCTCACACCAATCTGCCTGCAGCGCCGCGTTCGACGCACTCATTATCTTATAGCTTATTGAATGTTCATCATACTGATCAAATAAGCCAAAGATACCAGGAGGGTTTCCCTCACTCTTCTGCATAAGCTGAAATGTAGTGCCATCCTGCTGACATTGGTTCCAAAAAGCAGGAATCAGCTGATAATTCTGTTCATCCTCTGCCCGCAGCTTAAGACTTTTGCCAATCAGACGGAAAGCTGGCTTTTTTTCCAATCGCCAAGCAATTGTACTTGCTTTAGTGAAACTCATTTTAGGACAAATTTTCAGCTGTGCATCCATCATTCTGGCTGCCTTGGGAGTAACGCCATGGAATTGCTGAAAAGCTTTTGTAAATGAAGTTGGTGAATCATAACCATATTTATAGCTTAGTTCTATTACCTTTATATTACTGCTCTTCAAATCATAACCAGCAAGTGTCAATTTACGGTTTCTGACATATTCCGCAAAACTGATCTCATTCATGTAGGCAAAGATTTTTTGAAATAAAGCATAGGAACAGCCTGCCATCTCAGCAATTTCATTCTTATTAATCGGTTCCTCACGCCTTTGCAGATGTTCTTCAACATAATCAAGAATTGTCTGCAGCTTCTCATTCCAATTCATAATTCAACCTCATTTCTATCGTTATTCTATCATAACCTATCCCGTATTACCTCTTATTTTGTATCCATTATGAAGAGGAAATTATAACCAGTGAAGCTTACAATCAGCATCTAACATCATAAATCAATCAGCACTTTTACAGATAAAATATAAAAAAAACGAAGTGAAATTGAGTCTTACTTCGCTTTTCAGTTATTTCTATTATCTATTATAAAACTAATCCCCTTTAATTTCCCCAATATCAACCATCAATATGTCATACTCGACATGTTTTTCTACGAATATGATTGTACTTTGATCATTAATCACAATATCATACGTATCAGCATACTTGCCCAAAGGTTTATAATAATCCACATAAGTATAAGATTCAACTTCACCGAGGGCACTGCCTATAACCTCCATCATTTTCTTAACAGTAGGCTGTTTCTTCAACATATAAATATCGTAATACACAGCTCTATGTCCAGTTGGCTTCCATTCAAGTAGTTTGGGGCTGATAAATACTATATCTTCCTGTTTTAAGACAACGCATTGAGTGAAGGCATAGGCTACTCTTAAATAATCTTCACTGCCAGCCCAGAAATAGGTACATGTTGGGATTACCAAAAGGAATGATATTACGATTACATATAATATTTTTTTGAATTTCACAACATAATATAACTCAAAGATATCGCGTGATATATAATATATTGTAATCATCGTAATTGAAATAAAAGATGATAGATTAAATGCGGAAATATCTTTAATGAGAAAGGCCAAATATACTACATAAATAGCAATGAAAACGTAGGCCCACATGCGATTATAAACTTTTTCACCAAACTTCTCTTTCAGATATTTGTCAACATTATGCCAGAAAAAGTAATCCATAAGTGTCCCACCACCTTCGTTCATAGTTTCCTATACTTACAATGTATATGCCATATACAGACTTGTCAAGCAATTCACATAAATGGAACTTAGAATTATATATTCCTACAACAAAAGCAGGCATTTACCATGCAATGATGGAACCGCCTGCTCTTTGATGATTTACTTTCATGAGATAGTGGATTTAACCCTAACTCCTATTTAATCTCTGTTTTTAATAATCCGATGCTGTTACTTCCTCAGAACCGCCGTGTTCTTTTTCTGATTTTACCTCAAAGTGAATCAGAACAGATAACAGTGCTCGCAGGACAATGATACAGCCAAGCATATAAATTTCATCTGTGCTTCTGATGATAACTGTTTTCAGGATCTCAGCACCCATCTTGAATTCAAGACCTAATGCCAATGAGTTACCTAAAGCCAGCTTCACCGGGAAATGATTTTTATAAAGCAATGAGCGAACATAGAGAACAAAAGCTCTTAATGAACCCACCGTAATTACAAAGATACCAATCAATTCGATTAAACCGATGATTTCAGGTACGATATCATTAACAATGCCTTCAATATATGAAGTATGTTCAACAACTTCGCCTGCCATCATAGTAATAGTTAATAATAAATGATTCATAAGCCAGCCTATTGTGCTTCAAGCTGAGTAAGAATCTCACTTACTGACTTGTTTTCTTCCATTTGTTTAATCGTTTGACCAAGAATCAATCCTACTGACAATACCTTCATCTTAGGCAGCAATGCCTGTTTAGATTTTTGAGGGATTGTATTTGTACAAATAAATTCTACAATTCTTGAATTGTCCAGACGTTCAATCGCTGGGCCGGATAATACACCGTGAACACAGCTTGCATATACTTCTTTTGCACCCATGCGATACAGCATATCGACACCAGAAATTAAAGTACCGGCTGTATCAACAATATCATCAACGATGATTGCTGTCTTTCCGTCAACCTCACCGATTAAATTCATTGCTTCCGCAACATTTGGTTTAGGACGGCGCTTATCAATAATAGCGATTGGCGCATGCAGCATTTCAGCTAATTTACGCGCACGAGTCGTACCGCCGTGATCCGGTGATACAACGACAATATCATCGAGGTTCTTTTCTTTAAAATATTTGCCAATAATTGACAACGCTGAAATATCATCAGCCGGGATATTGAAGAATCCCTGAATCTGCGTAGCATGCAGCTCCATTGTAATTACGCGGCTGGCACCTGCTTTTTCCAGCAAGTCAGCAACCAGTTTAGATGTAATTGGCTGTCTTGGACGAGCCTTGCGGTCTTGACGCGCATAACCAAAGTACGGCATTACGCAGTTGATCGTAGCGGCTGACGCACGTTTGCAAGCATCAATAGCAATTAAAAGCTCCATCAAATTGCTTGACACTGGCGCACAAGTGGATTGTACGATATAAACATGCTTACCACGGACAGATTCACCTAGTTCAACAATAATTTCACCATCAGCAAAATGCTTTACATCGCAATTTCCAAGCGGCAGACCAATCTGCTCAGCAATTTCATTAGCCAATTCAACACTTGATGTTAAGGCGAAAATGACTGTATCTTTTACCATTTTTGTTTTACCCCTTTTACTTTCCTTTGTTTAAATAATCATATCCAAACGCTTCTTTGTTGCTTTGGCGGGTTCTGGCAATACCCATTGCACCGTCGGCAACATCTTCAGTAATCGTACTTCCTGCTGCCAGCAATGCCTTTTCGCCAACAGTTACCGGCGCAATGATATTTACATTGCTGCCTACGAAAGCACCATCCTTAATCGTTGTTCTGAATTTATGCTTACCATCATAATTCACCGTAACTACACCGCAGCCAATATTAACCTTACGGCCAACATCGCTGTCACCGATATAAGTCAGATGCGCACATTTGCTTCCTTCACCAAAATTTGAATTTTTGAATTCCACAAAATTTCCAATACGCACATTTTCACCGATGCTTGTATGGTTGCGCAGATGTGAATACGGGCCTACCGTTGTGCCGCGGCCAACCTCACTATCCACAATTTTAGAAGCATCAATCAGAACATCATCATGGAGAATCGCATGATCCAGCCATGACCCAGGGAGTATTTTAACATTTTTACCAATCTTTGACGACCCGTAAATCACTACATTGCCATAAATAACAGAGCCTTCACCAATAACGGTATCTTCACTGATACAGGCTGTATTCATATCAAGGAACTGTACGCCTTGATTCAGCCATGATCGATTAATCCGCATTCTTAGTGTCTGCTCTGCCTCATAAAGCGATGCACAATCATTCACTTCACACCATTCGCATGGTTCAGCACTAACACTTGCCGCTTTTGACAAGTCAGGCTGAAATCCGTTCTTGAAACAAAAAATACCAACATTCTCATCATTCAAAACACATGAACCTTGTTCATCCGCCAGCCGATATAACTCAGCCATCGTCTGACTTTTTAATAATGGCATATTTCCTTTCAAGACAAGTGTGGTTCCAACAGCTTGACTGCTGAAATCAACCGTCGGACTCACTTCAAATCCCGCCGCTTTAACTGCTTCTGATTCACTGACAACAACAATACTTTCTGCACCTGCCTGAATTGCATGATCCACTGTTGTTTTCAGCATTGATTTGCCGCAGATTTCACGCAGACAGAAGTCTTGTTCCTGTAAACTGGTTCCGGTCAAAATGATTGCAGTTTTCATTAAAAAACCCTCCCTCACTATTTTACCAAATTTTCAATTTAAAAAAAGGTGTTTTTATAACAATTCCATACTTTTTCACAAATTTATACTTATTTTAAAAGATTTGTATGATAACAGACACAATCTGCATAAGGATTTGATGCGATTATCTCCTCAATCAGCTGATGATTTCTAGTTAAGCCAAACAATGCAGAGCCGCTGCCGGACATTAAAACCGCGTCGAAACCATCTTCCATCATTTGCTGTTTAAGCTCACCGATCCGCGATACCAGTTTGAATGCCGGCTGTTCTAATGTATTACCGATGAGCGGCAGCCATTCCTCATCGTGCCCCTCTTTTAACGCTGATACAATCTTGGCGATATCAGGATGCTTGGCGCTCTTAAAGTCAAGCAATTTAAACGCGCTGGCGGTTGAAACACCCATTGCTGGTTTCACCAATATGATTTCATAATCAAAGATAGGTTTAAAGGGCTCAATCTTCTCTCCGATGCCGCTGACATAAGCCGGTTTATTGATGACACAAAATGGAACATCGGCGCCAATTTGTTTGCCAAGCGCGGCTAAGTCTTTATCAGGTATATTCAAATTACAGAGCTGATTGATTCCTCTCATTACCGCTGCCGCATCCGCACTGCCGCCAGCCAGACCAGCCTGCATCGGTATTACCTTATGACAGTCTATCTTAAAATGCTGTTTCAATTGATAAGTATCACGCATGAGCTTTACAGCTCTGACAATCGTATTCGTATCATCAAAGGGCATGGCTTTATCACTTGTCCAGCAATCCTCATCACTGAATTCAATACTCAGTGTATCATGAAAGGTCAGGGGCAGCATAATCATTGACAATTCATGATATCCATCCGTTCGGCGGCTTACGACATCCAGGCTTAAATTAATCTTCGCATAAGCTGATTCCTGCATTTTCCACACTCCTATATAGACCGATAAATTCTTCCAATCCGCAGCTTTCTGCCCTTCTGGCAGGATCAATACCGCTGTCCGTCAGCACCTTGCGAGCTAATTCCTTATCACCAATCGTTTCAAAGAGATTATTCAGCAAGGTTTTACGGCGCTGAGTAAAACAGCCTTTCACTAATTTATAAAACATTGGTTCATTGATTGTCTGATCATTTTCTTTAAACCGAAACTGCAGCACCGCTGAATCTACATTCGGTTTGGGATTAAATACATTTTTGGGAACCTTCAGCACGTTTTTAACAGTACAGCGATACTGCGTGATGACACTGAGCGCATTATAGTCCTTCGTATTGCATTTCGCCGCGAAACGATCCGCCACTTCCTTTTGCATCATGACCGTTATTTGTGAAATACCCGCGTCTGCCTCAAAGATTTTAAATAGAATCGGCGTAGTAATATAATAGGGCAGATTGGCCGCCACTACAACCTCATATCCCTCATCCAAATAGGGTTGTGTCACTTCTTTTAAGTCAATATTTAAAAAATCCTGAAGAACAACCTCAACATTATCGCAATCCGCGAGCGTATCAGCAAGCACTGCCGGCAGCCGCTCATCAATCTCAAAAGCTACAACCTTATCCGCTTCCTTGCTCAGCATCTGTGTCAGCGCGCCGATACCCGGGCCAATCTCAAAGACTACGCACTTGCCTGCTGTCACTGCCGCTGCCGCTATTTTACTGACGATGCCTGGTTCAATCAGAAAATTCTGACCGTAATTTTTCTTCGCATATAAATTATGTTTTTCAAGAATTTCCTTGGTTCTTGACGGTGTCGCTATTACTTTCATCCTTTTCCTCCTCAATCATATCTCTTAATTCATCTTCTGTGACCTGAACCATATTCAGCCGCTTAAACAGCGTCTTGGCATTTGCCTTGCCGATAAACAGCCGCTCACCGATCCGCTCACGCAGCCAAGCCGAATTTTCTCTGCCATTTAAACCAAGGGCATTAAATACATCCCAACTGATTGTTTCCTCAATCTTATCTGTATAAGTCATACAATTTTTTAACGATTCTTCAAGATCCTCACGCTTCGCATGTTCTACACCGACCTTTTTTGTCGTATGCGCCTTGCCTTTCGCAATGAATGCATTCTTGCAGTTAGGTACTGCCTTGTTGATGGCATCTCTGATCTTATTCCCAGGCGCGTCAGGATCAGTAAATATAATGACTCCCCGCTTTTCATTTGCCAAACGAATCGCCGCCAGCGTCTTCTTACCCAGATGCGTACCCTGTGTCTCAATCGTATCACAATCAAAATGACTTTTAAGTACATTACTGTCGTTTTTTCCTTCAACTATAATGATTTCTTTTATTTTCATGCCGATCATCCTTACCGCCCTATTTTACCACGAATCCTCTATTTAGAATAGTTTCTCAAAGGGTAATTACATCAGAAAGCTTTTATTCAAATAGAAATTAAAATGCTCGTATACGCTGTATATAATGAATTTACAGCTAATTACGAGCAAGTTTATTTATTCAGTAATCATGAACCAACATTTCTTATTATACAGGATTTTCTGAGTATGACAGCACCTTCCATTCAGAAAACCTTGTCTTAAGCCAAGAACACAGAGGGCCGGTCAATGCCATTGAGCAAACAGTGCCAAATCCCAAACCGATAATATTGCCAAGCATTAACCAAGAAATGATCGCCGCAATACACAAACAGCAGCCATCAAAAATCAGCTTCACTTTGCCAAAGGATTGATTCCAACGTCCGGCAATCGTCTGTACAAGCCCATCAGGAGCATTGGGCACTAAATTCATCGATACAACTAGGGTAGTTCCCAGAGCCACTAAAATAATAGCTGCCGCTAACATAACTATTCCTTCAATGAAAGAACCGGCTTCAAATTGCAGAACATATAGATTAATGACATCAACCATTCTGCCAAACAAGTAAGAAATCGGCAGCTGCAGCAGCGTCAGCAGATCAATTCGTTTTTTCACTAACCATTGGACAGCAATGAATAAACAATACATCATTAAGACAGCTGTTCCCAGAGATATTGATGTTGTATTAGCCAGTACATATGGAATGCCATTGATTGCGGCAACCCCCAGATTCGTTTTTGTATTTAAAACAACACCAAGACAAAGTATCACAAGTCCCAAGAAATAAATACCAATCCTTTTTAAACTTATTGTATTCATTCTCATTTAATATTTTCACCATTACAGGCAATTGTTTCTTGATACCAATAAAATGATTTCTTCTTTGAGCGTGATAAATCTTTCAAATCAAATTCATCACGATTCACATAAACCAGCCCATATCGTTTAGAGAAACCAGAATGGCCGGAAACAATATCCATAAACGACCAGTTACAATAGCCGATAAATTCTACTCCAACATTCATGGCTCGCTTTACCGCTAGTAAATGTCGGTGCAGATAATCGATACGGTCATCATCCTGAATCATCCCCTCCTCAGGCATTACTTCCTTATTACCAAATCCATTTTCGGTAATCATCAGCGGCAGACGATAACGTTCCCATAAAAGGCGGCACACACCTTCAAGACCTATATCATCAATTTCCCAGCCCCAAAGAGTGGCATTTAAATTTTCATTCTTGACTACCTTATAGATACCCGCTTCCACTGCAGGCAGTAATTTTATAACCATATCACCGATTTTGTTTTTATCACTCAGCGGATATGCTGAAATACTTTTTGAGGCATAATAATTAAAACCGATAAAATCCGGTTTATTTTCTTTCAGGCAGGCTAAATCCCCCTCTTGAAGCTTTGGCATCCAGCCGCGATCCTCTAAATAACGCTTAAAGACACCGCCATATTCACCCTTAACATTTAAATCAAGAACATAATAATTACGAATTTCCATAGCATCCAGCCATGCTATCATATCCGCCGGCCGATTCGATGTTGGGTACATCATATCAAAACAAACGGCAGGACCAATCTTACCGCCCTCCACAAGTTCATGACATGCTTTAAATGTTTTAGCCGCCGCTATACACATGTGATGATTGGCAAGAAATCCAGCTTTTTCATTCTCATATAAATCATCGCCCTTTAATCCTAATCTAAAAGGCATATGCACAACATGATCTTGTTCATTAATGGTAATCCAATATTTCACCCGATCACCATAGGCTTTAAACAGAAAAGATGCATAATTAACATAATCATCAATACTTTTACGGCTTAACCAGCCGCCGTATTGTTCAATCAATCCCTGCGGATATTCAAAGTGATAAATTGTAACGATCGGAGTAATATTGGCCGCTACAAGCTCATCAATTAAACGATTATAGAAATCAACGCCAAGCTGATTTACATCGCCGTTTCCCTGAGGAAAAATCCGTGTCCAAGCAATTGAAAAGCGATAAGCTTTTAAACCGCATTCTTTCATTAATGCCACATCTTCCTTAAAGTGATGATAATGGTCACTGGCTACTTCATAATTACAGATCTTTGGATTCTGTTCCCTCACATCCATAACTGATAATCCTTTGCCATCTTCATAAGCTGCACCTTCACATTGAAAAGCCGCGGTTGCACTTCCCCATAAGAAATTCTTAGGGAATGAATTTATCGTTTTAGTCTCCATTTATTTGTTCTCCTTTAAAGAAGTGGGAAGAGTTTCTTCCCACCTGATTCTATAGTTCTATGTTACTAATCCTCATCAAAACCGATGATCCACGTAATAACAAAGCCTAAAACGGTTGCCATTACCGCTGCTGCACAAGCAAGATAGAAATTGCTCATTGAACCACCCATGAAAATCGGCAGGGTCAGGAATGAACAGGAAGCTGTCGCATAGGCACGGATATCAAAGATACCGATAAAGACACCTGTAATTGCGGAAGCGATGATTGCTGAAATGAGCGGTTTTTTCATACGGATCAAAACACCATATAGTGCTGGCTCTGTAACAGAAAGCAATGCGGTAATTCCTGTAGAAATACCTACTTCCTTATTTTCAGCCTTCTTTGCCTTAATGCCAACAGCCAAAGCAGCTCCAGCTATTGCCAGATTGGCAGCTAATGCCTTTGAGAAAAGTAATGAAGAACCAACAGCTGTAATTTCATTTACAATAAGTGGAGTAATAATTGTATGCATACCAACCATAACCAGCAATGGGTGTAAAGCTGATAAAATTGCCATTGAAAGACCGCCGAAGCTTGTTACCCAAATACAGAATTGAGCAAGAGCAGAACCGACAATCGTACCAATCGGTCCTAAAACCAACAATGTGATCGGGAACATGATCATAGCTAATGCAAACGGACGAATAATCGATTTGATTGCATTCGGTGTAACTTTAAGAATTGCTTTATCTAACACTGACATTACCGGTACCATTAATAGTGCCGGAACAATATTAGACGTATACTTTACACTCATTAATGGGATGCCAAAAATTGATAGACCCTCAACGCCGGTCACAGCCGCTGAACAGAGTGCCAGCATGATGAAAGCAGCTACATATTCATTGGTTTTTAATCTTCTGGCACCTGCAAAAGCAACCATTACCGGCAGATATGAATAAGCTGCATTAGCCAGCGCATTCAGCAGTATATAAGTAGAAGATTCATTTGTTAATACATTGAAATTCAACAATAATGCCAAAATGGCACTGATGAGTCCTGAACCTATTAATACAGGCAGTGTCGGTGTAATACAGCCGCTGATAAACGCAAAGATCTGATTCATTTTACTTTCTTTTTTATCTTCAGCGTTTAAATCCTCTACCACAGGCGCAGCCTCAGCATCAGGCAGCAATGGAAGTATTTCATTATATAATTGTTCTACTTCTACACCAATAATTACTTGAAACATACCGCCTTGCTTAACAATCCCCTTAACACCTTTTAAAGCTTTTAATACTTCCTCATCAGCTTTCGCATCATCATTTAATACAAAACGCAGACGAGTCATACAATGCGTATGTGTTTTGATGTTTTCTTTACCACCTAAATACTCAATAATTTTAGGTGCTGTTTCTTTAAAATTCATTTTTAATCCTCCTTATATTTAGTCAAGAATTTACCTTGCAGCTATATAATAAAAGGATTCATTAAATCGAACAAGAACATGAATTTCTTCAAATCTGGAAATTTAGTGAACAATTAAATTTTCTGTTCCTTCATCATCTGACCAAACCCATTAATCATACGATGGTAATACAGAAAAGTGTCTTTTGAATTATAATTAAATAAGAAAAAACGATGGCCATGCCAGTTTGTTTCCACAACCATAGTTTCTATCTCATCATTAAGTGAGGTCATTAAGTAACAACCATTGATACAAATGATTTCCCGATTCATCGCAATTTTTACACCATGAATTTGAATCATCTCTTCAGCTTCTAAATAGTCACCGCAAAAGATTTTCACAGGACGGTTTTTATATACAATGCGGTTAATTGCTTCATAGTCTTGATTATTGATAAATGGATGTATCTTTAAAAAAGGTACATTACCAAAAGAGCCAAGAATACTTTTAGTGCCTAAAATCAAAGCATAATTCTTTTCTGTCAAGCGTTTTTCTATATCCCATCGAACATGAATAGGTGTAATGGTTGCTTTTGAACCAAAATGTTTTTCTAAATCAGTTTTAATCATGTTGCATTGCGATATATTACTTTCATATAGAAGCATATCTTCACGGATTACAACATGTTTGCGGTACAACCCTTGTACGTGCATTGCCATATAAACACGATTTTCATTATCAGGTTTTATTTGAGTATAAGCAGTTATTAATTCACACAGCTTGCCGCAAAGCATGTATGCACTAAGTAAACGCTGCAGCATCTGATCAAATGTGAAATCGTTTAAATGGGTTCCGCGGAAGCCTTTTTTTAATAATTCATCTAAATGAGCAATTAAAGAATCTGCTTCATCAAGACGCAGAAGCTCTTCATGGTATTCATTATTGGCCCATTCGATGAATTGACTGACAATCGTATATGCCAATGGGTTTTCAATTACCGCTCGATTCAATGAGGTAAGCGGCAATGATGACAATTCCTTATAAGATATGTTGATATCGACTTTCTTTAGTACATCGGCAACATCCTTAAAAATAGCGTCATCTTTGATATGCGTTGGTTCTAAGTAACAGCCATGGTTTGTTCTTTGTATTATGATCATAATATGAACAATTAATTTTGTGATATTCTCATTGGATAACACAAAATGATGTTCATACAAAAAAGCATTTATTATTTCCTGTACGTCATATAATTTTTGCTGATACTCCTTTTCAAGATAATTTAAAAGATGGCGGTTCTCCGTCGCTTGTCCCTCACCTTTCACAAAAGTCCTTACAAGCAGTTCTCTGATCGCTTTTTCATCAGCATTAAGCCGCATTCCCTTACGTGAAGAAATGGAAATGGAAGCCATGGGTACTATGAGTGGAATTTCTTTCTCTAATTCGTGGACAATACCAGAAATGCTCGACTTGGATACATACAATTTATCAGCCAGCATATTCATCGAAATATAGCCGCTTGTACGGCATAGATAAGAAAGAATAAATATTTTACGTTCCTCTGCTTCACTGCCTAATGTTTGTCCTTCATCTTCATGAATAATTTCTTCATACGCATTTAAAAAATCCTCTTTTTTCTCAAAAGGAATACTAATTCTGCCATCCTTTTCGCAAAGTGATAATTGATATTTTTTGAGTGCATTTTGAATCATTTGTAAATCACTTTTCAGTGTTTTCTCACTTATACCTCCCTGAGAACACAGCTCTTTATCACTAGCACCAAAATAACTTGCGATAATTTCTCTTAAGAATTTCTTCTGCCTGTTTATCATATTAAAATTATGACACATTCCTTTTATTCACGCAAGGATATGCTATTTTGAACTACATGAGCATTAACTGTAAAGAAGATGGCAATTCATTAAAAATATCTATAAAAGAAAAAACGAAGTCATTAAGACTTCGTCTATACCGCGCAGGATCTTGGACCTGACCGGCCGCCTACGCGTTCAATAATCACTTTAGGATTGTTCAAAGCATAATTAATTGACATATTGTGTTCAGATTCGCTGCCGATAAATAAATCAAGCTTAGCACCGCGGATAGCGCCGCCGCGATCCATGACAATTGCCTGGAAAGGTACGCCCGGGGTTAATCCCTCACCGCTGTATCCATGATCATAAATCGTCAGAATTGAACAGAATGGAATACTTGGATCAGCCGCTACAATATAGTAACCGCCGTAAGTAATGCCTTCGCTCCATTCACCATTAGGCTGCAATACACTGTGCTTCCCTACCGAAGCACCGCCAGCTGTTCCAGAATAACCGCTTTCTGCACCGCCGCAGCCTACGCAGTCAACACCATAGCTAGTCATTCTTGGATAAAATTCAGAGCCAACAGTCACGCTGCCGCCAAACTTCATCATCGGCGCCACCGCATCTTCAACTCGCTTAGAGCCAAGAACCGGTGTCTTGGAGATAATTTCTCCTTCTTCATTGCGGGTTACAAAAAAGTCTTCATAAGTTGTCTCTGGAATCCCCTCTACATAAGAGGCAATCCAGTCGATTCCTTCACCGCCGTCATAATCAGCATAGACCATTGCCGGCAATGAATCTGAAGTTGTAACCACTGTTTCCACTTCGACCCGAAATTCATCAGGTGCATCTATTTCAGTCTTTGTTCTTAATACCAACTGATTGCCGGCATCAAGCTTGACCGTACTTACACAACCACATAATGTGAAAACCGTCATGAACAATCCGAAAAAAATTCGTTTTAAATTCATAATTTCCTCCTTTTTCACGAAAGCTTGAAAAGTATAACACAGATTATTTATCTTGTCCAATTTTTATGCTTTTTCACTTGCCTTTTTTAGCTTTATTCCCACTTTTTATGAGAAAATTGCCATCTCATTTTTCACAAGCATTTCACAAAGTTCCTAATTAAAGCGGTTTACTAACATTGATTTTGTCATAAAACCCCACTTTTTGTAATTTATCTTGTGAAATTTACAGTTTTATTGTCAATTAAATAATTTTTGTTATTTTTTTTGCTTTTTTTCGCTTTCAACCTCTATTCTATGCATGTATTCTGCCTGTTATGACGAATTTTATACCTTTCATGTCAAACTTTTATTAGAACAATAAGAAAGAAATCAGCAGGGTTCCTTTACTTTTCAGCATCTTCTCCAACCATATAAATTAAAAAGTCCACCTTCATTAGATTGTGGACTTTATACTATTTAATAAGCTGCTCAGCTTCTTTTTTTATACGCTGTATCATTTCAATATCCGCGGGGCAGAACGGATATTCATCAATCTGACTCGGTGATACCCATGCCATACGCTGATGAACATTCATATGCAGCTCATCATTCATCAGCATTGCCTTATAGAAAGCGAAGTGAATCTCATTTTCCGGATAGACATAAGTGCTTTCTTCATACAGCTCAAGGATTTTAATATCAGCATTTAATTCCTCTTTGCATTCTCTGACTGCGCAAGCTTCTAATGATTCACCGGCTTCCAGCTTACCGCCGGGAAATTCCCACAGCTCTGAGCAGCTGCCGCCCGCTTGACGCTGACAGATTAAAATTTCATTTTTATTATTATAAATGATAGCCGCTGCTACCTGCTTCATGTTGTCACCTCATTGATTCTTTAAGATTTCTTTCCTTATATATTGTATTGTCGTATCAAGATCTGTATCAGCCAGCATTTTAAGCATTGTTTCAAGCAGCTGATGAGTATCGGGATGCATCATATAACGATGCCGTCCGCGCAGATAATACTCATAAGGAGCTTGATCTGTATATTTATCTTTTTGATAGATCTTAGTTGCTGTTACCCGATCACAGAACATTTCCACAACATAGTTAACCGGCATTGCGGTTCCCTGCATGCCGTCTTTGCCCATATCAACCCAGTATTCCCAATGATGCTTGTTGCGTCCTTTGTGATGCAGCCAGCCTAATGAATAACCAATTGTTTCTTTCTCCTTTTCAATCGGTGAACGATTGCCTTGAAAATACTTCACACCTGCTGAAAATTCTACCCATGAATACTTTGATAAGTCATGAAGCAAGCCCTGTTTATAAAGTCCGCAGCGAAAGCATAGCTGACCCACCTTTATTTTATGTGCTGTAATAGTGGAGAAATGACCCCAAAGCTTATTCATGTCGTCCTTCCTCAATAAGCTTTACCATATCCTCAAAGCATTCCTGATTAGCGGCCACTAATCCGATTGGATGATCATAATTAAAGGTTTCCGGTTCAAGAACATGAAGCTTGCCGCCGGCATTGCGCAGAATGACTTCACCAGCCGCAAAATCCCACGGTGACAGGCTTTCCTCATAATAAGCATCAACACGGCCGGAAGCCACATAGCACAGATCCATAGCCGCTGAACCAGAACGGCGGATATCCCGGCAATTCAGAAAGATTCGTTTAGCCAGATCAAATGTCATATCAGCCTTTTCTTTATGATAAGGCGATGTACCAATCAGCACTAATGCATCTCTTAATTTATTCTGACTCAAATGAATCGGCTGTTCATTCAATCGGCTGCCTTCACCATTAACACCGACAAAGGCCTCATTCAGATAGGGATTATAAACAACTCCGATTACCCCGCGTTTTTGATGCAGCAAGGCAATTGAGATACAGGAATGCTTATATTCATAAGCATAATTGGTTGTCCCATCAATGGGATCAATCACCCATGTATAACCGTCACTGATATTTCTGACATTATCCTCCTCCGCAATAAAAGTTGATTCTGGAATTAATTTCGCGCACTCACTCATAATATAACGCTGTGATGCCAGATCCATATTGGTAACAATATCCGCTGAGCCGCCTTTTTCCATAATTTCCTTGCTGACAGCACTGGTAATCTTTAATCCGGCATTGCGGGCAATAGTTTCTATTTTCTTAGCTAATTGTACATAATCCATATTCATGACCTCTCTTTTTTCCACTTCATCATTATAGCACAAATTTCTTCAGTGTTTTCTTATGATGTTTTAAGGGAAACATGGTAAAATAGATGAACGAGGTGATTCTATGTTGAAAGATACGATTGCGGCAATCTCAACCGCCAATCAGGATGGAGCGATTTCAATCGTGCGTTTAAGCGGTGACGATGCCATTGATATAGCTAATCAGTTATTTTCAGCTGATTTAACGCAAAAGGAAAGTCACACTATAACCTATGGTACAATCTATGATCCAAATACTCATGAGGCTGTGGATGAGGTTTTAGTCAGTGTATTTAAAGCACCGAAAACCTTTACCCGTGAGGATGTCGTAGAGATCAACTGCCATGGCGGGCGTTTTGTGACCCGCAAGGTGTTGTCATTGCTGCTTAGTTCTGGTGCCAGACTTGCTCAGCCCGGTGAGTTTACCCAACGTGCCTTTTTAAACGGACGGATCGATTTAACCCAAGCCGAAGCAATCAATGATTTAATCAACGCGAAAAACAATACGAATCTGAAAACCGCAATTAAGGGTGTAAAGGGAAGTATCCGCAAACTGCTTGACCCCCTAATCAGTGATCTTCTTGACATAATCGCCAATATTGAAGTAAATATTGATTATCCTGAATATGATGATGTAGAACAGCTTACCGATGAGAAAATATTGCCGATGGCAAAAGCATGGTCAGCAAAAATTAAAGCGATTCTAGTGAAAAGTGAAAGCAGTCAGATGCTTAAAGAAGGCATTAAAACCGCAATCATCGGCAAACCGAATGTCGGTAAATCAAGCCTGCTCAACGCCTTGCTTGAGGAAGAGAAAGCGATTGTCACCGATATTGCCGGTACGACACGGGACTTAGTGGAAGGAACGATTCAGCTGGGTCATGTTGCTTTAAACCTGATTGATACTGCCGGTATCCGTGAAACTGAAGATGTCGTTGAGAAAATCGGTATCGACCGTTCACTGCAGGCTATTGAGAATGCTCAGCTTGTATTAATGGTGCTTGACGCGTCAAGGCCGCTGGATGAACAAGATGAGGAATTACTAAAGCTGACAGAAAATAAAACCCGGATTCTCGTCTATAATAAAACCGATATCGCACCTGTAAATGAAGGTGTCGCTATCAGTGCTAAAACTAATGAGTTAAAACCGCTGATTCAAGAAATTGAACGGCTCTTTGAGAAGCATCTGATTGCTGTTGAGGAACCTGCCTTAAATAATGAACGGCAGATTGCTTTAATGAACCGTGCCCTGCAGTCAATGAATCAGGCAATCACAGCGATGAACAGCGGCATGGAGCTTGATTTAGTAACGATTGATCTTCAAGATGCATATACAAGCTTAAAAGAAATATTAGGAGAAGTTTCCAGAGATGATTTGCTAGACACTCTGTTTTCAAACTTCTGTTTGGGAAAATAACATGAAAATTATCGATACACACGCACATGTCACATGTGATGAATTATTTAATCAAATAGATACTATTACTCAGCGGGCAAAAGAAGCTGGGTTGATTAAAATACTAGTGGTTTGTACCAGCTTTGAAGAGGCCATACGCGCCATTGAGCTGGCAGAAAAAGAGGATCTGTATGATTGTGCTTTTGGCTTTCATCCTGAGAATGCGGATGATATCAGTGATCAGGATATTGAACAATTAAAACAGATATTGGCACATCCAAAAATGGTAGCCTTAGGCGAAATCGGTTTGGATTATCATTGGCGGCAGGATAATAAGGATCAGCAGAAGCAGCTGTTTATTAAACAAATTGAATTAGCGAATGAACTGGATCTGCCAATTCTCGTACATATGCGCGACGCAACCGCTGATACGCTTGAAATCTTCAAACAGCATCCAGTAAAGGGTGTGATGCATTGCTATTCCGGCAGTCTTGAAACCACGAAGATACTTTTAAAAATGGGTTTCTATATCTCATTTGCCGGCCCTTTGACCTTTAAAAATGCCAATGAAGCCTTAACGGTCTGTGATTATGTGCCGCTTGAACGCATCTTTGTGGAAACTGACTGTCCCTATATGACACCGCATCCCCACCGCGGCAAGCAGAATGAACCCTACTATGTTCAATTTACTTTCGCAAAAGCTTGTGAAGTGAAGGGGCTTGATGCCGATGTGCTGAGTGAGGCAATGCTTGCGAATTACCGACGTTTATTTACTAAGAGCAAAGCTTAGGCGATGCTCTTTTCTTATGTTTAAAAGTTCATGTTTAGCCGATAATAAATGCATGGAGGAATACTATGTCGGTTAAACAATTATGTAATAACTATCAAGAAAATCTAAACCTGATGCAGCGAGCGCTGCGTGTTTCGGCCAGCTTTGATATCGTTTCCCGCAAAATTCAGATTGGCAGCAAATCAGCCTGTCTCTTTTTCATTGATGGCTTTGCGAAGGATGAAATTTTAGAAAAAATCATGGAATTTGTCATGAAACTTAAACCTGAGGATTTACCGCCGCAGCTCATAGCCTTTGAACAGCAGTTCATCCCTTATGTGGAAGTAACGCTTGAAAAAGAAATTGAAGCTATCGTAACACAGGTTTTATCCGGTACGATTATGCTGCTTCTGGAGGGTTATGATCAAGCCATTGCCATTGATGCCAGAACTTATCCAAACCGCTCTATCAGCGAACCAGAGGATGAGCGTGTCCTGCGCGGCAGCCGCGATGGCTTCGTGGAAACATTAGTATTTAATACCGCCTTGCTGAGAAGGCGTATCCGTGATCCGCATTTAACGATGAAAATTATGCAGATCGGACAAAAATCACATACTGATGTGGTAATGTGCTACCTTTCAGATAAGGCTGATCCCGCGATGGTCTCGATGATTGAAAAGAAGCTGAAAGCCGTAGAAATCCCCTCACTGACACTGTCACAGGAAAGTCTTGCGGAATGTCTGATTAAAAAACACTGGTGGAACCCTTTCCCACGGTTCCGATACACTGAAAGACCGGATGCAGCCAGTGCCAATATCATGGAGGGCAAAGTTATTTTAATTGTGGATAACACCCCGGCAGTGATGATCCTGCCCACTTCCTTCTTTGATTTCATACAGGATACCAACGATTATTACTTTCCGCCATTAGTTGGTTCCTATTTAAGAATCGTGCGCATGGTTGTGTTTCTGCTGACTTTGTTTCTTACCCCGCTTTGGTATCTGGCAGTAAAAAATCCAACCCTATTTCCGGATTGGATCAGTTTTGTGCAGATTGAGGAAATGAACTCCGTTCCTATTATTCTTCAATTGCTAATTGTGGAATTTATCATAGATGCCATTAAGCTTGCTTCGCTGAATACCCCCAGTGCTTTGAATGGTTCTTTCAGTGTTGTCGGAGCATTGATCCTTGGTGACTTTGCGGTTAAGGCGCACTGGTTTGTGCCGGAAGTCCTGCTTTATATGGCCTTTGTATCCATTGCGAATTTCACACAGCCAAGCTATGAATTAGGCTATACCTTTAAGCTATTCCGGCTGTTGTTTTTGATTCTCATCGCTTTCCTTGATGTTTGGGGATTGCTTTTAGGAATCATTTTAATGCTGATCATTATCGCTAAGACAGATACGATAACAGAAACGAGTTATCTCTATCCGCTTTATCCTTTTAATAAACAGAAATTCTGTCAATTATTTCTTCGCCAGCCAATTGACAAAAGCAACAGCTAATTAACGCCGTTCACCGCTTAAGGTCATATCAATGATTTCTTCCATCATTGATTGATCCAGCGCCCCCTTTACATAACCAAAGACATTCGAATCACGATCAATCATAAAAGTTGTCGGGAAAGAATTGATGCCATACAGATAACCAGCCAAGCCTTCACTGTCAAAAGCTGCTCTGAATGTATAGCCATTCTCTTCCATATAGGCACGGATACCGTCTTCATCCTTTTCACGCGTATCATATCCAACAATGGTTAAGATTACAACATCTTCACTGTCTTTATATTTTTCAGAAAGACTTTGAATATGCGGCAGTTCTCCCTGGCATGGCGGACACCATGTACCCCAGAAATTAAGGAAAACCACTTTTCCTTTAAAATCGCTGATTTTTAATGTTTCACCAGCTAGATCCGTTAATTCAAAATCAGGAGCCGGGATGATTTCTTCTTTCGGATCAGCATCACCGCCAGTATTGCCAGCATTCTGATTGCCGCTGATTGAAGGAGCATTAAAGTTTGTATTGACGGTTTTCATCTGACCGCTGATCATCAAGGCACCCATAATGATTAAGAGAACCGCGCCAACTTTTACCGTGATGTTCATGAATTTTTTAAACTTCGCGAAATAACGCAAAACCTGATTTGTAAAAATACCGGCCAATAAGAATGGCAGTGTCAAACCAAGCGCATAGGTAAGCACTAAAAGATTACTGATTAACAGGCTGCTTGAATTAGATGCCAGGATCAGAATTGAAGATAAGGCTGGCCCGATGCACGGTGTCCATGCAAAGCTGAAGGTAAAGCCCATAATAAAGGCTACTGAAAAGCTCATTGCCTTACCGTTTGGGTTAAAATTCAGTGACAGATTGCGCTGCAATGCCGGCAGTTTAAATACTCCCAGCTGATGAAGTCCAAGCAGCAAAATGACTGCACCGCCCAGAATCGTGAATACTTGCTGATATTTCGTAAAGAAAGAAGCCAGTACGGTAATTGATATATTCATTAAGAATAAAGCTAAGAAGATGCCAAGAATAAAAGCTATTGTGAAAAGCAGCACCCGAAAGGTGCTTTTTTTATTACTTTCCTCAGCATTTGCCGTACCACTTAGATATCCGATATATAAAGGCAGAAGAGGCAGTACACAGGGTGAAAAGAAAGATAACAGTCCTTCTGCGAAAACCATGATGAAATTAACACTTTTTAGTATTGTATTCGCGTCAATCATAAATCACACTCCATTTCTTATCCATTCTAACATCTATTATTAAAAACTACAAAGCATATAATCCTAGCAGATGCAAAATGGTATGTGATTTATCAACAGCTCTATTCCTCAATAGGGCTGCCCTTAATATCAATCAGAACAGCGGGTGAAACCGATGCTTCATATAAATCATATAAGCTTATTTGTCTATCATATTTCACTGTATATGCAGCATTTTGATTATCGGCAGTTTCAATAAGGATGGTTTTTGAAGATACATCGATAAAACTCAAGCTCAGCAGCAGCTCATCGTCAACGTAAAACTCATAACTGCTTGAGCCGCCAGGTCCCCATTCACCGTCATCCGCCTTGCTTTTAATGCTCATAGATTTCAAAACATCAATAAACTGCTTAACTTCATCTGGTTCAGTGAATATTTTCTTTTCATCATAATCAGGGTCCCTGCCTAGTATAAAGCCTTCAACACGGTCAATGCGATCCAGTTCAAGCAGCTCATCATAGACAGAAGGATAATATGTTTCATCAAGTCCGCTTGCAGATTGCCCGCTATGATTAACACAGCCAACTGCGAAAACAAGAATGAGTGCTGACAGCATGAATTTTTTAAGTTTCATGATTAACCTCCTTCGAATTTATTAGAATTAATGTGCAAGCTAGTAACGTGAGCCAATTTCTCAACTGCGCGATTTTCTTTTTGATACCATCAAGGCATCAAGTGGTACCAAGTTAATTATGTAAACCTCTTCGCTGACAGGGTGTTACCCTTTGCTTTAGTTGATATATGCAAGGGAAGAGATTGAAAGATAGATACATGTTGTAGATATTTTCCTCATATTTATTTTATCAAATTTTATACCTTATGAGAAGCAAAAGCAGGACTATTATCACTCTGATCTCAGCACCTACAAATTATAAAAGCACACTCACGGATACAAAAATGAGTGTGCAGATTACAAAATATTTAATATATCGCTAAACTATGACTATGGACGCTGCAAAGCAAAGTTAAGCGCCTTACTGCATGCGGCCACAGAAACTAAGCCAATAAGTACAGGCAGCCATCCGTATACAATTAAACCGCCAAAAACGATAAAGGAATCACAGATAAATACCAATACAGACACCGGCAGATTGAAATATTTATGCAGTATCAAAGGCGGTACGTCCATTCCCCCGCTGCTGCCGCCAGAACGCATGATTAAGCCAATACCAAAGCCAGTTAATAGACCGCCGATAATGCTTGCGGCCAACTGCGGCAAAACAGGCAATGAAATAAACGCAATGAGTTGCAGGAAGAGTGGATACAGCAGTGTACTGGCAGCAGTTTTGACTGCAAACTCACGTCCTAAAAATAATACCCCCAATAAAAAACAAGCTATTATCAGGATATTAATGACCATCATAGGTTCAAGATCAAAAACCTTTTCCAGTATAACCGCAATGCCATTCACGCCGCCGCTGATCACATGTGATGGCAGCAAGAACCAGCTGCTAGCCATCGCAAGCAGCAAATTGCCAATAGCCAGCAGCATAATATGCCTCCGATTTACAAACATAAATTTGCCGCCAGCCATTTTCCAACACCATCTTCCTCACATGCTTCACATACTGCTTTAGCGAGTCCTAGAATATAAGGATGAGCATTTTTTACAGCCACAGTATTAGGAAAACATTCAAACAAAGAGGCATCATTCATACTATCACCAAAAATAATTACCTCCTCTTTGCGAAGCTTTAAGCAATCTAAGATAAAATCTAAAGCAGCCCCTTTATTCGCGTCCTTATGGGTTATTTCTAAATTTCCCCTGACACTGGAAGTCAAAAGCAAATCAGAATTTGCCTTAAGCGCTGATTGACACTGATATAGTTTCGTTTCATCCAAGCTCATAATCTCCATTTTCAAAATAGTAAATTCATTAAGTTCTGACGCTGTAATTGCAGGCAGCAGCTCAACATCAGCTGGCTGTCCCATATTTCTGGAAATGACCGCTTCCATATCTTGCTGCAAAGAGATACTATTTTCATAAGCAAAGCTTCCCTTGTCTGTGAAAAGCTGAATAGTCAAATTAAAATCCTCAATGATTTTGATGCAAGCCCTGCTCTGCGGACTGCTTATCGGCAGCGAAAATAAAATATTGCCCGCATCATCACGTGCCTGAGCCCCATTTATTTCAATTGCCGGGCATTTTATCCCATAGGGTTCAAAAATACATTGAATATTTGCATAATCACGGCCGCTGGCAGGTATAAAGCAAATTCCCCGCTGCTTAATTTTTTTAATTGCCTCTATATTTTTTATCGATAAACTAAAATCACTGCGCAGTAAGGTACCATCTAAATCAGATACAATTAGTTTAATCATCAATACCTCCCAAAAAGGGGATATGCATGATGCACATCCGCCTTATTTTTATAATTCTTCACCATTGCTGGCAATCACACGCTGATACCAATAAAAGCTATCCTTCTTCATTCTTTTTTTGCTTCCCTGTCCATAATCATCCTGATCAACATAAATAAAGCCATAACGTTTACTCATTTCAGAGGATGAACAGCTGACGATATCGATAGGCCCCCATGGATAATAACCGATAACCTCTACACCGTCTTTAATCGCTTCCTTCATTTGTTCCACATGCTGACGCAGATAGGAAATTCTTTTTTCATCATGAATCTTTCCATCTTCACTGATTGTATCGAAAGTTCCATAACCATTTTCAGCAATAATAATTGGTTTCTGATAACGATCATAATAAGTATTCAGCACCGTGCGCAAACCGAGCGGATCAATCCCCCAGCCCCATTCACTCGCATCAATATGCGGATTCATCAGTGCGCCGTCATCATTAATATCATCGGTGTTTGTACTTTCTGCTGACGCGCAGATTGTATAATAATAGGAAATCGCTAAGAAATCAGCAGTATTCTCACGCAATACCTGTTCATCTTCTGGACGGATGTCAATATTCAAATGATGATCGTTGAAAAAGCGAATCATATACCCCGGGTATGTACCTCTCAGCAACAGATCACTAAAGAAATACTCACGCTGATTTCTCAGCATATTCGCTAATACATCTTCCGGTTTACAAGTCAGCGGTTCACTCAAGCCATCATATACCATCATGCCCAGCTGGAAATCCGGATTGATTTCATGACCTATTTTTGTTGCTATCGCACAAGCTGTACATTCATTATGAATACCCTGATATTTAGCTTCCAACAGATTCTCTACCCGATCAGCCGGTATACCCAGATGATTAAAAGACTCATGATGAATTAGATTAATCTGATTAACAAGGATCCAATATTTTACCTTATCCTTATACCTTCTGAAACAAGTCTCGCAATATTTCACAAAGAAATCAATTGTTTTACGATTATACCAGCCATTATATTCAACCGCTAAATGAAGCGGCATTTCATAATGAGAAAGAGTAATCAACGGTTCCATGCCATTTTTAATAATTTCATCAATCAAATCATCATAAAACTGTAAACCTTCCTCATTCGGCATTTCATCATCACCATTTGGATAGATACGTGCCCAATTAATAGAAGTTCTAAAAGTTTTCATGCCAGTTTCCGCAAGCAGCTTTAAATCCTCTTTATAAGTGTGATAGAAATCAATACCATAACGTTTAGGATAATAACCACTCTGATCCTGCAATGCAAACTCAATGTCTTTAATTGTTGTTTCCTTATTTGATTTCTTTTTCAAATCACCTTTATCCTGTACTTTAAGAATATCTGCTACGCACCAGCCTTTACCGCCTTCCAGAAAAGCGCCTTCTGCCTGATTAGCGGCAATCGCGCCGCCCCATAAAAAATCTTTAGGGAAACCTTGTGCTGCCTGTTTCATTTAGCCCTCCTGTTTTTCTGCTTTTAAAGCTGTAATTTCTTTTTTCATCTCAATTTGTTCACTAATTAATTCCTTTGCCAGAATCGCTGTCATTAAATGATCCTGAGCATGAACCATGATGAAGCTCAATTCTACTTCACAGGTACCAGAGGTTTCCTGTGATAAGATTTGAAACTGCACCTGATGAGCATCATTCAATAATTCTTCTGCTTTTTCAAGCAAAGCTGCAGCGGCTTCAAAGTCACCTTCCTTGGCTTTATCTAATGCCTCAAAAGAATAACTGCGAGCCTCACCGGCCTTCGCAATTAATGCAAATGCTGTTTCACTGGATTTGGTCATACATTCACCTCTTCTTCAATTTGTGCTTCTTCAACTTCTTCCTGAAGCTTTGTTTTTTCGTACATCTTTACAAATGGATAATAAATAAAAGCATCAACGACAATAAGTGCTAAGACAAAGACAGCCGCTTTCCAATCAAGGGTGGAAATCATCGCACCAATTGGTGCAGGTGCTGTCCATGGCGCGTTTATAACTGCCATTTTAATAATGCCAGAAGCGGTCAGCAGCCAGCCTAAGATTGTATTTACCGTCGGAACAATCATGAATGGGATAATCATAATCGGATTTAAGAAAATCGGCAAACCGAAAATTAATGGTTCATTAATATTAAATAGAGACGGAATAATTGCGATACGTCCTACCTCTTTCATTTGCTTTGATTTACTGCGTAATAACAGGAATGCCAATGCCAGTGTTGCACCGCCGCCGCCTAACGCTGTATAGAATGACCAGAACGGACCGGTATAGATATGTGTTGGTGCTAAGCCCTGCGCATATAATTCCGCATTCGCTGTCGCGTTGATCAGCTCTAATGGGTCAAGAATCGGGCCTACAACCGTCGTAGGATGTACACCAAAACCAAACAATAAATTCTCAAAAGCAGTTAATGTACTAACCATGAATAGATTATCAACACTTGCCTTTACGTTTTCAAACATGCTGAAGAATAAATCAGGAATCAACTGACCGGTCGTTAGCTGACAAATCAGTGATACGCCATAAAGTACGATCATCGCAAAACCAAATGGGAATAAGGCTGCGAAAGAGTTTGCTACTACTGGCGGTACACCTTTTGGCATATGGATCGTCCAGCCACGGTTCTCAACGAATTTCATAATTTCTACACTCAATAAGGCAACAATGATTGAAAGCAAAATCCCCTTATTTTCAAAAGCACTGGTTAAGATAGCACCGTCTGTTACCGGTGAACAAACAAGAATATAAATAGCTACTGAACTGAGTGAATAGTTAATGGCTTTTTTATCATAGCTCTTGGCAAGTGAATAAGCTGCCGCAAAGCAGATAAAGAGTGACATGATACCCATTGTTGCGTTAAATGGCGCCAATAAATAAGCAGAATTTGCATTTGCCCAGTGATACCAGCCTAAAAGTAAATTATCAAGAATGCCGATACCGGTTAAATTATCCGGGGATACCGGCGGACATGCCAGAATCAGAAAGATACTGCCGATGATTGTAAGCGGAATTGCTGAAACGATGCCATCACGCATAGCAAGCAGATGACGTTGTGATCCAAAGAAATTGGCTAAAGGCATTAATTTTTCTTCTAACCAATCAAAGAATTTTTGCATAATACTACCCCTTTCGCAAAATTATTTTATAATTTTCTAACTGCATCCATGATTTTCTTGCCATTGCATGTGCCATATGCACTTGGATCAATGTCAGCAATCTTGATTTCATAAGGCGCTGCCAGTTTCTCAAGCATCTTCTTCTGATAACGAATCTGCGGTGCGACCAGAATAGCATCATATTTGCCGATGCAATCCTTCACTTCCTGTACTGATTTTGCTTCGATAAACCAATCTTTTTCATCCTCATGTAAATTCTCTTTCATTGCTTCAACGACAATTGTTGTGGATGCTCCACATGCGCAAACTAATAAAATGTTCATAATGTTGTTCTCCTTTTGACTAATGTCCCTTGCACTATCGTTATACCATTGTCCATTAAACATGTCATCCTATCAAATGTCCACAGCATTGTGGACAACTTACGGAAATCTATAAAGCAGACTTTGATGCAGCTCTTTTGCATGCTGGTGGAAATATTGAATCAGTGGGCCATAGATGAATACACTCAGCAGTGTTCCTAAACCTATGGGACCTGACACAAGAAAAGCCAATATGAAGCCGCTGCCCTCACAGAGGGTCATTGCTGTGCGGATATTTGTCTGAAACTTATCTCTTAAAGCAACCATAAAATAATCAATAGGACAAGGTGCAAAATTACCTACTAAATACGTTCCGCAGCCAATGCTGATAATTATTACACCTACTAAAAATAGTGTCAGCTTGCCAATCCAAGGCGAAATAGATACACCATTCATCAGCCAGACAAAGAAATCCACAAAACCGCTCATCACAAATGAAGTAATCATACAGGATAACTTTGGACGCTCATGACGAAGCCATCCGCCTAACAGAATTAAAAGCAGCGAGGTAACATTCATCCAAGTACCAATCGATAAATGAAAATGTTCATACAGACCTACACTTACCGCATCCCATGCACTGACACCAAAATCAGCAACAATCGTCACCGCGATTCCAAATGCAAATAACATCAACCCAATAACAAAGAACATTATGCGGAAGAACAACTTATGACTTTTGGTTTTCACATTCACCCCTCTCTTTCCAACCGCACTTTAGTTATAAAAGATTTCACAGCAAATGTCGTTCATGCCTTTGACCATATGTTTGTGGACAAAACGGCTTAATTAAAAAGTTCCACATTGCTGTGGACAATTTCATTCTGTTCATCACATTCGTTTTCACTTATACTAAATATGGGTGAGAATAAGACAGGTGATACAATGAATAAAAATCAGAAAATCATTATGAAAGAACTACTAGCCAGTGATGTTCCGCTTACCAGTGAACATTTGGCGCTGACATGCGGCGTATCAAGCAAATCGATTCGCCGCTATCTTGCTGACCTTAAAGATCAGTGTGAACAGCATGGAGCTACAATCATTATGAAACCGGGGTTAGGAAATTTAATTCGCATCGATGATGAAAAGAAATTTCATACTTTTCTCGAAAAAGAACGCAGTTCACAGAAAATACCAAATTCTCCTGAAGAACGCCTGGACTATCTCTTAAACTTATTACTCTATAACAGCGATTATGTTAAGGTTTCCGACATCGCTGATGATTTATTCATTTCTACCTCACGGTTGAGTATTGATTTAAAAAATCTGCGCTCATTGCTTGATAATTATCATTTGAAAATAGTAAATAAGCCTAATTATGGTATCAAAATTCAAGGGAATGAACGTGACCGGCGAATCTGCATGGCTGAGTATTACATGAAGAAAAGGAATGATGATACAACCAGCAATCCTAATGATGCTTATCAGGTGATGATTAATAATGTCATTACTAAAGTTCTTGTTCAGAAAAACATTCATATGTCAGACATTGCTTTGCAAAGCCTTGCCATTCATTTACTGATTGCTGTAGAACGAATAAAAACAAGCAATATCATACAATTAACAAGTGAAACGCAGCAAAAAATGGAGGCTAAAGGGGAATACTCAATTGCTCTTGCGTTAAAAGATGCCATTGAACATACGTTTGGCATTACCTTACCGATTTCAGAGATTTGTTATCTGACCCAGCATCTCATTGGCAAAAAGCATTTTGAAAGTGATACGAATGAGTTTGATGTCGAAGTAAATGAGGAAGTAACAATACTCGTAAACGTAATTCTGCGCTCTATTTTTGATCAGACACGAATGGATTTTTATAATGATATTGATTTGAAAATGAATTTGATGCTGCATATGATTCCTTTTTTAGAACGGGTACGCAATCAGATGATGGTGCATAATCCGATTATCAATGATATAAAAGAAAAATACAGCTTTGCTTATGAACTTGCTTCAATTGGGCTAAGCGCTGTCTGCGAGCGATTGAAGGTTAAAATCACTGAGGATGAGATTAGTTTCTTTGCGCTGCATTTTATTCTTGCGTTGGAACGTAAGCGTGAAGAAGTTGCCCCCAGTAATATTCTTATCGTTTGCAGTACCGGCAGAGCGACTTCACAATTATTGGCTTATCAGATTCAAAAGAAATTTGGTGACCGTATTAATGTAATTAGAATCATTGAAGCACATCGATTGGATCAAATGAATCTTGAAAGCTTTGATTTTATCTTCTCAACCGTGCCGATTCATAAAGAATATCCATTACCTATCCGTCAAATTAACAATTTATTGGAAGAAAAAGATTTTAATTTAATTGAGAGCTGCTTGAAAGCAGGAACAGCTAAACTGCATATCCGTGATTTAATGGATGAAAAGCTATTTTTTACGGATATCGATGCACAGAATAAAGAAGAAGCTTTGCAGATACTGATTCAAAAGGTTTCTGATCATGTCAGCATCCCAGATAATTTTTATCAATTAGTCTTAGAACGTGAGGAGTTTGCCTCTACTGAGCTTAACAACTTAGTGGCTATTCCGCATCCCAATTGCGCGGTTACTAATTCTACTTTTATCGCAACAGGCATCTTAAAGAAGCCAATTATATGGAATTCTAAATCTGTCCAGATTATTTTTCTAATCGCGATTATGCCGAATAATAAGCAGGATCTGCGTGATTTCTATGAAGGTGTCGTTGATTTTGTGACAAAAGAGAAAAATACGACAGAATTACTGCATAAGCAAACATATGATAATTTGATGAATTTATTAGAACATACTAAATGATAGAAGGACTGTAAGAATCAGCAATTGATCTTATCAGTCCTCTTTTAAATTTATGATTAATAACTTCTAAAGAACGAATCAGCAAGCATGGACATTATGATAATTATTCGCTATAATGCAGATAAAAGAGGGGGAAATCAGTATGAAAAGGAAAGTGGGATACGCATTATGCGGTTTAATTGCGGTTCTTTTATCGCTGTTTCTTATATATGATAATTTTATTGCTTTTAAACCGGTAATCATTTTCCAGCGTTTTCGGGTGAATATAGAGGAAGATTATAATTTTGAAGCAGCAAATTTGATAATGGCTTACGACGAGCAGCGGCCAGTGCCGGCAACATTTGCGGAAAATGAAATTAATTATCTTGAGTGGAGCAATGATATTTTTGATGACCTTTATTATAATTACATGGCGCCAACGGATGTGAAATTATCTGCCGCAATCAATCAGGGCAAAGTGACTTTCACATATCAGGGATATGTAACCGCAAAACAAGGAGAAAAGCTGGATTACTTTAAGGAAGCAACTTTTGATTTTATCAAAGTATCGGAAATGAAGAATTTTGATAAAGTTTACGATTAAAAGGACGAATGAACTTAGTTTATTTCTGTATATTGAGGGGGAGATTTAATATGAAGAGGAAACTCGGTTTTTCATTGTGCGGATTGATTATAGTGTTTTTTCTTGCCATTCTTGCCTATAATATATTCAATTCTTTTAAACCTGAAATAACCTTTCAGCGTTTTCGTATGGATATAGAAGAGAACTATAATTTTGATGTATCCCGTATGATGATGTCTTATAATGAACAATGGCCGTTGCCCGCTTCATTTATGGACAATCAAAACGCTTATGTTGACTGGAATCATGAGATTTTTGATGAACTTTATTATGATTGTATGGCGCCAACGGATGTGAAATTGTCTGCCGTAATCGATAACAGCAAAGTGACTTTCACATATCAGGGATATATAACTACAAAGCAAGGGGTAACGATGGATTATTTTGAAGAAGCTACTTTTGATTTCCATGTCCATCCTGAACTGAAGAACTTTGATGATGTCATTGAGTAAATTATTGATATCTTAATTCTTATAATAAGCTAAGCAAAAGGACTGAAACAGTATGTAAATATGCTGCCTTCAGTCCTTATTTATTTTTATACAATCAGATTCATGATTTCACATAAGCCATCAATTACAACATCACTTTCACTTTGATCAATTTTAAATCTTGGATGTTTTTTGGCCGCCACAACACAGCCCGCACGTTTTGCCGCTTTAATACCTGCCGCAGAATCTTCAAGTGCTAAGCAATTCTGCGCATCAACCTCTAATTCTTTAAGTGCCAGCTGGTAAACCGCCGGATCAGGCTTACCCTTAGATACCATTTCCATGCTGATTACAGCATCAAAATAGTTCAAAATACCATTTTCATTCAAAGCTTTACGAAGCCTTTGCGTGTTGCTGTTAGAAGCACAGCCAATTTTTAAACCTTTAGCTTTTAAAACCGGCAGTACCTTAAGGATATCAGTATCAAATATTTGTTTATAGTCAATTAATTCATAATGACACTGTGCATAGTACGCCTTTGCCAGCTCATCACTATTTTTCAAATCAGGATAACACAGCTTTAAAGCTTGCGGGAAGGCAAAACCAATCATGCTTGCCAATTCATCATCAGTGGGAATAATACCATTCTCTTTAAGAAATGCTTCTTTCTTTTGCAGATAAACAGATTCAGTGTCAAACAGTACGCCGTCGCAGTCAAAGATAACGGCCTGCAGATTATTCAATGGAAACAAGCTTGGCATTGCTCACCCCATGGATTGCGGCTAAAGCGGCGATGATTTCTTCAATCGATGCAGCGATATCCGAGATATCTAAAGATAATACGACACTTGCCTTGCGATTGATTGGCAGACTCTGAGTAATCGTCAAAATATTTGCATTCATGTTTGACAACTGATTCAGCACTTCTGATAAAATTCCCTTTTCATGATTCAGCATCAGTGAAATTACAGCTTTTCGGCCGCTTGTATTTTCCCCGGGCGCAAAAATATAATCCTTATATTTATAATAAGTGCTGCGTGAAATACCTACCTGTTTAACAGCTTCACTGATTCCTTTAACCCTGCCCTCATTGATCATATTTCTTGCTTCCACAACCTTCTCGTAATAATCAGGCAGGATTTCTTTATTAACAATTAAAAAATTTTCCAGCATACTTAGATTTCCTCACTTTCAACACCTTTTAGATCTGCTTTTAAATCAAACGCCTGCCATAAATGCCGGCATTGCTTTAGATCCTCCGCAAGCCGCTTTGAAAAATCCGCATGTTTTGATAATGCGATGCACGTAGGTCCTGATCCGCTGATGAAAAAAGCGGCCGCGCCATGTTTCAGACAGATTTGACGGATTTTATCATATTCATGAATCAGCTGTGAGCGATAGGGTTGATGCAGACGGTCATTAAGTGCAATAGTCAGTAATTCTTCATCCCATGTCTCAAGCGCGCGGCATAGGACAGCTGTTCGGGAAACATTATATACCGCATCTTTGAAATCAACCTGTGCTGGCAAAATTTTCCGTGCTTCATGCGTTGATGTCTGAAAATTTGGAATCAGCACACAGAAACAAGCTTGCTCATTTATTGGATAACGGACGCTGTATGGTTTATCTGCTTCCACCAAAGAAGCTGTAAGTCCCCCGTAAATGGCCGGTGCCACATTATCAGGATGCCCTTCAATCTGATTGCAGATATCCAATATTTCACCCTTATCAAGAGTATTGCCATGCAAAACATTGGCTGCCATACTGCCTGCCACAAGCAATGCCGCACTGCTGCCAAGACCACGGCTGATTGGTATATCGGAATGAAAGCGGATATGCAGACCTTTACGCTGCATATTTAATCTTTTCATCGTTAAATCATAAGCCGCAACCATCAGATTTTCTTCATTCTGATAAGCCGGTTCACAGCCATCAATCAACAAGCCCGCGTCTGTTTCTTCAAAGTCAATCACTGCATATAAGCTTAACGCGCAGCCAAGAGAATCAAAACCCGGTCCGATATTGGCTGTCGTAGCCGGTACTTTTATTCTTACCATTCCTTTTCACCCAATTTCTTTTCTACAAAGGATTGAATTGCTTCTTTCGCTAAATGATTTTCATGACGAATCGGCAGTTCGTTAAGCTTTGCCAGGTTTAAAGGAATTGCCACACCACATAAATCAGCCAGTTTTTGCATTAATGAAAATTCATCGGTTTCCTGTTTGCCAGTAAGTGCTTCATAGACACTGCCGACAAATTTATAAGGCGAAGCTGTTGATAAGACAACAGTTTTCTGATTATTAATCTGCTGATTCGCAAACTTCATCGCAGCCGCATAAGCAACCGCAGTATGAGTATCTAACACATAATGATTCGTTTCATAGCACTGCTTAATGATTTCCTTTGTCTTAGCATCATCCGCACAGCCAGCCCAAAACTCACTCTGTAACTTTTCAAGCAGCTCTTTGCCGATTGAATAGCTGCCTTTTTCTTGTAATTCATTCATCCATAATCTTACCTGCTCATTGTCATACCCGCACAGCATGTATAGATAACGTTCCAAATTACTTGAAATTAAGATATCCATTGATGGTGACAATGTTTTTTTAAATGCACGATTACGATCATAGATACCAGTATTCATAAAATCTGTAAGAATATTATTTTCATTTGAAGCACAGATAAATTTAGCTACCGGCAAACCCATCTGTTTAGCAAGATAACCAGCCAGTATGTTACCAAAATTTCCTGTCGGCACCGCAAAATTAACCGCTTCATAAAGTTTAATTTCACCGCGTTTTACTAAATCCGCATAGGCTTTAAAATAATAAACAACCTGCGGCATTAAACGGCCTACATTAATTGAGTTTGCACTTGAGAATTGCTGATGATTCTGTTTCATTCTCGCAGCCAATTCATGATTGGTAAAAATCTGTTTAACACTGCTTTGCGCGTCATCAAAATTACCTTTAATTGAAGCCACGCATACATTATTACCGGTTTGTGTCTCCATCTGGCGCTTCTGCACCGCACTGACTCCCTCTTCCGGATAAAAAACCATGATTTTAGTATTCTTGACATCCTTAAATCCCGCTAAAGCCGCTTTCCCAGTATCACCGCTGGTCGCTGTCAGAATAATGATTTCATCATCAACACCATGTTTTTCAAGCGCAGTAGTCACCAAATGCGGCAGAATCGATAAGGCCACATCTTTAAATGCGGAAGTAGGGCCGTGAAACAGCTCCAAAAGATGAACATCACCCACTTTTACTAACGGTGTAATATCATCGGCTGAAAATTTACCCTCATATGCCGCATGCACACAATGATGTATCTCCTCAGCTGTATAATCATCCAATAGCTTCCCTAAAATCAGTTCCGCCAACTGATAATAATCTAAATCCAGAATTGAATTCAAATCGATTTTTAACTCACTCAAATCACGAAGCATATATAAGCCGCCGTCTTCAGCAAGTCCATTTAGGATTGCTAAAGAAGCAGACGCCTGACATTTTTTATCCCTTGTACTCTCAAAAATCCTCATAATTGACCCTCCGTACTTTCAACTTGCAATTAACATAGCACTATGATACAATGTTTTCAGTTTAAATACAAGTGTTTTTATTTTAAAGACATAGCGCGTCAAATGTATGTCTGTGAGGGAGGATAAGCATGAAAATAGGTTTACTGGGCTGCGGTACGGTTGGCAGCGGAGTTGTAGAAATTATAGAAAAATTAAAAGGATCGCTTGAGATTCAGCACATTTTAGTCAAATCGCCAGAAGACTGCAAAGATGCACGTTATACATGTAACTATGCTGATTTAGTGAATGATCCTGAAATAGATATTATTGTTGAAGTAATGGGCGGTCTGCATCCGGCTCGCGAATATATTTTAGAAGCTTTGACCAAAGGCAAACACGTTGTATCCGCAAATAAAGCTGTAATTGCGGCTAATTTTAAAGAATTTGTTGAAACTGCAAAGGCTCATCATTGTTATTTTTTAATTGAAGCAAGTACCGGCGGCGGTATTCCTTGGATTAAGAACCTCCAGCGTTATGCCAGAATTGATGATATTTTTGAAATTACCGGCATATTTAACGGCACAACTAACTATATTCTGGATCAAATGCATAAATCCGGAGCTGATTTTGACGCAGTGTTAAAAGAAGCGCAGAAGCTAGGCTATGCGGAATATGATCCAAGCGCGGATATTGATGGCATCGATGTTCAAAATAAAGCCATTATTTCTGCAGGTATCGCACATAGAACCTATGTATATAAGGAAGAGGTGCCGGTTTTTGGCATTCGTGATCTGACCTGTGCAGACATTGATTATTTTCACCGCAAAAAGAAGGTCTGCAAACTCTTAGCGGTCATTCGCTGTCTTAATGATGAATTGGCAGTATATGTAGAGCCGACACTCTTAAATGAAAATTCTCTGGAAGCAAATGTTCCTGACAATTTCAATATTTGTTCATTAAGCGGTGTTACCATCGGTGATTTGAAATTTTATGGACAGGGTGCGGGCAAACTGCCAACAGCGAATGCAGTGGTTCAGGATCTTCTTGATATCGCATCTGATGAAGCTAAAGACTATGAAATTGTACTTGATAAGACACTCAAAGTTAATAATGAAAATGAAACACACGCTTATTATGTGCATACCGATAAAGCTTGTGAAACCTTACAGGAAATCAGCCGCGCCTATGAATCAAATGCTGATGGTGTTTTCTATGAAACAGGTAAGCTGTCTGTCGCAAAAATGCATGAGCTGTCAAAGCAGTTAAGGCAGCAGGGATATAAGCTTTTCTTTGCCGGTATCCGTGAATAAGAAAGTCTGAGGGGAAAATCATGATTAAAGTATCAAAATTTGGCGGCAGCAGTGTTGCCGATGCAATGCAGTTTGAAAAAGTGAAGCGAATCATTGAGAGTGATCCATCTCGGCAGTTTGTCGTTGTTTCAGCTACTGGCAAACGATTTAAAGACGATAACAAAGTCACAGATTTATTATATTTATGCCATGCGCATTTGAAATATGGGGTTTCTTACGAGAATATCTTTTCGCTGATTGAAGAGCGTTATTATGCGATTCAAAAGGATCTGAAGCTGAAAACTGATTTACAGAATGAATTTGCGGAAATCCGCTCAAAAATGAATCGTGATATGAGTATTGATTATCTTGTATCAAGAGGCGAATATCTGACTGGTCTTTTAATGGCCGAGTATCTTGGTTTTGACTTTGCCGATGCTGCTTCCTTTATTATTTTTAATTATGATGGATCGATTAATTTTGAAAAGACACAAAGCGCCCTTGAAAAGATTTTGGAGGAACATACACGTTTAGTTGTTCCGGGTTTCTATGGCGTATTGCCAAACGGCATGGTTAAAGTAATGTCTAGGGGCGGATCAGATATTACCGGTGCTATCCTAGCGAACGCGATCAATGCTGATGTTTATGAAAATTGGACAGATGTATCCGGGATTCTGGTAGCTGATCCAAGAATCATTGAGAACCCTCGGCGTATTGAAAGCATAACTTATAATGAATTGCGTGAATTATCTTATATGGGAGCGAATGTCCTTCATGAAGAGGCAATCTTCCCTGTAAAAGAAAAAAATATTCCCATCAACATCAGAAACACAAATGAACCGGATAACCCTGGAACGATGATCATGGAAGACTGCAGTGCTTTAGATAAGAAAAACCCACCGCATTTTATTACCGGGATTTCTGGTCGCAAGAATTTCACTGCATTTACGATCAATCGCTCACATATGTCCAATGAGATTGGCATTGTGCGCCGTGTGCTGCAGGTATTTGAGAATTATAAAATCAGTATTGAAAATATCCCATCAGGCATTGATTCCTTTTCGGTCGTTGTTGCCAGTGAAAAGGTAGAGAATTGTATCTATGATTTGATTGCTGATATTAAAGAGAGTGTAAATCCCGATTCAATAAAAACTTATGAAAATCTATCACTGATTGCCATTGTTGGCCGCGGCATGGTCTATCGGCCTGGTATCAGCGGAAAGGTCTTTGGTGAACTGGGTAAACATGATATTAATATTCGTACGATCAATCAGGGTTCCGATGAAATCAATATTGTGGTCGGTGTTGAGAATAAGGATTTTGAAAAGACGATTCGCGTAATGTATGAACGCTTCATCGGCTAGAGGAGAAATGTGAACTATGAAAACTTATAATGTTGCGATACTGGGATCAACGGGTGCGGTTGGTCAAGAGATGATAAAAGTGCTGGAAGAGCGGAATTTTCCAGTTAAAGAATTAAGGCCGCTGGCCAGTCAGCGCAGTGTTGGAAAGAAAATATTATTTAAAGGAAAGGAAATCGATGTGCAGCTTGCATGTCCTGAAGCTTTTGTAGGAATGGATATCGTGCTGAGTGCTGTCGATAATCAATGGGCGAAGGAATTTGCGCCGGCGATCATAAAGGCTGGTGCTGTAATGATTGATAATTCCAGTGCTTTCAGAATGGCTGAGGATGTTCCTTTAGTTGTACCTGAAATCAACCCTGAGGATGCAGCACTGCATAAAGGCATCATTGCTAATCCAAACTGTTCAACAATCATCGCTTTGACAGCAGTAAACGCATTAAATAAAATATCTCCGATCAAAAAAATGATCGTTTCAACTTATCAGGCCGTATCGGGAGCCGGTGTGGCAGGAATTCAAGAGCTGAATCAGCAAGTAATGGCTTTAGGCCATGGGAAGCCAGCTGAGGTTAACACATTTCCTTACCAAATTGCTTATAATTTAATTCCGCAAATTGGTGATTTCAATGAGTTCGGTTATACCAGTGAAGAAATGAAGATGCAGAATGAAGGCCGTAAAATCATGCATTTGCCTGATCTTAGGGTTAATTGCACTTGTGTACGAGTTCCGATAATGCGTTCGCATAGTATTTCTATCACTTTGGAGTGTGATGCGCCAATCAGTGTTGAACAAGCAAAAGCCGTAATCGCTGAGGCAAAAGGCTGTGTTTTAAAAGATGATCCAACTAATCGTGTATATCCGATGCCGCTTGATACAAGTGATCAAGATCTTGTTTTTGTTGGCCGCATTCGTGAGGATATCGCGAGTGATCATGGTGGTTTGTCACTGTGGTGCTGCGGTGATCAGGTGCGTAAGGGAGCGGCAACAAATGCCGTGCAAATTGCCGAGATATTAATTAAATAGAATAACTATAAAGATGGCGGGTGAAATACCTGCCATTTTCACTTTTTGCGCATTATTTAATTTCTATTAAAGCAAAAATATTTCACAGCTTTGGGAAAAGGGTACATAGTATGTTATAATGTTTTCCAATTACAGGGTAGGAGACATACATGAATAATACAACTGAAGAATACACAGCAGCGATTCAGATAATTACTTCAACGATAGCCAATTGTGAGAAGGCACAGCTGAAATTTAAGGCTGGCACCTCACAGCATTCATTATTGAAGAATCGTATTAAGGCTTTAATAATTGCCAAGTCATTATTAACTGATGACGATACGTGCAAGTATCAGGATGATGAGATAAGACAAGCACTGCCGCCAATCCTATCTATTATCAGTAAATGTGAAAAGGCGCAGCAAAAGTATGAAGAAGGAAGTGTACAATACAGAAGGTATGTACCGTTGCTGCATGCGATGAAGCTTTCACTATCGCTGATTGAGGAACAGCTTAAACACACAGGATAAACAAAAACGATTTCTTAAGCTATTGATTAACACAATAGATACTGAAATCGTTTTATTTTGAAATCTTATCGCCATGATAAATTCATATTACTGATTCTCGTCATTCAAGTCAGCACTTGACGAGGATATGACGAGAATATGACATGAACGATTTGAAATCAGTCCAACTCTTCACCATTACTTGCAATAACTCGCTGATACCACTCAAAGCTCTTCTTTTTACTTCGCTTCAACGTTCCGTTTCCCTCATCATCACGATCTACATAAATAAAGCCATAACGCTTCTTCATCTCACCTGTACCACAGCTTACCAAATCAATGGGTCCCCATGGCGTATATCCCATTAAATCTACACCATCTTCTTCAACAGCTGCCTTCATTGCTTTAATATGCTCACGAAGATAGGCGATTCGATAATCATCATTAATAGTTCCATCTTCATTTACCTTATCAACCGCGCCTAAACCATTTTCTACAATAAACAACGGTATTTGATACCGATCATATAAATTATTCATAGCTAGACGCAGACCTATTGGATCAATCTGCCAGCCCCAATCACTTACTTTAAGAAAAGGATTCTTAACCGCATTTACCATATTACCATCAGTCAGTTCCAATTCAGGACGTGTTGAAGCTACATTTGAATTATAGTAAGAGAAACCAATATAATCAACTTTTCCCTCTTTTAGACTAAGTATATCCGCTTCACTGCATTCAATCTGCACTTGATGTTTTTTCCACATTGCCTTAGCTTTATTTGAATAATATCCCCTAACCTGAACATCAGAATAATAATACTGCTCGTCAATCTGCCGCATAGCACATAATTGATCTTCTGGTTTACACGTCTCCCCATAAAAGGTAGGATACATCATCATCATACCAATTTTAAAATCAGCACTGATTTCATGTCCTAATTTCACTGCTTCAGCACTAGCTACTAATTCATAATGCGCCGCCTGATAAATTACCTGATAAAAATTCTCGTCTTCGCCAATACGAATACCTGATGTCATTGCAGGATGAAAATTAATCACATTAATTTCATTAAAAGTCATCCAATATTTCACCTTATTTCGATATCGTTTAAAGATGGTTTCGCAAAATCGCAGATAAAATTCAATCATTTTACGATTCCGCCACGATCCATACTTCTTCACCAACATATAGGGTGTCTCATAATGAGAAATCGTTACTACTGGTTCTATACCATATTTTAAGCACTCATCAAATAAGCGGTCATAAAACTGCAATCCTTTTTCATTAGGTTCAAGCTCGTCACCATTCGGATATATACGAGTCCATGCAATAGAGGTTCTAAAGCATTTGAATCCCATTTGCGCGAATAGGGCGATATCCTCCTGATAACGATGATAGAAATCAATCCCTTGATGATTAGGATAATACTTCCCCTCAAGAATGCCATCTGTATATTCTCTGACCTTGCCATGATAAGAGGCGGTCATGCAGTCAGAGGTACTAATGCCTTTCCCATCCACGTTCCATGCCCCTTCGCATTGATTGGCAGCTACTGCACCGCCCCATAAAAAATCTTTCTTTAATGTCATACGCTGTTACCTTCCTTGTTTAAAAATAATGAACATGTGAAATTATTCTATTGATGATGCAATAAAATAAGCATCATTAGTCGCTTCTAAAACCTTGGCAACCTGTTTCAAATCACCTACAATATCTGTCTGCGGTGTAATTTCATAAAACTTTGACGCTTCTGACTGCTTTGAGCGAAGCCCCACAGCTAATAAAATCAAATCGCCTTCAATAAATGTTTCAAGCTGATTCTCATTAACCACTTTAACGCCATTTGATGTAATTTCTAACACACGGCTATTCAAGTACACATCTAAATTTTGACACTTTCTCAGGTGCTGATAAAGCGCTATTTTATACAAAGCATTTCCTTTTGCTGCCAATTCACTGCCCATTTCAATTATTGATACAGACTTGCCGCTTTCTGATAATTCAACAGCAAGCTCTGTACCAATTGTTCCGCCGCCGATGATTACAACCTTTCCATTTACCATATCAAAACCCTTTTCATAAAGTGTGACTGCCTGTTCAGCAAGCTCAACACCAGGGATTTCAGGGGTAATAAATTCAGCGCCTAATGCAAGTATTAAATGGTCAGGTTTTAAGGATCTAACGAGTTCAGGTGTCGCTTTTACTGAACAACGAACATCTACCTTAGATTTACAAATTTGACCTTTCAAGTATTCAAAATAATGCCTTAAATCAGCCTTATATGGTCCATTTACAGCTAGTTTAAGCTGACCGCCAAGTTCAGCTGCGGCTTCTAAAAGGATGACCTGATGTCCTTTTTCATCCGCTGTAAGGGCTGCCTTCATTCCAGCCGGACCACCACCGATAACAACAACTCGTTTAGAATGCTCAGCCTTTGCCAGCTTTAAAGGAACGCGATTCTCACGTCTGAAACGAGGATTTACCGAACACTGGACATTCGCATGCTCACTGGCAATATGATAACAATGCAGGCATCTCAGACATGGCACTATGTCCTCATCTCTGCCTTCTCTAGCTTTAGCAGGCCACCATGGATCAGCAATCAGCTGCCTGCCGAGCATTACACTGTCGATCTTACCCTCTCTTATCAATTCATCACAATATTGCGGATCACTGACACCGCCGACCAAACAAACCTTTACTTTCAATTCTTTCTTAACCCTTTCTGCAAATTTTAAATTGTAGAAACGCGGTTCAAAATTGGTTGTATGGGTATGAACATTAGCCTCGTATTTATCTACTGTGCCGCCATAACAATCCATACCTGCCGATATATTAAACAAATCTACATATTCTTTTACTGAATCAATAAAATAAATCATATCATCTTCAGTATACGTTTCTGGTATCATAAGCTGCCTGGATACTCTAACCATAATGGGATAATTTGGTCCTACTGCTTTTCTTACCGCACAAAGCGCTTCTCTTGCAAATCTTGTCCTATTTTCTAATGATCCGCCATATTCATCATGACGCTGATTCCAAACTGGCGAAAGGAAAATTGAGCAATGACTGTCATGACCAAAATGCAGCATGATCATTCTTATACCAAAAGCTTTTGCTTTAACACATTCAGCACAAAGCTTTTGAATCTGCTTCTGCATTTGTTCATGGGTCATAGCTTTTCCTATTTCACCGGTATAACAAATACCATTACTTGGACTCTGCACTGTGCCGTCATCATTTTTTTCTGGATGAAATGAAAACTCCATGATGCCAACTGCGCCTGCCTGTTCAATAATACTCCAGGTTTCTCTTGTAACATCTCTTGCATACTTATCAAAAGGACTGTCAGCTTTCGCAATGTCAGCCGGACCATATGAAGAAACCGCAATTGCCGCACTGCCTCCCTTCGCTTTATCCGGCAGCGATATCCCGCCATAATAGGTACTGGACAGCAGCAAAGCGCGCGGTACTCCCATTGGTGCTGCAATTATACGATTCTTAAGCATAATACCATTGATCTGCAATGGTGAAAATAAATCTGGATATTTAAGCATTTTATCACCTCAATACCATTATTAATGATATGAATAAATCCTACAATTTCAGCTTTTGCACACTGGAAAGGCAGGATTTATTTTTAGTTTCAAGATTATTGTTGGTACTCAAGCATCTCTTTTACCTTTGCGCATTGCGCATAAAGTTTATGCCGCATTGAATAGCATGTTGTTACTGATAGATTTAAAACATTAGCCGTCTCTTTAAGTGTCATTTTATATAATTCACACTCAATAAAATGCTCCCAAGTTTCTTTACTCTGATGACTTGCACAAAATATGGTATCCTTATCTGCACTAAATGTTTTACCACAGGTTTTGCACATGTAGCGCTGTTTTGATGAATGCCCATAACAAATTATTCGTTTTGAGTTACAAGTCGGACATACAGGCTGTCTCTCTTCACTTAATAATTTCATAAGGCGTTCTCTAATCTGTCTTACTTCAGCAGCATCTTTTTTCTTCATTTTATAAATTATGTCCTGCAAAATATGCAATATTTACAGCGTCAACAATTGCGCCGACTCTCTCACAATCACCAATCACAGATGTTTCAGGCGTAATACCATAGAAGGATTCGGCAGCAGAAGTCTTGGAAACACGGCCTGATGCATTAATAATCGTATCAAAAGATATAACACGTTCTCCCTTTCCATCTTTAATTAACACATCATGATCAGTAATAGATTGACAGCGGCAATTCATATATATTTCAATATTCGTTGCTTTTTCAAGATGCTGAAGCAGAGCTGTTCGATAAAGCATATTACCATTTGATGCCAGTGTTCCTGTCATTTCAATAATATTTACCTTCTTATTTAGTAACGACAACTCTAAAGCAAGCTCACAGCCAATCGAACCGCCGCCGACAATAACAATTTCATTTCCTAATGCTGACATATTATCAATTGCGGTAAGGCAATCCAACATTTTTTCCTGTCCCGCTATCGGTAATTGTTTTGAATCAGAACCAAGAGCCAGAATTAAACTATCCGGCTTTAATTGTTTAACTAGTTGAGGATTGGCAAAGGTGTCAAGCATGACCGTAACTGTCGATTTTTCTATCTGTTTAATCAAATGAGTTAAATAGAGATACAAATCTTCTTTAAACGGCCCTTTTGCTGCCCAGACCAATAATCCGCCAAGCTGTTTCTCCTTTTCAATAAGAATTACTTCATGTCCTTTTTTCGAAGCTGCTAATGCCGCATTCATGCCAGCTGGACCACCACCTATAATCACCACCCTTTTATGCATAAAAGGCAGAGGTGTCTGAAGTGTCAGTCGATTTTCACGGCGGAAACGCGGATTTACAGAGCATTGCACATTCCAATGATCACTGGCTATGTGATAACATTGCATGCAGCGAATACATGGCACAATATCTTCATCATATCCATATAGGGCTTTTTTAGGCCAGTATGGGTCAGCAATCAGGGAACGGCCAAACATACAGCAATCAGCAGCTCCATCACAAATTAAAGCTTCTGCTTCTTTCGCATTCATCACTGCCCCCACAAGGCATACCAAAAGCTTTGAGCGCATTTTCAGTTTCTTAGCAAATTCCTGATTATATGCATGAGGCTCAAAGATAGTCGGCACCGCATGAACATTAGCAGCATGAACTACATCCATTCCACAGCTAACATTGACCATATCGACAAGATCCTCCACCGACAGCAAAAACTGCAGCATATCTTCTTCAGAATATGTTTCAGGGACAATTAACTGTCTGGAAATCCTTAAAATAATTGGATAATCTGGTCCAACTGCCTGACGCACAGCCATCAATGCTTCCTTCAGAAAACGGCTTCGGTTTTCTAAACTGCCGCCATATTCATCATGACGCTTGTTCCATACAGGCGAGAGAAATTGTGAGCCTAGCGAATCATGCCCAAAATGCAAAGTCACTGCATCAAAACCAATGTTTTTACACTTCACACAGAATGTACTCATTTCATGAATCTGTGAAGCCATCTTCTCATGAGTAAATGCCTTCATTTTAACACCATCAAAACGCATACCATCCATAGGCCCATAGACAAATCCTTCTTCATCTGGGGTCATTGAAAAGAAACCTACTTCACACGCAACCTTCGCACCATCTTGTTTCGCAGTATTAATTTGTTCCTTTGTCACATCAAGCTCATATTTACTAAAAATATCAATACCTTCAGCTGGGATATGGACTAATGCACTGCCGCCCATTGACCTGTCCCACGCGCTCATTGCTCCATAATTGGTACTCGATATTAATTTATGAGAAGCTATAATCCCCATCGGTGCGGCAAGTATCCGGTTTCTCAGCATCATACCATTCACCTTTAATGGTGAGAATAGATTCGGATATTTCATCATAAATATATTCCCGTAGAATAAATTCCCAAAAGAATAAGAACAATGCCAAGTATAAATTTAAGCAAACCATTTAGCTTTACTTTTTTAAACCAAGCCTTAAAAGGCGGCATCACTAAAAGAGCTACACCTAAAAAGCAAAGTGAACTAAGCCATGCCCCAGCAATCAGAAACAAACAGGTCATTAATATAAACACAACTGGTATCACCCAGGCATAAATTTTCATCATCTTCGCACTGAACTCTGGATCACCAAGATATAGCTTATTCATCATAAGATTCTCCCTTCATGATCAATTAACTGGATATTAGTATAAGCATTTTTCAATTCCGGCAAGTCAGCAATGAATTTTTTGACAATTGCCTTAGCTTGTGCATCACTTTCAGCATCATGTTTAACCTTTAAAGTTAAACCTATAAATTCTACAACTTCAAAGGTAACCCCTTCATATTTTAAACCATTTAGCTTTTCATTCAATAATTTAGCTTTTGGACATCCTATCTGCAGCATAATAGCGCCTCCTTTTCTCTAAAACAGGAGCAGCCTAAGCTGCTCCTAAATTTCTACTTATGCACTTACAGCAGCTTCTGCTTCTTCTTTGCATGCCTGCCGGTCAATAATCTTAACAAATGGATACCAGATTGCCATATCAATCAATATGATAACAACCTGCAGCAAGGCTCCCTGCCATGGTACGGAATTTGTCAGAATACCTTGAAGAATACCCGGCACTGTCCAGCTTGGGTTAACACCAGTAAAACGAGCGATTAAACCAAAGGCAACTGCCCCATAGGCAACACATGTATTAACAATAACACCACCGATATAAGGAATAAATAATAATGGATTAAGCATAATTGGCAGACCAAACAGTAGAGGTTCACCAATATTGAAAATTTGTGGAACAAAGGCAACCTTAATCAGCTGTCTGTAACGTTTAGATTTTGCTAATACCAGCAATAAGATAGCTAATCCTAATGTTGCACCGATGCCACCCATCTGAATCGTATTCAGCAAGCCATAGGAATAAATATTAGGAATTGGCAAACCTGCAGCGATTGCGGCAGCATTTTGTTCACAGGCAGCAATTGCTAAAGCATCCATAAATGGCACAACACTTGAACCATGGATACCGCAGAACATTGCCAATGTCATCATTAATTCGGTAATTAACAAACCAAAGAAGCCTGTACCTAAATTAGAAAGCGGCGTTTGAATGAATGTATAAATCAGCTGATGAATTGAACCAAAAGAAGTAGCCGTTAATGCCTGACCTGCTAAACTGCAGCCAAACACAATGATAAAGGCAGGAATTAAAACAGCAAATGTAGCTTCAATATAATGAGGAACACCCGCTGGCATCTTAATTGTAATATTGTGATCCTCACATAATTTGACAAAACGGACGACTAGATAAACAACCAAAAAAGCTGTGAACATTCCCTTATGTCCTAACCAGTCAGCCGGGATTGCAGTGTAAAGCTGTGTAGGTGTCAGCAATAAAAATGCGGCAATTGCCAATGGTACACAGGACAGCGGCTCCTTCATCTCAAGCCGTTTCGCATACAGATACGGTAATACCAACACAACATAAAAAGCGATGCTGCTCAGTGTCCAGCTCTGGGCATTCATAAAAGCTGTCAAAATCATAGGATTAGCAGCTAAAAACGCCTGCCATGGGCCAAGATCAATAAATGCAAACAAACAAGCAAATGAACCAATAACGGTAATTGGCAGCAATACCTGCATCGCTTCTGCCAACGCATTCAAGAATTTCATTTTATGAACCCATTCAGCTAATGGCTCCACAAAACCTGATATCCTCTCCATCAGTTTTTCCATATTCCTCTTTCTCCTTTTCTCTCGTTATTCAGTTTTTAAGCATTCAAGTGCAGCTTTTAATACTTTTTCACCATTCATCATGCCGTAATCTACGGTATCAATAACCATAAATTTAACCCCTTGATCGGCATACTGCTGTTCAAAAATCTTTTTCTTAAAACGCACCTGAGGACCTAAAAGTACGATATCAGCAGCATCAATGATTTCTTGCAATTTTGTATACGGATACGCATTAACAATCACATCGATACCTTGTGCGGCTGCCGCATCCTTAATGCGGTCAGTCATCATACCAGTACTTGCGCCATGTTCACAGACTAAAATAATATTGTACATAGAACTCCTCCTTTTATTTAACGTGTCTGATAAACACGTACAAACCGTTTTGCAAGCTCATTTGTTAATTCTGCACCGCTTAAATGATTTGAAGCATGGATCAGCATCATTGAAGCAGGTATACAGCCGGGATCTCTTGCTTCTTCAACAAGCAGTGAAGTATGAATTTCATGAGCTTTTTTAATCGCTTCATCGCTTTGAGCCAGATTCATTTCCGCAAGATCAAATGCCCTATTTTCAGCATTCTCAATCGCTTCCATGGAATAACTCTTACTATCGCCAGCATGTGCAATAATCTGGCACGCGATTTCATTCACTTGTTTGATTGTCATTTTCTCTACTCCTTTACTACCTGCTTTCAGTTTATCATTCACTCTTTTTTTGACAATCTTACAATTTGCCCGGCTGCCATGCAAAAGTACAAAGTTTTTAAAAATAAAGATTGGGATATAATAATCCCATAAAGATGGGTGGACAGGAGGTTAAGCATGGCAAATGAAGATAATAAAGTGCAAATAATATCTTATTTACATAATCAAACTACATGGGTTACGACTACTGACCTCTCTTCTTTTCTGAACATATCTGTCAGAAATATCAAGTACTGTATCGCTGATATCAATAAACAATACGATCAATTGATATCCTCATCGAATAAAGGATATAAAATTAATCATGAAAAAGCTGCCCAGATTCTGAACAGCTATGAAAAGTTGGCAATTCCAAGAAACTATGAAGAACGCAAAAGTTATATTATCAATACTCTGCTTCTTGAAAAGCAGCGGCTATCAATTAGTGAGCTATCTGATCAGCTTTGCATCTCACCGGTTACTTTGCAAAATGAGCTTTCTAAAATTCGTACCGAGCTGTCAAAGTTCCACCTGAATATTCATACAAGAAATGATATTGTTACAATTACCGGTTTAGCTAAAGATAAAAGATCAATCATCCTTAGCTTAATTAATGATGAAATCAAGCATTCTTACTTTTCTATTGAAAGAATTCAGCAATACTTTACAAATGTTGATTTAAAAAAAGTAGAGAAGCTGATTCTTATGGTATTAAATCGTTATGAATATTTTTTAGATAACTATTCTTTACTGAACTATGTGCTGCATATTGCATTAACGATTGAAATCAGATCGAATAATATACCTTTTCCTGATGTAAATCGATTTGATACCAGTAAAATGATTGAATTTACTTCTCCTCATGTAATTCAAATCGTCAATGATTTATATAATGAATTAAAACTTTTATATAACACGGATTACACATTAGAAGATATCTATCAGGCAAGTATACTGATGATGACACATGTGGTATCCAATCAGTTAGAGACAATCAGTTATTCACAATTGGGTGCCATGGTAGGCAATGATATCATTCAGCTGCTTGAAAAGATTACCGCTTCCGTCAACACAACTTATTGCATCGACCTTAACGATGAAGATTTTCTCGTTCGCTTTTCATTTCATTTAAAGAATCTGCTGATTCGCCTTGTTCATCAAATTCCAATCACCTGTCTGCAATTCAACAGTATAAAGAATGACTATCCGCTGATTTATGCAATCTCAGTACATATTTCAGATGTCATTTATCACGCTACAAACCATGTGCTGCCGGAGGATGAAATCGCTTATATCGCTTTGCATATCGGTGTTTTAATGGAAGCTAATAAAGCTGCTTCAGAACGTGTCAGCTGCCTCATTGTCTGTCCTGATTATAATATCATCGGTAAAAATATCTTTAAGAAATTATCAGCTATGTTTTCGGATAAGATGTTAATCCGCAACATTGTTACTGCAATCCGTGAAGATACCGATTTATCTAAAATAGATTTAATCCTGACTACTGAAATATTAGACGCATCAATTGTTATCAGGCAATATATGATTGAACCTTTTTTATCAGAAACAAACATACGTACTATTTTTGATCTAATTGAAGATATTAAGAATAATAAAAAGAAGAATATTATTCGTCAAAAGATTATGTATTTCTTTCATGAAGATTTATTCTTTGCAGGTGAACCTTTTGAAAATGATATTGATGCAATTGAGCGTATATGTGACACAATGATTGATAAACAATATGTAGAAGATAATTACAAAGATGAAATATATGCTCATGAAAAAATCAGCCCTAGTTCTTACGGGAACACGGCTATACCGCATCCGCTTGATAATAATGCTAAGTCAAGTGTTATTGCTATTTCAATTAATCCTAAACCAATTCATTGGGGATTCAATGAGGTAAATATTGTGTTCATGCTTTCTTTAATGGAGGATGATCGTGAATTATTTTCGGATATTTTTGAATTTATTACACAGCTGATGAAGGATGACGCTATATTTAAGAAAATTATGAGTATTCAAACTTTTGATGAATTTATCAATTTATTAGTTTCATTATACTAGGGGGTATTTTATGAAAAAGGTTAAAATTGAAAGCACTAAAAAGGGAGCACCGATTAAACGGCTGATTGCCTACTTCATTGATTGGTATCTGTCTGCCTTATGCTTTTCTTTTGCGGTCGTAATGATAACCAGTATTGTGCAAAAGGAACTTATTGTAGAAAATCAATTAGCTAATTTACCACTAATGGCAGCATTTATTGCACTAGTATTAGGGACGCTGCTGACGGTTCTGTATTTTCTATTGCCTACCTGGCTGATGAAGGAAAAATATGCAGGACAGACAATTGGCAAGATGATAATGAAACTGAGAATTGTTAAAGATGACGGCAGTCCAGTCGATTTAAAAGCATTGATTATTCGCTGCTTCATTGGTTTGATTTTGATTGAAGGAACATTAAACAGTGCATCAAATGCATTACGTACTTTTATTAGTATGCTGGCTGGAAATGCTGTCAGTCAGGTAATTTTGACACTGGAGCTTGCCATTACCTTTCTTTCAATTGTATTAATGTTTGCTAGACCTGAAGGAAAAATGCTTCACGATATACTTGCAAAAACTAAAGTTATAGAAGCAGAATAATAATGAACAATCCTTTGCATGACAAATAATTAAGCAAAGGTTTTTTTTGTTGAAGAAAGCTCCTGATAATCAAGAGCTTTCTTTTCAACTAAATTATTGCAGCCACACCATATGCCTCAAATACTGCTTCCTGAATCTTCCTCGGCTTTAAAGCATCGCCAACTTCATATATTTCAGGTACAATGCCATAGAATGAATCAACCAATTTCTGATTCGTTTTTACACCTGCCGCAATAATAACTGTCTCTGCGGGTATCTTTATAGAAACACCTTCTTTATTTGTCGCAATTACATGATCTTTATCAATTTGATTGCATGTCGTATGATAGTAAATTTGAATTGGTTGTTTAAGCTGTTCATACTTTTGTCTTAATGCGATTTTATAAAGCATATTACCCTGTGCAGCCAAATTATCTCCCATTTCAATAATCGTCACGTGCTTACCCTTTAATTCTGCAAGCTCAAGAGCAATTTCAGCTCCGATTGTACCGCCGCCAATGATGACTGTTTGATCCTTGACTAATTCTTCATGTTCAATTGCTTCATAAAAATTCAATACATGATTTTGTTCAGCACCAGGGATGTTTAAGCTTAAAGGCTCAGCACCACAGGCAACAATTATCGCATCAGGGTGCATGTTTTCAACCATTGACATAGTTGCAGCTGTGTTCAGCCGTACATCAACTTTAGATTTTGATAATTGATTTTCTAAATAAACAAGATAATTTTTGATATCTTCTTTATAATGCTCCATCGCAACATAATGAAGAGCACCGCCAACGTGGTTCCGTTTTTCAAGAAGGATTACATTATGTCCCCTCTTTGAAGCGGTAACTGCAGCTACAATTCCCGCTGGACCAGCACCTATAATTACAACTTTCTTTTTCACTACGGCCGGCATCAATGTCTTTTCGATAAAACGTTCATTATGATAGCGAGGATTCACGGAACAGCCGACGTTTCGACGATTCGTGGATATGTGATAGCATTGCAGGCAGCGAATGCATGGCGTGATATCTGCTTCACTACCACGCATGGCTTTATTAGGCCAATTAGGATCTGCAATAAAACTGCGGCCAAAAGCTACCAGATCAACAGCATCTTCAGCAAGCAGTTTCTCAGCTTCATCAGGATTCATAATGGCTCCAACTACAGCTACCTTAATCTTTTTAACACTTTTCTTAACTTCACATGCCCATTTTACATTAGGCATATGTTCAATAAAATTCGTGGTTGCCATGCGGACATTTCCTTCATGATTGATATCCAGACCAGCGGAGATTTGAACGCAGTCTATGTATGGTTCAGCTGCCAATATAAATTGTAATGTGTCGGCAAATACGATTGAATTGGGTACACATTCTTCGCCGGATACACGCATATCAATTGGATAATCGGGCCCCACTGCTTCTCTGATTCGTTTAAGAATCAATAATGGAAATTTCATTCGATTTTCAAGGCTGCCGCCATATTCGTCCTCTCTATGATTATGCAGCGGAGATAGAAATTGAGCAGGCAACCAGCCGTGCGCAAAATGTAGGAATACAGCATCAAAGCCAAGATTTTTTGCTTCTAATGCACTGGCAGCATATAAAGCAGCAATTCGCTCCATCCCGGTTTTATCTAAGGCTTTCACTTCAACGCCATCATCACGAATTAACGCACAGGGGCCTACTGCATAATCTCCCTGTTTAACCCGTGCATACTGACCGGCATGAAAAATTTCAATTGATGCCCTGGCACCAGCTCGATGACAAATACGGATTTTTTCCTGTGTTTTCTCAACCTCATATTTATAGAAGCCGCTTTGTTCGTCACCTGATGCAAAGCTGCTGCGGCCAGGTTCTACAATTGTATGTCCGCAGACAACTAAAGCCGCACCACCGATTGCTTTATCAGCAAATTCTTCACCAATTGGCGCAGCAATAATACGATTTTTCAGGTAGATGCCATTCACCTTAATAGGTGAAAATAAATGTTCATATTTCATTTTAACCCTTCTTTCCTGAGTTTATTATCGAATAAAGGATTAAAATTGAATACGTTAAAAATTGCACTGTGCTCAGGCATTTATAATGAGCTGACTTTCACAGCTGTTGAAGATTCATTAACTATGTGCTCCTCCATTGGCACATAGCTTCCATAAAAATAATCTCTTTTTCGATTTTCATTTTGCACATTTCAATAGAATTCACACCATGAAAAAAAAGATAAGAGTTAGACTCCTATCTTGTTAATAACGGTCAAAATCAAGTAACTAGAACCTCTCTATAACATTCACTCTGAATAACTTACACTCATTCCATGATATCCGCATCCAGCAAAATACTTACGCCAGCATTGATTAACATCTTCATTTTGATGCCACAGTTCATTGGCCTGAATAATTCCCAAAACTACCTCTAAAGTTTCGAGTTCACCTTTCAGCTGCATAGTCTGCAGATCATCATTCGTAACCGCCTCGCCAGTCGAAGCATTGATTAACGCAATAATATCCGGTGCACTCATAACCAGTTTTTCATTACCTGTAAAGCTCATTTGATATAACAATAAGCTTTCGTTAGAGAAAATCACATGGTAACGTGCATCAGCCGAACCAACAATAAACTCACCAATATCCCAGCCTCCTTGCTGTGTTACTTTAAAATCCTCTATCTTTGAAGGTTTTGTAAGCGTCCTGGCATTAGCAAGACCAAGCCGTCTTAATTCATCAAACAATCGAATTGCCTGATCTTTTGATTTTATGCTGGATATTAATTCACCAATTTTCAGAGCTTTTGAAATTGAATGCTGAACCATTGTTGTTTTAACCATTTCTTTATTACAGAGCCAACCAGCAATACCCGCATTTTGCTTAAAACTGCTTACAATTGGCAAAGCCAGTTTTTCAATCATTTCTGCATCATAGGCATTCACCGGCAGAAGATCAATACGATTATCATATACATCGGCCATTGCAATCGGTGCCGTCGGGCAACCCAATAAAGCCGCCAACACAGTGTCCAATCCTGGTACAGCCCGGCCAGCACAATCAGCGTCGATAATTGGAACAGACTGCATTAAAGAGATAAGCATAGGTGCAAAGGTATTTACACCTCCTAATTCAAGTGCCATAACATATCCAGGCATACAATTACCTCGATCTGCAATACAGCAGATTTCATCATATGCATTTACAATACAATCTGTAATATCCTGATTTGTGCCTTCTGACGGTGCGCCCATAACCGCTGCACCAACAGCATAATCATCACTCATTTCATCCGGATCCACAAGTTCTACTTCAATCTTCAACCCTATATGATGCTTTTTAAAGGCCTCCAGCATGATTAGTCCATCACTCATTGATCCGCCGCCGCCACTGCCCAGAAGTGAGGCACCTTTCATAATGTTCCTAATATCTGTTTCATTCAACTTTTTCACAAATGTTCCTGCCTTCCTAAACAGGTTCAAGCATGTGCCTGAACCTGTTTTTTTATTTATCTAAATACCAAACACAAAACAAACCGCAATACAAATTACCAACGTGCCAATCAAAATCCACGTTGTCTTAACCTTCTTGCCAAGCAGCCAGTACATCAAGCCAAATAATGCCAGCTGTGTCAGACAAGGCATAATCATATCAAGATAATTAGATAATGGCTCCGCAAACTCCCCAGAACCAATCATAATCGGCAGATCAAGCCAAATATAACTCGCAACCATGCCGCCAATCGCCATCAAGCCTACAATTCCAGCCACATAAGTAACCTTTTCCATAATGCCGTTCTTTTCAGCACCGGTAATAAAAGCCGCACCCTTTTCATAACCAAACTTAAGCCCGTAATAGCGAATGATAAAACCAGGTACATTATAAATCAACAGAAACAGAATCGGTCCCAGCACATTCCCCTGAGATGCAAATCCCATTGCGATACCTGTCGCAATAATTCTCAGTGTACCAGCAATCATTGAGTCACCAATACCTGCCAGCGGACCCATCAATGAAGTTTTTACCGCCGCAATCGTATCATCATCAAAATCTGGGTTATTCGCGTTTTCTTCTTCCATGGCGGCATTAATGCCCATCAACAGTGTTGAAACCTGCGGTGTAATCGCCATAAAATCAAGACCTCTCGCATACGCCCGCTGCTGCTTCTCACTGCCTTTATCGTGAAGCTTATTAATAACCGGTGTCATCGCATAAGAATAACCTAAATTCTGCTGCCGCTCATAGTTCCACGAAACATCTAACTGACATGACCGCCAGAATATCTGATTCAATTCCTTCTTCGTCAGCTTTTTATCCTTAGAATTCGTTGTCATCTACAGCTACCTCCCTATTTTCCATTCCATTTGTGTTAAAAATTAAGATGGCGGCAACCACACACGCGATTGCGGTAACGCCTACGATACTTAAATTGAAATAAGCAACTAATAAGAAACCAAAGAATAAGAAACAAGCCAGTTTTTTGTTGACAATCATTCGTGCCAGCATCGCAAAACCAATAGCTGGAATAATACCCATTGCATAATTTAAACCGTTGGTAATAAATACCGGAATTGAATTTACCAAGTTTTCCATAACTGAAGAACCAACATAGAAACCAATAGCCGTTAAGACTGAAAGGATACCAACTTGAATGATGATCGCGATATAATGCATGCGGTCAATGCCCTTATTATCGCATGCGAGTGCATACTTATCAGCCTTAGCAGCCAGCATTGGAACAATAATCATCATCATTAAATTCCACAGTGACTGCATCAGCATCGATACTGGCACTGCCAATGCAACTGAAGCTGCCACATCAGAACCAGTCACAATTACATAAGCTGTTCCAATAATCGATCCGGAAATCATATCCGGCGGATTGCTGGCACCGATCGCCATAGCTCCCAGCCAAACTAACTCAAGCGTAGCACCAACCATGACGCCCGTCTGTAAATCACCTAATACAAGACCTACCAAAGTTCCCATTACCATAGGCCGGCAAATCATCGCACTGGCCAGATAACTATTCAAATAACCAAGTACCGCAACTACGAATATCATCAGTGTTTGTGTCATCATATTCTCATTTCCTCCTATATAAGTTTCATGACATTTTCTGCAATGTCATCCGGAACCATCTGAACTTCAAGAGAAAGTCCCATGGCATCCAATTCCTTCAGCATCTGACAATCCTCTTCAGACACAAACATCGCCTTGGAAATTTGTTTTCTTCCTGCCGCAAGCTTTGTGCCGCCCAGATTGATCTTCTTAATCGAATCAATATGCTTTGCCAGTTCATAAGCATCCTTAATTGATTCACAGATAATAAATAAATTATATTTATCCGTCGCACCGCTTTTAATTGCTTTAATTGAATCCTCAATACTCTTAATCACCAGCTTTGTATTATCCGGTTTTGCCATTCGAAGCGCTGACATCCGCAGCTCATCCTTAGCTACACTGTCATTGGCTATCAATATGCAATCAGTACCAATCATTTTCACCCAAGTAAAGGCTACCTGTCCATGCAGCAGCCGATGATCCACTCTTACCAGTTTTATCATACTTGTTCACCTCTGATGCGCTTAACGGCATCCATCATTTCTTTCACATGATCAGCGGATAATTCGCCGTCATCCTTATAACTATCCTTAAAGAAGCTGCCTACAATCGCTCCATCCGCAATCTTAAATTGTTCCTCTACATTCGTAGGCGTAACACCGGCACCGATAATCAAAGGAAAGTCGCCAAGCCCCGCTCTGAATTGTCTGATTTTAACCATTGATGTTTCTTGACCTGTCGCATCCTGAGTTACGCATACAGCATCACAGCGTGTCATCGCAATCTTCAAATCCTCCTCAACACTGTTCTCTGACAGTACCGGCTGATACTTAAATCGCACACCGCCCAATATCATACCCTGATATCTTTCACGAACTAATTGAAAGAAGGCACTCAGCGTTTCTTCATCTCTTGGTCTGACATGTCCCACAACAGAATCAAGCTGAACAAAGGATGCATGATACTTCTCTGCCAGCTCAAAGCCCATTTGATCGACATTCAGACAATTAACTCCATAAGGAATATCGAGCTTTGCCTGTTCCACATAAGCTAACGCTTTTTCTAAATTATTGTATCGGCCAAAATAATTCTCTACAATAATCGCATCAACGCCGCCCTTCACATAGATATCTAATTCTCTTTTAAAACGTTCAAATACATCTTCATCATCACTGCCCTTTAGATGAAGCATTCCTAAAATCGGTTTTTCATTTTTAAATATTGATAAGAAGCCTTTTTTCTTTTTCATAATTTCCTCCTAGAAATCCTCAGCATCCGCCGCTAAATCGGAAGCTGACAATGCTTTGATACCTGATCTTGCATCGAGTACGATTTTTTGAATATCCTCATCTCTCAGTTTCTCAGGATATTCCAAACAGATTACCAGCAGCATATTGATATTCATCCCAGTAAAGAGTCTAACATTGGGATAAACCAACAAAGCGCTGAATGCACTGCATACACTGGCACCGTACAAATCACTGAGAATTACATACTCCTGTTCAGGTTCTGCCAATATTTCAGCTGTCAATTCTTTGGCGAATGAATCAGCAGTTTGTCCGGGTTTCAGACAATAACACTGAATCTCTGCAGCCACATTGCCAATAATCATCCGGGCTGTATCCGCGAGTCCTTTTGATAATTCCCCATGTGATGCCAAAATTATTTTCCTTTTCATTTTACCTCCGCAAGTTGTATTAACTTGTATTAACTAAATACATCATAATACAATACACTCAGATTGTCTACTCTTTTTGTAAATTTTTTATTTTTTAAGTGCAAAGAGATTATAAAATGGTAATATATAAGGTAAGTAAGGGGAGGCGCCAATATGTCAAAGCTTAAACAGCTAAGTGCAGTCACGCTTCAGGAACAGTTGTATCTTGAACTGCTTGAAAGTATTAAAAAAGGTAAATATAAACCAGGCGAGAGAATCCCCGCTGAAATGCAGCTGAGTCAGATGTATGAAGTCAGCCGGGTTACGGTAAGAAAAGCGCTGGATCAGCTCGTAAAAGATAATATATTGATTAAAAAACATGGCAAGGGTACTTTTGTGCGCATACCGGCCCATGTTGAGAATGTCTTTTCAGGCGGCAGTTTTACCGACACATGTCTGCGAATGAATGCTGTTCCTTCAACGAAAATTATCAGCCGATGTATCCAGCATGTTGACTCAGAAATCGCTGATCTGCTGTCAAACACAGATAATCAGGCCATTACCATCACTCGTCTGCGTTCAGTCAACGATACACCATGTATTGTGGAGATCGATTATTTCCAAACCAGCTTTGCGTTTTTGCTTGATGAGGAATTGGAGAATAGTTCAATTCTTCAAAAAATCAGTGAAAGACTTGGTTTGATTCCATCTAAATTTGAAGATCACTTTCAAATTAAACGGGCAACAAAAGAATTCTCCAAGCTGCTTCTGCTGCCGACCGCCACACCGATTTTAGAAGTAACGCAGACCGTCTTAACTGAAAATGATGAAGTAATCTATATCAATAAGCAATATATCAACAGTGAGAAATATGTCTATGCGGTTAGATCTTCTAAATAAATCAGACATGTTATCCGCAATATCACGATTAATAACAGAAAATTTAATCCAAGTGAAAACAGAAAATTGTAAATGGGAGGCTTTGTAAAATGAAGTTTCAATTACCTTTATTGGCAGTCCAAGATGTTGAATGTTCTAAAAATTTTTATCAGGATCTTTTTGAGCAAGAAGTTGTTTTAGATTTAGGAAAAAATATAACTTTTAGCGGTGGATTTGCAATACAAGAGGATTTTGCATGGCTTACAGATATTGATCCGGCTTCACTGGTTAAAAAATCGCATAACATGGAGTTATACTTTGAAGTTGAAGATTTCGATGCATTTTTACTTCTTTTGAACAATCATAAAGATGTTAAACTTGTCCATCCGCCAAAGATTCACGAATGGCAGCAGCGCGTTGTCAGAATTTATGATCCTGATTACCATATGATTGAGATTGGTGAATCAATGGAAGTAATAGCGAAGCGTTATTTATCACAAGGATTATCTGCTGAGGAAGTTGCCGAAATCATTCAGCATCCTGTGGAATTTGTACAGCAATGTCTGTAAATAAAAGCTTCATGATGTTTTAGCAATTCTAGTTTACATTTAAGAATCATAAAAATTCGAGGAGGTTATGATGGCAGAATTATTTGATGTTTTCCCATATTTAGAAAACGACAGAGTTATAATAAGAAAAATGGAACTGAATGATGTTGCAGCGTTAGCAGAAATAAGCAACAATGATAATGTATATAAGTTTTTACCCCCCTTTTTATATAAGAAAAGTAATAAAGCCTTAGAAACGGCAATTAAAAATTTGGGTGGCAGAGATTTTGAAAAGAAAAAGCATATAATAGCAGGTGTCTATAGCAGGTGTCTATCTAAAAGAGAATCCTAATAGACTTGTAGGTTTAGCAGAAATGTTTGACTACAAAAAAAGAGAAAATAAAATCACCGTGGGCTACCGTCTAAATGAAGATTATTGGAATAAGAAAATAGCAACAAACGTCTTAAAATTAATGATTGAATATTTAGTAAGTGAAGTTAACATTTCGACAGTACAAGCTTTTGTCATGCCGAAGAACATATATTCATCAAAAGTGTTATTAAATAATGGCTTTGTGAAAGAGGCTTATACTTCGCAAGAAAAGAATTGGGGCGGCCAAGATACAGTCACCCTTGATGTATATACATACAAAAAGGATTAGACAACTTTTAGTTTATCATGCAGTTAATTTACAATTGACTGCTTTTCTTTTGCATAAAACACATAATTTAATCATCACTTCTCCAAGGTAAAACACATAAAAATCGCAAAAAAAAGTGTGCCTAAGCACACTAAAGTATTTCCTCATTCTCATCTTCGATAAGAACACTGCATTCATCACAGCTGACATCCTTCGTCCTGATTAGCTTACTCGACACCAGATTCCCCCATGTCAGGATGGCAGCCAAACTCAGCCTCAAAAGACACGCCAATCTCTTATTTCTGGCTCTTTTTCTTGCCGGTATCAGCATATTATCGGCATTAATATATACGCTGATGAATTGCATAATAAACAATACAAATAGAAACTTCATCCCTGCATCAGCATATAGTCCCATAAACACCCCTCCTATTCTTTATTTAAAAACTCCAGCAGCTCATCTTTACTAATATCAAGTCGCCCTAGTTCAATCTTAAAGGCTTCATAAATCTGCGTTGCTTTCTCCAAATCCTTTTTTCTGCAGCTGCCCTCATCAACGGCTTCCATCGTCTCCGCCAGCACTTCACAGCTTTTAACCTTTAAAATATCCGAATTGAGATCATAGCTTCCCTTTTTGGAAATTGTAAATACCCCATCATAGGATAATTCATAGGTAACCCCAACCATTTCTTTAAAATATCCCTGATCATTTAACTTATAAAATTCATGAGCCAGCCGCTCTTCTATACTCATCGGCTTGGCATTAATACATCCGCTCATGGATAATAATACCATGCTCACTACCAGCAGCATTCGTTTCATAGTTCTATCCAAGCTCCTTTGTGTACCTCAATTATAAGATTGATCTATTAAGAACATCTTGAGGAACATCTTAAGATTTTCTTAATTTATACTTTAAGTGTACACCGAAACATCATACTCTGACCTATCAATTTTGTAAGAAATGGTTTTTACATGGTAAAGAAATCATAATACTCATTTAATATTGGCTAATCGCTTCAATTCATTTACTTCTTCAGGTGTGCATTCACGCCATTGTCCCACCGCTAATCCTTTTATGGTCAGATTAAGGAAACGGATTCTGCGCAATGAACGAACATGATAATTCAAGGCTGAACACATCCTTCGGATTTGACGGTTATAACCCTGTGTCAAAATGATTCTGAAATGCCGTGGGCCAGTTTGATGAATTTCACACTTCTTAGTAATAACATAGCTGTTGGTAACTGGGTTATAGATTCGAATCCCAGCTGCCATCTTTGCCAAAAACTCATCATTGATCCGGCCGTCTACTTCAACCTCATACTCTTTTGTATGCCCGTTTTCTTCTCTTAAGGTCTGATTTACAATATCACCGTCATTAGTTAGAACAATTAATCCGCTTGAATCCTTATCCAAACGGCCAATTGGGAATAAACGTTCAGGATAGTTGATATAATCAATAATATTCCCCTCGACATGTCTTTCCGTAGTACAGGTAATACCTACCGGTTTATTCAAAAGCAGATAAACATAATCCCTAAGCGGTTCAACTCTTTTGCCATCCACACAGACAACGTCACCCTCTTCAATCGGGGTGCTGATTAATGCCGGCTGACCATTAACCGTAACGCGTCCGTCTTGGATAAATTGCTCGGCAGCCCGGCGGGAACAAAAACCGGTTGAACTGATATATTTATTGATTCTCATACGTTACCCTCGTCTCTATTATAACCTGAACATTATCTATTTTGAAATCAAAAGCCTTCGACAAAACCATGCATAAACTTCTAAAATAAGACAGTCTGTTTAATTTTCTGCCTTTTATCGACTAATTTATCCTCTGGTTTAAGATGACCTATCAGCATTGTAGACATCGGATCATGCTGGTGCAAATTCATTTTGACCTTTGCCTCATCATAATTGGCATAGCAATAGCTGCAGCCATGGGCACAGCAGTTGTACGCACCAAGATCAGTATATGCCAGACAATCACAGCCGTCACCTCTTGTTTTAGCAAGCGGATATGCGCTGTGTATGCCATAGTCAGCAAGCAGCTTTGAGGATATACAGCTGCCTTTTTGAATATTTAGATGCTGGAGATCAATTTTTTCACCGCAAGTCTGCAGCCGGATACCATAGCTTTCCGCAATCTGAGCCATCCCTCTGGCAAGCAGCAGCATTTGACTCTCACTGATTGGCATCAGCTTTAACTCAGCTTGGTGAGCACGGGTATTTTTATATTCATCGACAAAACTAAATATAATTGTATCGATTGCAGATGACAATTGTTCACACAAACGCTGAAAAGCCTTCATGTGGTAGTCGATTGTATACCGCTGATTAAGCAGAATCGGATCATAACGAACAATTACCGCGTGTCGACCATATTGGCGGCTCAAAGCGCGGACAGCTTCTATAATTAACCTTTTATCCGCGACATTTTTCTCAATATCATGAGTATAGGGTGTAATCGTAATTTGAAAACAGCAGTTATAACCATTTAATTGATCCAGCTTTGCCATCATCGGCAGCGGATTTTTACTCATAAATACGATTAAATCAACATTTTCCCGGCTTAGATTCACACGGTGAACAAGCTGAGGATTAAAAGGCGAGCGTACATCAGCAAAGCCTTCCTTGATTCGCTGATAAAACCAATCAGAAAAATACGCAGGAATATCACAGCGCTGTGACACACTGAGGATCATAATTATACCAGCTGTGAGCGCAGCTCGTCAATTTCTTCTTCACTTAAGCCGGCGGATGTCAGATAACCGCGAATCGTATACCGCTGATTAAAATAAGCCAAGGTTTGGCGCATATTCTGCGGATCAGACTCAAATACATGCAGCGGCAGCTTCATGTGAATATCTTCCAATGATTTTTGAAGGCGGTGAATATAAGGCAGTAAATTCTGATAACTCGCCGCGTAATCATTAATAATCGTTTCTTCATCAACATCCGCCAGCTTCAGCAGCAGCATTGCCAGTACCCCAGTACGGTCTTTACCCGCGGTACAATGAAATAAAACGGTTCCCTTACTTGCCAGCATGATTTTAAATATTTCACCGATCATTGCCTGACTCTTATCAAGAATACGGCAATATAATTGATCCATTGAGGAAATCGTCAAGGTCTGCATCTTTCCTGGTTCCGCATCTTCAGATAATGAAAATGCGTAATTTTTTATATCTTTATAATTAATCAGCTGGTCAGGTTTAGTCGCTCTTTCATCCGCTGAACGTAAGTCGATGATTGTACGAACACCGTAATCATATAAATAAGCGCAATCTTCATCACTCAATTCAGATATCCCGCCTGAGCGTATAAAATGCCCTTGTTTTAAAGTTTGCTTATCAATATTTACATAACCGCCTAATTCACGAACATTAAATGCTGTCTGAATCGGCAGCGGTTTATTTGCTTCCATTTAGTTCCTCCTTTAAGACAGTGAGTGCCTTTCTGTATAGATATGGCTGAATTGCCGGATAGGTAAGCTTTTTAGGCAATTTATCTAACAGCACAATTGATTCAATTTCATATTCCGGCAAGGGTTCCAGCTCTTCAATATCCGCAAAGAATAACTGCCCCCATGATGGCTCTCCCTTACTTTCTACACAATAATTAAATAAAGGTTTGCAGGTGCATTTCACCGCACCGGTTTCTTCAAATAACTCTCTGACCGCCGTTTCCTGAATCGTTTCATTCAGCTCCCGTTTACCGCCGGGAATTTCCAGTGTATCGCGGTTTTTAGCTTGAACAAAGATCCACTTACTTTGATAACGTGCCATAATGACCGCATACCGCACAGCCTCATGATCGTTTGGCGCACTGAAAGTAATTGTAGGTTTATTCAATATTTGCGTCTTTAAATCTAAATAGCGCTGACTTCTTTCAACCTTCATCTGATTCTCTCTGAAATCACTGCCGAAAGATCCCCGCGATACCATAACGATGGGCGGCGTCTGCAGACGTTTAAATACACCGGCAGAAAATTTAGAAAGTACCCATTCAAGATCTTCAATAAAAGCCGCTGGCTCCTCTAAATGATACAGGCGCAGCCAGTTCCCAAATTCACCCTCCATGATCGAACCATCAAGATAATCCGCGAGCAGTGTCTCAATCTGATACGTTGGATATTCACAAAGACGCTGTACCAAGTAATCGTGGTAAAACCATTTCATCGGATCACTCTGATTACTCTTTAACTCAGCACTAGGCGGTATCTGCCATTTCAGCTCACCCATAACCATTTCAGGCAGTAAATTAGTTGGAATCACTTCTTCATGAAGGGTTTCATTAATATTTCGAGCAAGCTCAAATAATTCTGCCTTGGTCACATCGCCTAAAGGTGCAATGCAGCCAATCGTATCACCATATAGCGTACAATAGCCCAATGCCATTTCAACCTTATTGCCATTATTGATTATGACACCATTTTCAAGCTGTGAAACGGCGCTTAACACAGAGCCTCTGATTCTGGCTTGTATATTTTCTAAAGCAAATTCTGTAACATCCTGTGTTATATATTGTTTCAAAACTTCCTCACTTGCTGTAACCAATGGCTGAATCATGCCGTCCCGACATTCAATACCAAGACGTTTTGCCAGCTGATGAGCATTATCAATCGTTGTCGTACTGTTATATTGAGTTGCCATATTTAAACCGATGATTCTCTCTTTGCCTAATGCCATCGTCAGTAACGCGGCATTCACACTGCTGTCCAAGCCGCCTGACAGACCAATGATCCATTTTACTTTTCTATCAAACAGCTGTTCATCAAACTCCTTTAATGAACAAAGCAAGGCTTTCAACAGCTTATGTTCTGTTTTCTTCACAGCGGAAGCTTCATCAAGATCAACAACCTTCAATTCTTCCATAAACGCGTCATTGCATGCATGAATAACTTCGCCAGCTTTATTCCAAATCGTTGAATCACCATCAAAGACACATACAGTTTTAGAACTATTCTGCATGCCGCACGCATTTACATAGACAAAAGGCACAAATGGATAAATATCCAAGCAATGCCTCATAATCTGTTTACTTCTGCCAATTTCTTTATTTCTAGTCCATGGAGAACTGGAAATATTAACAATCATTGATACATGCTCCCGCAGATATTCTCTGGTAGGATCAAAACTGTAATCACCATTCCACATATCTTCACAGACTTCTAATCCGATCCGCTCAACATGATTATTGATTTCAAACAGAAAGGGACTGGTCATGAAATTACGGTCAACGACCAATTGTTCACATAATTCAAGAGCTGAAAGAAAGTAACGGCTGTCATCAAAAACACGGTAATCGGGATTAAGGTATTTGACATACATTCCATCATACAAGCCATTTTCACGTTTAACCCATTCTCCGTTATAAGCAAAGAATGCCGTATTTAAACGAACCTTGCGCCCATCACGGCCGCGAATCCCCTCAATCGTTCCCAGATTTCCCCAAATCACGCCAATCCCCTGTGAACATTGACGGATCTCTTCATTATATGCGATTAAACTCTCACACCAGTCATTATCCAGCCATTTATCTGCCAATAAGTAACCTGAAACACATAATTCAGGAAACACAATTAAATCCGCATGATCCTCTTTTGCTTTTTGAATCATGACTTTCATAGCCGCTATATTCTCTGAAGGCCTGCCAGCCTTTACATTCAATTGTCCCATTGCGATTTTCATATCATCAGCTCCTAGCTTATGGTTTTATTTTAATGCGGATTCTATAATTTATAAAGCTTTTCTTACTTAATTCATTATACCATAGCAGTCAGCATAACCATTCATGAGAGTATTGAAGATATAGCCATCGATTACAATAAATCACTAAACGTACACCAGAAATCGTTTATTTCCATTTATTACCTTTAGTTGCTTTTACCTCTCAATTCTCTTACAATTAACTAGTAGTGTAAGAATTAGATTATCCATATAAATATCCAGTTTATTCATACATTTTGCAGTATCAGACGCAGTTTCATTAATTCATCGCCTATTTATTCACTGCAGCTTTTTAGTGATATAAATACCAAATCATTTATGAATTAAAAAAATTATGCTTGTTTGAAATATTCATATCAGATAATCTAATGAAAAAAACATTCACAGTCCGATAGGATTTTTCTCATAAGGGGGGGTTCTATCATGAATAAAATCTACGGGTACATACGTGTCTCAAGTAAGGATCAAAACGAAGATCGGCAGCGTGCTTCTCTGGCTGAATGGAATATTAAACCAAGAAACATTTTCATGGATAAACAAAGCGGAAAGGATTTTGAGAGACCGCAGTGGCAGCGGCTGATGAAGAAACTTAGTCTGGGGGATTTGCTGGTAGTATCAAGTATCGACCGGCTAGGCAGAAACTACGATGAAATTCTCGAACAATGGCGAATCATAACTAAGGATATCGGCGCTGATATTGTCGTCCTTGATTTTCCGCTGCTTGATACCCGTGTTTCTGACCGTAATCTGACCGGTATTTTCATCGCTGATCTTACGCTGCAGATTCTTGCTTATGTTGCACAGATTGAAAGAGAAAATATTAAGAAAAGACAGGCTGAAGGAATCGCCGCCGCTAAAGCGAGAGGTGTGAGCTTTGGCAGAAAGAAAATGCCGCTGCCGGATAATTTCAATGAGGATTTCCATAAATGGCGGCTGAAGGAGATATCGACAAAGGAATTAGAAGAGCGGTGCGGAATGAACAGAGCGAGTATTTATAGAAGACTGAGACAGGCAGGCATACCATTAAACAGTTATCTTCAGGATGCTTTTCTTTTAAATGATTCGGAAGATGAGTGAAATTATTATTTCTTTTTACTGCTGGTTTTGATACTGCAACTAAGAGAAGGATATGATATACTTATAGGTGTTTGATGATTAAAGATAAATAAATTTGCTTCTGACCGGTAAAAAACTTGGGAATTTTTTACGAATAAAGGCAGGATAAGCGAATGAAATTATTACAGATTCTATTATTATTTACAATTGTTTTAGTCATTGCCGCAGCAGGCTTGTTTTATATGCCTAAGCGTACTGAGGCAGAACCCTTAACAAAACCAGCGGCAGTACCGATGTGTGTCAGAGATCTGAATGTTTTTTATGTAAAGGAATATGAAGCTCTGGGCGGCGGTATTTATATGTATGGAAATAGTGGTTATTTACTTTATCGTCCTGTAGAGTCCATTGATTTTACTAATTATGAAAGATTTACAGATAAGTTTAATTCAATGATCGAGGTCATGAGTGATGTCGATTTTTTTGCTTACTATATTCCTACTTCCGGAGCTGTTGATTTCAGCAGACTTCCGATTCATGATGATTATTATACATTTATACAGTCACATTTACATGTGAAAGAGATGAAGCGGCTGGATATGAACAGCTTTTCAGATTATAAAAAATATTTCTATAAAACAGATCATCATTGGAGTTATCAGGGCTCTTATCAAGGGTATGTGGATATATTAGGAATGCTGAAACCAGAAGCAGAGGTATTAAAACCGCTTGATTTGAATTGTTTTGATAATTTACAGTCTTTAGGATCAAATGCTAGACAGAGCGGCAGTAATATGACAGAGAATTTCTGTGCCTATGAATTTGAAAGGAATCCTAATATTACGGTAAGGATCAATGATATTGAGAGTACATATGGCAATGAAGAAGCTTATCGTTTAAAAATGTATGATGAAGCATTAGGCGTCAGTCATTATGGCATTTATTATGGCGGTGATGATGGCAAGCTGGTATTTACGAATCCTGATCAAGAGGGAAATCTGTTAGTCATTGGTACTTCCTTTGATAATGCAATTGTGAAATTACTTGCGGAGAGTTTTAATCAGGTACATGTGATTGATATGCGCTATTATGAAGATGATATGCAGATGCCTTTAGATTTAGAAGCTTATATGAAGGAGAATAGCATTAATCAGTGTTTGCTTGTTGGTGATAATTGGTTTTATAAGCTGGCTGGAGAATAAGCATGGTTTTTTCAAGTCTGAGTTTTTTATTCTTCTTCCTGCCGCTTGTTTGCTGTCTCTATTTCCCAATCAGCAATTTGAAATGGCGTAATTTAGTCTTATTTACCGCTTCAATTATTTTCTATGCCTGGGAAGAACCAATCTATGTTTTAGTTATTCTGGCAACGATGCTGGTAGCGTATCTGTTTGGTTTATTAATTGAAATATATAAGGAAATGTATTCAAAATTAGCACTGTTTTACTTTATACTGTCAATTTTCACTTGCATCTTCTTTCTGTTTTATTTTAAGTATCAGCGGTTTATTTTTACTAACTTAAATCTGATTCTGCCTTTTCAGATACCAATTAAAGAATTGATTTTACCGGTTGGTATCAGTTTCTATACATTTCAGGTATTGTCTTATTTAATTGATGTATATCAGGGAAAGGTGCAGGCTCAGCATAATTTTATTCGGCTTGGCACATATATTGCGCTATTTCCTCAGCTTGTGGCAGGGCCAATTGTCCGCTATGAAACGATTGAACAGGAATTAAGAGAGCGGCACAGCAGCATTGCGGATATTGCGAATGGTCTGCGGCGATTTATTTTGGGTTTAGGAAAAAAGGTGATTTTAAGTAATAACATGGCTGTCCTTGCTGATTTTGTATTTAATCAGGCACCGTCAGCGAGCGGTACGGTTTTGATTTGGCTTGGGGCGGTTGCTTATACGTTTCAGATTTATTTTGATTTTTCCGGTTACAGTGACATGGCTATCGGCTTGGGACAAATGTTTGGTTTTCACTTTTTAGAGAATTTCCGTTATCCGCTGATTGCGAAAAGCATCACCGATTTTTGGCGGCGCTGGCATATATCGCTAAGCAGCTGGTTTAGAGATTATATCTATATACCTTTGGGTGGTAATCGATGTTCTAAGCTTAAATGGATACGCAATATATTGATTGTCTGGTTACTTACCGGACTGTGGCATGGCGCAAACTGGAATTATATTCTCTGGGGTCTATACTTTGGCTTATGGCTGATGCTTGAGAAATTATTTCTGCTTAAATTAAATGAGAAGCTGCCTTCTATTTTACGTTGGCTATTTACTTTATTTGTCATTATTGTCAGCTGGGTGATTTTCAGGGTCGAGGATATGCAGGCATTGTTGGGCTTTCTGCATCGCATGTTTGTATATGCGCCTGCGGATCTAAGCAGGATTGCGTATGAACAGCCGGATGCCGTGTATGCCTTATGTTATATGCCTTTGGCTTTTTTAGCGAGCCTGCCAGCTTTCAATAAGCTTTATCGGCGTTATTTTGCCCAGAGTCAGCGGCTTGCCGGTGTTATAGCGGATCTGATGTTTGTGATAATTTTATTCATATGCATTATCATGCTGATGAGTAATTCCTATAATCCTTTTATTTACTATCGTTTCTAGGAGGTTCGCATGAAAAGAAATATTTTATTCTTATTGATGCTTGCGGGATGCGGGTGGTTTGTTTTGGGTATTCCCATGCGCGGTCAGCTTGAATTTTCACTGATTGAAAACAGATCACTTCAGAAATGGCCTGAATTCAGCTTAAATGCGTTCGCGCAGGGGACTTATCAGGAAGCGATTGACAGCTTTTTAAATGATCAGCTGATGTATAGTGAACAGATCAAGGCTGTCGTAAAAAAGGTTCAGCGGCTGCCTGCCGACTGTTTAATTCAATTTAATGAATCGCAGAATGCAGAGGAGCCAAACAGCGAACCTGATGTTGAAAGGCCAAAAGAAACTTTTGAATACATTGCATTGGGAAAAGGAATTTATCGATATGGTGACAGCGGTTATCTGATTTATCGGCCGGGTGAGACGATTGATTTCACAAGCTATCAGCGGTTTGCTGATACGATGAATCCACTGATTGATCAGCTTAATGATATTGATTTTTATGCCTATTTCATTACTACTTCATCCGCCATTGATTTTAATGACGAAACGCCGGCAGACCGTTATTTTCCTTTCGTCAGTCAGCATCTGAATGTGAAACAGATCGAACGGTTCGCGGTTAATGATTTTGATGATTACCGGAAATATTTTTATAAGAGTGATCATCATTGGAATCATGTAGGTTCATATATGGGATATCGGAATTTACTGGCTATGCTGAAGCCTGAAGAAACGCCGATGAATCCCCTTGGTGAGATTTGTTTTGATGAACTTGATTTCCAAGGTTCAAGTGCCAGATTAACCGCATATTTTGATACCCATGAAACCTTTTGTGCGTATCAGATGCCTGAGGATTCAAATATCACTGTCATGATTAACGGCTTAGCAGGCAGTTATGGACAGGAACAGGAATATTTTAATCATGAATATGATGCCGAAAAGGGAGCCAGTCATTATGGCAGCTTCTATGGCGGTGATAATGGTGAAGTGTTATTTATTAATCCGGAAAATGAAGGTAATTTATTAGTGTTAGGTAATTCCTTTGATAATGCGGTTGTTAAACTGCTCAGTCATCATTATCATGAAGTCAGAGTAATTGACTGGCGTTATTATGAAGCCGAGACAGGTCAGCCGTTTGATTTGACAGAGACGGGTCGAATGATGGAGGCTGATCAAGTATTGTTTATCGGAGATAATTGGTTCTTTAAGATTGATGAATAGTGTATTTTGATTTGTTATTTGCAAGCATGTCGATAGGTTAAAATCTCTTGACAGCTTGTTTTTTTGTTTAGCTTTGCTATCATCAAACATCGGGTTCTTAAGCATAAAAAAAGAGAGTGATGAAACTTGGGGGAAAACATCACTCCCTTTACCGGTGGAGATTCCATCTTTCGACTTCTTCTCCATAGTGAGGAACAGATCACTCTGTTCCTTTTTTTTGTTTATCCTTGATAGGTCGGACTTTGATAGATGCCTAAGCTGTTGATCCAGCAGCCGTCTACCATCGCATTGCTTACCATCTTTCCATCGCTTCCGATGTAGTACCAATAGCCGCTGTGACTCGGTATCCATGTGTTATAGACCATCTTTCCATCCAGATCCACATAATACCAGTTGCCGCTGTTGTCTGGTGCCCAATGCTGACGCCATAGTTTGCCGTCTTCGGGTCCCATGAAGTACCAGTCATTACCATCTCTGACCCAGTCCTTCATCAGATGTCCATCCGTTGGATTCATGTAGTACCAATCACTTTCGATCGGCAGCCATCCTTTCGCGATCACACCGTCGGCATAGGCGTAATAGCGTTTTCTTGTTTCTTCAAACCAGCTTGCTTTCTTCATGACTCCCTTTTGATCGAAGTAGTAGGTCTTTGAGTTGATGTCATTAAAGCCTGTCACCATCTTTCCTTCATTGTTGAAGTAATAGGTCTTTGCTTCGATCTCTTTGAAGCCGGTCACCAGCTTGCCGTTTTCATAATAATAGGTGCCGTCCTTTTCTTCTTTCCAGCCTTCATTCTTGCTGCTTCCGCCGCCAAAGCTGCCGCCGCCTGTTCCACCGCCTGTATTTCCTGATCCTTCAGCTTTCCATTGCGCTGTCAGTGTGTATGTCTTAGAAGTTTCCGGACTCTTGATCGTACCATTCTTTGCATAGCTGATACCATCGTCGCCCTTCCAGCCGGTGAAGATATAATTTTTTCTTTGTGGTTCTTCACCATTCAATCGGATCTCACTGCCAAGACTCTGACTAATTGAGGTGAATTGACCTGTACCGCCATTCAGTTCGAAGTTTACGACATATTTTGCCTCGGCATTAGCTGTAACCTTTACCTTGCCGGCCGTGTATTCAGTAGCTTTGTTGTCACCCTCAGTAACAGTCACTTTTAATGTGTAATATTTAGTTTCATTATTTAAAGTCACGCTGCAGACAGCTGTATTACATACTGAATCACCTAGACTATTGCTGTCGCTTGATGCGAACCATTGATAAGTAATTGCCGTGTATTCATCAGCATTGATCACATTGCTCGTCAATTCATAACTGGCACCATTGTCGATCACTTGATCATAGAATGCAGAGGTTTCTGGCTTCTTAGAATCGGTGACATAGAGAACGTTCACTTCTTTGCCATTGCCGCTTAACACATAACCAGCCGGCACATTGATGATTTCAATTTTAATGCGGCCGCTCTTTTTCAGGTTATTGAGCGTTAATTCATAGTTATTCTCTTGTGTCCTGAGATTTCCTATGGCTGCGCCGGTACCGTCAAGATCGGTTATCTTAATGTTTTCTGCCGTTAGGGCAATCAATGAATCGAATTTTAATGTAATGGTAGATGTAGATGCCTGATTTTTGATGCCGTCTGCTTCTACTGCAGTTAAGCTGACCGGTACTCTCGTATCCTTATGTAAGGTTACCGTCTTACTGTTGCTGGCGATCGTATAACCGCTAGGCGCAGTCACTGTCAATGTGGCCGAGCCTTCTGTCGTTACGTTAGAGATATTCAGGATATAAGTTTTACCGCTGCCGCTGATTTCTGTCACAGTCGCATTGGTCAGACTAAAATTATCTTTTGTCAGACCGATGACAGGCTGATCAAAGGTTACCGTAACTTGGGTCGTATCTGATATGTTTGCCGTACCGTTTGCGAAGACTTCAAAGGATACCGCGATATCATCTTTAGTCCATTGCGCCGTTAAGGTGATCGTCTTTGATTCTGAACTTGTGACTTTTGCTCCCGGCTGCTTGATGCTGCTGTCTGTTGATAACTTCCAGCCAGTAAACGTATAGCCAGACTTCACAGGTACAGTATTAGGAATCGTAATGTCAGCATTCAGTGCAGCCTTTTGATCCGGATAGCTGCCAGTACCGCCAGCCAGATCATAATGAATGGTGAATTGCTGAACCGGGGCTGGTTCAGTATAATGATGAATCACTGCAGATTGATTACCGGTGATGTTGTATCCTTCAACTCCGCTTACTGAAACATTCACTGTTCCACCAGTTGTAAAGCCGCTGATTGCTAAAGTATAAACACCGGTTCCGTCCGCTTTCGAAAGTGAACCTTTGACGATATTATTTATACCTGTTAACGTGATATGATCAGCACTTAACCCTGTAATATCTTGGTTAAAGGTTAAAGTTAGCTGAGTGCTCGTATGTGTAGAATCCCCATCCGCAGTCACGTTTGTTAATGCCGCATTGATTAGGTCAGCTTTCTTATGTAACGTTACCTTTTGACTTGTCGGTGAAATGGAATAGCCAGAAGGTGATGTAACTGTTAAGGTCGCCTCTCCTTGTGTTGTTACATTACTGATCGCCAGACTGTAATTGCCGTTGCTGCCGCTTAATGAATCAATCTGAGCGTTTTCAATCGAGAAGTTTTCTTTTGTTAAATTGGTGATCGGTGTATCGAATACGACATCGATTTTGGTCGAGGTTGTTTTATTTGCCACACCATCGGCTGCCGCACTGCTCCATACTACATTGGTAATCGGCGCAGCATAATAAATCGATACCGTCTTTTCATTTGGTGTGATTGAATAACCATCAATGGATGCAATCGTCGCTTTCAGGGTACCTGATACACTTACATTATTGATTGCAAGCTTATAAACACCTTTGTTTTCTTTAGTCAGGTTACCTTTCGTGACACCACTAACACCGCTGAGCGTGATCTTATCCGCTGTCAAGTTATCTATATCATCACTGAAAGTAAAGGTCAATTCACTTGTAGTCTCAGTAGAGGAGCCGTTGGCTGTCATAGCAGTGAAACTTATATTCTTAACAACAACTGGTTCATTAGCGGCTGCCGCTGAAACAGCAGGTGTGCTTAACGGTGAATCAGAATAAGCAACACCGTCTCCGACTGCTTTAACTTTTGCGTAATATGTATTCCCCGCAGTGATTCCATTTCCTAAAGGGATGTTTCCGTTCATTGCTTCTTTTGATACATTGATTGAATTACCCACTTTAGTATTACATTCCGAATCACTGAATAAATCAATGGCATAACTGGATGCCTTATCATTATTAACCGCATCCGCTATGGTATACTTCAGACCGCCATTGTCGGTATCCGACTCTAACGTAAGAGTCGGTGCCTGCAATTGGGTGGTGGTTGGTTCTGTAATATTAAAAGTAACTTCGATATTTTGAATTGCATTTATCCCCTCAACTGAACCCGGAGAAGGCTGTGAAAGATAAATTATACCAACCGTAAAACTATTCTTATCTGATAAATTCTCCCAAATTGGTTTGATTGTATATCCTTTAAGATCAATCGCAGATGTTGTACCATTTTCATTTTCATAATAATACGTCGCTGATTGATACGCTAATACATCATCATAGCCCTGCCACCAACTAGGAGGCGTAGTTTTCGTAGCGCTTATATTCATTGTTGTTCCACTTAATTCATCAGTATATTCTACTCCTAGCGGTCTGGAAGGATCGAATACATTGACACCAGGAATATCATACTCAGTTGCACTACGGTCAATTTCTGAGTTTTTGAATAACAGTCTGGAATAAGATCCCATATACCGTTCTACATTTGAATCATTACCCCATTGAAAATTAATGTCACTGCCACGAGTAAGATTTAATTCGACTTTGAATGGCCCTATATCCCCATTACAATCATCAGCCATTTGTGAACCCGTTGCTGTCTCAACATAAAAATTATGATAATCTTCTCCAGCTTCTGTTATCAATGCTGTAACATTAGGATTTTCAGGAATAAGAGAGACAATTTCTGTAGAATTAATATAAATAATTGGTTCAGCATATCGCCTGCTTCCTTCTCTAATAAAGGAATCAAACAAGGATGTTCCCTGCGCGTTTAATTCCATATTCATTTGTTTACTCATTAATGGTATCATCAGCAGTATTGCTAAAGTAATGCCCATTATTTTATAATATTTTTTCATTATATATTTTCCTCTTAATTTTCATTCACTATAGAAGCTAATTTAATAACATCCTGTTGATCTACTTTCCCATCATCATTAATGTCACCTTCGTCTTTTTCATATTTAACATTGACTTTAAATGTTACTGATACAGAAGTATTAGTATCCTTTAACTTAAAGTTTATTGCTAAATCCTTAAAACTACGAACAGACTCACCACTAATAACTTCTTGATTCAGACCCGTTATTAAAATAGTATTCTCACTACTTTGATAATATATAACTAAATCATCTCTGGACATATTTTTAGGCACTCTTACAATAATTTCCCGATTAATATTATCAGTTTTACCATAATAAATTATTCCATCAGTACCTTGTACGCCAAAAGAATAAACAGCAGGGCCTTCAATATCTTCAATCGCCATTACTCGATAGGATTTTGTTCTGCCATTACCAATCAAGAGATAATCGACACCTTGACTGAAATCATGAACGCTAACTCCTGATATCTGTACCTGTGTTCCCACAAAGACCATCTGTGCATATTGATTTAAAGTAAATTCTGGTTTCAACGTGCTCATGTCAGTTCCCGGTTTTACCTTAATTGTGATAGTTCCGCTTACATGATCGATCACAATGCCTGTAACATTTGGATCATTTAATACAAAGGTCTCGAACTGCGGTAGATTCATTTCTTCATACAGTTTCAGTTGATAAGCATTTTCAGTACCATTTTCGTCTTCTAAGCGAAGAACTTTTATATCGCTCAAGCTTGTGAAGAACAGCGGACTGCCCGATTCTAAAACTTCGCCATTCATCATAAGGCTTACGCCCTCAGCAACTTTGAAATCAAATACAAATGGCTCAGAAAAATTGATTTCCTTATTCGTAATATCAAAACCGATCACACCGGTTTCTGAATCAATGCTGCCGGTAAGGATTATATCTCCCTGTGTCAGAGTTATTTGTCCTACAAACTGCGGACCATAATCGATCTCCGCCTGCAAGGTATAGATTTCCTTGTTGCCGTCCAGTTCTACTACGATCAGCCTTGGTCTGCTCACATCGATGAGGGTGCCGCTGACGGTCTCCTCATGATCGACATACACCTTTGCTCGGCTGTCGCTCAACTGGAATTCTGCCCTTACCTGACTCAGATCCGTTCCCTTCGCGAACGTGAACTTCAATTCATTCTGCTCGTTCGGTTCCGCCTCTGTGCCATTCAGGATGACTTTCTCTATCTTCGCGCTGCCGCTCGCCTGGCTGACGATCAATGTGTATTCTTTGCTCTTCTCATCATTTTTGACCGTCACTTCTAAGGCTTTCTCTTCGCCGAAGACTCTGCTGCCGCCATTGCTGATCGTCGTTTCTCCGATCATCAGCTCTCCCGGCTCACTGCTCGTATATTCCACTTTCAGTGCTTCACTCAGATCTCTTCCGTATGGCAGGATGACTTCGATGATACGGCCTTCAATCTTACACTCGATGCCGCCGATCTTCATTCCCGTCAATGTCAGTTCACTTTCCGGTTCCGTCTCTTCAAACATCAAGGTGTAGGTATAGCTTCTTCCATTTCCATCGGTTATGGTCAGTGTCTGCGTTCCGTTTTCGAATTGGATCGTCGTTTCATAGCTGACGCCCTGCGGATCGAGCGCTGACGTTTCCGCTGTCACGGTGAATCCCGCTGACAGATCGGCTTGGCCTTTCAATGCACTGAAGCGAATCGTATCCTGCTGCGCATCGATGATGCCGCTGTAATGTTTTCCATTTTGGCTCAGTGTCATCGTCTGCACGGCCGGTCCGATATCCACGAGGATCTGATAGGTCACACTGACACCGTTCTTGCCGATCACCGTCATCGTCTGTCCGTTTCGATAATCGTTTTCACTCTCGCCGCTGACCTGCACTCCCTGCGGACCGATCAGTTCCAGCGCATCGCTCATCGTGAATTCTGCGATCAGCCGGCTTCGGTCTTCACGCTTGTCCAGTTTGACGATGACCTTCTTCGCCTCTTCATCGATCTCTCCCTCTACGCCGTTCAATTTGAACGTCTTCAGGGCTCCGTTGACGGATGGAATCGTTTCATTCAATACCAGTACCGTATAGAGGGTATGACTGCCTTCCGGATCGATCACTTCGTAAGCTACTGCCTCCTGGTAATCGTTCACACTGACGCCGCTTTGCTGTTCGATGCCGCCGACGTTGACTTTGCCTTCGCCGCTCAGCGTATATCGTGCTACTAAGGAACGTTTATCGTGCAGTAACGGAACCGTCACGAGGATCGTTTTCTGTGTCGCGTCGATCACCGTTTTCGTCGATACCGCTTCGCCTTTCTCGTTCCATAACGTGAATTCCTTGAAGAGCAATGGCTGGGCCGGTGCTTTGCTGACGATAATCCGCAGCGTATCCTTCTTGCTCAGATCGTCGGTCGCTACCACCGTCACATCGACACTGCCTTCGCTGAGTCCTTTCATGACATAGACTCCCGAACTGCTCTTTTCGATACTGAGGATGCCTTCCTTGCTGGTCGTGAATAAGACTTGATCGATCTGTGATTCAGGATCGAGGCTGACTCTCAGTTCTGCACTCTCGCCGATCATCAATTCCTGAGTCTCGGCTTTCAATTTTATACTGCGGATCACCACTTCTTCTTTGCCGCTGTTGGTGATCACACATGGGATGCTTGCTTGTATCTTACCGTCCAGCGTTGTCGCGGTGAGCGTGACACTGCCTGTTTTATAAGCCGTGACGATCGCTGAATTGCTTCCCTGTACGGATGCGATTGCCGGATCACTGCTGGTCCAGTTCACATACTGCACGGCCGTTTCCGGTAATACATGGGCCGTAAGCATCGCCTGCGGGGCGGTAAGATCCAATTTCAGAAGATCGAGGATCTGTCCCTTGTCATCGAGGATCTCGATCTTTTCTGCCGCGTCTGATTGGGACGGCGCCGGAATCAGAGTCAGTAAACATTCTCTTGTGATCTCGTTTCCGTTGACCGTCACGCTCAGAGTCAGCACAACATTCTTTACTTGAGTCGTCGTAGTCTGGATGGTGACGGCCGCTTCATCCGCATTCGTGAGCGTTACCGTATCGTCTTTACAGCTCCATTGATAGGTAGCTTCCAGGATCGATGTCGCACTCACACTGCCAGCCGTACCTGCCACGATGACCAAGCTGTTCTTATCCAGCGTGACTTCCGGTTCCGGTTCAGGCATGACTTTTACGAAGATCTTGCGCACGACACTGCTCGCTGCATCGCTTGGCTGGATCGTGATGACCGCGATCCCTTCGCTGATCGCTTCGATCGTCGTGCCGTTGACCGTCGCGATGGTTTCGTCACTGCTGGTCACGGTCAAGTTCTTATCTGCCGCGTCTTCATTCACATGGATCGTGAGTTCCTGACTCTCGTTCACGCTCAGCTCGAGATAGTCACGATTGCCTAATTCATCGATCGTGATCGTGGTCACCGGAATCGTTTCCGTTTCCGTTACCGTGATCGTCTGTGTGATCATTTGATCCTGTACCATCAAGTAGATGACGGCCGTGCCCTTCGCCAAGGCTTCGATCTCAGCGCTGGCCGTGTCATCGTTTTTAGCGCTGACTGTGATCACTTCAGGATTGCTGCTGCTCCAAACTGGTCTGAAGCTTGTTTCCTCACCGGTACCCGTGATCACTGCCTTCAATTCACCGATCTCTCCCTTTAATAAGGTGCTGATCTCATTTTCCCAGCTCAGGGATGTGATGCCTGATCGTTCCATGACGGTGATCGTCACCGTATCATAAATCGATTCGTTTTCTAAGCTGGTCACGGTGATCGTTGCTTCACCGGCACCCACTGCTTCAATCAGACCGGTCGCTGCCTCAACGCGGATCACCTCCGGCTGATCACTTTCCCAGCGGACGGCTTTATTCGTCGTATCCGATGGGTCAAAGCTGACTGTCAAGTATTCTTTATCATCGATCTGCATCGGTGTCACGGCGGTATCGATGCGGATCTTTTCTGCTTCGATATCCTGCGGTGTGTCTTCGATTGCATAAACGAAGATCGTGAAGGAGGCTTCAATGGCCCCGCAGCTTGCGATGATCTCGGTGCTGCCGCTGCCTACGGCCGTAACCAGACCTTCCTCACTGACTTCCGCGATCATTTCGTCTTCACTGCGCCATGTCAGTGAATCGATCACGGCTGAAGCCGGCTGTGCCAATGCATACAGCTGAGTGGCTGAGCGCTGTTCATCGTTCAAGACCAGAACATCGTTGCCGATCAGCTGCAGACCGCTCAGTCCCTCATCCTTCACACTGAGATGGATCGGATTACTGATGATGCCTTCTTCATTGACTGCCTGCAGAGTCACTTCACCGGCTTTCAATCCGACTGCCGTATAGCCGCTGCCTTTTCGGCTGATCAGCACGGCGGTTCCGTCACCGTCAAGGACCTGCCATTCCAAAATCGTATTCGTTGCATTTTCAGGTGTGAATGCCACCTGGATCTTTTGTTCTTCATCCACATTCAAGAGCATCGATACCGGCTCCAGCGTAATGCTTTCAGCCGCGATCTCACTCAATAAGACGACGCATTGTGCCTGAACGTCACCGCTGCTTGCGGTTACGACCGCATAATTGTCATTGCGTGCATCGACGCCCGGCTGCGGCCGCACGATCACGGAAGCTCCTTCATTGCTGCTCAAGCTGATCAGATCACTGCGGTCCGTCTGCCATGTGATCGTTCCTTCCGCGGTGATCGGCAGAAGTGAGGCCCGCAGTAAGGTTCCTTCTTGATCCTTAGCACCTAAGCGGATGAAATTACTGCTCAGATCGATGCCGCTGATCGTACTTGGCATCGGCGTGATCATGATGCTTGCTTTCGTACCGCTGCCATCCATCGCTTCCGCGGTGATCATGACCGGTGTGCCAGTTCCTTTTCTGACTTGCAGGACGCCCACACTGCTGTTCTTATTGACTACATGGATCAAGGCTTCGTCACTGCTCGTCCACTTCAGGATCTTATTGCCTGCATCCTCTGGTAAGACGTCTGCCTGAATCAGGAAGGTCTGACCGGCTTCTACCTGTGCCGCTGCGCTGCTCAGATCGATCGATGTGATCTTGATGTCACCGTTGACGACCTTCACCATACAGCTTGCTTCATATTCAGAAACCTTTGCCGTAATGACTGCCTGGCCGCTCTTCAATGCCGTGATGGTTCCCTCACTATCCACCTTGACGATGGCCGGATCACTGCTCGTCCAATGGATCTCACCCAGTTCACTGCCTTCATTGGCAAGGACGTGCAGCTGTTCATGGCTGCCTTTAATCATCAGCAGGCTCGTCTTATCGATCGTGATGCCGCTGAGATCGGCTGGTTCGATCCGCAGATGGATCTCTGCTTTGATGCCGCCGTCATCACTGACTGCCTGAATCATTGCTGATCCGGTGCTCAGGGCATTGATCGTACCGTCAAGACTGACCGATGCAATCGTCGGATCACTGCTTGACCATGTAACGTGCTGATTGGTGGCCAGTTCATCACCGGCATATACCTCAGCGCTCAGCTGCAACGTTTGATGGACCTTCAAGACTGCCGGCCGGTCACTGCTTCCGTCTTCGATGCCAAGGATCTTAACGGTATCCGCGTTGTTCTTGATGATGAACACACTGACCTCTGCACGCAGGGAAGCATCAGCTTCACTTTCTGCGATCAGGACTGCCGAAGCACCCACCGGCGCGTCTGCTTTTACTTTTACTTGAACGGCTGAGCCTTCGAGCATTTCTAGTTCAAGGAATTGCTCACTTCCCGGCTGCAGCGTCCAGTTTACTTTCTGTGAAGCTGAATCAGGCTGAATCAATGCACTGACCGTACTGCTCTCACCCGGTTTCAGACTTAACGTCTGCGGTGAAACGCTCAATGAATCCGCCTTGCTTTCAACGATCATCAGAGGAACCGTCCGTGTGAACTGATCCGCATAGATGAACGGAACGCTCTGCATCTCATTCAGGTTCAGATTCAATGAACCGCTGTGAGTCAGAGTATCCGGAGTCCATTCCAGAATGAATGGCTGATCGTAATCGATCTGAACAAGGGCCGGAACGGTAAACACGTAGCATTCCCGTTCGATATCCCATTGTCCTTCCAGACTGGTCTCTCCCTGTTTCAGCTTGATGCTTGTCAGCTCAGGACCGGTATCTACCTTCACCGTGTAGCTTACAATATGACCATTTTTACCGGAAAGCATATACACAATCTGACCTGTACTAAAATCAACTTGCGTCTTCCCACTTATCTGTACCTGATTCTGTGCAGTTACTGCTATTTCATTACTAACTGTGAAAATAGGCGTTATCTTTGTTAAATTCACTGTCTCAGGCAACATAATTGAAATTTCATATGATTCATCATTAATGATGCCAAGATAATCATTATCACCATCTATAATTTTAAACTCAGTAATTCTGGCATCTTCTTCAGGAACACTTTCATTTAATGCCCAAACTGTATAAGTTGTAACATTTTCAGCATTTTTTGAATCAATAATGCTGTATGTAAGTGAGTTTGTAAAGTTATTAACCGTTTCCTTACTTATTTGAATAACATCTCCGACTCTCACTTCCGCATCGTTTACTTCAGTTCCTTTCTGACTTAAACTGAATTCAGCTATCAGTGATGCTTTGCTAACAAAAGTTGGCAGTAAAACAGTTATCGTATGATTATCATTATCAATATTTCCTATATAAGTATTATTATTTTTATCTGTGAGTATAAACTTTTCCATTAATATTGGTGTAGGAATTTGCTTGCTGACATTGACCATAAAGACTTTATATTTACTTGGATCTGTTTCTGACATAACAGTAATCATTGCGATTCCTTCACTTATGCCGCTGACTTTACCAGTATTGTCAACAACTGCAACTTTCTCATTGCTTGAAGTAAACCTCAGTTTATCAGCCTCTATTGCTGATTGATCCAACGGGTCTGTTTCAAGCGTACAGTTAATTTGTGTTTCCTCACCAATTTCAATATTGCTCTTTACAATTTCTGCATCCAAAGTAATAACAGAAACATTGCGGATTTCAACATGAATGCTGTCTTCACCAATGCCTTTTACTGCTTTTACATTTATTGCTGCATTGCCACTGCGTTTTGCAGTCAATACAACACCTGTTTCATGCTGTTGTATTGTAAGCAGATCGGATGGTACGCTTGTCCAGTTTAGATATGGATTACCGAGTCCGTTTACTTCAAGTTCAGTATTTAAAGTTGCTTGATCTTTACCTTCTATTAGATAAAGTATTATTGATTTATTATTATCTTCATCAACAAGTACTGAATCACCCTTAATATTAATTGCTGTAACTTCTTGGACAGCTTTTAATACTTTTACAAGACAAATGCTTTCAATCGTTTTTATACCATCTATGCCATCTCCGCTGATGTCAGCTTTTACTTTTAACGTAAAATCTTCATCGCTATCAATAACACCCGCTTTCAGTTGTATTTTTGACTGATCCACAGCATCAGTTGTAAACCTTAATTTATCTCCATCATAACTATTACCCTCTGAATCATACAAAGACCATGTATATTGCACATTTTGTCCTTCTGTAATCAATGGATGCAGCTGAACTTGCAAGTTTCCACTCATGCCGCTTTCCAATTGTATGTTTTCTTGGCTTAAATTAAGTTCATATTCCGGAATATTTAAAACATTAACTACAATTGTTCTAGTAACAGAACTTGAAGAATCTACAGGTCTTATAGTGATAACCGCTAAACCCTGTGCTAATGCGCTTATTATTCCATCTTCATCAATAGTAGCCACTGCTTCATTATCACTTATCAAGCTTAAAGTTGGATTAGATGCTGCTGAATCTGCTGCTGCAACTATTTTCTTAGCTGAGCCAGCATATAACTCGAGTCTTGATCCAATATCATTACCCTCTTCATCTCTGACTGTAATATCAGTGACGGGTGTTTTTGCTTCTGCACTCACCTTAATATTAACAAAAGCATTCACACCATTAATGTTAAGAATTATCAGAGCTGTACCTGCTTTATCAAATGTATTGACTACCGCTTTTAATGGATCATTTTGATTTTGAGTAACAGTCGCAATTGTTTCATCAGTGCTTGACCAAGTAAAGGTTAAATCATTTATATCGCCAGTATAAACAGCTGTAGCATTCAGTACCTGACTTTTTCTAAAGCTTAGTTCTGTGGAAGATGGTGAAATTTCTAATGATTTAACAAGACCATTTGGTTCCTTTACTGTAACTGCAAACGTTGCTTTTACGGCTGAAGCTATATCTTGATCTAATTCATCATCATGAATAATAATTGTATGATTGCTGATCGCATGTAAATTTGCAGTACCAGCTGATACTGCAGTAACTATACCCGTTACTTGATCTACCTTTAAAACTGCTTCATTATCACTTTGCCATCTTATTTCTGTATTTAATGGAGTAATTTCATTATGTAAAGTATCATAAAACTTAACCTTACCCAAAGCTATCTCACCCATAGTAAGAGTCTCTGGAATGTTGATTACTTCAATTTCAGTTACTGCCACTGGCTCAGGAACTTCTTGTATTGTCTCTAGCACAGAAATTGTTATTGTATCACTAATACCATTGGCTGCTATTACTTGAACTTCTGCTGTACCTACAGATACAGCTGTAATTTTGCCTGTATCATCTATCTTTATAATATTATCACGGATAATTTCATTGCCATCACCGTCAGGTGTACTGATAATTTCTTGATTATTTGAATCAAACTCTCTGATCACCTGCCAAGTAAGTTTACCCGTCATTGCATCTAAAGGAGTAGGCATTACGCTTAATTGTATGCTACTAGTTGTACTGCTGTTTTTTACTAAAACTTTCCCGCCTACAATCTTAAGTGCAGTTAATGTCCCTTTCTTCACAGTTACATTTAATTCATTACTTATAATTGAACTATCTGCCTTTGCCTTTGCCCTCAAACGGTAAGTTTCAGAATTACCGTTTAGCAATTTTTTTGCTTGTAAGGTATATCCTGAATTTGTTTTAACAATCTCGACACCATCACTCTCACTTAATTCCTTAAATTTTAATAAAGACTGATCATATATTTCCCAGATCAATTCTGTGTTTGAAGTATTATCAGGAAGAACCTTTACTGGTAATAATGCACTGTATCCTTCTATTAATTCTATGGAGGATTGTGCAATTTGTACTGATTCAATTTTAATTTCTGAAATCAAAATTACACATTGTGCTTCTTTACCATTAATAGATGCTGTAACAATCACACTTTCACCTGGCACAACACCTGATACTGGCTTAATTCTGATTTTTGTCAAATCGCCGCCAATAGTTTCATAAGTCACAATTCCTGTTTTGCTAAGCTTCCACTGAACTTCTTTATTCTGAAGATCGCTTGGTAGAATACTGGCATTTAATTCAACACCTGTCGTGTCTTTAGAACCTAAAGTTATTACTTTTTTATCAAGTGTTATGTTCTGAGCGCTGGCATCCTTAGTCGATATAATAATTTCTGAAACTACATCGGAACCATCACATGCAGCAGCTGTTATTTTGACATTTCCGCCTTTTTTTATAACTTTGATTCTGCCGATGGAAGCTTCTTCTTCCATAATTCTGACACTATCTGGGTCTGAACTAGTCCAACGTAAGATTTTATTACTAGCCTCTTTTCCATCAACCCCAATCACTTCTGCAGTTATCAATGCTTCGTTGCCAGGTTCCAATGAAGTTTCTGGACCATGTAATAAAATGCTTTCTACTAGTACTTCATCCAGAACTACCCTGATAACACATTCAGCATAAACACCGTTTTTCTCTGCTTTTAATATTGTGTTACCGCTTTTTAAAGCTGTTAATGTGACTTGATTACCATTTTCTTCTATTGATAAAATTGAAGAATTACTAAGCGTCCAAGTTGGATTCTCAAGCTGACTGCCTGCATTTCCGCTTGCTGTTACCTCTATCTGTTCACCCTTCACCAATAATATTTCACTTTGATCTAATATTATTTGTGTCAAATCTGCTGATGTAGAGGTAACGGTACATGTTTTCTTAATTCTTTCATCAGCAGTACTGATTGCTGTTATAACTGCTGTTCCTGCCTTTAAAGCAGTCATTAAACCTGCTTCATTAATTGCTATGATAGATGGATCACTGCTTTCCCACTTTATACGCTGATCAGTAGCTTTTAAACGGACCCCATTAATTGTTTCTCCCCAGACGACTGCACTCAGTTCTTTATTTTGGCCCGCTATTAAAGATGATGTTTCTGCTAAACTAATCAATTTCGGCTCAATGTAGGCTATTGTTCCTGAAAGCTGGGCAGTACAATGAATACCTTGCGCATTAACAGCCATAGATTCTGCGGTTATAATAATTTGTTTTCCTGCGGTAGCATCATTTCCTACCTTAATGTATACCATTCCTTCAATATACTCATCATTGCTTATTGTTTGTCCTGAAGCATTTAGGAAAGTTACGCTTGTATCATTACTTGACCATTTAACCTTTTGTGAAACTCTGTCTGAAGGGTCTACAATCGCCTTAATTTGTGCATTATCCGTTCCTGGTTTTAAAATAAGTGCTGATTTACTAAAAGATATACTTTGAGCTGTTGGCTCTTCGATATGAATTTTTTGCTTATATTCAATATCTTTATTATTTTCACCTTTAATTTTAACTGTGAGAATAACATCACCTGAACTAAGTGCTTTGAAGCTTCCCGTGGCTGTAATTTCTGCATGTACATCTTCATCTTCAGCATCAGCATTATTTAACGACCATAGAAATTCGCTAGCTGAAACCGTAGCATTTCCCGGTTCATATATTGCTGATAATTGCAGCTGATCTTTAACGGTGACAGCCATACCTTCAATGGCACTGCCATCTTCTTTTATACCCTTAAGGATTGCGCCAGCTGCTGTGCGGATACCATTTATTTCTGTAACATAAATCTTTTTATCTGTAACCTGTACTTCAATGATTAAAGGATCTGCTTGATAGCCACTTAGTTCATTTATTTCGGGTGTTACAGTAATAATTGTTTCACCAATTTTCCCCTTAAATGTCAGTTTGCCTGATGAATCAACTGTTGCTATACTTTCATCACTAGAAGTGAAGTGCAAACCACGATTTGTTGTTGATTCTGGTTCAAATCCAATATTCAATTGAAGACTAGACATTCCAACATTAACGCTAATTTGATTTCCTTCATTAGCGTATATCTTTTCTGGATATATTTCGATAATATCGATATCTGCCTCTGCTTTAATTGAACCATCTTCTTTACTAGTTGCAGTTACCTTAACTTTACCTGGTTTAAGTGCTGTTAAATAACCGTTTTCATCTATAACCGCTAATGGATCTGATACAGTATCCAGATTTTGAACCGACCAAACTACGCTAGGATTCGCAGCAGATAATGGTGTTGGTTCTGCCTTTAGTTTTAATGTTGTACCCTTGCCAAGTGAATAAAAATTATCTATTGGTAATGGTTTTCCTGTATCACGATCGATAATTTCTAAACTCTCAACTTTTGTCCATTCAATCATGATCCAAACGGTATCCATTATTTCATTGCCTAATGGTGAAGTAACTGTAATTTGTGCTGTATCACCTAATTTAGCCTGTTGACTTATCTTAACAATTGGCTTATTATCCAAATCCTTATCGATTATAAATATAGATGGCATAGAACTAGTATAAATAAGTTCAGCTTCTTCTTCACTAACTGAAGCCGGTTCTATTTTTGTATGAAGTTCAACAGATTTACCGATCTCACCGCTTAAGAAAGTTTTACCTTCAGGTAATATGATTTGCAGATTATCAATTGTGGCTTCTATGACATGAATTTCAAATTGTGTTTTAATTCCGCTGCCATCTAATGCCTCTGCTGTTACAACATAATAAACATCAAATGCTGTATCTACAATTGTTACCTTACCATTTTGATCAATAAGGGCTCCATTTGTTTCAACTAATTCATCATTCACTTTTTTCTGAATTGACCACCTTATATCCTTAATTGTCGCATCGTCATTCATCTTAGCTTCTAGTATTTGCTCAGTATGACTTAGATCCATAACATGGCTGCCTATTATCTTTAGTTCGGTAACCGGATTATTAACTATGAAATCGATACTTGCTACAACTTTAGATTCAGACTCAGCAGTAATTGTTGCCTGTCCATGCCTTAATGCATAAATTTCAATATGTTTGTTATTTTCTGAATCCTCAATAATACTCAAGACTTCAGGATTGCTGCTAATCCACGTTAGCTGTTCATCAATAGGCTGCATTTCTGCAGTTATTGTACGATAGTCATTAACGCATAATTCAGTATCCTTGTCTTCACCTTCAATCATTAAAATGATGCTTGTAGTTACTGCTTCTACCTTAACCTTGCACACAGCAATCTGACCGTCTTTGGACATAGCTTTTATGATAGTAGTGCCTGGTGTTTTACCCGTAATTTTCCCTGATTGATCGACTGCTGCGATAGTTGTATTTTCTGATTCCCAATATAAATCAGTACCCATACTTATTGGATTCACTCTTGCAGATAACGATGTCGTTTCTCCACTCTTCATAGTTATTGAATTTTGATTCAGCGTCACTGTTGACGGCTCACCTAACTCAGGATAAAGACCATTTAGACGCCATGTGCGATAAGTAATACCATCAAGTTCGGGGAGTTCTTTTATACCTTCATTTAATTGCCGTACAACTGATGAAGGATCAGATATTGGAGCTGTTGCTTGTGCAAAGTCTGCATGAATTTCATCCTTTCTATCTGTTGACTCTACCTCTGCCCCATTTATATTTCCATTAAAAAATACATTTTCTTGTCTGAAAACTTCTGGAGAAGTGTGTTCAACCACAGTCCAATAACTTCCATAGGTAGGATAAGTATAATCAAAGTGTGCAAATACATTTTTATTGAGAATATAGTCACTGCGGCTAGTAGCAATTCGTCCGATTATTGAACCGATATATGCCGAAATATTAGTTTGTATGGTGATATCTGTATAACAGTTAAATAAATTTTGTGATGTAGAATGGAAACTTTCATTAGCAATTAATCCACTAATCATTGCTGTTGCGGAACCACCTGCATTCACTACATTGATTTTGCCAGTTACCGATGAATTTACAATAAGTCGTAAAGCATCTGGTACATTTGAAGCTAAACCTGAAATTTGCTTTACTCCGCTGGAATGAGTGCGATAGTTAATTATCATATTATTGACGTCTACATTAATAATCGTTGATCCTTCATTCATTCCACATCCTGCAATTAATACTGCAGTTTGATTATTAACGGCTACTGAATCGTCGATATCTAATAATGGATTATTTATACTAATGTTGCGGAACTCAACCGCCTCACCTACTCCTGTTACTATTGCAATATTATTCGCTTTTGTCGTGCTTCCTCTAATTATTGGGGATTCAAAGGTTAAATCATGAATTACAGAATTTTTCATTCTACCAAATAATCCAACTAATCTATATTCAAGATTTGAAATCAAAAAGTTATTGATCGTTTTTCCATTACCATTGAAATTACCGCCAAAATAATAATCAGAATCATAAGCGATAGGTGTCCAATTTCGACCGCCAAAGTCTAAATCATTATCTAAAATAACTTCAATACCATCATAGTGATTTAAATTTGCATTAACCTGATTAGCAATATAAGCAAGCTGAGATGGTCTTTGAATATGAATTACATTTTCAACAGGTGTTACCATTTCTACTGAGCCATCCCATGCGTCTGAGATATTTTTATCCTTTATTTGAATAATTACTTCATCATAAATTTCTGGATTAATTGATGATGATGCTCTGACTGTGACAGTACCGCTGTTATCTCCTGTTAACAAAGTACCTTTAGAAGATATTGAAGCATTTGTATTTTCATCATTAATTAAACTCCAATTCAATAATGAAGCATCAGCATCACCCGGTTTTAGATAAGCATTTACTTTTTCTATACTGTTCACATAAACAGTATCCAAAGCTTCAAGCTGAATCTCACTAATATCTAAAGGTTTAGGTGTTACCATCAAAAGGCAGGTAGATTTAGGATATCGATTATCTGATGGTGTCATTGTTATCACGGCGGCAAATGTAGGCACCGCAGTGTCCTTAACTTTTACTAACCCGTTATTATCAACCGTGACATCAGGGTGACTGCTTGTGTATGTAACTTTGACATCCTGAGCTGTAAAAGGTACAATCACTTTTTCTAATTGCAATGTTTCACCTGGTACAACCACTTTAGAGGTTGGATTCACAGTAATACTTGTGATATTAGGACTAGCAAAACCTGGAGGTTCATTACCTGAGGTATACCATGAATTATAGTTGTATTTATTATCCATCTTAATGATATGTCCATTTAACAAATTAACAAGCGAATCTGTTATCTTATCTGAAGCAATTATTTTATCATCAGCTATTTCTATTGCACCCGTTAAATCTTCAACTGGGGTTAGCTTACCAAAATGTTCACTATGAATATAAACATTATCACACGTTACTCTTGATGTATTTCTTACAATCGGATCAAAAGTTAATGGTTCCGAAAAATCAGTATCAATATCGAAATACGAATTACTTATTTCTACTAGTGTTGAACCCATATTAGTATTAGAGTAAAAACCACCTGTAATAAAAGAAGCTGAACCTTTGCTGTTATCAATAGTGATTTTTCCGGTTAATGCAACATTATATGTAATACCGTCTGGCATGACAATATGCGGAGAAATACCAGATATTTGCTTTATTCCTCGATTATTTGTTACATATTTAAGATCAATATTTTTAGCATCTATATTTATTAGTGTAAAACCATAGCCAGCATGTCCAAAAAGGAATGCTGCAGTACTATTTCCTTCTCGATAATCATCAATCATTAACTTACCATTACTAATAACGACATCACTAACTGAGAAAGTATCGATTGATCCACATAATAAGCCCATGTACGTAGCTGAATTTAAAGTAAGCTGAATATCAATTACAGGATTGATAAATTTAAAGTTTTTTATCACAACTGGATTATCAGCCGAGCCAAACGCATTACCAAATAAACCTAAATCTTGCTGTGCATATATTTTGTCATTAATCAGCATATTACTTATTGTTTTTCCATTACCATTAAATGTGCCTCTAAATGGATTGTATAAACTACCAATTGGTATCCAATTGTGGCCGCCAAGATTTATATCATTCATCAATAGGATTTCTTTATTTTTAAAGCCTTGATATAAACCAGCATTTGTTTGATCAGCAACCCAAGCTAATTCGCTCGGCTTTGTAATATAATACCTTACTCCATCATTATCTGGTTCTTCAATACTGCCATCCCATATGTTTCCTGAATGAATTGTAATCAGCTTTTCTACAATGATGCCACCTGCTTCTGCACGAACAGTAATTGCTCCAGCCTTATAGGCAGTAAGCAGACCTGAAGAGCTTACTGAAGCAATCTCACTCACAGTTTTAACACTCCATCTTACATTTTGCTCTGCTGATGTTGGTAATACTACAGCTTTCAGCTGAACTGTATCGCCTGCTTTTATCAACCCAGAATCCTGGATAATAATTGATTCTGCGGCAGTTTCATCAGGAAGTACAATAATTTCAGCCTGATCACTTGAAATCATCTGATTATTTTCAAATGCCTGCATTTCAATAACGGCACCTTGATGGGCAATTGCATTTCCACTGATTGACACTAAACCGTTATCATTAACACTGATTGAATCGCTGCCACTGATTTTAGAAAACTTTATATCGATGTTTTTACCAGCTATAAAAGGTATTAACTGGGTTTCAAGCTGTGCTGTTTCATTCTTATGAAGCTGAAGATAAGTATCTTTCAACACTACTTTATATGTATCACTGTCAGAAAAATAAGGAGAACTGCCTTCCTGATTGCTCCATGATAATGCTGGATAATTAGATACTGATGGTTTACCTAAATTCAGCTGATTAACTAATGCATTTTCAATGCTGCTGTCCGCTCTAAATAATTCATTGTTTAATTTTGTTGTCTTGTTACCCAGCGTTGTATCATTGATTACAGTATCTTGTCCGCTTCCAAACGCACGCATGTTTTCTTTACTGATTCTGCCGTTTGCATCATTGAAAACAGCATCGAGATGCCAATATACATTCGTTATTTCTGTATAAAACACCGAGGAAGTGGAAGCATAACCTCCAATTGCGCCTGGTGGATTACTATTAAATACATTAGTTAGTGAATTATCCGCATATACATTATTCAAAGCAATATAAGAATTGATAGATCCTATCAAACCACCTACATATATTGGTTTAGACGGATTTGTAATTTCTTTATTTTCAATTCTCATTGATGAATAAGAATTATAAATTTTAAATGCAGTTTTTGCTGTAGAAAAAAGTGAAGCATTATCTGATCCCACTATAATACCGACAAGTCCTCCTAAATTTACAGTTGAAGCATTATTGATTAATGTTACTGTTCCTTCCGTGTATGAGTTAATTATCATGCCATTATATGCAATAGCTTTACCGATTAATCCCCCTACAGTTGAAGCCTTGGCTGATAAATTTTGCGTCGTACTATTAGCAATAATGGTATTGTATTGAGCATAGCCAATTAACCCGCCAGTTAGTCCTTCAGATACTATGGCAGCATTTTTTGAACTAGCATTGGTAATAATAGAATCCTGTGCTTGACCTGCCAATGCTCCAGCAAAACTATCAGAAGTACCATTGATGATTACTGAATTATTTAATGTTAGATTGCTGATGGATGCATTATTCAGCCAGCCAAACAAACCATATAGTGTACTATCATGATCACTATACTTGGAGCCATCAATGTAAAGATTACTAATTGTATTTCCTTGACCATCGAAGTTTCCTGCGAAATAAGTACCCGGCTGCGAGCCTATCGGTATCCAGCTTATGTTATTGTTGCCATTTAAATCAATATTTTTATCTAAAACAATTGATTGATTCTCAAAGGTATTGCCTTTGTTTGTACTATCAGCTATCCATTTCAATTCACTAGCTGTTCTAATATGATACACGCCAGATATTAATTCTGGCTGTTTGCTGGAGATTCCATCCCATACTATATCTTCAATATTAATCAAATAATCATCACGGATCAAAGTACCTTCAGCAATAGCTACAACTTTAACTTTGCCATGTCCCTTGGCTAGAAGCAGGCCGGTCATCTCATTAATTTCAGCTATTTGATTTTCACTGACAAGCTCTTCTTTGCCATCAGGATTATTATCTATATACCATCTTATATTGGATCGATCAGCATAAGTTGGATGCGCAGTAACAGTTAAAAGTTTTGAATTACCTGTTAGCAATTCTCCTGGGTAATTGATTTTTATTTTATCTGCTGAATCATCACTAATAACTATAAGCTTTACTGTTTCACTAATTGAACCACATGTAACAATTAACTGAGCTGTCGTTCCAACTGCTGCATGATTGCCATTTATAATACCATTATTTACTGTAATTCCTGTAGTATTATCACTGCCATCATCATTTTTAATAACCCATGAGATGCTGTCTGTTCGAAACGCATCATATGGGAACAGCGATGTCTTAATTTCGTTTTCTTTACTGCTATGCAAATAATATACATAACTACCATCTTCTGCCTTATATACAGGATATAAATCTATTCCTGTAACCGGATCAATCGCAAAATCAGCAAAAGCTGATGTATGATATTGCCAATCTTTCAAGATGTAATCAGGATACTTCTTACGATTTTCATTTAGATTATTTACCATCATTGTAGATTGCAAGTCACTCGTATTACTACCTGGTATATCAATATTCACATTACTTTTATCACCAAGACCTATAGCTTTTTGGTTTTCAATTGGGATCGTAGCATCGCCATTAACCCACCCATTATCGCTGCGCTGCCAAAAAACACTTAATCTTGAACCAATAGTAATCGATGAATCAGAATCTATTTGCCCAATCAAGCCGCCTAAATTAGACTTAGATGCAGCTGCTATGTCACCAATTGCATATACGTTATCCAAGGTTGAAGAAGGCAAATAAGTATCATTAGGCAATTTAACTGCTCGACCAATTAATAACCCTAAATTATATGTAAAATTTTCTTCATTGCTTTGTATATTTGTTTGACTATAACAATTCAAAATTTTTGAATTATAAATGGAACCAGTTAAACCACCCGCTGCTGAATCAGCGTATTCAGTTGCCAAGCCATTATTCAATACAATAACTGCACCACTCACTAAACTATTAAGGATTGTTGAATCTGCAACTCGACCAAATATACCGCCAATCTGATCATAACCAGAAATTGTTCCTGATACTGAAATACTAGAAACAATTGTATTATCAGCTTGTGCAATTAAACCAGCTGCTGTTGAATTAGCTGAGCTGCTTATTGCTTTATTTGTTACTGATGCATTTTTAACACAAAGGTTTTCAATGCGGCTATTTTTTGAATATGCTGCTATAACTGCAGCAGATACAGCATCATCACTTACTTTTTTATCAATGAATATCTCTGGCTCAATAATTTTGAAATCCTTTATAATTGCTGAATCAATGTATCCAAATAATGAGGCTAATTGTGTATTGGCCTTTTTTCCACTGGACATTAAACCATGGATGTTCTTACCTGCACCATCAAATATACCTTTAAAAGGGACATCTGCAGTTCCTATGGGCATCCATTCCTGTCCATTTAAATTTATATCATCTTCCAGCAATATCGTTTTACCTTCGAAACTGATACCCTCACGTGTCTGTTGAGCAACCCATGCAAGCTCCTCGCCAGTATAAATATGATATGTATTGCCATCATTTTTTGGCGGTGTTGCACTTACGGTTCCGCTCCACTTCTCTTCTGCGCTGGCTGTTACTTCCGTTGCCTTTACTTCCTGTATGCCTATTTCAGGTATATAAGCTGATAAGCTCACAGCCATACACAGTGCCATTCCGTATTTAAGCGCTTTCATCATTCCCTTTAACATATTTCTCTTCTCCTTTCTCGCCTTATTCTTTCTTGTTTCCTTTGTGCCATATTTCCCTTCCTCTTTCCTCACAAAAAAATCTGAACCGTCTAATGTTCAGCTATTTTTACTTATTACTTCGGCTTTGTCTTTCCTCAATCCTTCTGCGGGTTGACTCTGCCCATTCATAGCCATACATATAATCATCTTTGTATGGATATGCCTCTGTGTTTCCTTTAATAAATTCATAATAATCACAGGTTATGCGATTGCGATTGATCTTCACTACCCCATAGCCTACATCAAATAGATCATCAATTCCTTCTGCGTTAAAAGCGTCTCTTAACAGACGCAGCGTATACCTGAAGGATCGTTTAAGACTCACATCATTGATGCGGTTCTTCCATAGTGTAGTGATGATGTCCTTGTTGCTTACAAAGTCTCCTTCATTATCGATGAGATAGGCCAAGAGTTCTTTTGCTTTAAGGTTCTTAAAAAGCAAAGGCTGACCGTCGATAAAAACAGCGAAACGACCAAAGGTTTCGATATAAATAGATTTCATTTTACACCCCTTAATTCTCACCGTCTCAAAATGTATACTTTATAAGACAGCTAGAAAACGACCATAAAATGAGTAAAAAAGATGATAAAATGCAAAAATATGTTTACAAACGACAAAAAACGACCTATAATGAGCATAAACACACTGTCTCATAAAGTATACTTTATGAGACAGTTCTCATTTTGTTCCAATATTTGCATGATCGAATATGCATTTAAAAAAAAATAAATGGTGTATCTATTTAATTAAGAATGATGAAAATTTCACCAAACACAATAAAAAAAGACTATCTCTCATTGTCTGATTACGACAACTAAAGATAGTCTCAATTTTTATATCCTTCTATGAATTAGAACAAGCCAACAATATGGCCATCCTCATCAATATCCATATCCAATGCCGCTGGATGTTTTGGCAGACCCGGCATCGTCATCACATTACCGGTTAAAGCGACAATGAAGCCCGCTCCAATTGATGGACGCAGCTCACGAACCGTAATTCTAAAGCCCTTAGGCGCTCCGTAAATCTTCGCGTTATCAGTCAGCGATGTCTGACATTTAGCCATACAAATTGGTGTTTTATTCCAACCCAGCTCATTATAAATTTTAATCTGTTCAGCCGCCTCTTCAGTAAAATCAACACCATCAGCACCATAAACACACTTTGCAATGCGTTCAATCTTCGCCTCAATGGATTCATTTACATCATACAGCGGTGCAAATTCATTTTCTTGTTCACAGATGCCCACAAGCTGTTGCGCCAGATCCAGTGCACCCTCGCCGCCTTTAGCCCAAACTTGAGATAATGACATAGGATGCCCCTGTTCGCGGCACCATGCCTGCAGTGCCTCAACTTCTGCCTGTGTATCTGTCGCAAATTCATTGATCGCAACAATATACGGAAGCTTAAACTGTTTCACTGTATCAATATGCTTCGCTAGATTCGCACAGCCATCAAGCATCGCCTGTACATTTTCTTCTTTCAAATTCTCAAATTCAATACCGCCATGCTGCTTTAAAGCACGAATCGTCGCGACAATAACGACCGCGCTTGGCTTCAGATTACCAAACCGGCATTTGATATCCAAGAACTTCTCGGCCCCTAAATCAGCACCGAATCCTGCCTCTGTCACAACATAATCACCCAGCTTTAATGCCAGCTTTGTCGCTAAGATCGAATTGCAGCCATGAGCAATATTCGCAAAAGGACCGCCATGGACAATCGCCGGATTGTTTTCCAGCGTCTGCACCAGATTAGGCTTGATGGCATCCTTCATAATCATTGCCAGTGCGCCCTCAATCTTCAGATCCTTTACAAAAACCGGTTTACCTTCTAAATTATATCCAATCAGCATATTAGACAGCCGCTCTTTTAAGTCCATTAAAGAAGTAGACAGACATAAAACCGCCATTACCTCAGAAGCAACCGTAATATTGAAACCATCTTTACGCTCAACACCGTTGGCCTTTGGTCCCAAGCCTACCTCGATTTGACGCAGCGTACGATCATTCATATCCAGACAGCGTTTCCATGTAATCCGCTCAATATCCAGATTCAGCTCATTCCCTTGATGGATATGATTATCAATACATGCACTGATCAGATTATTTGCCGTTGTGATTGCATGCATATCGCCGGTAAAATGAAGATTCAAATCCTCCATTGGCACTACCTGAGCATAACCGCCGCCGGCCGCACCGCCCTTTAAACCAAACACAGGTCCCAAAGAAGGTTCACGAAGAGCAATTACTGTTTTCTTACCTAACCGATTCAAGCCATCACCCAAGCCTACCGTTGTCGTTGACTTACCTTCGCCAGCCTTTGTCGGATTAATTGCCGTTACCAAAATCAGCTTTCCGTCTTTTTTATCCTGATTCTTTTTTAATAAATCAAGATTTAACTTTGCTTTATATTTACCATAATACTCCAGATCATCTTCCTCAATACCAATTTTCTCTGCAACCTTATCAATCTTCAGCAGCTTTGCTTCCTGAGCAATTTCCAAATCTGTCTTGTACATAGTTTCGCCTCTTTTTCTCTCTATTATAAAAGACCTACACGTTTAAAGATAACATCTACATTCTTCACATGATGAGCCGGATTGAAGCAGTCGTCGATTTCTTCCTGACTCAGCACCGCTGTAACCTGTTCATTATTTTCCATCAATTCTTTAAAGTTTACCTTTTCTTCCCATGCCTTCATCGCGTTTGGCTGCACCAAATCATAAGCCTGTTCCCTGGAGAAACCTTTTTCAATCATCTTAAGCATAAAGCGCTGTGAATAAATCACGCCATAAGTCTTATTGATATTCTCACGCATATTCTCTTCAAACACCGTCAAGTTCTCAAGGATTGAACCAAATCGGTTCAGCATATAATCTAACAGTTCTGTCGCATCAGGAGCGATAATTCTTTCCGCTGATGAATGTGAAATATCACGTTCATGCCATAATGGCACATCCTCATAAGCTGCCATCATATAACCGCGCATGACGCGTGAACAGCCGCACATATTTTCAGAACCGATAGGATTGCGTTTATGCGGCATCGCACTTGAACCTTTCTGTCCTTTATTGAAATGCTCCTCAGCCTCACGCACTTCTGTACGCTGAAGGTGACGGATCTCCGTCGCCATCTTTTCAATTGAACCAGCTATTAAAGCCAAGGTTGCAAAGTATTCCGCATGACGGTCACGCTGTAAAACCTGTGTTGAAATATTAGCTGAATGAATACCCAGCTTATCACATACATAATCCTGCACGAAAGGCGGAGTATTTGCGAAAGTACCAACCGCGCCGCTGATTTTGCCGGCTTCGACACCTGCTGCCGCATCCTCAAAGCGTTTCATATTTCTTTGCATCTCATCATACCATAACGCGAAAACTAAACCAAAAGTCGTAATCTCCGCATGAACACCATGGGTACGGCCAATCATCACCGTATCCTTATAACGGTATGCCTGTTTCTTTAAAATACTGATATAACGTTCTAAATCCTCACGCAAGATCGCATTTGCCTGTTTATATAAATATCCGTAGGCGGTATCAACAACATCGGTGCTTGTTAAGCCATAATGAACCCATTTTTTCTCATCACCTAATGACTCTGAAACACAACGGGTAAAGGCTACTACATCATGCTTTGTTTCCTGTTCAATTTCATAGATCCGATCAATATCAAACTTCGCATTTGCCCACAGCTTCTCAACATCCGCTTTAGGGATCTCACCTAGCTCAGACCATGCTTCACATGCCAGAATTTCAACCTTCAGCCATGCCGCAAATTTGCTTTCTTCACTCCAAATATCACGCATGTTTTTTCTTGAATAACGTTCAATCATTTAGTCCACCATATCTTTCTTTCCAATATCACTTCGATAGAACAAGCTATCACTCTTTATTTTCTTAATTTCAGTATAAGCCTTATCATATGCTTCCTCAAGGGTTGCCCCTTCCTCAGTAAGCAGCAGCACCCGGCCGCCAGCTGTCAGCAATTTACCATCCTTCATCTTAGTACCCATATGGAATACCAGGCCATCAACATCCTCAACGCCTTCAATCAGTGCATCTTGTGTTGATGATGCCGGATAATTGGTACTGGCAAGCACTACACCAAGGCGAACCTTATCTGACCACTTAAGCGTCATTGTTTTACCAGCCATAACATTCAATATGACTTCCACAAAGTCACTTTCCAATCTTGGCAGGATGACTTCCGCCTCCGGATCACCAAAGCGTGCATTAAATTCTATTGTTTTAACGCCACTATCAGTCAGCATCAAGCCGCCATATAAGAAACCAGTGAATGGATGGCCTTCCTCAACCATCGCTTTAGCCATAGGTTTCATGACTTTTTCCATCGCTTCCTCAACAATATCAGGAGTAATCTTTTTCACTGGTGAATAAACACCCATACCGCCGGTATTTGGGCCTTTGTCGCCGTCATAGGCACATTTGTGATCCTGAGCGATTTCCATTGGAATTACGATATCATTGCATACAAAGCTCATCAGTGAGAATTCAAAGCCGCGCAGACATTCTTCAATTACCACACGGTTATGTTCAATCGCAAACGCAATCTTTAATGCCTCAACAGCCTCTTCTAAGCTTTCCGCAACGGTTACACCCTTACCGGCTTTCAGACCGTCTTCCTTGATTACAATCGGCGCGCCCTTTTCTTCAACATAAGCCAGCGCATCTTCATAATTATCAAAGGTCTGATAGGCAGCTGTCGGAATATGATATTTTTTCATGATTCGTTTAGCGAAATCCTTACTTGTTTCCACCTGTGCCGCATCCTTGCTCGGACCGAAAATCTTAAGCCCTTCAGCCTGAAAAGCATCTACAACACCCAGCGATAAGCTGCTTTCAGGGCCAACGATGGTCAGATCAATCTGTTTAGCTTTAGCGAATTCAGTTAAACCCTTTACATCATCATCACGAAGTTCAACGAGTTCAGCCAGCGGTTCCATGCCGACATTCCCCGGCGCCGCATAAATCTTATCTACCAGTCTGCTTTTTGAGCAGGCATAAACTAAAGCATGTTCACGTCCGCCTTTACCAAGTACCAGTACCTTCATAATGTCTCCTTCCACTGCTAAAAAAAACAAATGACTGTTTCCAAAAAAACAGCCTGTTTAAAGCAGGTTACCACATTTATTTTACTGTATTTAATACTTTTTTACAATGCTTATTATCAGCGTTATGTAAATAATTTTTGGCAAATTTGCAATTTAAAATCGTTTTTTTAGTTTGAAACAGCTTTTTTAATTCAAATATCCTGAATAAAAAATGATCTTTGATCAGAAATCAGCATTTTTCGGTTTTCACATTTAAGTCTTTTCATTATCTTTGTGTGCGGATCTCTGCAAGAATTGGTTTATTAGGTTAAAATAGTAATTAGGAGGTACTGATGATGAATCCCAAAATCTATGAATTTGACGCAGTGATCCGCAAGGTTGACGGTATTGACGGCGCTTATATAGAGTTCCCATATGATGTAAAGAAAGAGTTCGGTAAAGGCCGTGTTAAGGTAAAAGCAGCCTTTGATGGTGAACTGTATCTTGGCAGTCTTGTCCGCATGAAAACACCAGGACACATTATTGGCTTAAGAAAAGATATTCGGACTAAAATCAATAAACAGGCCGGTGATGTTGTGCATGTAGTGATTCAAGAACGTGAATAAGGATCGGTATTTAACTATACCGACCCTTTTTATTTTTGCCAAATCTTTGGTATGACCGTACCGCAGCTGTACAGCATAAAAAATAATATGAATTGACGTTTATTAAACTCACCGCTTTGTATTAAAATTTCCTGTATCTGTCCTGATAGCTTCATCATATAACCGGTTTCCGCATAGCCATTGCGTAAGTAGAATTGTTTGCGTTTTTCTCTTTGCACACAATTAGCCGCTAATTCATCACAAGGTTCAATAGATACAAGAACTTTATTGGCTGCTGCCCGCTCTTGTATTTCTTTCAGTATTTGGCTGCCGTATCCTTTTGACCGCTGCTTTTCATCAACTGCCAAAAACATGATAAATGTTTGTTTTCGCAAGGATGCCATGTAGGCAATACCGCATAGTACATCTTCATCATAGTAAGCAAGAAATTCAGTATGCCACAGACAGGACATGATCAGCATCAACGGAAACGGCATCCGTTCTGTCTTTGGAAAAGCTGTTTCATAGAGCTGTTTAATTTCATTTTTACGTTTGCTTTTGAAGACTTTTTCGACATTCATAAGGATTTTACCTTTCACCGGTTATTCACATGGATACTAAGTCGATTATAACACAGGATCAGTGAATTTCGTTATGCTCTTTAATTTGTTTATACAGGTTGCACGTTAATACGACACAGGAGAGTGAGAAAAAGACCTCAAGGGCGGTGCTGACAATGCCGACTAAAAGGAAAAACAAGCATGACATTGCCGTAATAAAGTGCAGACTATAAAGATAGATTCTATAATCGCTTCGATGCTGCCGGTATGCCCTTCCTACAATGCAATATAGGATTAAAAGCAGTGAGAGTGATGCCAGAAAAGCGAAAACGATATGCAGTTTTGATTGAAATGGAAATTGTTCAGGCAGATAAGGGGTTGTGACAGCCATAAACAGCAGCAATATAGCAATTTTCAATAAGATGCTTTCCAGTCTGGCCTCTTGAAAACGCATCAGGATACGATTGATTAATACATAGAAGTAAATGCCTACTAATACTCCCCATAGTAAAAATGCCAGCTGATTGCTTGGCAGATTTCCATGGACAGAAAAATTTGAATCAAATAAATGACTGCCTTTGATGAAAAGCAGTGTATAAGCTGGAATTAATACATAAGTCATAAGATTAAGCAGCATAAAATCCCTCCGTTATTAGGGTTGCCAGCTATGCTGCTTTTATCAAATCTAAACTATCTCAGCGCGTCGATGATTTTGGTTTTATCGACCTCTACTTCACATTTCATTTTAATCACTCTGGCCGGATTGCCGACTACAACACAGTTTGCTTCTACATCTTTTGTGACAATAGCACCGGCGCCTACAACAGCGCCCTTTTTGATGCGGATGCCTTCCAGAATTACCGCGTTGGCACCAATCAGTACATCATCTTCAATGATTACTGGGGCAGCATTAGGCGGTTCAATCACCCCAGCCAGTACCGCGCCGGCACCAATATGACAGCGTTTGCCAATCTGTACACAGCCGCCGATGATTGCCCCCATATCAATCATCGTTGCTTCTCCGACAGTTGCGCCGATATTAAGAATCGCGCCCATCATGATGACAGCCTTTGACCCTATTGTTACATGTTCACGCACAATGGCTCCCGGTTCAATTCTCGCATCCAAATGTTTGATATCTAACAATCCAACAGCACTATTGCGGGCTGACGGTTCAATGACCAGCTCTTCAATTTCTGACTGATAAGCATCTAAAACTTGTTTAATCTCTTCATAATCACCAAATACAATCTGATCCTGACTGCCAAACACATGACAATGCTTAAAGGGCAGCTGTGTCCGACATTTAAGATAGACCTTTACTGGTGTAGTTTTCTTACCTTTACTAATCGTATCGATGATTTCCGCTCGTTCCATTTACTTCCTCCCACATGCTTAATACATCCTCCATTGTATAATATCCTTTTTCTTTATCCGATAAAAAAGCCGCCGCCTTGATGGCGCCATGAATAAAGATTTGTTTAGTTACAGCTTTATGAGTAATTTCCAGACTTTCATCCTCACCTAGATACAAGATGGTATGTTCACCAGCTAGATTACCGCCGCGGATCGCATGGATTCCAATCTCTTTACCGCGCTGACCGCATTCACCGCGCCGTCCGTATAATTCATTATATTGGTGCATAGGATTCATTATCTGCGCCAGCTGTTTTGCTGTACCGCTGGGCGCGTCAACCTTTTGATTGTGATGCTTCTCAATAATTTCTATATCAAAATCCTCAGCCAGGATTGGTGTTATCTGCTTCAGGGCCTGTTTCAAGACCGCAATCCCCAATGAGAAATTCGCTTCCTGGATAATGGGTATCTGCATAGCCGCGGCATGAATGGATAATTGCTGCTTCTGCGTATAATTGGTTGTACCTAATACGAGTTTGACATGGTGGTTTAATGCATATTCAAGTAATGCCTGCAGATTATCCGGATGTGAAAAATCGAAGATCAGTTCCGGCGGCTCACTAAGCGTTTGCAGCTCATAACCGCGATGAACCGCGGCGATACTCTCATTATTTTGTTTTTCCAATGTCTGCTTCAGCAGGCTTCCCATCTTGCCAGTACCCACAATTCCTAACCGCATATGCCTACACCTCATCTCTATACAGTTTATGTCAGAGATCAGCATTAATATTCCTGCCAGTATCCTTGTGCAATTTTTACTGCCGGCCCCTTAAGCCGAATCGTATCGCCCACATCAACAATCAGTTTCCCATAGGGTAAAAGGACAGCAACCGGACTTACGCATTTACCATCTCTTACCGCTATATAAGCTGAAGCACAGGCCCCAGTTCCGCAGGCCGCGGTAATGCCGACTCCCCGCTCATAAGTAATCAGTTCAATTGTATGCTCATCTATCACCCTCACAAAATCAACATTTGTCCGATCTTTAAAAATCGGATGACTGCAAAGCTGGGCACCTAAACTGTCCATTGATGCAATACCTATGTCATCCATATATAAAACGGTGTGGACAGCACCGATGAATACTGAACTGAGAGACAGCAGCCGATCTGATACAAAAAGCTTCTGATGCATAAAAGTAGACTCTGTTGTATCGATAGCCATCGATGAAGCTTTACAGTCTGGTTTTCCCAGATCAATCGTGCATGAAAAGGGATCATGGCTAATATCCATAACCTTCATTTTACCTGCCTTTGTTTCAATGCTGCTGATTTCACTTTCTGCCATTCCCTGATCGATACAATATTTAACAAAACAGCGCAGACCATTACCGCACATTGCCGCTTCGCTGCCATCACTATTAAATATACGCATCGTACACGGCTTGCGGGTTACTGCCAGCAAACCATCCGCCCCAATGCCTGTTGTTCGATGACATAGCTTTCGGGCAAGCCTTGATAAGTCCTGATGCCATTCCTCGATAATAATAAAATCATTGCCACAGCCATGATATTTAGAAAATGCCAGCATTTCATCCCTCCAGAATCAGTATATGTCAGCAGGGATAGAATGTTAAAAAAGAAACAGTGCAGCCTGTTTCTTTATCTGCTAATCAATGATTTCCAGCCATGCCTCATAATAATCCGTGCGATCCTGATCAAAAGCGGTACCCATATATTTACCAATAATCATACCTGTTTTCAAATTACGCGCCGCGGCTGCTTCATAAAAAACGGAGGCATTGTTGATTGATGCATCATCAGAATTTAATTTTAATAATCCTTTCAGATAACGCTTCAGCGCTTTATCACCAGCTCTAAATAATTCATCATGTTCATTATCCGTAAACATGCCATACAAACAAGCTCCCTGCGGCAGTAATAGAATAGCTGAACGGGAAGGATCATAAATAAACAGCTCCATATCCTCCTTGCTTTCAAATGAGAATGAACGTATCGAAGGTATTTTAACTTCAACAAGCATAAAATCTTTCATCGCTTCTAATTGTTTCACATTTTCAAGCAAGGCTTTTTTATGCTGAATTGCACTCAGCGTTTCCTCTATTTCCTTAATTTGATTCAATAGCTTTGCTTCACTGTCAGCTAATAGCTTCAGCTGCTGATCCGCATTCATTTTAGGCAGTTCACGTATTGACTTTACGGGTATTGATAAACTGCGGTTTAAAATTACATCACAAATATCCAGCATTGTTTTCCATGTAGGCATACGATAATTATTATCCGTACTGCGTTCAAAGCGAATTAAGCCTTCATTATCCCAATAGCGCAGCGCTGAAGGGGCGACATGAAATAAGTCAGCTAATTTTTTTAGTGTTTGTTGTTCATTCATAGGATCTCCAATCAAATTTTCTTGACATTAAAGTTACTTTAAGCTTTATGCTCTTATTGTACGCTATTTGGGAGGAGTTTACTATGCAAAAAAGATTTTTTAGTTATGTACTGCCAGCCATGCTTGCCTTTGCATTTACTGGCTTGTATACAATTGTCGATGGTTTCTTTGTCGGCCAAAATATCGGTGATGTTGGTTTGGCAGGCATAAACATTGCCTTTCCTATTGTCGCATTGATTCAGGCTGTGGGCTGCGGTATCGGCATGGGCGGAGCCATTCAGATTTCCGTGAATAAAGGACGTGGTTTAAAGGATTTAGAAGATAAGACCTTCGGCAATACCTTAACTCTGCTTTTATTAGCGGCAGTGATCATGAGTCTGTTCGTTTATGTGCTGAATTACCATATCCTTGTGCTGTTAGGTGCTGAAGGGAAAGTATTGATCACTGCCTCAAAATATCTGAGCGTTATTGCTTTAGGTTCCATCTTTCAGTTATTTGCCTGCGGCTTCACACCACTGCTGCGTAATTATGACCAATCGATTCTTGCGATGGCGGCCATGATCTGCGGCTTTGTTACGAATATCATTCTTGACTGGCTATTTGTCAGTGTTCTTAAATGGGGTGTCGGCGGTGCGGCATGGGCAACGATCATCGGACAGATTATGACGGTGATTCCTTGTCTTGGCTTTTTATTTAAGCGCTGCCGCAGCATATCAATCGCTGGCTTTAAGCTAAGCAAAAATGTTGTAAAGAATATAATCCGCATTGGTTTATCACCGTTTGGTCTTACAATGTCACCCTATTTAGTGATGATTCTGATTAATAAATGGGCTGTGCTTTATGGCGGTGAAACAGCGGTCGCGGCTTATGCGGTTATATCATATGTGACATCAATTATTTTCCTTTTACTGCAAGGTGTCAGTGACGGCAGTCAGCCGCTGATCAGCCTATGTCTTGGCAGCGGTAATATTCAAGAAGCGCTTCAGATAAGAAAGCTCGCTTATGTGTTTTCATTAATTATCGCCTTGCTGACTGGGGCCGGCATCTTATTGCTGAGTCATTTCATTCCTGTATTATTTGGAGCCTCTGAAGCAGTCGCGGCAATGACTGAAAACAGCCTGCCGATCTTTGTTTCCGGATTTTTGTTTGTTGCTTTCTGCCGGGTAACAACGTCTTATTTCTATGCCACCCAGAAAAACACTTCCGCATATATTATGGTTTATGGTGAACCAATTCTGCTGGCAATCTTGCTGACTGCTGTTCTGCCTAATCTTTTAAAGCTGCAGGGTGTGTGGCTTTCAGCGGTAACGGCGCAATTAATACTTGCCATTATCGGTTTAATACTGATTATGCGTGAGAAGAAGCTACAGCTATAGTTGTCTGTCACTTTTTCTCAATTCATAAATGAAGGCTTCAATGCGGTTCAACCCTTCAATCAGCTGCCGGGTGCTGCCGCATGTAGAAATGCGGATATATCCTTCCGCATGAAAATAACTGCCCGGCACACAGGCTACCCGTGCTTCATGAAGCATCCGCTTGCAGAATGAAACAGAGTCCATGCCGAATTCTTCTATATTGGGAAAGACATAAAAAGCGCCTGCTGGCTGGTTTATAGGAAGTCCCATCTCCCTCAGCCGCCCAACAGCTAGGTCACGATGCTTTTTGTATACTGTCAGCATCTCTGTCGGGTCAATCTCCAATGCTTTTATGCCGGCTTTCTGAACAAAGGTATTAACACAGGAAAAACGATACTGGTGGATTTTCATAATTTCAGCCAGTATTTTTTTATCTGCCAGCAAGTATCCTAAGCGCCAGCCGGTCATTGCGTAGGGCTTGGAGAAACTTTTAACGGCCAATAGCTGGGAGCGAAGATCCTGAAACTGCATAAAGCTGTTATAGCTGTCATCATAAACAAGTCGATCATACACATCATCGCATAAGACAAAGATCTGTTTATCCTTCACAAAGTCATGAATCAGCGTTAAGGATGCTTGATCATAGATACAGCCGCTGGGATTATTCGGTGAATTTAAAAGGATTGCTTTTGTTTTATCACTGAACACACGCTCTAATTCTTCACGGGATATCTGAAATTCATGGTCTTGAGTAATTAAAGGGATAAAGCGTCCGCCTTCCAGCTTAATTATCGCTTCATACTGCGGATAAGCCGGGGTCGGAACAATAATTTCATCACCCGGATCAATCAATGCGGCCAAAGCGGTAGATAGCGCATCAGCGGCACCCGCGCATACCATGATTTCATCAGCATCATATAAAAGATGATGATTTTTCCATTCATAGACCGCTATTTTTCTGCGCAGATCTAAATCACCCATCGCCGCAGCATAATGTGTATGATTGTGATCCAATGCCTGTTTTAAAGCCTTTTTGATATCCTTAGGTGTATCAAATGCCGGTTCTCCCAAGGTTAGTGAAATACAATCCGGCACAGCGGCAGCTTCTTCATTAAATGCCCGTATGCCGCTGACTGGTATCTGATGTAATTGCTTTTTTAATTTATTTAACATTATCGCACCTCTTAATTATTATCATTCATTTTATGCTCATCATCAGAAATTCATACTGAACCATCAGAAAAACTGATATAATAATGAAAAAGAGGGACAATTATGGAAATAACAGTACGACAGGCAGTCATTGAAGACGCTTTAGCTATACAAAAATTAAACGTTGATTCTTTGCATTATGAATATCCTTTGGAATCTACATTGACAAAGTTAAGAGCTGCATTAGAAAACGAAAGAATGAGAGTATATGTGGCAGTTTATAAGAATGAAGTAATTGGCTATGTACATGCTCAGGATTATGATGTACTTTACGCAGGACACTGCAAGGATGTGCTTGGTCTAGCCACAGCAAAAAAATGCCAGCGAATGGGGGTCGGCACGATGCTGATGAATGCTGTCGAAGCATGGGCAAAAGAAACCGGTGCTGATTGCGTCCGTCTTGTTTCCGGGGCTGGAAGAACTGAAGCGCATCAATTTTACCGTGCTTGTGGTTATGATGGGGGCAAGCAGCAGATTAATTTTAAAAAACAATTGGGAGATTAAAATGATTATTAGAAAATATCAAGCTTGGGATTGCTTAGAAATTATTGAGCTGTTTAAAGACACTGTTTTAAATGTTAACTGTCAGGATTATAGTCCTGAGCAGCTTCAGGCATGGATTCGCAGCAGTGAGGATGTCGATGGCTGGAATAATGCTTTCCTTGAACATAGGACATTAGTCGCTTTAGAAGATAATAAAATCGTTGGTTTTGCGGACATGACCAATGATGGATTTTTAGATCGGCTCTATGTACATAAGGATTATCAGCATCAGCATATCGGAAAAGCGCTATGTGATGAACTTGAAGCATGGATCTGGCAGCAGGGCGGTGTTAATATCCGTACCCATGCGTCGATAACCGCAAAGCCCTTTTATGAAAAAAGAGGATATAGGGTAATTTGTGAACAATATGTGCAGCGGGAGAACTGCAAGTTAAAGAACTATATTATGGAAAAAACAAAATAATGGATGCGGCGTGATTGGCTGCATCCATCTTTGTTTATTCTACTATGTATACTGACACATAGGAAGCCGAATCGCCATTATCCCAATTCAACTCCATCTCAACAAAATACTTGCCAGGTTCGTTTGGCAATTCTGCCTGATAATTTTTCGCAAACCCTTTATTCATGAATATAACATGTTCAGGTTCGTTTGGCTCTGCCTTCTTTTGATAGATTGTCAAAGGGATTTCGGTACGCAGCTTTTCATCACTTTTTTGTACATACAGCTTTAAATCTGCATCAATTTGTATATCGGCATACAGCGTTTCCTGATTAAAAACTGTACTTTCCATCAATTCCACAGCTTGTCTGCCGCCTGTTTCATCGACCATATTATCTTCGCCAACGTGATAACTGAATGTTTTTATGTAAAGGTCCTGTCCATTTATCTTAATACTTGGGCCATTAATGCCGTTTTTAAATTCTGAACTAGAAGGCCGCCAATAAGTTTCTGCAACATATTCAATGCAGGATATAGCAGAAGCATAATTATATGCGTACTCTTGCCCGTCAAAAAGCATTGTATATTTAGCATAATTGTCAGGAATATAGATTGCTTGACTGCCATCCTTCAGATTAATTCTAGCCTCAATATACTCCTGATTCTCTGAATTAATATGATTATTATCATCTGTCTGATCATAAAGATAAATACTCATAATCTGATGCATAAATTTTTGAATACTCTCTTGATTATGAAGAGCTGCCGTAAGATTTGTCTGATTATCTTTATGTGTAATGTCGATATAGTCAATATCCGTAACTTTAAATGGCAGTACATCTTTTAATTGAAAATGCTGCGCAGTGAGTATTTCATACTTATCATTCTTTAGAATTTCATCAATCGCCAATGGATTTTGGATATACATAACTTGCTCGTTGACTTTTACACATTGGGTATCCGTTAAGTCAAAAACAATCCGTTGATCATCCAGCAAAATTTCTACAGTAACTGGGTTAGGCAAGCCTTTGATTGCCTGATGATTCTCTTCACTCAGTTTTAAATCCATAATCAATTTAAGCCATTTCTCTGCATCGTCTTTAAAATATATATCCTCATCAATTCTCTGAACGAATAGCACAGCTTCTTGGTATTTTTGATTTTGAATAATTTTTATAAATTCATCATAATCTATGTCTTGATAATCTTCTAAAGAGCGAAATGGTTTATTCACATGTGTACCCAATTCATTCATATCAAACTCTTGTGCTTTAGCTTCAGGCATTTCTTTATTGCAGGCAACCAAGCTGCCAATTGTCATAGCAAAAATCACAAACAGGCATAGTGACAGCTTGCCCTTTCTCTTATCACACATATCAAGGTTATTTACAAATCTCTGTTTGATATGCTTTTTTGATGAAAATGCTGTCGTAAGCGGCTTCGCTGTAAATCGTTTATCAATCGCATTTAAGATTGTTTTATTATACGATTTCCGATATTCAAAATTATGATTCTTAACTACATCCGCATCGCAGGCAAGTTCAAGATCCTGTGCTAATGCGTGGTTTAACCAATGAACCATGGGATTAAACCAATGCATAGCTGCTGCCAGCATACCAATCATTTTGATCCAGATATCTTTGTTACGATAATGAATACATTCATGACGGCAAATGAAATGATACTCTTCTAAAGTGTAATTACAATCTGGGAAAATGAGTATTGGTTTTATCAAGCCTGTCATCATCGGTACGGTAACGTATTTCGATTGATAAACATAAACCCTATTTTTAATACCCAACCGATGACCTTCTTCATTCGCAATCGATAGGATTGAACTATTTACCACTGTGGCCCAACGTTTCAATTGTATTCTGAAACAGATATAAGTAAGCAGCTGTTTGCAGAGTAAAAGAATAAATCCTATAAACCATACAATAGTGATGCTATGGTTTAAATTGAATCGCTTTACATTTTCCTGCTTTACTGGTACATAATCATTTTCTTTTTTACTGGATGCCTGCACTGTGTCATATGAATCAGTAATGGGGATTTCATCCGAGGTCATGATTTGAACATCACCCGTCTTTATCATTGCCGCATTCATATCAGGAGCACTTATTTGTACGATGGGCTGTACAAGTTCAAAATTGATAGGAAGTATTAATCTTACTGCCAGAATCAGCCAGACCCATACTTTCCACTTTGCAATGAAAACATTGTTAAAAAAACGAGATAGCAACAGCACCAATATGATAACAAGCGATGTGGATATGCTTATTTCGACAATTCTAAGAAATAGAGTCTCCATAATCAATCCACCTCGTGAAGATTGTTTAAATAGTCCCTGAGGTCATTGATGTCTTGTTTACTAATCGCTTCATCATTAACTAAAGATGAAACTAGAGATGTCAGTGAATTTCCATAAAACTTTTCAAGCACTGACTTACTTTCAAGACTTGAGTATTCTGCTTCGCTAATCAGAACCGAATAAAGGTTGGCTTTCGCTGATTTATCAATTTCAACAAAGCCTTTTTCGCTTAATCTTGTCAGCAAGGTCAACACTGATGTGATAGCCAACTGCTTCTGCTGGCTTTCTTTTAATTGATTCATCACATAGGCAGCTGTAACCGGTTTGTCAGTCTTCCATAACACCAACATAATATTCAATTCTGCTGATGGTAAGCGTTTAATTGTAGTCATAATATCACCCCTATTTTCTACACATGTAGAACTTTATACTTATATTCTACATATGTAGAAGATTATATGCAAGATAAATTTACAATAAATATGAAAAAGGAAGAACAATTCTTGTTCTCCCTGCTTTTTACAATTAGAAATTATGTTTAAAAGTTCTTCTAGTAAACACGATACCTTGAAATTAACTGAACATAATCATCATTGCCTAGACTTAATATAGCTTTAAGCATATAATGACCTTTTTCATTTGGTAATTCTGCCTTACCCTCTTTTACTGTTAATTCACTTAAAATTTCATCACCAACTCGCTGAACATATAGTTCTACATTATCAGCAGCAATGACCCATGTCAATGGTTGTCCTGTAAATGATAATTCTTCATTAAATTGCAGTGCTTGTTCTAAATTTGAGTCATTAACCATTGTATCACCTGCTGTTTTAAAAGCGTAAACCTGTTGTTGTAATGGTTTATCATTTATAACTATTTCAGGAATCGTAACACCTATTGGAGACAAATAGATAGATTCAATAGAGCCACCCCATTTAGAAGCAGTTGGAATATATTCTGTTACTTCATTACCAACTGTTAAAATATAAACTCCACCCTTTGGTTCTAGAAATATCTGTTCACCATTATTCAAATTGAAAGTATACTCAACATTCGGGGCACCGCCTGCCGCTTTTAACATACCTACATCTTCACCCTCGGCAACACGGCAAACATAGGTATCCATTATCCTATCATAAAATGTTTTAATGGCCGTCAGGTTATTCAACACGGCAGTGATATTTTCTGTATAATGGCTTCTATCAATTGCTACTGACACTATATCGCTCACAGTAAATGGAATTTCATCTTTAAATAGGAAATGATCGCCAGTATAAAAATGACTATGATCAAAAGATAAGAAATCTTCTAAACCTTCCTGGGAACCAATATACATTTCAGTTTCTCCATTTACAATTACCTTTCCAGGTGTTGTAAAATCAAAAGTTATTGTTCCTTGAGTTATTTCTATTTCAATGGTAAATGGCTTATCTAATTCTTTGCCTATTCCCTTATTGTCTGTAGATAGCTGAAGATTGGCAATTTCCGATACTGATATTGAACTGTGATTTTCGATGCTGATGTTCTCATCCGTTCTTGTGGCAGTAAATATCACATCATGCAAATTATTGTATTGTGCCAAAAACATGAAACGTTCAAAATCTAAAGTTGAACTTTCTTCCTCATTTTCATCGTTCGTTAAATCTGAATCATCTGCTAAAACATTTATTTCATTTCCATCTTGATCAACAATTATAATGGGGCTGCCTGATTGTTCATATAAATCAAACGGTGTTTTAAATTCTGTATCATAAATTATATTTCTGCACTCATTATTCCACCAAACAACACTTGTATTAATATTATTGAAATTATAATCAGCAATAACCTCGCCTTTCTTATAGAAAATATATCGGCTTGAAAAGCCTATACTAACTTCCTCCTCTTTAACTTTCGAGCCGATAATTCCATTGTTAAAGGTATCTATAAATTGATTTATTTCATTCTCATCGGTAATAATTTTACTATAATCACCATATTCCGGATTACCTCTAGAATTTATGACTTGAATTTTATCTATTTGGTTGTACTCAATATCAGAAAGATACTCTTTTTTTGCATTTCCCATTAACCCTATAGCTACACCAATAACAATCATCGCAGCCACAGCAGAAACCCAAATAATCGGCTTTTTATACTTCATTACATTTTTTATTCTTTCTTTTGTATCACCTTCACCAAATGCCAGTGGTGTTGCTGTTATTATTTTTTTACCTGTCGCAAAACGCAACAAAGATTGCGAATATGCTACTCGGATATCACTATTCATTTTTTTCATTACTGCTTCATCACAAGACATTTCCATATCTTTGCCCGATAAAATAAAAGCAAGCCACACAAAAGGGTTAAACCAATGTATCATTAATGCTATAAAACTGAGTATTCTAGTAATATGATCAAAGCGTTTCATGTGATGCAATTCATGGGCTATAATGAACTCCTGTTCAGTGGCGGAAAGACTGGATGGTAGATAAATCTTAGGCTTCACAACTCCCATCACAAATGGTGAATCAATATGATCAGCCAAGTAAATATTATCTCTAGAAGGTATTGCTCCAATAAGCTTTTGCTTTAATTTTATAAGTTGATAAATGCTATAAACCAGCATAATAACTATGCCAATTACCCAAATTACACTTGCGATAGAAAGCCATATTTGCAAAGGAGATGCACTTTCTTCAATATGATTAGGCATTGACAGCATCGGATTTATTGCATTATCAACAATATTTAATCCTGTGTTAATTTGCGGCTCTGTGCTATATACAATATCATGCGGAATGGGTGTTTCATTGATAGGTAATAAACTCACTGCACTTTCAAAAGTAAATGGACAAATCAGCCGATACAAAACAACAATCCATAAGGCATAGGAAAAGATTTTAGGTGATTTTTTCAATAGAAACCTAACCACTAAAACGATAACCATGACTAGACTTGCCGTTATGCTCATATTAAGTACAGATAAGAACAATGTACTAAACATAGCTACACCTCCTTATGCTCGTCAATAAACTTTTGAATTTCCTCAATTTCAAGATCAGATAGTTTTTTACGTCTGCCAAATGCAGCTAAAAATTTTGGCAGTGAGCCTGAAAAAGCATCTTCCACGAATTTTTCACTTTGCACAGACATGAAATCTTCTTTTGATACAAGCGAAGAAACAGTTCCTTTTTCATTTTGAAACATTCCGCGTTCACATAACCGCCGTAAAATAGTATAGGTTGTTGATCTGTTCCAACTGAGCTCTTTTTCCGCTAGTTTCACCAGCTCACCGGATGATAACGGCTCATTATTCCAAATTATATCGGCAAATCGCATTTCAATCTCACCTAATTTATATTTAGTCATTATCATATCCTCACTTTGTGTTTACAGGCAGTAAACTATATTATCAGTTTACTGCCTGTAAACACATTTGTCAATAGGTAGTCTTTTAGCTTGCATAGGTGGTATGCACAATATCTTGAAATTAACTGAACATAATCATCAATAATTTAGATTAAATTCATACTTATGAAAGAACATCTAAAATATATCTTCTTAAGCCAGCTTCACATGAAAAATCATAGTTTGCATTCTTTTCAATATAGTATGTCCGTATACTCTCTATAGAAATAAGCTCGTTAGACGGAATATTGTCTGCATAACCCATTCTAGCAAGCTGCCAAGGCATTTCACTATGTGTGATTCTCTCTAACACCTTTCCACTATATTCACCAAATGTATTAACAACCAAATCTATGACTCTTCGCTCATTTTCAGTAAGCTCCTCTTCAGCACCATTTAATATTGCAAATCTCGCATCTTCAATAGGATTATATTTGAAATCTCTGAACATTTCATATACTTCTGGATATACTGGCCCATGTATCCATGCCTGACAATTTTCATAAAACATAGGTCTTTCAATTACTGCATAAGAAACACCCTGAACAAAATAAAGCATTTTCTGCAGCATTAGCGGTGTAACTTCTTCTAGTCTTACAAACAAATATGATATAACCCGCAGCATTTTATTCGATACTGAAAATAGATTCTCAAGCTGTGCCGCTGCCTCCATTGATTTACTATATGCTGCTGATGCTATTTTACTCTTATTCTCCTGAAGCTTCTCTCTCATATAGGTTGGAGAAGACAGAGCCATTCTTATAATATCTGAATATTCTTTTGATGGTATCTGGCCAGAAAGATACCTTGTAATCGTCACTTCCCCAAAGCCAAGGGCAAGTGATAAGGGGCCTTTGCCAATTTTATAAATTTTCATGAGCTTCTCAATATCATCTATAGATACAAGTCCTTCATAAGCTCTGTACTGTGCATCTACCTCATGAATGTTTTTATCAATTAATCCCGGAATGCTTATTTCTTCTCCACATTCATTACATACAGCAACTGTGATGCTAAAATTGTATTCTTTACCTTTTATGCTTTTTTTGATATTACGTTTCTGTAAAATATATTCAGTATTTTTGCGACACATTGTACAAAAGTCAGTTCTTTCTTTTTTTACCATCATGATTCCTCCTCAGTCTTTTGAAAATAGTATTTAATCGGATATTGCTGTTCATGCAGTGAAACAATAATTACATAGCAGTTATTCATCTTGTTAAATTTTATATATAAAGAAACTGTTTTGCTGATACTGCCCATTCTTTCCAAAAGTATTACATCCTTACCGAAAACATACAGCATCTCATGCTCATATCCTATGTGCTCATTTTGCAGCACTTCTGAAAAATCATTCGCAGTCAAATCAAGTAATATATCTTTTGCCTTTGCTTCGTCAATAATATAGTCCAAAAATAAATTGATGTTATTCTGCCTATTGGAATTACGTTCAATTCTATACTTGTTATTTAGAATCGCTTCTTTTACTTCAGCTAAGTAAATGCAAATATCTGCTTTTGTGATATTCAATATTTGTATATCCTCCCGTCAAGCAATGATCACTTTTTACATTTTATCTATCACCATTATACTATATGATAGCTTTTTGTCAATATCCTATCATAAACTCAAAAAAAACAAATTCATTATAAGAATGTCATCTCTAGAAATCACTTCCAAAAGGTGTTTATATAATCTGCAGTTCTTGTACCTGCTAAATAATATATATGAATTAAATGCTCTTATAACTAATATTTTTTCTAATTAATACAATATTTTGAAGTTAACTGAATATAAATGAACACTAAAAAAGGCAGAGTTCACTCTGCCTCAATCTCACTAATGTTTAAAATGCCTGATACCGGTATAAACCATCGCGATGCCATGCTTGTTGCATTCATCCACTGACAGCTGATCCTTAATTGAACCACCCGGCTGAATAATAGCCGTTACCCCAGCTTTAGCCGCTTCTTCAACGGTATCCGGCATCGGGAAGTAAGCATCTGAACCCATTACTGAGCCCTTAGCCTTTTCACCGGCTTGCTCAATGGCGATTTTAGCCGCGCCGACACGATTCATCTGACCCGCACCAACACCAATTGTCATATTATCCTTAACTAAAACAATCGCATTTGATTTCACATGCTTTACTGTCTTCCATGCAAACATCAGCTGTTCCAATTCCTGAGCAGTTGGTTTACGTTCAGTAACGCATGTTAAGTCATTGACTGTAACCAGCTTCAAATCAGCATCCTGAACCAACAAACCATCATTTACATTGGTTACTTTCAGCTTCGCATTAACATCAAGATCAGTATCCAATGTCATTAAACGAATGTTCTTCTTCTGCGACAGAATCGCAAACGCCTCATCCGTGAAGCCTGGCGCAATAATGATTTCAAGGAAAATCTTACTTAGCTTTTCAGCTGTTGGTGTATCCACAACCTGATTGGTTGCTACAATACCGCCAAAAATACTTGTAGAGTCAGCTTCATATGCCTTATCCCATGCTTCTTCGAGATTCTTGCCAACACCGATACCGCATGGATTCATATGCTTTAAACCTACAACGCAAGGCTGACCAGCGAAATCCTTCAGAATTTCAATAGCCGCATTGCCGTCCTGAATATTATTGTAGGACAGTTCCTTACCATGCAGCTGCTTCGCATTTGCCAGTGAATACTTCGGATCAGCACTCTTATAGAAAGCCGCTTCCTGATGAGGGTTTTCACCATAGCGCAGATCCTGTACTTTCTCATAAGTCATCGTGAAATTCTCAGGGAATTTTTCACCTGTCTTTTCAGTTAGATATTGAGCAATAATCGTATCATAAGCCGCTGTATGACGGAATACCTTAGCCGCCAGTTTTTCTCTGGTTGCCAGTTCAGTATCGCCGTTATTCTTTAATTCATCAAGCACCAGCTCATAATCCTTAGGATCACAAACAACGGTTAAATAACGATAGTTTTTCGATGCTGAACGCAGCATACTCGGACCGCCGATATCAATATTCTCGATAATTTCATCATGAGTAACACCGGCTTTTTTTAATGTTTGTTTAAAAGGATAAAGATTAACACAAACAAGATCGATGTATTCAATCTGATGCTCCTTCAGCTGTGCTACATGACTTGGATTGTCTCTTACACACAACAGTGCACCATGCACATTAGGATGCAAAGTCTTTACACGGCCATCCATGATTTCTGGGAAACCGGTAATTTCAGAAATATTAATTGTCTTGATGCCTTCAGCTTCTAAAGTCTTGGCTGTACCGCCAGTAGAGATGATCTCATAACCCAATTCAACAAGTTCCTGTACAAAAGGTACCAGGTTTGTTTTATCTGAAACACTTACTAAAGCTCGTTTCATGTTAACACTCTCCTTTTTCTATTTTTTCACATAACTGATTCAATACTTCAGGATACATCTTATACTCAAGAGCATGCACGTGCTCCTCTAAAATCTCAAGTGTCCATTCAGGATCAATACTGATCCTTTCCTGATGAATAATCGGTCCTGTATCGATTCCCTCATCCAAATAATGCAGTGTAACGCCAGTTTCACTCACCTTTGCATTGTAAGCATCAAGGATACTTTGTTTTCCCGGGAAATATGGCAGATACGCCGGGTGCAGATTGACGATACGCTTTGGATACGCGGCAAGCAATACCGGTGACACTATGCGCATATAACCAGCAAGTGCAATCAGGTCAACCTTTCTCTTACGCAAATATTGAAGAATTTCCTCTTCATACTCCGCTTTGGAAGGGAATGCCTTTGGATTTACATAGACCCATGGAATGTCTAAACGCTTTGCTCTCTCGATGGCCTTTGCGTGTTCCTTATCCACTACCAGCAATGCTACAGCAGCATTCTTGATTGTGCCGTCATTGATACGATTTACGATGTTCTCGAAATTTGTACCGGAACCAGAAGCAAAGACTGCCAGTTTTACCATTTTAGCTTAACCTCGCCGCTGTCGGTAATCTTACCGATGACATAGCTTTCTTCACCGATTTCACTTAACAGCTGCTGAAGCTTCTCAGCATCATCTGCGTCAACCGCGCAGACAAAACCAATCCCCATATTGAATACATTATACATTTCTTCTTTATCGATATTGCCCAGCTTCTGCAGCAATTCAAAGATTGGTTTTTTAGGGAAAGCATTCACATCAATCTCAATACCCTCTCCATCATGCAGCATCCGCGGCAGATTTTCATAGAAGCCACCGCCAGTTACATGACTCATGCCGTGCAGATCTACCTTACCAAATAAATGCTTGATGGCCTTCACATAGATTTTAGTCGGTGTCAGGATTTCTTCACCTAATGTTTTACCTAATTCAGGCATATATTCATCTAATTTTAATTGATGATCCTTAAACAGAATCTTACGAATTAATGAGAAACCATTTGAATGGCAGCCGCTGGATGGCAGACCCACTAAAACATCGCCGACCTTAACCTTTGAACCATCAATCAAATTCGCCTTATCAACGGCACCGACACAGAAGCCGGCAATATCATAATGATGCTCATCATACATATCCGGCATTTCAGCTGTTTCCCCGCCAATTAAAGCACATTCAGATAATACGCAGCCGTCAGCAACCCCCTTGACCAGCTGTTCAATTTTCTCCGGATAGTTTTTACCTACCGCTAAATAATCAAGGAAGAAAATCGGTGATGCCCCCTGCACCAATACATCATTGACACACATTGCCACAGCATCGATACCAATCGTATCATGCTTATCCATTTCAAAAGCCACCATCAGCTTCGTACCAACACCATCAGTTCCTGATACCAGCACCGGTTCTTTCATATTCAACATGCTTAAATCAAACATACCGCCAAAAGCGCCGATAGAATCAATCGCACCCTTAACCTTTGTTCTCGCCACATGACTTTTAATTCTTCTTACTGACTCATAACCGGCTTCAAGATTTACGCCAGCTTCTTCATAGTGCTTGCTCATTTATGCTTCCTCTTTCGTTAAACGTTTGCAGATTTCAATATAAGCCTCTTCTACATTACCCATTTCCCGTCTGAAACGGTCTTTATCAAGCTTTTCATTCGTATCCTTATCCCATAAGCGGCAGCTGTCCGGTGAAATTTCATCTGCCAGCATGATATTGCCATCCGCATCTTTACCAAATTCAATCTTGAAATCAATCAAACGAACTCCCACACTGTCAAACAGCTTGATCAACAGCTGATTAATCTGAGCGGTAAGCTCCCAAACCCGATTTAATTCTTCGCGTGTCGCAATACCCATAGCAATTGCATGTGTATCGTTAATCAAAGGATCATTTAATTCATCACATTTATAACAGATTTCAAAGATAGGTTCCTTACATGGCACACCTTCTTCAATCCCTAACCGTTTAGAAGCCGAGCCTGCAAAGACATTGCGGACAATAACTTCCAAAGGTAAGATTTCAACCTTCCTGCACAGCTGATCACGTTCATTCAGCGTTTTAATTAAATGTGTTTCAATGCCGTTATCTTTTAAGTAACCAAAAATCATAGTAGAAATTTTATTATTCAAAATTCCTTTGTTATGAATCTGATCTTTTTTCAGGCCATTAAATGCTGTGGCATCATCCTTGTAATGCATGAGAATTTCATTAGGATTCTCTGTTTCATAAATCTGTTTAGCCTTGCCTTCATATAATAGTTTCATGTTTTTCTCCCTTATTTCTTGAAATAGTTCACACCGTTAGTAAATATATCCTGATGTTTATTACCGCTGATATTCTGGAACAAGCCTTCCTCATATCGCTCACTGTGTCCCATCTTGCCGAAGATTTTACCATCAGCACTTGTAATTCCCTCAATAGCAAAGCTTGAACCATTGATGTTATACAATCCATTCATCGTTGTCTGTCCATCAAGATCAGTGTATTGCGTTGCGACTTGACCATTGGCAAATAATTCTTCTGCTAATTCATCACTGACTACAAATTTCCCTTCACCATGTGAGAAGGCAATGGAATGCAGTTCATTCACCTTAAAGCTTGACAGCCATGGTGATTGATTGGATGTAACCTTTGTGCAAGCGATTTTTGAGACATGTCGGTTAATATTATTTCTGAACAATGTCGGTGAAGCAACATTTAGCTTCGTTATATCACCATAAGGCAGATAACCGGATTTGATCAATGCCTGGAAACCATTGCAGATACCTAAAATTAAGCCATCACGCGCAAGCAAATCATCGATTGCTTTTCTGATTTTTTCATTACTTAATACATTGGCAATAAACTTACCGGAGCCATCTGGTTCATCACCGCTTGAGAAACCGCCGCCAAGGGCAAGAATCTGTGCGTTTGACAGTTTATCGCTTAATTCATTTAAGCTTTCTTCAATTGCCTGTACATTCATATTCTTAAATACTACGATTTCTACTTCAGCGCCAGCTCTTTCAAAGGCTTGTTTCGTATCATATTCACAATTTGATCCGGGGAATACCGGAATAATTACTTTGACATGATCCGTTGGATTCGTACATTTTTTGATTTCCTTTGCTTCATAGACAGGCGTATTAAACCTTGTTTTATCTTCATCAACAATAATTGGATATAATTTTTTATAACGGCTTTCCCATGCTTCGATTGCTTCTTCAATCGTCAATGACGTTTCGTTGATCTGCAGCGTTGGCTGTTCTGTTACTGTACCTAAATAAATGAAATTTTCTTCATGAATTTCAGTCGATGTTTCAATCAGCATGCCGCCGATATTTAAGTCAAACAAGGCTTCATCACTCTTAACACAGATGCCTAGCTTGTTGCCGAAGCTCATTTTGCATAAAGCTTCCGCGATACCGCCAACCTTGATTGTACATGCAGCGGATACTTGATGTTCACTGATCAGATCATAAACTTTTGTGAAGTTCTTCTTCAAGGCTTCATAATTGGCACTGCCGTTTTCATTCATTGGATGCTTAACAAAATAAATCTTGCTGCCAGCCTGTTTAAATTCAGTAGAAACGATATGATCTGCTTTTTCAGCAGCTACCGCAAAAGTGATTAAAGTCGGCGGAACATGAATTTGATTAAAGGTTCCGCTCATAGAATCTTTACCGCCGATAGCTGGTGTTTCAAAGGCCATCTGGGCTTCGATTAAGCCAAGTAAAGCCTGCATCGGTTTACCCCATTTTTCAGGCACTTGATTTAATCTTTCAAAATATTCCTGACAAGATAAGCGGGCCTTGCGATAATCACCGCCCAATGCGGTAAGCTTTGCTAAAGCCTCTACTACGCTGTAACTGCCAGTGAGATATGGGGAATAGTCCGCCAATTCTGAATTAAAGCCATAGGTCATCATTGATATTGTATTGGTAAAGCCAAGTACCGGTAATTTTTGTACAGAGCCTTCGGTTTCTCCTAATTGATACTTACCGCCATAAGGCATCAGTACCGTTGATTTGCCAATCGTTGAATCAAACATTTCAACTAAACCTTTTTGACTTGCGACATTAGGCTGTTTCAAATTATTTAAAATAGCGTCCTTTAAATTACCATGCGCTGTCTGATGGAATGGATCTTTATTTTCATCACCCGCTTTAATTACGACGGATTGATGTTGACGGACACCATTTGTATCAAGGAAAGCACGGGCAATATCGACAATGACTTCACCTTGGAAGCTCATTACTAGCCGAGGTTCTTCAGTGACTTCCGCTACCTCATATGCTTTCAGGTTTTCCTGATAAGCTAGCTCCTTAAATCTTTCTACATCTTTTGGCTCAACAAGCACAGCCATTCTTTCCTGTGATTCAGAAATAGCCAGCTCTGTGCCGCTTAAGCCTGCATATTTAACTTCAACCTTATCCAGATCGATTTTTAAACCATCAGCAATTTCACCAACCGCTACGCTGACACCGCCGGCACCGAAGTCATTGGCTTTTTTAATCAAACGTGTTACTTCAGGATTTCTGAATAATCGCTGCAGTTTGCGTTCAATTGGTGCATTCCCCTTTTGTACCTCACTGGAACATTTAGTCAATGAAGTATCATTATGCTCCTTACTGGAACCAGTCGCGCCGCCGACACCATCACGGCCAGTCGCGCCGCCAATCAATAAAATGACATCACCGGCAGCTGGCTTCTCACGCTTAACCCATGATTTGGGAGCCGCCCCGACAACAGCGCCTACTTCCATTCGTTTAGCGGTATAACCATCGTGATAGATTTCTTTTACATAAGTTGTAGCCAGACCAATCTGATTGCCATAACTTGAATAACCTTGGGCAGCACCTTTAGAAATTCTTGACTGCGGAAGCTTGTTTGGCAATGCGTCTTTTAAATCCGCTGTAATATCACCGGCACCGGTAACCCGCATCGCCTGATACACATAGCTTCTGCCTGACAATGGGTCACGGATGGCACCGCCGATACATGTACTGGCACCGCCGAAAGGTTCAATTTCAGTTGGGTGATTGTGGGTTTCATTCTTAAACATCAGCAGCCATGTTTCTTCCTTGCCATTGACATCAACTGGAATTTCGATGGAACAAGCATTAATTTCATCACTGATTTCCAAGTCTTCCAGCTTGCCAGCCTTACGCAGCGCTTTACCGGCAACCGTAGCCATATCCATCAACGTCATTGGTTTGCGATTGCCATGAACCTTTTCACGCAGCTCGCAGTATGTATCATAAGCCTGCTGGATCTGTTCCTGATAATGACCAGCATCAATCTTTACATTTTCAAGACATGTTTCAAAGGTTGTATGACGGCAGTGATCTGACCAATATGTATCTAATACTTTAATTTCCGTTTCACTTGGATCACGCTTTTCTTCATCACGGAAATAATCGCGGATAAATGCAAGATCAGCTTCACTCATTGCCAGACCTTCACTCTCTCTAAAAGCAGCAATCTGCTCATCGTTATATTTCGTAAAGCCAACAATGGTTAACACCGGCTCAATTTCCACATCTTCTTCATAGGCCAATACGGATAAATCTTTTTCCCGCATTTCTACCGGATTGATCAGATAATGCTTTACCGCATTGATTTCATCTTCACTTACATTACCATTAAGTACAATCAAGCGGCCGCTTTTCACAACGACATCCTGCTTATTATTCAGCAGCATCAAGCATTGCTCGGCAGAATCCGCACGCTGATCATACTGTCCTGGCAGACATTCATAAGCAACAATTTGTTTCTTCTCTAAATCAAGCGTATCTCTTACTTCATCGGTTACGGTTTCTGACAATACCTTTGTTTTCAAAAGCTTTAAATCCTCTTCATCAGCATTGAATACATCATAGATATTGTAATATTCAATCCCTGTCAGACCAGTTAATGATAAGTTAGTTTTTAATTCACGATACAGTGATTCTGATTCAATCTGAAACTGCTGTTTTTTGTTGACAAACACTCGATAGTTCATAGTTCCCTCTTTCTACCTGATAAAGGCTTCCGCTTCTTTTACCAATGCTTCTAAATCATCACCGCAGAATGTGACATGCCCCATTTTACGGTTATTTTTAACTTCCTTTTTACCATACATATAGACCTTCGCATAAGGTGGACACTGCTTGCTGGCTGCCGCTGATACATGCTGTCCCAAGATATTAACCATCACCGCCGGACTTTTGATTTTTGGCTGCGGCAGTGTTTCATTGAAAAGAGCCGCGATTGCCAGATCATACTGGCTTTTATCATAAGCATCCATTGTTAAGTGACCGCTGTTATGCGGACGCGGTGCAATCTCATTGATATAGATTTCACCATCTTTACCAACAAACATTTCAAGTACGAGGATGCCTGTAAAGCCAAAACCTGACATTACCTGCAATGCTGTATCCTTTGCCCTGCGTTTAATTTCCTCACTCACTCTGGCTGGTGAAATTGATAAGTGCAGGATACCATTTTCATGAATATTCTCAATCGGTTCAAATACGGCCATAGAGCCATTCATACTGCGTACAACTATGACCGATACCTCACACGCAAAATCAACAAGGCCCTCAACGATATATTGCACATTGCCCTTTTCCTGCATAAACTTTTCTAAATCCGCATCAGTCCTGATCAGCCATTGACCTTTGCCGTCATAGCCGCCTTCACATGTTTTTATAATATAAGGCATAGGAATTGAAATCGTTTCACTTAATTCTTCATAGGGTGCTGTTTTAGCACCGGTTTTACGGATGGCATCTTTTTCACGCAGCCGATTCTGTGAAATGTGCAATGGATCATATCCCTGCGGAACATTACCGCCATAGCTTTTCACAAGTTCCACCGCTTCCGCCTTGATGTTTTCAAATTCATATGTAATCACATCACTGTTTTCGGCCATTTCCTTCAGACAGGCAGGATCTTCATACGGGCCAACTATCATGCGGTCGCTGTTTCGGGAAGCCGATACCGGATCTGATGGATCAAGGACAATCGTCGAATGATGAGCCATATGTGCAGCATCAACCAGATACATACCCAGCTGACCGCCGCCGATAATACCTACTCGCATATTTCAATCTGCGCATCATCAAGCACAGTCTGCGTTTGTTTTTGCTTATAAGCTTTCAGCTTTTCACGAACGTTTAAGTCTTGCAGCGCCAAAATTTCAGCGGCAAGAATACCAGCGTTCTTCGCGCCTGATGTGCCGATTGCCGTTGTCGCCACCGGAATGCCGCCCGGCATTTGAACAATGGAAAGCAAAGAATCTAATCCGCTTAACGCCCTTGACTGAACGGGTACACCGATTACCGGAATTGTCGTCATCGCCGCTACCATACCCGGCAGATGCGCCGCACCTCCTGCACCGGCAATAATTACCTGAATGCCTCTTGCCTCTGCTTCATCTGCGAACTGCACCATAGCATGCGGTGTACGATGCGCGGAAACCACTCTTGCTTCATACCCAATGCCAAACTCCTTCAGCATGTTCATTGCTTCCTGCATCGTCGCAAGATCTGAACGTGAACCCATAATCACACTAACTTTTACCATTCCCTGTTCCTCCTTCAAAAGAAAAAGACATATTGGTTGCACTAAAAACAATATGTCTGGATATCCATAAGTATATGAATAGGATTTCTCGAATTGATGACCATCATTGATCCTCCTAGTGTTTTAAAATAAAAAAACTGTTTTTCCACAAGTAAAAAACAGCATCGCTATTTTCACTTGTAGTCTGCTGATTAGGTCAGCAGGTAGAGACTTGTCAGCCAAATTCTGACGGTTATACAAGATCTATTCGAATTACAGTATCATTCTACAAGAGTTAACTGTTTATTTCAATATAAAAAACGACTTTTTACTAAAATTCAGCAATTTTTTTAATAATTTACCTCATAAAAAATAAATTTTATGCGATCAGTATTAAAATTTATTCAAATATCTAATAAAATTCTTATCACATCTGCCAATATGCTTAATTCACTGCATTAAATACCAAGTTTTTATTATCGACATTGAAATCAACCTGATGATTTAGAAAATTCCTTACTTCATCATGTTGAATTAGAATCGGGGTGCGATCATGAATGAATTTCATTTTATCCTGTGATTCACCGGTTACAATGACAAATTCATGCTGATCATTATAAATACCCGCCATATAGATCCAAGGCTCAGCTTCCTTTTGAATATAAATTTTATGCTTTTGCTTGCCTTCCTTGACCCATTCATAGAAACCATTGGCTAGGACAATACAACGATTGTTTAAATAAGGTTTAAATGTCCACTTATTTTCAATCCCTTCACTGCGGGCATTGATGCTTTTATATTTCGTGTTAAATCCCCATTTCATCACATCAACGTCCATCCTGCCATGCTCAGCCTTCAGCACAACAACATTCTGACTTGGGAAAACTTCTCCCTGCGCAAATTCAAAGAGATTTTTATCATATAGCTTCTTTTGGATTGCCTGTGATTCATCTGAATCATCAAAACTCATAAAAAAACGTCCGCACATTGTTATCACCACCTTTAGTTTAACATATCCTTATTATCTTATGCCAATAATCAGAAAATAAAAAACCCCTATATTATGTTATAGGGGATAGTAATTATTGATTGTCTTTTAATACAACGTCGTGTGCTGAGCCTTCCTGAATAGAAGTTGCTGATACGAGTGTTAATCTTGCATTTTCATAGAAATGCTTGATAGTTGTCGAACCGCAGTTGCACATGGTTGACTTAATTTTATGTAAAGTGATGCCAACACCATCTTCCAGACTGCCGGCATATGGCACATAAGAATCAACACCTTCCTCAAATGTTAACTCCTTCTTGCCGCCAAGGTCATAACGTGCCCAGTTTCTTGCACGGTTACTGCCTTCGCCCCAGTATTCTTTCATATAACCTTTGCTGGTCTTAACCTTTGCCGTAGGTGATTCATCGAAACGTGCAAAGTAACGGCCCAGCATTACAAAGTCAGCGCCCATTGCCAACGCTAAAGTAATATGATAATCATGTACGATACCGCCGTCTGAACAGATTGGCACATAGATGCCTGTCTCTTCAAAATATTCATCACGGGCAGCTGCCACATCAAGTACCGCACTTGCCTGACCGCGGCCGATACCTTTTGCTTCACGAGTGATACAAATTGAACCGCCGCCGATACCAACTTTAATAAAATCAGCACCCGCATCAGCAAGATAACGGAAACCTTCACGATCGACAACGTTGCCGGCGCCAATCTTCACTGAATCACCATATGTATCACGAACCCATTTAATTGTGTCATACTGCCATTCAGAGAAGCCTTCACTTGAATCGATACAAACCGCATCAACGCCTGCTTCTACTAATGCCGGTACACGCTCAGCATAGTCACGTGAATTAATACCAGCACCTACCATATAACGCTTTTCACTATCTAATAGAGCACGAGAATTCTCTTTATCCTCTGCATAGTCTTTTCTGAATACCAGATACTGCAGGTTGCCTTCCTTATCAATGATTGGTAAACTGTTCAGCTTATGCTCCCAGATTATATCATTCGCAGCCTTGAGTGTCGTACCCTCTTTACCAACAATCAGTCTTTCGTAAGGTGTCATGAATTCAGCTACTTTTTTAGTTAATTCATCACGGGATGTACGGTAATCTCTTGCTGTAACGATACCTAATAGTTTTCCATTAGGCGTACCGTCAGCTGTAACCGCCATCGTAGAGTGACCTGTACGATTCAATAAATTCAGAACATCTTCCAGTGTGTTGTCAGGTGTTAAATTTGAATCACTGATAACAAATCCAGCTTTATACTTCTTTACCTTACGTACCATTTCAGCCTGTTCCTCAATCGTTTGAGAACCATAAATAAATGACATACCACCGTTTTTAGCCAGCGCCACTGCCATTTTATCATCAGATACAGACTGCATAATTGCAGAAATCATTGGAATATTCAATGAAATTGCCGGTTCCTTACCTTTCTTAAAGCGTACCAGCGGCGTTTTCAAATCAACATTCGCAACAATACAATCCTTTGTAGTCAAATTTGGAATCAACAAATATTCACCAAAAGTTCTTGATGGTTCCTGAATAATCTTAGCCATAGCATTCCCTCTCTTTCTTTCGCAAGACTTTCCTGAGTCTTAATATTTTAGTTAGATTACCACAAAAATCTACAAAAATCAATTGATTATGAAAAATTTTCATCATTACTTAATCCGTCTGCTGGTTGTTCTTAATAAACTTCAATATAATTTCTTCCAAATGACTGCTGTTAATCCATAAATCAGGCTGAAAGCCTTCAAATTCCTGATAATACTCAGGATCATACTCACTCCATGAATTTCCAAAAGCAACCTTGATTTTAGAGTTAGGCAGTACCAGTACATTGCCATTATCAGACTGCAGACATCCGGCAGACGATGTACCGACAAAGATTACATTTTCTACATTATGCAGGGCATCAATCATATACTCTGCCGCGGATGCTGAATAGCCATTCATTAATACAAACAGTACCCGATCATTGGCAACCGTCTCATTATGACAATTATTCTTCTGATAAATACCCTTACCAATTGGGGTAGCATTAAAATAATCAATGATCTCACTCATTTTCTGTGAATCATCAGCCAATAGATGATCATTTATCTCTAAGTCACCATCATAAATCATAATGCCGGAGCTATTCAAACCAACCCGCTGACCAACGTATCTTTCAATCCATTTTAATGGCAATAAGCCATTGCCGCCATTATTATTTCTTATGTCTAAAATTGCCGCGTCGCTCTTGCTTAACAGTTCAGCGCTGTTAAGGAACTGATCCGCCAATTTCCTATTCTCACCATATTCAGTAAACATTTCTCCAATCTGGACAATCGGAACACCTTCCAGAACACTCTCTGTATATGCCGGTGTATTTTTCAGATAAACATAATCAACCGAAATTGGCTCTTGTTCACCAGTATCATACGTCAATACATAAGAGGGCTGCGGATATTGCTTCAGCAATAAACCAAAATGCCAGCATACCTGTCCTTCATCATCCAAAGACAGATAGAAATAATTCTCTGCCGCCTGATCCTGATCAACCGCTGTAACCTGCCTGCCCTTCGCATCATAGATTTTATTATCCTTTTTATAAAATGACAGCTCTTCATTTGAGAAATATTTACTGGCCGCATTGGAACGTTTGTTGCCGATCGTAAAATGATTATCCTTTACAAAGTTAGTTGCTGTCAGCATGATCAATACAAGCTTATTTGTTTCAATCAAGCCAGTTTCATTCAAATAAGACAGACACTCTGCCTTTGCCTGTTCAAACCGCTCATCACCGCCAAAGTGCAGATATCCGCCATAGAACTGACGCAGCATCTGAAAGTAAAACTCAATATCCTCTCGGGCCGCCTCCATTGTTATCGCTGTCCTGGGAATTTCACCATTATAAAAATACGATAAATATTCATCGTAGCTTACATACTCGCCTCTATCGAATGTTTGGTATTGCTGAAAGTCTACCGTAGGCTTATTCAACCCCTCATGATCGTTGTTGAACTGTGATAAATACATATTAAAATCATCTGACCATTGCTTATTTTCAGTTGAGCACCCCGCAGCCATAAGGACAATCAATACCCCAATGATGAATTTCCTCATATGTCCCCCTCTGTGACTATTATTTATATAATAAACTTCATTCCATACTTCTTCAACTAATTATCGAAAAAACAACAATTTACTACAAAAAGAAAACAATGATCCTAAGCTTTCAGATAACCAACCAAAAAAAAGAGGCTTTTTCAGCCTCAAATTAATTCTAGTAGTTGTGAGCTTCTTCAGCAAATACAGCTTTAGGGTTTCCGCAAACTGGGCAAACACCAGGTGCATCAGTACCTTCATGACGGTAACCGCAGATACCGCATACCCATACAACTTTATCTTCTTTCTTAAATACTTTGTCGTTTTCAACATTAGATAATAAAGCAAGGTATCTTTCTTCATGATGTTTTTCAATCTTGCCAACAGCTTCAAATAAGAATGCTAATTTCTGGAAGCCTTCTTCTTTTGCTTCTTTAGCGAAAGTTGCATACATGTCAGTCCACTCATAGTTTTCACCAGCAGCTGCATCCTTCAGATTTACATCGGTATCAGCAATCTTATCTTCATGCAATGCTTTGAACCATAATTTAGCATGTTCCTGTTCATTGCGAGCAGTTTCTAAGAATAATTCAGCAATTTGATTAAAGCCTTGTTCTTTTGCTTTTTCAGCATAGTAAGTATACTTGTTTCTTGCCTGTGATTCACCTGCGAATGCAGCCATTAAATTTTGTTCAGTTTTTGATCCTTTTAATTCCATGATTTTGTTCTCCTTTTCAGTTTTTAATTTTACAGTTTTGACATATACCCGTAAAAGTAATGTCATGTGCTTCCGCATCAAAGCCGCAGTTATCTGCGATCTGATTCACTTCTTCCATATATCCGACCGGCAAATCGATTAATTGATTGCACTTGCGGCAGAAGAAGTGATAATGCTTCTTGCACGTTTTATCGTATACATAGCCATAAGAAGGGTGCGCAATTTTTCGGATTTCATTCATATCCGCCAATATATTTAAGTTACGATACACAGTCGCCAAAGAAATTGGATGGATTTCATTTAGGTCCTGATAAATTTGCTCAGCACTTACATGACCCTGGATGTTTTTCATGTAACTAAGAACAAGATCCCGCTGTTTTGAACTTTTATATTGCATTGTCTCACTCCTTTCTTAAGAACTATTCTTAGTATAATTCTTAAGTTCGAATTTGTCAACACCTAATTAAGAATAATTCTTAATTTTATAAAAAAGATGCGCACAAAGTACACATCTTCATATTCAACTATAATTCACTGCCATTGGTTTTAATAACTTGTTGATACCAATAGAAACTATCTTTGCGGATACGCCTGCCGCTGCCATTGCCCCGATCATCCTGATCGACATAAATATAGCCATAGCGCTTGCTCATTTCTCCCTGTGAACAGCTGATGATGTCAATCGGTCCCCAAGATGCGTAGCCAAAGACCTCTGCCCCGTCTTTAATCGCTTCCTTCATAGCCTGAATATGCGCCTTTAAATAATCGATGCGGTACTGATCATGAATTTTTCCGTCCTCAGAAATTTCATCAAGCGCACCTAAACCATTTTCCGCGATAAACATCGGTTTGCCATAGCGGTCCCAATAAAGATTCAATGAATTTCTCAGCCCGAGAGGATCAATACCCCATCCCCAAATCGAAGCTTTGATTGTAGGATTCTTTACCATAACGCCCGGCTGTTTTTTATCGCTGACTCTGGAATAGTAATAAGAGAAAGAAAGGAAATCAGCAGGATTTTCTTTTAACAGCTTCAGATCCTCCTCACTTCTTTCAAAGCGTATCTGATGATCCTCAAAATATCGCAGGGCATACCGCGGATATTCTCCCCGCATAAGAACATCGGAATAGAAATAAATCATCATCTGATTCTGCTGGGTGTTTAAAAATACATTATCTGGTTCACAGGTTGCCGGATAAAGAGCGTCATCCCCCAGCATCATACCTATTTTAAGATTACTGTTCAATTCATGAGCCAGCTTTGTTACCATGGCTGAGGCGGTAAACTGATTATGCACAGCCTGATAAGTAGCGCTGCGCCAATCTTCATAAGCGCCTTCCAGCATGCCTAAAGAGCCAAACTCACCCCAGCCGCCCAAGCAGTTGATCTGATTAAAAACGATCCAGTATTTTACCTTATCCTGATATCGCTCAAGCATTGTACGCGCATATCTGACAAAGCAATCGATGACCCGGCGGTCATTCCAGCCATTATACTCGGTAACCAGATGCACCGGCATCTCATAATGCGACAATGTCATGATTGGTTCAATACCATTTCTTAATAGCTCGTCAATCAGATCATCATAGAACTGCAAACCCTTTTCATTCGGTAGCAGCTCATCACCATGCGGATAAATCCGCGTCCAATTGAATGAGGTACGAAAGCATTTGAAACCCATCTCTTTAAATAAAGCGATATCTTCCTTATAGGTATGATAGAAATCAATACCCTTCCGTCTTGGATAATAACCATCATGATCATTTAAGGCAAATTCAATATCTTCTTTTGTATGAGAAAATCCAACGACCTTCTGGCGGCTGTACGTCAGCGGCAGAATTTCTATATCAGCAATTGACGGCCCCTTGCCGTCAGCATCCCAAGCCCCCTCACATTGATTGGCAGCCACAGCACCGCCCCACAGAAAATTCTCAGGAAAGCCCTGTCGGTTAACCATTAATTTTATCCTCCAGTTTCTTATATAGCTTAATCATATGTTTCACTAACAGAAGTTCACTGTTAATCGTCATTAAAGTATCTTGGGCATGCGTAAACAATAACGAAGTCGGCTGATTTTCATCCATAATTGTCCCTTGAATCATCGCTGTCTGAAGTCTGTGCGCCTCTGTTATTTCTGCCTTCGCAATCTTCAGCTTCTCCTCTGCACCCGCCATATCATCCTCATAAACAGCATTAAGAGCATCATTTAAAACCTTTCGGCAGTCACCGGCATGTAGTATGATCTGCATTGCTGCCTGATTCAGATCTTCAATCGTATAATTTTCCATAACATCGCCACCTAACCTTTTTGTATAGCCTTTTGTTCTTCTTCTAAGCATTGTTTATCATAGATTTTAAAGAAGGGGTAATAAACGATCCATGATATTGCGAAAATAATTGCCAGTAAAATCAAACCCTGCATGCCGCCTACCACAAAGGCGCCAATCGGCTTCGGAAGATACCAGAACGACCATAAGATTGATATTCTAGGTACCAAATTAAAGTTTAATGCAAACCATGTAACAACTGGCGCGATGAAACCAATGATCCACATCGGTACCATTAAAATCGGGTTAAAAGCTACCGGTGCGCCAAATATTAAAGGTTCATTGATATTGAAAATACTCGGAATAATTGTCGCTTTGCCAATCAGTTTATTCTTCTTTGATTTTGCCATGAAACAGAACATCAAAGCCAGAGCCAGCGTACAACCGCCGCCGCCAATCGTAATATAATTTGTTACACCATATACATTCAGTTTCGCCGCCATTTCACCGGCAGCCACCGCCGCTTGATTCTCTGCTAATGCCGCATAGACAATGGCTGATTCCAACGGCCAGATAACCCATGTAGAAATACCAAACGTATATAGAAATACATAACCGATAAAATATATAACCAGAAAACCAATCAGACTATCGCCAATTGATGCCACCGGCGCAAACGCATTTGAAATTACATCAAACATATTAATGTTCATAACAAATACTAACAGCCAGCCGGTAACCATGACAATCAGCATCGGAATCAGTGTATCAAACCAGATCGTAATAAAATCCGGAATCTGTGAATCCTCTTTAAAGAATGTAAAGCCGGCAAAAGCATTCATTACAAAACCGGCAAATAAACCTGCTACTAAAGAAGCAATCATACCGCCGCTGCCAAGATTCCAGAATGTAAAAGTTACATTGCCGTCAGCAAACACCGGGCCGCAGAGCATCAGGAATAATGACAAGCCGGCAATACCTGCTTCCTTTTTACATTTTCTATGCTTCTTCTTTTCCAGAATATTATATGGAATCAAATAAGCCAAAAAGACTGACAGCAGACCCATAGAAAAATCAATCAGCGGATTCACATCCGGAAAACCTTCAATAAATTCAGCAAGAATACCAATCATTGTTACAAACGAACCGATAAAAATAATCGGCATACACGTAAGAATCCCTTCCTGAACAGCCGCAACCCAAGGATTACGGGCAATCTTATTCATTTTAGGAGCAACAACCTGAGTCATCCATTCAATAAGTTTATTCATTCATTTTCTCCTTTATTTTAATATTTCAACAATTAAATCAGCAACTGCTTCACCATCTAATGAACCATAAGCCTCTTTCGGAATAATTCTTACCGGAACATGATAAGGCTTGGCGATTTCTTCAAGATCAGCAAGCATATAATCAAGATGAGGACCTACTAATAATAATGATATATCTTCAATATAATCCTCTAAAACGGAATCACTTCTAGCCTTAACATCATAAGACAAGCCTCTAGCTTTGATTGCCTGTCTAATATTTTTAGCCATAAAACCACTGGAAGCGCCAGTACCGCATACTAATAAAATCTGTTTCATTTTCATTTTCTCCTATAAAATTGAATGGAATTTTGGTATACTAACCTTGAGATATTTGGAAAACACATGTGCCGCATTTGTTTATTTGAATATCTCTTTTTTATAGGACTACCCTCCTTTCTGTATCAGCCTTCCATCTGATTTCAGTATAAACAATGAATGAACTACCGACAAATAAACCAATTTCCTGCAAAGTGGAAATTTTTTTATTATATTTATTTTAATGAATTGATTAAAATAGATTTAGAAACAGGGGATCATATGAAAATCAATAAGAAAAAAATGCTTATTAATTATCTTAAAGATCACAGCAATCAGTATGTCAGTTCTCAAGAGCTTACTGATTTTTTACATGTATCCTCAAGACAGCTGCGCAATTATATCACTGATATTAATAACGGCCTAAGTGATCTTTTGATTTTATCTGCGAAACAGGGATATAAGCTAAATAATGAAAGTGAAAACTATCCGGCGCTTTTAAAACGCAGTCTGACGGATGAAGAATCACCTGACCGCCGTAAGGAAATCATCCTTCAGAAGCTGATCAGCTCCACAAAAGGTTATGATATCTTCGATCTTGCCGATGAGTGCTTTGTCAGTGTCCCAACCATTGAAGCTGATTTGAAAACGGTTCGCTGTACATTAAATCAATTTGATCTTCAGCTTAAAAGAGAGAAGAATATACTGTTTTGTCATGGCAAAGAAATCAATAAGCGCAATCTGATGAGTACACTGCTTTTCCATGCTGATGAAGCCTTCATTCTAAACAATCAGCTTCAGATCTTATCCCATGATTATCTATTAGGTAATTTCCGTCAGAAATTAAAGGATATCTTCACCGAGAATGACATCTTCGCCAACGATTATGCTTTAAACAATACCGCATTGCATCTGATTATCACGATTGATCGTATCCGCAGCGGCTGTGAAATTAATGAACCATGCAGCAGTCAAATTGTCAAAGGAACGAAGCCATGGAATGCCGCCATGCAGATAGCCGGTTTTATTCATTCAGAGTATCAGATAGAAATTAATGAATCAGAAATTGTCAATCTGACATTGATAATTTCAAACAACACATCAATTACTGATTATTCATTAATCAATCCAAGCAATATACAGAATTACATTGAAGAAGAATACATTCATATTACTAAACGCATCATTCATAAGGTAATTAACACTTATCATTTATTTGAATTCGATGATGAATTCTTTGTTAAGTTTACACTGCACATTAAGAATCTATTTTTAAGAATAAAGAATAATTATACAGCGAAGAATCCGCTGACCCAGAAAATTAAAACCGATTTTCCGCTGATCTATGATATTGCCGTTTACATTGCCCAAATATTAAACAAAGATTATTCAGTATTAATCGATGAAGATGAAATTGCCTTTATCGCCTTTCACATTGGCAGTTATCTTGAAAACTCAAACAAAAATCAGAATAAAATATCCTGTATCTTCATTTATACCGATTATTACAGTATGCATCAAAAAGCTGTCGAAACAATTATTAAAAATTTTGAAAATGAATTGAATATGAAAGCGGCGATTCCATTAGATCAATATGATTCAGCGCTGATGCATGCTGATTTAATTATCAGTACCAATACACTGCCTGATGTTGACGCGGATAGCTTTATTCATCTGTCCCCTTTTGTCAGTCAAAAGGAGTTAAAGCAAATAAAAAACAGTATTACGCTGATCCGCAATCAAAAGAAAAATGAGCGGCTGCGCAAAGAGCTGATTCAGTTATTTTCTAAGGATCTATTTTATAAAAATATCAATGCGAAATCCCGCGAGACAGTGATTCAGCTATTAGCGAATGAGGCTTATCAAAAGGGCTATGCCATGGCTTCTTTTCTTGATGATGTACTTAACAGAGAACGTTTATCAAGTACCGCATTTAATGATGTGGCAGTCCCGCATTCATTAGAAAATAATGTAAATCAAAGTTTCATTTCCATTTGTATATTTGATAAACCTATTCTATGGAATACTAATTATGTATCCGTCGTTGCCTTGCTTGGACTGCATGAAGACAGTAAGGAGTTATTTGCGGAAATCTTTGATTATTTTATTGAAATCATCAGTAATCCTAAGAATATAAGTATCCTGATCACAGTTGAAAATTATGAGGACTTTATTGAACGAATGACAGATATGATTAATGAATTATCTGACCACTAAAAAAGCAGGCTGACTAATTCAGGCTGCTTTGTTCATTGTTTAATTCTGATTCAGGATTTAACTGCCCCTTTTTTAATAATAAATGCTTTAATTTTTCATTCATTTCACCTAACACATAGATTATGACTGAAAATAAAAACGGACTTGCGCATTGTTCATAATAATATGAGATAACATCCCGCATGTTTTCACTGATAATAAAGCTTTGTTCAGTAACTAATGACGAGATATAAGTCATTGCGCCATAGAGCCGATAAATGGTAAAGAGTAATAGAAGTATGGATAAGCCATACATAAAGATCGTAATTCCTGATAATTTTCCTTTGTTCATATGTTCTCCTTCATCTGATTGGCCTATTATATCATTTTCAGCGTGTCAGAATGTGATGAACAAATGAAAGATTATAAGTAAAAATAAGGATACAGCTTTAAGTAACTGTATCCTAATGTTTCTTATTTATTTAAAATATATTCTGCAGCCTTTTCACCAGAAATTCTGCCAAATACAACAGATGAACTGTAAGCACCGGTAGTTGCGGTAACTTCACCAGCTGCATATAAACCTTCAACCGGAGTGTCATCATTATTTAATACCTGGGCATTTTCATTTGCGACAACGCCACCCTTTGTCATATGAATTGCTGATTCAACCTGTACACCATAATATGGGCCAGTTTCACTGAATGCTTCAGTAAATGGTTTTTCTCTGAATGGATCAGCAGCTTCACCGCTTACGCCTTTGTTATAGGCATCTTTAGCAGCTACAAGATTTTCTGCAGGAATTCCCAGTTTTTCAGCTAATTCTTCTAACGTATCTGCTTTCACATGATAGCCTAAGTTATTATGCTTCTCTAAGCGATATGAAGTATCATATAATCTTTGATCATAAATATAATAAGCTTTACCATCAGGCTGAGCAAGGATAGTGTGAGCCATTTCCAAGCCTGATTTGCTTTCATCAATGAAGCGGTTGCCATCTTTATTAACAAGCATGAAACCATCACCAGCACCTGTCAGGTCACGGCGATTGGCAATGATCATCTTAAAGATACTTAAAGTATCCATGTTATCCATTTTCAGATCATATTTTTCAAATACCGGTACAAAATCACCTGTAGCTCCCATCTGATTAGAAGTATTAACATCTTCTGAACCAGGTGCATATTTAGCTAATAATTCTTTATTGAATGAGAAACCGCCAGTTGAAACAATAACTGCTTCAGCCATAATATCATAGCTTTCATTCTGATTATTAGTAACCTTTACACCGACAGCCTTGCCGTCTTCCATGATTAAGTCATAACCCTTAGTACCAGTGCGGATATCTACATTCAGTTCTTTAGCGCGTTTTTCTAAGCCTTCCTGAATATGTTCACCCGCGTAAGCGTCAGCCTCTGCCATGTGGTTTGTACCGCCATTGCTTTGGTTTAATTCAATGCCCATGCCACGCAGCCAAGCATCCAGGGTATACTCGCCTTCAGCCCATGCTTCAATACGTTCAGGTGAATCCGTTGATGTTTTCTTATCTTCTATAAATTGTTCCTTTGTATATTCAATACCTGCTTTTTTCTGTGCCTCTGAATTAATCAGGTCAAAGAAGTTCATATCAAATTTACCGTTACCACTCAGGATATCCAGTTTTTCAATCAGAATGACATTTTCCAAGCCAGCTTCTTTCGCAGAGATTGCCGCAGATAAACCAGCCGGACCGCCGCCGACAATAACTAGCTGAGTTTGAACTGCTTCTAATTCTTTAGCTGGTTTCTCTTCACCCTTTGTAGTGAAAGTGATTTCACCAAAATCAACACCGCCCTGCTTAGCAGCTTCTGCTACTGCAGCCTTAACCGCATAAGATGAGAAGGTTGCTGCACTGACACTGTCTACAATTGGTGACTGTGCTTCTAAAATGCGTTCTTTAATAACTGGTAATGCACGGCTGAATACCGGTGATGATTCCTTATGGTCAATAACACGGATATCCTTGATTTCACTGCCAAGCATATCAACTTCAACCGTAAGCTCTCCGCCATAGCCGCTGCCTTTACCTGTGTAGGTGGCTAATTCTTGTTCTGTTTTGCCCCCATCAGTCGGTTCGTTTTTTGTTGTGCAGCCAGTCAATACCATGGCTCCAACACACAATAAACAAATCAATTTTTTCATACTATTTTCTCCTTGCAGCAGTTGTCATGTCTTTATTTGGACAGCTACAACTGTTCCTCAAAAACTGTCCAAGACAACAATTCATTTATAAAACATAATATTATACAGACATTACCCTTTGTCTTAAATACTGAAATGAATCGTCCATAACATTATATGATAATCAATTCACAAAATCAATCCTATATGAACAAATAAATACAACATTTTTTTGTACTGATAGATTTATCACACATTTGTACAATTCACCGCTTATCACCTTGCAGCTCATTTGGCTTTTCTATACAGCTAAACATAATAAAAAGCTGACTAGCAGCTTCCTATAAATCGATTAAAGGCCTCAACACCTTGTTTATCTTCTTTAAATACACCAGCATCCTGAAGTACCCGCTTGAATACTTGGCCTACTGCATTTTGAATGACAGCTTCAACATTTACCTCATTGATATCAGCTTCATTTTCTAATATCTGCTTTACAAATTCACTGTGTTTCTGCAAAGCCTCTTCTTTTAATTCAGAATCACGACGCAGCAGATAAGGCTTCAATGCATTCATCTCATCCTTTAAGCGTGCCGGCAGCACAGCCAATCCCATGACTTCTATCAAGCCGATATTTTCCTTTTTAATATTGTGAACATCGGCATGCGGATGGAAAATACCTAATGGATGTTCCTCTGAGGTACGATTATTGCGCAGTACCAAGTCCAGTTCATAATAATTTTTATTAAATCTGGCAATCGGAGTAATCGTATTATGCGGCTCACCATTTGTTTCCGCAAGTATATCTGCACTTTCATCACTATAACCGCGCCATACTTCAAGTATATGGTTCGCGCATTCTATAATTTTTTCTTTATTGCGAGTTTTTAGACGCAATACCGATAAAGGCCATTTCAAACGGCTGATAACCACATCTTCATAACCAGCCAGCGTATAATTCTCCAACACTTCCGCAGTCTCCATCGCAAACTGATAACGGCCGCCCTGATAATGATCGTGACTTAAGATTGAACCGCCGACAATCGGCAGATCGGCATTGCTGCCGACAAAATAATGCGGCAGTACCTCGATGAATCCCAACAGATTCTCAAAGGTTTTCTTGCGGATTGACATCGGTGTATGATTAGCATTTAATACAATGCAGTGTTCATTATAATAAGTATAAGGAGAATACTGAAGGAACCAATTTTCACCCGAAAAGCTCATTGGTATTAAACGATGTGTATTTCTTGCCGGATGGTTCATATTACCATAAAAGCCTTCATTTTCACGGCATAATAAACATTTAGGATAAGCCGTAGACTTAACCAGCTTAGCCTTCGCAATTTCCTTAGGATCTTTTTCCGGCTTACTGAGATTGATTGTAATATCCAAATTACCATATTCAGTGGCTGTTTTCCAGCATATATTCTTATCTGTGCGATCCTTGCGGATATAATTACTGGCAATACTTAATTGATAAAAATAATCCGTTGCCTGCTTTGGACTGTTCTCATAATAATTATTATAAGTCTGAATCACTTCACTTGGCCGCGGCATCAGACAGTTCATTATTTTAGTATCAAGTAAGTCACGCTCCGTAACCGTATTCTCTATCAATCCACGGGATACGGCATCATCAAGCAAGCTCTCTAAAATCGGTGTTGCGGTAGGCAATGCTTCTTCAATAGCTGCATATTCAAATTCACTTAGACCCAGAACCCCTAATAATTGATTAGCGGCATATACTTTATCTTCTTCATGAATCAAACCTTGCTGAAGTGCAAAATTCAAGAGTCGATTAATTTCATTATTCATCAGGTTACCCCCTTTGTACTTTCTTATTTTAGCACAACTGACAGCCGCCTAACAGATAGAAATTTCATTTTGCGTGATCTGTCTGATTAATGTTTTGATAATTGGCAGCATATAGCGTTCTTTGTTATAAACTAAATAGATACTTCGCTGTTTAACTTCATCTAATTCTTTAAAGTACAAACTGCCTGTTTGGATTTCATTTAGAATCGTTATTTTAGGCAATACAGCAATGCCTAATCCCTTCTTTACTAAGGTTTTAATTACCTCACTGCTGTTTACTTCAATAATTTTATATGGCTCAAAGCCGCTTGATTTCAGCCATGATCTAGTAAATTCATAGGTACTGGATTGCTGGTCATGCATGAAAAAACATTGTGCATTAATCTGCTTCAAACATTCCTGACTGCCTGCCAATACCATCAGATCCTGACGCAGCGCAATTGACTGCAGATGCTCATTGTCAGGTTCATGGTTCATGGAAACAAAGCCTAAATCAATTTCTAGCTGTTCTAGCATTGTTAAGATAGTTGCAGCCGGATGAATTGACACACTTAATGGATTCTGCGGATATTCATGAACTAATTCACCGATGATTTCTGATAAATAATATTTACCTGGGATCAAGGAAGCCCCGATTTTCAAAGGCCGGCTTTTGAAATTATAGCTTTCCAGTACATTTCTTGCATCTTGGGATAGCCTTATGATTCGTTTTGCATAATGAAGTAATATTTCACCATTCTCACTCAATATGATTTTACCGCTGGCATGGATAAATAATTTCATACCATATTCTTTTTCCATATTTTTCATATGAAAAGAAATCGTCGGCTGAGTCAGTTTGAGTATTCTGGCTGTCTCTGTAATATTTTTTGTTTCATTGATAGAAATTAATATTTCAGCTTGTTTCTCATTCATTAATGTTCTCCCGCTCGTATAATATGTAACGTAATCAGTAAGACCTCATTTGTCATTACTGGTTGTAA
>OIWP01000028.1_pt1 | contig 209824 bp, 228 predicted proteins | sample 1587661 | NCBI WGS metagenome assembly OIWP01 (sample SAMEA3888899, study PRJEB22519) | human gut metagenome | biome: human gut; feature: human-associated habitat; material: faeces | place: Denmark | collected 2010 | reverse complement strand
CAGAAATTCCTGCGGCACGCATCAAGTTTTGGACATATTCACGTCCATTCCATGTTGCCGGTGGAACCAGAGGATAGGCTGAGCCGTCCCACTGTACCAAACCATAAGCTGGGCCCCCTATTTGTTCAGTATCTGGCATCACCCCAGATTCTTGATCCATATTCCCGAGAATACCTGCGGCAGCTTGTTCGGTATAACCTTTTGACTTCAAGAACTGCCAGACAATCCAAGCATTCTTTTCTTGATCTGTAACAATTTCTGGTGGGAATCCTCCTGGAAGGTATCCACCTCCAGAACCTCCAGAGCCAGGTATGACTTGTTGTTTATTGATGAATAATCGTCCTTCAACGTAAACATCTCCAAATAGTTTTAACTTTTTGTTATCTCCAGTTGAGTCTTCAGGGATTTGAATAACAGCTTGTGAATTCCCGTTTGCTTTACCTGAATTGATTGAAAAGATGTATCCAGGTTTTTGGACAATGGCAGTTCCATTAACTTTATTACTTTCTGCATCATAAGAAACGAAAAATTCACTGAGTGTCTTCCCGTGTGCATCATCAGGACCTGTAGCATCTTTAAATTCTTCAAAAGAAAGTCTCCCGCCATCTAAGACAACCTGATATTTATCGTTTTTATCTGCTGTTTTGATCACACTACCTTGAACAAGAATACCTGCAAGTATGCCTGCTTTAATAAAATCCGCATTAAACTTACCATCTAAAGTCCAAGCTGTTCGGCTTGCACCATTGTGCACGTCTTGAATAGTTTTCCATTGTCCCTTGTTACATTGTTTAAAAGAAATTCCTCGATTATTTTGAATCATAAAATACTGAGACGCAGAAATCTTTGGACCGTCCATGAAAACTTGTTCGTACGGTGCACGAGAATTAGAAACCCCCGCTTCTTTTCCATTTACAAGATAGATAGAACCACCATCTGCTCCAGCACCTCGCATAATATCATCTTGATACTTCCCGATTTCAGTGGACTCATAGAAGCCCATTTTATTTTGGTCTAAAACTGAGATATTATTTTGTACATTTGAAACTTGTCTATTTATAGAAGTTCCGCTCAAGTTATCTCCAAGTCCTGCTTGAACTTGTCCCGTCACATAATTCGTGACAACTTTAAATACCCTGGTCTGATAATGATACCCTCGGTCTCCTCTGTGAATCGTCACAGTATTACCAATAGCATCTGCACCTAAAACTTCTGTACTAAACTGGACCAAAGGACGACTATAGTACTCAAGAGTTTCGTATGTCTTTTTTAGCAGCTCATTCGCATCTTCAATATCTTCAAAAACAACCACGGTTTTTCGTGGTAACATTTTCCCATTTGAAGGAATGCCATACTCTGCAGTCATTTCAGGATATTCCAGATAATTTTGTCCTTTAGGTTTATCAAGTGGTTTGCCGTTTGACTTCTTCCACTCGACATTTGTAAACTCTAATCTTCGACCATATCCATCACCCACTTCTTCGCCTTTCCCACGTCCAATGATGGCAGTCACGATATTTGTTCTGTCTTTTTCACGGACAATTTTTAAAACATCTTCGCCATACTCAAAGCGTTTGTTTGTGACTTTACCAATCTTGTCATAACAATTAATAATTTTCTTTGTGATCGTATTTCCTGTTATTTCTACTGAAAAGGTAAATTCACAGCCAAATTCTTGGAGTGCTTTTAGGGCTTCACGCATTGAAGAATAATAAAAATTACTTGTAATATTTTTATTTACTTCACACACACCAAGTTTCCAATCGCAGCCAGAATCATTAAGAAGCTGATTAATAACTTGAGATAGAGCTTTATTACTTGGACGGACATCCTTAATAATAAAGTTATCCAATTCATCAACCGCAAAGTTGATATTCTCAAAGCTCAAAATATTTTCTTCATCACTACTTTTCAAAATACGATAAAGCGTGAATTGCTTTTCTCCTGAGTCATTCAAAGCAATATAACTTGCTTCTTCTAATAACGCTTCATAAGCTAAAGATAGAGAAAGACTATCGTTCATTAACTCAGAAGCATTTGTTGTAATTTCCCTTGTTTGAATACATTCCGAAAGCTCTGCAGAGTCAAAACTCTTCATTACTTTTTGAAATTTATCCAAAAAAAGAACGTTTGCCACTACAGCACCGCCTTTCTATACTTTATTTCTATGTCATAATTTCCATCTGAAAAGTTTGAACCTGTTCTCAAACGAATATTTTTGAAGTCAGAATCTAGGTTTAAAACATCAGGAGCTAACTTTCCATTAACCCAAATATCTCCTGTTCTGAAATCAAAGAAGAGAACATCTCCTTTTTTAATATTAGAAGCTTTCAAATGATACTTACCATCTGTAATATCCAAAAAACCTGTGTTCATGATGACTTTCATGCTCTCAGGCTTTACAGGATAAGGAAGGTTTCCAAGAATTTTTCCTGTAGAAACTTGTTCCTTACCATACTTATAGGGATCACCACAGATTACTGTAAAAGTAGAAATAATTGAATTTGTATCACCTGGTACTGGTTCTGCAGCTTGATAACGTCCTTTGAAGAAATACTCTAAATCATCATTGAACTGTATCAACACATCTTCTTCAGAAAACAAAAAGGCCATCAACTCATCAAACTTATTTTGTAAGCTTTCCGAGTCTTTGTCCTCTAGTTTATATTTGATGGTCAGAACACGAGGAGGAAGTTTTGTGTTTGTGATAATACCTCCATACTGTAGTTCTTGAATTTCATGATTTAAGGAGTACATTTCTCTGCCTTCAACTGAAAGTGTCTGATAACCTTCAATAAGACGTTCTATAAATGTCCCTTTATAAATCATGGCACTAGTTGGAATAAAGATATGTTCAGATTGATGTTTCCTTTTGGTTGTATCCCTAAATTTATACATTTTTCCTCCTAGTATAGATTATTTTTGGCTATTTCCCAGCCTTGAACTTGGTTAATATCCTCCACAAAAGCCTTGAACTCTTGTTTCCCAAGACGTATATTGATTTGCGCAGGTTGCTTACCTTTGTTTAAATTCACTTCATGAGCAATTGTGCCCCCTATTGAATTGTTCGCATTGCGAATGTTTGCACCGATATCTACAGAACCACCAGCATTTATTGCATTGGCCAAGAAATCATTCATACCAAGCACACTATTTTGAACAGTCTTAAAGCTATTATTGAGACCTTTATTAAGACCGCCCATAATAGCATTCCCTGCTGGGATAAGAAGTTTCCTATCGACTCGAATCGGTCCTTTATGTTCACGGATCCAATCTCCAATTCCGCCAATAAACTTCATACCCGCTTCCCAGGCACTTTTTAGGCCATTTACAAAACCATCAATAATGGCTTTACCAATGTCTAGCAAGTTGATGTTTTTCAAGGTATTGAAGATACTTACAACATTATCAATCAGATCGCCAACGCCTTGTTTCAAATCGTCCCAAATTCCTTTGAGACCGTTGACCATACCATTCCACAAGTCAATTGTTCCTTGTTTCAAGTTTTCCCAACCTTGTTTAACTCCATTGACTAAGTTATCAGTGGTTGTTTTAATCCATTGCTTGAAATTGTTCCACGTATCTTTTATCCATTGAACTGTTGCATTCCATAGATTAATCGTTCCTTGTTTGAAGGAATTCCACCCGTTCACAATACCATCTACAATGGCTTTTGTAGTATCTACAACCCATGTAGTAAAACTACTCCATAAGCTTTTGACACCATCTACAATAGCATTCCATATATTAACTACAGTTTGGAAAAATGCCTTGTAAAATCCAACTACAATATTCACGAAAGTTTGTACTATAGTTTGAATCGCTGTGGCTAGTGTTTGCCATAACATGGCAAAATCTTCTTTAAATTGATTGAAGTTCCCAGTTATTAAATCAATGAGCAACAAAACTGGCCCCATAACAACCGTTTTTATAATCTCCCAAGCTGAAGCAAAGATTGTTTGGACTTGTCCCCATAATCCACTAAAGAATTCAAGAATTGGCTGGAATATTGATTTGATTGTTTCAACAAATGGTGCAAGGGTTGTTGTTACACTATCCCAAGCACTAGCTAAACCGCTTGTTGTACCTTTCCAAAGATTAGAGAACCACTCCTTGATGCCGTTCCAAGCGTTTTTAACACTATCAACGGCATCTTTGGCACCTTGGATTGTTCCATCCCAGAGCCCTTTGGCTCCGCTTTTGATATTGTTCCATGTATCAGAAAACCATTTTACCGTAGCATTCCAAGCGCTCTGGATTCCTTTTACTGCAGTATCGACTGCTTTTTTGATTCCTTCCCATAAACCTTTCCAGAAATTGCGGAAGTCCTCACTTGTGTTCCAGAAATAAATAAAACCAACTACCAAGGCAGCTATTAAGCCAATGATTACAGTAATTGGGTTCGCAGCCATAATAGCGAACAATATTTTTATTGTACTCATCACTCCTGTTATTGCAGACTTAACTTGATTAAAAGTTTTTACAACTGCTCCAACACCTTTGAGCTGAACCATGAATGCTCCCCAAGTTGTAATTATTGGCAATAATACGGGTAAGAACGGTTTTAGTGCATTAATTATATTTCCTATCAATTTGATAAATGTTGCAATTACACTAATAACTGGTGGAATAGCTTTTGTAATTGCACTAAAAACTTGATTAACTACAATTTTTAGCTTGTCAAAATTCTCAGCGATTGAACCAAGACCAGCGCTCTTCATTCCGTTATCAATTGCAGATAAAACATTCTCCAAACCTTTCGCTACTGCTGTTTTTACATTTGAGAACGAGGTTTTTATCCCTGCTGAATTTTTCTTAGCAAGGTCCGCAAATCCTCCAACACCGCCATTCAATTTAATTAATCGATTATTAAAGTCATCGAATGTAATTTTCCCGCTTTGTAAAGCATCATATAGCTCACTAACCGAATTTACACCTTGGTCTTTAAAAGACTTAGCAACTTTATCCATTGCAACGGGCATTGTTTCTTGGATCGAGCGCCACGATTGCATATCAACAGTTCCCTTAGATAACATTTGAACATATTGTTGCATTCCTCGGCTTGCATCTGCAGTAGAAGCACCAGAAGCTAGAAAAGCATTGTTTAACGCAATAGCTGTATCTGTCCCTTTTGTTAAGCTTCCTGTAGATATAGCAAGTTGTTGAGTATTGGATACAATTTCATCAAGAGATGTAGGTAAGCCATCAATTCCTTTATTCAGTTTTGCCATTGATTTATCAACATCAGAAGCAGAATAACCAAGTGCCTGCATTACAACAGGATACTTATTCAAAGTATCAAATCGATTTATAGCGCCATCTAATGAATTTCTAACCAAACCTACCGCAGAATCAACAAGTTTAAAAACTCCAACCCCTTTAGCAATATCCAGGATAGAAGTATTTGTATTTTGTGATCTTTTATCTAATCCTCCCATTGAACTATCTGCTTTATTCATGGTTGAGGTGAAATTTTTATCAACAGCACTCAGAACCGCTTCTACACTATAAGATTCCATGTTTTTCCTCCTTTCTTACTTATTTGCTTTTTTCATGAGGTCAATTAATTTATTGTCCTTTTTAAAAGTACTGTCCGAAGTTTCGATCCCTAGAATTTCATTTTCAAATTTTTCCTTATCAAAAAACTTCTTGAAGGTTGAATAAACTGGAACTTGCTTCTTACCTTGTTGCTTAGTTGATTGAACTTGCCAATTTGCCCATGCTTGTTGGTAAATAAATTCTTGCTCATCAAGTCTTTTTAGTCTATAAGCTTTCAGTCTTAATTCATACTCCGAAATGGTCATGCGCTCTATATCTCTTAGATTGACAATTCCGAGATAACGCAAACAATTTAACTGAACTTGTTCATAGAGTTTTTCAAAATCTATTACTGTAGATTTTTGTTGACTTCTTTCTCGAAGTTCAACGTTTTCTTCTTGGTAAATTCCGACTTTTTTAACTCTTCGAGTACTAAATCAAAAAGCGTATCAACTCCATTTTCTTCAATCCATTCAACTATCCCTTTCTCAGAGACACGGGGATTTTCTGTTGCATTCGCAGTTTTTAACATCTCAACAAGTGTTTCGATATCTCCACTAAAGAAGTTCATCAAAGCATTATCTAAGCCAGCTTTTAAAGTCATCCCACGCTCTGTGACTTCATTTTTTTTATTCAACTCCTTAATGAATCGGTAACCGAAGATAAAAACATACTGTTTGTCATTAATTGTTAATTCCATTTTTATTTCTCCTTAAAAAAATAAAAGAGAGACTCAGCTCTCTTTTAACTCGTTGTTTATAATTCAGCGTCCCCTACGGTCGATTGACCGACTACGGGGTTATTAGGGTGTAGTCTCTTTTACTGTATCTTTGAAGACATACTGAACAACATCCGCTTGTTCATCAGTAAGTGTGGCATAGCCTTTTTGAGGTTTCCCAAACACTCCGAATTCCAAGCTTAGCTCCAGCGCATCTTCTGAATTAGGTTCATAAGAGAAACTTGTAAGATAAGCACGAAGATATTTAGCTTTGTACTTGTCATTGTTTGCAGTATCTGTTCCTTTTTCAGCTTTATCAATTTCCCAAACTTCAAGGATTGCTGCATCGTCAAACGCTTGGTCCATTTCGTCAAGATGTGGGTCACCATTTGCTGCAATAGATGTGGCAGATAAACTATATTCAACTTCCGCAAGAGCACCAACCGGTCCATCTTTGGTTGCTGTAGTGTTGTAATCTCGAGTTTTTTCATTCGAGTGTTCTGTTTGGAAAGCAAGTTTCCAAGCCGCTTCTTCTGTTGCTTTACTAAGCAAACGATAGAGCAAGATAATATCTTTACCCTGTTTGGCTGTTAATTCTGCCATATTAAATCTCCTATCTTAGTCTAAATTCTAAATTAATCAACGCTCTTTTGAGCGGTGTATCTGTTGTTGTATCGTCCAGCATTTGAATGGTGCTTGCTTGTAGATTCAAAGCCCAAGAATAGCCCTCTGTGGCACTTATATTCAATGCTTGATTAAATATATTGCTTGCCATGTCAGACACCTCTTTGCGCTTCTTCTGTAAGCCCCAAACAGATAATGAAAGACTTACCGTTCCTTTAATATCTGTTTTGTTTGGTTCATGAATGGTTTGAGTATTCTCCAATTCGACAAACGGATAGCCCACTTCATTCATTTGCTTATAATCATAAACGGTATACCCCAAAACTTGTATTCGTTTGAACAATTCGTCAAAAATAGATTGGTCTCGAGTTTTAATCATTTCGTCAACCTCTCTAAATCATTTTTGAATACCTTCTTTTGAACATCAAAAGTTGGCTTAACAAATGGCTGTGCAGCTTGAAATCGTGTTCCGTACTCTACATATCCAGCATAATCAGTGTGAGGCCCTGTCGTTCCTGTAAGCCCTCCATCTGTAAATTCACTGGTTATTGAACGCTTCATATTACCTGTATCTACAGGAGCAAGATTTTGCATATTCTTGTTCATGTTTGCGGTATTACTTTTAACAACATGCTTAACATCATCAAGCGTGGCATTTCCCCTCAACTTCTTTTGCAAGGCATCAATCCCAGTTATTTTCATTGGCTTACCTCCTGCAAAATAAAAGTGTTTCGCTCACTTGGATTGCGGTAAGTCGTTAAAGCCCACTTTTTATTATCAAACTCAATGTAATCATATTCTGGCATAGTAAAAAGGGGCATCATTCGCATGACTTTTGCCCCTTGTTTAATATCTCCAAAAACTTTTGCACTTCTGTCAGTCCCAATATCAGTGATATTTGCACTAAAAACAGTTCTAGCAGGCTCTTTTTCAACCCATTCGCCTAAATCGGGGTCATAATGTGAGTCGGACGATTCTTTTATAAAAGTAACTTCATCTAAATATCTCAATACAATCTGAACCTCCCAATCTTCTTATCGCCCTCAGCTTCTTTTGATTTTCGCCATGATTCAATCTCATCGGCATACTCGTCAAAATCAGATTCTGAAAAGGTCATGCTTAGCCCTTCCTGTGAATAGGACTGCATCCCCTCTTGACCAATTCTATTGAATCGTTTTAAGACAACATCCATGACAATATAATCAAGCTCTTGAGGCACCTCTTTTATACTGGAGCCAATGATAACAAGTAGTCGTTCTCGAGTTCTTTTTTCAATAACCTCTAAACGTTCATCTGGTGTTCCACTTAGAAGGCTTTTTATATCCTCGGTTAATGACATATGCACCTCCCTATCCTGCAGGAGTTACTGTGACATCACAAGTGACGGTCAATCCGTTAGAGGTAGTTCCTATAATTGTTGTCGTTCCTTCAGCTTTACCAACTACACTTCCTTGTTTCGGTGTAACTGTAGCAATTGTAGGATCACTAGAAGTAAAGGTTACCGTCTTATCTTCTGCATTTTCTGGTGTTACTGTTGCTGTTAACGTTTCGCTTGCCCCAACTGTGAGTGATAACGTTGTTTTATTCAACGTTACACCCGTAGGGGCTACGCTTTTTTTTACTGTTGCTTTAAGGATTGCTTTCTTATTCTTTTCTGGTAAATGTTTGCCGTACTTAGCCGCAGCTTGAAGCGCAACACCCGCAAAGTCTTCTGAATCCATTGCACGAGCAATTTGAATACCTACCCCCGCAACACCTACATTATCTGCTGCAAAATATGCTACTTCATCCGTTTGGAATTTTTCGTCTGGAAGCTCTACAAGAATAAATCCTTTAAATTTGTAAAGTGTTTGTTCATCCACATTTGCACTTGAATTTTTAGCGGTTGTAGCAAGCTTAGAATCAATAAGGAGATCATAAACATCTGCATTAACATAGGCGACCCAAGCGACAGCATTCGATACGTTGTTATTTACAAATTTCTTGTGAGCATCAGAGAAGAGCTTAGTCACTGAAGCTTCATCTAAAGTAACTTCAAGATTTTCACTTGCATTTTCTGAAAGAGCTTTTCCAAGTAATGTATCAACATATTGGGCCCACGCTACACCGTGAAGTGCCAAACGATCTGCAACAACTTGGTCTTTAATATCGTTTACTGTGAAATCATCAATACCTTCATTGATTGCCAAAGGCTTTTCATAATTCACAGAAGTATTTACAGATTTAACTTCTTTACGTTCTCCGAAACGTGAAGTAGAGCCTGTACCTGTTCCAAACCCTGTATTTTCATCAGTTGAATATTCTTGGATAACCACATCGGTATCACTTGTTTTCAACTCAAGGAATGTGTCGCTTTGAGAGATTCCATCCTTGACTTGTAGCACGCCACCGAATGAACGAAGGAAAGCTGTTTTCTTTGCGAAAAGGTCTAGTAGAACACCAGTAAATTGTTTTGTAAAAAGTTTAATTGCCATAATTTTTTCTCCTAATTATTAATATTTTGCGACTGCTTGTTTAAAAGCATCCACTTCTTGCTGTCCTGGCACCTTTTTAGGTGTTACTCCAGTGTTTCGTTCTTTTTCCCACTGAATACGTTGATTTTCAAGCAAGCCCAAGAATGTTTTTACATTGCTATAAGTCTTTTCTTCATCAACATCAACCAATAGAGCAAGTTCTTCAGCTTTAAGAGCAATTCCGCTTTCTTTTAATACTTCGTCAGCTTCACTAGTAATATTAGAAAGCTTGATTTGTGCTTTTAAGGCTGCAATTTCGTCATCTTTTTCTTTTTGGAGTTCTGCGGCTTTTTCTTCGTCAGATTTTTCTTTAATCGACTTTTTGCCACCTTTTTCCAATTCTTCAATTCGTGCCAAGGCTTGCTCAAGTTGTGTTTTTGTTTCATTTTTATCAGCTTGTTCTTTACCAATACGCTTTTGAAGTTTTTCAATGACTTTTTCTGGGTCTACTGGTTCTTTTTCATTGCCTGGATCGGGATTATCTTTTGGATTATCGCCTCCAGCTGGTTCTGATTCTCCGCTTGGTTGTGGTTTAGGCGTCCCTGCCGCTCCTTGGGGATCATCAGCGAAAAGTTGTAAATCAAGTGGTAAAAGTGTTTTTTGTTCCATTTCTGGTTCCTCCTACTCGCATTTAAAGACTTGGGAGTCTGATTTTACTCGTGTTTTATTTAACGTCCACTACAATCGGAAACGGACAAAAGAAAAGCACTCGTCAATGACAAATGCTTAATGTTATAAATTTAAATTTATACGTCCGGGCTTAATTTTATCTGCAACGACCTCAGATATTGTTGGGATATTTACCGTTGTTCTAGTCCCAGAGGTCTCTATATAATCAATATCAATTGACAGTCGCTTAGAGCCGTCTCCGTATTCAGTATTATCAACAGAAACTCCAGTTATTTTTTGATTCGTTGTATCATTAATAAGTTCGTTCGCTAGCTTTAAAAGTTTTTTATTACTCATTTTTTATTTCCTTTTCTTTTTTGTCGCAATTCTTCAATCGCTCTGTCAAGCTCCGCTTTGTCTTCAAAGGCTTCTTCATATTCCCGTTGACTGATTACCCCGCGCTTGCGTAAATCTGCCCAAAAAGCAACTTCATCAACATAAGGAACCGTTGAACATTTACAGTTAGGATGCATGTTAGGTGCATTTTCTCCGGGCAACATATCTTTAACATTAAAAATTTTGTCACGAAGAGGCGAACAAATACGACAAGCATTAGGCTCTGCGATAAATTTATATTGTTCTATCTCCGCCTCATCGTAACTTTGTTTTTGAATTGCTGTTTGAACACGTGTTGTTTCCGTAATCATCAGGCGCTGTGCATTGTAGGTTGCGTTTGCTCTACCTTTTTCAGTCATATACTTACGCAGTTCACTTGCCAGGGCTTTTGGATTCTTTCCTTGTGTAACTCCACGAATAAGCAATTTTTCCAAGTCTGCTTTTAGTTCATATTGATACTGCCATAAGCTATTAGAAAAACTCGCTATAGTTTCTTTAAATCCGCTCGCTATTACGGCCTGTATTAGACTTGAATAGCCATCATTAGGAACACTTAAACCAAGTATTCCCGCTTGTCTTTCAAATTCTGCTAAAGCGACTTCTGAAAGCTGAGTGCCCATATACTTTTCTAACTCGTCAAAAACATCTATTAATTCCAAACCTATATTTGCTTTTAAGAGTTCTAAACGGTTCGTCCGCATAGTCACGTTATAAAGCTTCAAAGCGTGATTTGCAGCGTGTGAAAAATCTTTGTCTTTAACCAACTTTTTCGCCTTTTTGGCAAAGGATTTGACATCCATTTTATCAGCACGCTTCATGGCTTCATCTACAGATATCCCTTCAGAGCCTGCAAAGGCTGCCCAGTTTGCATTGATTTCTTTCTGGATAGCTTCCTGGGCTTCAAAGAGTTTATTCATGATTGCTTTCATGCGTTTTCTATCATCAGCTATCTGTTTGAGCTGCCAAGCTTTCTCACGTTTGTTCCAGTATTCTGAACTGTCCATAGATTACCCCTCTGCTTCGTCTTTAGGATCATCAACTTGTGCTTTATCCACATCAAAAGCTGGATTATCAGCTTTCTCTTTATTAATTCGTTCTATTTCTGTCTTAACATCAGGAACAACAGATAAAACACTTAAAGCAGTTTCTTCACTTGTCACTCCCATGAGAAGTGTAGCTGTCTCAGCTTGTTCTTTAATATCCTTAGGCTCGTTACGAGTAAAGGAGTACTCAATATCTTTCCACGAGTCTTTCCCAGCTTCATTAGTCGTTAGACTACAAAATAATTTATAACGCTTATTGAGTGAAGATTGAAATTTACGTTGAAAAGATAAAGCAAGGTTACTCATAGCTTGCAGCTTATAAGCCAATGCAACACCGCTTGATGAGCCAAAAGACTCATCAGAAATATTAGCAACCATACTTGTAAGGAAAACTAATTTTTCTAATCGATCTAATAAATTTTCTGTTTGAGCATCACTATCAGGCTTTTCAAGAAACTTAACGTCAACCTTATTTGCCGCTTCAGGATCTCGCGCATAGTAATTAATAACTCGATTGCTTCGAATATTTTTTAAATCATCCTCGTCAACCTCGGCACCAAGAAAAGCTAGATACTGATCACTAAAGTATTCCACGTCATTTGCTTTCTCGCTTATTGCTTTGTTAAATGCATTGACCAGTGATATTACAGATTCAAAAATGCTCATTCGCTCTTCGTTAAAATAAAACTCAACAACAGGCAGTTCTGGATAAGGATTATAAGTTCTTTCTCCAAAACTTAATTCACTGACCTTACCGCTAATTTCAATTGTTTCCAGTAGAGTATAAATTTCTCCTTTGAGATTCTCATCTTCATCAAATCCATATCTTACAGCAAATAACGGTTCTTCTTTGATGGAATCATCATAAACCATAAACATATTTTCAGGACTGTTATAAACAACATTTGTTTGTGTAGCTTCGTCTTGATAAAGTAGCTCAAAAGCGCGGCCATAAATACATGCCATCTTAGCAAGTTCTGACTCTTCATCTTCCATGTCGTTTAAATTATCAAATGACTGCAGCTTTTCTAAGACTTTAAAGTCTTTATGTGATTTCTTAACAGGTATCCCATTAAAATATCCCGTAAAAGTGTCTACAATATATTTCGGAAAATTCACAGCTAATCGATTGTCAGGCTTCCAACTATCTTTTGGATCCTGTTTGGCAATATCCATAATTCCTTTATACATATTGAGTAAATACTGATAGCGTGTAATTTCTTCTTTGTGTTTTTCTATAAACTTTTTCACTACCTCAGGAGTAATCTCTCCATCTTTTGAAAAAGTCATGAGTTTAATTGGTTTAATATCCAACTATAATCCTCCTTGGAATGTTTTTAGTTTGGCTTTTTGCTTACCATTCATGGATTCAGCAATACCCGTTGTTGCATCTGGTGCATCATCGTGTTTGTTTTTACCTTCTTTTTGGTAAGTGGTCATAGCTTGATAGTATTCTGGGAAACGTGTGCGCCAGTCGCTTGGAAAGCGTACGTGCTGCTCAATCCAATAGCTGTTGGAATAAATACGAGCTTCTTTATTATTTCCTTGATAGAAGTCTTCTACAGCGCAAGCAACATTTCCTTGTATCTTTTCTCTTACTGAACGAGCAAAAGACCGACCACCATTGTTGCGCTCGATCCTTGATACATTTACTTTATGAGTGATTAATTGTTGAGCTACTGCTTTTTCTGTGTACTCCATTGGTTTTTGTGTGTAAACGACATCTAGGACATCCGCAAAACCGTCTGAGGTTTCTCCCCATACAATAGAACAAAGATAGTCTTTACCAGTGTCTGCCGTATCACAGTAGTTCCAAATCTTGATGTAATTTGAACGTGATTGATAAGTTTTAAACTCTCCATACAAGCGACCTTTAATATCAATTGGTTCTTGTTGGTAGTTGGCACTTGCAATATCTGGGCCCATTGTCTTTACTTTACGTTTATAATCTTCCAAAGTAAGTACTTCATCACAGAGCATTTCGTTTGTTTGTTCATTGTAGGCTTTAAGATTAACGTGCTTCACTCTGTAACCATTTTGAGGTAACTCTCTCAAAGCTCGCCCTGCTAGGTCTTCGCTGTGCCAACGTGTCATGTTAATAATTATCTTACCGCCTGATTCCAAACGTGAAAGCATGGTATTAACAAACCATTCCCAGTGCTTATCTAAGACTGCTACATTGTTTGCCTCCTCAGCATTTTTGATAACATCATCAATGATAATAATATCAGCACCAAAACCTGTCGCAGTACCTGTTGGAGAAGTTGCGAGATAGTTATTATAACCATCTTCCAAACTCCAAAGGTTCATTGCACCATCACCAAATTTTATTTTGGCATCAAATATATCTGAATAAACAATCTTATTCACATCTGCTTTAGTCTCTTGAATAGTGTTACGTACATTTTTAGAAAAAACTGTGGATAAGGTTTCGTTATATGATCCTGTCATGATTTTCTTTGTATGGTCATTCCCCAGAATCCATTCAACAAAGCGGCCAAGCGAAAGAGACTTCCCGTGACGTGGTGGCATATTTAACACCAGTACATCGTGTTCATCATCATTTAAAAAGGATTGAAATTCATTACATACAGAGACCAAATAAGCCCTGTCTCGCTTATAAAAGCTAGGCATAATCAAATTGCAATAGTCAAAGAAAAAGCGCTTAGCCAGCTCAATTTTAGCCCCTAGCGCAATCTTATCCATCTCTACTTGCCAACTTTCTAAGCTCGTCCTCTGACAAGCCTTCATAAGGGTTTGAAACCTTTATTCCTCCAGACAGCTCCGTTTGACTTTTATCCCGCCATTCGTTAGGCTTTCGGTTCTTGAGCCAGAAAATTGCCGCAGTTGTATCTGGCGCTTGTTGTTTAGTAACTTCTTTTGTTACCAATAAACCAGCATCCGTTAATTCTTTTGTGATTTCAACAAATTCATAACCTAAAGCACGTTTAAGTAAAGCATTTTCAACTTGAATGTCAACAACTTCTTTACCCTTTTTTAGGGCCTCCAAAATCTCCAGATGACTTTTTTTCCAATTACCCAGAGTTGAGACGGCAATCCCCATATTATGAGCGATTTGCTCCTCTGTTAAGCCGTCTCTTGCCCAACCTTGAATTTTGAGCAATCCTTCTTCTAAAATCCATTCTTCATATTTAGCTTTTGCCATTTCCCCTCCTTTCCAACAATAAAAGGCTGCCCATTGGACAACCTGTAATAAAATAGCAAGTCAGGGAGTCGAACCCTAACAAGCTTATGAAGCAAATTCAAACCGATACTTATGATATTTGTGCTTTTGCCTTTTACTTCATAATACAAGTATATCAGCAAAAACGAGGAGCAACACTCCAATTTCGTGCCTTTTTCGTGTCGTTTTTATCCCAATTTGACCCATGCTTTCAAATGAAATAGCCAATATGAGGGTTTATATCTTTTCTGAATCGGTAGTAAATAAACTTCGCTTTCTTTTCTGAAATCTCAATACCTTCATTATCAAGTTCCATCATTACTCTGTACCATGTAAAGCCACCGTAACCACAGTGTTTTAGCTTGATTATTTCTTTTTCCTCCTTGATTAAAGGTTCGTACCATAAGCTGAATTGGTACATCAGGTCTTTGAGTTTGATGTATTCCTCATCATTTTCAAGTGCTTCTTTATTTAAGACGTGACTTTCAGGTTCCGAACCACCAGAATAAGCTGTACGAATGCCTAAGTTATCTACTTTTTGCTTATAAAGATATCTGCTTTCAATTGATTTTATTCTTGCTTCAAGTCTGCCATTCACGTAATCTCCAATAATTCTATCTAACTTATCTGCCATTCATCAAAATCTCCTTTTGTGGTATAATTAAGTTAGAAATTCAGTTGCCGAAGCCCATTGCAGTGGGCTTTTTTGTTTACCATAAAATCTGAATGAATGATTTATAAGTCTTAATTCCTAAAAAATTCTCTCCGTGAATTTCTCTAAATGCTATGCTAAAACCATCACCGAGCTTTTCTTTTAAAAGGGAAGTTGTTTCTTTATTTCCTAGTCTCAACCTTAAATAACTATCATACTGATCGCTTACTTGAATTCTAAAACCTGTGTATCCTTTTTCGGCTGAAATTCTGATATTATTTTCTAAATTTGCTTTTTTATACCATCTCTCAAACCATTTTTCATGCGATTCTTTTTGAGATGATTTAATTTCATCAATTAATGTCATTTTCCCTCCAGTTGAGTTTAGCGAGTTCCTAGCTCAGTATGATATAATATAACTGACCGAAAGTAATATAATAAGTCGTTGTAAATCGTATTTCGCTCAAGCTTGGTCAGCTTGGGCTTTTTTTATTTACTCCGAAGTAAGATGTACTGCCAAAAGCTCATTATCTTGTCGTACCCAAAGAGATGATAGGTTACTAGAGATAATCCAAATCCTACAGCAACTACTATTAGAGCAATTAGTATCTTATAAACTCTTTTCATCTTTTAGTCTCCTTATAATCTTGATACAATCCTTCAAAGATTGCTGTAGCGCATTGTAAGGTTGCCAGCCCTAGTTCAGCAGCCGAACCTGTAAAGTCAGTACCGTCTTCATTCCATCCTGCTATTGAGTAAGGATACTCATTTTCTGGGTGAAAAATGATATGTAATTCTTTAATCATAGAGTACCTCCTTGTATCCTTCAGCAAAAGCTTTTGCTGCTTTACCAGCTATTTCCCCCATCAATTTAAAATCATCAAGAGTAAACGGTTGAGAAACTGTTTTTTTAGTACGTTTTTTATGTTTCATTCGTGAGAATCCATAAGGGGTTTCCCGCTGAACAACATTACCACTAATTCCTTCTCCATAATATTTCACTGTTTCAAGCATCATTCCACAACCTCCTCGATATAGGCAACTTTGAAAGCACCATTGTCAGCAGTGTACCAACCTGCGTTGCTTTCAAGTTTTTGGATTACTTCAGCATAATTATTAGCTTCAATAATATTCATTACACACTTAGGTTTTCTATCTTTGCTAACGAATTCTGCGCTATATAACTCAAATTTTTTCATCTCCACCTCAATCCATATGTTTATCAAGCCATTTTTCAGGGAACACGTTCTCAGACTCGTCAAGGTCTGAGCGGTTCCAGTTTATTTCGTCGCATTGTTTGCAGATAAGAAAGTGCTTGATATGATAATCTTCGCAATATCCTTGTTCCCACTTATGCCCGAACAGCTTACACAAAAGTTTCATTGGTTATCCTCCTTATCAAAAGGTTTCAGATATCCTTTAAATTCTTCAATCTGACGCTCAATGTTTTTGAGAGCATTCTCAAGAACTACTTCAACATCAACATTGTCTTTAAATGATTCTCTATTCTGCCAGATAAATTCCATGCGTGTTGCTGATTCATCAATTTGTTTTGCATAGTCAGTAATATAATTAAATTTGTACTGTGTATATCCTAATTCTTGTTTCATTCAATCCCTCCCCACCAGTCATTGACCAGCGATATTAGTTTGTCGGTCATTCTGAGACCTCCATTTTATTTTCATATTCTAAAAACTTTTTAAAAATTTCATCGACAAGTTCCTTTGGAATATTTGAACGCTCATTATAATCTTTTGAAAAATGGCCCCACGCTATATCTTGCTTGATAATTTCATTTTTCAATCCAAGATAGATATTACTGGCAAACTTTGTAGGTTTTTGCAAAGGGTAATTATAATTGTTATACCTGGTCAAGTTCTTATAAGGAAGCTCAAATCCTATAACACTTTCAATATATTCCCATATTTTCCCACTAGCCGGATTCTCGATGATAAAATACTTAGGCTTATAACGTTTGATAATCTCAATCGTATTAAACACACAAAGCTCACCATTTACTCTAGTAATGAATTGCTTATGATATTTCAAATTATTATGAGATTCTTCATAATCTTTCTTACTTCTGATAGTAAAAGGACTGGGCTTTTTTTGTGGTTCAAATAAACTATCTGATAAATCCTCTCGTTTCCAACATGCATTACCATTTTTTAATGCACTTGCTACGCTCCAACTCTCACAAGGTGGACTAGCAATGATTAAATCAGGATGCGGCAACTTATCCAATGTTTCAAAGAGTTGATTGTTACCAAACAACCTTGAATAGTCAGCAAGATTAAGATTAATAAAGTGACTATTTTTATTTTCAATGTCTAATCCTATTGAATAAATTTCTATTTCTTCTATTTCATCAGCTGACCGTTTGTAGCATCCGTTCCCACTATCAAACAGCGCCCAAACCACTTTTTTCATCCCTCCACCACTTTCACTAAATCAACTCCGAGGGCTTTGCCTGCTAGGTATAAAGCAATGATATTTTTATTTTTAAAGTAGTAATCATTGAAAGTTCTCGAACCATAAGGGCCAGTTTGATCTAGCACGTAACCAATATCTGTTGCATCAATGCCAGCAAAAACACCATCCAACTCATCCGCAATGCTTTTCGGAATCGTGAGCGAGGGGTTATTTAATCTAACTGCCTTTAATTCAAAATGTTCTTCACATTCTGGACATTCTAAAATATTATTAACTGAAACACAGTCATTCCATGAATCAAGTTCATAGCCACAATTCGGACATTTTTTATTACTCATCATCCCCTCCAATCGCTGCGAGTGCATCAATCGCATCTTTACGAATATCATGATTTCTCTCAACATAATATGTTTCTAGTTCATCACGTTCAGTTCTCAGCTTAATGTTTGTCAGTGCTTTTTTCGCAGTGTTAAGCTGTTCTTGGAGTTCGATTTTGTCATCAATAAAACCTTCAATGCTTTCAAGCAAAATAGTTGATTCTTTGATGGTTAAATTTATTCCATAGCTTAACTTTCTCTCAAGTTCTGGCAAATCAATTTTCATTTTCACACCTCCCCAGTGCTACCAAATCCGCCTGTGCGCTCTCCGTTTGCGTTGTCATCGTCTGTTGTAAGGTATTTGACAAATACACCTTGCATAATTCGTTGTCCTTTAGCAATCGTTACAGGCTCTTTTGAGATATTCATAAACAAGCCTTTGAATTCATTAGGATAATAATCTGAATCGATAATTCCTACTGAATTAATCAATGCAATGCCACGCTTAACTGGATTGCTTGAGCGGTCATATAATTTCAGTACTTCGTCATGTCCGAGTTGAACAGCTAGACCTGTACTTACCATTTTTATTTCATCAGGTTGAATCGTAACTGTTTCGCTTGCTGAAATATCATAACCTGCGCTGTGTTCTGTCGCTCTTTCTGGAAGTGTCGCATTTTTATTTAGTTTTACAAATTGTCTTGTCATTTTATTCTCTCCATTTTAAATACTGGCTTAGTTTCATATTTTTTATAAATATTTTTCCGTCTAATTTCATATTCTTTTTCCAGAGATTTAAGCTCATCTTCTAAAAGATTATGCTCTTTGTGAATCATCCATTTACCACAGCGAGAACACCTTGAATCATCAAACCATGCTGTGGGTTCATTGCTAATATAACCACAATATGGACAAGTTATATCTTTGTAGCAAGGGTCGCTCATTCTCCGTCCTCCACAGGCACATCTAATCTGCATACTGAGCAAAGCCCATCTTTATTCAAAAGAATTTCCATAACTGGACGTCCGCAACACTTGCATTCTTTATAATTCATTTTTCCACCTCAATAATTTTTTGTTTTTACTGCCCCACAATGAGGACACTTATAATAAAAAGTACCGCAACATCCGCAAGCATCTGGGAAGTCATCAAACCACTTCATATCTAAATTACATTCATCACATTTCATTCTCCGTCCTCCACAGGCACAAGCTCAATGAGCGGGTTAATCCAATAGTTGCAGTCATCAAGCCAAACATAGTAACTCTTATCTTTTCCTAAGTCATCGAGTGGCGTTCCACCGGGTATTCTTTTCAGAAACATCCCATCTTTGATTTCTGCAAGTTCTGATTTGGTGAATCTAGAGTATTTATTCTCATATCTACCGTTTTTATTTTTGGTATTACATTTAGCAAAACCAAATAATTCTGCCATAAATCCAAAACTTACTAGTTGAAAAAATGGCTTGTTTCCATTATTTAACGGACTAAGAAACACATAATATTTTTTCTCGCTCATTCCGTCACCTCAATCTGTTCATAGCTCCCAGTTTGCATGCTGCCGATTTCTTGCTGGGTGAATTTTGTTTTTGTTCCAAAAAAATCTTCAACGTTACCAAAAATATCTGAATATAAGTTTGTTGCTTCACCATAAGCTTCATCATAATATAGATAAGCTCCTGTCAGCTTATTTTTCAAATAGAACAGCTGCGGTTTTTCGACTTTGAATCCTGTAACTTTTAGACTAATCAAATGTGAAATAATCTTTTCTAAATCTACATAATAGGTTTGCTCTTGTACCCAAGATATAACGTCATCTGGAATATCTCCATTAGCAATTTTAAAAATTGATTTATCTGTTAAAAAGCTACCCACACACTCAGGCACGACTGGCAGGGCTTGCTGTTGGAGTTTCAGCTTATCTTCAAGAAGGAATGCATATTCTTTCCATTCTTTTAATGTTTGAGCACCTTCTGTAAATTTTTTAGCTACTCCAGTGAAATCTACATCTCTTTTAGAAAATGGGTCAATATATGCTTTTTTTGGTCTTTTTACTTCTTCTTCAAACTTAGTCATTTTTCGTGTCCTCCTCTATTTCACAATTCTTGAAATAATGCTATTTGCTTTTTTATCTGAGTATGGACCTGCATATTCTTTTAAAGCGTCAATAACACATTCTTTTGCGTACTCTTGCATTTGTTCTGATGTGTAAAGTTTAGGAAAATCGTCAACTTCTATAGCATTTTCCTTGCACCCTCTATCAATTGTGTAACTATACGCTGTTTCATCCTCAAAAACCACAAAGTCTTCTGGGCTTACCGCTTCAATCTCGCTTAGTTTCATCCATCTGCTCCTTATATCCCAGCTTCATCTAGCTCGTTCAAAATAATACGGTCTTTGCTAGAGAAATCATCATTTGATTTATATGCTTCTCGTTCCGCTTTTGAAAATGATTTTCGTTCTCCGTCAAGTTCAAAACACTCAACTTCTACAGTACTATCTTCCCAACTGACTGGTTCAGCGTTCAGCGATAGCTCTTTTGCCTTTTCCATGCTTGAAACTACTCCAAGAACTACTTCTGTGTAGTCAGAATAAATCCCCCATGACTGGGTTACAATATATACTTTCATCTCATCCCTCACTTCACAACTCTGTCAAAGAGTTCACATGCATGGTATCTTCCATTTATTTTTACAATTCTAAAATCATCACGCTTAACTGATTTTTTAGTGAACTGGTCTTTTTCAACCGTTATATATTTGTCAGTAACTTCGATAACTTTTAAGAATTTTGTGTCGCGGAAGCATATTTTATCTCCACGCCTTATTTCATTTTTGCTGAACATATTACTACCTCATATTTTAGCTTCTAAGCGCTTTTTCCTAGTTCATGATAAATTATCCATGAAACAGCTTAAGCGCTCAATGTAACCGTAATTTTCATGAATTAGAGCTATTCCAGAACGATAACTACTTCTTTCAAGTTGCGATCAAGAAAATCATAAAGTTGTAACCAAGTCATTTGCTGCCCCTTATTGAAAACCGTCCGAATATCTTTGTAGTACTGAACCAGTTCTTGCTTGTACTTCTTACGAGCATCAATATAGACAATCTTGTGACCGTATCCGTCATACTTAGCTTTCTTAGCCATATTATAGAGCTTCATTAATGGTATAGGGTTAAAAGCCGTCATAGTTTGCCTCCTCTATTTCTATATCTATCTGGTTTTTGTCTAGGTAGTATTTTTTTGCAATGAGAACTACTATCTGGCTATCATCTGTGTAATAACCTAACTTGGTCATGTAGTCTTGTAGATTTTTCATGAGATTATCCAAGTCTGGCCTTGTAGTTTTGAATTGCCACCACTTTTTCTTTTGCTTAATTGCATTCCAGAATGTCACAGTGAGCTGCAAAGGTATCTCTTTATCGTAAGGCTTACTTGGTGCGTTTCGCTTTAGTGCATTGACAAGTTCCTTATTTTCAGTACCTTTTCGGTTATAAAAAGATATTTTCCCGTTCCTATAGCCAATACCTTTTTGTTGTTGCGTAACTGGCATTTTTTCTAAGTTGAAAGAAAACTTCATTTTCCAAGTCTCGCAATCTTTTTACGAAATTCTTTATAAAAATACTTAGTTTCTTTGTTGTTTTCTCTTGCTTTCGCCATCTGCCTAGATTCTTCTCGAGTGACAATTTGTTGAACTATTTTTTCTTCCTTACTTACTCTTGACATTTTTCACCTCTTCAAGTGTTATTTCTCCTCTGTGATAAGCAACAGCCTTTTCTAAAGGACAGCCAATAATTACCGCTAGAAAGTGCATTGGGTTATTCGGATTATTTTCTTTATCACACCAATCTAGGAAGCGATAATATTGCTTATCCGTCACTACAAGTGGTTTCACGTAATCAATATGACTCTGCGCCATTGCTGCTGTATAAGCTGACTTAGGTATTGCCATTCTCTAAATCCTCCCAGAACTTCTTGCGATCTTCATCTGTCATATACTCTGCTTTTTGATCACCTTGAGACCATTCAGGGATACTCTTTTTACTTTTAACTACAGGTATTTGATTCAAATAACTATCGAACTTATTTGAAAATAAAGTTTTAGGTTGAAGATAATTTTCTGCAGGCACATCATTGAATACCTTTCCACTCCAGTTGGTGACCATGTTGTCAATCACTGTTTTAAAGTCATCAACTTTAAAGCCTTCATTCCATCTGGCTTTGATAAGTTTTTTATTTGCATCAACATTTCTAAAACTTCTTCCAGTTTTTTCATTCAAGTAAGAGATTATTTCTGAATAAGGAATAACATCGTCAGATTTATCTGACATATTATTATCTTTACCTATCCTATCCTTACCTAACCTAACCTTACCTGTGGATACCGTTGGTATGTCATCTGGTATACCAACTTTTGAATAAGTTCCATTTTCTGTAATGACAAGCTGTTTCTTTTCCTCTAAATACTGCGTTTCGTTATATCTATCATTTCTGATGTAATTATGGATTTTCCAATCTTTTATAACAATTACTCCACTATCAAATGGAATAATAAATTGTTTAGCTATAAGGATCTTCAAATCATCATCTGTTGCCCCACTAATTAACTTTATTGTTTTAGGATTTCCAACAAAACCATCATCATCTGCGCTCATATTCAAATAAAAATATAATAATTTTGCGGTTGGTGACATTTCCATAAAGAAGTCCGTTTCAACAATCTTCTTACTAAACATCCTTCTTTGTGCCATTATTCAGCCTCTGTTTCTAGTGAATAGCGCTTATAAGTGGTAGAATCGCCATATCTATTTTTCTTCGTGATAGGTTCTTTTTTGAAAATATAACCTTCATCTTGCAACAAACAAATTTTCTTTGGCAAATCAATAATTCCAAGCTCTGTAAAACATTCTGCACTTGTAATTGATCCAAATTCCTTTATATAATTTAATACTCTGTCTTGGTGTCTTAATTTTTTATTCATATTAATTCTCCATAGACAATAGGTTAACGCTGGGTCTCCGTGAGTTCATAGCGTTAGGTACTTACATGTCTTTCCTACACAAAGCCTAGTGTCATTTAATTAAAACGGTAATTGATCGTCACTGATTTCCATTGGTGATCCACCGAATGAGTCTGCTTGCGGTGCTGCTTGTGACTGTTGACCGCCACCCATTGAAGCGAATTCTGAGCGACACAAGAAGTTTTTAATTTCTGTTCCTGTGGCAGCCTTTTCTTCTCCATTTTTATCGATGTAAGTTCCTGTACGCTCTTTCACAAGAATAAACACACGTTTTCCTTTGAGAAATTTAAGTGTCTGTTCGTTGTGCCCATAATCCATTGGAGCAATAGGTTGATTATTATCTTCGATACTTGCAAGAATACGTTGTAAACTACTGTCTGACCATGGTTTACCGAATAAAAACCAACTATTTGCTGTTTCACCATTATTTCCTTCAATATCAAATTTAAACATTGGATCGCCATTTTTAGATTGTTGATTTTTCACATCTACAATAGTTGCTATATGTACTCCTGCAGCAAATCCTTGACCTGTTAAGTTACTCATTTCATTTCTGTTGTATTGCATTATTTTTCTCCTTCAAATTTAAATAATTCATCAATCGGACAAGCTGTTCGACTGTCAATTCTGTTTTTGGCATAAACGCCGTCGTTACCCTCTAAGATTGCCCCTCTGTTCCCCGTATTAGGATTTACTTTAATTCGTCCTACAACGTCCGTCCAGCCGAGCAATTCACTTAATACTTGTTTTCTGATTTTGGGGACAAACTGAGTAATTACCCGACCATCTTCAAGGGATATATCATGAGTATCTTCCCAAGCTGTAACATAGACATTAAGGGGCAAACTATAAATTTTTGTTAGTATTCTCAAAAAGTAATTTGGCCATCGTCCCCAATCTTGAATTTCATTAGAGATACCATTTTTTGAATTTCTACCTTGCTCGATAAACCAATCTGATTGAAAGCTTGTAAAATTATCAATAACAAGATTGTCATATTCCGTTACTACTTCATCCACTTCTTTTAGAAAGATATTAATATCTTTAGAAGGATGCTCTTTGTCAAAGGACACCAATCCCTCATCGTCAATTGTTCTTACATCAATATTTGGAATGCCGCTCAATACTTTATGAGAATTGTCAAATGATAAAACTAATGTTTTTCCTTCCAAACACCTAACCGTCGAAGTTTTACCGAGTCCAGGTTTACCATATAATAGAACTCGCCAATACTTAGTCCTTTTGATATCAGTAGCTTTTATAATTTTCATTTAATCACCCTCATTCATCCCACTTAAGAGCAGGCTTCTTAGGTTTTTGAATAATGAACTGTTCAATATCCTTATAAATACCTTCACCGTATTTCTTTTCCAACTTAGCAACTGACAATGGCTCCACACTTTCTAAGCCATATTTTCTAATAAGCGCTGTTTTAGCAGTATTATCCATAACGATTTCTCTGGTAAACTGTTGTTTCCCATATGATAAGCGAGTGAAGTTCTGACCTTCATCAAGGCGCTTTTTAACTTCCTTCTCCGCCTCTTTTCTCATCTTATCTGCAGCCTTTACAGCTTCTAAAAATGCAGTTAAATCGCTGTTATCCAACTCTTTAATCATTGATGGACGAAACTCAAGCACTTCACCAGTTTCTCTATCCATTGGTATTAGTTGTAAACTCATTTTTAATTCCTCCAATTTTTGTTATAATTAGAGTAGAAACATTGCAAAAATTTCTACTCAGCTCACTCTGCAAAGTGGGCTTTTTTATTTTTCTCTGAACTCATTGATATCAACTTCCAGAGCATCTGCTATTTTGCATACCGTTTCAAATAAAGGTTTTTTTACTTTTCCGCTCTTGATATGAGCTAAAGTAGCTTTATTTATTCCCGATAGTTTAGCAAGACGATATGTTGTTATATTTTTCTCTTTTAATAGTTGTTCAATTTTATTCCACATACTATATATTGTGACCTTTCATTTTTATATACTACATATAGTTGAAAGCGCTAACCTATTTTGATATAATAATCTTAGAATAAAGACCACTCAGCCGGACTTTGTTCATAATAATTTATGAAAGGGGAATATCATGGCAAATACAAAGCAGACTTCTAAATCTGTTGCTTCTAAAGCCTCTAAAGCTTTGCGTGACGGTCGTTCAAGTGCCCGTACTAAATCTATTGCTGCCAGCGCTTTATCTCAAACTAAGAGTTCTCGTCGCAAATAGAATTTAAACTTGTTAATAGCTCTGCAATGGCCGATACCATTTCAGGGCTATTTTTTGTACGCTCTTCTTTTATAACTTCCGAAACGAACATATTAATTTTTCCCTCTAGTTCTTTACGATCCATATTCCTTCCTTTTCTCCTAGTTGCTACTAAGAGCTTTTTATTTTGTCATGTAGCGAAGGTACTCTTCAAACTTGTAGAACACCCGTGGAAAAGTAAATTCTGGACGATATACTGTCCATGTTTTATTTACATTGTTTATACAGACTTCTTTCCCGTCAGTTGTATAAAAAGTGTCATATTCTGGCATTTTTATCTCCATTTCTTAAGCTGATTAAAATTCAAAACTTGTTTGTGCATTTAACGAACGAATTTCCAATGTTGTGTTGAATGCTGGTTGCCACATTTCAAGATATTCTAATGCTTCTTCATAGCGACTAAGTGGAATATCACTATATTTCACAACATCAAACCGATTATTCAAATCTTTGTAGAACTCACGGAAAACCTTACTACCGATTTTCTTATGTGCATTTGAAGCTTTACCACCTGTAAACATATAAACTTTAGTTGCTACTTTCTTCTGCAACACTTTCGCTTTATTTGATGGAAGTCCGAATCGGTCAGTCAAATCAAGAACTGAATTTTCGATTTGTTCGACTTTTTTATTCAAGTTCACGTTTCCTTGAGCGAGTAATGCAATTTGTTGTTCAGGAGTTTGCGGTAAAAGCTGTTGTTTGTATTCTTTTTCAACTTGGATAAAGTACTGACGAGCTTCTTTGCCTTTTGCTGTACGCTGGATCATAGAAATTTCTTTGGCCATGTCAAGTTTTAAGGCGTGATCTTGACTTGGGCGACCTCCTAGTTTTGAACTTTTTTGTTCAAAACCTATAAAATCAACGTTTTCAGTAAATCCATATTCAGTCATTCGTTCAAACCAAATATGATATGGTGTTTTTACTTCTAAAAATTCATGTAACTCACGACCGCTTACTACTTGGTCGTTGTTTTCGTTTTGTGTAATATTAATTAATTGATTCATGTTTTATTCTCCTCCTGCATACTTGTTGTAAAACTCCTTGTTTATAAACTCCATCATTTCCTTATAATGGAATGACCAGTGACTCCCATCTTTGGGATAGTAGACCCACCCACCATTTTCAACTGATAAAGTTTTTATTAACTCAGGTCGCTTCAAAAGCTTTGAAATCGTAGGTGCTGATCGATTAGATTTAGCAACAAATTCTTTCATTCCTACCCAACCATCAAAGTCTTTTTCTTTAAGTTCTTGGTATTCAACTTTATCTACAAGAATCTTATCTTCTGGAATTAAAACTGAAATAGTCGCTTGTACTTCAAGTGTTTGTTCCATGTGTTTTCCTTTCTAAGCTTCAAAATCAAAACTCATTTGTCGAAGTTGCATTTTTGTAGCCGTAGAAGGCTCCCAGTTATTAGTGAAATCAACTACTGTATCAAAATGCTTTGCTCTTAATTGTGTTCGTGTAGATACTCCAGTAACTACTTTGACGACTTGATTGATGTCTTTGAACAACTTGCCGCGTTGTTCTCGAGTAATTTTTCCATAACCTCTAGCTACTTCCGCAACACGTTGGTTGATTCGACTTCCGATGTAGTTATATTCACCAGCACTAAGCGGAGCATTTTCTTCAAGGTCTGACACTCTGTCTTTGACTTCTACAAGCTCTTCTTTCACACTTCCGTAACCTGTTGCGATAGCTGCGATTTGCTGGTCCAATGTTAGTGGGGCTTGTTGCTCTTGAACTTTGAAATAAGTATCAACTAAAATATCGTACATATCCCAAGCTTCATCAGTTCCTAAAGATTTCGCGTGAAGCAATGCTCCTTTTTCCGTCCAGAGGTAGAGTTGATTTGCGAATTTACCAACAGCATCCAAATTTTGGATGTTGCTTTTAAAATCTTTTAAATCCTCACCTTTTAATAAAAAGAAATGTTTTCCTTCTTTAAATCAGGATTTGTTATTATTAAAGTTTTTCGTGATTGATGAAGAGTCAGTTCCATAACCATCAGCAATTTGTTGTGTAGTCAAAACTCGTTGACCGTTTAATTCTGTAATTTGTAATTCTTTCATTTTTGAATCCTTTCTTTTGTTGTGTCTTTTAAGACACTAATTCTTCAAAAAAAATATCGAGCATTTCATCATTTGTAAAATTCATTACTTTGCTGATAACTTTTATTTGTTGAGCTGTAAACTCAGACTCTCCACGAAGCTTTTTATAAATCGCGGAACGAGAAACTTGTTCTCCGTTCTTAGTCATTTGGTTTTCTAGCCAATCAACATTTTTACCCATTGATTTTAAACGTCCAAGAAATTGATTTGATTTCATTGTTCACCGCCTTTCTTTTCTTTGTGTCCCTTAAGACACTTTCAGTATATCATTATAAAAATATCATGTCAAGTATTTTGTGTCCTAAAATACACTTTTTTATTAAAATAAATATTTTTATGTTTTGCTTACTTCTTTTGTGTACTTTACGACACTTTAGTGTTATAATGTAAAAAAGGAGATTTTTAAACAATGGAAAACATATTAAAAGAAAAACGGCTAGAAAAGAAATTAACTCTTGAACAAGTTGGTGAAATTGTAGGCGTTGGTAAATCAACCGTTAGAAAATGGGAAAACGGTATGATTGAAAATATGGGTAGAGATAAGATTGTTTCTCTTTCTAAAGCTCTTGGAATTTCCCCGCTTGATATTTTAGGGATAGGAGATTCAGAAAACGAAACACATCCTATGAAAAAAGAATTAAATGATATTTTTGATTTACTTAATTCAAAGCGTCAAGTAAAAGTTTTAAATTTCGCAAGTAATCAACTTGACGAACAAAAGAACAATCTATTAGATATTAACAAAACAAAGGAAAAAGATAGACTTATTCCTATTGAGACTGTAGAAAAAGTTTCAGCTGGTTTTGGATTTCATTATGGAGAAAACGAAAAGACTACTTACTATACTTCAAGAAATGATTTACCTCGTTTTGACTTTGCTACAGTTGTTGACGGAGATTCAATGGAACCTACTTTACACGACGGCGATGTCATTCTAATTAGACAAAACTATGATACTCCTCAAGGTGGAATATATGTAGTAGATTATGATGGGACATCTTGGGTTAAAGAAGTTAGCATTGATGAAAACGAACTTGTTCTTCATTCTATTAACGAAAAGTATCCTGATCGTTTTTTGCCAGTTCCTCCTGAAGATGGGGAATACTGGAACATCGTCGGGAAAGTAGTTGATTGGTTTACGCCAGAGAACATTTAAACAAGAAAAAAACTACGAGCAATGTCCAGAAACTCAACAAAACTAGATAAATAATGTGCGCCATCACTAAACTGGTAAGGAGAAATTATGGGATTATTTAATAACTCAAAAAAAGAATGTGCTTCATGCGGAAATAAGTTAAGTTTTACTAACCGTTTTATATTAAAGGATGGTTCATACATTTGTGCTAGCTGTATTAATAAAGCTGGTGTAAGTATGGGAGGGTATGATGTTGAATATTTCAAAAATAATGTGACTCTTGACACATTATTTGATGACCACTCAACACAAAAATATAAACCTACAACTCATGGAAACAATGTTAATATATCCAAACCTAATACTAACAGTATTAAATGTCCAAAATGCAATAGTACCAATGTACAGTTTATGCAACAAGACAAAAAAGCCTTCTCGGTTGGTAAAGCTGTAGGTGGTACAGTATTAATTGGTGGAGTTGGGGCTTTTGCAGGGTTTGCTGGTAAAAAAGGTAAAAAGCAATGGTTCTGCCAAAATTGCAATAGTATTTTTGAAACAAAATAAACAAAAAATCCACCCTATCTTTGGTCGGACGAGGGCGGATTTAAATTATAAAGTAGTATAAAGGCTTTTAATAAGCTTTTTACTATACCATTTTATCAGAAATGAGGTATAAAAAGCAACAATGGCAAGATATATAAAACGAGGTAAAGTCTGGCAATACGAAATATCTTATAAGGATACTGATGGTAAATATAAAAAACTAAGAAAGAGTGGTTTTCCAAAAAAAGCCGATGCGATTTCTGAAGCTGGTGAAATTGAATCTAAACTTGCAAAAGGATTCAATGCTGCTTCGAAAGACTATTTATTGAGTGAACATTTTGAAAAATGGATAGAAGTTTTTAAAAAAGGAAAAGTATCAGATGGAACTTATAAAAAATATTTATACACGTTATCTGTTATAAGGTCATATTTCGCTGATATGACGATTAAAACACTTAATCGAACAAAATACCAGCAAGCATTAAATAGTTACGCAGAAAGCAAATCTGACGAATCTACACGACAAATAAATACACACATTCGATCTAGCATTTCGAATTTAGTAGATGAAGGTATCATAAATTATGATTTTACTAAAGGAGCAATTGTAAAAGGTGGGAAATCAGCAAAAGATGAGTATGATAAATACCTGGACTTTGACGATTTTGAAAAACTAATAAAAGAAGTCAAAATAAAATTAAATCCAATTTATTCTTCTCCTTTTATGATTTTTGTCGGAGCGATGACAGGGATGCGTTTTAGTGAATTATCTGGATTGACTTGGGATCATATTAATTTCGAAGAAAAATATATTGAGGTAATAAGGACATGGGATCATTCAAAACAAGATTTTGGACCTACCAAAAATCCTCAATCAAAAAGAAAAATATCCATAGACTCTAAAACAATGGATACCATAAAAGACTTTAAAAAGAGACAACGAGTACTATTTGATAAATTAGATATTCATCCCACACATGATTTTGTATTCTATAATGCCCAGAACGGGGTAATCAATAATAAATCTATAAACAAACAACTTAATGCCTTATGTAAAAAGCTTAATCTCAGTACGACGATTACTTCACATGGTTTACGTCACTCACACGCTTCAATGCTGATATATAAAGACATAAATATTCTTTATATATCAAAAAGGCTCGGACATAGAAGTTTGAACGTTACAATGTCCACTTATTCTCATGCTATTAAAGAGTTGCAAGACAAAGAAGATAATTCTGTACGAAATATTTTAGAAGGGTTAATTGAATAAATAGGGCGATATGGATTTGGCACAAATTTGGCACAAAACATAAAAGGAGTATAAAAAATGCCCCGCCACGAAGGCGGAGCGAGGTTTGGCACCATGATCCGAGGGGGATTCGAACCCTCGACCGTTCGCTTAGAAGGCGAATGCTCTATCCAGCTGAGCTATCGGACCAAAATAGACAAGTAGATTTTTACACTACTTGTCTAGTCTATCATATTTTTCTAATTGAAGCAATTATTGTCCTGTATAAGGATCAACATAAGTGGTTGTACCATCTGCACTCGCACCTCCCATTCCTGGGTCAGTTGTTCCATATGCTGCGTCATCGTCTACAGAAGCCCCATAAGGATCTGGGGTAGTTGCATCAGCCTGACTTTCTTCAGAAGATTTTGTTTTATCCGATGAAGTTGGCTTATCACTTGTCGCTGCGCTACCATCTGTCGCAACATAGGTAGCAGAATTGCTGCTGTCAAGATTTACAAAAGAACCATTGACATCAATACCATAAACAGTTGACTTGCCATTTTCTGTTACTGTTGCTGAAGGCATGAAATAGGCATCAGGTATATTACCAGTTAATGTTTCGTATGTAATTAAATTATTACTTAAACTATTGCCTGTCTCTTTTTTCAGAGAGTTTCGTAAAGCGTTTTGAACGGCTAAAGTCGTATTTGTAGATAACAGCTGATAAGAACCACCATCTCCTGGATTCATATAATCAATCCCTTGATATTGAATCGAAACTACTTTATTAAAACAATCTCTATAACCTAATAAAGAAGTTAAAGTTGAGCCATTGATTGGAATATTTGTTTTGATGTCTTCACTAATATCGTCCAAGAATTTTTGATATTGAGTGATATTGTTCAATGCCAAGAGCTTCGTCACAACTGCTGAAATAACTTCACGCTGGTGTGCTGCACGACCATAGTCTCCATTAGGTAAGTGATGGCGATCACGCGAATAAACCAGCGCTTGGTCTCCATTAATGTGTTGTTTACCTGGTGGAACTTTCGCAGTGTACTCCGGCTCTGTGTCAGAGATATAAAGAGTCTGCCCAGTTGTATTGTCAATATCAATACCGCCCACATCATTGACCAAGTTGACCAAGCCATCAAAGTTAATCATGAGGAAGTTATCAACATTAATACCAGCCTGTTCTCCGATTGTCTTCATGGCATATTGGACACCTGTTTCCAGCCCTCCTGCATTATACCCCATCGGATAAGCGGCATTCATCTTCTGTGTCGAAACAGTATTACCTTTATTATCCAAAATGTTTGACATGACATCTCGCTCAAGAGAAACCATCGTTGTTGTATTCGTTTTGGGATTAAGGGTCATAACGATCTGTGAGTCTGAGTTACCATCCCAGCTGGTTGATCCTCCGCGGTCAGCTCCTCCAGTATCGACACCCATGAGTAAAATTGTTAATGGCTCAGTCGCTTTGATAATTTTTCCCGCATCTGTGCTTCCAACTTCCGCATAGGTTTTCGAAAATGCTTTTGTTGTGCTATCTAAAACTGTCGAAACATAGACAGTGGCTGCTCCAGCCGTTAAGGCGATGATCCCAACGATCATCAACAGCGATTTTTTCCAAAGTTTCATAGTAAAATTATATCAAATTTCTACAAATAAACAACAGGAAATGAAAAAAGCAACCAGATAGGCTTCTTTTTTCCTATCTGATCACTCTTATTTCACTTAGAAAAATTTGACCATTTGATACACATCTATCAATTGTCCATGTTCATCGCGTGCGCCATATTTTTGGACTGTTTCAAGCTCAAAACCAAACTTTTCATATAAATGGATAGCTGCTTTGTTGCGTTTTTGAACAGTTAATTCAAGTCGCTTTATCACGTCCATCTCCTCAATCCATTCAAGGGCATCCTCAAATAAAAAAGAAGCAATACCATAACCTTGAAATTGTGAACTTACAGCAATAAAAATATCCCCAATATGGCGTATGCGATAGTGAAAATCTGCCGTAATATGTAGAACGCCAGCAATTTCTTGACCAATAAAGGCTAGAAAATAAGCGTTATTGTCCTTCGTAAGAATCTGTGTCAAGTAATCTTGCATCTGCGTGGGCGACATAAGAATCCCCGCCTCATCTAAAGTCAGAAAATGACTTTCTTTTCCTACCTGATTAAGAAAAGCAATAAGCTTTATGCTATCTTCAGGAGTTGCTTCACGAATCAGTAACTCTGTGCTCATAATTCTCCTAGTAGTGCCTCATAGCGTTGTCCATGTGGAAGAAGTTCTAAGACACGTTCAGCATCCGTTGCAAAGCCGTCTGCGTATTTATCAAATTTCACTTCTAAGTAGGATTCAGGTAGACTTTCTCCCAGTAGCTCGCCCCATTCAATAACAGATATGCCTTCACCAAAAAGATAATCGTCAAGGTCAAAGCTGTCAGGATCATCTCCTGCACGGTAAACATCCATATGATATAAAGGGAGCTTTCCTTCCTCGTATTCTCGTACAATGGTGTAAGTTGGGCTCTTAATCATCTGCGAAATTCCTAAGCCCACAGCTAAACCCTTCACAAAGGTTGTTTTACCTGCACCAAGCTCTCCTGTCAAAACAATAATATCTTGTGCCTGAAGAAGGCCACCTAAACGCTCTGCAAATGCGAGCATCTTTTCTTCATTAACTTTTAATTTCATAGCCTTATTATAGCACAACTCAACACGTGAAAATTAGTAATTAAATCCCGGAAAACGGAAGTGATTGTTTTTCGCTAAGTCTTGTGTGACTCTAGCAAAGTCTAAAGGAGTCTTGTCTTTGGCCATTGACTCCTTTCCTCTTTCATGCAGTATGTCTGGGAACAAAAAAAGATTCCTTACGAATCTTTTTCTTTTATAGTTTTACGCCAATTTCTTCTTTGACTACGTCAACTATTGTGTCAACAACTTCATTTACTTCTTCATCTGTTGGTGCTTCAGCCATAACACGGAGAAGTGGTTCTGTTCCACTTGGGCGGACAAGAATGCGGCCTTTGCCGTTCATTTTTTCTTCCATGGCCGTAATAACTTCACGTATAGCTGGAATATCCATTGCCCCTTCTTTAGCAGCGTTATTTGCTACACGAACATTTACAAGTTTTTGAGGATAAATTGTGACTTCAGCTGCTAGTTCTGATAATTTTTTACCTGTTTCACGCATGACTTTTACAAGTTGGATAGCTGAGAGTTGTCCATCACCGGTCGTATTGTAGTCCAAGAAGACCATATGACCTGACTGTTCACCGCCAAAATTGTAATTATTTTTACGCATTTCTTCCACAACATAGCGGTCACCTACAGCCGTTACTACGGAATTCATACCTGCTTCTTCCAATGCTAAATGAAAACCAAGATTAGACATTACAGTTGTAACTACGGTATCTTTTGCTAATTTCCCTTGCTCAAGGAGATACTTCCCAACGATGAACATAATTTTGTCACCATCAACGATATTGCCATTTTCATCTACTGCGATAAGACGATCCGCATCACCATCGAAAGCCAGACCAATGTCGCTTCCAGTTTCTACAACCGTATCTGCTGTTTTCTCTGGGTGTGTTGAACCAACACCGTCATTAATATTAAGTCCATTTGGATTTTCACCAATCACTGTGAGTTCGGCATTTAAATCAGCAAACACAGCACGCGCAGATGTATATGAAGCACCATTAGCTGTATCGAGTACAATTTTGTAACCTTCAAAATCGCCTTCAGCTGTTGTTTTCAAAAATGCTTGATATTTACGTACAGCTTCATTATAATCGTGTAAAATTCCCAAACCTTCAGCAGAAGGTCGTGGTAATTTATCTTCTTCAGCATCAATCAAAGCTTCGATTTCTAACTCTTTATCATCGTCAAGTTTAAAACCATCTGCTCCGAAGAACTTAATTCCGTTATCCAAGGCTGGATTATGGCTGGCAGAAATCATAACCCCTGCAGAGGCTTCTTCTTTACGGACCAAATAAGCCACTCCTGGTGTAGCAATAACACCCAAGTCATAAACCTCAATCCCTACTGATAACAGACCTGAAATAAGGCTTGTTGAAAGCATCTGACCCGAAATACGTGGATCACGTGCTACATACACTTTTGGTGTTCCGATTTCATGTTGGCTAAGAACATAGCCACCAAAGCGCCCAAGTTTAAAGGCCATTTCTGGCGTTAACTCTACATTTGCCTCTCCACGAACGCCATCTGTTCCAAAATATTTACCCATTTTATTCTTCTCTTTTCTTTTTTTACTTATTTATTTTTTTACTGGAGTCATTGTTACTTCTACTTGACTAGGTTTCACACTTGCTCCATTTGCCTGTATATCGACATTTACAGTCTCTTTTTCCGTAATATTAGATATGTTTACCGTCGCATCAACACTATTAATCTTATCTAGAGCACTTTGTTCTCCTGAAATGGTGACTGTCTTCTGAGAGAGAGACGTCTTCATGTCTGAAAGACTTTGGTCAAGTGTTCCCGTTTTCTTCACATTAACTGGGACTGTTTTTGACGGCTTTTCTACGCTCACTTTCATTTGCACTGTCGCCGGACTGATTTGTGCGGGAAGTAATTTTCCGTCAGCATCAACTGCATGCAAGGTAACCGTACCAGAGTAATCATCATTTAAGTATGCATCACTTGGTAAGGCCGCTTGGATGGCATGGATTTGTTTGATGCTTGTTTCCCCTGCTGTTACTTTGACTTTTTCTTGACTCAGCTTGATGTCATTAACTTTGAAACCATCTGGTAGCTGCGCTTGTTCAATCAAGGGTGTTACATTAAATTCAGCACTGGCTTTCTTTTCTAAGCGAACGGTCAAGGTTGTAGGTTCAATTTGTGCATTTATGCCATTAGGAAGTTGTTGGATACGTACGGGCATCGTCACTGTTCCTTCTTTTGCATTGGATAAATCCACCACAAGATAAAAGTTCCGAGAATCCGGGTTTTCTTCTGTATTAATCTGAACGCGATTGTAACTTGTCAGGTAGACATTAGCAGTATTATTATAACCACTGGCAAAATATTCATCTGAATTATACTTAATTTCAATTGGTACATTGGAAATAGTTGTCGTATAAACTTCTCCAGTTGTTGAGTTACCTTGATTTCTCAACGCAGCAGAGCTTGCATTAAAGAATAAAATTACTGCAAAGAAAATGGAAGCTAAGATTGTAAAAAGTTTTGAAGCGAAAAAATTATTTCTCATTATTTTTTGCCTCCTGTTTCTTCTGGTCCCAAAATAGCGATAAGTTTTTCATGGAACACTTCTTTTGAAATATCCGCGTACAACTCACCATTATAAGCGATAGATATTCCTCCTGTTTCTTCCGAAACAACAAGAACTAAAGCATCTGAAGATTCTGATAAACCTATAGCTGCACGATGTCGTGTCCCAAACTCTTTGGATATTCCCGTTTTCTCAGTTAAAGGAAGGTAGGCACTGGTTACAGCAATTTTATCATCTTGAATAATCACTGCCCCATCATGTAAAGGCGTATTCGGGATAAAGATATTGATGATTAATTCACTGGAGATATCTGCATCTAACCTTATCCCTGTGGAAGCATACTCACTCAGAGTTTGTGTTCGCTCAATAGCAATGAGTGCTCCAATTTTACGCTCAGACATATAGGCAAAAGATTTTTCATATGCCTCAATATAGCTATTGATAGACCGGTTGCGTCCACCGGATAACCGATTGGTCGTCCGACCTAATCCTTCCAAAGCTCTACGTATTTCTGGTTGAAAGATAATAACACCGGCAATCGCACCATAGGTAATTACTTGATTGAGTAGCCACTCTAAAGTGGTCAAACCGATCAAACCAGCAACTATTCTTATGAGAACAAAAATAATAACACCACGTACTAAGCTGACCAGCTTTGTGCCTTGTACAAAACGCATAGCTAAATAAAGAAAAAAGCTTACAATAGCGATATCGATGATTGAAATGAACACACGCCAAGGCGATTGGTTTAACTCCAATATTTTTTGCCAGAAGTCAAGATTAAAAATTTGACTAAAATCACTCACATACTGCCCTCCTCACTGACTTATTCTTTACTATTATACCAAAAATACATTTCTTTATGTTATCTCCCACATAAAGAAAAAGCGACTTACACTAAGTTGCCGCTTTTCTCTTTTTTATTTTGCTTGACGTGCAGCTTTTCGTGCAGCTCGTCTTGCCTCACGCTCAGGATCTACTGGGCGTTCTTTTCTTTCTCTTTTTTCACGAACTGGCTGCGCAGCTTTTTTATCCGAAGCTTTTGCTTCACGAGCAATAAATTTTTCGTAATCCCCTGACATTCGGGCATACCGTAAGAATTTTTTCTTCGCATCTGCCGCAGCTTTTGCATAAAGCAATTCTGCTTGCTCTGCATTGACCTTCATAAGATTGGCAAAGCGAGACTGTTTCACCAACAATTCTCTTACTTGTCCAAAATCTGGACGTTTAAAATCTAATGTCAGAGGATTTTTTCCAACTTCTTCAAGTGCTGGATTGTAGCGGTAAAGTTGCCAATATCCACTGTTTACTGCAGCTTTTGCTTCATCAAGCACCTTGCTCATTCCCTCATAGTTTCCATGTGTAATACATGGTGTATAGGCAATAATTAGAGAAGGGCCCTTATGTTTTTCCGCTTCATCAAAGGCTTTGATTGTTTGCATCATGTTTGCACCACTTGCGATTTGAGCGACATAAACATTGCCGTAAGTCATAGCCATAAAGCCAAGATCTTTCTTCGCAGCAACCTTTCCGCCAGAAGCAAACTGCGCAATCGCACTTGCCGGTGTACCTTTGGAAACCTGTCCACCTGTATTGGCATAAACTTCGTTATCCATAACGAGGATATTTACATCTGCACCGCTGGCAATAACGTGATCCAATCCACCAAATCCAATATCATAGGCCCAGCCATCGCCACCAAAAATCCACTGTGTAGGTTTTACAAATTGGTCTTTTTCATTATATATTTCTTGTAGCAGAGCTGAATTTTCTTTTTCCTCTTTAAGCACGGCTTTGAACTTTTCAGCACGTGCTCTTGTACCTTCAGAATCTTCCAGGTGCTCCAGCCAATCCTCAGCTAACTGTGCTAAGGTAGCCGACATTTCAGGTAGGGCTACCTTAACTTGTGCTGCAAGTTTTTGCCGTCTTGTTTGACTTGCAAACCACATGCCATAACCGTATTCAGCATTATCTTCAAAGAGCGAATTTGACCATGCTGGACCTTGCCCAACATTATTTGTGGCATAAGGGGCAGCCTGTGTCCCCCCATAAATAGAAGAACATCCTGTGGCATTGGAGATCATCATACGATCACCAAACATCTGTGTAAGCAGTTTGATATAAGGCGTTTCCCCACAGCCAGAACACGCACCAGAAAACTCAAAGAGTGGTTGGTTAAACTGTGTAGCAGCGACTGTACCAGAGCGTGCTGGATTTTCTTTTTGCTTAAGTGTCATCCCAAAAGCCCAGTTGATGGCTTGAGTTTTTTGACTTTCATAAGGTACCATTTTTAGGGCTTGCCCTTTTTTCGGACAAGCTTCCACGCAGAGTCCACAGCCTGTACAATCCTCTACGGAAACTTGAATCCGGTACTTCAGACCGTCTTTGCCACGGTAATCCATCACACTGAAGCCTTCTGGCGCCACATTCCATTCATCTTCATCTGCGAGGAAAGGACGAATGGCAGCATGTGGACAGACAAAAGAACATTCATTACATTGCGTACATGCAGCGCCGTTCCATTCTGGAACTTCCAAAGCAATGCCGCGTTTTTCAAAAGCAGATATTCCTAGCGGACTACTTCCTGCTGCTACATTGGTAGCCACATCCTGAACAGTTAATTGATCACCTTCAAAGGCATTGACCTTATCTAAAAAGTTGAAAACATAGCGTTTACGTGCTGTATCTGCCGGAGCGGCTTTGGTAACTTTTTCTTCTGTGTCAGCCCATGAGGTAGGTACTTTTACTTCATGTAAATGATGCAGGGCTGCTTCCATAGCTTGTAAATTTTGCTCTACAATCTTTGGCGATTTACGGGCATACTTCTGTGCATCCTCTTTAAGAATCGCATAGACCTTATCAAAGGGCATAATGTTGGTCAACTTAAAGAAAGCAACTTGCATGATGGTATTAATGCGTCGCCCCAAACCAGTGGTTTGTGCAATCTTAGCAGCATCGATTGTGTAGAAACGAATCGCATGTTCCGCAATATACTTTTTAAGCTGGGCAGGTAAATTTCGATCAAGTTGTTCATCTGTCCAGCTTGTATTAAGGAGGAAAATCCCTCCAGGGCGCAAGCCTTTTGTTAAATCATATTGGCGCACATAAGTTGTATTATGGCAGGCTACAAAGTCAGGATGCGAAATCATATACTCCGACTGAATAGGACTGTCACCAAAGCGCAAATGACTTACGGTCAGTCCACCTGATTTTTTCGAATCGTACTCAAAGGCACCTTGAACATATTTGTCCGTATGGTCACCGATGATTTTAATAGCAGCTTTATTCGCACCCACGGTCCCATCTGAACCAAAGCCCCAGAATTTTGCTTGATAAGTATCTGCTGAAGTGAGATCCAAGTTCCCTGCAAGCGGTAAGGAAAGATGAGTCTGATCATCATCTATACCGATAGTAAAGCTTTTCTTCACAGATTTATTTTTTAGCTGCTCGAAAACTGCCACGATGTGCTCTGGTCGCGTATCTTTACCACCTATACCGTAACGTCCACCAATAACATAAATATTTTGCTCAAACAGCAAATCTTTAATATCGAGTAAAAGAGGCTCAGCATTACTTCCTGCTTCTTTTGTCCGGTCAAGTACGGCAAGTGAAGTCACCGTTTTAGGTAATTTTTCAAGAAAATTTTCTGAGGGAAATGGACGGTAAAGATGGATATTCAAAAAGCCCACTTTGCGCCCTTGATGATTCAGGTAATCAACAGTTTGTTTAACTGTTCCGGCAACAGATCCCATACTTACAATAACTTCTTCGGCATCTGGTGCTCCATAGTAATCTACCAGATCATAATCCGTCCCACGCAAGTGATTTATTTCCCGCATGTATTTTTGAACGAGTTGAGGAAGTTCCTCATAATATGGATTGACCGTTTCACGCTGTTGGAAATAGATATCAGCATTCTGATTGGTTCCTGACACAGTTGGATGGTCTGGATTCATCGCACGTTGACGGAAAGCACTTAATTTCTCTTGATTAATCAATTTTGCTAGGTCTTCGTAATCCAGAACATCAATTTTTTGGATTTCATGTGAGGTGCGAAAACCATCAAAGAAGTTTAAAAAGGGCACCGATGCTTCAATTGTTGTCAGGTGGGATACAGCTGACAAGTCCATAACTTCTTGGACGCTAGATGCTGCTAACATGGCAAAACCTGTGGAACGCGCTGCCATAACATCCGAATGATCGCCTGAGATATTCAGTGCACCTGTTGCAATAGCACGTGCTGCCACGTGGATAAGCCCAGGAAGAAGTTCGCCTGCCATCTTATACATATTGGGCAACATCAGTAAAAGCCCCTGAGACGAGGTAAATGTTGTTGCTAGAGCTCCAGCTTTTATGGCACCATGCAAAGCTCCAGCAGCACCTGCTTCTGATTGCATCTCGCTCAGTTTAACAGGTTGTCCCCAAATATTTTTGCGGCCCGAAATCGACCAAGCATCTGTATAATCAGCCATTGGTGAACTTGGCGTAATGGGGTAAATCATTGCAATTTCAGAGAAAGCATACGCAACATGTGCGGCTGCCATATTCCCATCCATAGTTTTTTTCATGATAAAGTCCTTATGTAAAAGCATTTATTTGGTTTTTCATCAGAAAAAACGGTGTCATTTGTTTTTTCTGTGGAAATATTCCTGAAAATCCAAGAGCTCTTACGCTTAAATTTTTGACTACTTCTATTTTAGCACTTTTAATTATAGGCTCCATGAGTGATGAGTGTCAAACACTTTTGACAAAAAGAGTGTTCACTGTAAGTAAACCACAACTTTCCTAGCCTCATTTTCATAGGTAAAAGCCAACACATAATAATAAAAAGGTACTTTTAATAAGCACCTTTATTTTTCTCCCAAATTTCTGTCAAATAATTTAAAGTTAGGCAGTCCGTCTGAGGCACTAAAGTAATGTCGGAGCCCAAGTCTTCCGCACACCCTACTCCAACAGGTAAACTTCCCGCAGCTTTAATAGCTGTAATTCCTGCCTGTGCATCTTCAATTCCAATGGCTTCTTCTAGAGAAATACCAACTCCTGCTGCTGCCGCTTGGAAAATATCTGGTGCTGGTTTTGAGGCTGCAACCTTTTCTGGATTTGCTATAAAATCAAAATAAGGGGTTAATGCCATACGCTCCAAAAGTATCGGACCATTTTTAGAAGCTGAAGCCAAAGCAATTTTAATATCACAGTCCTTTAATTCTTGCAGCAACTCTAAAATCCCTGGATAAACGTCTGCTGGACTGACTTTTTGAATCATCTGTAAATAATTGTCATTTTTCCGTTTTGTTAGTGTGGCAAATTCTTCCATAGAAAAATCATTTTCTCGGTTTCCTAAAGATAATATTTTCCTCAAAGAATCCTCTCGTGAAACGCCTTTGAGTTGCTCATTAAATGTACGATCGACTCCCTCAATTCCTAGTTCCTCTGCTAAAATTCGCCACGCCTGATAATGGTATTCTGCGGTATCTGCAATCACCCCGTCAAGATCAAATAAAACTGCTTTAAACATGCTCAATTTCTCCAATTTCAAATATTTTAGTTTGTCCTTTGAACTTAATCTTAAATCTAAGCCCTTTTATCTCCTTTGGGAGATTATTTTTGACAGCAAAGCCATCAGCTGTAAGATGTAAACCTGCAAAGCCGTAGATTAATCCTAGCCAAGAGCCTCCCATATTGGCCGCGTGAATACCATGGCTGGCATTCCCTTGCAGGTCAGTCAGGTCCATTGTAGCCGCATCTTTAAAGAATTCATAAGCTAAATCATGACGTCCTAAATGACTCGCGACAACACCATAAACCGCACGTGACAAGCTACTGTCATGGGTGGTCATTGGTTCATAATAATCAAAGTCCCGCCCTATTTGTTCACGCTTTGTTTCACCGGCGAAAATCATATGCCCAAGTAAAGTATCCGCTTGCTTTAAAACCTGATGTTTATAAATTTTCATGGGATGATAATTAAGCAGTAAGGGATAATTTTCTGAAGGTGTATCTTCAAAATGCCAGACTTCTTTCGTCAAGAAAGATTCATCTTGCGGCGTAATACCAGCTTCATTGACAGGTACAAAATACATTTTCTGAGCCGCTTCAGCCCATAATTTACTCTTCTCATCTTTATCACCAAATTGTTGAGCAAGTTCGGCAGCGTATTTCAAGTTTTGTTGGGCCATTTTATTCGTATAGTAATTATTATTAACCAAAGCTGTATACTCATCTGGTCCAGTGACTTCGTGAATCTCAAAACCTCGTTTTGAAAAGAAACCGTAAGATAACCAAAAATTGGCCGTTTCATAAATAACTGATTTGGCTCTTTCCATAAAGGCATCATCACCCGTGACTTTATGATAAAGTCTAAAAGCATGTGCAATGTCTGCATTGATATGAACTTGTCCTGTGCCTGCTGGAAAGTAGGCTGAGGTTTCTTGGCCTGAAATTGTCCGCCAAGGATATAAAGCACCTTTAAAATCAAGCTCTGCTGCTCGCGCTTGTGCGGCAGGTAAAATATGTATACGATAGGTTAGGAGTTGCTTAGCCAGTTCTGGCTGCGTGTGAATAAAGAAAGGTAATAAGTACATTTCAGTATCCCAGAAATAATGTCCTTCGTATCCCTCACCTGTCAGACCTTTCGCTCCAAAGTTCGTCTTTCCATCTCGACCAGCAGAGTTGAACAGATGAAAAAGATTTACTCGAATACCTTTTTGCAGCACATCATCCCCGTTGATTTCGATATCGGAACTCTCCCAGAAGGCCTTAAAAATATCAATTTGTTGCTTTTTCAATGCTTCATAAGAATGTGTCTCAAAATGATTGGCCTTCGATATTTGGTAAAGCTGTGTCAGGCTAACATCCTGACCTTCTCTCAAATCAATTGTCCCTTCAAAAGCATCGAACTTAACATAAATTTTCAACTGACTATTTAAAGTTTGGTAGCAATTTCCTTCTTGGTGCATTTGTGTGCTGGCTTCACGCACCCGTGGGTCAAATGCTTTCTCAGCTTGCGGCTGAATTAATCGTGCCTTTTTCGTAATCTTAGCTTGACCAGAGAAATTCAGTGCTGATATTGTCCAGTATTGGGCATACACTTGCCGATCTGCATGACTTGCAAAGGATTCTAAACTCAGCATAATTTGTTTCCCTGAAACTGTTTCATAAACAAACGTTTCATGAAGTAAACCTGTTTGCATATCTAGACAGCGCTCTTGATTTTTTAAAACTTCCAGCGCTTCACCATCTATTTCGATATCGATTCGTCGTAAATCAAACAGTTTTATCATTGTCTCATGATGTTTCGCATAACCATAAGCATTTTCTCCATAAATAATTTCATGTTTTTCATAAAATCCATTTACAAATACACCCGGCGTAGCTTGTGCTGTGGCTATTGGCTCACTGGCACGTATCCCCATAAAACCATTAGCTTGGGCAAAGAGAGTTTCAATATTTCCTGAAGAATGGTTGCCTATGTCCTCAAGTCGTAATTCAAAATTTTTCATTATTTATTCATCCTCGTTTTTATTTCTCTCCATCCATACGTACACCTTGTAAGAAGTAACGGTTAAAGATGATGTAGAGAACGATGATAGGTAAGATCGTGAGGATTGAAGCTGCCATCACGCGGTTCCACATCTGTCCTCCTTGGTCAGCTGATTGCAACATTTGAAGACCTACAGTCAGCGTAAATTTACTCTGTGTTTTCAAATAAAGCATGGGCGAGAGGAAATTATTCCAAAAGCCCATGAAGACGAAAACACCCTGTGTTGCAATGGATGGTTTAGCCAAGGGCATCACAATACGAAAGAAGGTTCCTACCCGTGATAAGCCATCAATACGTGCGGCTTCCTCAACGTCCTTAGGGAAGTTTAAGAAAAATTGACGCATCATAAAAATATTTGAAATGTTGATTGCCATAGGTAAAATCAATGCAGCAAAGGAATCCATCATGCCCAAGTTTTGGATAATCAAATAGTTGGGGATGAGAAGAACCTGAGTGGGAACCATCATCATCGCTAAAATGCCATAATAAATGCGTTGACGTCCAGGAAACTGGAGACGAGCTAAGGCATAACCAGCCATTGTATTTAAGAAAATATTCACAGTTGTACCAATGACAGAAATAATAATAGAGTTCATCAACCACTGTGGGAAAAGAGAGCCTGAAACAGGATCAAAGAGATAGCGGTATTGTTCCAAGGTAAAGTTATCAGACCAGAGCGATAAATTTCCTGATGTAATTTCGGCTAAGGGTTTAAATGATGCTGCTACTGCCCACATGAAAGGATAGAAAGTGACAAAAGCATAGATGATCAGGATAGTATAAAGTAAGATTTTCAAGGCTTTTTGCTTTTTAGTTTTTCTCATGCCCATTTCCTCCATTCAATTTTTCAGCAATGCGTGAGACTACGAAGATGATTATCGCAAGCATAATCGCAATGACCGCTGCATACCCCATTTGATTTTGTTGACCAAAAGCATATTGGAAAATCAAGAGACTGACTGTCAAGGTTGAATTTTCAGGTCCTCCCGTTCCTCCAGAAAAGATATAGGCTTGGTCAAACATTTGGAATGTCCCAATAATACCTGTGAGCAAAACAAAGGTTGTAATCGGACGCAAATAAGGAATCGTGATATAACGCAATTTTTGAAAAGCATTCGCCCCATCGATTTCAGCTGCTTCATACATGGCATCTGGTAAATCAACCAACGAAGCAAGGTAGATGGTCATAAAGTAAGGCACAGTAGACCAAATATTCATCACCATAATTACTTTCAACGTCCAGTCTGTATCATTGATAAAGTTAATCGGTCCATCAATCAAATGGATACTTTCAAGAAAGCCATTGATTGGGCCATTAAGGTTAAAGACAAACATGAAAATCAATGTCAAAGCGGCACTTGAAGTCAAAGTGGGTAAGAAATAAATGAGTCGAAACATTTTCTTAGCTTTAATCCCCTTGGAAGCTAAAATGTAAGCAATGACTAAGGCGATAATCGTTTGCACAGGCACAACAACAAGAGCAAAGAAACCCGTGTTTTGCAAGGCACGAAGTAGCTGCTTGTCTTGAAATAAATTTTGATAATTTCTAAATCCATTCCACTCGTAAGTATGCATGATGAGATTAACATCATTGAAGGATAAATATACAGCGAAAAGAATCGCTAAAACAAAGAAGACTAAAATGATTAACAATGCAGGTGTGATGAATCCATAGCCTTGAATCATTTCTGAAATCTGGCTCTTGGTACGTTTTTGTTTTTCCATAGTTTTTCCTCCAGTCAGTAACTCTTATGAAAGTACCAGAACTCTGATACTCTCAAATTTTTTACTGACTGTCCAAATATTAATTAATTTCCAATTTTACTGTTGGCTTCTTTATCTGCTTTTTCCATTGCTGCTTTTAAATCATCTGCAGTTGCACCTTGTTTAAAAGCTGTTGGTATAAAGTTTCCAAAAGCATTCTGAACGGTTGTTAAGTTAGTACCGGACTGCCATGATGTCGCAAATTTAATCGAATCTTGATGAACTTGCAAGCGCGGATTTTCTTTCAAGAATGCTGATCCTTCAGCTACATCTGGACGAGTTGCTAAGGTACCCACACCATTTGTCCATGTTGTCATTCCTTCCTTACCGGTTACAAACTTAATCCATTTATCTGCTAAGTCTTTTGATTTAGTATTCTTATACTCGCCCCACCCGACAGTAAATTGCATGGTCATCGGCTTCCCTTGATATGTCAGGTTAGGGATGATATCAAAGTTCAAGTCTTTATATTCATCCAAATAAACCTTATAATTCCAGTTTCCGGTCAGAGTCATTGCAAATTTTCCTGTCGCAAAGCCTGCACCTTCATCGCCAGCACCAACCTGTTGTGGTGTTGCTGCTGCACCCGCATTAAACAAGTCAACAATCGTTTTAAGACCTGCTATCGAATCTGGATTAGCCAGATCAGACTTACCCTCCTCCGTAATTGGTGACGTTCCTCTTGCCATTTGGAACGGCCATGTACGTGCCAAATCAGCATTTTGGTTAATCAGATAAACCTTGCCTTTGCCATATGCTGCATCAATCTTAGCCTGAGCTTCAGGTGCCCATTTGACCAGTTCTTCATAGGATTTTGGAATGCTGGCTTGATCAATCCCTGCTTTTTCAAAAATGTCTTTATTAATATAAATTGCCAGTGTAGAAACATCTTTTGCTGCAGCATAAGGCTTTCCATCTGCTTCAAAAGCACTTGAAATCGTTGGATAGAAATCCTCTTGATTAATAACGTCTGACAGATCATTCAACACACCTTGCTCCTGTAAGTAGGGAAAGAACGCCGAGTCAATATAGAAAGCATCCGGTGCTGTACCGCCCGACAGATCTGTTGGTAACTGTGTGGTGATATCTGTATAAACTTTAGGGACAACATCCACATCATTTTCTTCTTCAAATTGTTTAATCATTTTATCAAGGGTTGCATTTTCGGTATCAGACCCTTTCCAATAACCAATAGTTAGCTTTTTACCATCTTCTGCAGAGGACGTTCCCTGACCACAAGCCGCCAATGTTAAAGCAGCCAAGGCTGCTGTGCCGAAAATTGTTACTTTTTTCCAATTTTTCATTTGAAAAACTCCTTTATTTTAGAGGCAGAAATGCCCAATTTATAGCGTAATTGTTAATGTGTCTTCAAGATTCATGATTTGATCTTTATGGATAAATTGTAGAGCAGGACCTTCTGCTTTTGTCAGAACCATTTTTCCTTTACCAATTTCAACAGAAATAGCTTGTCCTTGGTAGTCGAAACCATACGATAAATGAGACCAAGCTTGAGGTAGATTGGGTTCAATGCGGAGCTTACCTTCAATCATACGTACGCCACCATAACCAAATACCACCATTTGCCATATTCCTCCTAAAGATGCCGCATGAATGCCAGGATCAGAAGATTTCATGTATTCTCCCATATCAATATTCATAGCTTGCTTAAAAAAGTCATAGGATTGATTGAGCTTACCTAAGTCTGCAGATAAAATAGCGTGCGTCGAGAGCGACAGTGAGCTATCGTGTGTCGTTTTTGGCTCATAGTAATCAAAGTTTTTAAGTTTTAATTCCTTTTCAAACAATCCTTCAAACAACAGCATGAGTAACAATACGTCAGCTTGTTTCGTCACTTGGAAACCATTTACTTGGTGCAAATTATAGTCATGGAAGAGGCCATCAACGCCATCTGCTGATTTATACTTGGTCAAATCAAGTTCAGGCTTGCTTAAATAGCTATCATCTTGCGGAATAATGCCAGCATTTGTAGGTTGAGGCAAGAAAATTTTATCAACCTTCGCTTTAAGATCAGCCTGTAGCGCCTCTAAGTTAAATTTCTCATCTAATCTAGCGTACACTTCTGGTTTTTTAGCTTTCAAATGTTCAATCAAATCAATAACATAAGAAATGTTCCAGTGTGCCGTGTAGTTCGTATAAGCATTATTGTTAATTTCTTCTTTATATTCATCGGGTCCCATAACATTTGTAATGACATATTGAGCACTAGAGGTATCAAATTCTAATCTGGAAGCCCAGAATTTAGCAGTATCTACTAATATTTCATAAGCTTTTTCATTTGCGAAAGCTTGATTTCCTGTGACATCGAGATATTGTTTTACCCCAAAAGCTACATCCGAGGTGATATGTTGTTCAATAAAGCCAGACAAGATTTTCATTGCCTTTCCTGTTACGATATCCGCTGCTCCCCAGACCGGTGTCACCTCACCATCTGTAGGCCAAGCGGCTTCCCAAGGATACTGCGCACCTTCATAGCCATTGTCAATGGCCTTCTTGTGTGCACCAGCTAATCCTAAATAACGGTAAGTCAACAATTTCTCGGCAATTTCTGGATGCGTAAAAGTAAAATAAGGCAACATGAAAACTTCTGTATCCCAAAAGGTATGGCCTTTATAACCTTGGCCAGATAAGCCTTTAGCTCCGATATTCATTCTCTCATCGTGGGCAGGTACCATGCTATGTAAATGATATTTAGCAAAACGAATCGCCAGTTGGTCACGTGGATCTTCAGATTTTATCTTTATAGGATGCTTTTGCCAGATCTCCGCCCAAGCCTGAGTAGATTCAGCAAGCAGCTCTTCAAAACTTTGACTTTCCAAGTCCTGAAGTTCACTTACTGCCACATGGCGCATGTTTTGAATACTGGAATCGTTGATATCATTATCAATACTGGTATAAACAGAAGCACGCTTTTCTAAGGTGACCTGCTCATTTTCTGCAAGTTTAAAATCAAAGTTCATAGAGAAACTGCGCCGCCCAATTTCCGGACGGGATGTGGCTTGAACCTTTTTCAACTCATGGCAAGCTGAAATAACAAAATCCAGTTTACGGTGTGTGGTTTGTGGACACATTTGTAAAATCTTACCATCAATGAGGCCCTTTTCACCTTCCGTAAAATGCTGACTTCCCTCATTTGAGACTTGGCCATTGATACCTGTTTTAATGCCAATGGAAACAGGAGAACCAAGATTTTCGATATGAACTTGCGCAGCCATAATATGCCGCCGTTTTTTGGAGATAAAACGTTTAAAAGTCATTTTTAGGGACACATCGTCTTTAGACCACCTCACTTCTCGCGTGAGGAGTCCACTTTTTAAGTTAAGCGTTTTTTTGTAAGTTTCAATTTTTCCTGTCAAAAGAGAAAATGGCTGACCATTAATTTGAAAATCCATGCCCCAAACATCGGGGACATTTGGCAACTCAGTGACTTCATTTACATCAAAATAGTTGAAGGTTCCTGAAACAAATGTATCTCTGCTTTGACCGATATAAGATTCTTCTTCTGCCGCGCGTGAGCCGATATACCCGTTCCCTAAGCTCATCACACTTTCTGTTTTTCCAAGATAACGGACATCAAATCCTTCTTGACTAATTGTCCAATCTCCATAACTCATTCTTGCGCTCATTTATTTATTACTCCTTATCACTAAAACGTTTTAGTTTTAGTTAAAAAAATTATTTATCAAAATAGTGTTGGTTTCTGAAAATAAGTACGACTGCTCCTAAAAGGATGATACCTAAACTCAGGATAAGAGGAATATGCCATACAGGACTCGTTATTAAAAACGCAATCGTATAAACTATATAAGCTCTTAAATAGTACTTCGGATCATAATTTTCACGATAATACCATGCAATAGCATAGCTTACCAATACTGTCATGACCAAGGGTGAAAGTAAAGACCAAGTGGATAAGTTATCTACCATCTATAATTACCTTTCCTTTCCCGAGCCAGTCGTGCAAAAATTGACCTCTTAAACCATAGGTGACAAGACTCACACCAATAAAGAACCAACCAGCGAGTGGTATTAAATATAAAATCTTAATTCCCTCCCTTTGTGCGACATCTGCTAAATTTTTTGAAAAAGCTTCTACACGTAGCTTGGCAAAATATTTACCAATGGTTTTGCCCTCAAAACTCGCCACTGCTAGAGCATTGTAAGCAATGAAGAGAAAAGCTGCTATAAGTTGATTAAAACTCCCCAGCCTTGGAAATAAGCTACTGCTTATCAGTAAGACTGGTAAATAGACAACGATGAGGTCAATCATACTGGCTAAAAGACGTTGAATCATTAGTAAGAATTTCATTTCAATCTCCTAAAACGTTTTAGCTAGTTATAGTATAATGTAATCGTTATCATTTGTCAAGTGCTTCTGATATTTTTTTTACTTTTATTTTATATCACAAAAAAGTGCACTCACTAAAATCGTGCACTTTCTCTCACAATAATTTCATATGGAATCAGTCGTTTTCGTACGCGTCCTTCTTCTATCTGCTCAATCACATCCGAAACGGCATTTTTTGTAATTTCACTAATATTCTGTCTTACCGTACTTAAAGTTGGGGTAATGTATGAGGCCAAAGTGATGTCATCAAAACCCACAACAGCAATCTCATTTATCATCTGGCGTTGAATTAATGCTTTAATAATCCCAATTGCCATCAAATCACTGGCTGCATAAATAGCGTCAAATTGTGCCACATTAGGATATTCCCGAATTAAATCAAATGCTTTTTGTTCTTGATAATCAGCATAAAGAACATGTGGCTCACATTGCCCTAAGCCTTTTCGATATCCGGCTTCACGTGTTTGCGAAACGACTGCTTCTTTAGAGCCATTTACAAAAAGAATCTTCTTATAGCCCGCATGAATTAAGCGCTCTGTCACTTCAATCGAAGCCCCATAGTTGTCGACAGCTACCGATCCGATATTCAAATCATCCAGGGCCAGATCGATTCCTACGATTGGCAAGGATAAGCCCGACAATTCTTCATAATAAGGATCTGATGTCCGTAAGCCTTGGATGATGATTCCTGAAAGATCATATTCTCGAGCCAGCTGCAAGAGCGACTTTTTTTCCTGCTTTTTACGGTCTGTTGGAATAAACATAAATTCATAATCGGTTTGGTCAACACTATCAATGACTCCACCTAATATTTCGAGAGGCATCGCAACACCGCGTGTTACATTTATTTCATTCAAAACGAGGGCAATGATTTTCTTTTTTTTGGTGGATAAGTGTCGCGCTGCACTATTAGGAGTGTACTCTAGTTTCTCAGCCGCAGCAAAAACTTTTTTCTGAGTTTCTTCACTGATGTCCTCGTAGCCATTAAAGACACGAGAAACAGCACTAATGGACACACCTGCAGCTTTTGCCACATCTTTAATAGTTATTTTTTTCATCTTTCTCCTCGTACAAACTGTTTTCATCATAGCATTTTTCATACGTACTATCAAGAACTAAAACGTTTTTTTATTTGACAAGAAAAATGCCTATCTCTAGGCATTCTAAGCTTTTACTTCTTGTAAATAAATTTGATTTAACCTTCCTTAATACGTACTTCGGTATCTTTATCAAAGAAATGTGCTTTATTAAGATTAAGTGTGACAGTGATTTTTTCGCCAGGCTGACGGAAGTCTCTTGCTTCTACACGAGACACGAGTTCTGCATCTCCTGCCTTCAGATAGAGCATTGTTTCAGCACCCAAAAGTTCTGAGACAGTGACTTCAGCTTCAATTTGTGCTTCAGGATAAGCTTCCTCTGCAAGAATTGAGGCGGAGATATCTTCTGGACGTATCCCCATGATGACTTCTTTTGAAGAATAACCTTTTTCTTTAAGGAGCTTGTGTTGGCCTTCTGGAAGCGTTAAGCTGATGCCTTCACCGATGAGTTTGTTGCCTTCAATTTTGAGACTTAAGAAGTTCATCGCTGGGCTACCGATGAAGCCAGCAACGAATTTTGTCGCTGGTTCATTATAAAGTTCTTGAGGTGTGCCGATCTGCTCAATGCGTCCGACAGTACCTGATTTGTCCGCGTTCGGTGTTGAACTCATAATGACAATACGATCTGCGAGAGTCATCGCTTCAGTTTGGTCATGAGTGACATAAATGGTTGTAGCTCCAATGCGACGGTGAATTTTAGCGATTTCTGTACGCATAGAAACACGAAGCTTGGCATCCAAGTTTGACAAAGGCTCATCCATAAGGAAAACTTTAGCATCACGAACAATGGCACGTCCCATAGCTACACGTTGACGTTGTCCACCAGACATATCGGCAGGTTTACGATCAAGTAGATCAGTCAGTCCAAGAATCTTCGCTGCATTTTCTACACGTTGCTTGATATCATCTTTTTTATGCTTACGCAGTTTAAGTCCAAAAGCCATATTGTCAAAAACCGTCATATGAGGATATAGGGCATAGTTTTGGAAAACCATGGCTATATCACGATCTTTAGGTGCAACGTCATTCATCAGTTTACCATCAATAGTAAATTCGCCTTCTGTAATATCTTCTAGACCTGCAATCATACGCAAAGTTGTTGATTTCCCACAACCTGATGGTCCAACAAAGACGATAAATTCTTTATCTTTGACATCTAAATTAAAATCTTCCACCGAATATTGTGTAGCATTCGGATATTTTTTATAAACCTTGTCTAATTTAAGTGTTGTCATTGCTTCTCCTTCATCTTGTTGTATTTAAGCTATCTTCATTCTAATGCAAACGCTTCCTTTAAACAATATCTAAGATGCACAAAAAAACTGTACAAAATGCACAGCTTTATTTCTTTGTTATGAGGCTCAAACTATTAATCTTTCAGCGCATTTTTACAACCCCAGCTTGAACGATAAGAGCAGGGCGCACACCACCGGTAGTCCCCGATTCGGCACGCGGGCCAGGCAAAAGGGCTCCCAAAGGAATGCCATCCTCGGTGGTCTCCCTATGTATCCCCCAAGCCGTAGGCCCAAGCTCATGCCAAGGGTGCCATTGGGGTACATTTTCAGCACCTGTACGTGTAAACCACCACTCCCCATCACCAGCTACACGATTTTGCCAAGTTCGGAATGGTACATTTCCACCCCCTCCTGGACTCTGTGCTGAAAAGTATAGCACATCCGCCATAGATAAGGCAAAGGCTTGCGGTATTCCCTGTGGATTAACACGCGTCAAATCTTGGGCTACCGGACCCTCAAGATTACGCGGAGCCCAACCTTCAATCCCTCCCCATTCAATATAATTCGGAGCCACAGTCACTGGTACATCATCTCGTGCAGGTATGACTACTGGCTGAACACGTTCTTTAAAGTCAAGATTTAGCCCTGCATACCAACTCGCTAATACCGTAGGTTGCTCATTCCATGAAGGGCCTTTAATTGTGCGATTACGGATAATCATATGTTCATGGTCTCCTACTTCTCCAAGATAGAGGAATTGCTCCCCCGCTGTTGTGAAGCGATTACCTGGTCTTAATGAGGGTAAGAGGCTATCAAGTTCAGAGTCAGGAATGTTTGCATCAGGATCCAAAATTTCTCCTCCTCTGATAAGATGAAGGAAGTCTCCTAATACATCACTAAAACCAATGTATGCTGGTTCATCCTGAAAACGTGGTATATCAGGGCTTAGAGTATTCACCTGTTCCATAGGTGGCGGCATACCAATCAACTCACTCTTCACATGCACACCATAATAATAAGAACCTTGAAAGTTATGGACGACCTCTGTCATATGAGAGGCATCTAGGAGATAAGATGTAGCTTCCCCTGCTTGAAGGGCTCGTGCATAGTAGGCCCATCCGTTCGCTTCATCCATCACCCAGTAATTGCCAAGTAAATCATCACCATCAGAGTTTCCCTCTCGAAAAGCAGTATAACGTTCATTCCACTGATGGAGTGTTATCGGTGCCCGGTCTTGATACAGGTTTTGCGCTGTTTCACGCGTGATGGTTTGTCCCGGCCATTGGCCAGTGTTAGTATAAGTATCACCTTGACTCCAGAAATTAGCAGTACCGGCTCCGGGATGCGTCGCTCTTTGATAGAGTTCTCCATCCTCTCCTCGGTAGCTCAGGTCACGGGCGTGTCCTGCTGCCGCGGTGATAGGGCTATTATATGCTGTATTAAAAGTTGGTAAGTACCATGGTGGGCTGACGTCTCCACGGCTATAACCAAATGTTAGGTTAGATAGCTCATTAAAGGCAGCTGAAAGACTGTCATTTCTACGCTGTGAAACATCGGTTGCTTCTGGAATGTAGGTCGTCCAGCTGTCTAAATCTTCACGTTCTCCAGATATTATCGGTTGCCAAACATCACTTCCACGCTCTTGAAACTCCCCGAACTCAGAAAGTTGAAGCCTTACAAGGATAGGTTTTTGACCAAAGTTTTCGACAAAGACATCTTTATTTTCATCACCATCAAAATAGTCATGTACACGTCCGCCAACGTCAGCACGGTTTTCGAATTCTCGGTCATTGATGGCTTGTTGGTTGAATGCTGTAAAGGCGAATGTGCCTCCGATTAAACCAAAAATGAGCAAGAGTGCAATATTCCGCAGTTTACGTTTCTTTTCTTGGATCATTGGTTCACCCCCTTAAGATAAGGCAAGCTTACAATTGGGCAATAATAATGCTCTGCTCTGCTAAAGGATTATACAACATAGGTGCTCCTTCTTCAAGTTTTTTGTTAACTTCAAGTAATTTATTTTACATTTATTTAACTATATTGTAATATTTTTCTTATTCATTTCAAAGTAATATCCACATTATAAAAATGCCTCTATTGGCTGTTATCCAATAGAGGTATTTTTACGATTTTAGAACTTTAGAGATGTTCTAGCATTTATTTTACTTCTTCTTTGAGTTGTTCGGCTTCCTCAGCAAATTTCTGAGCAACGGCTTCGAGATCTTCTTCTTCCTCATCTCCCAGATAATGGTCATTATTGATTTCATCGAGGTTGACAAAAATTTCGATGTGACCATGGAGATTTCTGAAAGTTACTGGTGCATCGCCTCCATACTCGCCATCCACATTAATCATCATTTTTTTATCTGTGAGGGGCTCGACTTTGATTTGGCTTGATTTTAGGTATTCAATATTGACATCATCCACGTGACTACCTTTAATCACCATGGAAATCAAAGCCAGTAACTCGAATAAATTATCTGTCTTCACCAAGATAAGAGTAAACAGACCATCATCTAGTTTGGCATCTGGTGCGATTTTTTCAAATCCTCCAACAGAGTTGGTTAAGGCCGCAAAAAACATGGAAATCTCACCTTCAAACACGCCATCGTCATGCGTAACCTTGACTTTGCGTTTACGAATTTGGGGCAGTAAATCAACACCTTTGGCAAGATAAGCCAAGTAGCCAAAAGCTGTTTTCAAACGACTTGGTACACTATAAGTCAGCTCTGTTAAGCTTCCACCAGCAGCAATATTGATAAAATACTCGGCATCATTCACTTGACCCACATCAATATTCAAAGTCTGATTTTTCCCAATCATTTCAACAGCTGCTAAGGGCTTATTGCGTGGGATTTTAAGTGCACGCGCAAAATCATTAGTTGTCCCTGTGGGGATAATGGCTAACTTCGGCCTTTTATCAAATGGAGACATTCCACTTACTATTTCGTTGATAGTGCCATCACCGCCAGCTGCTACAATAAGATCAAACCCTGCTTCAGTGGCACGTGCAGCTTCTTTTTGAGCAGACTGTGGTTCTGGTGTTGTCTGAAAAGCAGAGGCTTCATAGCCGAAACTTTCTAACTTATCCAAAATATCCGCGACATTTTTTTTAATGATTTCTTGCCCACTACTTGGGTTGTAAATCAATCTTGCTTTCATAATTTCAGCAACTCCTCTTCTGACCAAACTTCAATGCCCAAATCCTGTGCTTTAGCCAGTTTTGACCCAGCATCTGCTCCAGCTATAACTAAATCTGTCTTTTTAGAAACTGAGCCTGAGACATTTGCACCTAAAGCTTCTAATTTTTCTTTTACCTCAGTTCGTGTCATAGCTGTTAATTTCCCTGTTAAAACAACGGTTTTCCCTGATAACACACTGTCTGTCTTGGGCTTAAGACCAAGATAGTCGAAGTTGACTCCCGCTTCTGCCAATTCTTGAAGCAAGACTTGCGCACCTTCTGTGGCAAAGTAGCTGGTTACAGCTTTGGCAATAACTGAACCTAAGCTTGGAATTTCAGCAATTTCTTCTAAGCTTGCTTGCGACAAGGCCCGAAGATTACCAAAACGCTCCATTAATAGTTTGGCAGCTTTCGATCCTACATGACGAATACCCAAGCCAAAAAGGAGCTTTTCTGCGGAGTTTTCTTTTGAGGCTTCAATGGCATTTAATAACTTGGTTGCTGATTTTTCTTGAATCTTATCCAGTGCCACTAATTCGTCAAGCTGCAACTTATAGATATCTGCCACATCTTTGATTAAGTTATTTTTGAAAAGTTGCGTAACTATCGATTGCCCCAAACCAGAAATATTCATTGCACCACGACTGGCAAAGTGAATAAGTTTTTCACGATTTTGTGCTGGACAAAGCGGATTGATACAGCGTAAGGCTACTTCATCTTCGAAATGCAAAAGTTCAGATGAACATTCCGGACAATATTGAGGGATTGCCATTTCTACAGAATCTGCTGGACGTTTCTCAAACAAAACACGTTGAACTGCTGGAATGATATCCCCTGCCTTATAGATCATGACTTTGTCTTTAAGACGGATATCCTTCTCCTTAATGTAGTCAACATTATGCAGTGTGGCGCGTGATACTGTCGTCTGCGCTAAGGTCACAGGAACCATATTTGCTGTTGGTGTAACGACCCCTGTACGCCCTACTGTCCAATCCACAGACAGAATTTCCGTTTCTGCCAGCTCAGCTGGAAATTTATAAGCGATGGCCCAACGTGGAGCCTTGACTGTAAAGCCTAACTCTTCTTGTTCAGCTAGATTATTAACTTTGATGACAACACCATCAATATCATAGTCTAAGTCATCCCGAAGAGAAGCCACGCGCTCAATGAAGGCCCAGACTTCATCAATATTTCGCGCAAAAACACGTTCTTTGTTGACGACAAGTCCAAGCTTTTCTAAGTACTCCAAAACTTCTTCTTGAGTGTCATTTGTCGCAGGACTCGCTTCTTGATAAAGGAAGGTTGCCAAGCCACGCTTGGTCACCTCTTTCGTATCTAACTGTCGTAAAGTTCCGGCTGCTGCATTACGCGGGTTGGCAAAGGAAGGTTTACCTTCAAGTTCGCGTTCCTTATTGAGTTTGACGAAATTTTTGCGTGGCAAATAAGCTTCACCTCGCACCACAATGTCAATAGGTTCTTTTAATACCAGTGGGACGTCTTTGATGCGTTTAACATTTTCTGTAATGTTTTCCCCTACACTGCCATCTCCACGTGTCGCAGCTACGACAAGTTTACCTGCTGTATATTTAAGAGAAAGTGAGAGACCATCAATTTTTAACTCACAAATGTATTCAGGCTTTGGAATGATTTTACGTACACGTTCATCAAAGTCTTCCAGCTCTTCACGTGAAAAAGCATCTGCTAGGCTGTAGAGATTGTATTCATGAGTATATTTTTCAAATCCTGATAGCACAACATCGCCTGTACGATGGGTCGGTGAATCAGCGCGTATCAAATGTGGGTTATCGTGTTCTAGAGTTTCTAACTCACGATAAAGGCGATCATACTCCGCATCTTCAACCGATGGCATATCCAAGGTATAGTATTCGTGAGCGTACTTATTTAATAACTCCGTTAAATCTTTGATCTTTGACTCGATATTCATACTAATAATTTTATCATATTTTTCGGTTTCCTCGGAGTAAGAAAGTTGTTATAATGGAGAAGTTCAATAGCTTATGTTAAGCTTAATTTTTATGAGGTTTTTAATGAAGAAAAAGATTTTTAATAAGATTGTGATTATACTGGCGGCCTTGCTCAGTATCATCATCATAACAGCTGGTATTCTTGGTCGACAGATACTTTTTCGTGATTATCCTGTTTTCCAGTCAATGTCCCAAAAAGAGATTGTCGAAGCAACGAATATCCTACCTGAGGATAACGACTATATCAAAAAATTAAAAAATAATGCGCTTGACGTCTATCTGAGTAATGCTTCCAGTGAACTCGCGGAAAAGTTAGAGGAGAACGAAAAACGCGTCAACAGTATTGTCAATGGCGAACTTCCCGAACAACAGTTTTCACAAAATCAGGACGAATTACAACAAGCGCTGGGCGCAAGCGATGAGCAAATGACGCAACTTGCTCAAACTTATGAGAATGCCCGCCTTAATCGTTCCATTGATCAGCTCCAAGCAGAAACAAAAACTTTAAAAGCTGAGCAGTTGTCTCAGTTTATTCAAGATGCAAACCAATTGGCACAACAGACTGAGAAGAGTATTCAATCTTATATTGAAGATAATAATGCTGTTTCTAAATCGACGATTTCTGTTTCGGTTCAAGCCCTCAATGATGCAAACTCTCTCCTTAGTAACTTTACACAGTTTGTAAACTATACCAATAATTACACAGCTATCACACAACTTCAATTTGATAAAATTTCTACAAATAATTCACTCATGGCAGACTTTCTCCCTGTATTTAACAAGGTAAATGCTTATCTCAGCCAGAAGGAAACCGTAGAAGCTCGTATCAAAGAGTTAACAGATTTCCAACAAAAAGTCGAAAAATCAGAACAGTTAAAAAGTTCAAGCATAGAAATGCCTAATCTCAAAGGTCAAACACTTGCGGCCATAAGAAAACAAGCAGGCATCGATTATAAAATTGAAGTGGAGCCAAACTATGAGGACAAAGATACAGCGATTGTAACTCAACAAAAACCTGAGCCCTCTCAGTATACTCGTATTCTAAAAGGTCAAACAATTACGGTTCAAACACAGAAAAAAGTTGAAGAAAAGAAAACTTCTTCTGTTTCTGCTAAAAAAGACAAAGAAAAAACAGAAGCCTCCAAAAAAGAGGACACTAAAGCTAAAAAGAAAGGAGATGAATAATGGCTAAAAAAATAATTCTCCGCACCCTTGCCGTTCTTTTTCTGCTCTTCTTGTTTGTAGGCGCTGTTGGTGCTGTTGGTGCCGTCTATCTTCTGGATAAAGAATCACACCAAGCACATACGATCGAGCTTAAGCCTTCCCCACAAGCCATCTCCCAATCCTTTACTATTACGGATATTAATGGAAAAGCACTTCAGGATTCCTCAAATATCTATAAGTACATTCCAGCACAGCTCTCAGGCAAAGATAAAAATATTCCTGAACTATACACAAAAGCTTTAGTCGCAGTTGAGGATAGTGACTTCTATTCCCGTAAAACTAAAGGTTATTCTATCAAAGGGGTAACTAATGCCGTCTTATCAGAAGTACTTACGAAATTACATCTCGCAAACGGTGCACGTGGTGGCTCAACCCTTGATCAACAATTAGCAAAAAATCTTGCGCATGGAGGTTTTACTGCCGATAAATCATTGTCCCGCAAAATCGTCGAATTGATTGATGCGCATAGCCTTGCTGAACGCTATTCTCGAGAAGAAATTCTCACCAGTTATCTCGACACCTTGCGTTTGACACCTGAAACCATTGGCCCTGGGGCTGCTTGGAACAATCTTTTCTCTACACCGATGATTACCTCAGAGAAAACACCACTCTATATTGCTCAAATTGCTTATTTAGCGGGGCTGGGTCAAGCACCTTCAACCTATGTTCAAGATTTTGAAGGCGCAGGGAAACAACGCGCCTTGACTGTTCTTTCGGTGATGAAGTCCAACAAAATTATCTCTGACCAAGAATACAAAGACAGCGCCGAAGCTGTGAAAAAAGAACTCGCACTTAAGCCAAGTTATACACAAGGCATCCCCCATGCTTATCAAGCCTATATTGCACAAGTACAAAAAGAGCTTGGCCAGATTGCTTTACCAAGAAACGCTAAGGTTGTTGTCAAAACATATGCTACGAAAGCACACTTGGATTATCTAGAGAGCGTTGCAAATCATACCGCACCTGATGTCTCAAATATTCCACGTAATAATCTGCCAGAAGGTACTTTAACTGCAATATCTGTGGTTGATACCCAAACAGGTCATATCTTAGCTTTAAATACAAATTCGGACAATCCACAATTGCCAATTTCCTCTGGCCGTTCTTCAGGTTCAACGATTAAACCATTACTCGATTATGCGCCCGCTCTTGAATATGGCTATATCAATGAAAACAGTACCTTGAATGGTAATGCTACAACTTACGCTGATGGCACACCGCTGATGAATTACGGTGGGAATAATTATGGCCCTGTTCCTGTCGGTTTTGCCCTTGGTAACTCTTTGAACTCTGCAGCCCTGCAAACCTTTAACATGACCAATAATGAGCAAAAAAACAGTATTATGCAGCCACTTGGTATTGCTTCTGTCAAATATGACCAAGAATCCATGTCTATTGACTATAATTTGTCTCCTTTACAGTCTGCATCTGCATATTCTGCGATTGGTAATGATGGCGTTCGCGTTACCCCTACTGCTGTGGCTTCTGTCACGGTAAATGGTCAAGAACTGCCACTTACTCAGCCTGAATCACAACGCGCCATGAGTTCTTCAACAGCTCGTTCGCTTGTTAATCTCATGCAAAATGTTACACAACCTAATGGTTCCGAGCCTTTAGCTGCTCAGCCGCAATGGCCGAATGCTTTCGCCACTAAGTCCGGGCTCTCTAATTTCCCCGATACTGCCACAGAACCGGCCCGTAGTCAAGGTGCTCCTGATGCTTGGATGGCTGCTACCTCTACAGGTGTTTCAACCGCTGTATGGGTCGGAAGCCCAGATATGAGTGGAAAATATTATGTGCCAGCTGCGCCTATTGAACAAGAAAACAATATGCGTGTCTATCTTTTGAACAACACCATCAGATATATGAATCAAGGCAGAAATGTGCCGCCATTTAGTTACTCAGGCACAGCGATGTCCCATGAACCTCTCTTACCAGAGCTGCCCCAGCTCACTGAGCCACCAACGACCCAAGCTATCCAGCAAGCTAAAGCCTTTGATGCTGTTGCTCCAAGTGTTACTCCCGGTTTAGAAGAATTTTATCAAATGCACCGTCAAGACAAGCTCTTAGATGCTGACTCCGTATATGGTGCTAAGAACTAAGTTCTTTATAATAAAAAAGCTGCTTGCAAGCAGCTTTTTTATTTATGATGCAACGGTCAGTTGTTCTTGAACATACTGTGCATAAAGTGGGTGTGATTTTACAAGATCACTGTGTTTACCTGCTCCTGTAATTGCTCCCTTTTCAATAAAGTAAATGTTATCTGCATCAACAATTGTGGATAAACGATGAGCAATGACTAATGTTGTTCTACCTTTCATCAGGCTATCCAAAGCTTTTTGAACCATTGCTTCTGACTCTGAATCTAGACTAGCTGTGGCTTCATCGAGCATGAGAATTTTCGGATTACGCAAGAAGGCACGTGCAATAGCTAAACGCTGACGTTGCCCACCTGATATCTTCACTCCACGTTCCCCTACTTGTGTATCCAATTTGTCGGGCATATTTTCGACAAAACCGCGTGCAAAGGCTAAGTCTAGCACTTCCCATAATTGTGCATCACTGTATGTACCGTCTAAACCATAAGTCAAGTTGTCACGAATTGTTCCTGCCATAATCGCTGAATCTTGTGAAACAAACCCAATTTGGCTACGCCAATCTTTGAGGGCTAAGTTTTCAATATCATGATTCCCCATTGTTAGTTTTCCTCCTGTTGGTTTGTAGAAGCGTTCCAAAATAGAGAAAATAGTTGATTTTCCGCCTCCAGAAGGACCTGCAAAGGCAACAATAGTATTTGGTTTCGCTTCGAAAGTAATATTTTTCAATATTTCTTCAGAGTCATCATATGAAAAACTAATATTTTCTGCACGTAAAACTTGGCCTTCAATATCTAGGTTTTCTCCAAGACTTAACTGCTCTTGTTCTTCTTCTAAAACTTCATTCAGACGGGCTGTGGCTCCTGAGGCTTTAGAACTTGCGGTAAAGAAAAGCGCTAGAGTAGGAACAGAACCAATCATGTTCATAAGATACATCAAGAAGCTCATCAAAGTGGCCATCGTCATTGCTCCTACGGCAACACGATGAATTCCATAAAGCAGCAATCCAAAGATTGTTGACATCATTAACAACATCATAATTGGTTGCATGGAACCATCAAAAATTGCTTCACGAAGCCCGATTTTATAAAGCTTATTGATGTTTTTTTCAGCTGAATGTGTCGCTTGTACCTCCGCATTGGAAGACTTGACCAAACGAATTTCGCTAAGCACTTCACTTGCTGTGCCAGAAAATCCTGCAAGAGCATCTTGACGCTGGATTCCAAATTTTCGGCCAAAAGTGGCCAAGGGCATAATAATCAATGTCGCAATAGGAACAGCTATCACCATTGCTACAGTCATCTGCCAATCCATACGAAACATCATAAAAATTGAACCCACAAGAAGCAAAAGGCTTGTTAAGGTTTGAGGTACAGTATTAGCTAAAAGATCTTTCACTTGGGTTGTATCATTGACCAAGCGGCTTCCAATTTCTCCTGTTTTGACTTCATCAAAGTACTTTACAGGCAGGTGAACCATCTTATTCCACACTGTTAAACGTAATCTTTTTACTACATTTTCTCCAAAAAATCCAAGCACTGAGGCACCAATTGCACCAAGTAAGGCCGAAAGGATGTAAACAAGAACTACATTTCCTAAAAGACCATAATTAATCCCTTGTGCAAATCCTGAAATAAGTGGCTGTATCATTTGAGGTACAATGAGCTGTAATACCGCTCCCACAATCCCTGACAACATCCCAATGGCAAAATAGGAGTATTTTGGTTTACTCTTGGCAATGAGTTTCAAAAAATCCTTACTTTTTATTTTATTGGCTTTTATTTCTTTTTCCATTTTTATCTCCTTCAATTACTTAGTTTTTATTTTCGTAAAACTAACAAAATTGATTATAAAACTTTTAATTAGTTTTGTCAACAATAAAACTAATTATTTTGGGATAAAAAACCAACCCATAAGGTTGGAATAATTTTTAATATTTAAATTCACCTACAGTACGGAATCCAATATTTTTAAATGAACTCATTTCGGCTTGATTGACATCTGTAGTTTTAAAGTTTTTTGCAAATTTCGCTGCTGATACACCATCTAAGCGTGTGAGTTGTTCACCATTGAACATCCAGATTGACCCATTCATTTTAGAATTTTTGTCGTTTACTTTATATAAAATCATTTCGTCTTCTTCTCCTTCATCTGTTTCTGATTCACCGGCTTTGCGCCATACTTCATAGTACTTAAAACTGTTGCTACTTAAATATGTACTATTAATTGGTAAATCTTGTATTGCTGTATTAGCTTGACCATTAGTATAATAGCAAGTCGAGGTAATAATTTTGCCACCTCCAGTAATTACACCTGTATGGCCTCCTGCGCCTCCTGATTCTGCCATTGAATTTCCAGCAGATAGTAGAATAATATCTTCATCCTGCATTTGATTCAGATTAGAACCTGACATATTTCCTGTTAGAATTCTCGTATAGCCACATTTTGAGAGATAACCACCTAAGGTTACGGTATTATAAACATAATCATAAGCAACTCCTGTCGCTTCTTTAAGGGCTATAACAATACTACCTGAACAGTCTGCTGTTCCATCTGTACCAATACGAGAGCCTGTCATGGAGTAGGTGATTTGATTACGATGTGTATTGAACCAATCAACTACTTTTCTACGATTACTTGAAGTTGAACCTTGGAAAAGGTTATACCAATAACGTGCCTGTGTACCTCGAGCAGGTTGATTTGGATTTAACGGCCGTTCATAATATCGAATAAAAATATCCGCCAATGTTTCAGGAGATGCCGTACTCTTAGTAAATTGTGCAAAAGTCATACTTGGGTGATAAAACTGTTGATTGTTTGCAACTTCCCACTCAATACGCTTGCATTGAGAGAAAACATCTTGATAAGCTAAACCTTTTGATTTTGCCCAGTCAATATATTTTGTCGCTGGTGTCCATTGAACAAGGCCATAACCACCATTCATATTACCAACTCTATCACTTTCCCAGCGATCGGCAATAATACCGCTCTCACTCTGCATATTACCTAGGAGAGCAGATACTGACTGTTTTGTCCATCCGCGTGACGTAAGATAGTCCCAGATTTGTTTTGCTGTTTCTTGTTGTCCCAGTTTATTTTCCTCCTTTTTTTATACAATTCTAATAAACCCGTCGACTTACCGATTGTTCTACCTAACATACAGCTGCATTTTTTAGGAATGACTTCAAGTTGGAATCGAACCAACCGTCTCTTATAGACTTGCCATTTTGAAGCCTGATTTAATTATATGACCGAATTTTCATTTATTCCAGATTGGAAAACCAACCTCTATAAAGCTAATTTTTCTGCTTGAAGATGGCGACCAAGTTTTGCTTTATTGCCGATCACATTTATAATTGTAAGCCCTAATTTTAAATTGTTTCAGGTAAAAACAAAAAAACTGCTGAATTCAGCAGTTTTTTATATTATACAATCTATTGCGAAAGGCGGCAGACGGATTTGAACCGACGATCAAGCTTTTGCAGAGCCATGCCTTACCACTTGGCTATGCCGCCACAACATTAATCATTATATCGAAATTTAAGGATAAAAGCAAGAACTTTTACAGCTTCTCAAATTTCACCCCTCAAGGGTTAAGAAAAAGCCCTAAGCAATTTCTCTTAGAACTTTTCTTTTTTCTCAAAGTGTTATCGATATTAATTTGCCGCTTTTTCTAAAGCTTGAATACGTTTTTCCTGGCTAATAATTTCTGTAGCCAAATCTTTGAAGGTAATTGAGTTCATCAGATGGTCTTGCGCATGTACCATATAGAGATCGATTTCTGTATGAATACCTTGTGCTTCTTTTGTCAGCATATCTGTTTGAACATCATGGGCTTGGAGCAACTCTTGGTTCGACTCCTGAAGTGATTTTTCTGCTGCTTCAAAATCTCCTTCTTTTGCTTGTTGGATTGCTTGAAAGGCTAAGCCTTTGGCATTTCCACCATGCATGATGATTCCCATCACAATTTCCATTCTTTCTTCGTTCATTACATCCCCTTTTATTTCGTCGTCTTGAGTTCTTTTACTTCATTAAAGCTTCTGCTGCTTCAAGGACTTTATCGCCACGCATCATACCGTAGTCTTGCATTTTGATCACATCCATTGGTACATCAGCAGCTTGTGCTTTCTTTTGTACCTCTGCTTTCATGAAGCCTACTTGAGGTCCTAAGAGAAGGACATCAGGTTTAGGGGTAGCAGCAAGCATGTTATCGATATCTGCTGTTGATTTTGCGAAAATTTCGTAGTCCAATCCTTTATCTGCTGCTGCTTTTTGCATTTTAGAAACTAAAAGTGATGTTGACATGCCTGCTGCGCAAGCTAAAGCGATTATTTTATCAGCCATAATTATTTTTCCTTCTTTTTCTTTTTATAGTCTTAAGTATACCGCTTTCATTGATTTTTTGCAAGTGTTTTCATAATGACAGAGTATGACTTTAGATACTGTCCCCATTCTCTTTAATGAGCGCTTGATACCAATAGTAAGAATCCTTGGGTATTCGCTTGAGACTACCTTCCATACTTTCGTCCTGATCCACATAGACAAAGCCATAGCGTTTCTGATAACCGTTCAACCAACTGAGTAAGTCAGTGTAAGACCATGTATGATAGCCAATCACTTGAACACCATCGGTTAAGGCTTCTTTTATAGCTTTAACATGACTTTCCAGATATCTAATGCGGTAATCATCATGAATTTGCCCTGCCTCAAGCTTGTCATACTCTCCTAAACCATTTTCTGTAATCATCACAGGTATGCGGTAGCGACTGGTAATTCGACGTAAGGCGATACGCAATCCCATTGGATCAATTTCCCAATCCCAGTTTGTACGTTCAACAGCAGGATTAGTTACACGTTTGTACAAGCCCGGAATGCCTTGGTCGCCTCCTGAGCCCTTAACTCCGGTAGTATTCATTTTACCAAGTGTGACTCCACCTTCGCGCGGATTCCAAGCATTGGCAGCAGTTTGATAATAATTAATCCCTAAAAAGTCTGGTCGGGCTGATTTTAAGAGTTCAAAATCACCCTCCTCGGTTTCAAACATCAGATCATTTTCTTTAAGATAATTCAAAGCCACAATAGGATATTCGCCATAGCAATAGACATCCATCCAAAAATGAGCAAACATTTCTTCTGCATTTTCAGCTGCCAAGATATTAAGGGGATTAGAATCGAGCGCGTAGTTTGGTGTATAAGCAAAGGAAGGACCGATTTGACCGGGCATATCCATTTCATGAAAAGCATTGATTACAGCTGCATTAGCCAAATTTGCATGGTGATTGACTTGATAAAACAGCTTCATATCTACCTTTCCAGGTGGGTGCGTTGCCAATATCCAACCATGTTGTGTAAAGATGTTTTGTTCATTCAAGGATACCCAATACTTCACTTTTCCTTTAAAAGCTGTAAATAGTGTTTGCGCATAATGCACAAAATCCTCAATAATCTGGCGATTTTCCCAACCTTGATATTCTTCTTCAAGAGCTTGCGGTAAATCCCAGTGATAGAGCGTAACTACCGGTTCGATATGATTAGCAATCAATTCATCAACCAAATCCATATAAAATTGTAAGCCTTGTTGATTAATTTCGCCCCGACCTTCAGGAAAAATACGTGTCCAAGCAATTGAAAAACGATAGGATTTTAACCCCATTTCAGCCATAAGTGCTACATCTTCTTTGTAGCGATGGTAGTGATCAACAGCAATGTCTCCTGTTGTCTCCTTAAAAGTTTTTCCTGGTATGCGGACAAAATTATCCCAAACTGATGGACCTTTTCCGTCTTCGTCATGCGCACCTTCAACCTGATAAGCTGCCGAGGCCGAGCCCCATAAAAAGTTATCGGGGAAAGCTTTTAGTTTTGTATGTTCCATTATAATTTTTCTCCATTTGAGGCTATGACTTGACTGTACCACTCAAAGGAATCTTTCTTCGAGCGTTCCAAGCTGCCATTTCCTTCATTGTCTTTATCTACATAGATAAAACCATAGCGTTTTTTCATCTCTCCAGTTCCTGCAGAAACAAGATCAATAAAGCCCCATGGTGTATAACCCATTAAGTCTACGCCATCGTACTCGACAGCATCTTTCATCGCTTCAATGTGTGCTTTTAGATATTCCACACGGTATGGATCATGAATGCTGCCATCTTCTTCTACTTTATCCACAGCACCAAAACCATTTTCTACAATAAAGAGTGGTTTTTCATAACGCTCATTGAACCAATTCATGCTATAACGCAGACCTAATGGATCAATTTGCCAACCCCATTCTGATGCTTCGACATATTGATTTTTTACCAAATCTCGGTTTTCGATATAATCAAAGGTTGGCGCTCCCAGATTCTCTTGATTCTCCATTTTTTCAGCTGTACTTGGCATATAATTTAGCTTAAGACTTGGATCAATCTTTTCAGCCTGATCTTTAATAGCAAAACTCATATAATAACTAAAGCCGATATAATCTACTTCGCCTTTGGATAAATCTTCAATATCTTCCGGAGTAATGTCCAAATCAAAGGCTTTACGTTCAAAATATTTGAGCATATAGCTTGGATAGTGTCCACGCGCATGGACATCGGTAAACCATAAACGCCGTTGCATGGCAACCTGTGCTGCCATCATATCTTCGGGTTTACATGTTGCAGGATAAATAGGACACATCGCAATCATGCAACCAATTTGGAAATCAGGGTTAATCTTATGTCCTAGATCTACAACTTTAGCAGAAGCCACTAATTCATAGTGGGCTGCTTGGTACATAATCTTTTCACGGTTCTCGCCTTCCACGAACTTCAAACCAGAGTTAGTGAATGGTGCAAAATCCAGATCAAAATTTGCTTGATTATTTATCTCGTTAAATGTCATCCAGTATTTAACTTTATCTTTATAGCGGGTCATTACTACTTCAGCAAATCTTACAAAAAAGTCAATCAAGCGGCGATTACGCCAGCCACCATACTCGGTAACCAAGTGATAAGGCATTTCAAAGTGGGAAAGCGTGATGACTGGCTCAATACCGTTTTTCAAACATTCATCAAATAAATCATCGTAAAATTGAAGACCTTCTTCATTAGGCTCACTTTCATCTCCATTTGGAAAAATACGTGTCCAAGCAATGGATGTACGGAAACAGTTCACACCTAACTCTGCAAAAAGTCTGACATCATCTTTATAGCGATGGTAGAAGTCAATGGCTTCATGGTTTGGATAATTTTCACCGGGTAAGACACCATCTGTAATCCGGCGCTCAACACCATTTGCTCCAGCAGTCATAACGTCGGCCACAGAAACCCCTTTGCCTCCTGCATTCCAGCCGCCTTCAAGTTGATGAGCAGCAACTGCACCGCCCCATAGGAAATCTTTTCTTAAAGTCATTTTTCTTCTCTCTTTCCTCTAATTCTGTTGATTTAACTTTAAATCTTTTACAAGGTTTGAACTTGCGTATACTTCAGTTCTTAACATCCTCCCCTTTTTTAGACGCTCAGTTCCCCTCTATAAATGTAAACTCTCCCAGCTCTTGATGAGTTTACATTTATAGAAGAGAGATTAAGTCAATGCTTAATCTCATCTCACTATTATGCTTGTTCAGCTTGCTCTGCTTCATATGCTTCTTTTTCTTGTTGTACAAGAATCGCATCATATTTTTTAGCAAATGGCCAGTATATGGCACCTGTCACAAAAATCATCAAGGCTTGCCATGCTGCACCTTGCCAACCTCCGACAATCAAACCTGAAAGGATTGGCGGTGTTGTCCATGGGACGAAGATACCATTAAACGGTGGGATAATTCCCAGCGCAATAGCTGCATAAGTTCCAAATCCTGAAACGAGAGGGGCAATCAAGAATGGGAAAGCCAAGATTGGGTTTAAGACAATCGGCATACCAAAGAGTACAGGCTCATTGATATTGAAGAAGGCTGGTGCTAATGTTAATTTACCAATGGTTTTCATTTGAACAGAACGCGCACGGTAAATCATAAAGATAACGAAACCGAAAGTCATTCCTGAACCTGTAACCGTAATAAACTGATCCATAAAGGCTTGCGTAACAATATGTGCCCCATGATCAAGTGATAAGTTACCCTCTTGGAACAATTTGAGGTTATCGGCATTGTTAGCCAAGAGCAACGGTGTCATGATACCGCCAATAACTGTGGCACCATGTACCCCAAACCACCAGATAAATACAGGTAAGAATGCAATTAAGAAGACACCAAGTGGGCCGTCTGTAGCATGTTGCAAAGGTGTTTGAATTAAAGTATAAATCCATTCAATCGGTGTTTGATCCGTTGTCAATACAGATAGGGCATAGATAAGCATTGCTACAAAAGTAATAACGAAAGCTGGCACTAGAGCACCAAAGGAATCTGATACATTTGCAGGCACTTGTTCAGGAAGTTTGATACGGATATCTTTTTTCATGAACCATGAGTAAGACCAACCGACCAATAAACCAGCAAGCATGGCGAGAATCATTCCTTTACCGCCAAGCCAAGCTGCATCAATAACACCACTTACTTGATACTCTCCCACGACAGCAGAACCATCAGCAATTTTAGTCACCGTTGAAATAGTACTTGGTTGAAGCATAACCATGACAATAATAGAAGTCAAACCAGCAGAGGCGCCTTCATATCCTTCGCTCTTCACCCAAGAATAAGCAATACCAAAAGCTGCAAAGAGGGCCATAATACCAAATGAAGCAGCATAGGCTTGATTAAAAATAGGGGCCCAACCAATTTGTGCAATCCAGTCCGCAACATTTTGTTGAGGGAAGTTTGCTAAGATGAGGAAGATTGCTCCAATAATAATGAAAGGTATTGGATACAACATACCGTTTTTAATTGCTGTAACGGCTTTTGTGTTCAAAAATTTCATCATCGGAGGCATTAATTTCTCGTTGATAAATTTATTCATATTTTTACTCCAAAAATTTTATTTTTAATTCATTAGGGCATCTGCAGCTGCAACTACATTTTTGCCATTCATCATGCCATAGTCTTGCATCTTAATCACATCACAAGGAACTCCTGCGGCATTCGCTTTCTTAGTAACTTCTGCTTTCATATAAGAAACTTGAGGACCTAATAAGAGCACATCTGGTTTGTTCGAACCAGAGCCTGCTAACATATTATCGATCTCTGCTACTGACTTAGCAAAAATTTCATAATCTTTTCCAGCTTCTTTTGCTGCTTGTTGCATCTTCGTTACCAGCAATGATGTTGACATACCTGCTGCACATGCCAGTGCAATAACCTTTTCTGCCATTTTTTCTCCTTATTCTTTTGAGCTCAAGAATATTATAGCGTTTTCTGAAAAGGCTTTCAAACGATAATATGAAACACCTTTCCTGTATTGAAACAAAGAGAAAATGGCTTAAATTAAGGATTTATGGCTTAATTTTTTGCAATAAATACAAAAAAACTTGCAAAAATTGCAAGTTTTTTAAAACATGTTTCGCATTTTGGAACAAATCGAACACTATTCCTCTAAAAAATGGAGCGTTTTATGAGCCAGAACTTCAAGAACTGCAACAACAGGAAGTTGTGTCGTTAAATTTCCTAGCGGATAAAGTTTAGACCATTCCGGCGTGAGATTGTAAAAGAGTTGCAAGTCAGCCAGCCGGCCAACTGTACTGTCTTCATTATTTGTCAATGAAATAATTTGTGCACCTTCTTGTTTGAATTCCAACTCCTTATTAATGATTTGAATCGTTTCTCCTGAGGCCGATAAAATCAATGCAATGACATTACCTGTGCCATTGATTTGGATAGCTTGGAAAGGATCATTAATAACAAAGGCACGTAAACCTGCATTCACAAAGTATTTACATGCATAATCAGCTAAAGAACCTGAGTTCCCAATTCCCATAAAAACGGTATAATCTGCTTTAGCAATCATCTTGGCAGCTTCAGTCAGTCGCTTTTGATAACTTTCAGAATTCATACGGCGTAAAAACATATCAAATTCTAGCATATTGTCATAATGCTGCTCTTCCGCCGTTTTAGGTTTGCTTTGATTTTTTAGAAAAAATTTTAATTCTGCCCAACCATTAAAGCCCAACTTTGTACTCATTCTTACGATTGTTGTAGTAGAAACATGAAGCTGGCTAGCTAAGCTCCGAATCGTTGCTTTTTGAACCTTATCTGGAGATTTGATGATAAAATCAAGGACCAAGGTTTCGAGCTCATTAAGCTTGCTTATTTGTTCAGGTTGAAACATAAAAACTCCTTTATCTAGCTTAAAATAGTGTATATTTGATCAAATAGTAACCCAGAGCTAAACACTCTCGAGCGTAATTGCTCATAGTCTGCAAAGCAGAGGTCTTACTTTCTGCTGCATAACCTTGCACGTTTTTGTAGCCTAATTTGGAAGCCAAATAAAGGCTACGATAAAGATGAAAGTCGCTCGTCACAAGTAGTGTTTTCCCTTGCACATACTTTTGAGAAAGCGCGAAATTCTCGACAGTATTTCGCGCTTTCTTTTCTTCAATGATTCGGCTAGAGTTTAAACCATGTGCTTTGAGATATGTGGCCATTCCCTCAGCTTCAGATACAGGAGAAGCGGAACTTTGATAACCTGTAACAATAACTCTAGCTTGAGGATTGCTCTTAGCAAGTGTTAAAGCAGTATCAAGACGGCTCTTCGTAGTAGATGCAGGCTGACCATCTGGCTCAATCTTACTGCCTAAAACTAGTATCGTCTTAAATTCTTGTGCTGTATCTCCTTGATAAGCGACATCACTCCGTATCAAAAAGAAACAGAAAAGGCCATAGGCCGTTCCCAAAGCAAAGATTAACCCTAAAACTCGAAAGAATTTTTTCATTAGAATTTTTGTTTGCGGGCTTCACGTTGCTTACGTGCATTTTTATTGTGCTCTGCACGACGTTTTTTCGTATTTTCTTCTTCAATCGCCCATTTCAAGGCACGTTTATAGCCTGGTTTGACTTTTTTCTTACTCTTAGCCAACTGACCACGCATTTTGTTAGACAACTCTCCAGTCTTGGCTGTACGTTTTTCACGGCGATCACGATCATAAGAATCAACAATCTCACCATTTTTCACAGCTTTAGGTTGGAATGTTACACCCATTTTTTCAATTTCACGAATGGCTGAATCATCAGAAGGACTGTAAAGTGTAATCGCCGTTCCCGACAAACCATTACGTCCTGAGCGTCCTACACGGTGTACAAAGAAGGAAAGATCACGAGGAAGTTCATCATTGATAACATGACTTACACCTTCGATATCAATCCCACGTGCTGCAATATCCGTTGCTACAACAAACTGATAATCTAAGTTCTTGATGCTTGCCATGATACGTTTCCGTTCACGTGGTGGGATATCACCATGAATTTTTGCTGCTTTGACACCATTGTTGACTAAGAAATGATGAATATCATCAACGCGTCCCTTTGTATTGGCAAAAATCATTGCCATATAAGGATTGGTTGCCTTCGAAAGTTGCAGTAAAATTTGGTTATGTGATGCGCCTTTAGTTGAGATCAGCCAGTTTTCAATCGTGTCTGAAATCACAGTCTTATTCGCAATTTTTTCCATCACAGGATTATTCAAATATTTTTTAAGGAAAGGCTGTAACTTTTGTGGAATAGTTGCAGAGAAGACCAGCATCTGTACTTTTTTACCAAAGCTGGCTGCAATTTTATCCACATCTGTCAAGAAGCCCATATCCAAAGTCATGTCCGCTTCATCTACAACAAAAATGGATGCCGTATGAATAATCAAAGCTCCCGATTTAAGTAAATCTTGGATACGCCCTGGTGTACCAATCACGATATGAGGTTGTGAAGACTCAAGTTTCTTAATTTGACGCGCTTTATCTGTTCCACCCACATAGTTGACCACGCGGATTGCATCATTAAATTTAACAAATTCTTGAGCTGCATGATAAATCTGTGTGGCAAGTTCACGAGATGGTGCAGTGATTACGGCTTGGACTTCATCAAGCTCTGTGTTCAATTGTTGGAAAATAGGGAGCAAGAAAGTATGTGTCTTTCCTGAACCTGTTTTTGATTCCCCTACCAAATCACGGCCTGATAATACGACAGGAATCAGTTTTTCCTGAACGGGGGTTGGCGAAACGAACTTGATTGCCTCAAGCGTTTCATTGATATAATTCTTAAAGTTAAATTCTGTAAATTTCATAGCTCCTATTATAGCATGAATAGTGCATTTATAAAACAGGGTTCGCCTTTTTAATTCCAATTCTTATTGAAAAAAGCAGAAAAGCAAAAAAAGCACCTCCAAGGTGCTCTTTTTTATGTTATTTAGCTTTAGCGTAAAGTTCGTTTACTTTATCCCAGTTAATCAAGCTAAAGAAAGCTTCGATGTAATCTGGACGAACATTGCGATATTTCAAATAATAAGCATGTTCCCAAACGTCAAGACCAAGTACTGGAATTTGTCCATCAGAAATTGGGTTATCTTGGTTGGCTGTAGAAACAACTTTAAGTTTACCGTAATCGAGAACTAACCAAGCCCAACCTGAACCAAAACGTCCTGTAGCAGCTGCTTTAAACTCAGCTTTGAAGTCGTCAAATGAACCAAAAGCTTCATCGATGGCTGCAGCGATGTCACCTGTTGGTGTACCACCTGCGTTTGGAGCAAGCCATTCCCAGAACATTGTGTGGTTCAAATGTCCGCCACCGTTGTTACGTACCGCAACGCGGATATCTTCTGGCAAACGGTCCAAATAAGCCACTAATTCTTCAACAGTTTTATCAAAGAATTCTGGGTGTTTTTCAATCGCTGCATTAAGATTATTTACATAGGTTTGGTGATGTTTATCATGGTGCAAATGCATTGTTTCTTCATCAAAGAAAGGTTCCAAAGCGTCATATGCATAAGGTAATTCTGGAAGTGTATAAGCCATAGTATTCTCCTTAAATTTTAATATACTATTATTATAAAGAAATAAGAACCGTTTACAAAATTATCTGCTTATCTTTTCGCTCTTCACGAAAATACTTCAAATCTCGGTCATAGATAAATTCAACCCCTGTTAAATCATCATACTCCCGTGCACCAACCAAAGTATAGAGCTTTGTTAAATCATCTTTCCAGTGGCTAAACATTTCATCCAAGGCTTGAGAACCTTGGGTATGTAGGATGGTTAAAACATGCCCAGCCGAGCTGGCTAAAGGCGCACCCAAAAGTTGAGCGTGCAAGATATCTGTAGCTGATGCAATACCTCCCGTAGCAATCAGAGGTTTAGTATTTTGCGCCAATTGAGCTTCAATGAGGCTCTCGGGTCCTGTCAAACCAAAATCATTTAAGTTTAAGGTGCTGTGCCCGCGTCCACTCTCAATCCATGCAAAATTTGTGCCACCTTTACCGCCAACATTAATGCCAGCGATGGCTGTTTGGCTAAGCTGTTTAAACATTTTTTGACTCATACCAAAGCCGACTTCTTTGACTACAACAGGAACATCTAAATTTTCAGCGATACGATTAATATTTTCAAGCCAGTAAAAAGAACGATCCCCTTCACTATCCTTCATGACTAACTCTTGTCCGGTATTAATATGAATTTCTAAAGCATCAGCAGAGAGCATTTCGACAGCCTTTTGTGCATTTTCTAAAGAGTGTCCTGCTCCCATATTTGCAAAAATGAAACCCTTTGGATTATGTTGACGCAATTGACGGAAACCTTCCGCCAATTCGGGATATTTCAAAGCAATCGACTGCGAGCCGACGGCCATTGCTATATGATGGTGGGCCGCAATCTCCGCTAACTCTAAATTAACCTTATCACCTTTTTTAGATCCCCCAGTCATCGCTTCTATGTAAAAAGGAAAATCAAACTTATGTTCCAAAAGAGTAACCGATAAGTCAACTTCTTGTGTAGAAATTTCTGGCAAGCCATTGGGAACAACCCGTAATGCAGCAGAAAACTCTGAGCGATTTCGGCCTTCGCGCCAGTACTTTAAGCCAAGTGATAAGTGTTCATCCTTCCGATGTCCGTGGATTTCTTTACTCATTTTGTTTTCCTATTCTTATTTTCTCAAGCTTCATTCCTTCTGCTTCAAGAGCGCTCCTTAACTCGACTATCTTGTCTTCACGCTCTGCAAAAAGAATAATATTTTCACCAAACCCCGCACCTGAAATCTTTCCAGCAAATTCGGGTTGGCTATTCACAATATTCAGAGCTAAAGCCAGTTGATCAGTCATATAGCCTTTTGCTTGGTGCTCAATAAGTAAAAGTTGATTTTCGAGGAGTTTCTCTTTAAAAAGAGCGAAATCCTGCATATCAATAGCTGTACTTATTTCAATAACAAGTTCATCACTTTTAACATAAAATGCCTCAGAAAGTTGATGTTTCAATTTTTCTACTGTCTTCGCAGATTGAGCAGTTTGGACAACATAAGGCTGCCAAGGAATCGTTAGCGGAAGGACTCGCTGATGATTTTCATAGAAAATACTGCCACCATACATAATTGCAGCAACATCGCCACGAGAACCGCTCCCTTGCACATCATAATGTGCTTGGGCCGCAATTTCAAAGCGTTTTTTCAAGGGAAGATTGAGCTGAAAAAAAAGATTGAGTGCATTCACAACGCCGACAACGACACAAGCTGATGAGCCATAACCCTTCTTGTTTTCGCCAAAACCCAGTCCACTCTTGATTTCCAAGTGAAATTCCCGGGTCAATTCAACTTCTTTACTCATATACTTGATAGCCGTCATGACAAAATTCCAAGGCCCGCTCTGCTCAGGTTTAATTTCCTTTACTGAGAAGGCATGAGCAGGCATTGCCACATTCGTTTCTAAAAGACTGTGGCCCTCTACTTCTGAAATAACCACTTGGAAATCACTCTCAAGACTCGTTACCAGAGCTAAACCTCCTAGACGAGTAACCGCATATTCTCCTGCAATAAAAAGTTTTGCAGGCACATCTATTTTATAAGTACTCAAGTCCGCCCCCCGCATGTGCAATATCAAAAATAATATTTGGAAAATTTTCCCGTAGTTTTGTTAGAAGTACTTTCTCTGTCGCTCTGTCTGTAATAATTTTAACGTTTGGCCCAGCATCGATGGTAACAAAAGCCAAGAGTCCTGCTTTATAGCATTCTTGCGTAAAGGCAATAATCCGTTGAGTATCTTCAGTAAAGTAATCAAAAGGTTCCACACAGAGGCGATTCTGTTCATGCATACCCAAAGCATTATTTTCTGCGAGTAAACCAATCTTTTCAATATCTGCCTGACGAATCGCACTTTTCATTTCTTCAAGCTGACGTGCTGACTTTTCTACCCAAGCGCTGTAGGTCGGAGCAGTTTGAGCAAGTTGCATCCCCCGTGTTGAAGACATTTTCTTTTGGGCACTTGATATTTCAGCAACAATCATGGACAAGTGGATATCCTCATCATAAAAGCTCTCAGCATAAGAGGAAACGTCGTCTTCACCCTTGTTCCAAACAGCAAAATTACCAAAGACTGAACGCGAAGCTGAACCAGAGCCACGCCGTGCAATTCTTGACATTTCTGTCAAATCGGCTGGTAATTCGAGGAGTCCAAACATGGCACCTGTCAATGCGGCAAAGCTTGAGGCTGAGGAAGCCAGTCCGGCAGCAGTTGGCACATGATTTTCAGAAGTGACTAAAACACCTGGAAAAGAACCATGCTTTGCACGAAGCATTTCTAAAAATTGATGCACACGAGTAGCATCGGTGTTCACCCCATTTAAAATCAGTTGATCCTGGTCATTAAAAGTAACAGACGTCGTTGTATAAAATTGATCCAAAGTCATTGATAAGGAACTTGTCGTAGGAATATTCAGCGCCACATCCGCCTTCCCCCAATATTTAATCAAGGCAATATTCGTATGTGCTCTAACAGTAAATTCATTCATTTATATTTTTTCCTCTTGTCGATTAATCTCTCCTATTATAACAAAGGTGGCGTAATTTAGCCATTTGTCGTTTTTGAATTTTACTCCTCCATATCGTAAAGGTCTCACAAAAAACCACCTGAAAAGGTGGTTATTTTTATACATATTTCCTGAAAGAGGAAAAGAGAATCTCCATACATTACTTACTTCACAACGGTAACATTACAAGGTGCATGGTTTACAACATAGGCTGTTGTAGAACCCAAAGTCATACGCTCAAAGTAATTAGAACCTGTAGCCCCCATCACGATGAGATCACACTTCTGTTCCGTTGCAAATTCAACAATTTGCTTCTTAGGAATACCTACTACCACAAAGGTTTGAACTTTGACATTGTCTTTTACAATAGTTACTGCTTCTTGCAAGATCATCTCGGAAGCTTTTGTATAATTGTGCTTAAGAATCGGCAGGGCATGACCATATAATTTTCCGTCATCTTGGACCGTTAGGACCGAAAGTTCTATATCGTTTAAACGTGCGATTTCCATTGCCTCTCGGAGTGCTTTGTATGAGTTGTCTGAACCGTCAATGGGAACCAAAATATTTTTGTAATTCATCAAGATTTCTCCTTCCTTGCTTTGCCTATATTATAATGCTTTCTAATAATAAATAAAAGCAGCATGCATTAAAAATAAGCAGTCAAAGATGACTTCGTAAAACAAAAAACCTTAAGTGGCTTATACACTTAAGGTTTCCTTATACTTCATTTTTAAACAGAGTAAATCCAAGTATTCTTGGCGCCATTTTTCAAAAGCTTTTGACTAATGCGGATTGCATCTTTTTCATTAGCTGCTAGAGCGACCATTACCCCACCTAGACCTGAGCCTGTAAGCTTAGCTCCCAGAGCACCATTTCTCAGCGCTGTGTCTACTAAGGTATCTAAGCGCGGGTGTGAAACTCCAAGTGAAGAAAGATTTTCATGCGCTTGGTTCATCACTTGCCCCAAATCTTTTAATTTATTTGTCATGAGAAAATCTTTTGAAGCTTTTGAGAGTTGACCTAACTTTTCAATATGGCCTTGTGCTTTGGCCTTATTCTCTGATAATTTTTCCCTGACTATGCTAATCGCTTGACTAGTAAAGCCGTGTACACCTGAATCTCCAATAACCAGATAACCAGATAGATTGATATCAAAAGATTCGGCAGTTTGACCTTTAATAAACCAAAGCGGTAACTCCGAATTAACGGTTGCGACATCAATTCCTGATGAGCGGCCATGTGTAATATTCTCCGAGAAGTTAGCAAAAGATAAGAGCATTTCATCTGTTAGCTCTGCATCAAAAAAATCATAAAAGGCACGTGTGATTGCTGTTGCTAGAGCTGCTGATGCTCCCAATCCCCGTCCCAAAGGAATATTCGAATCAATTTCCAGAGAAAATGGAAGTTTGACGGAATGGAATTTTTCTAAAAGACGTAGGATGAGTTGGCGTACCCCCTCAAATTCGTCTCCTAACACATCCAATCTGCGCCGTGATTCATTATTTTCAATATATTGTCCGTATTTGATAGAAGAAATTGTAACGGTTGTCTTCAGAATAGTAACAGGTAACGCAATTGCAGGCTGCCCATAAACAACCGAATGCTCTCCAATCAAAATTAATTTGGAATGAGCGGTTCCTGTGCCCATTTTATTTGTAGTCATAACTATAAATTCTCCATTAAAGTACGCAAAGGTACTTGACAATTTTATAAAATTTGAGAGTGAAAATCAAGTAGCAATTCTTTTTTTGCCCATAATATCTAGATAAATAGGATAAATCTGTCCTTTCTCTTCTGGTATTGTGTCAAAAAAGTTATAATAAAAACATGGACAATTTACGCAAAGCAATTGAAAAAATGGATATTGTCACTGTCGATGCTGCAGTTAAATATAGTGGGTTAAGCAGAAAAGTGATACTTGATTTTATCCATGAAAATCCTCATCTAAGAATCTTTGATGAACAAGAGCAACATTGGGTTAATGAAAATGTTGATGGACATTGTTAAATACAAATAAAAAGTGCTTCTAGCACTTTTTATTTGTATTGCTCCATTCCGGGTACCTGATCTCCCCCAAAATATTTTTGAGAAAGTTCTTTCAAATATCCATCTTCAGCCATTTTTTTAATCTCTTGGTTAAGATCTTTTTGAAGTTGGGTTTGACTATTGTCAAGGATATAGTAAGTATAGGTCTTGAATTCAGGATATTTTTCAAGATCTGTAGGTACTGTATCAGATACACCTGTTACAGCATGTTCTTTAACAAGATTTTCCGCAGCAGATTTTGAAGCAAAGATAAAGTCCATTTGTCCATCAGAAAGAGCTTGTAAACGTTCTGCCAACCCGCGTTTTGAATAATCTACGGTAATTTTTTTATCAGGATGTGCACTATTCCACTGATCCATAATGTCACCATAGTTGGTCCCTGTTGGAATCTCGGTTTTCTTCCCTACAAGCCCTTCAATGGTTGTGATTTTATCTTTATCATTAGAGAAAATCGCATTAATGCCTTGCGTTGTGGGGAAACTAAAGAGATACTTTTCCTCACGCGCCTTTGTTTTACCATAAATATTCACACCGATATCTGCACGTCCTGCATCTAGAGCTGCAAGAATAGCACTGTCATCGTATGTTTTAAAGTCAAATTTATATTGAGGCAAATTTTCATCTGCTTTTTTGAGAATATCATATTCATAACCTGTCAGCTGCCCATCCTTCGTATACTCGTAAGGATTTGATGATCCAGAGATTGCCACATTGACTGTGGTCGTTTTTTCTTGACCGGCGGTTGTACTTTTATTCGAATTCGAGCACGCTGCTAGTAGAGTAACACCAGCTGCACTCAAAGCCAATAAGGTTATAACTTTATTTCTTTTCATTATATCTCCACTTCCTTTTTACTTACGTTTTGATTTTAACATAAACTAAACAATTTCCATTTATCTACGCTTATAAATAAGTGCTACATTGATAAAATAAAAAAACAACCTAAAGTTGCTCTTTCTATTTTATAAATCATGATACTGTGCATAAAGATCCTGTCGCACCAGCTCACGCTCTTTCGCCACTTGCTTGATGGCTACGTTAGGTTTTATTCCCGATGCAACCAGAAGTTGAACAGCTTCTAATGCTGTAGTCTCATCCTCTGAATTATCCTCAACTTCTCCATTGAAGCCAGCAACGATAATTAAACATTCTCCCTTAATCGGTTGCTCTTTTAAAGAAAGTAAAACTTCTGAAATTTTACCTCGACGATATTCTTCATAAATTTTGGTTAATTCGCGTATTAAGGTAACGTCTCGATCCCCATAGATCTGAGCCATATTTTCTAAAGTCTCTGCGACACGATAAGGAGACTCATAAAAAATCTGCGTTTCAGGATAGGTCATTTTAGTTTCCAAAAACTTCTTCTGTTCACCTTTTTTACGAGGTAAAAAGCCGTAAAAAATATGAGGCTGTGGGACTAATCCAGAAGCGATAAGACCTGTTATTCCAGCTGAAGCGCCTGGTAGGGCTACTACATCGATATTTCGCTTAATGGCTTCCACAACTAAATCATGACCTGGATCAGAAATTGAAGGCATACCTGCATCTGAGACTTGTGCTAGCGATTTTCCTGACATAAGAAAATCTAAAAGCTTCGGAATTTTATCAAAGGAGTTATGCTCATGAAAAGACTCTTGAGCCACCTTGATTTCAAAATGATTAAGTAATTTTTGAGTGTTGCGTGTATCTTCACTTGCTACCAAATCCACGGTTCTTAGGGTTTCCAAAGCACGTAGTGTCATATCCTGCATGTTGCCGATAGGTGTTGGCACTAAGTAAAGCTTACCTGCGCTTTTTTCACCTTTAAAGCTTCGTTGTATATTTATCATCTGTACAAAAGCTCCAAGCAGTCCAAGCAATTTTCACCATCTTGCAAACGCTCTGCATAATGTAAATGACACACATGAAAGCCTTCATTAAAAATTTGAATCAGATTTGGATTAGGTTCATCTTTTGACTTTGAGCTAGCTTTTTCTTCTTTTTTCTCAATATGCGCTAAACGTTCGCGTAATTTTTCATTTTCCATGCGAATCGTTGCATTTTCTTTTAAGGATTCATCCAGTGCATCACGCACCGTTGAAATTTGGCCCAGTGTATAAGCCAAACTTTCCTCCAACAGCCCCAGTTGCACATAAATCTCATTTTTATCGATCATCATTTCCCCCATAACTTACCTCTATGTCAATTCTTCTTAAAGATTTACCTCTGAAATATCAAACTCTTTTATTGTATGCTCTAAGCGAAGCTTAATTTTGTTATTCAAAATATTAAGACCAATAACTTTCCCCTCACCATCTACAGTCGTAATATGTTCACCAAAATCAGGAAAATTTTTACGTGCTTCCCTATAAAACTCATCTTCATAAGACAAACAGCACATTAAACGACCACAAAGACCATTCAATTTGCTTTGTTTTAAAGAGAGCGACTGATTTTTTGCCATCTTAATAGAGACATTCGGAAATTCGTAAATAAACTCCGAACAACAAAGCGGTCGTCCACAAGGACCAACACCGCCATACATTTTTGCAGCATCACGCGCTCCAATCTGACGAAGCTCAATTCGCGTACGAAAAGTCGCAGCTAATTCTTTAAGTAAAGCTCGAAAATCCACTCTATTTTCCGATGTAAAGGACACAAAAAGCTGACTTTGGTTTAAATTATAAGCTGCATTTGTAACCTTCATGTCAATCCCACAATCTGCAACAATTTGGCGAATCTTCGTGCAGGCTTGTTGCGAGAGCTGCTCTGTCGTATAAATCAACTCTTCATCTGCTTCTGTTGCTGCACGAACAATTTCTCCGGATGTATCAACATTTTTATCTTGTGGGAGTTGCTTCATTACCCGGCCATAAGTCTTGCCTTTTTCGTTTTGAATAATGACTTGCGTTCTTGGTGCAAATGTTTCATGACTACTTACAAAGATATTTTGTTCTCCATGTGTAAACTCTACTTCGTAAATCATATTATCTTCTTCCTATTTCAGCACTATATATTCCAAACAAGCTCCAAAGCGCACATTACTTTTCCACATTTTTTCTGCTTGAAAGGTTTTTTGAACCCATTCGGACATCTTTTCTTGATTAAAAAGCTCCAAGAGCAGAGAAAAGACTAAAGTTTGTTTCTCCTTATCCTCAATATTTTCTGCGACATTTGTTAGATAAATAAAAGCTTCCCGTCGATCCGTCTTAACTAATTTCAGCAATTGTTGGAGTTTCTTCAATGTATCATTAAACCAAGTGGCTCCACTTAAATCCTGGGCTTCTTCTACCGAGTTACAAACCCGACTCAGTAATTCTGCCTGTGTTTTTAAGACACCATTTTGTTCCAACGTTTCTTGCATGTAGGCACTATTTTTGGGGAAACTAAAAACTTGTGTCCGTGATTTAATGGTGGGTAACATGAGATTATCATTTTCTGTGAGCAAAAAAACATGTGTTGCATTATCAGGTTCTTCAATGGACTTAAGTAAAGTATTTGCCGCATTGCTGTGCATTTTTTCAGCTTCAGTGATAATGACCACTTTCTGAGCGCCTTCAAATCCTGACTGACTAAAAACTTCCGACAAGTCCCGAATTTGTCCTGTTTTTATAGTTTGACCTTCCGGACGAATAATGTGTAAATCGCTAAATTCATCCCTAGCAACTAAACGACAGTGACGACAGTTCTCACAAGGTAAATTGTCCTGTAAATTTTCACAAAAAATAGCCTGACTCAGCCAAATAGCCATATCCAAACTACCAAAACCCCCACTAAAGAGATAAGCATGGCTCAGTTTATTCACACGTAAGATATGCTTAAAGCGTTCAAAAAGTGCTGGTTGAATATCTGCAATTTTCATGAAAACTCCTTAGTTTGAAATTTTATTACAAACAAAATTTCTTTTTGATGACTGTTAACGTGTCTGCAACAACTTTGTCAAGTTCTTGACTGGCATCAATCGTGACAAAGCGCTCAGGCTCATTCTTAACAATTTCTAAGTAACCTTGTCTGACTTTACGATGCATCTCAGCACGTTCGAGATCAAGTCTATTGACTTCATCTGCTCTATTTTTCATAATTCGTTCAAGTGCAACATCTGTATCAATATCGAAATATAATGTCAAATCCGGTTTAAGACCATCTGTTGCAAATTCATTAAGCCAGTTTACAGGTTCAACACCAAGTTCACGTCCGTAACCTTGATAAGCAACCGATGAATCAATAAAACGGTCAACAATTACCATTTTGCCTGCAGCCAGCGCTGGAAGCATTTTGGTTTGCATGTGTAGACGACGTGCCGCAGCAAACAGCATCAGCTCTGTCTTACTGTCAATTTCTGTATTTTCTGTACTTAAAATTATATTTCGAATCTCTTCTGCCACACGTACACCTCCAGGTTCACGTGTCTGAAGGACTTTATAAGACGATTTTTCTAGTTCGGGAAGAATATTTTGTAAAACGGTTGTTTTACCGGCCCCATCTGGCCCTTCCAAACTAATTAATATTCCATTCATATCTTATATTATAGCAAAAATAAAAAGAAAAAATATGGGAAAAATGTTCTTTTATAAATATTGTTTACTATATAAGTTTCTTATTTTACAAATGATTTCACTTTTGTAAAAATTCTATATTATGGAAGGCTTTACCTTGCTATACTACTGTAATAATTGTATAATGAGAAAAGCAATTAATATTATATACATCTAAGCGAAAGGATTATCATGAAAAAAATTCTTGTTGTTGACGACGAAAAACCAATTTCAGATATTGTAAAATTTAATCTCGTCAAAGAAGGGTATGAAGTAGTCACTGCTTTTGATGGTGAAGAAGCTCTTGAACTCTTTGAATCAGAAAAACCCGATCTTATCTATCTTGATTTGATGCTTCCAAAAATTGATGGCCTTGAAGTTACACGTCAAATCCGTAAAACTTCTGAAGTCCCTATTTTGATGGTTTCTGCTAAAGATACAGAGTTTGATAAAGTTATCGGCCTTGAACTTGGTGCAGATGATTACATCACAAAACCATTTTCAAACCGTGAACTACTTGCTCGTATTAAATCAAACCTACGCCGCATGACAAACGTTCCTGTTGAACAACCAAAAGATTCTAAAAAAGAATTGGTAATTGGTAACTTACGTATCAACCCAACACATTATGCCGCATATAAAAATGAAACACAGCTTGACTTGACACACCGCGAATTTGAATTACTCTATTATCTTGCACAACATCTCGGTGAAGTTATCACACGTGAAACTTTGCTTGAAACTGTTTGGGGCTACGATTACTTCGGTGATGTTCGTACTGTTGACGTAACTGTTCGTCGCCTTCGCGAAAAAGTTGAAGATACTCCAAGCCGTCCTCAATACGTATCTACACGTCGTGGCGTTGGATACTATATGAGCGAACCTCATGAATAAATTTTTTAATTCAATAGTACTTAAAGGAGTAGTGATTCATCTACTTCTTTTTGGCATTTTTGAGATAGTAAATAGTCCATACTTCCTCACACACACTACTGCACTCTTACAGTTTTTCATCTTTTATCTGGTCACCTTAAGTCTTCTTATTTGGTATCTCAGTCGCTTGGCGCAAACGGCAAATAAAATATCTCATCAAGTGGATAATTTTTTGCATGATAACTATGAAAATCGCCAAATTTCTAAAGAAAATAATGAGCTCTCAGTAGCTTACAATAAATTGTTATTACTTGGACATGAAATCGAAGATCGGCAAGAACATTTAGAGAATCAGCGCAACCAACTGGAGAGTATTTTAACCTACCTTGCCGATGGTGTCATCACTACAGATAGGCATGGTAAGATTAATCTTGCTAATCACGCAGCACTGACTCTTCTTGATCAGTCAAACGAGTTAATCATTGGTAAAGATTTGATTGATATTCTAAATATCTCCGACAAATATTCTTTTCATGATTTACTACAAAAAGAGCCCGAACTCACACTCAATGCCATCAATTGTGAAGGTGCAGCTGTTATCCTCCGTGTAAACTTTATGCTCTTCCGTAGCGAATTAGGGTACATTTCTGGGATTATTGCTGTTCTTCACGATACAACGGAACAAGAAAAAACAGAAAGAGATCGCCGACTTTTTGTGTCCAATGTCTCGCATGAGTTGCGCACCCCTTTGACTTCTGTCAAAGCTTACTTAGAAGCGCTCAATGATGGGGCCCTAGCTGATCCCGAGGTTGCTAGTCACTTCGTGGATGTTTCCCTTAACGAAACAGACCGAATGATTCGGATGATTGGGGAGCTTTTAGAACTCTCTCGTATGGACCAAGATAAAGTTAAACTTCATACTGAAATTATCAACTATGTCGATTTTATCAACTATATCCTGGATCGTTTTGATCAAATTATCGAAAAAAATTACAATAACTTTAAAATTATTCGTCAAATATCTCAACAAGAGATTTGGCTTGAAATCGATACCGATAAGCTTTCGCAGGTTATTGACAATATCATCAATAATGCCTTTAAGTATTCTCCAAAAGGCGGAACAATTACCGTAAGCGTCTGGTGTGAAAGCAACAAAGCATTTACTTCTATTGCCGACCAAGGTATGGGAATCCCAAAACCTGCTTTAGCCAAAGTTTTTGACCGTTTTTATCGTGTCGATAATGCTTCAAGAAATAGCCAAATCGGTGGTACAGGCTTAGGCTTATCTATTGCCTATGATATTATGAAACTCCACAAAGGTGATATAGTAGTCACTTCTGATGGTAAAACTGGTTCAACTTTCACCCTGTCTTTCCCTTACAGTGATGAAATTAATCAAGAAAATAACGACTGGGAGGATTTTGCTGAATGAGCACTGAATCAGCATTTAAATATTCAATTTTAGCATCAGGAAGTACTGGAAATTCTTTTTATTTGGAAACACCTGAAAAGAAAATTCTGGTAGATGCTGGATTATCTGGAAAAAAAATCGAGAGTTTATTAGGAGAGATTGACCGAGACATCAAAGATGTCGATACACTCCTGATTACTCATGAGCACAGCGACCATATCAAAGGAATTGGTGTTCTTGCCCGAAAACACGGCATTCAGCTTTACGCCAATGAATTAACCTGGCAAGAACTGGAAAGTAAAAACTCACTAGGAAAAATTGCGAGTGAGCAAAAACATATCTTTGAAATGGGCAAAACCAAAACTTTTGGCGATATCGATGTCGAAAGTTTTGGTGTGAGTCATGATGCTATCGCGCCCCAATTTTATCGTTTTATGAAAGATAATAAATCCTTCGTATTACTTACAGATACAGGTTATGTAAGTGACCGTATGCGGGGTACAATCGAAAATGCCGACGGCTATCTTATGGAAAGTAATCACGATATTGAGATCCTCCGCATGGGGGGCTACCCTTGGAAAACAAAACAACGTATTCTCAGCGACCAAGGCCATTTATCTAACGAAGATGGTGCCGAAGCTGCTTTTAATGTTTTAGGAAATAAAACAAAACGCATCTTCCTCGGTCACCTTAGCCTGAATAACAATATTCAAGAGCTTGCACATATGACCATGGACGGTTTTCTAGCGCAACATGATGTTGATACCAAACGTGACGTTCATATTATTGATACTAGCCATGAGCATGCAAGTAAACTCTATGATATTTAGACAGTATTTATAGCAATAAAAAAAGACACGAATTCGTGTCTTTTTATTGTTACATCATGCCACCCATCATTGATGGATCCATAGCTGGAGCTGCTGGTGCAGCTGGTTCTGGTTTATCAGCAACGACTGCTTCAGTCGTCAAGATAAGTCCTGCTACTGAGGCCGCATTTTGGAGGGCTGAACGTGTTACTTTAGCCGGATCCACAATACCTGTCTCAATCATTTCAACCCATTCACCAGTTGCGGCATTGAAACCAATACCTTTTTCTGCTGATTTAAGTTTATCAATAATGATTGAACCTTCGTAACCTGCATTAGCCGCGATTTGACGTACTGGTTCTTCTAATGCGCGACGTACAATTGTGATACCTGTTTGCACGTCCCCTTCTTCTTCAAGACTGTCGAGGGCAGAGATAACTGTAACAAGGGCAGTACCTCCACCAGCAACGATACCTTCTTCAACGGCTGCGCGTGTTGCATTAAGTGCGTCTTCAATCAAAAGTTTTTGCGCTTTAAGTTCAGTTTCTGTAGCGGCGCCGACTTTAATCACAGCGACTCCACCAGAAAGTTTAGCTAAACGTTCTTGAAGTTTTTCACGATCAAATTCTGAAGTAGTTTGTTCAACTTGAGCTTTAATTGTTGCTACACGAGTAGCAATAGCATCTGCTGAACCGGCACCTTCAACGATTGTCGTATGTTCTTTATCAACAGTTACTTTATTGGCTTGACCAAGTGCATCTAAGCTTGCATCTTTAAGTTCTAAACCAAGCTCTTCCGTAATTACTGTACCGCCTGTGAGGATTGCTAAGTCTTCAAGTTGGGCCTTGCGGCGGTCGCCAAAGCCTGGAGCCTTAACCGCTACAACATTGAAAGTACCACGGATTTTGTTCAACACGAGGGTTGGTAATGCTTCACCATCAACATCATCTGCCACAATAAGTAAAGGACGATTTGTTTTCAAGATTTGTTCAAGTAATGGTAAAATTTCTTGAATATTTGAAATCTTCTTATCTGTGATCAAGATATATGGGTTATCAAGGTTGGCCACCATTTTTTCATTGTCTGTCACCATATATTGTGACAAGTAACCACGGTCAAACTGCATACCTTCTACAACTTCAAGTTCAGTTTGCATACCTTTTGATTCTTCAATAGTAATAACACCATCGTTACCAACTTTTTCCATGGCATTTGAGATATACTCTCCAACCTTTTCTGAACGAGAAGAAACAGAGGCAACTTGTGCAATAGCTTCTTTACCAGATACTGGAATAGATAATTCCTTGAGTGCTTTTACTGCTGTTTCAGTTGCTAACTCAATACCACGACGAATGCCCACTGGATTAGCTCCAGCAGTTACGTTCTTCAAACCTTCACGAACAATCGCTTGTGTTAAAACAGTCGCTGTTGTAGTACCATCACCCGCAACATCATTTGTTTTTGAGGCCACTTCACTGACTAATTTTGCCCCCATATTTTCAAAGTGATCTTCTAATTCAATTTCTTTTGCGATGGTTACACCATCATTCGTGATAAGTGGACTACCATATGATTTTTCCAGAACAACATTGCGACCTTTAGGACCAAGTGTTGTTTTTACTGTATCTGCTAAAATATCAATACCACGAACCATTGCTGAACGAGCATCTGATGAAAATTTAATATCTTTTGCCATTTTTTTATTATCTCCTGTCTTTATTTTCCTTAAACAATCGCAAGAATTTCAGATTCTTTGATAATCAAGAAATCTTCGCCTTCAAATTTTACATTTGTACCGGCAAACTTTTCAAAGAGAACTGCATCACCAACTTGCACTGTTGGTGTAATAACTGTACCATGAGGAGTTGTTTTACCTGGGCCTACTGCCACAACTTCTGCAACTTGTGGTTTCTCTTGTGCTGCTGAGGCCAAGACGATCCCACCTAAAGATTTTTCTTCTTCCTCTTTTATACGCAATACAACGCGATCCGCTAAGGGTTTCAACATGTTATTCCTCCATTTTATGTTATTTTAGCACTCTTTAAGTTGGAGTGCTAATTTATATATCTTATTTTACCGCGAAGGTCAAAATTAGTCAAGAAAAAAACTTCTTTTTTTATTTTTTTAAATCGTTTTCTTATGAAGCCTGAGTTTCTTCAAGGCCCACTCGTAATGTGAAGCCAATGATGACTGAAAATACTGCGCTAAGGATGTTGTCGCAGTCCAAGGATAATATTGCTTCGTATAAAGCTCTTCATCTGAAAAATGTTGCAATAACTGGATAGTTCTTAGGTGGCTTGTAGCAAGTTTTTCCTTTATTTCTTCATAAGGAGTAGCTTGATGCTTTTCCCAGATTTCTTGATTCATTGTCGCATAGTTTTTCCAAGTATAGGGTGTGGGTAAAAAGCTTTGAAAGTTTCCTGAAATATTACTTTTTACAAAATTTTGTAAAAGTACTTGCCACTCATAAAGATGGGCATACACATCACGGATATTCTTATCTCGCCCCCAATGTGTCTCTTTTCCCTTCTCTTGGCCAAAGGCAAAAGTTGCCGTTTGTGCTTCTAAAGGTAGTGTGTCAACCAAATGACACAGCTTTTTCCAGTTTTCTTCTGAAAAGGAAATCAACTCTTTTTTCGTTTTTGCCTTTACCATTTTTCCCTCCTCACTTTCCTGTTCTCATCCTATCAAAAGAAAACGCTTTTTTCAATTTAAAACGGTAATTCATCTTCTTTTAAATTAAGAGCACTATTTTCTATAGAATCTTGTCGCATGGCAACTGTCGCGCGACTTTCCAAAAGGTCAAAAGTTTTTACCAACACTTCTGTTACATAGCGCTTTTGTTCCTGCTTGTCCACATAATTCCTGGTTCGTATCTCCCCTTCCACAGCAAGTAGGGCGCCTTTTTTAGCATAGGATGTACAGTGTTCCGCCTGTTTCTCCCAAAAGACCAAAGCGACAAAGTCTGTATCTTTTTCACCTGAAGCATTTTTATAGCGTCGTTTGACAGCGAGATTTATCCTCAATAGGCTTTTCCCATTAGATGTTTTAGTGAGTTCTGGATCTGCAACGAGTCGGCCAACAAGTAACGTTTTATTCATTTTGACACCTCCTTACTTTTTGTACGAAAAAAGACCTCAGCTTTCACTAAGGTCTTTATTATTTTATATTTAGGCTTGCCACATGCTTGTTGCATCAAAAGCTGATCCAGCTTCTAAATCTGTATTCAATTCGATAATACCACGAACTTGTGGTGCATTTGGTAAGTCAAGCTCTCGTGCCGAGCACAGCATACCATAAGAAGGTACGCCACGCAAAGCGCCTGGCCAGATTAAAGAACCAGAAGGCATCATTGCACCAGGTAAAGCCGCTACTGTTTTCATACCAACAACGGCATTAGGAGCACCACAAACGATTTGAACTGGTGCATCTAGACCAACTTCTACTTGGCACACATGTAAATGATCGCTGTCTGCATGATCCTCCATCGTTAAAATCTCAGCGACTACAAATTTAGGTTGGCCATCATATGTAAGTTGCTCGTCAAAGCCAGCTGCCTTAAGTTTTACATTAAGTTCCGTTACTTGATGCTCAGATAAATCATTCTGTCCTTGAGCCAAATCTGGCCAGTCTTTTTTTATATCGAAAATGTTCCAGCCCACTGTTTGTCCTGTATCTTCACGGAAGATACGCGCAACATCCGCCTTACGTTCGTAAGTTACTTCTGCTCCCTCATTGTTTGCCACAATCAGCATGAGGACATCACCAACATTTTTATTATACGTTGCAATCATTTTATTTATCTACACCCTTCAAAAATTCACTAACTTCTTCTTTAGTTTTACGTAGCTTATTCACTAAGCGTCCTGTTTCTTTACCATTTTCAAGTGTCACAAAGCTAGGAATACCCATGATTCCCCATTCAATAGCCAAGTCCATGAATTCGTCACGGTCAACTTCTACAAAGTTAAAGTCTGAAAATTCAGCTTCTAATTCTGGCATTTTTGGTTTGATAAAAGTACAGTCTGGGCACCATCCTGCAGTGAAAAACAAGACATGTTTACCTTCTGATTTTACAATTTCAGCTAGTTCCTCATAATTTTTTGGAATAATCATAAATACTCCTCTCCTAATTCTGTAATTTCTAAGGTTTCTCCATCAATTTCAAAATTGATGTTTTGGTTTGCTCCAACAATCACGCCACCTTTATAAATAGCTCCGCGATCTGCCTCCTCAAAGATCCATACTGTTTGAATATCTTGGTCAGCAAAAGCTTCACGTACTGCTTGAATAACCTCTGCCCGCAAATTTTCTTCAACGTGCTTATAACTCTGATAGAGCACTCGCGCACCTGCTACACCAGCCAGCAGCCCTAAACCAACTTTCAAATATTTTTTCATATAAAAAATTTTAACATAAATTTGAGTATATTAGTACTTATAATTACTGTTTCCCCTCAGATCAGTTCCGCTTTTCTATAAATCCCCTAAAACTTATCCGTCTTTAAAAATTATAGTTATTAAATAGCATTAGGACAATACTATTATATACGGCTTTTAAATGCTACAATAAGGGAGTATAAAAAATCAAAGGAGACGAGATGACTCTATTTAACAAAATTAAAGAAATAACTGAAATTCAAGCAACAAGTGGTTACGAAGCACCAATGCGTGACTATCTTCGTGCCCGTATGGTGGACCTCGGCTACACACCTGAAACTGATGGTCTGGGCGGAATCTTTGTCACTAAAGAAAGTAAAACAGAAAATGCGCCTCGTGTTATGGTTGCAGCTCACATGGATGAAGTCGGCTTCATGGTGTCGTCAATTAAGGCAGATGGTACTTTACGTGTAGTCACTCTGGGTGGTTGGAATCCTTTAGTTGTTAGTGCACAACGCTTTACGCTATTCACACGTGATGGTAAAAAAATACCTGTTGTGACTGGTGGCCTACCACCACATCTTTTACGTGGAGCAGCGGGCGCACCTGCTATGCCACAAGTGGAAGATATCATCTTTGACGGTGGTTTTATGAGCAAAGAAGAAGTTTTAGAATTTGGGATTCGTCAAGGTGACGTCATCGTTCCTGAATCTGAAACAATTTTAACTGCTAATGGTAAAAATGTCATCAGTAAAGCTTGGGATAATCGCTACGGGTGTCTTATGGTCTTAGAACTTCTGGACTACCTTAAAGACAAAGAATTGCCAGTAACCTTGATTATCGGTGCAAATGTTCAGGAAGAAGTTGGCCTTCGCGGTGCCCATGTTTCAACAACTAAATTTAAACCTGAAGTTTTCTTTGCTGTTGACTGCTCTCCTGCAACGGATACTTTTGGAAACGACAATGGTCGTCTTGGCGAAGGCTCGCTTCTTCGTTATTACGACCCAGGTCATATCATGCTGCCTGGTATGAAGGACTTCCTCCTCAATACAGCAGAAGTTAATGGTATCAAAACACAAGCTTATATCTCAAAAGGTGGAACTGATGCTGGTGCAGCACACTTGCAAAACGAAGGCGTACCTTCAACAACTATTGGTGTGTGTGCCCGTTATATCCATAGTCACCAAACCATCTTCAACATGGATGATTTCACAGAAGCGCAAAACTTTATCCGGGCTATCGTTACGAGTCTAAACCAAGAAAAAGTAGCAGCTATTAAAAACTACTAATAAAAAAGTTAAAAAAAGGGGTCCTGAGCCTCTTTTTTTAGTCATTCAGTTTTATTTCAGAAAGAAAAAGTAAAATCATAAAGCACCAAATATGAATTTTAGGGAAATTTATGAATAAAAAACTATACTATACTACTGGTTTACTTACTCTGGTAAGTTTTATCACACTGACTGCCATTGTAAAACTTTCTTATACACACGCACCTATTCCAAGCATTGATTCGCATTTACAGACAGTTGCTTGGCATCTTCAAAACAATGAATTTTTGGTTCAAATTTCAAGTGTAATTGCTAAATTTCTAGGCGACACAATGGGCGCTATAATTGGTCTTGTTATTGCTGCTATTATTTTTATCAAAGATAAGGTTTCAGCAATATGGTTAGCTCTTGTAGCCGGAATTGCTGTGGGGGGAAATACCTTGATTAAATTAGTTATCGGCCGTGATCGCCCTGACATTCATCGTGTTGCCGCCTTTACAGATGAGCCAGGAAAAAGTTTTGCCAGTGGACATACAACTTTTGCTGTAGTACTCTTTGGCTGTCTCTTTTTTATCCTCTTACACTATCTCTCTTCTGTATGGAGCAAAACATTAGTTGGTTTTGTCGCTGTGGGGTTAATTTTTTTAACAATGTTTTCACGTGTACTTCTTGGGGTACATTATCCTTCGGATACTTTAGGCGGCTTACTTTGGGGGCTTTCAGTCATCTGCCTCACTTATCCAACTTATCTTCATTATAAAAACTCAGAAAAACCTCAACCTTATATACCTAAAAGCGTGAGAAAAGCTGATTAAAGCTAAAAAGCTTTGACTATATGTCAAGCTTTTTTTCATAGTTGAGTATCTTTTGCTTAATATCTACTGCTGCTTCTTGACCCATAAAACCGCCCAAGCTGCCATCTTTACGCGTGACACGATGACATGGTAAAATGACAGGCAAAGGATTACGTGCTAATGCCTGCCCCACAGCTTGTTGTGCTTTAGGACTTCCGACACGCGCAGCCATTTCCTGATAACTTATAGTCGTTCCCGCTGGAATTTTGGGAAGTTCTAACCAAACAGCTCGTTGAAATGCTGTTCCTGTGGTCAATATAAAGTTCTGGTTCTTATTAAGTGCTTCGTAAGTCGTCTTTTCATGTTGGTCATCGAAAAAAACCTGGGTAATCTCCCCCTTAGCATTGCGCTCTACAGAGAGTGAAATATTCTCATTCAACATAGGTATTATTCTCCTCAAAATCCAACAGCCATTCTTTACGCCATAGTCCTCCAGCATAACCTGCCAGCTGCCCGGAGCTTTTTTTCAATCGATGACATGGAATCACGATTGCAAAGGGGTTGGCTGCATTTGCTGCCCCTACTGCAATACTGGCTTGCGGATGCGCGAGTCCTTGTGCGATTTCTTTATAGGTTCTTGTTTGCCCAAACGGAATATCTTCAACTTTTTTCCAGACTTTTTGCTGAAACTCTGTACCTTGCACAGCTAAAGGGAATTTAAAACTTTTTCTTTTTCTTGCAAAATACTCTTGCAACTCTTCTTCAAGTTGACATGAAATCGGAGTTGGATGTTCCAATATAATAGCATTCAATCTTGCAATCTTCGCCTGTAAATTCTTATGCTCTGTAAAGCCTAAGCGATGAAGAAACTGCGCATCACTGATACTTATCATTTGACCAATAGGTGTGTCAATATAGTTTTTATAGAGGCGCTTCTTCATGTCCTTATTATAACATAGTTCTCTCACCCAGAAACTACCTCAGAGCAAAAAAAGAGAGCGAATACCCTCTCTTTTTTACTATTTTCTAGTTCCTAAAATTCTGTTCCACGCGTCATTATAATTCGCCTCTGTACCACCAATTCCAAACTTGAATTGTGTCACAGGTGCTCCGTTTTTAGCCCAATAACTTGTGGTTGTTTCACCGGAGACTTTAACATTTTTAAGATTCCCTCCGGTTACAGTGCCTGGTTTTTGACCGGTCGACTTAAGAACAGTGCTCTGAATTACATCTGGATCTTTACTTGGTTCTGGGAACTTTTCACCAGGACCAAACACATTTGGATCCGCTGCTGCAATTGCATTGACCAAGTTTGCCATATATGTACCATTATTGACCGCAGCTGTCTTGCTGCCCATCGGCGTATTATTATCATGACCAATCCAACCTCCAAGGGATACTTTGGGCGTTGAAAGCATGAGCCAACCGTCTACATAATCATTGGAAGTACCTGTCTTGCCTGTCCAATCCACGCTACTTGCAAGTGTTGGATTAATGGCTTGTAAATCTTGTAAAAAGTTTGTTGTACGACGACTGACATCATAGGTCAAAACATTACGTAAAAGATCCTCAGTAATTGTTGATGTTGCTTGTGAAAAGACTCTCTCTGCTTGACTCTTATGTTCGTAGATATCTTTACCGGAGTCGTCTTTTATGCTTTGGACAACATAGTGTGGCTCATAAACCCCGCCATTAGCTAAGGCTTGGTAGCCATTGGTATGTTGCACCACAGTTGGCTCAATACCACCACCGAGTGGAAGAGATTCCACACTGTAGTCTGGCACATAATAGCCCATCTTCTTCATGTAAGTTTCCACGCTATTGCCAGAATCAAGAATGGCTTGATAGGTCCAATGCGCAGGGATATTCCATGACACGCCTAAAGCTTCATTAAGACTTACCATTCCGGTTCCTGTTTCGCCAACGTGCAAGATTGGAGTACCGTCAGAGAAACTTGTTGGATAGTTACTCAGCATACTTGCTGACCCAATCAATCCCAAATCAATTGCTGGTGCATAAGCTAAGATTGGTTTAATCGAAGAACCTGGACTACGCTTCGTATCAAAGGCATGATTGTTTTGATTGGTTGCATAGTCTAAACCACCAATAAAGCCAAGTACTGCTCCTGTTTTATTATCCATGAGTACATTTCCGGCTTGAACTTCACCTGTACCGTCCTGTAAAATACCGCCATACTGCGCTACAGCATTTTGCATGGCATCATACACACCACGATTAATTGTTGTTGTGATAGTATAACCACCAGTTTGTAAGGCTTGCGCGGCTAATTCACGATATTTTTGCTTGGTGCTATCATTTCCTTGTTCTGTTGCCGAAACCTTGTCCCTCTTAATCAGATAATCATAGACGTGATTAAGGGCTTCACTGTACACAACATTATAAAGATAACCATGTGCTACAGAATCTTGTGGTTGTGAAGGCAGAAATGCTTGCGAGATATCCACAGCACTATATTTTTCGTAATCTTTTTGAGTCAAATATCCTGCACGATACATGTTAAACAGGACATTTTGTTGACGAGCTAAGCCATAAGAGAGTAGCTCTTTTGATTTGAGCGAACCATCCACATTATAAGGAGAGTAAACAATTGGACTTTGTGGTAATCCAGCAATAAAAGCTGCTTCTGGCACGGTTAAATCTTTAGCAGACTTACCAAAAATCCCTTGGGCAGCGGCTTGGACACCCGCAATATTTTTCCCTTGATTATTTCGCCCAAATGGTGAGACATTGAGATAATCCGTTAAAATTTCATCTTTACTTAAATATTGATTAAGCTGCAGTGCATAAACAATCTCGCTGGCCTTGCGTTGGAAAGTGACACTGTCTCCAAGAGACTGCTGTTTTACCAACTGTTGCGTAATCGTTGAACCACCAGAGCTTGTACCGCCACCTACGGCACCCAGAACGCCTCGAATTACTGCTTTGGGCACAACACCACTGTTCGTCTTAAAGGTTTCATCTTCTGTCGCAATCAGAGCTTTTTTCACATTTTCTGAAATTTGGTTGCTTGCTACATTAATCCTTACCAAATCACTGGAAATATCAGAAATATTTTCACCATTACTGTATTTCATGACTGAAACACCGTGAATATTATTAACCTGCTCGAGAAGTTGCTCCTTGCTTGGAACTTTGGTATTTTCAACAAGGCGAGCAAAATATCCCACACCTGCCGCAGCGCCAAATACACCAACTAAAAGAAAAAGCACACCAAAAATGACAACTACTCCACGCACGACTGAAAAAATAGTCTGAAGTGTTGTTTTCCCTTCTTCTACATCTGCTTGAACTTTTTTAGGTTTTTGAGGCTTTTTCGGAGAATTTTTACGACTTTCCTGCGTTTTGCTGGCACGCTTTTTCTCCATTTTAGCCTGCAAACGTGCCTGTGCACGTTCCTTCGACTGTTCTTGATCTTTTTTCATAATACATATTATACCAAACTTAGGCTCTTTTTTCGCCCCTATTTTTCCTTTTTTTTTGATATAATGAGAACGTTAATCTAATTACTGAGAGAAACTATAACAAAACTGTCAGTATTAACTAAATTTAGGAGGTAACATGAATATTTTTGACGAACTAAAAGAACGTGGTCTGATTTTCCAAACCACTGATGAAAAAGCTCTTCGCGAAGCTTTAACTGAGGGCATGGTAAGTTATTATGTTGGTTACGATCCTACTGCTGATAGTTTACACCTTGGTAATCTGGTCTTAATTCTTACAATGAAGCGTCTACAAATGGCTGGGCACAAACCTTATCCATTGGTTGGGGGCGCTACTGGACTTGTTGGCGATCCATCTTTTAAAGATGCCGAACGTGGCTTACAAACGAAAGATACTGTTGTAGCTTGGGCTGATAAAATTCGTGCTCAGTTGGAACGTTTCCTTGACTTTGAAAATGGCGAAAATAAAGCTCAGATGGAAAACAACTACAATTGGTTCGAAAATTTATCTTTTATTGATTTCCTTCGTGATGTCGGTAAATATTACACGATTAACTACATGATGAGTAAAGATTCAGTGAAGAGTCGTATCGAATCAGGTATCTCTTACACCGAGTTTGCTTACCAAATTATGCAAGGTTACGATTTCTACGAGCTCAACCAACGTCATGGTATTACATTACAACTCGGTGGTTCTGACCAATGGGGCAATATGACTGCCGGCACAGAACTGCTCCGTCGTAAGGCTGGAAAAACTGGACATGTCATCACTATTCCATTGATTACAGACTCAACAGGTAAAAAATTTGGTAAATCTGAAGGAAATGCCATTTGGCTCGATGCAGATAAAACGTCTCCGTTTGAAATGTATCAATTTTGGCTGAATGTTAACGATGATGATGCTGTAAAAATGCTCAAAATTTTCACTTTCTTATCTCTTGAAGAAATTGCTGAAATCGGTGAGAAATTTGAGGCTGCACGTCACGAACGCTTAGCACAAAAAGTACTTGCACGCGAAGTTGTAACTCTTGTTCATGGACAAGCCGCTTACGAGCAAGCTGTAAAAATCACGGAAACTTTATTTGGTGGCGGTGATTTGAAAGATCTTGATGCCAAGTCAATCCTTTCTGGCTTAAAAGATGTACCAACATATCAAGTGAAAGCAGACGATAATCTCAATATTATTGAACTCTTGATTTCTGCCGGAATCGAAAATTCAAAACGTCAAGCACGTGAAGATGTAACAAACGGTGCGATTTACATCAATGGTGAACGTATCCAAGATTTGGATTACACCTTCTCTGATGGAGATAAAATCGACAATCAACTTACTGTTGTTCGCCGTGGTAAAAAGAAAAATTTCATCTTGACTTATTAAGTTAAAGTCTAATATTTAAGTAGCAACAGGGAATTCTCTGTTGCTTTTTTAATCCAAACGCATTATTTTTCTAATTGAATCATGATATAATAGAGTTTAAGAACAAGATTATAAGGATAATAGCATGCCTGATAAAGATTTTGAACAAATGCTGAGAGATTTACGTGAACAGTATTTAGAAAAAGAAGAAATTACAGAAGAAACCTCTGATTCTGAAAAAAGTGAGATTTATACTCCAGTTTCACAAGAGGAAAAAAGACACAAAATACTTGAATCACTTCATCTTCTCGAAGAGAAGAAACTTTTCTTGTCTCAAAAACTTAAGGATTTCCATCAGCAAGATGCTAGTTATGAACAAATATCAAAGCTGAAACATCAAATTGAGGCTATCAAGTATAAACAATCTCTTCTTCAGCAAAGGCTTGAATATATCGACAGCGGTGAATCAGACTTCACTAAAAAAGAGAAGCTTAAACGTCAATTAACAGAGCTTGAGATCAAACGCTGTCGCGCTCTCTTAAGTAAAAAGAGCTGTGCCAAAATCGATCAGAAGATTAATCAAAAAAAGGACCTTTTCAAAAAGATAAAGTAACCTTTTAGCCTTATAACCAATATGCTGTACTTTTAATGCAGCTTCTTGCTCTAAAATAGACAAAAGAAAGGAAAATTTGTGCTCCATACTATTTTTTATGTCATCATTTTTCTTCTTGCTCTAGTTATTTCAAATATCATCAATAAAGTTTTCCCAAAGTTGGCTCTCCCGCTGATTCAAGTCGTGATTGGGCTATGTTTGGGCTTTTTAGGTGCGTCAAAACTTTTGCAGGTTGACCCAGAATTCTTCTTGGGCTTCATCATTGCTCCTTTGCTTTTCCGTGAGAGTGAAGAGGCAGATGTCAAACATATCTTTAAACATACTCGAACGATATTAATGCTTATCTTTCCCTTAGTTTTCATTACAACTATTGGTTTAGGCTACTTAACGCATTTCTTTTATTTATCTGTACCTTTGGCTGCTTGTTTTGCCTTAGGGGCTTCATTAGCACCAACAGATGCAATCGCTGTTGCTGCCTTATCTGAACGCTTTAGTTTCCCCAAGCGGGTCATGAGTATCCTTACGGGTGAAGGCCTGCTGAATGATGCTTCTGGTATCATTTCCTTCCAGATTGCGGTTCTTGCGCTGGTCACTGGCGAATTTTCCCTAACTCATGCTTCTGCTGACCTTGTAGTCTCTGCAATCGGGGGCGCACTGGTCGGTTTCATTCTAGTTTGGATGAAGTCCTTTATTCTCAGAATTCTTGAGGATGTCGATGCCCGAGATGTTACAGGTTACCTTATTTTGGAGCTTATGCTTCCTTTATCTGCATTTTTAATTGCTGATATGCTTGAAGTTTCTGGAATCATCGCTGTCGTTGTCGCTGGAGTCATGCAAGCCAACGGCCTTAAAAGGACCACGCTTTTTGATGCCCAAGTCACAAAAGTGAAAAATACTATCTGGAATTTGCTGACCTTTGTTTTAAATTCAACAGTCTTCCTTTTCCTCGGGATAGAGTTACATCAGCTTGTTTTTCCGCTCATTGCTGATCCACTTTACTCTACGACTTCTCTTTTATTCATGGTTTTACTTTTAACCATTGGTCTTTTTGCCCTTCGCTTTTCCTTGTTGGCTGTTTATTATCGTTATGTATCTCTGCGTCGCAATCAAAGCTTTTCTGCTTACTGGAACGATATCTTGTTACTGACTTTTGCTGGCTCCAAAGGTACCGTCAGCATTGCCACTGTCCTTTTGTTGCCACGGACAGTAGATATCCCGCATAGCTTAATCATCTTTCTCTGTGCGGCAGTTACCGCGCTCAGTTTTTTAACTGGACTATTTGTTTTACCTTTAATCGCTGCCAAAAAAGTTGTCAAAGTTGACAACATGGTAAAAATTTCTATCTTAGCCGATGTCGTTCGAGAATTGGAAAATGATCTAAAACAAGTTACAAAAGAAAAAGCGCGCCTTGGTTATAATATTGCTATCGACAGCTATCAAGACCGCATTCAAAAACTCATCATCGAGCAAGAAAGTTCAAATACTTCGATTGACTTTAATGAATTGCAATTGCTTATCGTCCGTCTTGAAGCTGAGGGACTGGAAAATGCCTTGAGACAAAATGAGATTTCCATGTACACCTATCGGACTTATCAGCGATACCTTCATTCGATGGAACAATCCGTTGCGCATAATTTGGTTTCAAGTATCCAGTTCGCTTCGGCCATTTCCATCCGTGTGCTTCATTTTTTCTTCTCAAGAATTATCCGTCTAGATTTCAGTTTCCGTAAAACACGACCAGATAATGCTACAGCACATCGTGAAATTACCGAGCTTTACTTTTCTAATACGGAGTTAGTCCTTCAAGCTTTGGACAATCTGGAATCAGTTTACGATGAGCGTTTAATCCATTACCTACAAGCAGAACGTTTACGCTCTGCAGAGTTTGTTGCCCGCGGTGGCTATATTACTGGTATTTTACATCGTGCGCAGCCTAATAATCTGAAAGAGATGATGCGTGCTTACTATCTTGAACGCAAAACCATCTTTGAGTATGAATCCCGTGGTGAGTTAACGATCGGCGAGGCAAAAGTCTTACGTCAAAATGTAAATACTTTAGAGGATTATTCCCTTGCAAGTAATCATCATACCTTACTCTACGACTTTATTGAAAAGAGACGTAAAAAAGTTCAAAAGACAACAAACAATGAACTTTCAACAAATAAATGAAAATAAAAAACACCGAGCTTTATCCTTCGCTCAGGTGTTCTTTTATTTTTTTACGCCCTAAAAGACGAACGCCCGCCAAGATCCAAGAAATACTTGTCAGGACAAGTGAGCATACGAAAGCCATATGCATTCCCTGTAAAAAGGTATCTGGATGTTCTGGCAAATAAGTCCTTACCGTATAACCAAGTTGACTGGACATGGAAAGGAACAAAATAATGGTTGCTACAGAAGTTCCTAAAACAAAAGCCATGTTCCGAATCAAAGAATTCACAGAGCCTGCTATTCCTAAATACTTACGTTCTACTGTCTCCATGATTAAAGCATTATTAGGACTTTGGAAAGCCCCCATTGAGGCACCTTGGAGTAAGAGAATCGCAATCACCCACCATTGTGGCGAATCTGCTCGAATCAAAAGATAACCAATCTGAGAAAGAACAATCCCTGAAATCCCCACAAAGGTAATTACTTCCTTATCTATTTTATCTGCGAGTGCACCTGCTATTGGGCTCACAATAAGCATGGCAGCTGGATAGGCCATCATGATAAAGCCAGCCGCACCAGGCGCATAATCACGATAATCTTGCAGATAGAAAGGAAGCAAGATGCTAGCAAACATCGCAACAGTGAAGTTTAAAAGTGACATCAGCAGACTCAAAGAAAAGAGTCTGTTTTTAAAAATCCCCAAGTCAAGTAAAGGTTTTTCCTTTCGGCGCTCCGTAAAAATAAAGCTAACAAAAAGTATAAAGCCAAGAGCCACGCCGAGAAGTAAGAGCGGATTATTCCATCCTAAAGTTTGGCCAAAATTCAAAGCTATGAATAAAAGAACGATCACAGCAGTCATTTGTAAACCACCTGACAAGTCAACTTCTTTTATAGAGCCTTGCCCTTCATCTTCTGGTAAAGCCCGACTTCCAAAAATCCAGGCCAATATCCCTATCGGAACATTAATCCAAAAGATATAATTCCAAGAGGCAACTTGTAAAATTAAGCCGCCCAAAGCTGGTCCTGCGATCGAGCCGACAGATACAAACATGGAAGTGATAGACATCGCACGCGCTCGACTTTCAACAGGAAAAACCTGCGCCACAATCCCAAAACTTGTTGCCATAAACATGGAAGCTCCGATAGCTTGTACGACACGTGCAAAGAGTAGGAATGGTAAGCCTAAGCCGATGTTTAGCCCAGCCAATAACGAACCGACAATAAAAATCGTCCAGCCCCATCTTGTTACGGTTGTTTTCCCAATCAAATCCGCAAGTCGTCCAAAAATAAGGATGATTGCACTGATAACGATCAAATAAATTGTGACCACCCACGTAATCTGTGAAGTTGACACATTTAGCTCACGCGCCATTGTTGGTAAGGCAATATTTACAATCGAGCCGTCTAAAGTTGACATGAGTGTAAATAAACCAATGGTGAGCAGCACTTTTGTTCTATTTTTCATTTATTTCCTTTCTATTTACCTACAAAGAGACTAAAAACTGCATCTAATGATACAGTTTTCAAAAATCAAAGTAAATCGTCAAATTCATTGGTTTCTGCTTTGTCCCAGTTTTCGCCCGTGATGCGGCTAATCATAATACCTTCAACGGCACGATCAACCATACCTTCAACGTCCAAACGTTTTTCATAGGCTAAAACATTTTCTAGTTTAGGATTTGTTTTTGGTGATGGAGGGGCAAATACAGTACAGCAATCTTCAAATGGTAGAATTGAAAGATTAAAGGTATCAATCTTTTCGGCGATATCGATAATTTCGATCTTATCCATTGTGACTACGGGGCGAATAACAGGAGTGTTTGTGACTTCATTAATCACAGACATTGAACCTAATGTTTGCGAAGCGACTTGCCCTAAACTTTCACCGTTAATAATCACTTTACCCCCACGATCTTCACGAATGCGGTCAACTACACGCATCATAAAACGGCGAGTTAAAGTCATCAAATAAGATTGTGGCGCTTTGGCTTTGATTTCTTCTTGAATCTCAGTAAACGGAACTTCAATAAAAGTGATTGTTCCGCCAAACGCTGTTAATTTTGCTGTTAAATCTTTTGCTTTTTTCAAAGCACCAGGGCTTGTATAAGGTGGTGAAGCAAAGTGAACTGCCTCAATTTCTACACCTCGTTTAAGAGCCAAGTAACCTGCAACTGGAGAATCAATCCCACCTGAAAGCATCAAGTGACCGCGGCCTGCTGTTCCTACAGGCATTCCTCCTGCACCTTTAAGTGTTTCGAAACTAAGATAAGCACCTTCAAGACGAATTTCAACACGGAGAGTGATATCTGGCTTTTTCATTTGTACTTTGGCATAGTCAAAATTGTCAAAGACAACATCACCTAAAGTCATGTTTAACTCTGTGGAATCTTGTTCAAAGCTATGGTCCGCCCGACGTGTTGCAATTTTAAAAGTCATTCCTTCATGGTAAATTTCTTTCATCAAGTCAACAACTGCTACTTTTAGACCTTCGATGGATTTTTCAACTTTGATGGATGCTGAAAAATTTTGAATCCCAAAAACTTTAGTTAAACGTTGAGAAACCTCTTCGTAGTCTGCACCATTTAACTGGATATGCGCGCGATCTCGTTGCGCTGTAATCTTCAAGTCTGTCAAATCAGCGAGAACTTCTTTGATGTTGTTGGCCAAACGATTGATAAAAAAGCCACGATTTTTTCCTTTTGTTGAAAGTTCACCATAGCGAACCATAATTTCATCGTATACGATAGTCATTTTATTTTCCTTTGTTACTTAATATAAGGTTATCTTTTTATTCCTGAGAGAATTTCAGTACAGGTTATTATACCACATTAGCTATTTTTCTAGGTTAATAATAGACGAATCAAAACCAATGCAATCCCCACTTGGAAAACAAGTACAGCTAAGCCATAGATTGCTAACTTTCTTCCCGCGCGGACAAATTCTACTAGATTAAGACGTAAACCGATAGCGGCTAAAGCGATAATTTCGCACCAACTACTGATAAAACGTGCCGTTTCAGTAATTACTTTTGGAAATTGAAAGACTGTATCCAGACTACACAGAATAATAAATCCTAATACATACCAAGGAAGAAAGGATTGGCGCTTGATCTTGAGCTGACCTTCCTGCCCTGTCGGTGCTTTCTCTATGCGACGTGTTTGGAAAGAAAAATAAAGGACAACAAAAACAAGCATGATGATACGCATGATTTTAAACAAGGTAGCCATTGTTGTTGTTTCAGCATTCACCATTGTTGCTGAAGCGACAACCTGTCCCACAGACTGAATGGTTCCCCCAATCAAAGCACCACGTAGGAAATCATTTGCTCCAAAGAACCATGTACCTAAAATGGGTAATAGAAGCATTAACACAGTCCCCATCAGGTTAACCATAGTTATCGCTGTTCGCTTGTCTTTGTCTTCTGCTCCAATGACTGGCTCAACTGCCGCAATGGCGGAAGAACCACAAACGGCGTTTCCTGACGCCATTAGCGCATTAACTTTCGAGGAAAATCCAAGTTTCTTTCCAATAAATATGACAAAAACAATTGTAAGCACCATTTGTAGAAGAATAAAACTTATACCACTCCAGCCTAGCTTTTGTATCGTTTGAAAGGTAACTGTCGCTCCTAAAAACATTACTGAAAATTCAAGAAGTTTCTTTTCTGACCAAGCCGTACCTGCAAAGAGGACTGGTTGTTTAAAGTAAACATTCCCCAAAATAATTCCCAATAAAATAGCAATCGTGGCTGCACCCATCCCTTTAAAAACATAGAGATTTAAAAAGTAACTGACTACGGCAACTACAAAACTGAGCCCTAAACCTGGCATGATCTTCTTATTTAGCATGACAACTATTATAACAAAAAACAAAAATTAATTTGTGTATTCATTTGCATCTAAAAGAGAGCTGGGCATATTTGGCACACTTATAATCTATTTTTAAAATAGCCATCTATGTAGTCTATACAAGGAAAAATTAGCTTTCTACATTTTTCTAATTATGGTTTCAACCTTAACAAAAGTACACATAGTGTAGCATAAATTTTGACTTAAACGTCTTATGGCTTTTATAATTAAGAGAGTTATAAATATACAAGAAAGGAGTTATATAGTTTCCCTTCACACTTTTAAATATTGGCTTGCATAGAAAGTAGCCAATATTATCAGTAAACAAATAGAGAAAAGAGGCTTTGCTAATGAAAAACATTAAATTTATGATTATAATTTTATTCTTTTCAGTCTTGCTTGGCTGTGGCGTGAGGACTAAAGCAGAGAATACTATCGCCCCAGATATAAAGTTAGATAAAGATGGTGATGTTCATCTTTTTATTCCAAAGGATGCAGATAAAGTATTCACTAATGAAAGTGATAAAGTTAAATATGAAGTTAAAAAAGGGGCTACTCTAAGCGCAGAGACAAATCAAGCAGAGACTTTTACTGTACCTGTTGTTGTTGAATCTGAAATTACTAATGATGATGAGGAGGTCACAGAAGGAACCACTACTTATACCTCAGAGTTAAATAAAGCTGAACAAGATACAAGCCAGTCAATAGACAACTTCTCCTTTACCTCTACTTTACCAAATATTTTTGGCAAAAAAGTCTCTGCCGCTAGTCAAAATAGAGTGATGTGGGATCGAACTGCGGCTGTAAGATTTCATGTGACAATAACTTGGGTAGTTTCAGGGGGGAATGTTCGACTTACACGAGTTACAGGCGGTTATACAAATTATGATAATAGAACCTTAGTCACTCGTTCTAGCGTCATGACTGCAAATAATGGGCCGAGAGGAGCAGCTACAGGTGGATTCATACAACAGATAAATACGACTAATCTTGGTTCAAGCCGTTCTTGGGCTGTCAATCGAAACTATTCTTATGTGAAAATTTTGTCTAGCTCCACTCAAATCCGAGCAACTTATAGTGCAACTTTACGGCGTGGAAACTCAACATGGAGCTTTTCTACAATCAACAGCGCCTATTAATCCAAAAAGTGAGAATAAACCATGAATAATATTAAAATAAAGCCTGGACACCTCATCTTCTTGTTCCTCGCTTGGTTTGCTTCCATGTTTTTACCAAGCACACTCAACAGAGTAAAGTTTTCTGAAACTTTAAGCTTGGAACAAGTATATGAAAATTTCTTTTACCTGCTCTTTCATCAAGAAATGGCTGTAGGTCTTGCCCTCCTTCTACTTCTATCCCTCGCTTTCTTTCTCTCCTTTAAAAAAGAAAGAGGGACACATTTCATAGTTCTAGCTTGTCTCATCTTATATGCTTGTTACTTCATTATATACTTCCCCCTAGTTATGGCCATTGACAATCATGTTCAGCCCCATCAACTTCGAGGATTTAGTGAATTTTTCTGGCTTTTCTATGATTATGGTTATATAGCATCAGTCTGCCTTGGTCTTCTCTTCTTGCTCTGTTTCTTTAAGTATTCTCTTGACTCCAAAGAAAAAAGTGCTCCGACTAGCCAAAAGTTACTAGGGTGAACACTTTATATTATTTATTTTTTCAAATGATAGTTGTAGCTTGAAAGGATGATATCTTCATGAGCGTTCAGGTAATAACGGAGGCGTAAACCGGTCTGATTGTGGAAGATATTTTGCCATGGTTTCGACGGAATGAAAGTCGGAATCAAAACAGTAGTTGTATAGTTGTGCGCTTTTGCTTGTTTTGCAGCGAGATTAATAAAGCGAACAGCTGGCGTGATGATACTACGATAGCTGGTATGTACAACGGTCAACTTAATATCTGGGAAGGTTTCATTGAAATCACGTTCGATTTCGGCTTCTTTTTCCGTATCTTCTTTTGTAGACACGTGAAGTGCAATAAGATAGTCTCCTACAGACCGGGCATAGTTAATCGCCCCAACATCGACATTTGTTACATTTCCGACCAAGACGATAACTGTATTACCATCAAACTTATGCTCTGCAGTTTCTTTGCGCAAGCGCAATTGTTCCGCCACATTCATATAATGACTGTGGATACGGATAAAGCAGAAAATCAAAATAGGTAAAACAATAAAGAATGGCCAAATTTCAGCTGTGCGGAAAATGAGCAAAATCATCACCACGACAAAAGAAATGATTGCCCCAATAATATTAGGGATAGAACGTAAGAGGAACTTACTGCCCAGCTTCTTGCGCCAATGGACAACCATACCGATTTGAGCCAACGTAAATGGTGTAAAGACACCAATAGCATAGAGGGGGATAAGGCGATCTGTTTGTCCATCAAAGATAAACAAGAGAATGACCGCACCAATAGCCAAACTGATAATCCCATTCGAATAACTCAAACGTGTCCCACGAGCAGTAAACAAGTGAGGCATGTATTTCTTCTTCGCCATATTAAAAGCAAGCATTGGAAAGGCGGAATAACCTGTATTAGCTGCTACTGCCAAAATGAGAGCTGTAGCAATTTGGAAGATAAAGAAGAATGCGTGCCCAAAGACACTGTCTCCAAAAATCTGTTGCGCCATTTGGGCGATAATGGTCACATCACCGCGTGGTGTTAACCCAAGCCAATAAGCAAAGAAGATAACACCACTGAAGAACACTGCTAAAATAATCCCCATCATTACCAAAGTCTTAGCTGCATTTTTTTCTTTCGGCTGTTTAAAGAATGGTACAGCATTCGAAATGGCTTCTACCCCTGTCAGAGATGATGAACCTGTTGAAAAGGCTTTGAGCAAGAGGATAAGTGAAACTCCTCCTACGGTTGTACCGATATGAGCTGGCGCTTGGTAGGGTAAACTTCCAGATACAATACGGAATACCCCGACACCTAAGAGGGCAACTGTCGTCACAATAAATGTATAGACAGGAATCATGAGGAAGGCTGCTGATTCTCGCAAACCTCGGAGATTCATCAGCATAAGCAGTAAAGCAAGAGCAACTGCGATTTCTAAATTGTACTGATGAAGTTCAGGTAAAGCTGAAGTTATAGCATCAGCTCCTGAAGCTGTAGATACAGCAACCGTCAACATATAGTCGACCAAAAGCGATCCACCGGATATTAATCCTGGAATTGTACCGAGATTTTCTGTTGAAACCAGATAAGCTCCGCCTCCTGATGGATAGGCATGAATAACCTGTGTATAACTTCCAATCAGCGCAAACAGTAAAACCAAAATAATTAAGGCAATAGGTATCGAATACCATGAAGCGCCCGCACCTACTGCAACCAATACCAAAAGAATTTGTTCAGGTCCATAAGCAATTGATGACAAGGCATCTGACGATAACATGGCTAAGGCCTGTAATTTAGTCAGCAGGTGTGAATCTCCTACTGTTGACTTTAAAGATTTACCAATTAAAAGCTCTTTGACTTTTTTCAAAACGTAACTCCTGTATCATAAAATCTTTAAGTTGGATTTATCCGGCTTAATTCAGTCTAGGCTTGACTTTCCTAGCATAAAGAGGCCTCTCCAAGATAACTCAACTATTGTAGCATTTTTTTATTAATTTTAGTAGTATTTTTATGTTTGGTTTCAGTAACAAATGCAACAGAAAGACAAAGTGCTTGAAAGTCTTTTAAAATAAGCTTTCCTGAGCTCCATATTTCGCCAATATTTCTCTTTTTTTGTGTTAAATGTAATATTTCACGAGAGTAAATGATGTCATTTCATTTTTCTAAAAATAAAGTTCAACTTTTCTTTCATAAGATTTTTCAAAAACATGATTATAAGCTGTCAAAAGCCGTAAAATTATGCTAAAATATGGTTGATATAAACTTTTTTATAGGAGAAAAACATTTTGGCTGAAATTATCGAAGAACTTAATGACCAAATGAAAGTCCGTCGTGAAAAAATGGAAACACTGCGTGAATCAGGCATTGATCCATTCGGACATAAATTTACTCGTACACACAGCTCTGCAGAATTACATGCGGAATACGATGAAAATACTAAAGAAGAATTACACGAAAAAGACTTGCATGCAACAATCGCGGGACGTCTGATGACAAAACGTGGTAAAGGTAAAGTTGGTTTTGCGCACATCCAAGACCGCGAAGGACAAATTCAGATTTACGTGCGTAAAGACGAAGTTGGCGAAGAAAACTATCAAATTTTCAAACAGGCTGACCTAGGTGATTTCCTTGGTGTTGAAGGACAAATCATGAAGACAGATATGGGCGAGCTTTCTATTAAAGCAAGCAAGTTGACTTTCTTGTCTAAAGCACTTCGTCCATTGCCAGAAAAATTCCACGGCCTGACAGATACTGAAACACGTTACCGTAAACGTTACTTGGATTTGATTTCAAACAAAGAAAGCTTCAATCGTTTCGTGACACGTTCTAAAATTATTAGCGAGATCCGTCGTTATATGGATGGCCGCGGATATCTCGAAGTTGAAACTCCTGTTTTGAACAACGAAGCCGGTGGTGCAGCAGCACGTCCATTCTATACACACCATAACTCATTAGACATCGACATGGCCCTTCGTATTGCAACAGAATTGCACTTGAAACGCTTAATCGTCGGTGGTATGGAAAAAGTTTATGAACTTGGCCGTGTCTTCCGTAACGAAGGAATGGATATGACGCACAATCCTGAGTTTACAACTATGGAATCTTATGAAGCTTATGCTGATTTTGACGATATCATGGATTTGACTGAAGGAATTTTCCAACACGTGGCACACTCTGTCCTTGGCAAAGATGTTGTTGAATACGATGGTAAAGAAATCAATGTGGGCGGTAAGTTCGCTCGCATCCACATGGTTGATGCGATTAAAGAGCAAACAGGCGTGGATTTCTGGAAAGAAATGGATTTTGAAGAAGCTGCTTCTTTGGCGAAAGAACATGATATTTATGTGGAAAACCACTTCACAAGCGTTGGCCACATCATCAATGAATTCTTTGAGAAATACGTAGAAGATACATTGATCCAACCAACATTTGTTTTTGGACATCCAAAAGAAATCTCTCCTCTTGCGAAGATGAATGCTGAAGATCCACGTTTTACTGACCGTTTCGAACTCTTCATCAATGGTAAAGAATATGCCAATGCCTTCTCAGAGTTAAATGATCCAATCGATCAGCTCGAACGTTTCGAAGCCCAAGCTAAAGCGAAAGAACTCGGTGATGATGAAGCCACTGGTGTAGATTACGATTATGTTGAAGCATTGGAACACGGTATGCCACCAACTGGTGGTCTGGGTATCGGTATCGACCGCTTAGTCATGCTCTTCACTGGTACAACTTCCATCCGTGACGTCTTGCTCTTCCCAACAATGAAATAAAAGCAAAAATCCAGTTCTCAGGGCTGGGTTTTTACAATCAAGAAGTGTGCGATATCTTTTATCTGCAACACTTTATCTAGATAAGAGAACAAACTATGTTAAGAATATCTCAAATAAAAACTTCAATTGATGAGCCTGTGGAAAAAGTTAAAAGTTTACTTTTGAAAAAATTAAAAATTCAAGAGTCCGACTTGATTGACTATCGTATTTATAAGGAATCAATTGATGCGCGCCATCGGGGAGAAATCAACTTTATCTACACAGTTGATGCCCAAGTCAAAAATGAAGCCAAGCTCCTCAAGAAAAAAATAAAAAATGTTTCACCCTCACCAGACTTGAAATATAAAGAACCACAAATCGGAACAGAAACCATGAAACATCGTCCTTTAGTCATCGGTTTTGGACCTGCTGGCATGTTTTCTGCTTTGCTCTTAGCACAAATGGGTTATCGTCCTATCGTTTTAGAACGTGGCCAAAAAGTTGAAGAACGTGTGAAATCCATTGATGATTTCTGGAAGAAAGGAAAACTCAATCCTGCTTCAAACGTCCAGTTTGGTGAAGGCGGTGCAGGTACTTTCTCAGATGGAAAACTTACTTCCCGTGTACGCGACTTGCGCGGACGCAAAGTTTTAGAAGAATTTGTAAAAGCCGGTGCACCTGAAGATATCCTCTACAAAGCACATCCGCACGTAGGAACAGATTTACTTCGCGATATTGTCAAGAATATTCGTGAGCAGATTATTGCTTTGGGCGGAGAAGTTCTTTTTGACAGTCAAGTCGCTTCATTTATCATCGACAAAAATAAACTTCAAGGTATTGTTCTCAAAAATGGTCAAGAAATCCTCTCCAATCATGCCGTTTTAGCCATCGGACACAGCGCACGCGATACCTTTGCTGAGCTGTACGACAAGGGAATTAACATGACCGCCAAGCCTTTTGCTGTTGGAGTGCGCATCGAACATCCTCAGAGCTTGATTAATCAAGCACAGTATAAAGAATTTGCTGAGCATCCTCGTTTAGGAGCAGCAGAATATCGTTTGACACACAAGGCCAGTTCTGGACGAGGTGTTTATACGTTCTGTATGTGCCCTGGAGGACTTGTCGTGCCTGCTGCATCGGAAGAAGGTCGCTTGGTAACCAACGGCATGAGTGAGCACGCCCGTTCTGAAGAAAATGCCAATAGTGGTTTACTGGTCCAAGTCTTCCCGGAAGATTTTGGCCAAGATCATCCTCTTGCTGGGGTTGAATTCCAACGAAAACTTGAAGAAAAAGCATTTGTCCTCGGTGGTAAAACTTATCAAGCCCCTGCGCAATTAGTTGGAGATTTTCTTGCAGATCGTCCATCTACTGATATTGGTGAAGTTAAACCTTCTTATGCTTTGGGTGTCACTCCAACAGACTTAAGCCAGCTCTTCCCTGAATATATTACTTCTTCTATGAAGGAGGCTCTTCTTGGATTCGACAAAAAAATTCAAGGTTTTGCCATGAACGATGCGATTATGACCGGTGTTGAATCACGTTCTTCTTCTCCTGTTCGAATCAATCGTGATGAAGAAAGTTTCCAATCTATTTCTACACAAGGTATTTATCCATCTGGTGAAGGAGCAGGATTTGCTGGCGGGATTGTATCCGCCGCCATTGATGGGCTTAAATGCGCAGAGCAAATGATTGCCTCCTTTGCACGACCTGAATAAAGAAAAAACTGAGCAATGCTCAGTTTATAATCTTAAAATGTTTATCCATCAAACGTACATCCTTGGGCTTAAGTCCAAGGATTTTTATTTCCTTATCTTTGGTAATAAGCACTGCAGCTTGAATCACGTTTTGTCTTTTCGCAAAGACTTTTTCAGGTTCTTTCGAAAAGAACAGCCTCTTCGCCTCAATCTCCCCATCTAATGACTTTTCAGAAAATATTGTCACGCTGGCTAAGTTGTTCACATGAGGATAACCTGTTTCAGGATTGAGAATGTGATGATAACTCTTTCCGTCGCGCTCTAAATAACGCTGATCAATTCCAGAAGTCACGACAGATGTGGATGCGGTAAGCACTTGAAGTAACAAAGATGACCCATGCGTAAGTGGATTACGAATTCCGACACGCCAATAACCTTTTAGGGGCAAGCCCAGAAACCGAATATTCCCTCCAAGGTTAACAATGCCTGTGGAAAAACCTGTTTCTTTCCAAAATTCTACAACTTTATCGGCAATATAACCTTTGGCGATGCCTCCTAAGTCTAAGGACATTCCTTTTCGAGGGAGAAAAATGGTCTTTTGCTGGTCATCCAGAACGATATCATCAGGACTCACCATAGCAAGCATTTTTTGAATTTCTTGCTCAGAAGGAACACGGGCATCAGCAAAACCAATATGCCAAAGCCTAACCAAGGGTCCGATACTTGCATTAAAACCAAAATGCTCCTGACTGACCTGTACAGCTTTTTTCGTTAAAGCATAGACTTCTTCCGACAAGGCAACTGCTTTTACACCCGCAGCTTGGTTGACTGCTATTAACTCCGAGAACGCCCTGTTGACTGTAAATAAATCTTCATAATGAGCAATTTTTCTATAGCCTTGCTCAATTTTTTCTGTAGTTTTTGACTTCTCCACATCAAGTAAACTCAGCTCAATAAATGTGCCTAAACCTCGATATTTTTTAGACAAAAAATCACTCATACTCTGAAGCTCCAGTATCGGCATCCGTTTCTATCAATGTTCGTAGAGGTTGCAAATGCGCACTGTAACGACAAAAGTTTCTGAAGCAATGTTCCAACCAAGAAATTGTTTGTCTATCTATTAGATTGCCTGAAATATCAAAAGCATCAGCAGCATGACTCAATAAAAATTGATTAGCCGGTAAGACGAAGGCTTCCAATCCTGGTGATTGGAGGATTTGTCTAAGATTTTCCTGTGCAAAAACGGAACCCTGCTTTCCTAGAGAAGCGCCTACAATCATAACTGGCGTATTGATAATGGGTTGCAAAGCTCCCCAAGAGAGCCATTCTAGCAAAGACTTCAAGGCTGCAGTGATGGCATGATCGTACTCCGGAGTAGAGATAATCAAACCATCTGCGGCTTCAATGGCTTCAGCGATTTCGCGAACTCTCTCAGGCAAGTCCATACTGTCTTCCGAAAACAAGGGTAAGCCTGCAATCTCAATAACTTCAATCTCAGCTTCATTAATAAAATGTTTCTTCATATACCAAAGCAACTTTCTATTGTAAGAAAAGCTGGCATTGGTTCCTACTATTGCAATAAATTTCATCTTTATTCCTCTTCACTATAAATAAAAAGAGCTTTCGCTCTTTTTATTTTAACACCTTAAGATAGAAACCACTGCTTAGAGAGCTTGCTAAATTCACTAGAATGCTGAAGGACTTGCAAGCCTTGGTTGACTTTATCCATTAATTCAGTATCATTCTTTCGTGCTGCTACAGCATATTCAACTTGTGGGTAAGGAGTATCCAGCATATTGTATAAGCCTTCAAGCTGATGATTACGAAGATAAGTTTTAGTATAGTCCCTATCTAAAAGAGCAGCTTGAATTTTTCCTGCTTGCAAGGCAGCGATTGCATCGCTCGGTTGGTTATAGAGAAACATCAGATTTTCTTTGACAATATTTTTTAAAATCTGCGGATAATCGCTAAACAAATCATAAGCTGCTGAAGCTTTTTGCCCGCCTACTGCTTGATTATGCATATCGCCAATATTATAAATTTCTGCTTCTTTAGGAACAAGCAACACTAAATTTCCCGTGTGATAAGGTTCACTAAATAAAATGGTTTTTTCCCTTGTCTTATTTGCTGTATAAGGCCCCCAAATCAGATCAACCTCTCCTTCTTTCAAGGCTTTTTCTTTGGCTGACCAGTCCAATGCTTTCCAGTCAATCTTTATATTATAAGAAGCAAAGATTGCCTCTGCTAGAGCTATATTGAAACCTTCAGGTTTTCCACTCTCTTGCTTTGAAGTTAGGGGCGCAAAGTCTGCCTCATAACCGATAGTAATCGTCTTGCTTTCTTCAATCTTTTGCCATGTATTTTTCTTCGTGTTTACTCCGCAAGCCGTCAAAGTCATAAAAATAAATAATAGAAGGAAGGGAAGCAGGTAGAATTTGATTTTCTTCATGCTTTCATTTTATCATTTCTCTCGGCTCAAATCTACCGCTTTGAGTGGCACTAATTTTGTATTGTACTTCCATTTATAGCCAAAGTATAGAGCCAAGAAAAGTGGTATTGCGGCATACATGGCTAAGCCTTCGCCCCAGTGACTGCTGAAAAGCATAGCTGGGTCTAAATTAACAACAATCATGGCCGTCATGATCAGGGACAAGATTGGTCCAAAGGGGAACCATTTTGCTTGGTAAGGCAAATTGCTCAAATCACCGCCTTGAGCCAAAAAGGCTCGACGAAAACGAATGTGACTAATCGATATCCCAAGCCATGCAATAAATCCAGTCAAACTTGACAGGTCCACAAGCAAAAGATAAATTTGTGTGCCGAAAATTCCTGTTAAAAATGCGACCACACACACCGCTGTCGTTGCCAATAAAGCATTGATAGGAATACCGTTTTTGGCTATTTTGGAGAACTGGCGTGGTGCGCCTTCTTTTTTACCTAAAGAGTAGAGGATACGTGTTGAAGCATACATGACAGAGTTTGCTGACGAGATAACCGAGGTCAAAATCACGGCATTCATTAAGCTCGCTGCTACTGCCAAACCAATATTCTTAAAAACGATAGTAAAAGGACTCATAACCGCTGTCGAATCAGGGTTAAGCAAGCGAGGATCTTGGTAATTGATAATAGCTGCAATAACAATAATCGTAAAGATGTAGAAAAGAAGAATGCGCCAAAAAATAGAATTCATCGCTTTAGGAATACTTTTCTCAGGATTTTCTGATTCACCTGCTGTAACTCCTAGAAGTTCTGTGCCTTGAAAAGAAAAGCCAGCGATAAGTAAAACACCAACAAATCCTGTCACTCCACCAGTAAAGCCGTGGTTACCTGCTGTGAGATTACCAACAACATCAATATTATTTCCAAAAATTCCAATAATAGTTAACACCCCAACAACCAAAAAGACAATAATTGTAATCAGCTTGATAATGGAGAGCCAATATTCTGTTTCCCCAAACGCGCGTACCGCCATGATATTAATTGCAAAAATAAGGACTGTAGCCACACCAGAGAATATCCAAGAAGGAACCTGAGGGAACCAAAATTGAGTGATTAATCCTGCTGTTGTCAAATCAACTGCAATCGTAATCGCACCGTTTATCCAATAGTTCCAGCCCAAAGCAAAGCCAAAGGCTGGATCCACAAAACGTGCCCCATAATCTGTAAAGGAGCCCGATGTGGGTAAATAAGTGGCCATCTCTCCTAAAGAGGTCATTACAAAATAAACCATAATCCCGACAAAGATATAAGCCAATACCGATCCGAAAGGACCAGCCTGACTAATCGTCGCTCCTGAGGTTAGGAACAAGCCTGTTCCTATCGTGCCACCAAGCGCAATCATGGTGATGTGTCTTTGTTTTAAATTGCGCTTTACTTGATTTTCATTTTTCATATTTTTTCTTTCTCTAATACTTCTTCGTTCATTTACAGCATAATTTTGCCCAAAAGAAAAGACCGTATAGCCTAGCCATCCGGTCTTTCTGAGAATCACCGGCATAGATGTCTTTCGAGCGTACTCTAAAGTTGCATCTATACCAAAGTATGACACAACTCTTATCTATGCGCATGATGATGTTGAGATTGTAGGTCAAACTTAAACATATGTGATTCTCCTTCCTGATATTTTTTATTTAGTATAGTCCTTTATTTTAAAATTTGCAAGTATAAACTTTTTGTCGTCGTTTAGTCTTCGAAACTTTTATGTTAAAATATAGGAATGGAAAACAAAAAAAATACGAATATTATCTTTGGAGGATTATTAGTCCTCATCGTTGTTATCGTTGGTGGTCTTCTTTACTTTGCGAACAGTTCTGACAGCAAGACAGATGCAAAAAATGATTTGCAAAGTGTTGAACTCTCTCAGTTGTCGAATGAAGTGGGCAAGGATGAAGCTGAAGTTCAAATTCAAACAACAGCTGGAAACATCAATATTAAGCTCTTCCCTAAACTGGCACCAATGGCTGTCGAAAACTTCTTGACTTTGGCCAAGCAAGGTTACTATAAAAACAATGAATTCTTCCGTGTGATTAATGATTTCATGATTCAAACGGGTGATCCAAGTAATAAAGGAACCGGAAGCAAATCCGTAGTAAATAACAACAAACCATTTGCGACTGAGATTTCTAATCAGCTTTATCATATTCGCGGTGCAGTTTCTTTAGCAAACAGTGGTCCTGGCGAGACAAGCAGTTCGCAATTCTTTATTGTCCAAAATCCACAAGCAGCTGAGCAAGGTTTAAGTACAAGCAAATATCCTCAAAAGATTATCGATGCTTATAAAAAAGGTGGCTCGCCTTTCCTTGATGGACAATATACGGTCTTTGGACAAGTGATTTCAGGCATGGATGTTGTTGATAAAATTGCTGCAGGCAAAGTGGAAGCTAACCCAAATAATCCACAAGAAGAATCATCTCCTGTAAATCCAGAAAAAATTACCGGCGTTAAAATTATCAAAGGTTGGGACTTTAAAAAATAAAAAAATCTTCTGTGTAGGCAGAAGATTTTTTAGCGCTAGTCCCAACTTCATCTGCCTTGCTATCCTCTGATGTTGATGATATAATGAAAATAAGTAAAAAGGCTTGCGCAAACAAGCCCTTTGTAGCCGTATGAAGAACGGTAGCCAAATATTATTGTTTAAGTAACTGTCATTACTCGGCTAAAGTTGGACAGTTATTTTTTTTGTTGTTATTATTCAATGTCAACACCAGCATTGCAAAAGCAAGCATGAGTGACAAAGCTTCATAAACCGACAAAAAATGTCGCCTTTCTGTATTTTGAGGTTATAGCCTACAAAACGTCATAAGCATCACCTCCCAGTTAGGCTACCGTCCTTTAACTTCTACTCCGTTATTATAACATGTCCAAACTCAAAATGAATCTAAAAGAAAAAGCTGTGTCCCTACAAGATTCAGCTTTATTTTATTGTTTTTTTAGGAAAAATGGCTCTATAGCGTACTTTTGAGCTTGAAATTGTTGTGCGGCCAATAATGGCACATAGCTTTTACTCACGCATCAATTTTTGCATGTCTTCAGGCATTTCTAATTCAATATCAATCAATTCGTCTGTAAAGGGATGGACAAATTGTAAATGATGACAGTGGAGCGCTTGGCGATCAATAAGGTCATGATTACCTCCATAAAGTTCGTCGCCAACAAGAATATGCCCTAGATGTGAAAAATGAACACGAATTTGGTGTGTACGTCCGGTATGTAAAACGACATCTAACTGCATCAAGCCATTTTTCTCTGCAACAACTTCATAACTTGTTCTGGCTTCCTTCCCTTCAGGATGCACACGCCGCTCAATGATTGAAGTCTCCACTCGACCGATAGGTAAATTAATTTCACCTGTTTTGGGTAAGTTCTCGTCTGCATGGATAATGGCATAATAGCGTTTGGTCACACTGTCCTTATATTTAGGATGCACGATGAGAGAGTGAGCCAAGCTATGTTTAGCAAAGATCATCAAGCCACTCGTATCACGGTCCAAGCGTGTAATGATATGTACCGTTTGGTCCTCATATTTCTTTCGTACGATATAACCCTTTACAATATTAGACATAGCTCCTGTCGGATGTAAACGTCCAGTAATCGAAGTCCGTCCCGCAGGTTTATTCACAATCAAATAATGATCGTCTTCAAAGACAACTTCTGGGTCAATATCTTCAGGAATCAATAAATCGGTACCTTGCTCGATAGGTGTAATTATCGTAACAACATCATCAACTTGTAAAGGAAAGAGAACATTACGCTCCATGCCATTCACTAAAATTTCACCACCGTCAAATTTGATATGTGAAAGGAAGCGTTTGGAAACGCCATGACGTTTAAGTAAGGCCTTTACCGTACTTCCATCAATTGTATTTGTAAATGAAAATTCCACTGTTTAACTTCTCCTTTTAAGCCTGCTCTTGACATTGAGTACCTTACTGCTGAAATGTTCTCCAACTCTATGGCTGAATTTTCTCCATCTAAAAACTCCAACATATGTCGGAGTTTGCCTAGAACAGAACTTTATTATAACATATTTGCTTGCTCTGTAAATATAATTAGGTCAAGAAACACTCTACACATAAATGAAAAGTGTGAGCAGCGCTATTCGACTTCACCGATAAACGCATTTTTCACGCGTTCCCAAAAGCTTGTATGGGCACAATTTGCAAAAGCGATAGTTTTACCATCCATGCTATACTCTATAGCTTCAATTTTTTCGTAGTTGAAAGTCAGCTGGTCAACAGTAACACTGTAATCTTCAACATCTTCCGGACAGATAATGATACTGTCTTTCTTTGCAACCACCATCGGCGCACCTAATGTCCGGTACACAATATTATTCAGACTGGCTATCTCAGCCATTTGCATAGCTTCGACACGCGGGTGTAAAACAGCACCGCCGATAGATTTATTATAAGCTGTTGAACCTGTTGGTGTGGATACAGATAAGCCATCGCCTCGAAATTTTTCAAAGAGAAAATCCGAAATCCTGATATCCGCAACTAAAGTCTTAGACGTTCGGCGAATCGTTGATTCGTTCAGTGCGTAGTGCAGCATTTCTGAACCATCTTGAAATTTCACACGTATCCGTAAAAGGGGATAATGAACAGCATGCTCAGCAGTTTCAGACTCTAGGGCAAGCGCCACCTTATCAAGATCTGTATTCATAAAGTCGGTATAAAAGCCCAGATGTCCCGTATGAACACCGACAAAGCGAATTTTATCCAGCTTGTCCTCATAGAGGTGCATAGCTTTGAGGAGCGTGCCATCTCCCCCGACTGAAATAACAATTTCTGGGTTTTCCTTTTCAAACCTGAAATTTTTGGACTGCAAAAGCGCTGTTAATTCTAACAGCGTCTTTTGTGATTTTTCACTTGAATTCCCTACCAACCAGATCTTTTTACCAGAGCTCATTGTCTTCTCCGTTTTCTTTCTTGTAGTCCAGTCTTGCTTGCGGGTCATCGAAAAGCAATTGGGCTTCTTGAATATCTTCGCGAATCGCACCCATTTCTTTATCCAACTGCGCAGCCATATGCGCCGCAGCAGTCAAGCGTTCTCGAACTTCCTCGGGGATCACACCACCATATTTGTAACTTAAGGAATGTTCGATCGTTGCCCAAAAATTCATCGCCAAGGTCCGAATTTGAATTTCGGCAAGCACAACTTGGGCACCCTCAATCATATCAATCGGATACTCAATAACCACGTGATATGAACGATAACCACTTGCTTTTTGGTTATGAATATAATCCCGCTCTTCGATAATTTTTAAGTCTTTACGTTTTCGTAAAAGCTCTAACACATCCCAGACGTCATCAACAAACTGCACCATGACACGAACACCAGCAATATCTTCCATTTCTCGGATTGTTTCTTGGGTGTAGCCTCGCATGGCTGCCTTCTTCCGAATCGAATCACGTCGCTTCACGCGCCCCGTGACAAACTCAATCGGTGAGTAAAGTTTTTTCTTTAAAAATTGCTTACGCACACCACGAAGTTTGATTTTCAGTTCCCCAACCGTTTGGACATAAGGATCAAGAAATTCTTCCCAGTTAAATTCAGTTGTTGTACTTTCAGTCATATGTTTATCCAAATTGACGCTCGGTCAATTCTCCTTTGTATTTTATTACAGGTCTTTCTCAATTATACCATATATCGCCCCCATTCACTAGACAGCTTGACTAATTTACGTCTACAAAAAAGAAGCAAAATGCTGTTTTAATAGCACTGTAGACCGTAAGAAAGGAGCTCCCTCTTCTTTTCTGGCTTTACTTAGATACAGGCTTTTGATATACTTTTAGATAATAGATCAATCATCATTTTAATAAGAAGGGAGGATGCCTCTCTTGGAGATCTTGTAAAGAGTAATCTAAACAGAGCATCTTTTTATACATAAAAATGTCAACAAATTTAGAAATTGAGCATAAGACGATGCTCTCTATGCCGGAGTATGACCGGTTGAAAACACTTTTTTCACACGTCACTCCTGTCCGACAGACAAATCACTATCTTGATTCTCAAGATTTTGCACTGCGTAAGAAAAAGTTAGCTCTGCGTATCCGTACCTTTGATCGTTCAGCAGAAATGACACTCAAGGTCCCTCAACAAGTGGGCAATATCGAACATAATATCGACCTTACACTTGAAGAAGCACAATATCTACTCGCACAAAAAAGTATCACTTGCGGTAAAACTGACCTGAGTGAAATTTGCGACATCTTAGTTGAGCGTGGAGTAGATTTGGAGAGTATTACTCTGATTGGGAGTTTAACTACGATCCGCTACGAACAACATCTCCCTATTGGGCTTGCTGCTCTGGATAAGAATGACTATCTGGGTCATACTGATTATGAGTTGGAGCTAGAAGTGACTGATAGTGAACAAGGTAAAAAAGATTTCCTTGCTTTCTTGAAGAAAAACCATATTGAATTTCGTTTTTCAAAATCAAAAGTTGTACGCTTCTTGGACTGTTTACGCCACCTGAAAAAACAATAAAAGTGCTGTTTCAGCACTTTTTTGCATATAATTTGGTCTCCTATATAAAATTTGGTACACTATACAACGTGGATACACAACTGATAAACAATAATATTAAAGATTTTAACAAGGAAAACAATAACTCTCATGTATGATATTCATCATTTTTTCACGCCTATTCTCAATCAATTTTCCGAATTTGATGCGCACAGCTGGTACCTCTATCCAATAGCTACACTTGCTGCAGCTAAAGAATTACGTGACAACAGTGAACTTCCCAAAAATATTGAAAATCTCAACGCGAGCTTTGACCGCCTCCAAAAAATTTCTTCCGATTTCTTGACGATAAATCTACACGGACGAAAGTATGGGCGAAAATTCATCTTAGCTTTACAGGAGAGACTGGACAACCTCAGCATACTAGATTATAACAATCAAATGCGCCATGAGATTCTCTGCGAAATAAAGCTCACAACCGCTGACTTTATTACTCATCGTCAGTTCGCTAAAAAACAAATGATTAAGAATGCTCAGGAATTTTATAAAAATGAGTTTACCCAAGTACCCTCTACTTTAATTTATACCGATACTGAATGTTTACACATCGAAAATTGCTCACAAGCCCTTATTCAAAATTATCTTCGTCACATTGAAAAAACTGCCTAAGGGCAGTTTTTTTGTAGACACAGCCTTAAAGGCTCTGTCTATAATGTCTTGTCTCCATTACAATTTACCTAAAGCAGCTTCCAGTTGTCCTTTGATCACTTCATTTGTCTCCGCAAAAGCTTCAGAGAAATTCTGGTTGAGATCTTTCAGATGACTTGGACGTACTCGTTTCACAAATTTAAGTGCTTTAAGTTTCTTGATTGTCTCGGAAACATCTTCTTCATTCACATAAAGCAAGCTATAATGCGCTTTGCGGCTTGTATAGCCAAGATCCCCATAGTGACTAAGTTGTCTGTTCCCTTTGTAAGAGTTGCAATAGACAAAAAGCGCAATTCTCCCTTGCATTTCAAGCGGACGAACTGTCTTATCTTCCGATTTCTTTGTCAATATTTCTTTATCAATGATGGCGTCCATGACGGCTTCCTCCTTTCAAAGGTAAATTTTCATCTACAAAAATGTGTTCTGAAATTGCTGAACTGATGTCTTTTGTTAGCTCGGATAACAGCTCCTGCAAATCATTTTCAGCTACGCGAAGCTGATAAACCTTCTCATTGAGCAGGATTTCTTTTCGGAGCTGAGCCAGTTCTGGCCTAAAAGCGATATACTCCTGATTGTCCGTAAGAAGTCGGAGCTTAGATTGTAAGTCTTCATCTTCTTCAAAAGCCTTTTTTAAAGCACGATAAGTAGCGACTTCGGGTAATTCCAAAAAATCTTTAACCACTTCATCGATTAAATCATCAATTTCAAACAACTGTTCATTTATGATTAACATAACCTTATTATACCAGAAAACCAACTTTACCGCTTTTTCTCAACCCTCTTCCGTAAACTTTCTCTGTTTTTTCATTTACCATAAATGACATTTTTTATAAGTCTGTTCTAAACATGTAGCACATCATCTTGCCAAATTAATTCAAAAAAGATATAATTAACTGATAATGTCTATAATTGTACATAAAATTACAGAAAGGTTTTTATGAATAATGAAAACAATCAGACCCAGAGAGGTCTGAAAAATCGTCACATCCAGCTTATTGCAATAGCAGGAACTATCGGAACAGGTCTTTTCTTAGGAGCAGGTCAATCTATCAGTATGACCGGGCCTTCCATTCTTTTGATTTATATCATTATTGGTGCCTTGATGTTCATCTTGCTCCGTGCAATCGGTGAAATGCTTTATATGGATCCTGAGCAACACTCTTTCCTTAACTTCGTCAGTCACTATCTAGGCAACAAGGCCGGATATTTTATTCAATGGTCTTATTGGCTTGTTGTTATCTTTATGGCTATGGCTGAGTTAACCGCTGTCGGGGTCTACATCCAGTTCTGGTTACCAAGTGTTCCTGTCTGGCTTACCGAAACCGTTATCCTCTTGGCCTTAACTGCTTTAAACACACTCAATGCTAAATTCTTTGGTGAAACAGAGTTTTGGTTTGGGATGATAAAGATCGTTGCTATCGTTGGTTTGATTGTTACTGCCATCATCATGGCCTTCAGTGGCTTCCAAGCAGATGGTACAACAGTTAGTCTTAGCAATGTGACGAAGGACTTCTCCTTCTTCCCTAATGGCATTACAAACTTCATCGGAAGCTTCCAAATGGTAATGTTTGCCTTTGTTGCGATGGAATTTATCGGAATGACCGCTGCTGAAACCTTGGATCCACGTCCAACACTTAAAAAAGCGATTAATCAAATTCCGATTCGTATTTTAATCTTCTATATCGGAGCACTCACTGCGATTATGTCTATCTATCATTGGACAGATATTCCTGCAGATCAATCTCCATTCGTTATGGTCTTTGACCTTATTGGTTTCAAGTGGGCAGCAGCAGTGATTAACTTTGTCGTCTTGACTTCTGCAGCTTCAGCGCTTAATTCAGCACTCTTCTCAACTACACGTAATCTTTTCTCTCTTTCAAAATTACACGGAGACAAAGCATTACAGCCCTTCACAAAACTTTCGAAAAATGGTATCCCAACAAATGCCCTTTTCTTCACAGCAGCACTAATCTTCTTAGCCCCATTTATCTCACTTATTCCTGGTGTGTCTAACGGCTTTGTCTTTATCACAAGTGTTGCGACTAATCTCTTCTTGATCGTTTATATCATGACCTTGATTGCTTATACAAAATATAGAAAATCAAGTGAGTATCTCGAAGACGGCTTTAAGGTTCCAATGCCGAACGTATTAGTTCCAGTGACTATCGTCGCATTTGGCTTAATCTTTATTTCCCTCTTCTTCTTCAAAGATACACGTATACCAGCGATTGGTTCAGCAATCTGGATCGTCGTCTTCGGGATTATTTCTTATCTCCGTAAAGAAAAAACAGTTGACTTATAAATAAAAAAAACTTCTGAATACAGAAGTTTTTTTATTTATTCTAATTCAAGCTCGATTTCTTCTACTCCAGCTGCTTCAACCTTTACTTTTTCATCTGCTTTTGCTGGTTTAGCATCTTCTTTTTCATTTTCTTCATCACTTTCAATCAAACCGTGATTTTGACGTACTTTACGGTCGATTTCATTGAAAATTTCAGGATTATCTTTAAGGAAGGCTTTCGCTTTCTCCGCACCTTGACCGATCTTTTCGTCATTATAGGAGAACCAAGCACCTGCTTTCTTCACAATGCCTTCTTCAACGGCAATTGTTAAGAGTTCACCTGTTTTAGAAATACCTTCACCAAACATGATATCTACTAAAGCAACTTTAAATGGTGGCGCAACTTTGTTTTTAACAACTTTAATCTTCGTCAACTTACCAATGGCTGTTTTGTTGTCACCAGAGCCTTCTTCGATTTTTGTGCTACCACGAACGTCTAAACGTACAGAAGCATAGAATTTCAAAGCACGACCACCAGGCGTTGTTTCTGGGCTACCAAACATAACACCGACTTTTTCACGCAATTGGTTGATAAAAATCGCCGTTGTTTTTGTTTTGTTGATGCCTGCAGCAAGCTTACGCATGGCTTGACTCATCATACGTGCTTGCAAACCAACTGTCGAATCTCCGATTTCACCGTCAATTTCGGCACGTGGTGTCAAAGCAGCAACAGAGTCGACAACAACAAGGTCCACTGCACCAGATTCAATCAATTTCTCAGCAATTTGCAAGCCTTGCTCACCATAGTCAGGTTGTGACAAAAGAAGTTGGTCAATGTCGACACCAATCGCTGCAGCATAGACGGGATCCAAAGCGTGCTCCGCATCGATAAAGGCAGCAATACCACCTTCAGCTTGCACTTGAGCAACCGCATGTAGCGCAACCGTAGTCTTACCAGAACTTTCTGGACCGTAGATTTCGATGATACGACCTTTAGGATAACCACCGGCACCAAGTGCAATATCCAAAGCCAAACTTCCTGAGCTTGTGACTTGAACTTTTTGACTTGCTGCTTCACCCAAACGCATCAAAGAACCTTTACCAAAATCCTTTTCGATGAGATCAAGCGCATCTTTTAAGGCTTTTTCACGTTCTGCACCATATTTTTTTGTGATATCTTCTAATTTTTTCTTTTTCTTTGTAGCCATTATTTTCTCCGTTAATCTCTTGCTCTTTATATTATAGCATTTTTAATTTTGTTTGAAACTGATTGCACCGCATATTTTAGTACGTAAAAAATTGAAGTTTTCACTCTACTTTTTGACAATATGGGCAAAAATGTGATCCACGACCTGCGACCTTTATCTTTTCAATCACTGCTTGCTGGCAATGTGAACAAAGCTGTCCTTGCTTGCCATAAACCATAAGTAACTCCTGCATACTTCCTTCTTTACCCATCGCATTTTTATACGTCCGAATGCTGGATCCCCCACGTTCAACTGCCGTTTGGAGGACTTCAATCGTATAATCGTGAATGCGGTGAATTTGAACATCGCTCAAGGCTGAAGCAAGCATTTCAGGATGCACTTGTGAGCGCCAAAGTACCTCATCAACATAGATGTTTCCTAGCCCAGCAACTAAAGTCTGGTCTAAAAGATAAGGTTTTATCTTCTTTTTCGATTTCTTTAGTTTTTCAGCAAAAATCTTCTCATCAAAGGTTTCAAAGCTTGGCTCGGGGCCAATCTTTTTCGAAAGGAAATAACGTTCAACATCCTGACTTTTCAATAATTCCCAAGTGCCAAACTTGCGGACATCAGCATAAACAAGTGTCGCATCTGAAAACTTGACAAAGAGATGATCGTGCTTTTGCTTGACAAACTCCAGCGGTTCCACCCGGTATTTCCCCTCCATACGTAAATGGGAAATCAAGGTCCACTGCCCAAAATCAAAAAGCAAGTACTTGCCACGGCGCTGGATATCTTTGATGACTTGACCTTCAAGTTCTTTTTTTAACTCCTCAAATCCTGTTAAAACCATTCGTGGATATGAACTTTCAATCTCCAATATTTTTTTATTTCTCACCAGCTTTTCCAAGCCTTGGCGTACATTTTCGACTTCTGGTAACTCTGGCATCTGTTTGCAGCATCCTATCCTAATTATTGGGTCTAATAAATGGAGAGTACAGCACACTCATGCAAAAGCCGGAGCTCTTCCCACCCATCAAATATTGAACCTATCAATATTATAGTCTATTTCCTTATTAAAATCAATAGATTATATTGGTTTTTTCGATATAACATAAATTTTTTCTTATAAAGATTTTTCAATAAGATAATTAATAAAAAGACTGCTTAATCCCAGACGAAAACGGGAAATCTCTGAGAGATGACAGAGAAAGTCCATAGCCAGAAGCAATTTCACCTCTTTTTCTAACCATTCATTGGACTGCTCAGTAATTAAAATTGTTGGAATTTCTCGTTTTTTAAAATTATGCAAGGCATTGCGAATAGCTGATGACTTGGCATTTGCTGAGAAGAAAATTACCAAGGATTGGCTGGAAAGTCGCTCAAAAACAGTAATTATAAGTTCAGAAGCATAAGAAATACGAATTCGCGAGGAGGGGTAGCCTTTTTTTAATAATAAATAAGAAAAGAGTTCCATCAAAATATACTGGCTCTCCGAAGAAGCGCATAAATAAATAGTTGAAGAAGCATTTATCAAACTTTTAAAGTCTATCAGTAAATTTTTTGTGAGCATTGTTTCCAAACTTACCATAGTCTGGGAAAAGTCACAATCAATCTCCTCCCTTTCCTCATGAGGCAAAGACCAATCAAGCGAATACTTAAAATCAGATACTCCCTTAAACCCTAATTTTTGAATAAAGCGTAAAAGAGAAGACTTGGATGTATAGATGCGTTCTGCCATCTGAGTTAGACTAAGCTTAGGAATATCCGCCCGATGTTCAAGCAAAGCCTGATAAGTCTGCTTTTCGTTGTCAGACAAATCGTTCAAATAGGGTCCAATAATTTCTTCTAACCTTGCCAATATCATTTTCCTCCAATCAAGCTTATTTCTGAATTTCCCCATTTTAACTGTTTCGACATTTACTATAGTCTAACAAAAAATTCGTTTTACTGCTTACGGAACTCCTCCTCCAAAAAAAATCTAAGACAAATCCCAAAAGTTTGGGAAAACTTGTCAACCTTAAGAAATGCTCTATATTATGTGTTCAAATTTTTTTATACTGTAAGTATAAAGAGAAAGGGGCAAGAAGGAATGGATAATCTTCACTTGGAGCAGCTTTATAACTTCCGAGACTTTGGAGGCTATGACACAAGAGATGGGAGGAAACTTAAAAAAGGACTTTTGTACCGTTCAGATGAATTCAGTCATTTGACAGAAAAAGATAAACAAAAGCTGGAACAACTACATATAAAAACGGTCATCGACTATCGGAGCTCCGAAGAACGTCAAGGCAACGAAAATAAAGACTTTGGACAAAAACAAACTTTTTATCTTACTCCTGTCGCTGATATCGCAGCCTTAGCTTCGGCAGAATTTGGGGAAATTGATATGGAGGACCAAAGTACATTAACCCCTGACTTGATTAAGTTTTTAATGATTGAGCAAAACCGTACTTTTGTAACTGATCCCTGCTGTAAGGCAGTTTATAAAAGCATGATAGAGATTTATACAAGCCCTGAGAATGGAATAATCGTTCAACATTGCCGCGGGGGAAAAGACCGTACAGGATATGGTGTCGCTCTTTTGCAAGGTCTACTTGGTGTCGAGAAAAAGGACATTCTCAGAGACTACCTCTTAACGAATCTCTATAAAAAAGACAAAAACCAGCAAAGTCTAAAAAAAATTAGAGAAGAAACAGGCAATCTTTCTCTGGTGAAAGCGATGAGTTATTTCAAAAAGGCAGACACAAGATTTCTTGGCACAGCTCTAAACTACATCGAAGAGCAGTATCAAAGCATTGAAAATTACGTAAAAAAAGAACTTTCAATCACAGAAAGTCAAATTCAGTATCTTAAAGAAAGATATTTAGAAAGTCGTGAGGAATTTTAAAAATGGGTAGCGTTATGAAGAAAATGAATCAAAAAAAATTTAAAAAAATCAAACATGTTCTTGCATCAACCGCAGGAAAAATGTCCACTAATTTATACATGCGGACGATTTCTGAAGCAATGATGGGGATGATGCCCATTATGATGATTAGTTCTCTTGCTTCACTGCTCAATGCGATTGATTTTTGGGGAATCAAACCCTTTTTCCAGAATATCGGTTTGACAAAGTTTTTTGAGCAGATTAATGCTATGACTATTAGTATTGTCGCTGTTTACGTGGCTATATTGATTTCTTATAAACTAGCAACAAATCTCAAACACGAGCCGCTCAATGCGACATTGGTTGGCTTAATGTCCTTCTTTATCCTAAGCAACTTGTCTGTCGAGGACAAGACACAATTTTTAAATCTTGTAGACCTTGGCTCTGCCGGAATATTCGTTGCCATGATTGGTGGACTAGTCGGAACACGACTCTACATTTTCTTCATTGATAAAAAATTAACCATCAAGATGCCCGAATCCGTACCTTTAGTGGTTCAAAAAACTTTTGAATCTATTGTTCCTGGCGTTCTGGTGGCTGCTATAGTGGGCGGAATCTTCCTCCTCGTTTCGCTTACCTCACAAGGTAATATGATTAATTTAATCAATACACTGCTGCAAAAACCGCTTCTTTCTCTCGGCTCAAATATATTTGCAGTCATGTTTATCGTTGCCTTTATCGAATTAATCTGGTTCTTTGGTATTCATGGCGTACTGGCTGTGTATCCTGTCCTGATGATGGTTTACCAGCAACCTCAGATGGCAAACCTTGAAGCTTACAGCGCCGGACAAGCACTTCCTTTTTTATTCACTACTGGTTTTATTTTAAACAACCGCGGTGCTCGAAGCTTTGCTGTTGCCCTACTCGCCATTTTCAAGTGTAAGTCGGAACAGCTCAAATCAGTAGGTAAGCTTGCGCTTATCCCCTCCATGTTTGGAATATCTGAACCAGTAAAATTCGGACTGCCCCAAATCATGAATGTCCGTATGCTCATTCCACTCATGCTAACACCTGCTGTCTCTGTATTTTCCGCATGGCTATTAACAATCATCGGCTTTCTTCCTTATCAAAACGGTGTCAATCTTCCCTCAGGTTTTCCTATTATTTTTGGAGGTTTCTTAACAAATGGCTGGCAAGGGATTGTAGCACAGCTGATACAGTTAATCCTTTGCATACTCATCGATATTCCTTTTATGAAATCACAAGATCTTTCTTATCTGGAAGACGAGAAAACTATATTCCAAGGGGAAAATAAATCCTAAAAATAAAAAAGCAGCTCAAACGAGCCAACTTTTACATATAATCTTCTTTCTTGTAACCAAAGTCAGATAAATCCATCTTACGGTCGCGCCAGTCATTTTTAATCTTGACCCATGTTTCAAGATAAACTTTATCACCCAGCATTAGTTCAATATCACGGCGGGCCAATTTCCCAATCTTACGAATCATATCGCCGCCTTTACCGAGGATTATTCCTTTTTGGCTCTTACGTTCAACAATGATAGTTGCCATGATATGAATTTTACCTGTTTCTTCGTCACGTTTCATCGAATCTGTTGTTACTGCAATGCTATGCGGCACTTCTTCACGTGTCAAAAGCAAGATTTTTTCACGAATCATTTCACTAACTAAAAAGCGTTCTGGATGGTCTGTCACCATATCTTCTGGGAAGTATTGTGGGCCTTCTTCGAGCTTGTTGCTCAATGTTCCGAGTAAACGTTCTGTGTTATTGCCTTGTAGCGCCGAAATTGGCACAACTTCCGCAAAATCCATCTGTGAAGTATAGTCTGAAACAGTTTCAAAAAGTGCATCTGGGTGAACTTTATCAATCTTGTTAACAACCAAAATAACAGGGACATCTGCAGTTTTCAGGCGTTCAATAATCATGTTTTCACCAGTCGAGCGCGGCTCGTCAGCAGCAACCATGAAAAGGACCATGTCACACTCACGAAGCGTAGAATAGGCAGATTGCACCATAAAATCGCCCAAGGCATTATGCGGTTTATGGATACCCGGTGTATCGATAAAGATAATTTGTTCCTTATCTGTCGTATAAATCCCTTGAATTTTATTCCGTGTCGTTTGTGGCTTGTCGCTCATAATCGCTATCTTTTGGCCCATCACATGATTTAAAAATGTTGATTTTCCAACATTGGGACGGCCTAAAATGGCTACAAATCCTGATTTAAAAGTATTATTTGTCATAATGCTATTCTACCATATTTTAGCCTTATATTCTCCCTCTTCTATATTTTCTTGAGGGAAAAGAGAAAGTTTTCAGTGCCTTGATATTAAGTATAGCTCATGCTATAATAAAAATAAGAAAAGGAGCTTGCTACTAACAAGCTCCAATGAGACCGCTTAAGACGGTTGGCATTAGTTAGTCAAAAAATAGACCGAACTGTCCAAAAGTTAGCGGTCTATTTTTTTGTATTCTTTATTATCTCGATAATGAGATGGAGCAGCATCAGGATGAAGCCCGCAAAGGCGAGCATCAAGCTTAAGCTGTTGGAAATACTCAAAAAATCTAGCCTTTCTAGTTTGATAGGGAATTGCCCTGTATCATCGGCATCACCCCTCTTTCTATACTAAGCCAACCGCTTAAAACTCTCTCAGCTTCATTATAGCATAGACGTTGCGCCTTAAAAAGAGCGCTTCTCCTTCTCACTTGTGCTTCTATTCCCCTCGGGAAGCCCTGCAAAACCTGTCTCCACGGAATTTTACCGCTCTAAAAACTTGGCAGTCAGTAAGCCATATTTGGCACACCATTAAAAAACGGATCAAGTCCTCACTTGCTCCATTTTTTATTTTTAGCTGTTGCTCCTCTTATAGAGTTGGTAAGCAACCCGTAGGAAGATAAGTCCTAGAAGTACCGCACCAACTGCCAGCGTATCGCCAACATCTGGCAAGCGCTCCGTGGTTCGTGGTTTGTCTGCTGGAGGCGCTTGGCTTGGCGGTTGCTTCATTCCCACATAAGTGTTGCGAATGGTAAAACCCTTCCGTGCATCGCCGCTTATCTTTGTCTCATAGCCATTGACAGCCAGCTCTTTAACCTGATAGACAATCTCCTTGCCGTCTGCATCAAAGCGTGGCACATCTTGGAAAATCGCCTGCCAGTCGTTCGCTTGACTGAGCTGTTTCCGGCTGACTTCCTCCTGACCTGCAAAGAGCTGAACAATGATGGACTGCGGTTGCAAGTTAGGAGGAAGTTCCTTATGTTCCCAAACTTTTTTCACAGGAATATCCAAACTTTCGCCCAGCAAGGCGCGCTTGTCAAAATGGTTGGTAAAGACCGGCCGTAAGCTCTCAACCCCTTGTCCGTTTTTGCTCAGCCATTGCTTACCTAAGCTCAGCTTGCCATCTAGAGCTTGCTCCACTTGTACATGCCAGGTATACTCTGCATTGTCATAGGTCCAGCCTAAAGTATTTCCACGTTTTTCATGTACCGTAAACTCAAAAGTTCCCGCTCGGTCCAAAGAAACCTGAGGAAAAGAAACGCGCCCGCTATTGGTGATATGCACCGTCTGCCCACCCGGATTCATGATAAAGCTGAAGCGTTCGTCCTGTGGTGCAGGATCGCCTATCAGGCGTTTTTCAATCTCTAACTGCGCCTTAACTGGCGGTATCCATGTGTTATGCAGATCGATAGACCCCGCCTTAGTTTTGGTTTGCCAGCCAGAGATTGGCACTTCGCGAATACGATAGTCTATCTCCTCGCCCGCATCGTCAAACTTGGACAAATTTTCGAAGCGGTAAGTCCAGTCCGGACCGGTCACATCGGTCTGACGGACGACCATATCATCTTGCAGGAGCTGTACTGTGATTTGCTCAGGCACTTGCACACTGTCAGGTTTTTCCCAAGTCTTTTGTCCTGAAAGGGAAATGTTTGAGCGGAGATAGCGGTTAGTCTGGCGGACATAGATATTACGATTGCGATGTTCATCCTCCACGCTTCCTGTGCCATACTCAATGCTCTGCTGGCTGAAGCCCGCATCAAAGCTGTCATGCTCGACCACTCGCCAACGGTCGCCCAGCTCCAGCTCGATAGGTACAGAACTCTCACCACTGCGCAGGCGAATCTCCCGGTCTTTCACATCATTGATATAGAGGTCAAACACAAACTCATGGCCTGCGTCATAACCCACACCTTCGACAAGCTTTTGCAAAATCAACTTGGCGCGCTCGGACGGGATACGGTAGTTGGGAAAACGCACGACATGCAAGTCGTTATTATCAGCAGGAACTTCATCAGAGTCGTCAGAGTCATCCGCATCATCATTAGTTTCCATCTCTACTGTCTTTTCCGTCTTATGCGCCTTATTGGCTTGCTCTTCCTTGGGCACATTGACCGTGTGCCCCTTGATTTCTTGTAGGGCTTCGATATAAGAGTCGGTGGAAATTTCTCGCAACCTGTAGGTCAAGCCCGGTGGTAAATCCTGAAAGAGGGCTTTCTGACCGTGGCGCAAGCGAATGATATCGCCTGAGACGAAGTCGATTAAGTCCCCTTCTTTATCGCCTTCCACAATCCTATACTGGAAAGTCCGCCCTTCATGAGGTTCAAGTATCACCTCAAACTCAAAGTATTCTTTGAGGTCGGCAGAATCATCCGAGTAGAGGAACTTGGTAAAGGCAAGTGCTGTAAAGCTTGGCAACTGACCCTCGGGCTGATAGATATTGCGGAAGAGATGGCGGTTCCCCGCTGTATCTGCTACTATCTCCCCACGGATATACTCCGTCTCAGAGACAAAGTCCGTCCTAACTGACTCAATAACCTTATAGGATATGCCGATGGGCAAGTCATGGATAATGAGAATCTCGCCATGACGGAGCTTTATCGTGTCGCCATGCGCAAGCTTGCCTTCACGAATGTCGTCGTCATTCTCCGGATCATCGTCGATTTGGTAGCGGTTTGTGGTATAGCGAAAGCTAGCATCTTCTGGCACATCAGGAAGTTGGATGGTAAATTCAAACTCCAGTAGCTTTTGTTCTTCGGTCACCTCAGAGCCGTCAAAGTTTATCACTTCTTTCTTAATATCAAGCGTGCGTGTCTTACCAAAGTTGGTAAAAGCTACGACAGACGGTGCTTCATGGTTGATATTACCCGAGGTATTATGGGCTTGCCCATGCTGGAAGCCAACTTCCTCCACCTCATAATGTAGGCCGACAGGCAGAGCGCTAAAGACCGCACGCTGTCCGTGGCGGAGCTTCAATGTCTCTCCTGAAGCCAGCTGATGTTCCTCGCCCTCGCCATTGATCTGGTAGCTGTACGTGCCCCCATCAGAGAAGGTCACGCGAAATTCAAACTTTTGCGCGCCTTGCAGCTCGGAAAGCTCGCGCCCGTCGTCGTTTTTCAGTGTCTTTTCGATGATGAGGTCGCCTGAGAGCCGGCGGTTGTAGGCGGTCACGACCGTAGAGCCGTTGGGCGTGCTGGGCTCAACTGTGAAGTCGTAGCGCTTTAGCTCCTGTCCTTGCTGATCCTTATCGGGCGCAAAGCCATAAGGCAGACGGACTTCACGGAAGAAATACCGCCCTGGTGGCAAGGCAACACTTATCCGCCCGTCTGCATCGGTGGTCCTAACCGTACCCACCTGCTCATAAACTTCGGGGTCTTGCTGAGTGATTTCATAGAGGGCAAAGTCGGCGCCGGGGACAGGGATGTTGGTTGTGTTTCCTGCTGTATCTCGCTCCAGCTTGAGTAGCTGGACGGTACGCTTGGCGGTCTGTACCTGTCCATCATTGATGGCGCTTTGTCTGCCGCTGCTCCAAGCCCAGGTTCCTGTTATCCCTGTGGCAAGTAATAACAAACAAAGTAGCGAAAAGAGGACAGGGCGTTTAGCTACCAGTCCGCGAAAAATCTGCTGGAATTTACTCAAAACCTGTCCTCCTTTCTTTAGTGATGTTGTGGGTTAAAATAATTTTAGTCTAATCATGGTGATGCATATAAATCTCTTCTAAGATAGTTCCCATATTACTTACAGAAATATTATTCTGAGTGTCTTCTTCAGCGAAGTCTGTTATCCCATCTGGTGTAGCGGCTGCGAAACCTCCGATAACATGGAGTTTATAAGTCCAGTCCATATCGATGTCTCCAAGACCAGGTTGTCGCACTTTATTGTCTACCAAAAAGCTTGTCGCCTGACCGCCGGCAGCGCTCCCCGGCGTCGCTCCGTCTAAGAAGTCTGCCCAGTAAGCCCAGCCTGTAGCTCGGTCAAACACCCAGAAGTTCCCAACTCTGTCTTCCGCCTCAAGCCCAACCCATTGGTCAAAAGGAATTGGGGCGCGGTCTTGCTCCAAGACTTGTGCTGCTGTATGCTCTTCTTCCGAGTGATTGTGAGGGGCACCTATCATTGCTGGAAGGGCAAATGCTGTGTCTCCTACAGACCAATAGCCGTCTGTTCCGTCACCGGGATGTGTGATGCCAGGAACAGTTAAAGATAAATCCTGTGCACGTCCGGAAGCCGCAGTTTCATCGCTATTTGGATTGAAGTTAAAGGTTGGCATGTACCACGGACGATTGTCACCACGTGGTGTTGACTGTCCCAGCTGCAAGTGGAAATAATTATCCATAAAATGCAACGGGTTATCTTGCATAGTACGGTGACCAAGCGCCGCAAAGTGCTCTGTATCCCCCTGGGTTAAAGAGGAGTCATAAGCAGGGATGAAGACTGGCCATGTGTCTGGGTCTTCCGGGTCAATGTCTGTGGTTGATTCGGCATTGATTACATTACCATTCTCATCGACAGGGAGACCATTACGCATAAAGAGCTCTGTAAGTTTGACACGTACGAAGACAGGCTCCGTACCAAAGTTCTCGACGAAAACGTCCTTGTTGGATGCCGCTTCATCATCTTGGAAGTAGTCATGGACACGCGCCCCATATTCTGGACGGTTGGTGTCTTCCGTGATATTGAGGACACGCTGTCCGAAGTTGGTAAAGGCGAAAGTTCCACCGATCAGGGCAAGCGCCGCAGCAAGGCCACCAATCTTGAGGAGTTTTTTGGTTCTATCTTTCATAAAATCATAATTCCTTTTCTTTTTTTATTTTTTGAGTGTTGAAACTTTATAGAGACGGTATTTTTCGGTGTGATAGTATCCTCCTTTAGTTGTCTTTTTCTTTAGTTGATGATTTTGTCGAGGAGCGTTTGCGCTGAGGGCGAAACTCCTGTCCAGTCGCCCACATCCTCGGATGTTGCCAAGTCGGACTCGGCATAAAGCCCGTAGTAGGTGTCTTTGTTGTCAAAGTCCACCTCTAGAGCATCCAGTAGAAGACTGGTCGCTGTGCGCTGGGGCAACCATGTCGCCCAGTAAAGCCAACCGTTATCATCATGCACCCAGAAGTTGCCAGTCGGCTTACCTGTGCTCTGCCATTCCTGCAGGGTCATGTAGCCGCCAAAGTCGGACTGGACCGTTGCCTGTGCCACGTGGGTCACATCAGGTATCACCACCTCTACTTCTGCTGCCTTGTCCCAAGTGCGTAAGTCAGACGTATGCTTTTGTCCCTCGCTCCACTGATCGTGCGTGCCGGGCATCGGTATCCCTAAGTCAGTGTTGAATCCTCCTGTCTGCCCTTCACGCCCGTCTCCTGTGGTATTGGACTCGGCACTGTGATTGTTTTGGTTAAAGGTCGGCATGAAGATTTTCGGACGACTATTGTCATCGCCCAGATAGAGCGTGACAAAGTCCGCCATCGTAGAGTTGCTCGCGCGCTCAGGTTTAACAACCGCCCAAGAGCTGTGATCAGTAAGCTGGGCTTGCTCTAAACCTGCACCTTCCAGTGGCCTCGCTTGATTGCCTGTCAGCTCGCCCGCGCCCTGTCCACGCTCCATGTACTCGCTCAGAAGCACTCGAGCCAAGATTTTTCTTGAGGAGAAGTTCTCCACATAGATATCTTTGTTTACTCTACCTGACCCATTGGTCAGATGACCAAAACCCTCAAAGTCATCATGCAAGCGTGCACCGGGCGGTGCTTGATGAAAAGTTATACCCAGCACACGTTGTCCGAAGTTGGTAAAGACAAAGGTGCCACTCACGCTAAGACTTAATGTTGTCAGAAGAAGGACGAAAATGATATGCCTTTTCTTGTAATGCCACAGAAAGCGCAAGCTTTTTGGGCAGGCTTTGACAGCTAGAGTGCACTTTTGCAAAGCCCATTTCTCAAAAAACTTCGTGCGCTGTTTCATATGTCCGCACCTCGCTTTCTGTCACATCGCGCGTTTGCCGTCCCCCTTTTTTCTTTTTCAACTTCCGCTATTTCAATGCCAAAAGGATATAGTTGATAATCTCATGGAGCAACAAGGTAGCAATTAACATGACGATAACTGAAACAATCAGATTGTTTCGGATAAAGTGAATGGCGCGCCCCAGCGGATAGCTGGAAAAGATAACCTGCCCGATGATGTTGCTGGCATGGACCATATCGGCATCTTCACGCTGGTTGTCCGTCCCCTTAGTCGTGAAACCTCGCTCACGGGTCCGCAGATGATTTTCCTCGATGCCTGTGATACGGTGGGTCACCACTCGATCGGACTCGGTGATAAAGGTAATATCATCACCGATATCCAGTGTATTAGCATCCACCTGTCGAGTCAGGAGGAAGGTATTTCGTGGATAAACGCTGCGCATAGAGTTAGACAATACAGTCATGGGCGAAAAACCACCTATATTGATGGGCTTACTGGCTTCATCCTGCAAGATTAAGCGTGATTCGACAAAGACCAAAAGCACGATGATGATAAGGTAGAAAAAAGCATTGCTCACAAGGCTAGCGCCTTTTGATTTGGGCTTTGCTGGGTGGTTACTGCCATAATCCTCAAAAGCCAGCTGTGGACTGTGCCGATGATAAAACTCCGAGCGCGCCGCCGGCGATACCGTCATCTGACTGACGACCAGTGTCGGATAACGCCTTGCCTCTTGAGGAAAGGCGGTATAACAATGGTAAGGCTTTTGGGGATCAGTATGTAGCACATCCTTTCCCACAGCTACAGCTGTAGGTGGTTGCTCCTTAACTATGTCGTTGCTGTCGGGCACAACTGCTGGACTTTTGTTGCGCAAGATTTCTGATGGGGCTGATTCTGATGGGGCTGATTCTGATGGGGCTGATTCTGATGGGGCATCCTTCAGCCGTGCTTCGCTGGCTGAGAGGATGAGTTCCACTTCATCGAGAAGGTCTTGGATGTCCGGTGAAAATTCAAGAGCATCCAAGGTAAACTTGCCGCCACCACTCAGATCCCAACTTTTCAGCGTATCGAGCGGGTAGGGTGTCTTGTCCATTCCTTTCCTCCTTTCTATCCAAAGTATGATTTCTCTCTTTATATAAATTTTGAGTTACAGATGTATATATATAACATTTCTAATATTTATATAGTTACATTTTAGTTACATAACAATTATATAAAATTAATATTGAAAATAAAAAAGATATGTGAGGGTTATGAAAAAAAAAAAATGAGAGCCTTTGTTGGCTCTCATAAATTTGCGTTTTTGTTTTTGGATACTTCCCTATGAGTTGGGAATATTCTCTCTGCCACAGTTGTAGCTACTCTTATTGACTTTATTTACGCGTTTTGATATACTAAAATAAAAGCTGAGAGCTATTGCCGTAGCTCCCAGCGTAAGTCTTGGAACTCTTGTCTTTAACGTCTCCTGCGAGACGTTTTTTTAATTCTATCAGCTATTGATGAGTCAATTTTGAAACGACCCCAAGCCCTAAGAACTATCGATATCGCAAGAGCAACATAGATAACAAGCATCCCATGCTTTCCTTTCCCTCATAGTGTTAACCTCCCATGTCTTGGATTGTGTGAAGGGCACGCTATTTGTTCCAGTTAAACAGACTTACAAGACAAGCGAGGGATCAATCTCACTTGGCTATGACATTATTATAACATTGTCATGACATATCCTCAAATACTGCTTTACTTTTCCTTTTTTCATATTCGTTCTAAAAAAAAAACGCTCAAGACAGCTATTCAAATGCCGTTTTGAGCGTTTTTTCTATTTATTTATCGCCGCGATTACGCATTACGAAGCCAGCTTGTTTTTCGCTACCTTGTGTTTTTGGTTTACGGTCTTTTTTGTAGTAGTCCCGTTTTTTATCGTCACGATCACGCCAGTTGCGTTTCTTGTCGTCGCGGTCACGGTCGCCGCCTTTGCCACGGTAACCGCCCTTGCCATCACGATCGCCACCACGGCCACCGCGGTTGTTGTTACGATCACGTCCATAACGGCCGCCACCTTTGTTGCCGCCTTTACCTTTGCCCTTGAAGCCTTTGCCTTCACCATTAAATGGCAATGGGCGTTCTGCTGTGATTTGGACTTCTGGCATTGTGTCAGGGTCTTTCACACGGCTTTGGATAAGCATAGCAACCAATTCTTTGACATCGTATTCTGCCATGAGTTGTTCTGCATCAGCATCAAATTTTGTCAACTTGCCTTTAAGGCTACCGTCTTGGAGGTCACGTTTGATTTCATCCATGGCAACAGAAAGACTGGCTTGATAAGCATCTTCTTTTGTTGGTGGACGCATGCCCTTCATTTCTTTCTTGGTCAATTTTTCAATGGCACGGAGATAACCCATTTCATTGTAACTAACAAAGGTTACAGAACGACCTGACTTACCGGCACGACCTGTACGACCGATACGGTGAACATAGCTTTCTTGGTCTTGGGTAATGTCGTAGTTGTAAACGTGGGTTACACCTGAGATGTCAAGTCCACGGGCTGCAACGTCAGTAGCAACCAAGATATCCAAGTGGCCACCTTTGAAATCGCGTAAAACGCGTAAACGTTTGTTTTGGTCCAAGTCACCGTGAATACCTTCAGCACGATAACCACGTAATTTCAAACCACGTGTGATTTCATCCACACGACGTTTTGTACGTCCAAAGACAATAGCGAGTTCTGGACGTTCCACATCAAGCAAGCGTGTCAAAACATCGAATTTTTCAAATTCTTTTGTTTTGATAAAGTATTGATCAATACGGTCAGCTGTCATTTCTTTAGCTGCAACTTTGATATGCTCTGGGTTTTTCATGAATTTGACACCGATTTTTTTGATGTCATTTGGCATAGTTGCTGAGAAGAGTAAAGTTTGACGTTCTGCTGGTGTTTTACCAATGATGAATTCAATATCATCAAGGAAACCCATATTAAGCATTTCATCTGCTTCATCAAGAATCAATGTTTCAAGGTGTGAAAGGTCAAGTGCTTTACGTTTAAGCAAGTCAACCATACGTCCCGGTGTGCCGACAACGATATGGGCACCTGAACGCAAAGCTTTGATTTGTTTTTCGATGCTTGAACCACCAAAAACAGTGCGGACTTTAAGCCCTTTAGATTTACCAAAACGGAAAAGTTCTTCTTGTCCTTGAACTGCAAGTTCACGTGTTGGGGCGATTACAAGAGCTTGAATCGCTTTATTTTCTGGATTAATTTTTTCGATTGTTGGAAGGCCAAAAGCGGCTGTTTTACCAGTACCTGTTTGAGCTTGTCCAAGAACGTCACGTCCTGAGAGCGCGAGTTGAATCGTTTGCTCTTGGATTGGCGTTGGTTGCTCATAACCGATAGCTGTAAGCGTCTCGACAATGCCTTCTGAAAGGCCGAGTTCGTTGAATTTCAATTGTTTCACCTATAATTTTCTAAATTTGCCACTGGCAAATATGACGACCAAGCTCGAAAGCTCAGTTACAGGCGAAAAAATCTTTGTCTTAACTCGCCTGAATATATAACTTGACTATTATATCATACTTTTAAAGATGTAAATGCTTACCTTTTTTATTTTTTTTAAAATTTTTTTTAGCATCAAAAGAACCAATAAAAAAGCACTCCTTGAAGCACTTTTTATTTTTCCAATTTGAAGAAAGGAGAATCTTCTTTCAAATAATGTTTACCAGAGGTTAAGTCATATTGTACCAACTTCAAATCTTCCATACGTTTGCTTTGCTCTTCTGTCAAGGTTACTGTTGAAGATAGAGGCGAGTTATAGGCTGCCGGAACTTCCCACATCACATCTGACAAGAGAGCATAGTAAGGTGAAACTTTGGAGCCTGTTGCTTCAAATAAAGCTGGCGTAAAGGTTGCTGAACTTAAGTCCACTTGTTTATTGGTAGTGTTTCCTTTGTTAGTCCAGATAAAGTAATCTGTCTTATAAGCAATTAGTGGATCCTCTTTGAAGCCAGCATAGTCAGAAGGAAAGACATTTGACAAGTGGTCGCCATAGAAAACCAGAGTAATTTTTTTATCAATCTTCTCAAGTTCTGTCAAGAATTCTTTGGTTGCATTATCTGTATCAGAAATCTTACGAACATAATTCTCCAGAAGTTTATTTTGCGCTTCGGAATAACCTTCGCCTGAAGCTGTGATAGTAGAGGAGCCAGAATAGCTCGTATATGGCATATGGTTTTGCATGGTCAAAACACTAAAGAATTGTGATTTAGAGGGATCAATTTTCTCTAAAACATCTCTATAAGTTTGAGCATCTGAAACCTTGCCATCGAGTGTTTCTTGGTTAGTTAATAAATCAGCTTTGTCTGTGCCCGAGAGCGCATAGAAATGATCGAAACCAAGTTTACTATAGATTGAATTACGATTATAATTGGTTGCATTTTCTGGATGAAGCGCAATCTTATTTGGGAAGTAATTCGAAATAGAAGGAATAAACGGCATACTTGGAAAAACATCAGAATTAATCGTAGAAATATTACTTGAAAAATTAACTTTCGGAAGTCCACTTAAAGTTTGTGCTTCCATATTGGCAGTTCCACCAGCAAATCCATTTGAATACATCAAACCACCGGTTGCATTTGCCTTAATTTCATCAATATTTTTCAACGGATTTTCTGATAAAGTTGCGCCTTGGACACGGTTGGGATTTGATAAGGATTCACTTAAAAGATAAATAACCGTTTGATCCGTGATGTGCGAGGAGCGATTTTTGTTGATTTTCTCCGCTTCATCGCTATACTTTTCAACAATCTCTTGTATTTTGGCTTGACTGTAACCTTCTGGCTCATCCATCGCTTTACCAAATATTTGCTTCACCCAAACATAGGAAAGGGACTTGGCACGCGCAATATTTGGTGAGCCTTTCCATAAAATATCTCCATTTGAAACTTTAATATATTGTGTTAATACCGGCACATTTATCTGTTTATCTGGCGAAGTAAAATTTCGGAAGTTTTGAACCAAAGGGAAAGCAAGAACGATAAGAATAACCGCTGTCAATCCTCTTTCTTTCCAAGACATTATCTTACCCTTGAAAAATTTTCGGCTTAATAAAATGACAAGAGCTGCAAGAACTAAAAGTATTGCCGCAGCTACAGCTACCAATTTTAAATCAACGAAAGAGAGCAAAGACTTAAGATTCATTAACCATGAAAGTTCTGAAACATAGACAGGTTCTTGTCGTTCAGAAAATTTTATTGCATTTCCGACAGTGAAACTTCCAAAGATAAGGATAATAACTGCTGTAGCAATCATGTAACGATTAAGTAGTAAATAGATAGCCATAAAAATCAAAGTTAAAACTAAGATTTGGAAGAGGCTCATCCCTGCAACAACGTAACCATAGAACATAGGTCCTGATTCAACTTTCATTGATGCTTGGATAAAATAGTTGAATACCATAGCCAAAAGTAAACTGCTTGTCAAAGCCAATGAAAAGTTCACTTTGTTGGCTTTAAACGCTTGAATCCCTTTAACAATAAAATAGCTTAGAATACAAATACCAATAAAGGCAAAAAGAAAATTTCCGAAAAGACGTAAAAAGTCATCACGTCCTACGATATTATTTGCGACATAAACCAAGCGTAGATTCCCTGCAGAATTTACTGGTCCGAAGCCTGTGTTCCAAACTAAGCGTCGTGTCATATTATCAAGAAAAGCCACACTCGTCAGTAAAGCCATATAAAAATGCTCGACTTTAATATCTGCCGCAATATTGGAGACTTTTTGTAATTTCTTACTGTCAGGTATATGTGTGACCAGTCCGATAGCTAAAAGAATCACAAAAGCTAATGGAAAGTACCGCTCGACAAGAAGATTCAAATTTAAGGAAATATAATCTATGCTAAAAGCTGCATTATTTATATTCTCAACCAGAATCATCGAAAGATGAAAAAGATAATACGCAATTAAAATACAAGGAACGGCAAGAATCTTTTTCCAGTCCAATAGCTTGTTTTTTCTCCTCGAACGTCTCGTGACTTGCATCATCCAGATATCTTTATTCTTTACAAAAACAAGCGCCAGATAAGCAAGACCGAAAAATCCAACAATACGATAGGCTAAAAGTAAAAAAGTAACTGGGGTTGAGTAAGTTACCTCCTCAGGTAAAACATTAGCAAAGTTTACACTGGATAAGCCTATAAATAAGAAAATTATCGAAATTATTTGCAATATTCTGTTCTTTTTTATTATATTACTATACTTTTGCATAAGTTTCATTATAGCATATTAAACAACTTAAAAACCACTGATATACAAGCCTTTTTCTTATAAAAAGACTAACACTGAACTTTCTCCTCTGATATAATTTTGGGAAATACTCATCTTTAAAATAAAAAAAGTCCATTAGGGACTTTTCAAGTAATTTGTCAGAATATTAAACAGAAAATTGCTCCATCAACTCCACATCAGGGTATTTATCTTTAAACCATCGCATGGCAAAGTCATTTTCAAAAAGGAAGAGTGGATGATCGAAGCGATCTCGTGCTAAGATATTACGGCTTGACGACATTTTTTCATCTAAATCTTCGGGTTTAATCCAGCGGACTGTTTTGCTGCCCATTGGTGTCATGATAATTTCTGAATTGTACTCATTCTCCATCCGGTGTTTGAAAACTTCAAATTGCAGTTGACCAACCGCACCAAGCATGATTTCCCCTGTCGTATAGGTTTTGTAGAGCTGTATCGCCCCTTCTTGCACCAACTGCTCAATCCCTTTTTGGAATGATTTTTGCTTCATGACATTTTTAGCAGTCACGCGCATAAAGAGTTCTGGTGTAAAAGTTGGTAGTGGTTCAAAAGGTGTTTTAAGTTTACCTGTGGTCAGCGTGTCACCAACCTGGTAAGTTCCTGTATCGTAAACCCCAATGATGTCACCTGCTACCGCATTTTCGACATTTTCACGAGATTCTGCCATAAACTGAGTCACATTTGAAAGTTTGACTTGTTTCCCTGTCCGAAGGAGTTTTACGCCCATTCCTCGCTCAAATTCACCCGACACAATCCGCACAAAGGCAATACGGTCGCGGTGACGAATATCCATGTTGGCTTGAATCTTAAAGACAAAACCAGAGAATTCTTCACGTAATGGATCGATAATTTCATCCTCAACAGTCTTATGTCCATTTGGCTCTGGCGCATAAGTTAAGAAAGTATCCAAGAAGGTTTCGACCCCAAAGTCTGTCAAGGCCGAACCAAAGAAGACAGGTGTCAACTGACCAGCAAGCACTTCTTTTTCGTCAAATTCATTCCCGGCATCAAGTAAGAGCTCGGCATCTTCCATAGCTTGCGCATAGAAAGGATTACTTGTCAGTGGATGGCTGGCATCAATTTCACCATTTTCCCCAAACTCAATGAAGCGCTCGCCATTTTCAGGTTGATAAACTTCGATACGTTTGTTATAAAAGTCATAGAGCCCTTGGAAGTTTTTCCCCATACCGATTGGCCAGTTCATAGGCACAGAAGCGATACCCAAAATATCTTCTAATTCGCTCAGTAAGTCTAGCGGTTCACGACCATCACGGTCCAATTTATTAATAAAGGTAAATACAGGAATGCCACGGCGTTTTACAACTTGGAAAAGTTTTTTGGTTTGGGCCTCGATACCTTTGGCGCTATCAATAACCATGACCGCAGCATCAACGGCCATCAAAGTACGGTAGGTATCCTCAGAGAAGTCCTCGTGCCCTGGTGTATCCAAGATATTCACGCGCTTGCCAGCATAATCAAACTGCATAACTGATGAAGTCACGGAAATTCCACGTTCTTTTTCAATGTCCATCCAGTCCGATTTTGCAAAATTTCCTGTTTTACGTGCTTTGACCGTTCCGGCCTCACGGATTGCTCCACCAAACTTAAGGAGTTGTTCTGTTATTGTTGTTTTACCAGCATCCGGGTGACTGATGATGGCAAAGGTACGGCGTTTTTTTATTTCTTCTGCTCTATTCATTTTTTAACCTATTCTTATCAAAATATATGCCTTATTATTATAGCAAAAAAACAGGGAAACTGTTCTTTATCAATTGCTATACGGCTTTTAGGAGGTTTGTTATCTCTTTAATTCATTAAAAGGGCCACAATAATTCCTAAAATTGCTCCACCCAAGACTTGAAAAGGTGTATGACCTAGAAGTTCTTTCAAGGCTTTTTCTGCATTTATCTTAGGGTTTTCGATTGTTTTGATAATGATATTTAAAATATAAGCATGTGTCCCTGCTTGACGCCTTATTCCTTGCGCATCATACATCACGACGAATGCAAAAACAGTAGCAACAGCAAATACAGCGGAGTCAAAACCTTGCGAAAGACCTGTCGCTGTTGTCATAGAAACCACTAAAGCACTGTGCGAGCTCGGCATACCGCCTGTCGCAAAAAGCAATCGCCAATCCAGTTTACGGTAGCGAAAGATATCGACAATAATTTTGATGATTTGTGCAGCAAACCATCCCACGATGGCCGTGATTAAAATTTGGTTACTTATAATTTCAGTAAAAAAGTTCATCATCCTTCCTCTTTCCTCTTTCATTTATAAAAATACTGTGAATTACCTTAACTTCATTTTATACCATTTAAGGTAAATTCAATAATAAAATAGTCCCCAGATGCTTTTCTGGGGTTGATAAAAAAACTACACCTTTCAAGGTGCAGTTATTTTTATACCATTGCAATTTTTCTGTATTCTTCGGCTTCTTCTTCTGTCGAAAGAACAAAGTGTCCTGGCGTAATCTCACGCAATTCACGAAGCTGACCATCCAACTCTGTTGTTGGATCATAAGCTTGTGGGACACGGCTACGCTCTGAGATAGGATCCGGCGCAGGAATGGCACTCAACAAAGATTGCGTATAAGGGTGTAAAGCATTATTGTAAACCTGATCAGATGTTCCGATTTCCAGAATTTTACCCCAGTGCATCACTCCGATTCGGTCAGAGATGTATTTTACCATAGATAAATCATGGGCGATGAACAGATAAGTCAAGCCTTCTTTTTCCTGAATATCACGCATCAAGTTAACAACCTGTGCCTGAATAGAGACATCCAAAGCTGAGATTGGCTCATCAGCCACGATAAATTTAGGATTTACCGCTAAGGCACGGGCGATACCGATACGTTGACGTTGACCACCTGAAAACTCATGAGGATAACGTGTCATGTGGTCTTGGTTAAGACCAACGAGTTTAAGAAGTTCTTTGACCTTTTCTGTACGGTCTTCGTTATTCTTAGCCAACCCATTGACATCAATACCTTCAGCAATAATGTCTTTGACCCGCATTCTGCCATTCAATGAGGCTTGGGGGTCTTGGAAAATCATTTGTACTTTTTCACGGAATTTTTTCAACTCAGCACCTTTAATCTTGCTGACATCATTGCCATTAAAGTGGATTTCTCCTTTATTGATGTCGTAAAGCTTCATGATTGCACGGCCGATTGTTGTTTTACCTGAACCAGATTCACCTACAAGGCCAAAGGTTTCTCCCTCATAGATATGAAAGGAAACGTCATTAATGGCTTTATTAACATTCTTTTTTCCTTTGTTGAAAACCAGGTCAACACCTTTGAATTCGACAAGTTTTTTTCTTTCTTCAGTCATTATTCAGCATTTCCCTTCATTTTCATTTTTTCCCAACGGGTCCAGCGTTGTTGGATATTTTCAGATGGCAGAACTTTTGGTGAGCGTTCATCTAAGAGCCATGATTTTACTTGATGTGTTGGTGACACTTCAAAATAAGGTGGTTCTTCTTCAAAGTCGATTTCGAGAGCGTGTTGGTTACGCAAGGCAAAAGCATCGCCTTTAGGGGGATTGAGTAAGTCTGGAGGTGTCCCTGGAATGGAAACCAAACGTTCAACATCAGTATCCACCGTTGGCATAGAATCGAGAAGTCCCCATGTATAAGGATGTTGTGGATTATAGAAGATTTCTTCTACTGTTCCATACTCCACAATCTCGCCTGCATACATCACGGCCACACGATCAGCAAAACCAGCCACTACACCCAAATCATGGGTGATAAAGATAATTGATGATTCGATACGCTGTTGAAGCTCTGACATCATTTGCATGATTTGCGCTTGAATAGTAACGTCCAAAGCTGTCGTTGGTTCATCTGCGATAAGAATTTCTGGATCAGCTGCAAGCGCGATGGCAATAACTGCACGTTGGCGCATCCCTCCCGACCATTGGTGTGGATAGTCATTAATGTGCTGCTCACTTTGGGGAATCCCTACAGCCTTCATCAATTCCAAAGCTTTTACTAAAGCTTCTTTCTTCTTCATTCCTCTGTGCTTGATCAATGGCTCAGCAATTTGGTTACCAATACGCATGGTTGGATCAAGCGAAGTCATCGGATCTTGGAAAATCATCGAGATTTCATTACCGCGAATCTTTTGCCAATCTTCTTCTTTGATGTCTAAGAGATTACGCCCTTTAAAGAGAATCTCTCCTTGAGGGATTTCGGCATTTGCTGCATTGAGGCCCATAAGCGTTTTCGTAGTGACAGATTTACCAGAACCTGATTCACCAACGATAGCTAAGGTTTCCCCTTTTTTCAAATCAAACGAAACATCACGGATGGCTTTGACCTTCCCAGCATATGTTTTGAAATGAACATGCAGATTTTTTACTTCAAGTACTTTTTCTTCTTTTTCAGTCATTTTACTTCCTCATTTCTTAGTCTTGGCCTGATTTTGGATCGAAAGCGTCACGTAAGCCGTAACCAAAGAGGAAGAAGGCGAGTGACAGGAGAGACAAGACTACTGCAGGTACTGCAACTTGGAATGGATAGAATTGCAAGCTTTGAATACCATCTGAAATCAATGAACCTAGCGATGCTGTTGGTGGTTTAACCCCCAAGTTAATCGCCGAAAGAACCGCTTCAAAGAAAATTACCGATGGAATATCAAACATAATTTGTACGATAATAACACCTAACATGTTTGGAATAAGGTGTTTAACCATGATTTTGAACGGGCTGGCACCTAAGGTCTTCGCAGCAAGAACAAACTCACGTTCCTTAAGAGACAGGGTCATATTCCTTACCTGCCGGGCGATACCTGTCCAGATAAAGAGACCAATAGCAAGGACGATTGAAACAATACCTTGCCCAAGTAGGAGACCAAACATGGTTACAATAACCAAACTTGGAATAGAGCTGATAATCTCAATGATACGTTGCATGACCGTGTCCACTTTTCCGCCAATCCAACCGGAGATTAAACCATAAGTAATCCCGATCAGTACGTCAAAGACGATAGAGGCAAAAGCGATAATCAAGGAAATACGCAAACCAACGATTGTACGTTTAGCAATCGAACGTCCTAAAGAGTCTGTACCAAAGATAAAAGATTCACCTTCTGGGACATTTTGTACTTGGTACAGGTCTTCTGCGATTGTGCTTCCTGGTGCTGCAAAATTACCGTTCCAACCAGGAATATTTACATTTCCTAGCTTAGGGGGTAAGTTTTTATAGGTTTGAACCGCATTCGGATCAAAGTTATTGGCTGCTGATTGTGGGACAAAAAATGTTGAAACCACAGAGAACAACAGAGTGAAGATAACGACAACCATCGCTACCATTGCTACTTTATTTTTCTTAAAACGTCGCCATGCATCTTGCCAAAAAGTGAGGGCAGGTTTTGCGATCATTTCACTCGCTTCAAAATCACGGTTTGTTACAAGTTTAAATTTGCTGTTAATATTTTCCATTTTCTCCCCTCCTTTCTAGTCCAAACGTACACGTGGATCAACAAATGCTGTAATAATATCGGTGATCAAAATCATCGCCATCAACATTACGGCATAGACAACTGTAGTACCCATGATGACAGGGAAGTCCTTTGAAGGAATCGACTGTACAAACTGTTGACCGATACCAGGAATCGAGAAAATTGACTCGATAAGGACAGAACCTGTCAAGAGCCCGGCACTCATTGGGCCAATAAGTGTCAGCATTGGAATCAATGAGTTACGGATCGCATGTTTCCATAAGACTTCACGATCAGATAAACCTTTGGCACGTGCCAGGAGGATATAGTCTGATGAAAGCGACTCAATCATCTGTGCACGGACAAAACTCATGACCTGTGACATTGGAGCAAAGGAGAGCGCAAGCGACGGTAAGATAGTCTGCGCAAACGTTCCCCAGCCTGATACTGGAAGAAGTTCCCAAGTGTAACCAAAGTAAAGGAGGAGTAAAGTACCTACGATGAAGGAAGGTACTGAGAAGAAGACTGTAGAAATGATACTCAAAAGTCCATCGACCCATGTATTTTTAAAGCGGGCAGCAACAACACCAAAGAATGTTCCGACAACGACACCGATAATCAAGGCTTGGAAACCAAGTTGTGCTGAAACCGGAAGACGTTGTGCGATCATTGTGCTTACAGGTTGGTTGGCAAAGGTAAATGATGTACCGAAGTTACCCGTGAAAGCATTTTGGAGATAAATGAAGTACTGCACAATAAGAGGTTTATCTAAACCATATGCAACATTTAGTTGTTGAATTTGCTCTGGGGTTAATTTGGGGTTATTAAAGGGTGTTCCTGGCATTACCTGCATCAGGAAGAAAGTCGCTGTAATAACCACAAATAATGTTAAGAGCATCAATAAGATACGTTTTACAAGATATTTAGCTAACATATAAAAATTCCTTAATAAAAACACGAAAAGTAGGCCTCATAAGCCCTACTTATTCGTTTGATGTTAGTGCCTACTATTTTTCGATGTAAACACCTTTGAGATCGTAAGACAAACCTGTTGAGTTGAATTGCAAACCTTTAAGGTGTTGGTTACGGAGCGCTGGTGTTGCACGGTAATACAATGGGTTGATGCTTGATTCATTAAAGAGTGCTGCTTCAGCATCTTTATATGCTGCATCACGTGCTTTGTCATCCAAGACTACTGGCAATGTTGATGCTTTTGTCCAAGCTGCTTGATATGCAGGATTTACAAATTTACCATCGTTATAACCTGAGCCATCTGCAAAGAGTTGCAAGAATGTTGATGGTTCAGCGTAGTCACCACCCCAGAGTGAAAGAACGATATCAAAGTTTTGGTTTTGTGAATCTTTCAAACGTTGTTGGAAAGGTACGATTTTTTGAGTAAGTGTCAAGCCTGGCAATGTTTTAGAAAGTGAAGCTTGCAAGAAGTCAGCGACTGATTTTGATACAGGTGCATCAGCATCGGTTGTGTACTGAATGTTCAGTGATGTAACACCAATTTCTTTCAGACCTTTTTCCCAAAGTTCTTTAGCTTTTGCAGCATCGAAGTTGTAATCTTGTTTTGCAAATTCAGCAAAGTCTTTACCATCTGCTGTGACAGACATACCTGCTGGTGTGAATGTTTGTGCTACTGTACCCGCTGGAATGAATTGATCAACGATACTCTTACGGTCAGTCGCAAGATTCAAAGCATCACGGATATTTTTATTTTGCAATGCTTTAGCGACTTCTAGGCTTGTTGTACCACCGCCTGATTGGTTATATTGAAGGTAAGCTGTAGTTGCTTCTTTCAAGACAACAAGATCTTTACCATCATTGTAACCTTTATTAGCATTGTATAAGTCCATCGTACCTAAGCTGGCTTGGTCCAATTTTCCTTGTTTGAAGAGTTGAACCGCTGTATTCGGGTTAGATTGAACAGTGTAATCAATTTCGTCTGATTTTACATTGTCTTTGTCATAGTAATCTGGGTTTTTCACAAGAGAATAACTGTTGTTTGTCCCTGTCCAACCAGCATCTTTTTTGAAGATGAATGGTCCAGAGTAAACGACTTTATCAGATGAAGTTCCATATTGTTTACCAAATTCTTCAACAGCTGATTTGTTTACAGGGTAGTAAACGCTGTTTGCCAAGAGGAATTTAAAGTATGGTGTTGGTTGTGTCAAAGTAATCACCAACTCGTGGTCGCCATTAGCTTTTACACCCAACTGATTGAGGTCTTTAATCTTACCTGTGTTAATTTCATTGGCGTTCTTGATGTTACCAAGCAAGTAAGCGTATTGTGAACCTGTTGCAGGGTTTACAGCACGTTGCCATGAATAAAGGAAGTCTTTTGCTGTCAATTCATCGCCGTTTGACCATTTCAAGTCATCACGCAAAGTGATGGTATATGTTAAGCCATCATCAGAGACTTTAATATCTGATGCCATCGCGTTTTGCGCCACACCTTTGTCATCTACACGTGTCAATCCTTCTTGGGTATTCCCGATGAAGAGGTTTGAGTAAGTGTCTGTAGCCAAGCCCGAATCCAATGTAGCAATATTTGTCGGAACGGAAAGTTGTGGGTTAGCTGTCTTAGAGCCACCTCCGCCATTTCCACATGCTGCCAAGAGCCCGACCGAAGCCAGGGCAAGTGTTCCTAATGATACTTTTTTCCAATTATCCATGTAACATCCTCTTTCTGTTTGACTTATCCGACAATTTGCATTTGTTTATTATTGTCTGAAAATTTATTATGTTCTCTATTATACTTAATTCAATCTGAATTGTAAAGACTTTTCTACATATTTTTTCTAAATTTTTGCCATTTAATTTTTTTATACGTCATTTCCGAACATTATCTGACAATTTCACAATATAATTTTGCTCTTAGCACAATACTTCTTTAGAAAAAGAAAAAAGCGAGGCTAATTCTCCTCGCGTATTATCATTCTATTCTGCTAATGCAGAAAGAATGATAATAAAAAAGCACTTGCGTGCTTAGTTTTGTAACTCTTCAACGATTGTTCCTAATTTCATGCTGTTAGATCCTTTGAGTAAAAGTTGATCTTGAGGTTGAAGCGTGTTTTGGAGTGTCTCCGTCAATTGGTTAAGGTCGGTAAAGTACGATACTTTATCTTCTGGTAATTCTGCTAGCAAATATTTCATCAAGTCACCATAGAGATAAACGTGATCCATTTTCGAGAAATCAATTGCTGCGGCAATTCCTGCGTGAAGTTCTGGAGCTTGATCACCTAGTTCGAGCATATCAGCAAGAACAGTGAGTTTCCGTCCACTTTCATTTTTAGGTATGGCTTGGAAGGTTTCCAAGATAAGCTTCATGGCCGTTGGGTTAGCATTGTAAACATCACTAAGAATATCTGCGCCATTACTTGCCTTCTTCCACTCTGTACGGTTACGTGTCAAGGCAACATGAGACAGGGCGTGCTTGATTTTGGTCTCATCAATGTCAAGCAGCTTACCCACATAAGCCGCAAGCATTGCGTTAGTTGCATTAAATTTACCCGGCACCGGAATTGTAATTTCTTCGTCTAAGAAGTTTGTTGTGAAACTGAGTTGATCCTTGTGTTCGATAAGCTGTGTAACAAAAATATCCTCATCTGGTCCAAAACGGGTAATTTTTGTGTCTGCTGGTAAATACTTATTAATAATCTTATCTGCAGGCACAATAAGTTCACCATCTGGGCGCAAGCCCGCTTTAATTCCAAGCTTTCCTTCAGCAATTTTATCGCGTGTACCGAAAAATTCCAAATGTGATTCACCAATAAGCGTAACAAGAGCAATTTTAGGCTTAGCTATTTTAGATAGAAGGTCAATATCCCCCAGACGATCCATGCCCATCTCCAATACGATTTTTTCAGTATCGTCAGGCATATGAAGAATGGTATAAGGCATTCCAATTTCGTTATTATAATTGCCTTGTGTCTTATAGGTTTTATATTTTTCCGAAAGTACAGCCTGAATCATATCTTTGGTTGTGGTTTTCCCGTTTGATCCCGTCACAGCGATAACTTCTACTGCTATTTTTTCTAGATAATACTGGGCTAATTTTTGGAAAGCTTCTAGACAATCCTCAACACGTAAATGGGGCTCGGCTACTTCTTGTTCAGCGAATGTCGCAAGAGCACCTTGTGCAAAGGCTGTCTCAATAAATGCGTGACCATCTCTTGCACCTTTAAGTGGCAAGAAAAGATCACCTTCTTGGATTTTGCGGCTGTCAAACTCAATATTATGAATTTCTGTATCTGCCAGTTCTGACCAATTATTTGTTGCGCCGACAATGCGGGCTATTTCGTGTAGTGTTAGTTTCATGATGAGTTTATTATATCAAAAGTCCTTTCATAACGCACCGATTCGCCATGAAAATACAGCGTACGGTTGTCAACGGTAGCCTTATAACCTTCTATTCAAAAACAATTACTTTTTAATAATCATTTTTATGGCTTGACTTATTTTCTTCTCACGTTCTTTTTCATCGTCACCTTCTAATAGTAGAAGGCAGTTTTGTAAATTTTCAGCTACAATCAGACCGATCAAACTGTCTAAACTTGAACGTACTGCTTTAAGTTGTGTCACTACAGCATCACAATCTTTTTCTTCTTCTAGCATGCGCAACACGCCTTGCAGTTGACCATCAGCTCTTTTCAATCTATTTTTGGTCTTGCTGTCGTAAATTGTTCCCATGTGTATCTCCTCTTTCCTCTCATTATATAGGGCGCCTCATAATTTGTCAAAAAGAGTGTGCTCAGCCCATACACTTCTTGCGTATTATCATTCTAATCTGCTAAAGCAGAAAGAATAGCTAAGGGTTCACCACTCGCTTCGCTCCTTGCGTATTATCATTCTATTCTGCTAAAGCTGAAAGAATGATAATAAAAACTTCAGATTCGTGGCCTGAAGTTGTTCTATTTTTATAAGAGATGACTTTCACGAATTTCGAAGGCTTCTTGAGCCAGAGAAACAAGTTCTTCAATCAACTCACTGTATGAAAGTCCCATATTTTCCCAGAGCAATGGGTACATTGACCATTGTGTGAATCCTGGAATGGCATTAATTTCATTGAGATAGATATCTCCTTGTTCATCATAGAAAAAGTCACAACGTGAGAGTCCCCCACCATTCATTGCTTGATAAGCTTTCTCTGCATAGTTACGCATTTTCTGTGCGACTTCTGCTGGAATATCTGCAGGAATGGCCATTTCGATTTTATTATCGATGTATTTTGAACGGTAGTCATAAAAATCAACGTCTTTAACGACTTCGCCAGGCAGTGTCGAACGCACTTTGCCCCCATTTCCTAAAACAGCACATTCGATTTCTCGTGCATTAACCCCTTGTTCAATCACCACACGATTATCATATTTATAAGCTTCTGCAAGACCTTCTTCTAGCTCTTCTAAGCTGCTGACTTTAGAAATGCCAACGCTTGAACCCATATTGGCCGGTTTGACAAAAACAGGGAAAGTCAATTTCTCTTGAACTTCTGCATGAATTTTTTCTTGATTTTCATCAGCATATGCCGCAACATAAGGAACTTGCGGTACACCTACAGCACTAAATACATGCTTAGCTAAAAGTTTATCCATTGTACTGCTGGCCGATAAAATATTGGGACCAACATAAGCTAGACGCATAATTTCTAAGAAGCCTTGAATTGAGCCATCTTCGCCCATTGGCCCATGTAAAACAGGGAAAACCACTGCACCTTTTTCATAAATATCCGATGGTGCAACTTTTTGTTCTGACTTGACCGTCTCATTGGTCATTAATTTTTCATTTTCTGCGGGTGTTTCAGTGAATTCTTGTGTTTTAATAAAATCACCAGCTTGACTGATAAAGTAAGTCTTCACTCTAAACTTGTCATAGTTTACTGCACGCATTACGCTTTCAGCTGAAAGAACGGAAACTTCTCGTTCTGCACTTCGACCACCATATAATAAAATCAATGTTTCTTTTGACATAATTTTCTCCACTTAAATTTCCATACGATTTTCAACTGCTTTGGATAGGGTAACTTCATCCGCATACTCAATATCTGAGCCAACTGCAAGGCCACGCGCTAAGCGGGTCACTTTGATTCCAGCGGGTTTAATCATCCGTGAAAGATACATCGCCGTTGCTTCACCATCAGATGTTGCATTTGTCGCGAGAATAACTTCTTCTACTTCACTGTCTCCCATGAGACGAGTTAAGAGACTTTTCACGTTAATCTCATCCGGTCCGATACCATTCATTGGACTAATCGTTCCGTGCAAAACATGATACAGTCCTCTGTATTCGCGGATTTTCTCCATTGCTAAGACATCTTTACTTTCCTCTACAACCAATATGGTTGTGCGATCACGCAGAGGGTCTTCACAGATAGCACAGGGATCACTCTCTGTCAGATTACCGCAAACCGAGCAAAAACGTAAATCACGTTTTGCCGAAATAAGGTTTCGGGCAAATTCATTAACATCTTGATCATCCATACCAATCGTGTGAAAGGCTAGACGTGTTGCTGTTTTTTGCCCGATACCGGGCAGTTTGCTAAAGCTTTCTATAAGTTTAGCGATTGGTTCAGGATAATAGACCATGTGTTCCTTTCTTCTTTCTGTGTGATAAAGTCATAACTATTATACCACACCTTTCGCTCAGAGAATTATCCTCATATTCTGTGGAACTATTCTACCCTGTGAATGTGAGATATTGTGTATTATACCATAACTTAAATTTCTGTACATTTAAGCCTAATGTGCTTTCAAAGAGCAACAATGACTCTCAAAGCAGCAGCAGCTTAGCCTTTTTTTTGTTATAATAAATTTCAATCCTGATAATGATTTACTGAAAGAGGACTTTCCGATATGGTTGAACAATACACCCTACAATCTAGCGATGAGCAAACTGAACTACATCTGCTTTACTGGCCGCTGGAACATCCAAAGGCGGTAATCCAACTCATTCATGGTATGGCAGAAAACATTGAACGCTACCACGCTTTTGCCCTCTACCTCAATAGTTTGGGATTCGCAGTGGTCGGTCATGACCATTTAGGACATGGGCATTCTGTACAGCAGAAAGAGCCACTTTACGGTTACTTTGGTACCGCTGGTCCCCAGAATGTCCTCTCTGATATTTATAAAGTCAAAACTTGGACAAAGAAAAAGCTCCCCACACTGCCTTATTTCATGATGGGACACAGTATGGGTTCTTTTGCTTTGCGTAACGTTCTGCAAGATTATCCTGTTGATATTCAGGGGGTGATATTTATGGGAACGGGGACAAGTCCTCTCCATTTGAATTTCTTCCTGCCCTTCATTAAGAAAATAAGTCAAAAAAAACCAAAAGTTGTCGCTCCTTTGATAGATAAGCTTGCTTTTGGTAGCTATAGCAAAAAATTCCCTGAAAAAGGGAATTTTAACTGGCTTTCAAAAAATCAAAGTAATGTCTCTTCCTATGAAAATGATCCTCTACTTGGCTTTACGTTTACACGTAATGGTTTTGCGACACTTTTCTCACTAGTCCATAGGGCCAATCAAAAAAACTGGATGTATAATATGCCCGCGGACTTGCCAATTCTAATTATCAGCGGTGCGGCTGATCCGGTCGGCGACTGGGGTAAAGGACCGCAAAAAGTTTATAAGAAACTCCAAAAAGCAGGATTTAAACACCTCAAACTCCAGCTTTTTCCTGAATTACGTCATGAGATTCTCTTTGAGACAGAATATGAAGAGGTCTACCACACTATTGGCGATTGGTTAATGCGACATCTCCCACAATAGATTCTCTAGATTCTCTGATATGCTGCACAATTTCTAGCATAAGAGGGTCTTTTTCTTCTGCATAAGTAATGCTGGTAAAGCTCCGCTGATATTTGTTGCCTAAACTTTGATAAGGCATTCCTTCTGAAATAAAGCGTTTTGAAATTAAAGACACACCTAAGCCAGCTTGAATATGGGCAATAATCATGTCATTATTGTTCATTCTTACCAAGTAACGTGGTTTAAAGCTTTCTTCTTGGAGATATTTCTTGATGTAATGCCCTACACCTGAACCAATTTCTCTTGTAAAAAAAGTTTCGCTCTCTAAGTTACCGGCAAGAACTAATTCATCTTTAAACAGTGGAAAGGCTTCTACCTGCTCACTTGCCAAAGGTTTTTCGATAATGCCAAAATGCAAATCATGATTTTCAACCTTATTAAAAACTTTTTCTGAATCATACATAGATATTTTTAAATCAATCTGATCCAAGTAAGGAACAAGTTTAGGGTATAGCAAAGGCATAATTCCGATGGCTGCACTCTGTGATATCCCAATTTTAAAAGGTTTCTTGGCAAGTGTCGTCTGATTGAGTTCAGATTGTAAGTTTTCCCAGTCTTGAACATACTGGACTGCTTTCTTATACAGCAATTTTGCTGCTTCTGTAGGAATGACTTCGCGGTTCTTTCCGCGAATGAAAAGCGAATTGCCCACTTCTTCTTCTAATTTCTTTATCCTGACCGTCACTGTGGGTTGGGAAATAAACAAGTACTGCCCTGCTTTGGTAAAACTCCGCGTTTCATATATGGCGATGAAGGTTTCAAACAGTGAAAACATTATATCTCCTTTATTTTTTTATTACTTTTTTCTATTACTATAATTACAATAATTCATTTTACAAATTAAATCAAGTGTTTTATACTTAAAGCAGTGCTTGAACTGTTAGTTTCACTAAAGTTCATACTCAATAATCATGTAAATACTAGGAGTTCTCGATGAAACAAATGTTTTTAAATTTTTTGAAAAAAATCCCTATCCCTATTTGCGGTCTAATTTTAGGTATGGTCTCCTTGGGAAATCTACTTTATTCCAAAGGATTCACCTTTCTAGGAAATACTTTTGACCTTGTTGGTCTCTTTTTTATGTTTCTGATCATGTTGAAACTTATTTTTACGATGCGCCATCTGCTGGAAGCTCTTAAAGATCCTATCGTTGGCTCAGTTTCCCCAACTTTCACTATGGCTTGGATGGTCATTTGTGTCTTTCTCAATAGGATTTTCCCCCACTCAAGTCTGGTTTACTTCATTTGGCTGCTTGCTATCTTCCTACATTTTCTCTTGATGGCTTATTTTGTTGCTCTTCACATCTTGCCGCAAAAAGTCGGAATGGTCCATGTCTATCCGAGCTGGTTTATTACCTTTGTAGGCTTGGGTGTTATCCCCAATACAGCAACAGTATTTAATCTAGAAATCGGCCGTATCGTACTTTGGCCTGCGCTCCTCTTCTACTTTATATTGCTCCCGATTATTACACATCGTATCTTTATTTTCAAAAAAATGCATGAGTCGACGCTTCCACTCATCACCATCCTTACAGCTCCAGGTTCTCTCTGTTTAGCAGCCTACCTTACTGTGACAGAAAGCAAGTCAAATCTTTTTGTTTTCGGTTTATTCCTGCTTTCACAGTTGATTTATCTTGCAACTGTGGTCCTCGTTATTCCTTTGCTCCGTCTACCTTTTTACCCAAGCTACGCTGCCTTTACCTTCCCTTTGGTTATTTCTGCTACTGCAGTTCATCTTATGGCTCAAAGTTATCCGGCCTTCACAGCCTTACTTACTCCTCTCTCTGTGATAGAACTTGTAATTGCCTTCTTCGCAGTTACTTACGTTTTGATTCGTTATAGCTACTTTTTAGTCAAAAAAGCTTAAATTAAAACCAACTCTCATTGAGCTGGTTTTTTATTTTATTTAAAATGATACATAGAGTTATAGAGGTTAGTAATCTCACGTGTAATATTTTGACCAATCTTCGAGGTCACACCACCTTCTTTAACCGTAGTTTGCGGAACCATAACACCGATAGAAATTTGTGGGTTTTCGGTTGGTGCATAAGCGACAACATTGTTTACTGTTACGGGTACACTTGTGCCATCTGGGGCCACATATGTTACTTCGGCAGTACCTGTTTTAGCAGAAATAGAAACTTCAGCACCTTGTGAAGGGCGCATGTAGTAACCTGTAGCACCGATTTGCCCATTTACAAAGTCATTCCCGTGAACGACTTGATACATACCATTATGTAGGACATCCATGTTTTCTGGGGTGATATTTACTTTGTCCATGATTTTCGGCGTGATATTTTTAACAAGTTTACCCATTCCTCCTTCAGAGTTGGTTTCATAGATACCGTCCACAATATGCGGTGCTAAACGCTCACCATTATTTGCCAAGGTCATACCGTATGTTGCAAGTTGAAGTGGTGTATAGGTATCAAACTGACCGAAAGATTCCATGAGCAAGTCAGAAACTGTTATCTCATTTGCATCTCTAATGAAGCCTGGTATTTCTCCAGGAATATCAAATCCTGTTGTTGTTCCCATTCCATAGGAAGCAAAGGCTTCACGTAGCTTTTTGAAGGCAGCTACACGGTCTGTACCATCAACAGCCATGTTAGGAACGTAAGGTTGGCCTAGCAACTTGAGTGCTATTTGAACCATATATGTATTAGAAGAATATTCTAGGGCTTGGACAGCATTAATTGGAAGGATGCCATTGGTAAACCATGATTCGATCAAACTTGACCCTGCTATCTGGATAGGCATATCATTGAGAATTTGATTACCGGCAATAACATTGGCATTCCAGCCAGCTGTCAGCGTTGCTGGCTTAACTACCGAACCAGGAACAAAAGCATCTTGGAAGGTGCCGTTAGTGTTACTTTGCATTGCCCCTGTTGTTTCGTCGCGTTTAAGTCCCGACAAGGCTAAAACCGCGCCCGTCTTAGAGTCCAACACAACAGCATATGCGCCCTGCGAATAAGTCCCAAAACCATCCGCGATCATATTGTTCATTTCGGTTTCCAAAATCTTATCAACAGCATCTTGGAATTTCAAATCGATCGTAAGTTTGAGATTATCTCCCTTGCTCCCTTTTTGTTTCACTTCCGTTCCAGTGACATTGCCTTGCTTATCGGTCAATACGTTACTAATCGTATGTGTCCCTTGCAAGTACTTTTCATAGCCCTTTTCTAAAAAGGCAGTCCCGACACGGTCATTGCGTTGGAAACCTTCTTTAAGGTACTCGTCCAGCATATCTTCTGGGATACCTTGTTTCTGAGTCGTTACCGTACCTAATATAGGCTTAAGCGCTGTATCCGCATATTTGCGGTTCCAGCTGGTTCCTACAGAAATCCCCTGCAGTTCGCCCTCATGTTCTCCAATATAAGCCTGCTGTTCTGCTGTAAGATTACTTGTTGTAATAATCGTTGTATTAAAGATAGTTGTTGAATTCATTTCTTTAAAGAGCTTGACTGCAAACATTTGCTGCTCATTAAAGTTAATATCCGCCTCGGTTACCTTACTGAGTTGGACATTATAAATTTCAGAACCTGAAAGCGAATTCCCCTTCTCATCTGTTTTTTCTTCCTTGGTCAGACTTTTAGCAATTTTCTCCAAGTTGTTGGCATCAGCCAAAAAATAATCCTTTTTATCTCGCTCGGTAATTTGTTTAAAATCATTATCTAAAGTTAAGATGCCAGCAAGATGGTCCGCAATTTTACGCATATCATCTGCTGTCGTATTTTGCCCGCGCGTATACTCGATCGCTTCAACAGGTTCTGTTGTCGCTAAAGGAACACCTTTCGCGTCATAAATATTCCCACGAGGTGCGCCTTGAACGATTTGTAGCGAGCCTGCGCCCCCTGCTTGTTTACTTTCATAAAAGCTCTGATTCATGATTTGCATGTGGTACAGCTTACCAATCAAAACTAAAAAGAGAACCGTGATGACAAAAAAGAGAAGCTTAACGCGCCCAGATGCCAACATGGTTGGGTTTTTTAATAACTTACGTGTTTTATCTTTTTTTCCGTTTAATTCGTTTCGTGTTTTTCTTTTCTCAGACATGGAACCCTATCCTAATTTTAACTCGTCATATTTATACCTAAACATTTTACCACAATAAGCTGTATTTTACCTTACATTTTTTAAAGAAAAGAAAAAACCTGCTTGATGCAGGTCTTATCGTATTATTTATGCTTGTTTTGGTGCAAGGTAGTATTCCTTAACAAGGTTCAAATTATCATCAAATTCGAACACGAGTGGTGGGAAGTTAGGGATTTCAACATCCATGATTTCATCATCTGAAAGCTGTTTGATATGTTTTACCAATGCGCGGATTGAGTTACCGTGTGCACCAACGAATACGTTTTTACCGTCTTTCAATGCTGGAGCGATTTGATCTTCCCAGAATGGCAATGAACGTTCAAGTGTAACTTTGAGGTTTTCAGCATCAGGGATAAGGCTATCTTCAAGGTTAGCATAACGACGGTCAGCATGTGCTGAGTACTCATCATCACGTGGCATTGCTGGTGGCAATACATCATATGAACGACGCCAGATGTGAACTTGCTCATCACCGTGTTTTGCAGCAGCGTCAGCTTTGTTCAAGCCAGTCAAACCGCCGTAGTGACGTTCGTTCAAGCGCCAAGTTTTTACAACTGGTACCCAAAGTTGGTCAGAGTATTCAAGTGCATAGTTTGTAGTTTTGATCGCACGTTTCAATACAGAAGTGTACGCGATATCAAATTCGATACCTGCAGCTTTGATGAGTTTACCTGCATCAATTGCTTGTTGTGTTCCGTTTTCTGAAAGGTCCACGTCAGCCCAACCTGTGAAAAGGTTAGCCAAGTTCCATTCTGATTCACCGTGACGTGCAAAAACTAATTTTACCATTATGTGAGTTCTCCTATGTTAAATGTTTTACAAAATTTGTATACTGCTCTATTTTACACTAATTTTCATATTTTTTCTAGCCTAGACTCTAGGCTGGCTAAAACTTATAATTTTCAAAATAAACTTCTAAACTGCGCTTGTAAGACTTGGCTGCATCTGTTAAAAGTTGACCTTTTTGTTTAACCAAAATCAAGCTGTTTACATTATCTCCATCCATTGGAATAACCGTGACATTGTGTACACTTTCCTTATCAATAAATCCTAAACCTGTCGCATAAGCATCTGTACGCTCCAAGATACCATTTAAGGTTGCACGGTCGGTCACATTATAAATAAAAGTATTTTCAAAAGTTTCCACAAGGTCTTCCGAGTAGTAAAGAAATTGTTCATTTTCTTGAGTGAAGCGAACACGGTCTAAAGCTTTCAAATCACTGGTTTTGATGCTTTTCTTACGTGTCAAAGGATGATTTTTACGTAAATAAATATGTGTTTGTGAAATAAAAAGCTCTTCATAATCTAGCTCCAGCTTATCCAGCATACGGAGAATACCAGAACGATTATGCTTATTCAAGTACACAACACCAAGCTCGCTATGCCCTTGAGCCACTTCTTGTAAAATATTATAAGTCGTTGATTCAAAGACACGAAAATTCTTGATTTCAGGATTTTTCTTTGAAAATTCAACACCTACAGGAGCAAGAAAATCATAGTGCTGGCTTGCAACTGAAAAATGTCGTTCGGCTTCTTTCGGCTTTGCATATTTCGACTCAAAAGCTTCAAAGTCTCGTAAAATCGCTTGCGCTTGCTCATAGAAACGTTCACCTTCAATCGTCAAGCTGGCTCCTGTGTTTGTCCGTTCAAAAATTTGGAAATTAAGCTCTTGCTCCAAATCCTTCACCGCAATTGACATAGATGGCTGACTCACAAAGAGCTGCTCACTCGCCTCACGAAAGGTTCCACTGTTAGCGATAGCCACAACATAACGAAGCTGTTTGATGTTCATTTTTGCACTCCTTGATATTTCTTTAGCATTAATTAATAAATACTATTTCCGGGAACTCTTTTCACTCTCCCTTTTCGGTTTCCCACTAAGGGTGAAACCCGCCGCAACATTAAAAAAAGCCTATAGTTCAATTATACACTATTGACTAGGCTTTTTATTTTATTTTATGACTTAGTTTGCTCTTTTTTCGACATCTGCACGTTTCCAAAGGACACATTGATATTTTTCACACCAGAAGACATCTTCTTCTTTTTTCTTCACATGACTAAGCTGAAAAGTAAAGAGGTCGTCGACTTTAGTTCCCAGAATCTCTGCTAATTTAAAAGCTAGCAGAAGTTCGGGATCGTATTTATCATTTTCGATAGCATTGACGGTTTGTCGACTCACGTGAGCGATGCGCGCCAAATCTTCTTGAGAAAGTTTTTGAGCTTGTCTAAATTCACGAATTCTGTTTTCCATGCTTCCTCCTGATGATTTTGTTAAATCTGTGTTACTTTTACTATTTAATCATCTTTTGAGGCATTTTGCAATATTTTTTTCCCAAAAGTCACTGATTCCTAAGCGTTTTTCTCGTCTTTTACACAAACCAAACGATAAATGGCATCTGTGTAGATTTCAATAGCTTTATAAAGTTCTTCAAGCTTTATATGCTCATCTGTTTGGTGCATAGTAAATGCAGAATCAGGGAAAAGAGCCCCATAAGCTACACCGCGTTTCATTAATCGCCCATATGTTCCACCACCTACTGTTTGTGGTGGACTGTCATCACCCGTGTGTTCGCGATAAGTACTCAAAAGCACTTGCACTAACGGATCTTCTGGTGAAAGATAGTGCGGTTGGTAGTTAATAAGCGCACTAATGCTTACTTTCTGGATAAAAGCAGTCAAATGCTTACTAAGTCGTTCTTGGATATCTTGCTCTGTCAAACCTTTCGGGTGACGGATATTGAGTGCAATCTTATTTTCCTGTCCATCCTCTGCAAAGTGAAAGACAGAAGGATTGACCGACAGTTTACCCATGTCCTCATCTTCATAAGCAATTCCAATATTCTTTCCTTCAAAATCTTGGTGAAGCTTCTGACCAGCCACTTCTAGAAACTTTTGTGCATCTGCTCCAAAATCATATGCAGCAAGGAACTTGGCTAAATATGTTGCAGCATTTTCTCCAATTTCTGGTGTGGAACTGTGTGCTGATTTCCCTTTAATTTGTAAGGAAGTTTTTGCTCCTGTTTTCGCAAATCTTCCTTCCAACCTGTTCTTCTCCAGGTATTTTTCAAAATCGACTTTCAAGTCGAGAGGACTCGTAATCAAAGTCTTAGCCTCTTCTGGCACACAATTTTCTTGTATGCCACTCCTAAAATCATGGAGAATAAAGTCACCGTCATTTTTATGTCCAAAGTGCAGATACTCGGTAAGATTACTTTTTTCACCATTAACTACCGGAAAGCGTGCATCTGGTGAGAAGCCAAAATCTGGCAATTGTACTTTGGGAAGGTAATAAGCCATATCCTTCCATCCACTCTCTTCATCAGTTCCAATAATAAAGTTTACTTTTTTATAGAAAGGTACACCAGCCTCTTTCAAAATTTTCAAAGCATAATAGGTGGCCAGTGCAGGTCCTTTATTATCTAGAACACCGCGAGCATACAATCGTCCTTCTCTAAGTGTTGGTTCGTAAGGAGGATTTGTCCAGCCTTGACCTGCTGGAACAACATCAGCATGAACAAAAATCCCCAATGTTTCTTCTCCTTGACCATAATGTACTTCTCCAACATAATTCTCAAAATTTGCTGTTTTGAAACCATCTTTGTGGGCAATCTTTAGAAACTCCAGCATAGCAAGACTCGGTCCTGGACCAAAAGGAAATTCTCCGTTAGCCTCTTCATCATTTCGCTCAGAGTTTATTTTTAGTAACGCAATTAAGTCTTGCAAAAAGACCTCTTTACGTTTTTCTACTTCACTTTTAAAATCAATCGTCATGCACTGTCCCCCAGTTTACATCATTTATGGGTCACGCTCTTTGCCCATGTATCACCAATAACCTGAACCAAAAGAACCAAAATCAGGATAAGTAAGGTTGCCAAGAAGGTCACATCATTAGAAAAGCGATTGTAGCCATATGCGATGGCTGTGTTTCCTAATCCTCCTGCTCCAATCGCACCCGCCATAGCTGTTAAACCAATCAAGGAAATAATCGTAACGGTAGATACCCGAATCAAACTACCAAGTTCTTCACGAAGATAAACTGTAAAGACGATATCCCAGAAATTAGCGCCTACAGTCTGTGCTGCTTCGACCGTCCCTTTATTTACACTTTCTAAAGCAACTTGAACTTGACGTGCATAAAAAGGAAAGACACCAAGTGTCAAAGGGACCAAAGCTGCTGTTGTTCCAATCTGTGTACCCACAATTTTTTGAGTGACAGGAGCAATAATAGCAAGTAAAACGATAAAGGGTACTGCACGGAAAATTGATGTAAACTTATCCAAAAAAGAGTAAAGTGCACGATGAGGCGTAATCCCTCCTTCGTTAGTCACAACAAGAGCGACACCAAATACCAGTCCAAGAAGCCCACCAAAAAGCCCTGACCAAAAAACCATAAAGAGTGTTTCTATGATTGAAGTCACCCAACCTGTATCTCCGTGTAAACCTAAGGCTACAACATTTGGAAAAAGTTCTGTAAACCATGCTGTCATTTATTTCACCTGCGCTTTCAATACTGTAAACTCAATATTTTGGCCTGCCAAATATTCTTTAGCAGCCAAACGATTTTCTTCTGTTCCTTTTAGAGACACGACTAAAGAACCAAAACGTGTATTTTGTAGAACCTCAACATTCCCATAGAAGATATTCGTTGAAACATCAAATTTGCGGGTAATTTCCGACATAGCTGGTTCTCCTGATTGATTGCCATAATAAGACAAATAGATCAGTTCTTCATCGTCTGCCAAGTCACTGAATGTATCATTTTCAGTCAATGAATGAATAAAACGAGAGACATTCGATGTGGTATCGATGAATTGTTGTGTCAGTTGCTCTTGAGGATGGGCAAAGATTTCTAAAAGGTTATTTTGCTCAATCACTTCACCATTCTGCATAACTGCAACTTTATTGGCGATTTCTTTCACGACATGCATTTCATGAGTAATTAAAACGATAGTGAGACCCAAACGTTTTTGGAGATCCTTCAACAAGTCCAAAATTTGATTAGTTGTTTTTGGATCCAAAGCAGATGTTCCTTCATCAGAAATCAAAATTTCGGGATCATTCGCCAAGGCACGCGCAATAGCTACACGTTGCTTTTGTCCACCTGATAATTGGGCTGGGTACTTTTCTTCAAACTCTGACAAACTAACAAGATTAAGCAAGTCACGAATTTTTTCTTCCTTCTGTTTATCAGATAAAGGGCTATGTAAAAGCGCAAATTCGATATTTTCAAAAACCGTTTTTTCATTAAGGAGGTTGAAATGTTGGAAAATCATTCCGATTTTTTGACGTTCTTTACGGAGCTCTGCCGTCTTAATTTTAGCTTGATCCTTACCATCAGCTCCCGCTTTAAAAAGAACCTTGCCATTGACTTTCACCTCACCAGCACTTGGTTTTTGCAGAAGATTAATCGTACGGACAATCGTTGACTTGCCAGCACCTGAGTAGCCGATAATTCCAAAAATATCGCCTTTTTCGATATGGATTGTTGTATCTTTGACTGCATCCACCTTATTTTTCTTGGTCTCATAGGAAACTCTGATATTATTTAGTTCAATAATTGCCATCTTCTTCTCCACTATTTATGATTATTTCAATTTCAAATTCCAAGCAGGAATTGTTCCTTTTTCAGGGTACAATTTTGCAAATAATTCTTCTGTTTCTTTGGTTTGATAGGCTTTAACGACATCTTTGTAAAGTTGATTGTCTTTATCGTCTTTTCGTGCCACAATAATGTTAATCCATTGTTTTGAATTTTCATTTAAAGGTTCCGTTGCAATAACTTCCTTGTTTGTCAAACCTGCAGGAACTGAAAAGTCATTATTTACAACTGCTGCATCAACTGAAGACAGGGCTGAAGCTGTTTGCGACCCGTCCAATTCTTTGATCGTCAAATCTTTTGGATTTTCAGTAATATCTTTAACTGTGGCCAAAGCTCCAGCCTTTGTATCTAACTTAATCAAGCCAGCACTTTCTAAAACGTAAAGGGCTCGACTTTCGTTAGAGGTATCATTAGGTACCGCAATTGTTCCTTTATTAGGAATCTCCTTCACATCTGTATGTTTCTTCGAGTAAAGACGAATTGGTGAAACTAAGATATCGCCAATGGGTTGTAAATCAGCATTATTGGCATCATTCCATTCTTTAAGGAAAGCGTAATGTTGGAATGCATTAATGTCCACATCACCATTTACCAAGGCTGTATTGGGTTGGTTATAGTCCGTGAAGCGGACAAATTTGAGATTGATACCGTATTCATCTTTTGCCGTCTTCGCTACCGAATCCCAAATCTCAGTACTCTCTTTTGAACCTGACATAATACCGACCTTAACGGTTTTATCTTCAGCAACATCCTTCTTGAAGAATGAGAAGTAGCCGATAAGTACGACAACGACGAGCGCTACCACAGCAATAATTTTGTTTCTTGTTTTCTTTTTCATAATAAGTCTCCCCTTTATTAACAATAATAATAACAGTATAGTCAAAAACAAAAAAATAATCCGCCTCTATAAATAGAAACGAATTATCGTGGTACCATTCTAATTTCACGTAAAATACCAAAAAAGGATGTCTTACGTCTTGCTAATTATCTTTGGTGACAAGCAAGACTGCCCCAAAAATAATGTGTTCAATAACGAGAACCACTCCGTTAACAGTTTATTTAGAAAGTAAACTCACTGTTACGCGATTTCTAGGCCATTTTCAAAGTTTCCATTAGTCTTGCTCTCACTAGCTGCAAGCTCCCTGTGCTAACTTTCGCTTTTACTCTCCTAGTCGCTTTCTTTGCTTTTTGACTATGAATTTATTCTATCAAATTTATTTTCGGTTAGCTTTACAAATTTTTAATGTCCACTTTTAAAATAATAAAACCCTCATCCAAAGATGAGGGTTAATCGGTCATAATCCGCTATTAACATTTGTGGCTAAAGCCCTAACTGTTTGACGGAAAGTCCTATTGGAATTTTCCTAGGCGTATTAAGATTATAGATACATGATTTTGAACAAAGCGACAGCGGCAAGTGCTGCAAGGATAGGTGCTGTAACAGGTACCCATGAATACCACCATTTACTGTCCCCTTTGTTTTCACCTAAAATAGATTTTGGTAAAAGTGAGTGCAAGATACGTGGGCCAAGGTCACGTGCTGGGTTCAAACCAGGACCTGTAGGTCCTCCAAGTGAAGCAACCAATACGAGCACGAGGAAACCAAGGACAACGTGGCTGATTGCTGCTGATGAAGCTGCACCTGATACTGATGCTGCGATTTGTCCAGTAACATCTGCACTTGTTACATCTGCACCTTGTTGCGATGCGTAGTTTGTCATCCAGTTGATTGATTCAACACCACGATAAAGTTTTGTTAAGCCCATCGCTCCAAAGAAGAGGACGAATGATCCAACAAACTCGTTCAAGAAACCATTAACCAAGGCACCTGTATGTGTAGTGATTGTGCCATCATCAACGTTATCGATTGTTGAGAAAGTTCCTAAAATAGCATTTGGATTTTCTGTTTTGAGATAGTAAGGGCGATAAACCATTACGACGATCAACTGACCAAACATCGCTCCAAGAAGTTGAGCAAGAATATAGAATGGCACTTGTGCCCAAGGGAAAAATCCTGATGCTGCAAGTCCAAGTGTAAAGGCTGGGTTGATTTGAGCTGTGACATTACCTAAAGCTACGGCTGGTAACATTACACCAAGTCCGTAACCCCAAGCGATAATCAACCAAGATTGACCAAAGGCTTTTGTACCTTTAAGTTCAACGTTCGCTACGGCACCATTACCCAAGATAAGCAAAAGGGCAGTACCAATAAATTCAGTGAGATATTTCACTGTCCATGAATAGTCCATGAATTCCTCCAAGTAATAAAAATTAATGACAAAATAAAAACGAGATTAACTAATGTTAAACTCTTTTGTTATACATAGACATTATAGCACGTTTTTTTTATTTTGGCTAAAAAGATGTGAATTCTTGAACAGAAAATTTGTTTGACGAGAGAAAAGGGGAGAAACGGCTTCATGTAAGCGATTGCTCTTGTATTTGAAATTAAAAATAACAATATTTTATAAAGAAAAAAAGACTGAATCCAGTCTTTTTAGCTAATATAATCCTCAAAATATTCTGAGTTGTAAACCATAATCCTGTTATCAATAATATCAATAATTTCTTCCGTTTTAAGATCTCGGATAATACGATTTACGCTATTTCGTGTTGATATGCCACAAAAACCGGCAATGTCTTCATTTGTTACTGGAAAATCAATCAGAATACCGTTTCTTTTCTTTATCCCAAATTCGTTGATTAAGCTATTGATACAGGCGCAAACTGCACCTTTTTTTCCATTGATTGTCATCTTTTGCAAGAGTTCTAAGTTCATGGCTAATCTTCTTTGATAAAAATCATCAACGATGCGGAACAAGGTCAGATCACTCATTACCCATTTCCAAAATTCTTGACGTTGCACGCGATAAAAACTTGCTTTCTCTGACTCGACCCGTACATTGAAAAGAGCTGAGATACCATTTTCTTGCTTTTCTTCGAGCAAGGAAACAAAATCCGGTTCTGTTACATAAGCAATATTAAACTCACGTCCATCCCTCATAATATTGCTGATTTTAGCTACACCTTCTTTAAGTATATACACATAATCTGACTCAATTCCCTGATACATCACGTAGCTATGCCGTCTTTGAGTCACAACATTTACTTCTTTTTCTTCCAGTAATCGCAGTAAATATTCTATAAATTCTTTTGTCATCTTCCTTTTTTATTCATCTACTCCTTTAATACAACAGTTATTATACCACCATTTAAACTTGTTTATTAAAATAATGGCTTCAATTTTATATTAAAGTTTTTCTACTCTCCTTACTTATTTTAAAAAAATGTACATACTTTGTCGCTAACATTTGTTACTCTCTGTCTTAGGCAGAATTTTTTCTAGCTCGCTTCGCTCCCTGCGTATTATCATTCTAATTTGCTAAAGCAAAAAGAATTTAAGGTTGTTCACAACTCGCTTCGCTCCCTACGTATTATCATTCTAATTTGCTAAAGCAAAAAGAATGATAATAAAAAACATGCCTCTAGCATGCCTTTAACATTTTATTCGTCCTCTTGGGTAATTGTACGGACATGGAAGGCAAATTTGCCATTGTCTGTAACCATAAAACCATTATTATCCACAACATGCTGAATGGCTTGATCCATGCTGTCGAACTCTTTTATAATACTGTGCGAATTTGCTTCCCCCATAAAGTTTGGTGTTGCTTTTTCCTCATATGAAGAAATCCCACTGAATTTGAATTTCATAATTATTCTCCTCTCTGTTTTGTTCTTCTTTACTCCTTCATTATAGCACTCTTTTTATCTACTGCTCAAGTAAAGCCTTTTTCTTTTTTGCTTCTTCACGTAAGATATGTGCCAAAGCAGCAAAGGCTCTTTTCTGATATAATGGCTATAATAGTGTATCGAAAGGAAGATATTGCATGAAATTTAATCACTTTTCCATCGTTGAAAAAACCTTTGATGAACAGCTTATTGAGCTGGATCATCTCGGCTTTACTTGGTCTGTTTTTTGGGAAGAAAAGAAAATCCTTAAAAACTTTTTAATGGTTGCACCTGTCGACAGTGAAAGCATTCAAGCGACACCGACAGCCTCTTTCCAAGAATTCCTAACTTCAGATGAAGCACTCACATGGAATATCTTTTGGACGGTGAGTTTGCAATTGTTGGGATTTGTACCTAATTTTGAGTTTCAAGTGGACCAAGCAGAAGCTTTTGCAAAATCTGTAAATCTACCGATGATCGATGAGGAAGCACTCCACAGTGAAAACCTCATCAGCGCACTTTACCTCCTTCTTTGTAGTCGTCGCAAAAACGGGATGACATTGGTTGAACATTGGGTATCTGAAGGTTTGCTTCCTTTAAGCAATACTTACCATTTTTTCAATGACAAATCGCTCGCTACTTTTGATACTGCAAATCTGATACGGGAAACAGTCTGGGTCGAATCTAAAGTCGATACTTATCGTACTGGAAAAAATGATTTGATTAAAGTACAGATTATTCGTCCCGGATTCGAGGGGCAATTGCCAGCAGTCATGACCGCAAGTCCTTACCATCTGGGGATAAATGAAATCGCCAATGACAAACAATTGCACGACATGAATGTATCTTTAGAAGAAAAAGCGCCTGGAAAAATCAAGGTTACAACACAACTTCCTACTCTTCCAGACTACGAAAAAGAACCTGCCCTAGAAGCTACTCCTAAAACACCCACTCAAAAGTTCACGCACGGTTGGACTTATTCACTGAACGATTATTTCTTAGCGCGTGGTTTTGCTTCACTTTATGTTGCCGGTGTCGGAACTTTAGATTCAGATGGTTTCCAAACTTCAGGTGATTACCAACAAATTTATAGTATGACTGCTGCAATTGACTGGCTCAATGGTCGGGCGCGTGCTTTTACTTCTCGCAAGAGAACACAAGAAGTGACTGCAGATTGGGCCAACGGCAAAGTCGCGATGACTGGTAAATCCTACTTGGGTACAATGGCTTATGGTGCAGCAACTACCGGCATTGATGGTCTAGAAGTGATTTTAGCCGAAGCCGGTATTACCTCTTGGTACTCTTATTACCGTGAAAATGGCTTGGTCCGCTCACCAGGCGGCTATCCCGGTGAAGATTTAGATGTTTTAGCAGCATTGACTTATTCGCGTAATCTTCAAGGTGCTGACTTCCTTGCGCATAATACGCAATATGAAGCTCACCTTTCTCAAATGCTTGAGTCTCTTGAGCGATCCACCGGCGATTATAACCAATATTGGCACGATAGAAACTATTTGCCACAGGCAAAAAATACCAAGGCAGATGTTCTGATTGTGCATGGTTTACAAGACTGGAATGTTACACCAGATCAAGCCTATCATTTTTGGCAAGCTCTGCCGAAAGAAACGGTTAAACACGCCTTCTTACACCGCGGTGCTCATATTTATATGAACAATTGGCAATCCATCGACTTTAGCGAAACCATCAACAGTTATTTCACCGCTAAGCTCTTAGATCGCAAGTTGACTTTGAACTTACCTCCTCTTGTTTTACAAGAAAATGGCAAAGCCCAAAGTTGGACAGGGGTAGCCGACTGGGGCAGTGCAGAAACGGTTAAATTGCCACTTGGCAAAACAGCAGCTTCTATCCTAAAATTTGACAATCATTACGATGAAGAGATTTTTAAGGCTTACAGCAAAGATTTCCATACTTTCAAAAAAGATTTGTATGAAGGCAAAGCTCAAACAGCTGTGGTTGACTTAGAAGTAGCAGAAGACATGATGGTGAACGGTCAAGTCGAGCTGAACCTCAAAATCAAAGTCAATGACAGTAAAGCCCTTCTCTCTGCGCAACTTCTTGACTTTGGTAACAAGAAACGCCTCTCAGAAAACGCACAAACTCTGGACTTGAAAGCTCTGGACCGTGGCCGTAATTTTATGCTGGAAAATCTGATGGAGATTCCTCTGGTGGATAGCCCTTATCAACTTATGACTAAAGGCTTCCTCAATCTGCAAAACCGTGAGGATTTGCTTACAATCAGTCCTGTCGAGGAAAACGAGTGGCTGACCGTAAACCTTAAACTTCAGCCGACGCTTCATCAGCTGGAAAAAGGTGACAAGCTCCGTCTCTTGCTTTACAGTACAGACTTCGAACATACCGTACGAGATAATCGTGAGATGACTTATGAAGTAGACCTTGGTTCGTCTAAGATTATTCTCCCTGTAAGTAACAAATAAAAGAAAAATACTCAAGTTTAAAGAGCTTGAGTATTTTTTATTTTAAGAAATCCCTTACTTCAAAGACTTTCTTAAATTTTGATTTTTTTCTTCTTGTATAATACAAAACCTGCACCAAGAAGGAAGATTAGACCAGAAGTCAAGAGCCATAGCCCTAAGTTATCTCCGACAATCGGAAGACGTGGTTTTGGTTTATTAACCAACTTACCGGCATCAAAGACACCCGAGCCATCTTCTTCTGCAATAGTGACATATTGCGGTGTCTTATCTAACTTGTAGCCGGATGGCGCTTGGATTTCGACAAAGCGGTATTTACCTGGACCTGGTACAGTAACTGTTACCAATCCGTCCGCGTTTGACTTCACATTTTGTGCTACAATTTCTCCATCTTCGGTTTCTACCTTAAAGACAGCACCTTGAAGTGGATTATCTTGTTCATTAACTTTCAGAAGTTGGATAGCATAGTGATGTGTTGGGGGTGTTGGAGTTTCTGGATCGACTGGTTTATTTTCCATCGTTCCAGCATCAAAGAGTGCTTGCTCTTCACCTCCCATTGTTACCTCTTGTGGCACTTGACGTGGCTCACTATCTAAGATAAAGCCGTCTGGTGCTTCTGTTTCGATAAAGCGGTAGAAACCTGCTTTGTCTACATCAGTACTCACAAGACCATCTGCTTTAGATTCCAAATCTTCTCTGTAAGTTTCCCATGGACCATTCTCGTTTTCACTGTATTCAACCTTGAAGACGGCACCTGCTAGATTTTGACCGGCTTCATCTGTCTTACGAAGTTGGATACGAGCATTACGTATATTGACCATATTTTCAGCCTCAAAGAGGGCTTCGCCTGTATCTCCTATCGTAACTTTTTCTTTCACTTGACGTGGAGTGCTATCAAGGATAAAGCCGTTTGGTGCTTGTGTTTCGATAAAACGGTAGTAGCCTTCTTTTTCGACAACCGTCGTAACAAGACCGTCTGTTCCAGAAGATAAACCTTCCTCGTAAGTTTCCCAAGGTCCATTTTCGTTTTCACTAAATTCAACCTTGAAGATAGCGCCTGCTAGGTTTTGACCGGCTTCATCTGTCTTGCGCAGTTGGATACGTGAAATAGGTGCTTCTTTCTCATGGTTAATCATCGTTCCAGCATCAAAGCTTGTTTCCCCTGTCTCGCCAACATTAACATAAACTTGGCGTGGGCTACCATCGGTGACAAAGCCGGATGGCGCTTGCGTTTCAACAAAACGATAGTAGCCGTCTTTTTCAACATCAAGTTTGACAAGACCATTATTACCAGAAGTTAAGGCTTCCGCAATGGTTTCCCAAGGTTCATTGCCGTCTGCACTGAACTCAACCTTGAAGACAGCGTCAGCGAGGTTTTGACCCTCTGCATCAATCTTACGCAATTGAATACTTGCGATTGGTCGGTTTGCCATATCGCCAGCAGAGAAGAGGACTTGTCCCCCTACACCTGCGGTTACATGGACTTGACGTGGTTCGCTGTCTAAGACAAAGCCAGCTGGCGCTACTGTCTCAATAAAGCGGTAATAACCATCTTTTTCGATATCTTCAAGCTTGACAAGACCATCGTCGCCAGAAGTTAAGTTTTCTGCAACAGTTTCCCAAGGGCCATTTTTGTTTTCACTGAATTCAACCTTGAAGACAGCTCCTGCTAGATTTTGACCTTCCACATCTGTCTTACGTAGCTGGATACTTGCGTACGGACGGTTAACCACACCATCAACATTAAAGATGGTATCTCCAGTTTCTCCTGCATTAACATGAACTTCACGTGGTGTACTATCTAAGACAAAACCATCTGGTGCTTGCGTTTCAATGAAGCGATAATAACCATCGTTTTCGACATTAAGGCCGAGATAACCACCTGCTCCAGTTGTCATACCTTCTGCATAAGTTGACCAGTTATCCGTTTCAGCCGCTCTATATTCAACCTTGAAGACAGCACCTGCTAAGCCTTCACCCTCCACATCTGTCTTATGAAGTTGGATACGTGCGGTGAGTGTGTTGACCATATTAGGGAAGTAAATGGTGTCTGTGTTCCCATCTACCACTTCTCGCTCCTCGCTATAAGGATCATCTGGGAGTTGGTAGCCTCCAGGAGCTTGCGTTTCATGGAAACGATAGCGTCCTGGTTCAGTGACCACATAACGTACTAAACCATCACTATTTGACTGAAGACCTTTGACAAGGATTCTCCAATCACCTGCACCTCCATTTAATGAGGTATCGAAGACTTCCAGATCAAACTCTGCACCAGCGACATGATTGCCATATTGGTCAACCTTGGTCATTTGGAGCGGATAAACGGGAGGAAGCGGTGGTTCGATAGGTTCCGCAGTGAACACGTATCTGTTGACGATATTAATGGTAACATCGCTATTTCCGATAAGTCCCGGGACATCGAAATGCCAGATTGGGTCAGGCATTCCAACTTCTGCTGCACCGTTGATAAAGGCTACAGCTTCAAGTCTCCAATTTTCAATCTCATAGTTATGTTCTTGAATGGTGTAACGGCCCGGTGGTAGTTGGTCCGCAAGGATGATTTTTTCATCATTGAGAATCTGCGCTTTCGTTAAGCGACCAATTTCATCCCCATTGTCGTTAGTCACAGTAAGATAGAAGTCATCTGGAATGCGATCAAGCGGGATATTTTCAAACGTTTTACTCAAATCCAATGAACCTAGTTTTTGGTAAAAGTTATCAAATCTAAAGCTCACATCTTCTGCTGCTCCAATCGTCACCGTTACAGGTTCCAATCCTTGACCACTGCCAAAGTTATCTTGGTTTCCTGCTCCAAGCTGACGATAAGCCCAAGTGCTGTTGGAGAGGATATAGCCTGCATCTTTGGCATTATCCGCGTTAAGCTCACTGATTCTGTACTGCCCTTCATGGATACCGATGAAGGATCTTCCTGCTATAGCATCTGCTCGGCTCACTCTTGTTTCATAATACCCCGTTGTTGTATTAAGAGTCCATACATCTCCGTTGCCCGGTTGTGGGTTTCCATCTCCAAGATACTCGATAAGAATTTCAAAGTCTTCTGGATAAGTGTCCGCTGGCAAGCCGTGGAAGAATTTCATAATACGTAAGGAAGGTGTATTAAGTTGGGGTTGCACATAAACATTGACAAAGCTTGCTGTGGCTACACCACCCGGTATTACGGTTACGGTTTGGTCAAACTCTCCCGGCATATGTGTATAACCTGGGTCAGCCTGCTCAACATCTCCGCCCGCTTCTTTGATGGTGTAAACGCCTGCTGGCAGATATTCTGGTAAGTCAAAGTGCCATTTGCCATTTTCTAGTGTAAACTTATCTGGGTCAAAAGTCACTGTTTCCTCAAAATTATTTGGACCTGTGATTGTAAAGGTCAATGGTCGGAGTGTAACGCCAGCTGGTATAGCTCCATCAGAGTTGACACGGTTACCATTTTCATCAAGGAAAATAAATTCTTTTTCTAGTCTGATTTGTCCATAGTAATCAAGAGCAAATGTACCGTTATTTCCCAAGAGATTGGTAACAATACGCCCATCTTGTCCTGCTGGAGCTGTTGGATCTGCTTCGACCAGTTGTCGGCTGACATGAGCTTTGGTATTTGTCGGATTGGCAGTTTTTCCTACAATTCTTGCACCATCAAAGTTATAAAAGGGATTTTCAGTAGACGGCTCAAAAGTTGCAAAAGAGCTGTTTGCGTCATTATCCCAGTAGTTAGAGAAGAAGTTTGTTGGGAGGGCTTCTCCTGCAAGTAAAGCTTCTTCTACGCGTGCTTCATCTAAACCAACATTGAATCTTGCCTGTATAGGTGAAGTGTTCCCTGTAATACTAACTGTTCCATCTTCGTTCTGCTGAACTGTACGTTCAGGAATGAGATGCGCAGGAATGCTCCAATGCACAAACTGATCCTTGGCTTGGAGTTCTCTATAACCTGACTTATGCTCTGCTGAACCATAGTCTGAGGTAAAAGTATGATCTATGAGTGCCGTATGAACAGTAAATAGGAGACCGCTCACATTATTTACTGCAGAGTCGACTTGGTTTTCAATTTCGCCCCAGACAGGGTAAACCTGTGCCTTCGTCGCTGCTCCGTCAGCAGTAAGACCGATATAGCGCCCTTGGTCATTTGTAAAATAAGTAATGACATTATCTGGGCGATTATCAAGTATCGCTCCTGCTGTTGCAGCATCAATAAAGTTGCCGTCAGGAAGACGGATTTGCTGTGTTAATGTTTTAATAAAATCTTCACGATGTGCATCAACCTCTGAAATATTATAGGTAAATGTTCCACCATTTCGTGCTGGGAACTCGATATTAGTCAGACCGTCAAAGCTCATGTATTTTCCCAAGACATCAGAGAAATCCAGTGTACCTGCACCCAAGTTTGTGCCGTTCCCATTTCCGCCTAAGATTTCGCTGTTCCCTGTATCTTGAATACTGTTGGTAATCGAGATAAAGGCATCGCGCAAGGTTTGTAAGTCATCCGCTTTGAAAAACTCATCTGCATAAGCAATGTCCGTTGTTGAAAGTTCTACAGAAGCGTTATTTCTGATATTAACTGTACTCTTAGTGTTATTCCATTGATATGTCCCAAAGGCTTGTCTAAATTGCGCTTGGAAGTTTCCTGTTGCACCATTCGTAGCAAAGTTATTAAAGAGTGTTGTTAAGGTTGGTGTAGCAGCTGTTGGTCCTGCTGATGTCCCAGTCAAGCCCATCTGATGACGAACATTTGGTCCGACCTTGTCTGTATTCTCCGGCGTAGGATTCAATGTTGCACTGATTAAGTTTTGACCGGCTTCTGTGTCTTGTTTTCCTAAAGAGATACTAAAGAAGCCGATATCTGCTGCAGGTTGAGTTGGTGCATCGCCTGCAACATTTTCATTTGGAAAATAGTGATTAAGGACTGTTTTGCCACGATAGGCGGCTGTCAAGGCTGTCATTACAGCTAGACCTTGCTCACCATAACTACCATCTCCATAGAAATCACCGTCGCTCGCTACGAGTTGATTACCATTTGGACCAACAGTTACTGGAGTTAAAGCATCAAAGTCAAAGTCAGGACGACCCATGGTTGGTTCACCATCGGTCATTAGGATAAGATTAGGACGACGTGTTACTCTTACTGGATTTTCTTCTTCCCCAGCATCATTTGTCACAGGAACCTCAACTTGTTGGTCAGTTACGTTTTCCAGAATACGACTGGCTTCACGAATTCCCCACTGGGTTGGCGTTGAACCTTGTGAAACAAAGTTATTAACTTTAACTTGTCCACCTGAACCAGTTACAGCAGTTGCCACAACATTGACTTGGGAGTTCCCTGTCATGGTAAAGAAAGCACCATTACTGTTAGGGTTATATCTGCCGAGAGCAAAAACATTTTCGACACGGGCAAAACCACCTGTACGGCCACCATAAGCTACTACAGCTACACGATTGAGCGGGTTAGCATCTTGCAAGATACCAATAGCTTCATTAAGCGCATCAACCAGAAGAGCGATACGTGAACGTCCTGCGCCAGGATCGACACGAGTCATACTTCCAGAAACGTCAATGGTAAAGACAGTATCCGCAGGAATTTGATAACCGGCACGTATAGGTGCACTTTGTGCCAAAGCAGAGAGTGTTACTTCAAACTGATCATCGTCCAAGCTGCCGAGGTCGTGACGAACTGTTTTGTCTGTCCAGATACGTCCATCATGAGCGCCAGGAACATCCGAGAATCCCATGTCTGCTAAGCTATCTGTATCAGGGTCTGAAACCTTACTGTCTTTAGCGATGTCCCAAGGAAGACCTGCTGCATTAGGCAGAAGCTCTGTCATGGCAAAAGGTAAGCCACGCTCCTTATCTGCGATATTGCCAACTTGCTTCTTAGAAGTTGAACTTTCTTGTTCAGGCTTTGTTTCCTTTTCAGGTTTGGTTTCGGCTTCCTTATCAGATGTTTTCTCATCATCTGTTGGTTTTTCTTTATCTGTTTCTTCAAGCTTAATCGGAAGAGTGAGCACTTGATCCCCTAGAGTGACTTCAATCTCTTTTCCATTGACTAAAGAATCTTTCACAACGTAAAGTTTCAAAGAGAAATTTCCCTCGCTCTGCTCCGTTAAGTTTAAAAGCACTTTATTATCTTCCAACTTATAGCTGCCTTCTGTAAGGCCGGAGATATTTTCTTCTGTTGTGACGTTCTCAAAGTCTGCGCCTTTCAAAACGATGGTTTCAGGTTGATTATCTTCCGCAGTACCCTTTTCAACCTTTCCTTCTACAATAACAGTTTGAAGATTCTTTTCATCTTCCCACTGCGCCTTGTTCAAAGTCGTGCGACCGTTTTTTTCTTCCTTGTCTATGGTTTCTGCGATAGCTAATGCTGGTAGCAAGGCTTGAACCACAAGAGAGACGATCATAAGTAAGCGTATGACTTTGTAGAGTCTTTTACTCTTCATCCAACTTTACTCCTTCTTAATATTTTCTCAACGCCTATAGGATAATTTGTACACATTTTTAACCTAAAAGACACATTATACACACTAAGTTTAACATAAGTTTACTTTTTGTCAAAGTTTTTTCTTTGATTACTAAAAAGAAGCAAATAAACTTTATTGTAATCTTTCTGTAACTTTACACTAAGATATATTTTTGAAGGAAAATTATAGCTGTGTCTTAAAATTTATAAGTTTGCTATAATAAAGCCATGTACTCATCATTCAGTTACGAGAGCTATGGCTTGCCTCATCAAGTCTTAAGGCTTAAAGAGAAGTGTCAACCAAGTTTACAGCCCCAAGAACTTCTTGTAAAAATGCTTTATGCTCCGGTCAATCCTTCAGATTTAATCCCAATGACCGGTGCATATGCGCACAGGATAAGCCTTCCTGCTACTGCAGGCTATGAAGGGGTTGGTCTTGTCGCAGATGTTGGCTGCGCACTTTCGCGCAAACTTATCGGTCAACGTGTTTTACCCTTGGAAGGGGAAGGGACTTGGCAAACTTTTGTCAAATGCCCTATATCTCATGCATTTTTTGTTCCTGATACTCTTGATTTGATTTCCGCTAGTCAGCTTTACATCAACCCTTTGACAGCTTGGCTTCTATGTACAGAAGTTCTTGCATTAAAACCTAGTCAAAAACTTGCTGTAAATGCTGCTGGTTCTTCTATTGGTCAAATCTTTGCCCAACTTTCACAAATACTGGGTTTTGACTTTATCGCTATTACACGCGACAGTAAAAAGCACCAGCTCCTAAAGGAGCGCGGTGCTCAGGAATTACGTACAGACTTGGTTAATCTCGAAGTAGATGCTGCCATTGATTGTGTCGGTGGACAGGATGGGACAGATTTGGCTGCTTGTGTCCGATCGGGTGGAAAGTTTCAAGCTCTTGGGCTCCTTTCGGGCGAACAGGTCAACTGGGGAAAAATAACCGAACTACCTATTGACATCGGTATCTTTCATCTGCGGCATTGGAATGCTAAACTCAGTCCCGAAGAGTGGCAAAAAATCATGCAGACTCTGGCTAACTTGGTTGCTGATAGACGTTTACTCCTCAACCAAGCCGTGGAAATCACCCCTTATGACCAGCTCATCTCGTCTTTAAAATATCCGCAAAAAAACAAACGGTTAATTTCATTCATACAAAAAACGCACGAGCTATAACTCGTGCGTTTATTACTTGCGGCTTTTTATAAAAACTGTGCCATATGTTCAAGGACTTTTTCTTTGCCTAAAAGAGCGATTGTTTCAGGTAATTCTGGGCCGTGCATGCTACCAGAAGCAGCGATACGAATTGGCATCCAAAGATTTTTTCCTTTAACTCCTGTTTCTTTTTGCGTTTCTTTGAAAAGCGGGAAGATGTTTTCAGCAGTAAAATCTTCTAAGTTTTCAAGTTTCGCGCGGAAAGTGCCTACCGCAACTGGTGAAGTTTCCAATTCCATCATTTGACGGGCTTCGTCTGTGAGTTCTGGGAATTCACCAAAGAAGAGGTCTGTTAACTCCAGAATTTCTTCAGCATATTTCATTTGTGGTTTGTAGAGCTTAACCAGTTCTTCAGCACGCGCATCAAAGCGTCCAGCTTCTTCAAGGAAAGGTTTTGTCAATTCAAAAACAGGTTCAAACTCTGCATGCTTGATGTACTCGTTGTCCATCCATTCCAGTTTCTTTTGGTCAAAGGCTGCCGGAGATTTACTCAAACGTTTTTCATCAAAAAGTTTCACAAGTTCTTCCGGGCTGAATTTTTCTTGTTCCCCGCCTGGGTTCCAACCTAAGAGTGCGATAAAGTTGAAAATAGCATCTGCCATGAAACCTTTTTTACGGTAATCTTCGATAAATTGAAGCGTATTGGTATCACGTTTAGACAACTTTTTCCCTGTTTCAGAGTTAATGATTAAAGTCATGTGGCCAAAGACAGGAGCTTCCCAGCCCAAAGCTTCATAAACCATTAACTGTTTTGGTGTATTCGCAATGTGGTCATCACCACGAATAACGTGTGAAATTTGCATGTCATGGTCGTCCACTACTACAGCAAAGTTGTAAGTTGGGTAACCATCGCGTTTTTGAATAACCCAATCACCGCCAATGTTCCCACCTTCAAATTCGATATCGCCCTTAACCATATCTGTCCATTTATAAATGGCTGTTTCATTTACAGAAATACGAACAACCGGTGTAATTCCTGCAGCTTTGCGTTCAGCGATGTAAGCTTCTTTCTCAGCCTCTGACATCCCAGCATATTCATTGACATAATGAGGTGCAACACCTGCTGCTTCTTGTGCTTCATGATCAGCTTCAAGCTCTTCTGGCGTTTTGTAAGAGTAATAAGCCTTTCCTTCACTCAAAAGTTGATTAATATATTTTTGGTAAAGTTCCAACCGTTCAGATTGGCGATAGTTTTCATGTGTTTCAGGACTTTCATCCCAGTCAATCCCCAACCAACGTAAGTTTTCAAGTTGAGAACGTTCCCCATCTTCCACATGACGTTCGCGGTCTGTATCTTCGATACGAATGATGAAATCTCCATCATAATGACGCGCAAAAAGATAGTTAAAAAGTGCAGTACGGGCATTACCGATATGTAAAAGCCCAGTTGGTGATGGCGCATAGCGCACACGAATGTTATTAGACATAGTTTTCTCCTGTTAGTTTCGATCCTTTTTATTTTATCATATTATGAGCAATGTTTCTAACAGTGAGTCATTATAAAATCATACTGTAATTAAAGAAACACAAGCTTCATTGACTCGACAAGGAGGACCATGTTAGAATAGAGATATGACTAAAATTACATATGACAAAGCAAAAATCACAGACATTGATGATGTGATGCACATTGAAGAGACTTCTTTCCCAGCGGATGAGGTACTCTCACGCGCTTCAATGTTAGAACGTATCCAAGTCATTCCTGAGCGTTTTTTCGTCGCTCGAAATGAAGAAGGTAAAGTGGTCGGCATTCTTGTGGGCCCAACTTCTGATAAATGTTATCTGACAGACGATATGTTTGAAAAAACAGAAGCAAGTCTTCCGACTGACCGCTTTCAAATTATCGTTAGCCTTGCTGTAGATAGTGAATACCAAGGACTTGGTATTGCTACTTCATTACTGGATTTGATGAAAGAGGCTGCAGCTGAGGAAAGCCGTCAAGGCATCAGCTTGACTTGTGTAGAAAGCCTTATTCCTTACTACGAACGTTATGGATTCGTTTCAAAAGGAATTTCTGACTCACAACTTGCAGGAGAAACATGGTACAACATGGTTCTTCCTCTATAAAAAAACGCTGCTCAGGCAGCGCTTTTTTATTTAATTACTTATAACTTCATCAATGTCTGTGTAAACCATGTTATAGAAATCAGCAACAGGTTTACATGTCAACTTACCATGGTCTGCATTTAGTCCCTCTTTCAGACCTGAGTTAGCTCTCAAGGCTTCTTTATAACCTTTGTTTGCTATAGCTAAACCATTTGCGAGAGTTGCGTTATTTAAAGCTGCTGTCGAAGTTACAGGGACAGCACCAGGCATATTACCAACACAATAGTGGATAACACCTTCTTCTTCAAAAACAGGGTTGTCATGATAAGTCACATGAGAACTTTCACAAGTTCCTCCTTGATCAATTGCCACATCGACAATAACTGCACCTTTTTTCATCAATGGTAAATGTTCACGGCGAATAAGCTGTGGTGTAGCTGCACCAGGGATAAGCGCAGCTCCAATCACTAAGTCTGCTTTAGAAATCAGATCTTTTACCGTATGATCAGTGCTGTAAACCGTGTTTACACGCCCTTGATAGAGCTTATCAAGCTCAGTTAAGGCATCTAAATTCACATCGACTGCAGTAACATTAGCATGAAGCCCAACAGCCATAGCGACAGCATTACGACCAACAACTCCTGCACCACCAAGTACCAAAACATTTGCTGGAAGAACGCCAGTCACTCCTCCAAGAAGAACACCACGTCCTCCAAAAGGACGTTCCAAGTATTTCGCACCTTCTTGGACTGATAAACGCCCTGCAATTTCAGACATGGGTTTAAGCGCTGGCAGTGCACCGTTACGGTCGCGGATGGTTTCATAGGCAATCGCGACAATTTTCTTATCTAAAACAGCTTCTGTCAATGCTTTATCTGCTGCTAAATGGAAATAGGTATAAAATATTTGTCCCTCACGCATCAATGAATATTCTGGCTCAAGCGGTTCTTTGACCTTTATAATCATATCCGCTGTTTCATAAATATCCTCGGCAGTTGGTAAGATATTACAGCCAACTGCTGTGTAAAGTTCATCGGAATATGATGAGCCTTCACCTGCCCCTTTTTGAATATAGACATCATGTCCAGCGGCAACATAAGCTGCAGCAAATTCTGGTGCAAGTCCTACACGATATTCGTGTTTTTTGATCTCTGTTGGAACACCTATTTTCATCAAATTATCCTCCATATAGATATATGCTTCGGGGCTTTTCCCCTTTTTTGTTTGAAACCATAATACGACAAAAGCGAAAATGTAACCGCCTTCATAATTAGAATAACATTTCTAAAGTTTTATTGCAACTATGAACTTATACGTATTTTTTGTATCTGTGTAACAAAAAAGAAGTCTAAAAAGACTTCAATTAAATTCTATTATGTGGCTACCTTCTTTAAAGTTTTCATGAACCAAGGATTTAACCGTAAGTTTGATAATGGCCATATTTGCCGCATTTTCATGCACCTTCAGTAGATTAGGTTCCTGTTTAACACATTCTTTTGCTGCCGCTTCTTCTAAGACTTCGGCATACACATTATTCGAGGATAAACGCTCCCCCTTCTCTAAACTATCAAACCATGTAGTGAAAGAGACATCAGGATTTTCCTTAATGCTTTGTACTTTACGGGCATGCTTATCAGCTACCATGTAAAATATATTTTCTTCATGGACTGATTGGATAAAACTCATAATCGTCGTTGTTGATTCCCCATCTTTTGTTAAACAACTCAAAGCAAGGTAACCCGGAAGAAGTCCCAATATACGTCGTACTTCACCTCCTTGACCTTGAGCACCAACACTCGTTGCTTTTTTATTGGTTTTCAACACGGTCAAAAGAACCAAGGGCAAGGTTAGTACTGCATAGGAGATAAGTAAAGCTAGGATTAAAGTTAGATTTTTATTTTGCAAAAAATTTGTTGAAATAATACCAACAAGGACAAGTGCTGCTAGTACATAGATAAGAAAAAGTTGTAAAAAACGCTTAAAGTACATGTTTCTCCTTATTTTTGTTTAACTATTTTGGATGAACAAGCTCAGCAAAAATCATACGTCCTGCACTTGTTTGCAGAACTTTTGCAACCTCAACCAACACTTTTTTATCAATCATTTTGGCCGTATCTTCAATGACAATCATTGTACCATCTGGTAGATAGGCTACACCTTGCTGACGTTCAGAACCTTCACGAATGATTGTTACTTCAATCTGCTCCCCAACCACCAGTTGTGTCTTAACGGCGTTTGCAAGATCATTAATGTTTAGGACGATTACGCCTTGGATCTCCGCTACTTTGTTGAGATTAAAATCGTTTGTGACTAACTTCGCACCGATTTCGCTAGCATAGCGAAGCAGTTTAGTGTCAACCTCGCGTATGTCCTTATAGTCTTTATTAGAAATTTCAACATTGTCAAATTCTTTTAAGGAATTTACGAGATCCAAACCACGGCGACCCTTGGCACGTTTCAAGGGATCAGCACTATCTGAAATGAGCTGGAGCTCTAGTAATACAAAATTAGGTACAATTACTTTATCACTGATAAAACCTGTTTTTAATACATCCAAAATACGTCCGTCAATAACCGAACTTGTATCCAAAATCATAGCATGTTGAGCTGTAACGACTTCTTTGACCACGGGCTTATCCACTGCAGCGACTTCTTTACGTTTACGAAAAACGATTTTAAAGATTTCATCTCCTCGCTTATCAAAGACCGTATAGCCAAGATAAAGCAGACCAATGATCAGCACAAAGGAAATAATGTTGCTTAATACTGGTACCCCGAGTAAAGAGAGAGGAATCGTTAAAAGCACACCTACGGTCAGACCTAAAATAGCACCAATAAAATTAAATACCATTTTTGAAAGATTGACTCTCGTAATTTTTTGATCTAGTTTTTTCAATGCTCGCATCAGCAAATTGGACATAAAGAATGATAAAATAACAAAAATAATTGCTCCAATTAACCCATTTACAATTTCCTGATTAAAAGCATTTCCCTCTTGTCTAAAGAGGTGCCAAACCCAAGGGAGAGTAGTGATGCCTAAAGAAGCACCCACAATACCCATGAGAACATGAATTATCCAACGACGCATAAGACTTCCTTTCTGTACATAGCCTCAATTTTTTATAACTAAAAAGCTCTGTGTCAATTATATCACACATCATAACAAGATACTTGTTTGTCCTATTACGATTATGACATCTTGACTCACAAAGCTTTTTCTTAGCCAAACACTTTTTTCAAACATTCAGATAAAGTCGTCACGCCGATCACTTGCAAATTTTCTGGAATATCTACACCTGCTAAGCTATTCTTAGGCGCATATACTTTTTGGAAACCTAATTTACTTGCTTCATTGAGACGTTGCTCCATACGTGTGACACGTCGGATTTCTCCAGTTAGGCCAATTTCGCCAATAAAGCATTCACGTGCATCTGTTGGCTCTTCCTTATAGCTGGAAGCAATTGCCACAGCGACTGCCAAGTCGATGGCTGGTTCATCCAACTTGACCCCACCTGCAGATTTCAAGTAAGCATCTTGCTGTTGTAAAAGAAAACCGGCACGCTTTTCAAGTACTGCCATGATTAAACTCACACGGTTAAAGTCTAAACCGGAGGTTGTACGTTTGGCATTCCCAAACATGGTTGGTGTTGTCAAAGCTTGAATTTCAACCAATATCGGACGAGTACCTTCTAACGCACAGACGATAGCAGATCCGGTAGAACCCTCTAGACGTTCTTCCAGAAAGACTTCACTCGGGTTGGTTACTTCCACTAAACCACTGCCTTGCATTTCGAAAATTCCAATTTCATTTGTTGAACCAAAACGGTTTTTGACCGCGCGTAAAATTCGGAATGTATTTTGGCGTTCTCCTTCAAAATACAAGACGGTATCAACCATATGTTCCAACATACGTGGGCCTGCAAGTTGCCCTTCCTTGGTGACATGTCCGACAATAAAAGTCGCAATATCGTTAGTTTTGGCCAATTGCATTAATTCTCCTGTCACCTCACGCACTTGACTAACTGAACCCTGGGTACTCTGAATTTCAGGCGTCATGATAGTTTGAATCGAATCTACAATAAGAAAATCTGGCTGTAGACGTTCCACTTCATTTCGGATACTTTGCATATTGGTTTCAGCATAAAGATAAAAATCTGTATCAATGTCGCCCAAACGCTCAGCACGTAGCTTAATTTGTTGAGCTGACTCCTCCCCACTCACATAAAGGACACGCCCTCTTGAAGCAAGTTGTGTAGATACTTGAAGCAGTAGAGTCGATTTACCAATCCCTGGATCACCCCCAATAAGGACAAGACTTCCTGGAACGACACCGCCTCCAAGGACTCGGTTAAACTCATCTAGGTCGGTTTCCACGCGCGGTGTATCAAAAAGTTCAACCTGATCTAACTTCATGGGTTTAGAGTGCTCACCTGTCAAACTTACTCTCTGATTTTTTACCTCTTGGACTTCTACTTCTTCCACAAAGGAGCCCCAAGCGCCACAATTGGGACAACGTCCGAGTTTTTTTACTGATTTATAGCCACATTCTTGACAAAGAAAGGTTGATTTTTTTTTAGCTATTTTGAAGCCCTCATTTCTATTATTCTTATAGACTTTTATTCGTATTTTTGTTAAAATAATTATGGTTTAACTATAAGCCACTGTAGCTCAGTCGGTAGAGTTGGAAGCACTGCTTCCAATCGGTGGATAAGGGTTTGCAGAGCAAATCCTCATCTGTTGCTCTCTGACTGGGCGAAAGCACAAATATAGCCGCTGTAGCTCAGTCGGTAGAGCAACACCATGGTAAGGTGGAGGTCGATGGTTCGATTCCATTCAGTGGCATGAATAAATTTTAGCCTCTTAAGGCTTTTTATTTTACCCATTATTTGATTATAACATATCAAAAGACAGACTTCACTGACTGTTTTCTTTTCTCCTCAAAGAATTTTTCAATCCCTCAAATCCTCTTCCTTATGATAATTCAATACAATAAAAATGGTAGTTATAATAGCACTACCATTTTTATTGTATTTACTGTAAAGTACTTCTTAAAACGCTCTGTAAAGCCTATTTTGAGCTCTAAACAACACTATTGTCTGAGATATTCTTTTACATTTTTTACAAATTCTTCCTTGTCTTTTGAACGTTCCCAGACAGTTAAAATGTCATCATCCGTCATACTATGGGAATCAATACCTGCTTCATAAAGTGCAATACGTGCTTGACCTAAGTCCGTGGTGCTGCCTGATTCAGTTCTTACCGTATGGTCTGCTTCTGGAGCTTGGGGATCTGGAGACACTTTAGAAGCCTCTGTGCTGGTATTATCCTTACTTGTTGATTCTTGGTTTTTTTCTGACTTAGACTGCTCTACACTTGCATCACTTTTTGATGTTGCTGTATCGGATTTTACTGTACTTTCTTTGCTTTTACCTGCCACTGTACTGGAATCCTTTTGCGGTTGTTTATTGGTTTGCTGATTTCCACATCCAGATAAACCAAGCAAGCTGACAAGGAGTAGAGCTATTACTGATATTTTTTTCATGGTTTCCTCCTACTTAATCGCAAATACAGGACGGCCTGCATTCCAATCCATAGCATCTTGACTAGGACGTCCCCATAGTTCACGCAAAGTTGTTTTTCCTGAAGGATAGAATAGTTTTCCATAAGGATCGTTAATATTTACTCGACCATTAGTGTTGTCATAGTCGGAAACGACAACGGCATGGCCAATACCCACATTAATATAAAATATGAGAGGATATCCTGCTCTGAGCAAAGTTTCTGCTCGGTTGATATTACTGATAACTTCTACACTACGTCCATAAGCTTTAGCAGTATTGATCAAATCCTTCCCTGAGAGTCCAAAGCTTTCGTGACTAATCGTATCCGTTTTTTTAGCAACAATTCCTGGGTCAACATTTTGTCCATAGCTTCCCCGTAGAATCATAGCCAAGCTTGTAGGCACACACCCTGAAACTCCTACATTGGAGCCATTCAATCTGTTATTCTTCCATCTTGCATCCAGCTGAGAATAATATATTGGTTGATTAGCATGAGGTTGTGGTGCTGCCGGAAGTTTCTGATTATTTACTACAACACTATAGAAGCGATAGAGAAATGCGGCCATCTCTCCACGTGTGATATCCGCATCTGGTTTAAAAGATGTCGCTGTATATCCTGTCGTTATCCCTTTTGAACTTAGCCATCCTATATCATTTTTAAACATATGATTTTGGACATCCCAAAACTTTGGATTATATTTTGCAGAAGCAGAAGCTTTTCCTGATGCTTTTGCCATCCTGTGCAGAAAGGCCGCCATTTGTCCACGAGTTACCTTACCATTAGGATTATAGTGAGGGGCTGTACCATTAGATACTGTGGTCGCTGTCAACCAAAGGATTTGGTTTTTGTACTGACTAATGTCTGTATAAACATTGAAAGGTGCTTTATATGTTGGTGCTCCTGCTAAGCGGTGTAGAAAAAGAGCCATCTCTCCGCGTGTTACTTTTGCATTAGGGTTATAGGTGCTTGGCGTATAACCTGTAGTAATACCACGACCATAAATCCAGTTGATGTTATTTTTGAACATTGACTGTGAGATATCTCTAAAAAGAGATCCTGAATTTTTTACGGGTAATTGTTTAAGACTAACACCAACTCTGGGGAGATTTTTGCGTGAAAAATACTCTTGGGCAACCGACTCCTTGGCCACTTCCTTCTCACTGTTATTTTTCTCTGGTTTTTCAGTTGTGCTTCCTGGAGCTGTCCCGGTTTCTTCAGTCTCCTTATCTGAAGGGGGATTACTTTGATGGTCACTTTCAGAAATACTATCTTCCAGAGAGCTATCAGCAGTAGAACTATTTTCAGAACTTCCTTCTGAACTACTAGAAGCTTCGACCTCTTCTTGCACGTTGCTCGTTATTGGGACACTGCTGTCCACATTTGTCGCTGTAAGCTCACTGGCACTTACCAATATTCCTTGTGTGGACGATAAAACGAGAGCGCTAAGCGTGAGTAATTTTTTATATTTTTCCACAAATGCTATTCCTTTTTCTCATAAATTCCTATTCATACGTCCTTAACAAAAAAGTGTCTTCGTTATTTTTAAAATTATTCCACACTACAACAGACACTATATCCTCTCCCAAGTTCGTAGTCCTTGATTTGATTATATCATATCAAAGGAAAGAATTTTATATTCTTTTAATCCCCACACTTAAAAAAGCCTCTTTATTGAAAAGAGACCTATATTTTTATAAAAAAGCAAAAAAAAAAAAACATATTGAGTGAACTACCGAAATAAATATCTCGGTAGACAGAGCTAGACTAAGCAGTGCTACTCGACGTTTTTACGTCAACTCAAACACAGCGCCATCATCATAACACTCAATAAGTAATCTTATATAATATTTAAATCCGAACTCTCTTAAACAAGCTCGATGATTGCCATAGGGGCAGCATCACCACGACGTGGTTCAACTTTCAAGATACGAGTGTAACCACCGTTACGGCCTTCGTAGCGTTTAGCAATATCGTCGAACAATTTTTGAAGTGCAGTTGGGAAAGTTTCAGTTTCTTCGTTGAAATCTTTAATAGCGATTTCGTTACGAACGTAAGCTGCTGCTTGACGACGAGCGTGCAAGTCACCACGTTTACCAAGAGTGATCATCTTTTCAACTGTTTTACGGATTTCTTTAGCACGAGCTTCAGTTGTAACGATAGTTTCGTTGATGATAAGATCAGTTGTCAAATCACGAAGCATAGCTTTACGTTGTGAAGATGTGCGTCCAAGTTTACGGTAACCCATTTTTTTCCTCCTGTATTATTTTCGTTTTTTGAGCTCCAAGCCCAAGTCAGTCAATTTAACCTTGACTTCTTCTACTGATTTGTGACCGAGGTTTTTGACTTTAATCATGTCAGCTTCACTCATTTCCACAATATCAGCTACGGTATTGATTCCAGCGCGTTTCAAACCATTGTAAGCACGAACTGAGAAGTCCATTTCTTCGATAATTTTATCGAGGACACGTTCTGTTTTAACTTCTTCTTTAGCCACGAGAGTTTCAGATTCTGAAGCTGTTTCTGACAAGTCAACAAACAAGTTCAAGTGATCTGTCAAAATCTTCGCAGAGAGAGACAAAGCATCATCAGCAACGATTGTGCCGTTTGTAGTGATTTCCAAAGTCAACTTATCGTAAGATGCATCACCACCTACACGAGCTGGTTCTACTTGATAGTTAACTTTGCTAACTGGTGTGTAAATTGAGTCCACAGCAATTGTACCGATAGGTGCGCCTTCGACTTTGTTTTCGTCAGCAGGAACGTATCCGTAACCTTTGTTTACTGTCATCACAGCACGCATAGAATGACCTTCTGCGATAGAGAAAAGAAAATGGTCTTTATTGACAATTTCGATATCACTATCTGTCAAAATGTCACCTGCGGTTACTGTCATAGGTCCAGTAACGTCAAGCTCAATTTGTTTTTCATTTTCAACGTAAGATTTGATCGCAAGTCCTTTAATAGCAAGGATGATTTGGACCACATCTTCACGTACACCAGGGATTGTTGCGAATTCGTGTTGAACACCTTCAATTTGGATTGAAGTAACAGCAGACCCAGGCAATGAAGACAAGAGAACGCGACGTAAAGAATTACCCAAAGTTGTACCGTAACCACGTTCAAGTGGTTCTACTACAAACTTACCGTAAAATTCTGTTTCGTCAAATTTAATAATTTTTGGTTTTTCAAACTCAATCATGTATAGTCTCCTCTAAAAGAAAAGTAAAGTGATTTTGCAACTCACTAACGATTATACACGACGACGTTTTGGAGGACGTGCACCATTGTGAGGTACAGGAGTCACATCACTAATAGAAGTTACGTTAAGACCAGCAGCCGCGAGTGCACGGATTGCAGATTCACGACCTGAACCAGGACCTTTAACTGTAACAGATACTGTTTTCAACCCTTGTTCTTGAGCAGCTTTAGCAGCAGCTTCAGATGCCATTTGTGCAGCGAATGGTGTAGATTTTTTAGAACCTTTGAAACCAAGTGAACCTGCAGATGACCAAGCAAGAGCGTTACCATGAACGTCAGTAATCATAATGATAGTGTTGTTAAAAGTTGATTGAATGTGGGCGATACCAGTTTCAATATTCTTTTTCACACGACGTTTACGAGTAATTTTTGCCATTTTAACTCCTTTCTAGATTATTTTTTCTTACCAGCGATAGCTTTAGCAGGACCCTTACGAGTACGTGCGTTGTTTTTTGTGTTTTGTCCACGTGTAGGAAGTCCACGACGGTGACGCATACCACGGTAGCTACCAATTTCCATTAAGCGTTTGATGTTGAGGTTTACTTCACGACGAAGATCTCCTTCGAGTTTCAAGCCGTCAAGTTCACGACGAATTGCGTCTTCTTGATCAGATGTAAGATCTTTAGTACGTACATCTTCTGAAACACCTGCAGCAGCAAGCACTTTTTTAGCAGTTTGAAGTCCAACACCGTAAACGTATGTCAATGAAATAACGATACGTTTTTCGTTTGGAATATCAACTCCAGCAAAACGAGCCATAATTTAATAGTTCCTTTCTATCCCTGACGTTGTTTATGTTTTGGATTTACAGGGCAAATTACCATAACACGACCGTTACGACGAATTACTTTACAGTATTCGCAGATTGGTTTAACTGATGGTCTTACTTTCATTGTGTCTTCCTTTCTATGGTTACTGTGCTTTCGCACTCAATGAATGTCCAGGTTATTTAAAACGGTAGGTAATGCGTCCACGTGTCAAATCATATGGTGACATTTCCACTTGCACGCGGTCGCCAGGCAGGATACGGATATAATTCTTACGAATTTTTCCAGAAATCGTCGCCAAAACTTTGTGACCATTTTCAAGTTCAACAGTGAACATCGCATTCGGCATAGTATCTACTACTTTACCTTCAATTTCGATAACATCATCTTTTGCCAAGCAAAAGTACCTCCTTAAAAATCCCCGAAAGATACAAGTGTATCTAAAAAGTCGGACTGATATATTATAGCACACTGACTGACAAATGACAAGCCCTCTATTTATTTTTTTCCTTTATTTTTCTTTCTGCTTTAATATTAACCGGTTGACATTTAATGAGAGCCATGTTATTATTAACCAGTAAATGAAAGGAGAGGAATCATGCATACAAATTTAGAAAAACAAATTGATCAATTCTTATCTCAAGTCATGCAATTTGCTGAAAACAAGCACGAAATTCTTCTTGGAAAGTGTCAAAGTGATATCAAATTAACTTCTACTCAAGAACATCTCTTGATGCTCCTGAATGGAGAACCAACAACCAATGCTCGGATGGCAGAAACTCTTTCGGTCTCTCCGGCTGCCATCACTAAAGCTTTAAAAAAGTTACAAGATTTAGAACTTATATCGCCCACGAAAAGTAAGACCGATGAACGTGTTGTTTTATGGAATCTAACAGAAAAAGCATTGCCCATTGCACGTGAACACGCTGCACATCATGAGGCAACGCTAGACAGTTATCAGCAACTTACACAGAAATATACAGAAGATGAACAAAAAGTAATCCAAGACTTTCTTCATCAACTCGCTGAAAAATTTAAGTAGTTTAGAAAGTAAATAAAAATTATGCCTTATATTGATGTTCAAAATGTAAGCTTTTATTATGACAATAATCCTGTTTTAGAAGATGTGAGTTACTCGGTTAACCCAGGGGAATTTGTAACATTGACTGGAGAAAACGGTGCGGCAAAGTCAACGCTAATCAAAATAACGCTCGGAATTTTGAAACCTAAGTCTGGTAAAGTTATCATTGCACGCCATGACACACAAAATCGCCGTTTACGTATCGCTTACGTCCCACAACAAATTTCCAGTTTCAATGCGGGTTTCCCCTCAACTGTTCATGAATTTGTTCGTTCTGGTCGTTATCCCCGTAAAGGTTGGTTCCGCAAGCTTAATGCACATGACGAAGAACACGTAGAAGCTGCTCTTAATGCTGTAGGCATGTGGGACTTTCGTCATAAAAAAATTGGAGAACTTTCCGGTGGACAAAAGCAACGTATCATCATTGCTCGTACATTTGCTTCTGACCCTGATGTCTTTGTTCTGGATGAACCAACTGTTGGGATGGACGATGTAACCACAGAAGCCTTTTATGAGCTCATGGCCCATGCTGCACATGAGCATGGTAAAAGTGTTCTCATGGTTACACACGATCCTGACTCTGTTAAAAAATATATGGACCGAAACATCCACCTTGCCCGAGACAAAAACGGAAAATTTGAATGCTTTGAAGTCCATGGCAACCCTAATGCAAAAATGAAAAAGGAGGTAAAAGCTAATGTTTGAAATCCTCTCTTATGACTTTATGCGCAACGCTTTACTAGCGACAACTGCCATTTCACTTTTTGCACCACTTCTTGGGGTTTTCCTTGTTCTGCGTCGTCAGTCTCTACTCTCTGACACCCTCTCCCATGTTTCTCTAGCAGGCGTTGCTTTCGGAGTCCTCTTTAGTTTAAATCCGACATGGACAACTTTAATTGTCGTTATTATTGCCGCTATCTTTATGGAATTTCTCCGTACCGTCTATAAAAATTATCTTGAGCTCGCAACCGCGATTTTAATGTCCGCTGGACTTGCTTTAGCCATGTTTATTATTAATGTGGCAGGAAGTAAAACCAGCATCAGCATTGACCAATATCTGTTTGGTTCAATTGTAACTATCGCTACTCCGCAAGTCGTGATGCTTTACATCATCGCTCTGATTGTTCTAGCTGGCTTTATATTCTTTCTCCGTCCACTTTATGTGATGACTTTTGATGAAGATACAGCTTTAGTAGATGGTCTTCCCGTCCGTGCTATGTCAATGATTTTTAATATTGTAACTGGTTTGGCGATTGCTTTGATGATTCCTGCCTGTGGCGCCCTACTGGTTTCTGCAATCATGGTTTTACCTGCTAGTGTATCTATGCTTATTGGAAAATCTTTCAAGACCGTATTAATCTGGTCAGTTATCATTGGTTTTATTGGTATGAACAGTGGATTGATCATCTCCTATTACTTCAATGCGCCTGCAAGTTCTGCAATTACCTTAATCTTCGTTGCACTTTTCTTAATTGTTTCTTTATTGAAACGTCTTTTCCGAAGATAGACAAACAAAAAACACTGAAATAATGTTCAGTGTTTTTTTTGTTCTATTTTAGCCAAGAACAGCTTGAATATCTTCGGTTACTTTCTCCATAGCTTGTCCGCCATCGATTGATTTAACTAAACCCAGTTCTGTATAGTGTTTCAAGATTGGTGCTGATTCCTTGATGTTTACTTCTAGGCGATTTTTAACTGTTTCTGGAACATCATCGGCACGTTGATAAAGGTCATGTCCTCCACATACATCACATGTTCCTTCAACTTTTGTAGGTTTGAAGAGTTTGTGATATGTTGCGCCACATGTACGGCAGATATAACGTCCACTTAAGCGTTCGACCAAGATATCTGGGTTTACTTCGATGTTGATGACTGCATCAAGTTTAATGCCAAGTTCTACCAACATTTTGTCCAAAGCTTCTGCTTGGTCAAATGTACGTGGATAACCATCAAGCAAGAATCCTGAAGCTTTGATGTCATCTTGTGCCAAACGTTCTTTGACGATACCGTTTGTTACTTCATCTGGAACCAATGCTCCTTTGTCGATATAAGATTTAGCAAGTTTGCCCATCTCAGTTTCATTTTTCATCGCTGCACGGAACATATCTCCTGTAGAGATGTGATTCACGCCGTAATTTTTAACGATAAATTCTGCCTGTGTACCTTTACCTGCGCCTGGCAAGCCCATGATTAACAAGTTCATTGTTTTCTCCCGTTTTCTTCTTACAAGTTTTACTATAGATGCTGCAACTCTTGCTTATGAGTTTACAGACAACATAATATAAATTATACCTTAATATTTTACCGCATTTCTTACGATAAATAAAGAAAAACCTTGCCGAAGCAAGATTTTTTTAGCTTTCAATTGGATTATCCATAAATCCTTTGTAGTTTTTCTTGTAGAGATAACCTTCAAGTTGTTTAACAGCTTGAATAGCAACCTGAATCAAGATCAAGAGCGATGTTCCTCCCAAGGCAACGATTTTTGGCAATCCCCAAATATTTTGGGCAACGATTGGAAGAATCGAAATAAAGCCAAGGAAAAGTGCCCCGACTGTTGCCAGACGCATAAGTAAGCCTGAAACATATTTTTCAGTCCCTTTACCTGGACGAACAGATGGGATATATGAACCTTGTTTTTGCAGATTTTCTGCCATCTTTTCTGGATTAACTTGTACAAATGAGTAGAAGAAGGTAAAGAGAACAATCAATAAGCCATAAAGTAACATCCCAGTCCATGTATTATAAGAAAGGGCTGATTGTAAGCTATTCAGCCAGCCAACATTGTTACCTTGAGCGCGTTGTAAGAACTGTAAAATCGTTGCTGGAGCAGTTGTGATAGAACCTGCAAAGATTACTGGAATAACGCCTGCTGGGTTAACACGAAGTGGCAAGTATGAACTTGTAGGCGCCCCTTGTGTCAACTTAGTGTATTGAATCGGAACTTTACGTTCTGCTTGTTGTACAAATGTTGTGAAGTAAATAATCAATGCTGAAGCAACAACCAGAATAGCGACCATTACCCACGACATTGGAATTTGACTCGGACGAACATTTACAAACCACTCTGTATAAACTTCGTGAATGGCGCTTGGAATACCTGAAACGATACCCGCAAAGATAATAACAGAAATACCAGAACCAAACCCTTTTTCATTGATTTGTTCACCCATCCATGTAACAACCATTGATCCTGTTGTCAAAATGACACCAATCATTAGGTAAGTTTGCCAGTTAGGATTTTGTACGATATTTGCCGAGCTCATAGCTTGGAAACCTGCAGTGATACCGATAGATTGAGCCATAGCCAAAACTAAAGTAATATAGCGTGTCGCTTGATTAAGCTTACGACGCCCTATTTCCCCTTGTTTTGACCATTCTACAAACTTCGGCAAAATATCCATTTGTAAAAGTTGAACGATAATTGATGCTGTGATATAAGGTGACACCCCCATAGCAAACAATGAATAGTTTTGCATGGCATTACCAGACACCAAGTTCATCATGTTCAAGAACGGTAAATCACTCAGGGCATTCAAGTTTTCAACATTGATCCCCGGTACTGTGATATGCGCACCTAATCGAAAGACAAACAGAATAAAGATGGTGAAGATAATCCGTGCTCTTACATCTTTTATTTTGAAAGCTTCCTTTAGAGTTTTGAAAAACATAATTTCCCTCTAAACTTTCTTAAATATTAACCCTATAAAATAAGCGGTTGAAAATCAACCGCCAATTGAATTATTTTGCTTCAAGAAGTTCTACAGAACCACCAGCAGCTTCAATAGCAGCTTTCGCAGCAGAAGATGCTTTAGCAACGTTAACCTTAAGGTTTTTAACTGTCAATTCGCCGTTAGCAAGAACTTTGATACCAGATTTAACATCTTTGATGATTTTAGCAGCTACAAGAGTTTCAGCTGTAACTTCAGCACCATCACCAAGACGGTTCAAAGTGTCAAGGTTTACGATTGCGTATTCTTTACGGTTTACGTTAGTAAATCCGCGTTTTGGAAGACGACGGAACAATTCTGTTTGTCCACCTTCAAAACCAGGACGTACGCCACCACCTGAACGTGATTTTTGACCTTTTTGTCCACGACCAGATGTTTTACCGTTACCAGATGAAGTACCACGACCTACACGGTTGCGAACTTTACGGCTGCCTTCAGCAGCTTTCATTTCATGAAGTTTCATGTTTTCTCCTTATTTTGTACAATGCTGCCGCCTCGCTCCACTCTAAGGAAGGATGGAGTTCAACTCGCCTGTACTTTTCTAATTTTTGGCTTTTAAACCTTTTCCATTTTACTAAATTTACTCTGAAAAAGCAAATCATTCCATAGTCTTTTCTTTTTTTAAAACAGAAAAAAAGAGTATGTCTTTCATACCCTTTTTTAGTTTATTTTGCTGGAACTTCAATTTTTCCTGAAACAATATCAGCTTTTGCTGCTTCAACTGCTTTCCAAGCTTCATCTGAAGCATTATCTCGAGCAAGTGTTACACCGCCGTTAGAAAGATCATACTTGAGGTTTTCACCACCAGGGAATTTCCCTTTTTCTGTTCTATTGGCAATATCTTTAACTGCGTTTCCAACTTCTTTAACTGTTGAAACAAGGACAAAGTTTGATTTTTTTCCATCTTTTGATGTATACCCACCTAAATATTCTTGGTCCTGGTCAACACCAACAACCCATACTTTATCTTCTTCTTTTCTTGTTTCATTCAAATTCTTAGCTTCTGTGAACAAACCTGTTCCGACACTACCTGCTGCTTGATAAATCACATCTGCACCACTAGCGTACATTGCTGAAGCCATTGTTTTACCTTTGCCGGCATCTGTGAAGGACTGCGCATATTGTACATCAACTTTGATATCTGGTGATACTGATTTGGCACCCGCTGTAAAGCCTGTTTCAAAAGCGGCAAGAACATCTGACTTGATCCCACCGATGAAACCAACATGATTTGTTTTACTTGTTTTTGCTGCTGCTACACCTGCAAGGTAAGCTGACTGTTGATCCGCAAAAGTTGCAGAGACCACATTGTCTTTACCTTCGATGACCGAATCGATAACAGCAAATTTTGTATCAGGATTGTTTTGTGCGGCTTGAGAAGTTGCTTCGTGCAAAACAAAGCCAATGCTGAACACAAGATCATAACCACCTGAAACGGCCGAATTAAAGTTTGAAGTGAATTCAGCTGGAGAGTTAGATTGGAAGTAGTTAATTCCCTTTCCTTTTGAAAGCCCGTTATCTTTACCCCAAGCTTGAAGACCTTCCCAAGCTGATTGGTTAAATGAGCGATCATCAACCCCATCATTACCTAAAACTAAGGCTGCATTAAGGTCTGTTTTTCCTTGCGATCTTTCTGTATTGCGTCCTCCGCAACCTGCAAGTACAATTACTGATGCAAGTGCTACTGTCGCAAGTGCAAAAATTCGTTTGTTCATTCTTCTCTTCCTTTCACATTTAAAAACAATTATACCTTAAAATTTAATGTACATTTTTACTTATTTAATTCGACATCTTGAAAATTTTTACAATTTCCTCAGAAAAAAAGTCCAGATAATCTGAACTTTTTTAATTACTATTTAACTTCTTCAATTGTTACCAAGTGTGAAATTGAGTTAGCCATGCCGCGAAGTGCTGCATTGTCTTCTTTCACAACTGATGAACCAAGTTTACCAAGGCCAAGTGCAACAACAGTTTTACGTTGTGCAGGGATACGGCCGATTGGTGATTTTACCAATGTAATTTTGATTTGAGCCATGATATCCTCCTTATGCCAAATCGCTTACTGATTTGCCGCGGAGTTCCGCAACTTCTTCAGCGCGTTTCAATTGTTGCAAACCTTCAACTGTTGCGCGAACAACGTTGATTGCTGTGTTTGAACCTAATGATTTAGATGTTACGTCAGCAACACCTGCGAGTTCGAGGACGGCACGAACGGCACCACCTGCGGCAACTCCAGAACCTTCTACAGCTGGTTTGATAAGGATTTTACCACCGCCGAATACACCAAGTACTTCGTGAGGTACAGTAGTTCCTACCATAGGAACTGTCACGATGTTTTTCTTAGCTGCTTCGATAGCTTTACGGATTGCTTCTGGAACTTCTTGAGCTTTACCAGTACCGAAACCTACGCGACCGTTACGGTCACCAACTACAACAAGTGCAGCAAAGCGGAGACGACGTCCACCTTTAACAACTTTAGTAACGCGGTTGATTCCAACAACGCGTTCTTCGAATTCTTTAACTTCTTCGTTTCTAGCCATTTTAATGATTACCCCTTTCCTTAGAATTTCAATCCAGCTTCACGTGCAGCTTCTGCAAGTGCTTGGATACGTCCGTGATAGAGATAACCACCGCGGTCAAATACAACTGCTTCGATGCCTTTAGCTTTAGCAGCTTCAGCAACAAGTTTACCAACTTCAGCAGCTTGTTCTGTTTTAGTACCAGTCAATTTGAGTGATGATGCAGATGCAAGTGTTACAGCTGCTTCGTCATCAATAACTTGTGCATAGATGTTTGTGTTTGAACGGAAAACGTTCAAACGTGGAGTCTCAGCAGTACCTGAGATTTTTCCGCGAACGCGAATGTGGCGTTTTTGACGGAGTTTGTTTTTATCTGGTTTAGAAATCACAATTCTACCTCTTTAAATATTTTATATTTCGATAGTTTCTGCCATCGATTTTCTTGCAAAAAATGCAAGCGGGAAGTTTCTGTCTGTACAGAATTTTGGCAAACTTACATTCACCAAATGACGGATCATAATCTCAAAGAGATTATTTACCAGTTTTACCTTCTTTACGACGTACGAATTCGCCAACGTAACGAATACCTTTACCTTTATAAGGTTCTGGTGAACGACGGCTACGGATGTAAGCAGCTGTTTGACCAACAACTTCTTTATCTGAACCTGAAACGTTGATGTGTGTAGCATCTGGAACTTCGAAAGTGATTCCTGCTGGAGCTTCGATTTCGTCTGGGTGAGATTTACCAACAGCCAATACAAGTTTTGAACCTTGAAGTTGTGCACGGTAACCAACCCCGATCATTTCGAGTTCTTTACGGAAACCTTCGCTAACACCAACAACCATGTTGTTGAAGTTTGCACGAGTTGTTCCGTGGATAGTTTTCATTTCTTTAGAATCATCTGGACGTTTGAATGTTACTTCAGAACCATTGATTTCCATTGTGATTGCTTCTGCAAATGTACGAGTCAATTCGCCTTTAGGGCCTTTAACTGTTACTGTTGCGCCATTTTGTTCAACTGTTACACCAGCTGGCAAAACAACGACTTTATTACCAATACGTGACATGTTTTTTTACCTTTTCTGTTAAATTATCAAGAGTATTTCTACTACCTGTTTTCACAATTATAATACTTTCAGCTTACGGGTAAAAGATTACCAGATGTAAGCAAGAACTTCACCACCGATGTTCTTAGAACGTGCAGCTTTGTCAGTTACAACGCCTTCAGAAGTTGAGATGATTGCTGTACCAAGTCCGTTAAGTACGCGTGGTACTTCGTCAGATTTAACGTAAACACGGAGACCTGGTTTAGAGATACGTTTCAAGTTAGTGATAACTTTTTCGTTGTTTTTTCCGTATTTCAAGAATACACGGATAACACCTTGTTTGTTATCTTCAACGTACTCAACGTCTTTCACATAACCTTCAGCTTTGAGGATTTCTGCGATTTCACGTTTGATTTTTGAAGCAGGTGCTTCAACAACTTCGAAACGACGCATGTTTCCGTTACGGATACGTGTGAGGAAGTCTGCAATTGGGTCTGTCATTACCATAATGTAATTTCTCCTTATTTGTAGTTTGGGTTTGTTCAATCCCACTTTCAAATTAATGAGGTCTTTTTAAAAAGACCGAACTTATATAGTTTATCAAATTATTTCTCTCGTGTCAATAGGCTCGGGTGTTTCTTCCTCCATTTAATTTTTGAAAGATAAAAAACACAGCTTCTAAAATATACGCTGTGTTTTCTCATTAATAAAGATATCTCGACTAAAGAGTTATTCTTCTCTCTCTTCCGTTTTTTCCTGAAGAACCGAGGTTTTGGAAAAAGAAAATATTTTAAAGACAAGGAAACTTAATAAGATACAAATAATAAGAATTTCCATCATCTATTCTCCATTTTCTAACCTCTGCATAGTATTTAAAGCTTCTTGCCAGGTTGGCACTGAAAAACCAAGAGCTTCTGTTTTCTTTATACTCAATGTGGAATTGTAAGGGCGTTTCACATTTGATGCAAGCTCTACTGTAGCAAGGGGTAAAAGCTTGACTTCTTCTTGGCGCAAAATATATTTTGCAAATTTAAACCAAGAAATATTTTCGACTTCAACTTTTGCGTTGGACAGATGATAAATACCATATTTTGGTTTATGCTGCACCAAGTAAATCATAAAATCAGCTAATGTTCTAGTCCAAGTTGGGCAACCAAATTGATCATTGACCACCATAATTACTTGATCATCTTTATTCTTGGCTTTATTTTTCATAGTGGAGACAAAATTATTACCGTAGCATCCAAAAAGCCAGCTTGTACGAATAATATAATGTTTGGTAGTATTTTTCTGCACAGCATTTTCACCCAATAGTTGTGTATAACCATAGTGGGTTTGTGGGTGTGGAACATCGTCTACTTCCCATTCTTTCCCAAGCTCTAAGTTGCCGCTGAAGACATAATCAGTAGAGACATAAAGTAATAATGCTCCCACATTCTCAGCTGCTTGTGCAATATTTTCGGTACCAACAGCATTGACCTGCTCGGCTAAATGTCGTTCTTCTTGTTCTGCTTTTTCGACTGCAGTATAGCCTGCACAAAGATAAATAATTTGTGGTTTATGACGAGAAAAATACGCATCGACTGCAACTTTATCGGTGATATCTAGCTCGTGTGACCCCGTAGCCAGATAAGGAATTTTTTCTCTATCAAACCGTAAGCAAAGTTCCCGTCCCAACAAACCATTTTTTCCTATAATCAGATTCATTCTTGACTTTCTAGTGACTGAATCACTTCACGCAACTGTTTAACGGAGTTTTTAAAAGCTTTACGTTCGTACGCATCAATATTTAATTCGATAATTTCTCTTACGCCAGTTTGGTTTACGACAGATGGCACACCAGTGAAGATACCTTCTTCACCATATTGACCTTCTAGGTATGATGAAACAGGAAGAACTGCTTGTTCATTATTTAGAATAGCTTTTACTATCCTAGCTGTACTCATTCCGATACCATAATAAGTCGCCTTTTTACGGTCAATAATTTCATAAGCGGCATTTTTTACCTTGTCTGATAAAGTTTGTAAATCGCCAACTTCTAAGCGATTGTTTTGCACGATAAATTCAAGAATTGGTTTACCACCAACCGTCGTATGCGACCATACCGCAACTTCTGAATCCCCATGTTCACCAATAATATAACCGTGGATACTTCGAGGATCCATCTCAAGTTTTGTCGCGAGTTCTTTACGAAAACGTGTCGTATCTAAGGTTGTTCCTGTTCCAACAACCCTAGAAGCTGGTAGACCTGAAGCTTTCCAAGCACAGTAAGTCAGAACATCTACTGGGTTAGAAGCAATAACAAAGACGCCATCAAAACCAGACTTCATTACCTCATCCACAATAGATTTCATTATTTTAGCATTTGTATCTACAAGTTCTAACCGTGTTTGTCCTGGTTTTTGATTAATCCCTGCTGTAATGACAACTACGTTTGCATCTTTACATTCTTCATAACCACCAGATTTGACATTTACATTTTCTTGACCCCAAGCAATTCCGTCAAGGAGGTCCAAAGCTTCCCCCTCAGCTTTTTCCTGATTCACATCAATCAGCACAAGGTCATTAACAATTCCTTGATTAATCATCGAATAAGCAATGCTTGTTCCGACAAATCCTGTTCCAACAACGACTACTTTTCTATTTGTTACTTGCATATTTACACTTCCTTCTGTATTATTTCTCTATCTCTATATTAAGCCATAATTAGATATTTGTAAAATGAATTAATTTAATGATAGATATTAATTTATTTAATTAAATTTGGCGTTTATACTGATGTAGAAAAATACTGCTCATCCGATAATAGCGTGGAGCAAACTGCCGAATGTTTTCAGAATGATAGCCCACTAAAAATTTATTATGATCAACAATCAAAGGTGTCTGTAACACCTCAACATTTTCGCTGAGATAAACGACTGCCTCATTAAAATGCATCTGTTGGATCTGAAGAATTTTTCGGTGCAAATCCTCTGTGCAACGCTTCGTCGACTTCACAATTTCATCAATACCATTTTCAGTTAGTCGAAGCATATATGACAAGTCTTCACAGCTCACACAATCTATCGTACATTTTCGATAAGGAATATGATGTTCATTCAGCCAATTTATCGCCTTTCTACTGGATAAACAAGAGTTGCGATAGTAGATATAATCATTTTTTTCTCCTTTATAATGTCTGTGCTTTTTCTATAAACATTGTAGAGCTTTCTTTTTAATTTGTAAAATAAATCTATTTAATACAAAGAATTATTAAATGTAATCAAAACTTCAAATAATTAATTAATATATATAATTATAACTATCAAAAAGATTCATTTTACCTATCCTTAACTTTATAGTATACTAAGACCGTAGTTAATCACTCAATCATGTTGAAGACACCTTGAAAAGTTCTTTGGTCCTTAGAGGCCCTTTACTCAAAAAATTTATGACAAAAAACAATTACAATTCTCTTTTCAATCTGTTAAAAACTTGATTTTAAAGCAGTACTTTTCGTACTGCTTTTTTTACACTTTATAATTCAATACTTCTGCGATATGGAGGATATCTGTACTTATTTTTCGTAAATTGTTAAGAATTCGAATATCTTCAAAGTCTGATCGTAGTAAATCTCTATTGACTTGAGTAAGATTAAGAATTTCTCGCTCTAACTTTTTAATCTCATCCAGTATTGTTTCTTCTTCCTGATGTTGTTTATCTTTAAGGAATGTAAAAACTTGATCTAGCATCCTCTCTATTAATGGTACGATAGACTCCATGACTAGCTTAATGGCCAATTCATTTTTTTCCTTGTCCTCTTCCTCCTCCGAGTAATCGTAAACATTCAGTGTCAATACGATATCTTTGGTATATGCCTCAATCTGGGCCAAATAATTTATAGTTTTATATGCCCTTCCGACAGAAATAGCATATTTATCCTTTAACTCAACTGTATTAAGATTGACAAGTGCCCTATTAACCTCCTGTACCAAGTAGTTAATCAAAGTTTCATTCATAAGACTCGTGCTATTTTTTTCTCCACGTTGAATATTCACTCCTTCGGTAAAATCCTCTTGCACAAGTTCAAATGTTCTTTGAATTTCTTTAAGGATCTGCTCAACTTCAATCTCTGGTGTGCGGAGTAACCTTCGATCAATAAATTTTAGTTTCAGGTGCGCTGTATCATCTGGTGCATTTTTAACACACTTTTCCGCCAACTGAATAATAAATTTCGAAAGTGGTAACAAAATAAAAAGTGTTGCAACATTAAAAATAATATGAGCATAAACTAGTTGCAGGGCAATACTTTCAGAAGTATTCTGAATGAGGCTGACAAAGCCGAAAGGTAAAATAGTCAAAGCTGTGAAGATGAGCGCTCCAATAATATTAAACCAGACATGGACCATCGCAGCCTGCTTGGCTATTTTATTTCCACGGATTGATGCAAGAAGAGTGGTCACAACAGTCCCCACATTAAACCCATACAGAATAAATATAGCTTGATGTAAATCCACCACAATACCTGCGGCAACCATCGTCAGCAAAATACCTACTGAAGCAGTTGAACTTTGAATTAAAGCAGTAACAGCAAAACCAACCAATAAACCTACAAGAGGCATTTGCGTATGAGTAAACAGTTCCGCCATGAGAGGTGCTTCTCTTAAAGGAACCATGGATACACTCATCAGATTTAGCCCTAAAAATAAGAGTCCAAACCCTAGCAAGATCATTCCCATGTGATTGAAAGCCTTACGTTTCATAAACAGCGTGGCAATCGTGCCTATAAAAATGACAAAGGGAACAATGTCTTGAATATTAAATGTAAATAAAATGCCTGTTATGGTCGTTCCAGCATTGGCCCCCATAATAATTCCTGCAGCCTGGCTCAAATTCATCAATGACGAATCAATAAATCCTAAAACCATAACTGTTGTCGCTGTAGAACTCTGAATGACCGCGGTGATGATAAAACCTAAAAAAGCGCCGAACCATTTATTACGTGTCAAACGCTGTAAGATCTTTTTCAGTTGAGAACCGGCAATCAAGCTTAAACCATCACTCATCAAGCTCATACCGTATAAGAAAAGGCCCAAACCGCCTAATAAGAAAAAAATGTCGTAGATGGTCATCACAAAATCTCCAGATTGCATTCATGTTTTTATTTATTTTTCACTTATATTTAAGTATATCTTATTTTAATTTCATTAAGAAATAATATTGTAACAAAAATGTTTTTGAAAACAAAAACACTTCCTCAAATGAGAAAGTGTTTTTTTCTGTTAGAACCACAATCCCCCGTGGAGATTGCATGGGCAATAAGCTAAGCTTCTGAAATGCCCTTTTTATATCAATTTCAAATTACCAAGATGCTTTCTTAACGCCTGGAAGTTGACCTTTGTAAGCCAACTCACGAAGACAGATACGGCAAAGTTTAAATTTGCGGTAAACTGAATGTGGGCGTCCGCAGCGTTCGCAACGAGTGTAGGCTTGCGTTGAGAATTTTGCAGGGCGTTGGTTTTTAACAACCATAGATTTCTTAGCCATTAGTTATTCTCCTATCCTATTATTTAGCAAACGGCATGCCAAGTTTAGCAAGCAATTCATGTGATTCTTCGTCAGTGTTCGCAGTTGTTACGATAACAACATCCAAACCACGTACTTTATCAACATCATCGTATGAGATTTCTGGGAAGATCAATTGTTCTTTCACACCAAGTGTGTAGTTTCCGCGTCCATCAAACGCTTTGTTTGATACACCGTGGAAGTCACGTACACGTGGAAGAGAAACAGTTACGAGTTTATCCAAAAATTCGTACATGCGTTCGCCACGAAGAGTTACTTTCGCACCGATAGCTTGACCTTCACGAAGACGGAAAGCCGCGATTGATTTTTTAGCTTTAGTAATCAACGGTTTTTGACCAGAGATCAAAGCCAATTCAGCAACGGCTTTGTCAAGGTTTTTAGAGTTGCTTACTGCATCCCCAACACCCATGTTAAGCACGATTTTTTCAACTTTTGGTACTGCCATAATTGAAGTGTAACCGAATTTTTCAGTCAATGCTGGTACTACTTCGTTAGAGTATTTTTCTTTTAAACGATTAGTCATATTCTTTCTCCTTCCCGTCTTAGTCTAGGACTTCGCCTGATTTTTTGTTGAAACGAACTTTTTTGCCGTCAACTTCTTTATAACCAACACGACCAGCTACACCGTTTTTGTCGAGCACTTGTACGTTAGAAACGTGGATAGGTGCTTCGATTTCAAGGATAGCGCCGTTTGGATTAACAGCGTCTGGTTTTTGGTGTTTCTTCATGATAGCAACACCTTCAACGATGACTTTGTTCATTTTTGGCAAAGCTTTAATCACTTTACCTGTTGTACCGCGGTCTTTACCTGCGATAACTTTTACAGTATCTCCAGTTTTTACAAACATTTGATATTCCTTTCTTACGCCCTCTGGGCACCCTACATGTAGGGGACTATTTCTATCTATGATAGAAGTGGATTTATAAATGTGGAATAAAATTCCTTTTGTGATTTTGACATCAATAGCGGGATACTCTCCCGCTATTTCGACATCCTCTAAATATTAGAGAACCTCAGGTGCCAAAGAAACAATCTTCATGTAACCAGCTTCGCGAAGTTCACGAGCTACTGGGCCAAAGATACGTGTTCCTTTAGGTGTTTTATCGTCACGGATAATAACTGCTGCATTTTCGTCAAATTTGATGTAAGATCCATCAGGACGTTTAGCACCAGATTTAGTACGAACGATAACAGCTTTAACAACTTCACCTTTTTTAACAGCTCCACCAGGGGCAGCTGATTTTACTGTAGCTACGATAATATCACCAATACCAGCGAATTTACGGCTTGAACCACCGAGTACACGGATAGTCAAGATTTCTTTGGCACCAGAGTTATCTGCAACTTTCAAACGGCTTTCTGTTTGAATCATGCTTTTTTCCTCCTAGTTAGCTTAGATAATTACAGCTTCTTCAACGATTTCGATCAAGCGGAAACGTTTGTCTTTTGAAAGAGGACGAGTTTCCATGATACGTACGATATCACCAGTTTTGGCAGTATTGTTTTCGTCATGAGCTTTGTATTTTTTAGAGTAGTTAATGCGTTTACCATAGACTGGGTGGTTACGTTTAGTTTCTACGACAACTGTGATAGTTTTATCCATTTTGTCTGAAACCACGCGGCCTTGATAAACTTTACGTTGATTACGTTCCATTTATGTATTTCTCCCGATCTATTTAGTCAATTCGCGTTGCACAGTTTTAACACGTGCAATTGTTTTCTTCACTTCGTCAAGTTTCGCTGTGTTTTCGAGACGACCAGCTGCAGCTTGGAAACGAAGTTCAAACAATTCTTTTTTCAATTCAGCTTCGCGTGTAGCCAATTCGTCGATTGACAAAGCGCGGAGATCCTTGAGAAGTGATTTTGTTTCGTTCAATTTCATTCTGCGTCACCTCGTTTTACAAATTTAGTCTTGACTGGAAGTTTGTGAGATGCAAGACGCAAAGCTTCACGTGCTACTTCTTCACTTACACCAGCAATTTCAAACATGATTTTACCACGTTTAACTGGTGATACCCAACCTTCAGGAGCACCTTTCCCTGAACCCATACGCACACCAATAGCTTTGGCTGTGTAAGATTTATGAGGGAAGATTTTAATCCAAACTTGACCGTTACGTTTCATGTAACGAGTCATAGCAATACGGGCTGCTTCGATTTGACGGTTAGTGATCCAGTGAGAAGTAGTCGCTTGAAGACCAAATTCACCGAATGCGATTTCTTTACCGCCTTTAGCTTCGCCACGCATTTTACCGCGGAATTCACGACGGTGTTTTACACGTTTTGGTACTAACATGGATTAATTTTCTCCTTTCACAGATTTTTTAGTTGGGAGAACTTCACCACGGTAGATCCAAACTTTAACGCCGAGTTTACCGTAAGTAGTGTCTGCTTCTTCCCAAGCATAGTCGATATCCGCACGCAATGTGTGGAGTGGAACTGTACCTTCAGAGTATCCTTCTGCACGGGCGATGTCCGCACCGTTCAAACGACCAGATACTTGAGTTTTGATACCTTTAGCTCCTGCACGCATAGCACGTTGGATAGCTTGTTTTTGAGCACGACGGAAAGCGATACGTGCTTCAAGTTGTTTAGCAATTCCTTCACCAACTAAGTGAGCATCCAAGTCAGGACGTTTGATCTCAACGATGTTGATGTGAACTTGTTTACCAGTGAGTTTGTTGAGGTCTGCACGAAGTGCATCAACATTAGCACCAGATTTACCGATAACCATACCTGGTTTTGCAGTGTGCAAAGTAACGATAACTTTGTTTACAGCACGTTCAGTTTCAATAAGTGAAACTGAAGCATCAGCAAGTTTTGTTTGAACGAGTTGGCGAATTGCCAAATCTTCGTGAAGGTAATCCGCATATTCTTTCTCAGCATACCATTTGGCATCCCAGTCGCGAATAACGCCAACACGCATACCAATTGGATGAATTTTTTGACCCACGATTTTACCTCCTTATTCTTTCTCAGCCACTACTACTGTAATGTGGCTAGTACGTTTGTTGATTGGTGAAGCTGAACCTTTCGCACGTGGACGGAAACGTTTCATTGTTGGTCCTTCGTTGACGAAAGTTTCGCTAACTACCAAGTTAGCTTTTTCAAGACCAAAGTTATTTTCTGCATTAGCGATAGCTGAGTTCATTACTTTAAGAACTTCTGCAGCACCTTTAGTCGGTGTGAATTTCAAGATTGCGATTGCATCCGCAACACGTTTACCACGAATCAAGTCTGTAACAAGACGAGTTTTACGAGGTGAAACGCGAACTGTTTTTGCAGTTGCTTTAGCTGAAGTGATTTCTGCCATTTTGTTCTCCTCCTATTAACGTCTAGTTTTCTTGTCGTCAGCAGCGTGACCACGGTATGTACGAGTTGGTGCAAATTCACCTAATTTGTGTCCAACCATATCTTCTTGAACATAAACGGGAACGTGTTTGCGACCATCGTAAACAGCAATTGTAAGTCCTACAAAGTTAGGGTAGATTGTAGAACGGCGTGACCAAGTTTTGATCACTGATTTCTTTTCGGCGTTTTCTTGAGCTTCGACTTTTTTCATCAAATGCTCGTCAGCGAAAGGCCCCTTCTTAAGACTACGACTCATGTTTTTGAGTTCTCCTTTAAATTTGATACCACGCTGGCTACTAGGGCCAGGTTGGCGGATGATTTATATAGATATCTTCTCGACATCTTACTAAAGTTGACAAGATTTATCAATTTTAGCAAGACGCCGAGAAGGCATCTCAATAAAATATCTTACGCACAGATACAAACTTAACTTTTTTAACAAAAGTAAAGCTTGCCTTATGCTGCAAAATTATTTATCGTTGATACGTTTAACAATAAGTTTGTTAGAACGTGCGTTTTTATTACGTGTTTTGAGACCAAGAGCTGGTTTGCCCCATGGAGTCATTGGTGATTTACGACCAACAGGTTGTTTACCTTCACCACCACCGTGTGGGTGATCATTCGGGTTCATTACAGAACCACGAACTGTTGGACGGATACCACGCCAACGTGTACGACCCGCTTTACCATAGTTGATCAAGTTGTGTTGTTCGTTACCAACTGTACCAACTGTAGCACGACAAGATGAAAGAATCATACGCATTTCGCCTGATTGAAGACGAACGAGTGTATATTTACCTTCTGTACCAAGTACTTGTGCAGATGTACCAGCTGAACGTACGAGTTGTCCACCTTTACCAGGTTTCATCTCGATGTTGTGGATCAAAGTACCAACTGGAATGTTAGCAAGTGGCAATGCGTTACCAACTTTGATATCTGATTCAGGACCAGATACAACTGTCATACCAACTTCAAGACCTTTAGGTGCAAGAATGTATGATTTGATACCATTTTCGTATACGATAAGGGCAATATTAGCTGAACGGTTTGGATCGTATTCGATTGTAGCAACTTTAGCTTTTACGTTATCAGTTGTACGTTTGAAGTCGATCAAACGGTATTTACGTTTGTGTCCGCCACCGTGGTGACGTACTGTAATGCGGCCAAGGTTGTTACGACCAGCGTTTTTGCTAAGACTTACAAGCAAGCTCTTTTCAGGAGTACTTGTAGTGATTTCTGCAAAATCGCTACCAGTCATGTTACGACGACCGTTTGTGGTAGGTTTGTAAACTTTAATTCCCACGATTTTCCTCCTCTATTATTCTGCGTCTTCGCCGAAGATATCAATAGATTTTGAACCTTCAGTCAAAGTGATAATTGCTTTTTTGTAGCCAGGTTTGAAACCTGTGTAACGACCAACACGTTTAGCTTTAGGCTTAACGCTGATTGTGTTTACAGATGCAACTTGAACACCTTCAAATGCTGCTTCAACAGCTTGTTTGATAAGGAGTTTGTGTGCGCGAGCATCTACTTCAAAAGTGTATTTCTTTTGATCCATTGCTTGCATAGAAGCTTCTGTAATAATTGGTTTACGGATTACGTCATAAAGAGACATTATGCAAGAACCTCCTCAATTTGAGACAGAGCTGCTTGAGTAGCAAGAACTTTGTCAGTGTTTACAAGATCAAGTACGCTTACTGAGCTAGCAGTTGATACTTTCACGTTTTTAAGGTTACGAGCAGAGAGTTCTGCGAATTCGTTACCTTCGTTAGGAAGAACAACAAGCACTTTACGTTCGATTGAAAGAGCTTCAAGAACTTTAGCGAATTCGCTAGTTTTTGGTGCTGAGAAGTTCAACTCGTCAACAGCCAAGAGTGTGTTGTCGATAACTTTTTGTGAGTAAGCTGATTTAAGAGCCAACTGACGTACTTTTTGTGGAAGTTTGTAAGCATAGCTACGTGGGTTAGGACCGAAGACAGTACCACCACCACGGAATTGTGGTGAGCGGATTGAACCTTGACGGGCACGTCCAGTTCCTTTTTGACGCCATGGTTTTTTACCGCCACCAGATACGAGTGAACGGTTTTTATGAGCGTGTGTACCTTGACGGAGGCTAGCACGTTGTGAAAGAACGACATCAAATACTACAGTTTCGTTTGGTTCGATACCAAACACTGCATCGTTAAGTGTTACTTCACCAGCTTGTGTGCCGTCTTGTTTAAATAATGATACTTTTGCCATTATAATCTATCTCCTTTCCTTATTATTTAGATTTGATCGCTGATTTAATAACGATCAATGATTTTTTAGATCCAGGTACGTTACCTTTTACAAGGATAACGTTTTGTTCTGGAAGTACTTGTGCGATAACAAGGTTTTGTACAGTAACTTTTTTGTTACCCATACGTCCCGCAAGGCGTTTACCTTTAGGAACTTTGTTAGCCGCAACAGGACCCATTGAACCAGGACGACGGTGGTAACGTGAACCGTGAGCCATTGGCCCGCGTGATTGACCCCAACGTTTGATTGGTCCTTGGAAACCTTTACCTTTAGAAGTACCGGTAACATCAACGACATCTCCAGCTTCGAAAGTATCAACTTTAATTTCTGATCCAACTTCTAAGCCTTCGATTCCTTTGAATTCACGAATGAAGCGCTTAGGAGCTGTGTTAGCTTTAGCTACATGACCTTTGGCAGGTTTGTTAGACAAAACTTCACGTTTGTCATCGAAACCAACTTGAACAGCTTCATAACCGTCTGTATCGACAGTTTTAGTTTGAAGCACAACGTTCGGAGTTGCTTCGATCACAGTTACGGGGATTAATTCACCGTTGTCTGTGAAGATTTGAGTCATTCCCACTTTTTTCCCTAAGATTCCTTTTGACATGAGAATTACCTTTCTTATAATTTAATTTCGATGTTTACGCCACTTGGAAGATCAAGTTTC